>MAAB01032298.1_pt1 | contig 211873 bp, 180 predicted proteins | sample 1115991 | NCBI WGS metagenome assembly MAAB01 (sample SAMN04961124, study PRJNA320927) | seawater metagenome | isolation source: sample BD02T18 sea water enriched with oil for 18 days | place: USA:Gulf of Mexico | collected 2013-07-27 | reverse complement strand
CATAAGCGAGGGATTGAATGTAAACGAAAAAGAGCTGGCTGGGATAAGGACTATCTCTGGAGGGTTCTGACATCAGATAGACACCTTACAGAATCAATGATTTAGATGCGTTCGCCATGCCTTTCACTGTCTAAACACGCAATAATTTCTTTTACTTCGTCCCGTTGCATAATGTGTAATCCATACAATATTGTCAAATGGGTAACCAACAACCTCCGATAGTGAAGGTATTGGTAATATTGGGAGTATCGTAGCTATGCTCGATACTAATTTTTTTGATTTTCCAAATGGTGAGTTCTTATATTTCATGGATATTGCTCCGTTTTTTGACTATTTAAAAATTACTATAACTAGTTATTATGTGATGTTTGGTTTTCATATCGAGACAGTGTCTTCTTCACAAAAGTTTTCTCTACAAAATCAATTCCCGAAAAAACCCGAATTGCGTTACCTCGTTCAATTTGGCAATGATTCATCCAACGCTGCTTATCATTCTCCTTTTTAGCATCTAACTGTCCATCGACTAACGTAAGATAGAGACGCTCCAAAGCCAATTGACGATTTCTATGTTGTGAGCGGTCTGTCTCAACACGAATACGAATACCCGAGGGTTCGCTCCAATTGCCTTAATACAATTCGACTTAAGAAGGTTAGTCGTTTATGTACACCGATACGTTCTAGAAAACTTCGCTTAAATGTTGTTGGGCTTTCAGGACGCATCGCTTCCGCTGGAGGTAGATTCGCAGCACTTCGAATCGCAAACAAGGTTCCAATAAACGCCGCTAGCGTGCAGAAGAAAACCGCAAAAACCATGACTTCTAATGAAAAGCTGTACTTTAATATGGGAAAATGAAAAAACTCCGTATACATTTTTGTCATACCTGTTCCCATCCAGCCCCCCTAACGACAAACCAATAATAGATCCTACGCCCGTTATCACTAAGACCATTTTCAAATAATGCAGTGAAATTTCAATATTGCGATAACCGACTGCTTTTAACATACCGATCAGTTCTCGCTGAGTAGAAATCTGACGAGTCATCACTACATTAATTAGAAACGCTGACACACTAAGAAATACAATCGGTGCCATTAGCCCCATAGAATAAAGTTGCTTTAATTCATTTTCGACAAAAAAATTGGATATCTGCTCATCCCGACCATAAGCAATGAGCCCTCCGTAGGGCTTTAATATTGAATCTACGGATTGTTTTATATTCTCAATATTGGCATTTCTATCCACTTTGATTGACAGATCATTAAATGCGCCTTTCATATTTACTGCTGCTTCCAATGAACGACGGCTCATCCAAAATAGTCCATACCGCTTGCTATCTGGCATCAAGGCGCCAGGAGCAATGCTATAAACATATTCCGGTGATAACACCACACCCACCATCGTTAACTGACGCTTATAACCATTCATGATTACAGATATCTTGTCGCCTAAGTTAAAACCGTGAGCAGTAAAAAAACTCTCATCCACCACAACAGCGTTTTCTTCATTTGGATACAGAAATCGCCCTGAACGAAGATATAAGTTATTTAGTAACGGATCATGGCTGTCTGGTAGGGATATGATTTTTCCACTTGCCGGTTCAATCATATTTTTAATCTGAAGTGTCACCCCAAACACCACTCGGCTTTCAATAATAGAAACACCAGGAATTTCACCAACCCGCTGTTTCACAGATTCCGGTGCACGTTTTAATGAAACAAAAATATCAGCAAATTGATATCGATCGTAATAGGTGTTTTTGGTAAGTTTCAAACTATCAACAACACCAAACATCAAAACAAACACGGCGATTCCCGCCGCCATTACCAAAATAATCGCAACCATCTGGCCTTTTAATTGCCAAATTTCTCTCAGTAACTTTTGATTCAAGGCCCCAATCATAATAAACGCCTCACCACTCAATCTGTTCGGGTTGTTTTCTTATTTTATTCACCTCAACTAAACTGACATCGCCATCAGCAAAATGAATAACTCGATGTGCAAGTTGAGCTATCGCGGCATTATGAGTGATAATGATACATGTAGTACCAAATTTGGCATTAACATCCATTAAGGCTTTTAATACCACAATACCGGTTTCACTATCCAAGGCACCCGTCGGCTCATCACACAACAGAACATCTGGCTGTTTTGCTAAAGCCCTGGCTATCGCAACACGTTGCTGCTCGCCTCCCGAGAGCTGAGAAGGAAAGTGATTGGCACGATTATTAAGGCCCATTGCATCTAGTGCTTGCATCGGATCCATTGGATTTGGTGCAATCTCCGTGACCAAAGCTACATTTTCTAACACCGTAAGACTAGGCACCAAATTATATGCTTGAAACACAAAACCCACTTTTTCTCGACGAAAATATGTCAGCTCTTTTTCTGATAGCTCTGCTAGATCTTGTCCACAAAAAAGTACATTGCCTGACGATGCCCTATCCAACCCACCAATAATATTCATAAAGGTTGATTTCCCACTGCCGGAGGGGCCTAACATCACAATTAATTCAGCTTCGGTAATTTCTATATTGACACCACGTAATGCAGCAACCTCAGTTTCACCCGTACGATAGACCTTTTTTAGATCCTGCGTTTTGAAACTGATTGGCTTATCCGCCATGGTTATTCATATCCTTATTTCAATCTCAATCATTACTGAGGCGTGATCAGAACAACCCGCATCATCAATATGGTGTGGATTAATTAAGTGCTTATCATTAACACGGTATTCCTCTACACTTGCTAAACTTTGATCATACTCTGGCTTAAAATCCTTAGACAATAGGATATAGTCTAAAACACTGCCTTTGTTCATAAAATAGTGCGTAGATTTTCTTTGCTCAGGCTTAATCTTATCCTGCAAATCAAATGCATCATGTAATATAAATTTATCCATTATTCGTTGATGCGCCAATGGAAGATTATTTATCATTTTTCCATCTAACCTATCTAGCTTGTGGCTACCGATAAGAGGTTGAAGTGCTGCAGAGTCAATCGTGTCATTAAGATCCCCCATTACAATAACAGGCCTTTCACACACTAACATCTGTTCAACAATATCATGATAAATCACTATCGCCTCGGTACCTCGCTGAATTGTTGACATCCAGCTCCCCTGAATTTCAGCCAATAAACTATCAGCAATCATCACGTTATCATTCTCTGTTGTTAAACGTCCTGATTCCAGCTGAGAACGCTTTGACTTTAGGTGCATCACATACACCAATACAGAGGTAAAATCATCGATTTTTACAATCGCTCGAATGGGTGGCCGACTAAAATGAAATCCACTCTGCAATTTCATTTTATCGATTACTGAGCTTGGAACCTTTACTTCATCTGCAGACACAATCGGAAATTTTGACGCCAACGCCACAACAGGTTTATCATAAACATGTTGATTGCCAACACCAGGATCCGATACCGTGACAAAATGTGTTAATCCATGCTCTTTTACTAATAGTTCCAGTGAAGATGGACTAAACACTTCTTGGAAACCAACAATATCAGGATTTAATTCCTTCAATTGTTGGTGTATCCATTTTTCTTTTTCCTGCCACTGACGTTGTGTATAGATATTGTCAGTATCATAAAACGCCTCTGGCGGTGCTATGTAATTAAACAGATTTAGCGTGGCAACACTAAATCCCGTATTATATTCATTCAAAATCACTAACGATACCCACGGTGCTGTGAATTTCTACACGCACCTTACCATTAAGTTCTGATATACGATGCTGCCCTGCCTCCAAAATCTTATCAAGACGATTTCGTCTAAAAATTAGTGCTCTTTTATTACTTTCAACCTCTATGGTTTTCCATAACATATTCTTCTCCTTCTTACCTTTTTCTTCTCTATTTAGCTATTCATTACTTACTATTTATTAAGTTGTTTATTTCGTTACGCTGCTTGCCAATAACGCTGCCCGCTAAAACGAGCTTGTAGATACTGCATTTGGTCTCCACGTATATGGCGGTTTGCCAAATACATAAACTCAAAGACGTTTGGTTCAAAAGGAATGGCTAATAATTCCATATTCGCCTGTTCCGGTGTTCTGCCGCCTTTGTGGTGATTACATCGTGTACAGGCACTAATCACATTGGTCCAAATATCTCGCCCACCTTGTACCCGAGGCCGGATATGATCACGAGTTAAGGTAACGGCTCCGGAATGATGAAGACCATCAAATTCGAGGCCGCAATACATACACCGATGGCCGTCTCTTCGAAATAACAGTCGGTTTGTTAATGCTGGTACAAAATTTCTTTTTCTGGTATCTCCATCACAAGCAATAATGGAGGACAAGGATAAAAATGTACGCTCACCTAACTGATTAATGCCACCATATATCTGTGATGGGGTATCACCTATACTCCAAAGAACCAGCCCCTTTACGTAGAGAGTGGCTGCTTCTTCGCGCGAGACCCATGCTAGTGGTAGGCCTGATTTCGTCAATCGTAAAATTCGCATACATATCACCTTTTTAGCAGACCTTGTTCTGCTTACTTTTTTCACCAGTCTTTAGATCTATACTACCTTATCTATCGTTATTCTTTCTTGTGCTAAAAATCTCTGTGGCTAACACGTTAAACTCTATCTGTTATTCCATTGTTATGGCATTAAAAAACCCCGATTGGGATTACCAACCGGGGTTTTAGAAAAATAATTTTCTATTGATCCGGTTAGCATTAGCCTTCCGGTGATTCCGAAAGCCTACATGGTTAATACCATAGGTTTATGCATATTTGATGACGAACAAAACATGACACCCAAATATTCGCACAGTTGCTTTATTGGCATCAGGTATTCTGTTTCTTTGTCGATTGTTCGTAATATCAAACGGTACTTCCTTTAATTAAATTAGTTTGTAGTTATTCAGCGAACCTTAGAGAGCGTGATTTATTAGCAATAGGTTATAGATCCTCAGAATAGTTACATTTTTTACTATCAAATTTCACGCACAAAAAAGCCGGTGGTTATTGACCTACCGGCTACTAAAAGGAATTGTATTCCTTTTCTTTACCTGGAAGATCAACACATCTCCCAAGTGGAATCTGTGTGTACTATTTTGAATGCATCAATTTATAATGTGTCAGTAACATTTTCATAGATTTTCTTTTGCCAAAGAGTGTTAATTCGTTGGGGGCAATATTATGCCTACCAAACATTATGTCAACTGTTTATTTGAAATTAATTGTTGGTACATTCAGCTGCCAACAATCTGGACCCATTTCTATTAACTCGATTTGGACATCTGTCATCTGTTTTATGACTGCAATATTGGTCAATAAATGCTGACTAGGCTTCAGTGTATGAAAGCTTCCACCCTGCCCCAATACCATAGGTAATAACAATTGATCGGCTAAATGCTCAGCCACTGTTACGCCTGCGCTCAAATAACGTTTACAATCACGTATCACTCGACCCGCCACCCTCTCAGCACTAACGTTGCGTTCACCGACACATTCAAAAACCTCTGAGATATGTTCCATTTCCGTCAACAAAGATACAATATTTCCTGGTCCGACGGACGAAATCAATTTCTGTTGTAACGTTAACTCTGAACATAAGCCCGTTAGTTTTTTCTTAATGTAATTTAGTTCTCTTTCAGTCACATGCTCGGGTATTTTATCGGACATTGCAGTAGCCCGGCACTCTACCAACTTACCAGGGTCTAATAATTCCAACGGTGCGATATCACCTGCAGACGAATCGATGGGGTGAATTCTCACACGCCAAATACCTCCCCCTGCTGGATAAAATCCAACGCGTTCTATCTCCGTTGTTAAACGGCACCCCATTCGATCTAACATGGGGATGAAACACTGATGAATAAAATCATAGCTTGGAGACATGCCATTATGGGTCCCACCTTCTAAAGTCAGCTCACTTACACCATCAGCTAACAGCAAAGGCATTACCAGTGTTTGAAACACTAGTGTTGTGCTTCCCGCCGATCCAATCGAAATTGGTATTCTCCCGATTTTACAATTCCCGGTTGGAATGTAACGGATGTTCCGCCAAGCTCGTCTCCTGTTACTGTCGCATTACACACTTCTTTCGCAGCTTTTAGACAGGTGAGATGCTGACGTAGCAGCCCTGGTTTTTTACGGCCCGCGCGTATATTAATAATTTTAACGGACTTTCCTAAGCACATCGCTAACGACAGAGTCGTACGAAATATTTGTCCGCCACCTTCACCTTGAGAACCATCTATCACGACCATCCCGTTTATCGTGTTTTTCATTTCTTCTATCCTGTATTTTTTATTCTAGCCTTTAACACACACGACTTGTTTTAGGGTATACACCACTTCCACCAAATCTTTTTGTGCATCCATTACTTTTTCAATCGGTTTATAGGCTGATGGGGTTTCATCAATCACACTGGCATCTTTTCGACACTCTACACCAGCCGTATCCCGTTGATGCTCTTCTAAGGACACCATTTTTTTCGCTTTTGTACGTGACATCACTCGACCTGCACCATGACTACAACTACAAAAGCTTTCTTCATTGCCTAACCCACGCACAATATACGATCGCGCCCCCATGCTTCCTGGAATAATACCCATTTCACCTTCTCGTGCTCTAACTGCGCCTTTGCGTGTTACCAGTACATTTTTTCCATAATGGTGCTCACGAGAAATATAGTTATGATGACAATTCACCGCTTCCATTTGTGCATCAAAATTCACACCCAATGAACCTTTAACCGCATCAATTACTCTGGCCATCATCACCTCACGGTTAATTCGAGCGAAATTTTGCGCCCACTCAACGGCTTCTACATACTCATCAAAATGTGAAGTGCCTTCTGGCAAGTACGCTAAGTCTTTATCAGGCAGATGAATCATCCATTGTTCCATATCCTTTTTAGCCAATTCAATGAAGTGTGTGCCTATTCGGTTACCCACTCCACGAGACCCACTATGTAACATCAACCACACACTGTTATGCTCATCCAAACACATTTCTATAAAGTGATTCCCAGTACCCAAGGTACCTAGGTGTTTTATATTGTTCGTCTTTCTTAATACACGGTGCTTAGCTGACAATAGGTCAAACTGTGTCGATAATGGCGCCCAAGCTTTGGCTACATCCTCTGGGATGTTTGACCAAGCCCCTTTATCACGACCTCCTCGCGCTGAGCGACCGTGAGGGACTGCACGTTCAATCGCAGAACGCACCGCTGCCAGATTATCCGGTAAATCCGATGCATTAAGACTGGTCTTAACCGCCATCATTCCACAACCAATATCCACTCCAACCGCTGCGGGAATAACCGCACCTAGAGTAGGTACCACACTGCCAATCGTTGCTCCTTTACCTAGATGAACATCTGGCATTACCGCTACCCATTGATGGATAAACGGCATTTGTGAAATGTTTTTTAGCTGCTGCTTGGCTTCTTGTTCAAACGGTACACCTCGTGTCCAAGACTTAATGGGTACGCCGCCATCCTGCATCACTTCATATGACTGTTGGCTTATAACACGTTGATTCATTACTTTTCCTTAAAACTCTGTTCATGTTTAATGCTAAATACACAACAGTCCTATTGCTAGAACAATGCCAACTTTCAAAAAAACACCTCAACCCTTTGATTTAAATAGATATTATACAGATACACTGAGACCTACCCATGGTACGCAAACGACAAAAACTATCTAATACGATAGCTATCACTTATATTAGATAGATGAAAACAATAGCTATCAGCATTCTCGGAACCTCTTTAGATCGACGCGGGCCAGGAAAAAAGCGTTGGGACAAGTGGCGACCAACCCTATCCATTTGTCAGCACGACGATCTTCTTATCGACCGCTTGGAGCTCTTATTCAGCCCCGATGCGCAACGTCTTGCAGACCAAGTGACTGAAGATATTCGACAAATATCTCCGGAAACTCAAGTTATTCACCATCATATCCATTTTGATAACCCCTGGGACTTTGAGACCGTTTACAGCGGCCTGCTTGACTTCGCTCGCAGCTATACGTTTAAGCCCAACAAGGAACGTTACCTTACCCACATCACCACTGGCACCCATGTTGCGCAGATATGCCTATATTTGTTAACCGAAGCCGGATATTTACCAGGAAAACTACTCCAAACATCCCCGACCAAAACAAACACATCAATGCTCGGCGAGTATCAAATCATTGATCTTGATTTATCCAAATATGATCAAATTGCCTCTCGCTTTAAGAAAGAACATCAAGAAGGTACAACCTATCTAAAAGGTGGAATCGAAACCAACAACACCCAGTTTAACCACATGATTGAACAACTAGAGCAAGTCTCCATTCGCTCTCAAGAACCGATTCTAATTACCGGCCCAACCGGGGCCGGGAAATCACAACTAGCTCAACGGGTTTACGACTTGCGTAAACTCCGAGGAAAATTGACCGGAAAATTAGTCACCGTTAACTGCGCAACGCTTAAAGGCGAAAACGCAATGTCCGCGTTATTTGGTCATAAAAAAGGGGCTTACACCGGTGCATCAAGTGATCGTGCTGGGCTATTAAAAGAAGCCAATGAAGGATTATTATTTCTCGATGAAATTGGTGAGCTTGGCATTGATGAACAAGCCATGCTGTTAAAAGCCATCGAAGATAAACGTTTTATGCCTTTTGGTTCAGACAAAGAGGTCAGCAGTAACTTTCAGCTTATTGCCGGCAGTAACCGTGATTTATGGCTTCAAACACAAAAAGGGCTATTCCGTGAAGACTTACTGGCTCGTATAGATTTATGGACATACGAACTACCGTCACTAAAAGATCGACTAGAAGATTTGGAACCCAACATCGATTTTGAACTCGAAAATTTTTCTAGTAAGTCTGGATACTTGGTTCGTTTTAATACATCTGCCCGTGATATCTATTTACGTTTTTCAACATCAGCGGAAGCTACGTGGTCTGCAAATTTTCGTGATCTAAATGCCAGCATTACACGCATGGGTACATTATCCGATGGTGGACGCATTACCACCGAAGTTGCACATGATGAGATCAAACGCCTTAAGCAAAAGTGGCATCGACAATCAGGTAATTCAACACCCTACAATAAAATCCAGCATTGTATTGAAGCGTTACTTGGTACAAGCAGCTGTGATTCCATTGATTTTCATGAACAGGTTTTACTCGCCAACGTCATTCAAGTTTGCCAAAAAACTAGCTCAATGGCAGAAGCTGGGCGCGTATTATTCAATATTAGCCGTACAACAAAAACGTCCTCCAATGACTCTCACCGTGTAAAACAAATTCTAAGCAAATACGACATCAGCTTTGGCGATATTAAAGCTCATTCTGAATAAGGACTTATCGCCTAAGTGTCGTTCCTAAATATTCATCAATATGCTACTTTTAATAGATAATCAGCGGTTAATTTGAGGTTAATTCACCATGGATAACGTGCTTTACGATATTTTCTTTCGCGGGGGTGTTATGCCTGGTGAAAGCATCGATATTGTCAAAGGTAATCTTGCAAAGCTATTTAAAGCCAATTCAACACAAATAGACGCAATGTTTAGTGGTAAAGCTATTGTCATCAAAAAAAACCTTAGCAAAAGTGCCGCCCTTCAATATCAATCTGCGATGGAAAAAGCCGGGGCTAAGGTTATTTTACGTGAGAAACCCGGTGACCCAAAGAATTCAAAGCCAAACCCTGCAACTTCTGCGGCAGCAAAGCCTGTAACATCTCCTCCACCTGCGCAAGCTCCGACAGAAACCATTGTCGCTTCGACTCCAGCCAACTCCGCTGTAGGAGATGAATCATGGGACCTTGCGCCCACTGGCAGCGATGTACTGCGTGAATCTGAACGCACACCTTTTGTACCAGCAGACATTGATACCAGTGCTATTAAACTCACCTCTGCTTTTGCAGAACCTGAAATAGATAACACCCCACCACCATCTCCCCCCAATACCGACCATATCAGCGTTGCTGCAGTAGGCTCAGATATCCTTGCAGAAAAACCACCGGAGCCTCCCAAACCTGATATCGACTTAAGTGGCATGGAAGTGGCTCCACTCTAACCCTTATTAGCAATAGTCAAGGAAACACAATGACAGATACAACAATAAACGGCGTAGATTATGGCCCACTTGCGGGTTTAGTTGGAACATGGGACGGAGACAGAGGTATGGACGTTGCACCAGAACCTGACGGTGTAGAAAAAAATCCTTACTATGAGACCATAAGCTTTGAAGCGGTTGGTGATGTCGATAACGCAGAAAAACAGAATTTGGCGATTGTACGCTACCAACAAATTGTAAAACGAAAATCCAACGATGAAGTCTTCCATGATCAAACAGGATACTGGTTATGGGATGCTGCAACCGGTACTGTGATGCAATCCGTTTCTATTCCTCGTGCTGTCACACTATTGGCAGGTGGTGATGCCACAACCACCAATAAAAGCATAACACTTAAGGTACAAGCTAAATTAGGTGATCCCGACTGGGGAATTGTTCAATCCCCTTTTATGCGTGATAACGCCAGCACCGAGTCTTTTGAACACGAACTTACCGTTGGTGGTGATGAAATGGCATACACTGAAACAACATTGATCGATATATACGATAAACCTCAGTTTAAGCATACTGATCGCAATAAATTGCTGCGAAGACGCTAACCCTTTAAAATCAGCAAAGATAACCGGCTAGGAAGGTTTTGATGGTACTCTCCATCAAGTGGTTAAAAACAAACAAAAGAGGCCTAACCTTGGCAAGAGCGAGTTGCACTCTCTAGGCAGCGTAGTGTATTTTATCCGCCTTATATCATCACACCGGATCAAATTGATACCCTCGCTGACGTGGCAAGGAATTGAGTTGGCGACAAAAGATTAATTTATGAAAAACCCCAGAATTTACCAACCCATCACATTGGGCTTAGAAAAAAATGAATTTGATGGAAAAAACCCTAATAACATTTTTTCTTTAGATGAAAGTGGTAGCCATCACATTGGTAAAGTATTGCGGATGCAAACTGGGGATTTATTACGAATTTTTAATGGTCAGGGCGGTGAATACCAAGCCTGCATTACTGAGGTAAGCAAAAAAAAGGTTTGTGTAGCATTAACAGCATTTAATTCAGACAACAACAACTCACCTCTCGACATTCACTTAGCACAAGTAATGTCTCGCGGTGACCGTATGGATTATGTTATTCAAAAAGCCGTTGAATTGGGTGTTCGCTCTATTACCCCTCTTACCAGTGCTCGTTGTGAAGTTCGACTAAACCCACAACGGCAAGAAAAACGATTACTTCAGTGGCAACAGCAAATTATTAGTGCCTGCGAACAGTGCGGCCTGAATATCATACCTACCATCAACAACTGCCAATCTCTTGAGGATTTTTGTGAAACCGTAAAATCTGATAAAGGGAAAAAAATTATTCTTCATCCAGGCCATCACCAAGCGAACGAGTATTTCTCACAGACAGCACCAGAAGAAGTTACTGTGCTGATTGGCCCAGAAGGCGGATTTAATGATGATGAAATATCCCTCGCACAGGAAAATGGATTTGATTGTTTAACACTAGGCCCGAGGGTATTCAGAACGGAAACCGCCCCCGTGGCAATGCTAACGTTATTACAGCACTACTGGGGGGATCTTTAACCAGGTAAAAGAAAGCCTACAGGCCTTCAACCTGTTTCTCTACGTAATCCAAATCGGGGATCATTGCTCGCTCTCCACTCACCAAGACGTTCATATCATAAGCAGGTTCGCTTAACGACTCTTCTCCACTAACCTCCTCACCAAACACACGAATAAGCCGTGGTAAGCCTTGTACAGATACCGCATAAAATTCTTTCTTTGTACCTCCGACACCATTTAGCACGGCTATTCGGTGACCAGAATACGCTTCATCAACATCTGTATCATTCATTAACTCTAATGACACCAACGGAATATCTACTCCCCGCCACGTAACATTTCCCAAAAACCATTCCGGCGCGTTATCTTGTTTCTCCGGCTCTTCCCAAGGCACAATTTCTGCCACCGCCACGTTAGGCAGCAACATTGGTCGCCCCACCATCGGTATCAACAAACTTGCGACTTCATCAGGTATTTTATCTGCCATAACGTTTCTCTTTTACTAATGATTTTACGTGCAATAGTTAATTATCAGTTCTTTGAAAACAGCTAACCTTATTACCGATTAACTCTAACCTGGGACTGTAATGTCTTCATGTGCCCAACAAGATACTCAGCAAGCCCGCGCGGTGACGCACTGAAAGTGACACAGCCAGTAGCACGAGCAGAATCCGGCATACTGCTGTTTGCACAGGTATCCGAAGTTTGGGCCCATACTTCAACCCCTAGTTCATGCATTTTGGGACCTGCTATGGCCCCATCATTCCCCATACCACTGAATAAAATAGCCCCTGTTCTGCGACCTAGCGCATCAACAGTAGAATTCATTACTTGATCAATCGATGGCGAATATGGGCCTTCCCACTCACCCCCATGTAACTGTACTTCACTGTTGCCACTGATTGTCATTACTTTCTCAACCGGTGCTATAACCACCTGACCATGAGAAATCACCTGCCCTTGTATTGGCTCAATAAAAGAGAAGCGGCTATGTCGCCCCCATACCTGAGCCAACACTTTTTGAAAACCTACATCAATATGTTGCACAATAATAAACGCAACAGGTAAACCTTCCGGCAACGCATCAATAAATTCTTTAACCGCCGCAGGGCCACCTAAAGAAGCTCCAATCACCCAAATATTCTTTGCCGCCACTCCATCATTTTTTACTTCATGTAATTCTGGAGGTAAGGTTAACGGGGTATAGGCTGTGCTTTTATTTTCAAAAGAGGCCAATGTTACAGGCTCTTCAGGCATAACTGGCTTACCAACAATATCAACTATTTTTGTATAGATTCGCCGTTCCCAACGAGGATATTTTGGACTTGTAGATGGCGGAGAATAGCCATTACCAATAAGAATCGGACAAGTTGCCTCTTCATAAATAAGTGATACAAAGTCCGCCCACTTATCTTCGTCTTCTATTTCCACCCACCACAAATCAATACTGGCGTCATGAATTAGCCCCGTATCAACACGATCAGGTGACAATGAAATACCCACTTCATAACCGGTAGACTCTATGGTTTTACACAGATTATGGCGTTGCAACGTCGAGTCAGCAATAACCCCTAAACGAGGGTTATTGTGCTGATCTTCTTGATTTAACCGATCCATTTCATGATTGCCATATTACCGGTGCCATATCACGATGGGCGTTTTACCAATGCTTCAATTTCTTTCAGTAACGTTGTCTCTTGATAGGGTTTACCCATATAACCATTCACTCCGATGCTGACTGCCCTCTCTCGATGTTTTTCACCGGTTCGTGATGTAATCATAATAATTGGGGTATCTTTCAGACGTTCATCATGACGAACCAACGTTGCGACTTCAAAGCCATCCATTCGAGGCATTTCAATATCCAACAACATAATGTCAGGTTTGATATCTTGAAGTTGAGTAATTGCGTCAACACCGTCTTTTGCAGTAATAACATCAAAACCATGGCGCTCAAGTAAACGGGTCGTTACTTTTCTTACCGTTACTGAGTCATCAATTACCATTACTGTCGGTGTGGTTTCAACTGGTACTTCTTCAATAACATCTTGCTTACCATCAATACTGAGTTGAGCATGATCCGCTCGAATCATTGCATTGAGATCCAAGATGATAACAACACTACCATCACCCAAGATAGTCGCTCCGGAGATTCCACTCACAGCACTTAGTTGAGGACCCACGGACTTAACAACAATCTCACGAGAGCCAACTAGGGAGTCTACCTGCAGTGCCACCGCATGATCACCCCCACGCACCAACAACACTGGAAGCGGTTTTACATGGCTTTGTAAATCAGGGCTCTGGGTGCCATGCACGTAACCACCGAGATAACGTAACCGATAGCTTTGTCCGGCATATTCGAAATCGGGAGAATCCGGCTGATAGTACGCATCTAACTCATAAGGGCTCACACGTACAATACCTTCAATATTATTCAGTGGTATTGCATATGCATCGTCCCCTACTCTTACCATCAACGCTCGGTTAACCGAAACGGTGAATGGCAAACGTACTGTGAACTGAGACCCGGCATTCGGAGCAGAGTGAATCTTTAAATTACCACCCAGCTGCTTGATTTCACTGTGAACCACATCCATACCTACACCACGACCAGAAATCTGCGTCACTTTCTCAGCAGTACTGAAGCCTGCCTTAAAGATAAACTGCATAATTTCTTTTTCGGAAAGTGGCGCATTGGCTTTCATCAAGCCTCGCTCTATTGCACGAGTCTTCACTGCTTCAAGGTTGATACCTTTGCCGTCATCCATTAGACGTAACACCACATCCCCACCTTCTCGTGCTAGGTGAATAGTGATACGTCCAGTTTCTTCTTTACCCCTAGCTTTTCGCTCTTCAGGGGTTTCAATCCCGTGATCAACAGCGTTACGAATCATATGCTCTAACGGTGATATCATTCGGTCCATGACGGTACGATCCATTTCACCATCAGCACCAATCACTTCTAGTTCAGCCTTTTTACCCACTTCCCCTGCAATTTGACGAACTATTCTACGCAGTCTCGGTACCATTCGGGAAAAGGGAACCATTCGGGTACGCATTAAACCTTCTTGTAACTCAGAGTTAACACGCGCCTGCTGCTGCAATAATGTTTCAGTATCTCGTGCTCTATCGAGCAATGAATCTTTTAGATCCATCAAGTCACTGGCGGTTTCTGAAAGTGATCGAGATAACTGATGTAACGTTGAATAACGATCCATTTCCAATGGATCAAAATCAGCATAATCGCTACTTTCTCCCACTGCCGTTTGGTGACCATGAAGTATTTGTGTTTCCGTTTCAATATCTAAGCGTCGCAATAACTCACGAGCTCGATCAATCGCCATACCGATATCTTCAATCTCGTAAGAGAAGTCCGTCAGTTCTTGTTCTACACGACCACGAATAATACTGGTTTCACCAGAAAGGTTAACCAGCTCTTCAATTAAGTCGGCAGAAACACGAACACTTTCGCCACTTCCTGACTTTTCTGCCGAGTCACGTTTTGACGCTACTGAACCAGCCACGGCATCCTGGATAATAATTGTTCCGCCAGGTTCTGGCTGTGGCGTGATAGGCACCACATTATCTTCACCAGTAACTTCTCTCGGTGGCTCATGCTTATCTTCAGACACCTGACCCGGTAAGGTTGCTTCTTCAAGTAGCTCTGAACCACGCTGTCGAACAAGATCAACTTGTTCAATTAGCTTATCTTGATAAGCTTGAATGGTGCTTAAGCTTGCGTCATCAAAACCTTCCGTACGCTCTTCTTGTTCAATCAGTGCTTCCTGCTCAATCAAGAACGTTTCAAAATCATGACTGATATCACCCAGCAGTTTTAATCCCGCTAGACGAGCACCGCCTTTAAAGGTATGCAACAAACGCTTGAGTTCATCAATATGTTCTTGGCTATCACGCTCATCTTGTAATGCACTAACAGAGGTATCCAACCCTTCGATAAGCTCACCGGCCTCTTCCATGAAGACTTCAAGGATTTCAATATCAATTTCTTCGCCGTCTTCATCAGAGCTCAAGGCTTCTAAAGCATTTTCATCCTGTTGAACCAGCTCTGGTTCATTAGCAGCCTCAACACCGGCCGAGATAGCCGTTGAATCTTCGCTAACCATTTCCGCTGTAACATTGGATACAGTACTGACGAATTCTGTATCACCTGCCATATAAGCTTCAACTTGTTGTATCAAGCCATCCGCCGCCGTTAATGGTTGCCCTGCTTGTAATGCTTCAACCATTACCGCTAAAGTATCGTGACACTCATTAAGGATGCTGAACAAACTAGGTATGGCAACAAACTTCTTATCACACAAACCTTCATACAAATTTTCTAGATGATGCGCTAAATCACCAATTTCAGTCATATCCGACATGCGTGCACCACCTTTTAAGGTGTGTAAATCACGCTGCAACTGAGCAACTTTATCTAAGTTATCGGGTTCCGCACGCCACTCTTCTAATAAATTTGAGATAGACTCAACAATTTCTTCTGCTTCTTCTAAGAAGATTTCTACTAACTCAGCGTCATATTCCTCTTCTTCCTCTTCACTGACTGTAGGTATAGTTTCTTCAGGAGACTCAAGCTCATCAAGCTCATCAATTTCCTCATATTCCAATGAGGAGGTTTCTGCTTCCGTATCAAATTCAAATTCTGAGGCTTCATCTTCTACAGCCTCTTCACTGCCTTCAAGGCTTTCACCTTTATCTTCTTCTGTTGCAACCTCTTCTAAAGCCTCTGCTTTAATTTGCTCCGCTACTTCTGGCGCTTGATCAACCAAGCTTTGTAGCTCACCAACCAAGGTATCAACACCCATCGGCTTCTGCCCAACAGCAATACGATCCATCATGCCTATCAAATGTTCATGCGCACGATGAGCAATTTCAAAGAACTCTGCACCCGGTGTTAACATACCTTCAGACATGGCATTATAGGTTTCCTCTAATGCCATGCATAAAGCCACAACATCGTTTAGCTGTGCGGCACTTGCACTGCGAGAAAGAATACGTAGTTCTCGTCGTAAGTTATCAAGATCTTCACCAGGTACCGGATTTTGTTCCCAGTTATTCAACACATCAGCAGCATCCAGGATTAAATCTGTGCCCTCTGCTAAGAAAATAGACACCAATTGAGGATCTGGAGCACCCATATCGTCCGCATTTTCCGCTTCTTCGGCATGCACCAATTTACGCTGACGCAGTTCCACTGCTCGCTCAATAAATGCTTCTGTTCCTTCAATCGTAGTTGTTGGCGTTGTTGTTAATTGCTCAACACCACGCTCAATAAGATCTACCGCCAACACTAGAAACTGGTGAATCTCAGCATCTGTTTCCAACCCTTGCAAGTGGCATTCTTTAATAAATTTTTCTGTAGGGGATGCAAGATCAGCAATAACATGGATGCCAGCCATATGCGCGCTACCTTTTAGCGTATGCAGGGCGCGTAATAACGGACTAGTAAATGATTGCGGTGATTGCTCTGCCAATTGTAGAAACTCTCGAACAACATCAAGGTGTGAGCGGGCTTCTTGGCTGAAAATATCCAATAAGACGGGATCAATAACGTCTTCAGCCACTAACATACCTTTAACTTCAATTGATTCAATATCATCCATTGTCGCTAGCGGTTCAATATCATCCGTTGGCGCAATTTCTTCAACTATCTCAACCTCTTCCTCGATAGCCTCCTCTTCAGACACTTCAAGAACCGGTTCTTCACTTATATACAAATTACTTGGTATTGGTGGTGGCTGCTCACCTTTTGACAGTGCATCGGCAACGGCTGCTAGCGCATCAACATTTAGTGTCGGTTTTCGTCGGCTTTCAAAGTCTTTTACCAATTCAGGTATTATGGAAGTTACCGTTTCCATAATTAAAAATACATCATCGCTTGCTTCAATATTGCCATCAAGCACGCGGTTTAGCATATTTTCAATGGACCAACCTAACTCGCCAATAACGGTTGCACCAACCATACGACCACTACCTTTTATGGTGTGGTAAGCCCGACGTACTTCCGCACGCGGCTCCTCCGCATCTCTATCTGCCTTCCATTTCGGTGTAAACTCGACGATAGTTTCTAAAACTTCTTCAGCCTCTTCGACGAATATTTCTAGAATTTCATCATCAATTAGATCGTCGTCATCTTCCACTTCTTCAGCCCCAGGTTCTTCTGAAACTTCCGCAACATCTTCAACAGAGGAGGTTTCTTCTATATCTTCAACTATATTTTCTGTAACGGAATCTAATACAGGAACCTCACTCTCAACATCAGATACGTGTTCTAACGATTCACTACCGTCCGCTACCTGAGAAAGCTCTGGAATTTCTAATTCAGGTACATCCTCATCAAAATCTACTTGATCTAGAGTGACAATATCTTCCGATTCTTTTTCTGTACCACCGACTGAGGCAGCAAACTCATCAACACGTTCTACCGGATAACCTAAACTTGCCACCGCGTCTTCAGCAATGGACAAAATATCCTCATCACCAGGAAATTGCTCACCCAAGCGTTCTAAATAGTATTCAATACTGGTGATAGCATCCGCTAATGTGTCTAGTACTTTCCAATCTGGCCGGATTCCAGTATCAATTAAATCATTTTGAATAAAACTCACACAACCTTGCAATAAAGCGGCAGGGTGATGAAGTGGTACCATCGCCAGGCCACCACGAACACTGTGCAATATCTCCGGTACAGCTTCTAAATATTCATTGTTATAATTTGATCCGATATATTCCGTGATTGCATCTTTAGCACTTTCTAAACCAGCGCGAGACTCTTCAATAACCGCAGAGCGTGCCTTATGAACATGTTCCGGCGAAACATAGTTATCATTATCTGCCTGATTATCACCTGAATCGAATGCTCCACGAGCGCCGTCTTCTGCAATACCTTGCAAGGTTGCCTCAACGTATAACAGCGCACCAGCGACATCCATAAACGTATTATCATCCGGCATAAAACCAGATTCAACTACCCGACCAATCACATCTATTTGCTCAAGAATAACACGACGTGGATTACCAATTCCAAGCACACCCAAGGTATCGGCAACCTGTTTTAGACTAGGTACTAAAGGTTTTAGCTCTTCGATTTCTTGTGATTGCCCTCGTAAGAAAATATCTAAATTTTCTTTAATCACTACCATTTCTTCTAGTAGGGCTTTTATAACTGAGGCTATAGCTTCTTTATCTGGACCCGCAAGCTGTTGGCGCTCGACGTCAATAAGATCATCACTTGGCAATGCCTCATCCAATCGAAATGCTTTTTTAACTTCTTTAACTTTTGGTGAATCACCTTCACAACGTGCAACATAATAAAGCAGATTTTTTAGCAACTCGACAGGCACCGGCTCCATGCGATTTGCACCGGACTCTATATTGTCTTTTATTTGCCTATCAAGCAGCCCAAGCAACATTTTGACCGAAGTTCCCAATTCAATTGAAGATCGGGAAACACCCTCAACCACAGCTCCACCAACCCACCAAAGTTGGGCCATTGGTGCATTACTATAAAGCTGCTCAAGTTTTGCTAGAGATTTCGCTAGGTAACCTAAGTTAGTGGCCATATCCTGATTTCGAATTAAACCAACTAAAGCAAACTGGTATAACTGGCGCACCTTTTTCAGTAACTGTGGCAGTTTGTTAATAACTTCTTCAGAGATTTTTTCTTTCGGTGCTGCTTTTTCACCGGATTGCATATTGGGTTTAAAAAGTGCAGTTTCTGATAATAAACTCTCACCACGAGCGGCACGCAAATCATTCAGCAACGGTAAAATAACCACAGGCATATCACGCTTGCCTGCTTTGACACGATCCAAATATGCAGGCAGTTGCAACATCGCGCGCATTAAGACTTCTTGAGAGTCTCCCACATGGGCAGCAGTACCATTAAGTAATGCTTGAGCGAGATTCTCCATCTCTTCCGCCAGCAATGCAGCGCCATAAAACTCAACCATCTGCAGAGTGCCGTACACTTGATGTAGATGAGTCAGGCAAAAGCGCATTCGTGTAGAATCTTCAGAATTTTCTACATACGCTTCTAACGATTGTTGCGCTTGCTTTAGGGTTTCTTCTATCTCACTCTTTACCCATTCTAGCGCTTGATAATCGTGACTTTCGGCCATGCTATCTCCCGGCATTAATGTCAGCCGTTTCGTCGGGCAAACGCCAACGTATTTTCATAGGGAACCCGTTCCATATCTGGGTGGCTCCAATCTAACACCTCACCAATACCTAACACCATTAAACCGCCCGGTGCTAATCGCTCAGCAAGATGAGTTACAATGTCTCGCTTGCGCCAACGTCGAAAATAAATCAGAAGATTTTGACAAAAGATTACATCCATTCCTGCCATTGGTGCGGACTCAAGCTCCAACACATTCACTTGGGCAAAACAAATACGATCTTTTAATTCACGGCTTACTTGGACTTTGCGCGATTCGGATAAGCTAGAGCCCGGTAGCGTTGTAAAATAACGCGATTTGTACTCTTCACTCATTAAATCCAGCTTGCGCTTACTATAGATGCCTTTGCGAGCTTTACTCAGCGCTGGCAAACTAATATCTGTCGCAGTAATACCCCAATATTTCCCTTGATGCTGCTCTACCAACCCATTTAACATCATGCCCAATGAGTACGGCTCTTCACCGGTTGAGCAACCAACACACCATATATCAAGGCTAGAAGCCCCTTCTTTTAAACGAGTATCACAATAATCATGAACAAGCTCAAAAGAACTGGTATGCCGGAAAAAACTGGTCTCTTGTACCGTCAATCGGTCCACCAACGTAGCCCACTCCACTTCGCCAGTTAACCCTGACATCAGCTTTTCGTAGTAGGCATCGTAATCTTGTAAGCCAACCTCACGCATGCGTATGGCCAAACTAGTTTCAAGAAACGATTTCCGTTGGGCGGATATTTGCATTCCTGTTCTATCTTCAAGCAGTGCCTGCCAGAGGATGAATTGTTCATCATCCATCTTAAGGGATTCTTTCATACTCCACTTATGTGCAGACACTGGCGCTAAACTCCAGACCCGTTATGCTGATTCAGGTAATTTGAAGCCAGCAACAGAATTACGCATCTGTACAGCCAACTCTGCCAAGTTACCGATAGAGGTTGCTGTTGCTGTTGTACCAGCCGACGTCTGTGACGTAATCTCTTGAATAACGTTCATCGTATTCGAGATATGGCCAGCAGAAGCCGCCTGCTGTCTAGCTGCGTTCGAGATATTCTGGATCAAATCAGCCAAGTTACTGGATACATTCTCGATTTCCTCCAGTGCAACACCCGCATCTTGTGCTAAGCGAGCTCCTCGTACCACTTCCGCCGTTGTATGTTCCATGGAGATAACAGCTTCGTTAGTATCCGTCTGGATAGTTTTAACCAGTGCTTCGATCTGCTTTGTTGCTGCAGAAGAACGTTCAGCAAGTCGCTGAACTTCATCCGCAACTACCGCGAAACCACGACCAGCTTCACCCGCCATCGATGCCTGAATCGCCGCGTTAAGTGCCAGAATGTTAGTTTGATCAGAGATATCGTTGATCAAGGATACGATATCCCCGATCTCCTGAGATGATTCACCCAGTCGTTTAATACGTTTGGATGTTTCTTGAATCTGTTCACGAATCGTGTCCATGCCGTGAATAGTATTTTGCACCACCTCAGCACCTTTATTCGCAATGGATACCGATCTATCGGCAACCGCTGCAGATTCAGCTGAGTTGGCAGATACTTGGTCAATAGAAACCGCCATCTCATTTACCGCAGCAGAAGCTCCAGCAATCTCTTGCGCCTGATGCTCAGATGCCTCTGCAAGATGCATCGCCGTTGCTTGCGTTTCTTGTGCAGCAGAGGATACCTGTACAGCAGTTTCGTTGATGGTTGATACCAAGCTACGAAGTTGGTCAATGGTAAAGTTAATGGAGTCAGCAATCGCTCCTGTGAAATCTTCGGTTACCGTTGTTTGAATGGTTAAATCACCATCCGCCAAATCACCCAACTCATCCAGCAATCGAAGGATTGCTTCCTGGTTATTTTGATTAGCTTTTTCTTCTTCTTCTCGACGATGCTCTTCTTCCGCTAGGCTGCTACGAGATTGCCCAATAAAGTTAAAGAAGATTAAGAGTAGAAATGCCAATGCCAATACCGCACACGTGATACCTATCGTTGTTGACCAAATGCCAGCAATGGTCGTGTCTTCGAAACGACTGGTCAAAGCACTAGTTTCATCAAGCAGTGTTTGAGAATCAACAAAGATATCATCTGCTGCTCGTCGTACCTGAAACAGCTCTGGTGAACTTTCAAGGATTTCGTCAACGCTGTCATTCACTTCGCCAAACAAGTCTGCGATTTCATTTAGCGAATCTACCGCATCGGAATCACGAACTCGGCTGATATTAAGGGCAGCATCACCTTCCAACATACCAGTGAGTACACGTCCAAAACGCTGCGTATCTTGACCGAAGCTATCTGCGGCCATTACCGCATCTTCGCCACCTTCCAAAACTTTGTTTACACTTCGTACAATTCTTTCCGCTAGGAGAGACTGACGCTGTGCAACCGCAACCTGGCTCGCGGGGGCTCTGTTATCTAACAGAGTCTCAACCACCAGATCATACTCTTCTTGCAAAACCGGAATAGTATCCGCTAACACCTTTGCAACATCGTGCAGGTTAACTACCGTTTGTTGACCCTGCAAAATAACATCCGCATTTTGCGACACGCTTTTCCAGACCTTATCCACCGCTACAATCTCTTGACTGCCGGTAGAAACAAACACTGAATCAGCACTAAAGCCTTCTTCAGAGTCACCATTTTTGATCTGATCCCAAGCTAAACCAAACTCAACTCGAGCTTGTTCTAGAAAGGCAAACGCATCTGCGTTACCAGCTGCCGATTCCAGAGCATTTTTTGCGATACGTTGAGACAGCACCTTAAGCTCTGTTGCCTTGGTTATATACTTCGCAGATTTTCCGGCGTGCTCACCCACCAAAACGAAGTTAACAACCATTAGTCCCATCATTACGATAAGACCAATGATATACATCGGTACAAGATTTGAAGACTTGGTGCTGGTATCCAGCTTCCCAGTGCTAGACGACATAGGCGGACTCCTGGCCGTTCAGTGCAATACTATTATGTGGTAAATGTCTTACGTTATCGCTTCCCACACGCATGACACGCATGTTCAAAGATATCCGTATGAAACACTTCATGTTAAAGCTAATCATTATTAGAGCCGATCTATATTAAATCGAATCATTATAAATCTAGGCTCAATAATTCAAAATCGACAGGAAAAAGAGAGATAAACAACAAAAAAACATCACAACATTGTGAATGCGTTTTAAGAATTCAAGTTAATCCAATTCCTTCACTGCCTGTATGATAGAAAAATTTACACTCAAACCCTTCTATCATTTGGGTATCGAGCAAAGTGATCCATACTGAAACACACTTTACTCAGTACCCTTAGATAACAACAAAATTCTGCTGTTATCTAATGTTTCTCTTACTTTGAAGGCTATTATTTAGGATGCTACGTTTAAAAATCGCGGGTCACTTGCCAGCTTACGCAAACTGAACAACCCCCACATACCTTTTTCTGACGTATAACCACCTTTCAAATAGTCTTTTGTAACGCTATAACTTGCCGGTAATTCATTCACAAAACTATCCACCGGAAAATGCTGCATACCCAACACTCGATCAACAACCAAGCCGCTATACAGTTCCCCGCTCTCAACCACCAGCAAACGCCGGCGCTTCCATTGGATTTCTGATTTTTTATTCAAGAAGGTGAGTAAATCCATCACCGGCATCAAACGTCCACGAATATTCGATATACCACGTACCCATGTTTGTACACCGGGTACCTGAGTAAAGCGTGGAACACTTAATATTTCAGAGATTTCATCCATTGGGGCAACATACTGGTTGCCATCAAGTGTAAATCCAACGCCAGTCCAAAATGTAACTGCTTCTTTTTGCGCAGGAAGCTCATCAGCATTTTTACGGCTACGGGACGCTAAGTCGACCAGTTTTAGGTATGCAGGAGATAATTCACTCATAGCATCTACGCATCCATGACGCGCTTAATAGTTTCCAATAGTTTGGCTTCATCAACAGGCTTTGTCAGGTAATCACTTGCTCCCTGGCGTCTGCCCCAGACTTTATCCGTTTCCTGATCTTTCGTTGTAACGATAATCACAGGGATATGTTTGGTTTCTTCATTTTTGCTAATCTGACGAGTAGCTTGAAAACCGTTTAAACCCGGCATCACTACGTCCATTAACACTACATCGGGCAGCTCTTGACGAGCAACTGAAACACCATCGGCACCATTTTCTGCAGTGATAATTTCAAACCCGTGCTTTTCAAGGATTTCTTTAAATTTGTACGTCTCGGTAGGAGAATCATCAACTATGAGTACACGAGGCATATACCCTCCAGTTACAGGTTTGCGCTTCAATTTGATTTATAACAGTATAATTTAGAAAACTCGATTTCGCTTAAATTTAGTCTGAGCTAAAAAGAAGCCCGCTCAACACGGTCGACAGCTATGTTGTCACATGCTCGCGAATAGCACCAAGTAGCTCTTCTTTACTGAACGGTTTGGTCAAATATTGATCCGACCCAACAATCCTGCCTTTTGCTTTGTCAAACAATCCATCTTTACTGGATAGCATAATGACAGGTGTAGATTTATATGTACTGTTATTTTTTATTAACGCACACGTTTGATAACCATCGAGGCGTGGCATCATTATATCTACAAAAATGATATTCGGTTGGGTGTCAGCGATTTTTGATAATGCATCAAAACCATCCGTTGCTGTGATCACAGAACAACCTGCTTTTTTTAACAAGGTTTCCGCGGTTCGACGAATGGTTTTACTATCATCAATTACCATGACTTTTAAACTTTCGAAGTTGTCTTCCATCGACATTGCCTTTTTATGTAAGCCTTAATTTTGGCCAGTAAGATATAGTTATAATATCGTTGTAGATACTTCGCAAACTCGAAGCACAATATTTTTCGACAAAACACCCAGAGCGCGGTAATTATAATCATAGATTTTAGGCACAATCTATAAACTATTGTCGTTATTAGTATTTTTAATACTGATAAGCCGCATTTTTTATAACTAGATCAACTAGAAATTTTGAGTTATATGAAAAATCGTTTAATCTTTCAACTCATTTTCTTTGCCACCTTTGACGCATTTTATAGGATCAAAAGTTATGACAATTAAACTGGGCGTTGTTATGGATGCAATATCATCCATTCCTTACAAGAAGGATAGTACATTAGCCATGTTATGGGAGGCGGATAACAGAAATTGGGACATACGCTATATCGAACAGCAGGATATGTTCATTGAAAACGGTCAAGCAATGACCTCAAGCCGCTCATTAAAGCCTCTCAAAAATCCAGAATGCTGGTATCAGCTCGGTGATTCCGATGTTCACCCCCTGGCGGACTGCGATGTTATCTTGATGCGTAAAGATCCCCCTTTTGATATGGAGTTTATTTATTCTACTTATATCCTGGATAAAGCAGAGAAAGCCGGATCATTGATCGTCAACAAACCTCAAAGCTTACGAGACTGCAATGAAAAAATCTTTGCCACTGAATTTCCCGAATGTTGCACACCAACAACCGTCAGTGCTAATGCACAGATTCTGAAAAAGTTTGCAGAACAACACAATGACATTATCCTTAAACCCTTGGATGGCATGGGCGGAGCGTCTATTTTCCGCACAGGCTCAAACGATAAGAACTTAAGTGTTATCATCGAAACCTTAACCAATCACGGCAAAACACCCGCGATGGCACAGCAGTTTATCCCTGACATTAATCAAGGAGACAAACGAATATTGATTATCGATGGTGAACCAGTGCCTTATGGGTTATCCCGTATCCCCGCAGAAGGTGAAAATCGAGGAAATCTAGCAGCAGGGGGAACCGGTGTCGTTAAAGAATTATCCGATAGAGAACGTTGGATTTGCGAGCAAGTACGCGACAGCTTGGTAGAAAAAGGGTTAATCTTCGTGGGCCTTGATGTCATCGGGGATTATGTTACTGAAATCAATGTCACCAGCCCCACTTGTGTCCGCGAAATTGAAGCAGCAACATCAATCAATATCGCTGGGTTATTAATGGACGCTATCGAACGTCGACTGGCTAAAAAATAATAACGTAACTATATCAATATACCCATGATTCTTGCTATTAGCGCCGAAGCAAGCATAGAGCCTGCCCTGCATTGGGTACAAAGATGTACTCGCTGCATTTTCTGAAATAGAACATAACATTCGGCGCGGTCATAGAGGCCCACTTGGATATAAACACAACATAACAAACCAGAGGTTTAAGTAACGAGTCCATGGCAGTATCAGCACAACCACCTAGCGTCACCGCAAATGACCGCTTTATGTTCACGTTTTTTCTAGCGGCAGTATTGCATGGCATCCTTATCCTAGGGGTAAGTTTCACCCTGCCCCCTCCTAAAATTACAGCAGAAACACTCGAAATCACCCTTGCTCACAATAAAAGTGACGCAACACCAGAAGATGCCGACTTTCTTGCTCAAATGAACCAACAAGGCAGTGGCACATTAGAAGAAAAGGCTGTTGTTAGTACCACGGAAATAGCCACATTCGAAGATAACGTTGTGCGTGAAATTGACCCTATCCAACAAAAGGCCAGCCAAACACCCGTTAAGCACTCAGCCGAAAGGCAACTTAGCACAACCACCACCAGCCTTTTTAAAACAACCAAAAACCCTGAAGAAAAAGAACTGGAACAAACGGAACAAGTATCTGCCATTGCGATGCTGCAACGAAGCCTTGAAATAGCAAGCCTCGAAGCCCAACTCAGTGACAAAAAGCAAGTTCATGCCAAGCGCCCCCGCAAACGTCAACTAACGGCTGCCAGTACCAAAGCAGCACAAGATGCTGCTTATCTTGATGCTTGGCGACGACGTATCGAACGTTTCGGGAATTTGTATTACCCTCCTGAGCTCAAGCGTAAAGAAATATTTGGCAGCTTACGGCTAATGGTGGCGGTAAAAGCCGATGGCTCCGTTCATGAAATCCGTATATTAAAATCCTCAGGGAAGCGCGTACTAGATGACGCAGCAATGCATATTGTGCAACGTTCGGCGCCATTTGGACCATTTCCAAAGGAAATCGCTGAAACTACGGACATTTTAGAGATCATCCGAACCTGGCAATTTAAAAAAGGAAATTACCTTTCAAGTTTTTAAGTAGATATATGGATACCTTTTTTAAACACTTGAATCCCGTATCTTTTGGCCCAATACTAGTGGTATGGATACCAACTCAAATGACAGCTTAAAAAACCACTTCCTTATTGCGATGCCAGCAATGGAAGACCCTAATTTTTCTCGTAGCATCACCTATATATGTGAGCACAATGAGGATGGGGCGATGGGAATCATGATCAACCGCCCACTAAATTTATCCCTAGGTGAAGTCTTTGAGCACCTCGATATCGATAACTACGATGAGCAATTCGACCACCAAAATGTGCTAGAAGGCGGCCCAGTCCAAACTGAAATGGGCTTTGTATTACATAGAAACCCACAAGAATGGCAATCTACCGTTATCATGGAAGAAGGTATCTGCCTTACTACATCCAGGGATATTCTGGACGATATAGCCAATAACAAAGGCCCCAAAGACAACCTTGTTGCACTAGGTTACGCCGGTTGGGGTGGTGGTCAACTCGAAGAAGAGATGCAATCCAATGCCTGGATCACCGTCAAAGCTGATCCAGAAATACTCTTCTCAACACCACAAGGAAAACGCTGGGAAGCGGCAACAAAGTTACTTGGTATCGACTTAAGCCTTATGTCATCAGACGTTGGCCATTCATAGATGGTGGACACTAACCGTTGATTACAACCGTTATGGGATTTGATTTTGGCACCCAAAAAATTGGGGTCGCCATAGGTCAAAAGCTCACTCAAACCGCCAGCCCTTTATCCGAAATACCCGCAAAAGATGGCCAACCTCGCTGGGAGACCGTCGCTGCGTTAATCGCAGAGTGGCAACCAGACGCATTTGTTGTTGGCATTCCTCTAAATGAAGATGGCACTGATAACGCTCTAACAAAACGAGCCAGAAAATTTGGCAATCGATTGCATGGCCGCTTTGGGTTACCGCTATTCACAGCAAACGAGCACCTTTCAAGCTACGATGCACGAGATCAGATACAGCAATATAGTGGCCGTGCTGCAAAGTCCAATCGCCAAATTGACAGTGTCGCCGCCGCTCTTATTATCGAAACTTGGTTCGCTGAACTCGAACCAACTACAGGACATAATCTATGACCCTGCCCACGGTTGATTTTCTTATTAACAACATGTCATCCGACCTACAGAACCTGCTTGATCAACGCAACATCCGTCAACCCGCTATGGTGGGAATTCATACCGGCGGGGCTTGGGTTGCAAAATCATTACATCAACAACTTGCCCTAGACCAAGCCCTCGGATTACTCGACATCACCTTCTACCGTGATGACTTTACGCAAAAAGGTTTACATCCCTCAGTTAAAACATCGAATTTGCCTTTTACTACCGATGAGCAACATATCATTCTGGTCGATGATGTCATCAGTAGTGGGCGAACTATTCGAGCCGCGCTTAACGAATTATTTGACTATGGCCGCCCTGCATCAGTCATATTGGTCACCTTAGTTGACGTACCAGGGCGTGATTTGCCTATTCAACCAGATATTATTGGAGAACGATTGGATTTAGCCCCCCAACAACGCGTAAAATTACACGGCCCCGATAATATGCATCTGACGATCACCCAAGTAAACTGACGACAATAGAGATTCTCATGAGCCTGGCTATTACCCCTCACCAATTGCAACTCAACGAACACGGTCAACTCAAACACTTTCTCACCACTGAGAACCTTAGTACTAAAATACTTACTGAAATCCTTGATACTGCTGAATCCTTTTCTAGCGTTGGCCAACAAGCGGTTAAAAAAGTCCCTCTATTACGCGGTAAAACGGTCGTTAATTTATTCTTTGAGGCCAGCACACGCACACGCACCACCTTTGAATTGGCAGCAAAACGACTCTCCGCCGATGTACTTAACATCAACATCAGTGCCTCTGCCACCTCCAAAGGTGAGTCACTAATGGACATGCTTTGGAATCTAGAGGCAATGGATAGCGACATGTTTATTGTTCGTCACCAAGACAGCGGCGCGCCGCATTTTATTGCCAGCCAAGTTTGCCCTAATGTTGCGATTATTAATGCTGGTGATGGACGCCACGCTCACCCTACCCAAGCCATGCTGGATATGTACACCATTCGTAAACATAAGGGCGATTTTCGTAACCTTAAAGTTGCGATTATCGGAGATATTACCCACTCCCGAGTAGCGCGCTCTCAAGTTCATGCATTAAACGGTTTACAAGTGGGCGAGGTTCGAGTTATTGGGCCAAAAACCTTGATTCCCCATGATATGGAACACTTAGGAGCAAACGTTTTTTATAATATGGAACAGGGCTTAAAAGACGTCGATGTTGTCATCATGTTACGCCTACAAAAAGAGCGAATGAATTCTGCGTTACTGCCTAGTGAACACGAGTTTTATCGTTTATACGGGCTCACAACAGAGAAACTCGCATTTGCAAAACCCGATGCTATCGTCATGCATCCAGGACCTATTAATCGCGGGGTAGAAATTGAAACCGCCGTTGCTGACGGTCCCCAGTCGGTTATTCTTAAACAGGTTAACTACGGCATATCCGTACGAATGGCGGTACTATCCATGGCCATGAGTGGCCAATCAACAGAAATAATTGCTGCTTCCGAAACAACCACTGGAGAACATGGCGCATGAAGTTCACCCCTTCTTCTCCCAACCCTCAATCAATAAAAATAGCTGGCGGCCGTGTTATTGATCCACTATCTCAACGAGACGAGATCGCGGACATTTATGTTGTTGATGGGTTTATTCAACGTATTGTTCCTATTCATACAAGTAGCTCCAATACAGAAAGTATTGATACCGACATTACCATTAATGCAGATGGTAAATTGGTTATCCCTGGAGCAGTAGATTTATGCGCTCGTCTACGAGAACCAGGACAAGAATACAAAGGTACTATTCACAGTGAAACCCAAGCTGCAGCAGCAGGAGGGGTAACCCACCTATGTTGCCCGCCAGATACCAACCCCGTTATTGATAACCCTGCAGTTGCTGCACTTATTCAAGAGCGAGCCCACCAATCCGGTTACGCCCATGTATTACCTATTGGCGCAATTACTCAAGGTTTAGAAGGCTCTCAACTTAGTGAAATGCACGCCCTACAAGAAGCAGGCTGCATTGGCGTAGCTCAACTACGTAATGCAATAAAAGATAGCCGAGTATTACTACGTTGCTTAGAGTATGCTGCAACATTTAATCTAACCGTATTTTTTCAAAGTGTTGATTTAAGCTTACAAGGTGACGGTATTGTCCATGAAAGCTTCACATCAACTCGCCTCGGCTTACCCGGCATTCCACGCTCTGCAGAAACTGTGGCACTAGCACGAGACTTATTACTAGTAGAACAAACCGGTGTAACCGCACACTTCGGCCAATTATCCTGTGCCCGCAGCATTGAACAAATTGCTGCCGCCCAACAACGCGGCCTTCCTGTTACCGCCGACATTGCTGTTCATCAGTTGTTATTTAATGATGAGGCTGTTGACGGCTTTAATAGCCAATACCATGTAAACCCACCCTTTCGAAGTGAGATTGATCGTAAAGCACTGATAGATGCCGTCAAATCTGGCATTGTTACTGCGATCACATCAGATCACCAACCACACGAGATCGCTGCAAAATCTGCCCCCTTTGGAGCAACAGAGGCGGGAATATCCAGTATTGAAACCTTTTTACCCATGAGTTTTGGCTTAGTACGCGACGGTATTTTATCAGAGCAAGAATGGGTAACCTGTATCGCAACAACTCCTGCCCAAATCATCAAAATTGATGCGGGTAAAATCGCTGAGAATTCCATGGCCAACCTGAGTATTTTTGATCCCTCAGCTCAGTGGCAGCTAACATCGGAAACATTGTATTCTGAAGGTAAAAATTCACCGTTACTAGGAAAAACAATGAATGGCCGTACCTGCGCAACCATCCACAATGGCCGCTTAGTATTCCAACTTCCCTAACGGTGAATGATTACGCTATAGTTAGTGCTACTATTGCCTACCACCATGGGTAAAACGGTGGTTTATTTTCAGACATTGTAGTGCTAAATTTTGCTTCTCGTTTTTCGAAAAACGCGTTTACGCCCTCTTTTCCATCATCAACACTCGCATAAAACATCGCTAACGACTCAATTTTATGGGCTTCTATCGGGTGGGGTTGTGCTGAATTGCGATACATCATTTGCCGAGACATCGCGATAGCTACAGCCGACGTATTGTTCGCAATTTTATTGGCAATTTTATACGCTTCTTCCAACAAGGTTTCTGCTGGATATACGGCCTTTACTAAACGCGCTTCTTTTGCCGCTTCAGGTTTAATAATTTCCGCACTATAAACCCATTCCAATGCCTGAGAGATACCAACAATTTTTGGTAAAAACCAGCTAGAACACGCCTCAGGTACAATACCCAACTTATTAAATACAAAACCAATACGTGCTTTTTCTGACGCCAGACGAATATCCATCGCCAACGTCATAGTGGCCCCAATGCCGACTGCAGCACCATTTATTGCTGCTATCACAGGTTTGGTACAATCATAAATTGCCAACGTTACACGCCCGCCAGTATCCCGCACTCCATGAAGAATGGCCGGATCATCTAAGCGATTGTTCATATCATCCAACGTAGGAACCTGATTTTCATCAAGACCAAAAACATTACCCTCCGCGGATAAATCCATACCGGCACAAAACGCTCGACCAGCCCCTGTTACTACAATAGCTCGAACAACATCATCATTACTCGCTGCATTAAAGGCATCAATTAATTCGTTCGCCATTTCAACAGTAAAGGAATTTAAATTATCAGGACGATTAAGGGTTAATGTGAGAACATTGCTGTTTATTTTGTAATCGATAGTGTTATAGGCCATTGCCGATTCCTAGAATAGGTGATTGGATTTGGCTTCAATATAGCGTAGCTTTTTGCTGGGGTCTATGACATGAATGCACAGACGCATCGGCGTATATATCAACCCAGGCATCAACTCAGTTATCAATTAAAATACCCATTCAAAGAGGACGCAGAAAGGGATTGTAGAAAAATAATCAAAGATAGATATAACCATTTATATAAACAGTTATATCGTTTTCATAGCTACTATCGATAGACTTATAGAGGTATGTAAAGTGCCAAGAATTCTAAAACATTAGCTCCTAGAACTTTAATGAGTCGTCGTCTTCAAGTGACAGACCTTTTGTTGCATCCTCTAGTTGATCTAGGCCACCCTCATTACCTAATTTAATCATCAAACGTAAATCATTCGGCGCATCTGCGTGAGACATGGCGTCTTCGTAAGTGATTTCTCCAGCGGAGTACAGATCATACAGTGCCTGATCAAAGGTTTGCATTCCCAACTCACGAGACTTAATCATTAATGGTTTTAATAAGTGCACATCTCCTTTTCGGATATGGTCTGCCATTAAAGGGGTATTTAGAAGGATTTCAACCACCGCTCGACGCCCCTTACCGTCAGGGGTTGGAATCAATTGTTGTGCGACCATTGCTTTTAAGTTGAGAGACAAATCCATCCATAATTGACTATGACGATCCGCTGCAAAAAAGTGAACAACACGATCCAACGCTTGGTTAGCGTTATTGGCGTGTAGTGTTGCTAATACCAAGTGACCAGTTTCAGCAAAGGCGATAGCATATCCCATAGTTTCCCGGGTACGAATTTCTCCAATCATAATAACATCTGGCGCCTGTCGTAAGGTATTTTTTAGCGCAATATCAAAACTTTCCGTATCTAGTCCAACTTCACGCTGAGTAACAATACACCCTGCATGCTGGTGAATATATTCAATAGGGTCTTCGATACTAATAATATGCCCTTTACTATTGTGATTACGATGGCCAATCATAGAGGCAAGAGAGGTAGATTTACCCGTTCCCGTTGCCCCGACAAAAATAACAATGCCCCGCTTAGTCATCGCTAAGTCTTTAATCATTGAGGGCAGACCAAGATCATCAATGCGAGGTATATTGGTTTCAATACGCCGCAACACCATTCCAACAAGATTACGCTGATAAAACGCACTCACACGAAATCGTCCAATGCCCCGCGCACTAATCGCAAAGTTACACTCACGTGTCTCTACAAATTCTTTACGCTGAGATTCATTCATTACTCCCAGCACAGTTTCACGAGTTTTCTCTGGGCTTAGGGAAGTTTTTGTTACAGGAACAATTCGCCCATGGACTTTCATGCTGGGGGCAACGCCAGCCGTGATAAATAAATCCGACGCGCCTTTTTCCACCATTAATTTTAGCAGACCTTCAAAGTCCATTCTTTACCCCTTACTACTGCATTGTTATCTGAACGTTCTATACACCGTATTCTAGAAATTCTCTGGGTTTTTTGCTTTCTCGCGTGCAGCTTCAGGAGAAATTAGCCCTTTGTTTAGTAGCTCTCGTAAACATTGATCCAATGTCTGCATGCCTAAATTACCCCCCGTTTGAATCGCAGAATACATCTGTGCCACTTTATCTTCTCGAATCAAGTTACGAATAGCCGGTGTACCTAGCATAATTTCATGGGCAGCAATTCGTCCACCACCATTTTTCTTAAGCAGTGATTGCGAAATAACGGCCTGTAATGACTCAGACAACATAGACCGTACCATAGACTTTTCCGCTGCCGGGAATACATCAACCACACGGTCAATGGTTTTTGCCGCCGAGGTTGTATGCAATGTACCAAATACTAGATGACCCGTCTCTGCGGCAGTTAACGCTAATCGAATCGTTTCCAAATCTCGCATCTCACCAACAAGGATAATATCGGGATCTTCACGTAACGCCGACCGTAATGCTTCGGCGAACCCTAAGGTATCACGATGTACTTCACGTTGGTTCATAAGGCACTTTTTACTCTCATGAACAAATTCAATAGGATCTTCGATGGTTAATATATGTTCATAACGCGTTTCATTAATATAATCAATCATCGCTGCCAAGGTTGTACTTTTTCCAGAACCCGTTGGCCCTGTTACCAATACAATACCGCGTGGAATATCTGAAATATCTCTAAATACCTGCCCTTGGCCCAAATCCTCCATGGTCAGCACTTTTGATGGGATTGTACGAAATACCGCCCCTGCACCTCGGTTATGGTTAAACGCGTTAACACGAAAACGGGCTACGCCAGGGACTTCGAAAGAAAAATCTGTTTCTAGAAATTCTTCATAATCTTTTCGCTGCTTATCATTCATTATGTCATAAATCAGTGAATGCACTTGCTTATGATCCATGGGAGGCAAGTTTATTCTGCGCACATCACCATCTACACGGATCATAGGGGGCAAACCAGCCGAAAGGTGCAAATCAGATGCACCATTTTTAACACTAAATGCGAGTAATTCAGTAATATCCATTGATTCTTTAACCTGTTGTCATTCTAATCATGTCTAAAAGACAGCTACGGGCAGTCTATATAAATAGGTAATCTCTATTAGGTTAGCACCCGGAATGCGGTTACACCTGTCTAATCAACGACCTAATCAACGAGTAATTCAGCAATTGCAATTGTTTTACGTTAAAATAGCCGCATTACAACCATAATCCAAACCATTTTATTCTTATTTATCATAGTATTATGCCTATTTCTGAGCAACAGATCGCAGACCGACAGCAGGGGGTAGAAAAAAGAATATCACTCGCCTGCCAAAAACATCAGCGCAGTATTCCCACGTTACTTGCTGTTAGCAAAACCAGAACAGCGGAAAATATTCGTACCCTGTATTCTTCCTCTATAAAAAACTTTGGCGAGAACTATCTGCAAGAAGCCTTAGATAAACAACAACAGCTAACCGACTGTAATATCTGCTGGCATTTTATTGGCCCCATACAATCCAACAAATCTCGTGCAGTTGCTGAACATTTTCACTGGGTGCACAGTGTCGACCGCTTAAAACTTGCCAAACGGCTTAGCAACCAGCGACCATCCACACTTCCCCCTTTGCAAATTTGTTTGCAAGTTAATATTGATAATGAAACATCCAAATCCGGGTTTATGATAGATGAGGCCGTCAATGCGGCAATAGAAATCAGTCAACTACCTAATCTCAGATTGCGGGGATTAATGTGTATTCCCCAAAAACGGGAAACATTCGCCGAACAACGCCAACCTTTCGAAAAAGTTGCTAGATTACTCTCAAGCATTAATCAGCAGCTACCTAGACACACCCTAGCTCTGGATACTCTCTCAATGGGAATGTCTGACGATATAGAAGCAGCCATCGCTGAAGGAACAACCATTATACGCATTGGCACAGCTCTATTTGGCCCTCGGCAATAACGGCACTAAAATACAACTTTAAAATACAACACTAGACGGACACATCAGATATGAGCGCTAAGATCACTTTCATCGGAGCCGGCAACATGGCAAGCAGCCTAGCGGGTGGATTAATCGCTAAAGGCTTCGACAGCACACAAATTACCATGACTGATCTCAACGAAGACTTATTGCTACATAATCGTACCACTCTTGGCGTAAATACCACACGGGATAACACCCAAGCCTGTAGTCACGCAGATGTCATTATATTTGCTGTTAAACCCCAAGTGATGGAAACCGTGGCCACCCCTCTGAAAGAGATTATCCAACAACACCGCCCGTTAGTAGTGAGTATTGCAGCCGGTATCACCCTCAAGAATATAAGCACTTGGCTCGGCGAGTCTGCCCCCGCAGTGCGCTGCATGCCCAATACCCCCGCATTGGTTCAAACTGGGGCAACGGGGTTATTTGCCAATCAGCATGTATCAGATACCCAGAAAAAACTCGCAAAAGATGTGCTATCCGCCGTAGGCCTTGCATTGTGGGTTGAAAATGAGGATCAAATTGATGCAGTCACGGCTCTTTCCGGCAGTGGCCCTGCATATTTTTTATTGGTAATGGAAGCGATGATGGAAGCAGGCCGCTCTTTAGGTTTGCCCGATTCAGTGGCATCCCAACTTACCTTACAAACAGCGCTAGGGTCAGCGCAACTAGCTATCACCAGCGATGTTGATGCAGCAGAGCTACGCCGGCGAGTCACCTCTCCCGCTGGTACCACTGAGTGTGCAATTAATATTATGCAAGACAACGGATTAAAAGCTATATTTGCCGAAGCGATAAAAGGTGCTTATGATCGCTCTAAAGAGTTAGCATCATAGGTTCACCGTAACTGCATGCTATATTAACGTTTAATTTACTAGGAACATCACAATTATGAACCCAGCCGGTGCATTGGTTTTTATTCTAGGTTACCTGTTTGATATCTATATCATGATTGTTTTAGCACGCTTTCTCTTACAGATAGTACGTGCAGATTTTTATAATCCGATATCACAATTTATTGTTAAAGCTACCACCCCAGTGCTTAAACCCCTACGTCGTATCATTCCAGGGTTCGGTGGTGTTGATGTTGCAAGCATTGTGCTGATGTTAGCCTTAGTGCTGTTAAAAATGATCGTGATTATATTGATTTATAACGGCACCTTAGCGGGACTTTCACCTCTTGTTCTTGGTATAAGTGTAATAAAGTCAGCCGCCAATACCCTGCTTAATTTTTACATGTTTAGTATATTTATTAGTATTTTAATGAGCTGGATTGCCCAAGGATCCTACAACCCACTCGTTGCTCTGCTACAGCAAATCACTGAACCAGTCATGGCTCCAGCACGTAAAATATTACCCCCTATGGGTGGCTTAGACTTATCCCCCATGATCGTCTTAGTACTTATCAGTACAATTAAGGTTCTATTTGGGCTTGGTCAAGGCCCCTTTTAAATCGTAGTCCCTGCAATTCCTGCTAAGCTATTCTAATACATAGTGAATGCAGGCACAGCGACACGGCACTGATACAACCCCAATCGTGCCAAACCCTATGTTCATCACAGACTTATGGCTCTGGGCACGTAAGATAGAACGAATTTTATAGGATCAACATAATCAAGATGGATACCAGCCGGTTAGCACGTCAAGTTGACGCATATATCAGATGGAGAAAAGATATACTCCAGCAGCTGATGCGTTATCGTGGCTGGTTGGTAGCAAACCGCTTACAGTCAGCGGAAATGGATGAACGACTCAAAATTGCCTTTGAAATGCTCAAAGAAGATCGTATTATCCTCGCGTTTGTTGGTGAATTCTCTCGGGGTAAAACCGAACTTATTAATGCCCTCTTTTTTGCGCACTTTGGTACCCGTGTATTACCCTCTGGTGGTGGCCGCACAACAATGTGCCCTACAGAGTTATTTTTTGACCCAGAAAACGATAAAAGTTATATACGCTTATTACCTATTGAGACCCGTTTAGGTAGCTCGGGCTTATCTAGTTTTCGGAAAATCCCAGATAATTGGGTATATGTACCTATTGATCAAAACAATCCAGAAATGATGAAAAAGGCCTTTTCTGAGGTCGCTTCCGTTAAGAGAGTTAATCGTGAAGATGCCGCTGCAATGGGGTTTCAAGTCAATATATTGGAACCCGTAGAAGACGATAGCGATAAAGTCTACATCCCAGCTTGGCGCCATGCCATGATCAGCTTTCGACACCCCCTTCTTGAACAAGGGCTAACTATTATTGACACCCCAGGACTCAATGCCCTCGGTTGTGAACCAGAGTTAACATTTAGCTTATTGCCCGAAGCCCATGCCATTCTATTATTATTAAGTGCATCAACGGGGGTCAGCGGTACTGATTTAGAAATTTGGAATCGTCACATTCGCGACCTTAATCTACAGGAAAACACCGGTGTTTATGCCGTGCTTAACAAGGTTGACTCTATCTGGGATGAGTTAGAAGCCGATGCATATAATCGTCAAATCATTCGTGAAATGCAATCTCAGTGTGCTCGTTTACTCAGCATAGCCCCTGATGAAATTATAACGGTGTCTGCCAAAGAAGGTTTACTGGCGCAAATTGACGGAAATGAAGAACGCTTAGCCCAAAGTAACTTACCTGCGCTAGAAAAACTCTTATCCAATGACGTCATTCGCCGTAAAGAGTTAATGGTTAAAAATCGAGTAGTAAAAGATATTCTTACGATGCTACACGGCAGTCGTAAAATGATCCTACGCCGCAAAGAAAGCCTATTAGAGCAACAACACATTTTGCAAGGTGACGTGCAAAATCACGTCAGCCAACTAAGCTCGTTATCTGACCAAAGCAAAGCAGAACAAGCATTTTACCATAAGAAATTGATTTTACTTAAATCCAGTCGAAAAGCGATCAACCGTGAAGGTAGTGCAATGCTTTCACATGTAGATAAAGAAAAACTAGAGCAATACCGCAAAACAGCAGGGCAAGCGTTATCGGCGTCTTGGACGGTTGTTGGTATGAACAACGCAATGGATTCTTTTTTTGATAGCATTCGATCTGATATGGTTGCGTTTTCTGAATCTAAAAACGGTGTGCAAAAATTAATTGCGGAGGTATATGCCAATTACGAGTCAGAACAGGGATTAGCTCCGATTGATTACCCACGCTTTGACAGTAAGACCTATATCGTCAAGCTGGATGATTTGCGGAATAAGTCTGGAAGCTTTAGACGTAATTTAAAGAAAATGCTTACCGAACAAAAATCAACATCCAAACGTTTTTTCACCACTATTGCGACAGAGATTAGCAATATCTATTTACGACTTCGTATTGACGGTATTACTTGGCTAAACGATGTATTACTACCCATTTTCCAAAATGCTCAGCAACAGAAAAAAATGCTAGACGAACAGGTGCTTAAGCTTAGGGCGATATCAAGTGATGGCAATGATGCTAAGGGTAAAATTGATCAAATAAACCAAACGCTCGCGGACATTAATGCTCAACTAAAACAAGCCGATGATATACTCAATATGTTGCGTAAACCTGCCCCTGTTGATATCGTCAAACTCAAACCAAAAAAACCGCCAACATTAAATGCTTTTGATAATAAAGCACGCTTTTAGATCTAACGCTCCACACTCAGTCTATATTTTTGATTCCCCTCGATAGCCAAAGTCTTCAGAAAAACGTTTTTCCAATACATCATTAGCTAATGGTTTACTGTAATAAAATCCCTGCACATAATCACAACTTAGTTCTTTCAGACGTACCAATTGCTCCTTTGTCTCCACGCCCTCCGCTACGACTTTAAGTGACAAACCTTTTGCCAACGCCACCACCGCCTTTACAATAGCGGCACCCTGTACTGTTTCCATATCATTTACAAATGATCGATCAATTTTTAAAACGTTTAGCGGCAACTGCGTCAAATAACTCATAGAAGAATAACCGGTGCCAAAATCATCCAACGCAATACTTATTCCCAAGTTATGAATATCGCATAAAACCTTAAGGTTCTGATCAGTTTTTTCCATCACTACTGTTTCTGTAATCTCAACTTCCAGTAAAGATGCTGACAACTCATGCTCCTCCAACTGTCGTTCCAGAATATGAATAACACTATCATCGTTGAGTTGTTTAACCGATAAGTTAACAGAAGCAGAGAAATCCTCTGGCAAATGATATCGCTGCTTCCACACACTTAACTGACGACAGGTTTCTTCAATCACCCATTCACCAATAGTCTGAATCAATCCTGTTTCTTCGGCTAAAGGAATAAACACAACCGGTGAAATCATGTCGCCATCTGGCTGCCAACGCAACAAAGCCTCCACGCCCATTATCTTGCCATCGCTAACTCTAACTTTTGGCTGATAATGTAAAAAGAAATCTTTTCTCTCATTGCTATGTCGCAATTTTGTTTCTAAATCCAATGCCTCTTCGACCTGTTGCTTCATATTCGGCTCAAAGATTTTGAAACAATTTCGTCCATCACGTTTAGCCTGGTACATCGCCATGTCTGCATTTTTTACCAACTCATTAGCGTCATTTGCCATATCTGGGTAAAAAACAATACCAATACTAGCACCAATATAAATCTTTTGATTTTCAACACTAAACGGAATCGATAAGAACCTCAGTACTTTTTCTGAAACACGAACCGCTGCTGAATGAATATTATGCCCTTCCAGAATGATGGTAAATTCATCACCACCTAAACGACAAACCACATCTGAATTACGCACACAAGAATTCAGTCGATCCGTTACATCTTTTAATAAGGTGTCTCCAGCTTCATGTCCTAACGAGTCATTAACTTGCTTAAATCGATCCAAATCGATAAACATCAATGCAAAACTATCTTTGCTATGATTCGCACGTAAAATACTGGTTTCTAGTGCATCGTTAAATAAATTTCTATTTCCCAATCCCGTTAGCGCATCATATTGCGCCATGTAATTCAGCTGATCTTCAATTTTTTTGCGCTCGGTAATATCTTTAAAAATTAGCACTACATCAGTAAACTCTCCATCAGGTTTGCTTACTGGTGTTGCTGTATACTCAACAGGTATCATCTTATGATGTTTGGTTCGAAATACACCCACATCTGAATGATGTTTTTCGCCCGTACGGCACTTCTCATAAATTTTCGATTTTTCCCAAATAAAATTTTCGGGATTAATCGTGGTTACCATGACACATTGACCAACAGATAGAGTCACCAACTCTTCCAGTTCATAGTCCAAAATCATTTCAGCAGCAGGGTTGGCAAAAGTAATAACACCTTCCGAGTCAATGCCAATTATTCCTTCTCCCACAGAACGCAATAACAAGTCATTTCGATTCTTAAGCTGCTGAACTTGATTTAATGAGTGTTCCAGTAGACGCTTTTGTTTGTCTAACTCCAGAAATACCTTAACTTTACTAGTAAGAATATAAGGCTCTATTGGTTTTGATAGAAACTCTACACCTCCACTTTCATAACCTTTAAAAATATGAGTCTCTTCATGATTAATAGCGGTCACAAAGATAATAGGAATAGTACGAGTCTGCTTGCGAGAACGCATTAGTTCGGCAACTTCATAACCATCCATATCCGGCATTTGCACATCAAGCAACACCAACGATATATCATGCTTTAGCAGCAGACTTAACGCCTCTGGGCCTGATGTTGCACTTAGCAACTGAACATCTAGCTCCTCTAGCAAACTCTCAAGCGCCACCAAGTTTGCGCGCTTGTCATCCACTAGTAATATACGTTGCTCAACTTTCATCAATAACAACAACCTGTAATAACATCATGATATTAATTTTTGATCTATCACCCAACAGCAGGCGGCCTATAAATCTATTCATTACTAGCTGCGCCCCAAATTATTAAGCGTCAAAGCTAAGGTACTTAGGCTTCCAATAAGATCTACGTCAATATTCGCAATGGTCGCTAATGGCATTACTTTCGCCTCTGCTTCTTTTGGATCTTGCACAAATACCTGCCCTCCCCGCTGTTTTACCCACTTAGACCCGTTTGCCCCATCTTGATTTGCACCAGTTAGCACAATAGCAATAACGCGCTTACCAAAAGCGTCCGCAGCCGTTTGGAATAACACATCCACGGAAGGCCGACAAAAATTAACCGGTCTATCAACAGTATGGGACAAGGTTCCGTCCTGCTCCACCAACAAATGATAATTAGGTGTAGAAATGTACACGTTTCCCGGTAATATTTGTTGTTTATCTTCAGCTTCCAATACTGGAAATGAAACCATCTCCGCAAATATCTTCGATAAATGACTCTTTTTTTGTCTTTCTTGATGAATAACTATCACAACGGAAAAGGTAAACGGTGCGTTTATATGTTTCAACAGCACTTTAAGTGCGTCTATACCACCCCATGAAGTTCCAACAACCACGAGTCTGGAAAATCTATCGCTATCGGAACTTATCAACATCACTATACCTCCGCTTTACCACCACACTGTTATCTTTTGTCGCTTGAACCCTTATTACTGGTTTTTTGAAACAACCGATGATCGGCATCCACCGCTGTAAACATTGCTCTGCCATCAAAGAAATCAAGACTTTCTTTGATGCCCAAACATAAGTAACCACCAAAATCTAAGCTTTCAGTAAACAGTCCAATCACTTTGTCCTGCAATTCTCGCGTAAAATAAATTAATACGTTACGACAAAAAATCAACTGCATTTCTCCAAACACATGATCAATAACTAAATCATGTTCGGTAAAAACAATGTTTTTTCTCAATCGAGAATCCACTATCACATGATCATAACCCTTCTCAAAGTAATCCAGTAAATCCCCATTTAACCCTGCATCCTTAAAATTCTGCTGGTATTGACTTAAATGACTGTCGCTGTATATACCTTTTTTAGCTCTATCCAGTACAGAGCGATTGATATCCGTGGCATAGATGGTTGCTCGGTCTAACAATCCAGCTTGATCCAACAACATCGCAAGTGAGTATACCTCTTCTCCTGTTGCACACCCTGCATGCCAAATTTTTATATGGGGATAGGTTTCTAATTGAGGAACAATATGTTTTTTTACGGAACGATAAAAAGAAGGATCTCGAAACATTTCAGTCACATTAACAGTGACATCCTTAATAAAACGAGAGAATAACCCCCGATCTCTCACAATACGAAATTGTAGATCTGGTATCCTATCTATCCGCTCCTCTTGTAAAAAAAAGAAAATACGACGAGTTAACGATGCTTTGGAGTATCCACGAAAATCGTAGCCCCACTTTAAATAGATAACTTCTAATAAAGCGTGAATATCATAATCTTCGTCATTTTGGTATTTTAGCACGTATTAATAGCCTTGTTATTCCGTAGTTATAATCAACTATACTTTAAACGCTGTTCACTGTTTTTGTCGCAACCACACTTTCATTACACTTTTTAATTTTTCAACATCTACTGGTTTAGGAAAGTAATCACTCGCACCCACTTCAATACACCGAGATTTATCTTCTTTCATAGCTTTTGCAGTTAGTGCAATAATAGGTAATTTTGAAAATTTATTTTGCGCTCTAATACGTGTTATAGCTTCATATCCATCCATTTCTGGCATCATGATATCCATTAGAATTAATTCTACCGAACTATCGTTTTCTAGAAAGTCTAATGCCTCTTTTCCCGTTGAGGCTGTACTGATAATTAATCCATAATCCTCCAAGGCTGCTGATAACGAATATAAATTTCTCATATCATCATCTACCATCAATATATGGCGACCGTCTAATGCTTCACTAGTATCATCATCCACTCTCTCACTGCGCTCACCCACTTGCTGGGAGTCAACCCAATTTAAAAACAAAGAGGTTTCATTTAATAGTCGATCCATAGCATTACCAGATTTCAAGATAATGCGATCAGCGACTTTTCGTAGTTCTGCTTCCATTTCCCGGCTAACATCCATCGCTGTATAAATGATCGCAGGGACTTGATGGTTCTTTTCTAAGGAGCGCAATTTTTTCAGAATATCTAGACCTGAAGAATCAGGAAGTCGTAAATCCATTACAATACAATCATAATCATTATCTCTTAATAATGCCTCTGCTTTTGACCCGTTATCTACTACGTCAAAATATATATCTTTGACTGAAAACAGGTCATTTAATGCTTGCTGTTGGATTGGATCATCTTCGATAATAAGTAAACGTTTAACCGCCGCTGTCGCTTCATGCTTAATTTGTTTTAATAGCGCTTGAATACTATTTTTATTCGCTGGTTTATTTAGAAAATCAACAGCTCCTAACGCCAATACACTATCAGATTCTTCACGCCCTGAAATAACATGTACAGGAATTGATTTTGTTCGCTCACTTTTCTTAAGTATTTCAAGAACATTCTTTCCACTAATCCCTGGCAACCCTAGATCCAATATTATTGCACCCGGTAATTTGTCTTTTAACAATAGTAGAGCATCCTCACCACTATTCTCAACCCACGGGGTCAGGCCGAAATCAACAGCCAGATCTGACAAAATTTCTGAGAAATTGTTATCATCTTCAATAATAAGCACTGACCTAATATCCGGTTTGTCATGCTGTGTTTGATGGCTTATCTTCTCTATAGCCTCTATAATTTTTGCTTCAGACTTATCCCCCAATATCTTTGAAGAATCCGGTAAGTCATGACCCTCTACTTTTGAATCATCGTAGAAAACCGGTAAAAATACAGCAAAGGTTGAACCTTTTCCTTTGCCATCACTATGAACGGTTATTTCTCCACCCATTATATGAGACAGCTCTCTAGAGATCGTGAGCCCCAGCCCTGTCCCTCCGTATTGTCGACTTGTTGTACCATCGGCCTGTTGAAAGGCTTCAAATATGGATTGTTGTTTATCTACAGGTATACCGATCCCAGTATCAACTACCTTAATAATAAAATATTCCGAATTAACCAAGTCTTTGCGTGTTGGAACGAGCTTTTCATCTCGATTTAATATTGAAATGGTAATGCTTCCAGACGAAGTGAATTTGAAAGCATTTGATAAGAAATTTCTTAGAATTTGATTCAAACGATGCTTGTCAATTTTTAGTAACGACGGTGCATTACTTATTTCAGAAATCAACTCAATACTTTTTGTTTCAGCTTCATAACTAAACTGTTGCTTAATAACATCCATAATGTCCTTCGGAGTCACATCATCTACAACAAGTTCCAACTTACCCTCTTCAACCTTCGACAAATCCAAAATATCATTTATCAAGGACAACAAATCTTCACCAGAAGAGTGAATGACACGAGCATGCTCAACCTCTTTATCACCCAAATTATTATGTTTATTGTTTGCCAATCCCTGTGAAAGTATAAGTATACTATTAAGTGGTGTTCTTAACTCATGAGACATTGTTGATAGAAACTCTGACTTATATTTCCCACTCATTTCCAACTGATCAGTTTTTTGAACCATAACCTCTCGAGATTTTTCCAACTCGACATTTTTCTTCAAAATCTCTTTCTTTTGGTGATCTAACATCTTTGTTCTTTCTTCTAACTCTTCATTCATTACTCGTAGTTCTTCTTGCTGAGCTTGCAAACTTTCCTCTGAATGGCGTAACTCCCTTGCCTGCTCTTCAAGCTCCTCATTGGTAACGCGTAGTTCTTCTTTTTGATTCTCCATTGCCGCGGCTTGTGCTTGTGTTTTTGCCAGCATATTGGATAATTTTAATCGAGACTTTCCAGCATTAATCGCAATAGCGACTCCTTCACTACCGTCTGAAATATAAGACATCATATCTTTATCAAATTCGGAAAAAGTTGCTAGCTCGACAATACCTTTTAACTCTTCGTTATGAATAAGCGGAAATATAATAAGTCGTTTAGGAACCGCTTTTCCAACCCCAGAAGATACAGAAATATAATTTTCAGGAATATCATTAATCACCATAACTTCTCTATCGACAGCACACTGTCCAATCAAAGATTCACCGAATTTAAAACTATTCTTTTCTCCATTTGATGCATCAAATGCATAGCCAGAAACATAATTAAGGGTATCACCATCAGCTTCAAACAACCTTCCCACCAAAACATTAAGCTCTGAGGCCATACAACTTAATACTTTCTGAGATAGTTTTTCTAACGAAAGTTCTCCTCGCATAGCATCATTAAGCTGTGTAATCCGCATCTGATTATTAGCTCGAATTTTATCTGACTGCCTCTGCTCTTTTAGGCGATTCCGCATCGTCCTCAATGCATGCATCAAACGCCCAGTTTCATCATCTCTAAGATTACTTATTTTTATATCAAGATTACCTTTTGCAATTTCGTCTGCCACGCTTACCGCTTTATTAATAGCAAGTAAAATATCTCGAATTAATACATAAGCTACAAAAATTAGACTTACAATAAGAACACTACCGATAGCCATCTCTCGTTGGACAGCGAGAACCCCCTGATCTTGCATACCTTGAATTGCATCACCAAAGTCATAACCTAGAGTCTCAGTAAAAGCCCTTAGATCACGTTCATATAAACTACGCTTGTGACTGACTTCCTCAAAAGCCTCAAACATAATGTCTTCATCTAGTTTCCCATCGATGAAATCCTGTGTGTAGCTATCTAAAGATTCTGAGTATTCATCGAAGTGTTTTGATAATTTTTTGAGACGATCTAGAAGCTGCGGAGAAATCCTTTGTAACTCATCTATTCCACTTTTTGTTAACAATACTAACTGGCGACCTTCTTCTAGAGTATCTTTATCCGACTCGAGAAAACTTGATTCATAAGTCCGTTCAATATCAGCCAATGCTATTTGTAATTCATGCGCACCACCCAACACTGGATATTCTGTATTTTTTAAACGGGTTAATTGTGCATTCGTATCAAGGTAGTAATTAAAATTAGTCCAAATTACAATAAGAAATCCCATTACACCAATTACGGCAACAAGAATAACTTTTAGTCGTATTGAAAGATCCCGTACTCCACTCATCGTTTACTATTATCCTGGCTACACGCAAAAAATTAATCAAAATATCTTCTCAATACGACCAACTCTACCCCGAATTTACCGAGATCAAATCAAGGCTCAATAAGAATCACTTTAACATTTTTATTATTTGGTTTTTGACTAACATAACCTACTGCATTTTTTAAACTCGCGACAAATTTAACAACTTCCATATCAGATGCGAGTGACTTAGGTGGCTTGCTCGAACCAGAAAACATCTTTCTCGCCCAATAGTACTTTAACTGCTTTACCGTTTTTTTGAGAATTTTTTTATTAAACTTTCTCGTAACGGAGCGGCTCGACTTTTGTGCAACGGGTAGCGAAGCAACACCATTTTCAAATTTCTTTACCTTTTTATTAAAAATTCGACTTAGCTGGTTAATTGTCACACTATCAATTGTATTATCAACATTCACAATGACATATAAGCCCTCTTCCTCCTCTTCACCTAACACGGGCGCAGCATTAACAATACTAACAAAGAACACCGTACCAAAACATAGTAAGGACATTAACCCTCGTATCATATGTCTTTTGATGCTCGTCATTACTTAAAATACCAAGTCCAAAGATAACTTTACGACATTAACATTATCTACCTTCTCATCAAAGCCACTCGCCCCCCCCTCTCCGCGAACTACTGCGCTAGGCAACACATACCCATAACTTTGTCCTGGCAAACTGATATATTGATACTCCATCTTTACAGCAACACTCTCTAACGGGTCCCAACGAACACCCAGCGTCCATGAATATTGATTAGGATTACTTAAATTTCGAGTATCATTCACTAGGCCAATCATTGTATTCACTCCAGTAATACCAGCCGCAACATCAGGTATAGCAACCCATAATGCATCCGTTGCTTCAAATTCTGGCAAAGCCGGTCGCTCCGAATCATCCGTACTTTTTAATGTCGCGTAGGTAAGATGAGGCATCCAACTCCCCAAGCGATAGCCTAGCGTTGCATAACTTCCTTTGGCGTTAGGGAATGCTCCAGAAATACCACCTTTTATCATTTCCGCCATCAATACAATATTTTCTGAGTCATAACTAAACCCAACACTGAAGTACTCCCCTTCTTGCTCACCTCCCATAATCGAGTCATTTAGATAGTTTGACCTCTGAGCCGTAAATGACTCAGCTTCAGCAGTATAAAACGCTGCGGTTACAAGATCACCAAGCCCTGCTATTGTTGCTGCCGTTGCTGTAGCCCCGGCCGCCAACTGGTCGATAACATCCACAATCCCCGAAGATTCGATAGCAGGATCACCAGGAATAACGACAAGCCCCTCAATTAGGGCTTCCATTGACACATCCCAGGAGTCAGCCTTCAAATCGAATTCATACTTAGAATATCCAACACGCACATTCACAGATTCATAATTGACCTGGATATCAATACCGCCAAATTGACTATCCTGGTTTGCATAGATCAACTGACCAATCCTAAGGCCCTGGTTACTGGTACTGCCAATAAATGGATTAATCCGTACATCAACATCTCCTATACTCGTAAAATAACGAAAATCAACCCCTTCATATCGCAAAAATGGAGTTAAACCATACACTTCCAGAGGCGTTTGTACCCACGGGTAAGCATAACCGACAGCTTGATACTCTGACACCATAAAACCAGGAACCCGCAACCGCCCCGCACGAATATTTAGAGATGACGACATCTGATATTCCATAAATGCCCAGTCGACTTCTGCCTGTGTTTCGATACTATCGCCCGATAACTGTAACACCATATGTATATCTTCAGTAACCGGCGCTTTTAGCTGAACCCCAAAGGTTGTTTCGTTAGAGAAAGAAAGTTCATCACTCACCCCCCCTAAATAGGTTATGCCCCTTTCATTCAGCTTCCCACCCCGCAAACTAATATACCCAGTAATCTCTACATGACTTAACGCTTCCTCCAATGCAGATCCCTGATTAGCTTGCTCTTGTGTCAATTGCTCAACTTTTGCTTCCAGTGCATCAATACGCGCCGCATCTGAGGCATAACACGACACTGCCCCCCCCAATAATAATGAACCGATTACCCCTGTACAAAATCCTAACCTACGTTTCAAAAGGTACTTACGACCTAGCGATCGATGTATTCCATTGCTTGTTGAATTCATATTTCCCTCGAAACCAGCTACTAATTATATTGTTGCAAAATCACACACCTTTAATAATTAAAGCTGATAATCTCAGCGCTTCAAGCACACCGTATGAATCACCACTTGACCAAAAGCGAATTTATTAGCAGTCTTTCCCCAACCACTAGGTTTCCCAGTCTATAAACGGTAAAATCAGCGCCATTCACACCTCAATAGATACAATTATTGAGATTAACGCCCTTTGCAGTTGAGTACCTGCTTGCATGTCTGACGTTCATAACACACCTCTTTCTGCCCCTGAACCTACCGTCAATTCTGCGAAACCAGATTCAGTAGGTATAGTTACGCCTATAACCATACATTTTGACCAACCATTGACCCTACAATGCGGCAAGACTCTGTCAGAATACGATATTATTTATGAAACCTATGGCACCCTTAATGCTGACAAATCCAATGCCTTATTAATTTGTCATGCATTGAGTGGTCACCACCACGCAGCGGGTTACCATTCCTCGACCGATAAACGACCCGGCTGGTGGGATGCCTGCATTGGTCCCGGAAAAGCCATTGATACCGAAATCTTTCACATCATCAGTATCAATAATCTCGGTGGCTGCCACGGCAGCACAGGACCTGAAAGTACCAACCCTGACACAGGCAAACCTTACGGCCCAGATTTCCCTATTGTCACCTCCAAAGACTGGGTAGAAAGCCAAGCTCGCTTAGCCGACGTATTAGAAATACAACAATGGGCAGCCGTTATTGGTGGCAGTCTAGGGGGCATGCAAGCACTTCAGTGGTCTATCGATTACCCAGAGCGTTTACGCCATTGCGTTGTTATTGCCGCAGCACCTATCCTTTCTGCACAAAACATTGCGTTTAACGAGATCGCTCGTAAAGCTATTTTGTCGGATCCAGGCTTTCATAACGGTCACTATTACGATAAAAATAGCTTCCCCAAAACCGGGCTTATTTTAGCCCGCATGCTTGGCCACATTACCTATTTATCCGATGCAGCTATGCGAGAAAAATTTGGCCGAGAGTTGCGAGAAGGTAAACTTAAATTTGATTACGATATTGAGTTTCAGGTAGAAAGTTATCTAAATTATCAAGGAGAGGTGTTTTCTGAGAGCTTTGATGCTAATACCTACCTTCTAATGACGCGAGCATTGGATTATTTTGATCCGGCCGCCGAATATGATAACAGCCTCACCCTAGCGGTGGAGCGCGCCAAATGCCGATTCCTAGTAATATCCTTCACTACTGACTGGCGATTTTCTCCCGAACGATCAGTCGAAATTGTTGATGCATTAGTGACCGCCGATAAAGATGTTACTTATTCAGAAATTGATTGTCCCCAAGGGCATGATTCATTTCTATTAGACATACCACAATACACCCAACTATTTAAAGCCTACATGCAAGGCATTGCGCAGGAAATATCTTTATGAATGCAACCATTGCACAGTCAGGTTTACGTAGCGACCTCAATACAATACAAGATTGGATTAAACCCCAGTCACGTGTATTGGATTTAGGGTGTGGAGATGGGACACTGCTGGCCCAACTAAAAAAGAATCGAGACATTCATGGCTACGGCTTAGAAATTAACCCCGACCAAATACTCGAATGTGTCAAAAAAGGTGTCAATGTTATTGGTCAAAACATGGATGAAAACCTCGCAAACTTTAAGACCGATAGCTTTGATATGGTGGTAATGACACAAGCATTGCAAGCTGTTCATTATCCAGATCATGTCATTGATGAAATGTTACGCATAGGCAAGGAATGTATTATTACGTTTCCAAACTTTGCCCACTGGCGATGCCGATTTTACCTATTAGCAAAAGGTCGTATGCCAGTATCAAAAAACCTGCCCTACACCTGGTACAACACTCCGAACATTCACCTTTGTACCTTTAAAGATTTTGAAGCCTTATGCCACCGTAAGTCATTAACCATTTTGCATCGTACGGTTGTTGACTCGAATGCAAAAGATAGCTTTGCATCAAAAACACTGCCGAATCTATTCGGCGAAACAGCGATTTATCATATTACTAGACACCATTAATCACTCCAATATTCAAAATATTAAATACGGAATTTTTATGAAAATACTCACTCACACCTTTATCAGCTTTTTCATTTCTGCTTTATTTAGCGCGAGCGTGATAGCCGAGCAGAAAATCGAGGATGACAATTATATTGTTCATTACAGCGCCATCAATACCACCATGTTAACTCCCAAGGTGGCGAAGGCATCAGGTATCACCCGCAGTCGAAAACGCGGCATGTTAAATATTGCCGTTCAAAAAAAGCAGAAAAGTGGACAAATTGAAGGGGTACTCGCCCAACTCAACGGCAATGTCAGTAATCTTATCGGTCAACAACGAACGTTGGAATTTAATGTCATCACCGAAGGCGCTGCCATTTATTATTTAGCAGAGTTTTTTCTTGATGATGGTGAACGTTTATCATTTTCCGTCAATGTTCAACCAACCCCTCAGTACCGTGGTCTAAAAGTAGACTTTGACCAAACCTTCTTTATTGACAAGTAAATACATTGACGAACAACACCACTCAGGTTCAGCCAAGGAGATTATCATGACTGTAGAGATTGTTATTGCCACTGGCAACAAAGGTAAATTAAAAGAAATTAATGAGGTCATTCTACCATTAGGTTATACCGGTGTTGCTCAAAAAACCTTGAATGTACCTGAACCGGAAGAGACCGGGTTAACCTTTGTCGAAAATGCTCTTATCAAAGCTCGCAATGCTGCACGAATTACCGGACGTCCAGCCCTAGCAGATGACTCCGGTTTAGAAGTAGATGCATTAAACGGCCAACCAGGGATCTACAGCTCCCGGTATGCAGGTATTAATGCCAATGATAGCGATAATGTGACAAAACTCATCGATGCACTTTCAGGCCTTCCAGAAGAAAAACGTCTAGCGCGCTTTCAATGCGTCATGGTGTATTTACGCCACGCAGAAGACCCTACACCATTAATATGCCAAGGTACTTGGGAAGGACAAATTGCGCTTCAACCAGAAGGGGAAAACGGGTTTGGTTACGATCCTGTCTTTTTTGTTCCTTCTGAAAATTGTGTTGCGGCAGCATTAAACTCTGAGCGAAAGAACGCATTAAGTCACCGAGGGCAAGCATTAAAAGTACTAATGACTCAACTGGTAAAGCATTCTTGAAAACTACTGAAACAACAACCCTCACACTAGAGGCACTACCTCCCCTATCACTTTATATTCATATACCTTGGTGTATTCGTAAATGTCCTTATTGTGATTTTAACAGTCACCAAACAAAAGAAGCGACCTCTTCACAACCCGGGTTTCCCGAAAACGCCTACATTGACGCCTTATTAGAAGATTTGACAACCGATTTTCCCTTCGTGCAAGGTCGTAATATAGAAACACTATTTTTTGGTGGTGGTACACCCAGCTTGTTATCTGCTTCTGCTCTAGAGCGCTTACTGATAGGTATTCACGCGATAGTTCCCATTGCTGAAAATGCAGAAATCACACTTGAGGCAAACCCCGGGACCTTTGAACAAGAAAAGTTTACGGCCTATCGTCGTGCCGGTATAAATCGTCTTTCCATTGGTGTACAGAGTTTCCAACCAGAACAGTTGGTTAACTTAGGTCGAATTCATAATCAAGATGAAGCCACAGAAGCAGCAGGAATGGCACACCAAGCTGGATTTAATAAACTTAACATCGATTTAATGTACGGCTTGCATAATCAAACACCAGAGCAAGCGTTAAATGATTTATCCCAAGCCGTGGCTCTAAACCCATCCCATATCTCTTGGTATCAACTTACTATAGAACCCAATACGGTTTTTTATAACAAACCACCCACCCTACCTGAAGATGATGCGTTGTGGGATATTCAGGAGGCTGGACAAGCTTATCTTCAAGAACAGGGATATTTACAATACGAAATATCTGCTTATGCAAAAAAGGAGAATCGATGCCTACACAATGTTAACTATTGGCAATTTGGTGATTACTTAGGTATAGGCGCCGGCGCCCATGGAAAAATCACCCTTGGAAATACCCAAGAAATTATCCGCTATCAAAAAACACGTATGCCTACGGATTATTTAAATAGAACCATAGACAAGACATTCCTTAGTTCATCCTCGCGGATTGATGAAGATGAACGTGCTATGGAGTTTTTTATGAATGGTTTACGATTAAACGAAGGTATTAGCAAACAGCATTTTTTCCAACGGACATTGCAAGCCACACTACCAAAAGCACTTATACAGCCGTTACAACAAGCAACAACTCTAGGGCTATTGCTTGAAACAAACGAACGCTGGCAACCAACGGCGTTAGGACGTCAACATTTGAATACATTATTGCAGCTCTTTATTTAATACTAGAATAATGTTCTCAAATGTTGACGTAATCAAAAATACGATACGAAACTAAAAACTTGTACCTAAAGAAAAATACACATTGGTTTCACCAAGGTCGTCATCCAACCCTTGTGCTAACCCTAAACGCATATCCAACAAGAAATTATCCAATCCTATCAATACATTTGGTTTCAATTCAACTCCCACACCGGTGTAATAACGCCCATTATTACCCCCACCTGATGCTCTGCCGGTATCTACAAATACACTCATTGCTGTTTTCCCTAACCCGACAGGCGGGGCCATCCAACCATTAAACACTTCCACCAAGGGAATTCGCCATTCCGCCGATAACAAATTCATTCTCGAACCGCGCAATTTTGAAGAACTACCGTCATAACCACGTAATGCATAGTCCGACAATCCAAAGCCAATATTTCCAGCCAAGCTATCGAATTGATCAAAATTCCCACCTAATTCAAACGGCTTGGCATTACTACTTGCTTGACCTCTCACCCAACGCAACGACAACACATGATTGTTACCCACACTGATATATTCACGCCAATCTAACGTCGCAACTGGCCCATCAAAGGTACCACCACCAAATGTGTTGTATTGCTCATAGTTTAGTTTAATACGGCGACCATCCTCTTGGCTTATAGAATGCACGTAATATTCTATATTTGAGAATTGTAAAGACACCCCCAATAAATTATCTTCTGCCTCAAGATGACCGTTATTTTCGATATATCGATCCACCGACTCTCGCGCAACACCAGCATGAACCCGAAAGCTTTGTTCAAAATTATTTATCGGTAACATTAAAATTGCCTGAAAACGATTTTCAATATCTTTAACTTCTAGCTTGTTATTTTCCGGCTCACTGTCTTGTTCAATATCCACTTTTCTAGACGCTAATAACGCTAAACGGTTATAGAAAATATAACTGGCATCACCACCCAGCTCCTCCTTATCAAGAAATATCTGAGGCGCAAATTGCCATTGATGAAAACCCAGTGCATCGGAACCATCAACAATTGCCTGGATGGAGGTATTATCAGTTCCATCCGCCAATAACACCGCCCACCACGCTCTTGGTTTGATTGATGGCCAAGGGTTATAGTCCTTAATATCGGTAAACTCACGCTTTTTATCAGACAGTGTATTTTCAAAAGAGGGAATATTAAGAGGCTGCTTAGATACCGCCGAATAACTCTGAGATTTAGCTCTATTATTGTAAACTGACGATTCAGAAATCGTTCTGATAGAAAAACCGTCAGCTTGATATTCCATCAATGCAATCTGTTTATTCTCAGCGGAGAACGCCCTCACATATGAGGCACTATCGGAAACTGTCGATACTTCACCGGTTTCTAACACCAGTTTTCGCACATTTTGCCCATTCTCACGATCCGATAAGAAATAAACATACTTACCATCAGCACTAAACTGTGGTTTTGATTCTACGTCACCATTACGTGTTAACACTTTCCATTGCTGGTGGTTAACATCTAACAATTCCAAATTCCAACCTGTCTGTTTTCTTTTAATAGCAGCAACAATAACACCGCTATTAGCTACACCTTTTCCTTCAACAGGCAGTTCGCTCGCGGGAACATACCAATCGACATCACCAATAGTATCACCGTCGGGTAAGGCAGGTAATTTTACCTTCATTTTTCCAGAGCCATCAAGTAACTCAAGGTTTGTTCGTCCCTTCTCAACATGTACTGCAACAATGTACTTTCCATCAGATCGCCAAGCAACTCGTGGATAACGTCCACATTGCGTCAAACGATCCCATTCCTTGATGTTACTATTCCAATGATAAAGGTCTGCATAGATATTGGTATTATCGCAAATTTCTAGACGTGATAATAATATCCCTTGTTTGTCATGCCAATCAAATTGGCTAAACCCGTGGACCGTTGCAACCCTATGTTGCTGTTGATTAGTATCAATACGCTCAATGCTCGATTCTATTTTCCCGTTATTCTGGTAAAAATATAATTCACCTGTTCCTGTGATTTTTGGATTGCTATGCTCTCGATTTGTACCTGTTTGCCAGGACGTATTTTCACGCTGTTTTTTTAACGCTAGAATTTCTGGTCGAAATTTTTTCTCCAAATACTGCTGATAATCCATCCACAGTGTTTTTGCTGACATACCAAACACCTGTGCTGAACGGTTATCCATACGCCAAGGAATAATATTTTTATTCCAATTTTGGATATATCGAACTATATCTTTCCTACTATATCGACTTTCTAGATATTCGAAAAAATAATACCCATACACATATACCTGCCCCGAAGGCCAATCGGTACTACGGTAGCCCTGATAACTTAACTCAGACAAAGATCGCAAGCCGTTGGCAACCTCTTCTCGCATCATCGCATGATAAATTACTCCTTGGCCTCGACCAAAACCCTTATCTTTTTCCGTTTCACCGTATACCGCTAATCCTTCAGTGATCCATTTTGGATTAAAAATTTGAGGAAATGCCAAAAACAAACGGCCAAATACGTTTCGAACAAGACCTGGTAACTCGGTTGCCTGATCTAAATGAAGGATATGAATATACTCGTGAGTAAACACCAATTCCAACCAAGCACCGTGATCCTGCAATTCACCTTCAGTTGGTGTATTCATAAAAATAAAAAAACGATTATAGGGTAGTGATGATGCTCCACCATTAGAACCATCAAAATTATCGTTAATCACTATTTCTGTTTTATCTTTTGGTACCCAGTTCATCCATACTGTCGTTTTCTCATGAACTTGCTCAGCGGTTGCTGCCATTTTTTGTGCATAAGCATGATGCTCTGCTTGATAATTAATACGAAAATGCTCGGTCTCCAATGTTTTCCAAGCCATAAACGGATCTGGAGCACCAACAGAAGGGTCAATGGGAGTATGAGCAAAAACATTGCTCACTAATAAACAACATAGGATTACACTTAACGAAATAAACTTTCGCAATACGCAAAAATAACCCGATGATTGAAGCATCAATGTAGATCTCATATTCTTTTCTCCCCAAGCAGCAATGCATCGTTAACGATGCTATTTAAATAACCTCTATAAATTGAGGTTTTTCTGCTGTTACTTCATTATTATTATTAAAAATCAACATACCGTTTAAACATGTAATTAACACTTCACAAAAATCAAATCCCACACGCCGTGGCCCAAACGCTCACCTCTCGTTTCAAATTTTGTCTTAGGACGGTAGTCAGGGCGCGGCGCATAGCCTCCTGTGGTTTCTATATCTGCTTTTGACACACTATTGATAAAAGCACTATCGGCATTCATCACTTGTAACATCTGTTTGGCATAGTGTTGCCAATCTGTCGCCATATGTATCGTTGCACCACGTTTAAGTTTAGCGTGAATAGTATGGATAAATTCAGGCTTCACAATACGACGTTTATTATGGCGCGTTTTATGCCAAGGGTCAGGGAAAAACAACTGAAAACCCATCAAACTTTTTTCCGGAATACAGGAGGCTAGCACTTCAATAGCATCTTCGTGAAAAACACGGATATTATTAACCCCTTGCGTCTGTGCTTCATTAATTAATGAACCAACACCAGGTTTATGCACTTCAATACCTATAAAGTCTTTTTCTGGTTGGCTTTTTGCCATTGCTACCAACGAACTACCGTTCCCAAAACCTATTTCCAGTATCACCGGGGCATCACGTCCAAATACCTCAGTGAAATTTAACATTCCACAGTCCAGCGTTAAGCCATACTGAGACCAATACTCATCCAACGCTCGTTGTTGGCCTTCTGTTAAACGACCTTGACGACGTACAAAACTTCGAATACGTCGAGGTTTTTCTACACCGTCTATATCTATATCCATTTCAATCACTGCAGATTCTGATGTTTTTTGGCCTAACAACCCGGCTTTATCTGTTACTGACTTCATGTTAACAATATTTCTCCAACCACTTTTTGTTCGCAATGCTAAAAGCAGGCGGTACTAAAAGAAAGTTCCATCAATAGGGGATGATGCGCTAGCATACATTTTTCGAGGCATACGCCCAGCACAAAAGGCTTCGCGCCCTGCCTCTACTGCTTTTTTCATGGCTGAAGCCATCAACACAGGTTTTTGTGCAGCAGCAATGGCTGTATTCATCAGCACACCATCACATCCTAGCTCCATCACTATAGCAGCGTCAGATGCAGTACCGACCCCGGCATCCACAATAATCGGCACTGTGGCATCTTCCAAAATCATACGAATATTGTGTGGGTTTCGTATCCCCAAACCGCTACCGATGGGTGCTGCTAAAGGCATCACCGCAACACAACCCATTTCCGCCAGTTGTTTCGCAATAATTGGATCATCTGAGGTGTATACCATCACCTTAAAACCATCGTTGATTAGCGTTTCTGCCGCTTTTAAGGTTTCCACCACATTGGGGAATAAAGTTTTCTCATCACCCAACACTTCTAACTTCACCAAATCATGGCCATCTAATAACTCACGGGCCAAACGACACGTTCTAACAGCGTCATCTGCGGTATAACATGCCGCGGTATTCGGTAATAACGTATATTTTTCAGGTGAAATAACATCCAGCAAGCTGGGTTCATCAGCATTTTGGCCTAGATTTGTACGGCGGACAGCGAAGGTTACAATCTCTGTACCACTAGCGGCTATTGCCTCGGCGGTTTCTGCCATATCTTTATATTTGCCGGTACCCACTAACAATCGCGACCCATACTCAACACCCGCAATTGTTATTTTACTGTCTGTCATAGTTTTACCTTAACTCTTATCTCAGCTTCAAAATAGCGTCTTAACGCTGCTCTTAGGTGACTTTCAATCTTTTATCCACCGCCAATAGCATGGACAATTTCAACAACATCACCTTCTTTTAATTGGGTTTGGAGGTGCTCGCTCTTAGGAACAATGTCGAGATTTAATTCCACAGCAATACGCTTCCCCACTAAATCCATCTGTTCTATCAATATTGTGATAGAACAATCTGTAGGCAATGACTCTACTTTGCCATTAACATGTACATTCACAGGTCAATTCCTATTCATTCAAAGAACGGGCTATTTTCGCGGAAACACAGGGTTTAGCGCAAACAATTCATCGAACTATTCGCGAATAATACGTAAAAAAACCTAAATACTGCTTAATTCTTACTTTGTTTCCACAAGACTACCGCCAACAGCACCCAACCAGCAATAAATGAAAGGCCTCCAATAGGTGTAACAACACCTAACCATCCCAAGTTAAGAAGTATCAAAGCATATAAACTACCCGAAAATAATACCAGCCCTAGCAATAACAACCTCGGAACCCAACGCAATCCAACATCTGGCAGCGAGCTCATTACCAGCCCTACTAACATTAATCCAAAACCGTGATAGAAATGGTATTGCACTGCAGTCTGGTACACCGCCATTCGACTTTCTGATAACACATCTTTAAGACCGTGGGCGCCAAATGCCCCCAGCACCACTGCCATTGCCAGCACCATTGAACCAACAGCTATCCAACGAATCCCCTGTACTTTATTCATATCTGTTTAATATCCACAAAAAAAGGCTAATCATACCGATTAGCCTTTTAGATTATCTATCATCACATTTACTGCATTAATAAAATGCTATTGATAACAAGTACCTACGCCTCTAACATCGCCGCCTTCATTTTCTTCATAGCATTTTTCTCTAACTGACGGATTCGTTCCGCTGACACATTATATTCTGCCGCTAGCTCATGTAATGTTGATTTTTCATCAGTAAACCAGCGTTTTTGTAAAATATCCTGACTACGCTCATCAAGATTAGCCATGGCATCGTATAACTTGTTGTTGCTATTTTCTGCCCAGTTATCATTTTCTAACTTAAGTGCAGGATCTTCCGTAGCAGATTCCAAATAATGCACTGGATGGTGACTTACATGCTCGTCATCAGCATCCGTTGGAGCATCAAACGTCGCATCATGAGCGGATAAACGCCCCTCCATCTCGCGAACATCTTTGACACTAACACCTAAATCATCAGCAATTGCTTGAATTTCAGTGGAATTCATCCAACCAAGGCGTTTCTTTTGGCTTCGTAAGTTAAAAAACAATTTACGCTGCGCTTTAGTTGTCGCAACCTTCACTATTCGCCAGTTTCGTAATACATATTCATGAATTTCAGCTTTAATCCAATGCACAGCAAAGGAAACCAAACGTACACCCACTTCAGGGTCAAAACGTTTTACAGCCTTCATTAAGCCGACGTTACCCTCTTGGATAAGGTCCGATTGAGGCAATCCATAACCTGAATAGCTCTTGGCGATATGCACAACAAACCGCAAGTGAGCAAGTACTAGCTGACGGGCAGCATCAACATCTTCGTGATAAAAATAACGCTCAGACAGCTCTCGCTCTTGCTCTGGCGTTAAGATCGCAACGCCTCCTACAGCATGTAGGTAAGCTTCGATATTCGCACCAGGTGCGGCGATCATGGCTGGTTGTAACGCATTATTCATAGTGTCCTCCAAGAACTCTGATTGAGTCTAGCACTCTTCTTTTAAGAGTGCTAATGCTGGTAGTGGTTCCCTAAGCTACCAAACAATTCTTAATAATTTTAATGCGCCCTATGCCCATTAATCTATTAAGAATGAATCCCTTTATGACATATTATGTCCAGCATGTCAAAGCTGTTAGATGCAAAATTATCATTCTCTACCCACCTATATTCGATTATTTTATAACCAGATAAGTGATCGAATTATCAGCACTCAAAAAACAATCAATCATCCAATGATTGCTACCGCTCATCTAAATTGAGTACTTTTTTTGCTCACGCTTGCCTACAGTAAATGTAACAAGTTAATACATTTCTGAGATGGAGTTGGTTTAGATGTCCAACAAAGGGTTTTCCTTAATTGAATTAATGGTCACGCTGAGCATTGCTGCTGTCTTAGTTGCAGCGGCTGCACCAGCGATGAAATCCATGGTTGAGAACAATGCCAGGCCGTCTGAGGCTAATCGGTTATTAGGGGCACTTCGGTATGCTCGTGGCGAAGCAATTAAACGCAGACTAACCGTTACATTAAAAACCAACGGCTCGTCTAAATCATGGACGGAGGGCTGGGAAATATATACCAATACACTTTTTGACGCCGACTGTGATATTACAGATGAAAGGGGGTACACCGCATATTCAGATACCTGTACCAATCAAAGGTTACGATCTGATGCCGAAACCAGCCCATCAATCCGCATCACCGGTGATACCACAACCACAACCTATATTAGCTTTGATAAAAACGGCATGCTGCTCCCCAAACCCCCAACAACTACTGCTGCAGCAACAGCTAAATTTGTTGTTTGTAATCACAGTGTAGATTCCGAAGGCATTTTAATAAGCATTGTTAGAACTGGCAGAGCATCGACTAAGGAGGTGATCAGTGGCAACTGTGCTCCATAAATCTCATTCAAAATATCGAAAATCTAACAAAGGTTTCACGTTAATAGAGACCTTAGTTACCTCATTAATTTTATCCGTTGGCTTATTAGGAATTGCAAGCCTGCAATCTTTAGCTCTCAGCGGAAGTATGGACAGTGGACAACGAGGCAAGGCTGTTTGGCTAGATCAAGAGTTACTAGAACGTGTTCGCACTAACTTGGCAGCTGCAGTAATGAAAGATGGCCTTACCGCACAAGTCAGCCCAATACAATCCGCTATCAGGGGGGATTATATCTCTGGAACGGCTTGCGCGGTCGCCCCTAATAAATACTGCAGCGACTGGGCTAGTGATTCTGGAGCAAAACAAAATGGTTCATATTGCACCGCGACTGAATTAGCAGCCTTTGACTTGTGGGAAGTGGCTTGTGGGTATTCTTACAACGAGAGAGTTGTAAGCCACAACCCAAACAGGGTTAAAACAAACGTGGTCGACTTCATGGGAGATTCATCCGTAACCTTAGTTTGTGTAGATGGCAACGCTTCTGATGCAGATGCATGTTCACGCCACTCTGATTTTATAGTGACAACTAACTGGAATGGAAAAGGGAAAGGCATAAGAGAACAAAAGCTTGAATTTACGGCGAGGCCATAAAATGAAAACCATAATCATTCAATATCACAGAAAAACACCCATTCAAGCAAGCTATTACAAAGGTTACACCCTTCTTGAATTAATGATTGCAATGAGCCTTGGCCTTGTTCTCATTGGAGGCGCAATACAGACATTAATTTCAAATCAAGAAACTTTTAACATTACTGACGCGATAGGAAGCACGGAAGAAGGTGGCCGGTTTTCAATGCATTTCTTAACTCAAGATATAAGGATGGCAGGGTATTCTGCAAACCCTCAAAGCAACAAATCCAACCCATTTTTTATATATAACGCAGATAGCACTACCAATGCCTATTGTACTGCTGATTCCAATGATTGGTGCTCTAAAGAGGGTGGTGGAATCGTTAGCGACCAAATAGCTATTCTAAAAGAAATAGATACGTTTATAGACAGTGATTGCAATGGCAATGCAACAGTATCCGAAGCAGACAAAAGCAACATGTTAGCAAATGTCTACTGGATCGCAAACGATATCACCAACGACAGCCTATCCTCATTATTTTGTCGTGGTTATGACGTATCTGCAGCAGCATGGTTAGGTGATGCTTTACCCATGGTTGGTGGAGTAGAAAGCTTCCAAGTACTGTATGGCGAAGTAAATACTGACGGTAATACGCGGTATGTATCACTAGACCGAGTAGAAAAAATGACAAGTGTAATTGCTGTAAAAATTGGTGTTCTTGTTACAGAAAGTGGCGACGGGTCTTTATCAGAAAAATCTCGATCTTATAGCGTATTGGATGCAAGACCTTTTACCTATAATGATAAAAAGAACCGAACACTCTATAGCACGACCGTTTTTTTAAGTAATGCAAAACTATACAGCATCAATCAAGGTTTAGGATATTAACGCGGAAATGCTTATGAATATTAGAACTCAAAGAGGCTCTGCACTATTATTTAGCCTCGTTATTCTCACAGTAATCACATTGTTTGCCGCATCTACAATGAAAACCGCAATGCTAGATGAAAAAATGGCAGCAAACACTCAATTCACACAACTTGCCTACTTAGAAGCTCGAAGCGAGATAGAGGCACAGTATCAATATATGGTTTGGTCAGATTATGAAGATATCTCTGGTGAAGTCGCACACATTGCGGGTATTCAAATAGATACCCCCATGCAATTAAATTCTAGATTAGATAACTCCGTTGGTACCAACACAATAACACTCACCCATGATGGCGATAAATCTCACGGTGCTGTCGCCGGTTATTCTATTGGGGCTGTAGAAATGGGTTATTTTGTGCTGGATGTTACATCCGACGTTACCGTTGTAAATGCATCGTCCGTTCAATCTCTCGGGTTTACTCGGCCACTGCCAAAATAATTTGACGTTATATAACTTGAAGATACAGGTTTCTATTATGAAATATATACGCTTACTTATCACATCCCTGCTGTTTATCGGTACTTCTGCTTTCGCATTTGAACCATCAACGTCTAAAGGTATGGAGGCTCACATTTACCTCGAGTCAAATCACGCTGGCGGCGTATCGAAAGTATGGGGGCGAGCGTGTGAAACTTGTGAAGGAAAACCCTTTTCCGTTCTCGATACCACCGAATTTAAGAAGCTAGAGGAAATCATTACTCCAGAAAATGCTTTTCTTAATAGCGGAAATTTTGGCGTTATTATTTATAACATCAACACTCTCGAAGCAACTCAAGTTATATTTTTCCAGTAGGGGTTCATTGTAATGACACAACTAAACTCGAAACATCCAATTTTTATTGCTTCATTAATTGCATCATTATTGACACTCTCTCCAGTGTGGGCAGACGACACTGAAATTTATGTAAGCAATAATAATTCAAATACCAGCCTACCCAATATTCTCTTTATTCTAGATAATTCCGGTAGCATGAGAGCAACGCAGGCGGTTTCTTCTAAACCCTATGATGAAAACGTAACTTATAGTGGTGATTGGAGCACAAGCAAAGCGTACGGATTTGATGATGCAATCACATCAAATGATTGGGATGAAGATGATCACGTCACTATAGATCTCGCCTCAAGTTATTTAAATTGCAACGAATTATTAGACGCGTTTACCCGTACCTATTTGTTTCAAGGTACACTTAGCCGATATAGATCCAATAAAAATAATTGGAGATACGTAAAAAAAATCGATTATTCATCAAAAAGCCAGATGATTGAATGTCAAGGCGATAGTGGAAAACACGGAGTAGATGCTGCGTCCGCTGATGTATATGCAGCGGATAACGGAAGTGGCTACAGTAGCTCGTCAAACAATGTTATTAATTGGGGGTCATCAAATATTGCACGGAATTACATTTTTTATACTGGAAACTACATTAATTTTTACGAAAATCATCGAGAAAGCACCTTCAAGACTCGCTTTGAAATTGTCCAAGAAACAACTAACAACCTGGTCAATAGTTTATCCAGCGTAAATGTTGGTCTTATGGCATTTAATTTCGAAGAAGGTGGCAACGTACTTCAAGCAGTGGAAGAAGTATCCGTAACACGAACAGATTTTGTCACAAAATTAAACACCCTTGCTCCAAGCACCTGGACTCCATTGTCAGAAATACTGTTTGAGTCGATGCGTTATTTCAAAGGAGATACGAGAAAGTTTGGTGACAGTAGTAAAACAGATAGCGCGGCATTAACAGGTTCAAATCCTTATAAAAGTCCAATTGTCAGCAGCTGTCAAAAGAACAATGTCGTACTACTAACAGATGGCGAACCTACTCGTGATGACAATAATGAATCTACCATAGAGTCCTATATTGGCTTAGGGGCTGGAGGTTGTTCTGGCAACTGCCTTGAAGAAGTTGCCGGTGCAATGTTCAGCCAAGATTTAAGTCCATTGGAAGGAGATCAGAATGCAACAATATATACAGTAGCGTTTGCCGCCGATTTTCCCTTTATGAAGGATACGGCGGAAGCCGGTGGAGGAAAGTATTTTCAAGCAGATAATACCGATGAATTGGAAACTGCACTTCGTGATATCGTACAATCGATTTTATCCCAAGATACAACGTTTACTGCTCCTGCCGTATCTGTAAATGCCTTTAACTCACTTCAACATTTAAATGATGTTTATTTTGCCATTTTCAAACCTCAAGTGGGTGACCGCTGGGATGGTAACGTTAAGAAGTACACCATAAGTGCCGATGGTACAATTTTAGACAGTAGCTCACCATCAAAAGATGCCATTGACAGTACAACCGGGTTCTTTTCAGATAGTGCCAAAAGTGCATGGTCAAAAGAGGCCGATGGGAAAAGCGTCACAGACGGAGGTGTTGCTGAACAACTCTCCGCTTCTCGAACACTCTATACGTATATAAATAATACTGACGCCTCAAATGAAAACTTAACGTCATCAAGCAACGTTATTGAAAAAACTAACACATTGCTTTCAAAAACAGTACTCAACATAACAGCGGAATCTGATGCTTACCGAGAGACGCTAATTGACTGGTTACTAGGAAAAGATGTTAACAATGTGAATGGTAACGGAACTTCAGCAGCACGACACTTTTTAGCAGATCCATTACACAGTCAACCTCTTGCCGTAGCTTATGGCGGGACTTCTGACAACCCTGACACTCAATTATACTATGCCGATAACATGGGTATCCTACACTCAGTTGATACAGACACAGGCGAAGAGCGCTTTGGGTTTATTCCACAAGAGCTTCTTCCTAATGTCGATCGATATTACAGTGAAGCAACAGGGAACAGTAAACCTTACGGTTTAGATGGTCCCCTGACCGCCTGGGTAAATGATGTCAATAATAACGGTGTGATCTACGAGAGTTCAGGGGCATTAGAAACAGACGAGGGCATCTATTTGTTCGTTGGTATGCGTCGAGGTGGACAAGATTATTATGCCCTCGATGTCACAGATCGCTCCGCCCCAAAGTTAATGTGGCAAATAAAAGGTGGCTCCGGAGACTTTACAGAATTAGGGGAAAGCTGGTCAAAACCCACATTTGCAAAAGTTAAATGGGGATGTAGCGACGCCAAAGGTAACGGCTGTACAGTGAAAAACGTATTGTTTTTTACTGGCGGATACGATGCCAATCAAGATGACACAAACCTTCCTATAGACGATGTTATAGGCCGCGCTATCTACATGGTCGATGCTGAGACCGGCAGTTTATTATGGTCTGCTGGTAACGGATCAGGACACACGGTCAATCTTCCGGCCATGAAAAATAGTTTCCCATCTGACGCTACTATCGGAGACCTAAATGCCGACGGGTATGCCGATGTATTATTTGCTGTAGATATTAACGGTCGTATGTGGCGCATGGACTTTAATCACTCGACACAATCTGGAGCAAACTTCTATGTTAGTGGCGGTGTTATTGCTGAATTAGGCAGTTCAAATACATCGCTAGATTCCGAAACACGTCGTTTTTACAATAAGCCCAACGTTGTATTTTTCAACCCCACGGGTGCTGCATCATTCCTAGCCATTGGAATTGGGTCTGGATATCGGGCTTCTCCTCTGACTACTGATGTAGGAGACCGGTTTTACGTTATCAAGGACTTACACCCAACTGCTCCACCTGCTAGCTATGACTACGCTGGATCACTACCCCTCCGGTATAGCGATTTGTACAATGCGACAGATAATTTAGTGCAAGATGGTACTAGTTCCCAGCAAACAACTGCTCTAGATGCGCTGCGCACCGGCGACGGCTGGTATATTAATCTTGATAGTGGGGGCGAAAAAGTACTTTCAGATTCAACAACATTTGCAGGGGCGCTTATCTTCACAACATTTAGCCCTTCCGGTACAACCACTACCGTCTGTGGCCCGGATGTTGGCCAAGGAAAAATATGGGTTGTAAATATGTTAACCGGAGCTGCGGTCTTCAATTTAAATAACGACTCAAGTGAGATCAAAGATAGATCAATACCATTACTTCATGGAGGGCTACCACCTTCTCCATCCATTATATTTGCTGCAAACCCAGGGCCAGACAATAGCGACCCGTCAGAGGTTAGATCAGGTACCGCTGCAATAACCCTTATCGGAACAGAGGCGTTTGACTTTCTTAAAGATGTCAGCCCAATTTCAACCCTATACTGGAGAGTAGAAAATGAATAATACTACACGAGGGTTTACGCTTATTGAGGTAATGATTGCTGTTGGAATTGTTGCAATTATCGTTGCCGTTGCAACTGGCTCCTACAGCAAACAAATAGGTACTGTTAAAGATAGAGCAGAAGGTCAAGCTCACGCTATGGCGATTCTTCAAGCTCAAGAACGGTATTACAGTGAAAACTACACCTATACAAATGACTTAACCGATCTCGGTTTCATAAAAGAGTTTGACTTACCCTCCGAACAAGGCAATTTTCTAACAACGGCCGGAACCTGCACAGATCCTGCTCCCTACAACGTCATTACAGCCTGCGTGTTAATTCAATCTGTTCCGCAAGGATCCCAGGCTACAAATGGTGAAGGGACAATAACAATCGATTCGTTGGGTAACCAAAGCTGGTAATAACTCTTTTATAAAGCGGTTATTTCGTCGTTTACCATAAACCGTCTTCCCGCTAAACATCACGACTTCTGACATGATGTTTAGCGCGGTTCAATTGCTCGCAAATGCTGCCCTACCGCTAACCATGCGCCTAACCATCCGATAAAAGCACTGGTTAAAAACAACGATAATGTATTACCAAAACCAAGGCCTGATAAGTCAAAGCTGCTGCTATATAGATCTGCCAATTGCCCTACCGGAGAGTCTACCCAAAACAGCACACTTTCAATAATAATCAATGCAACAATACCGCCTGCTAAACCATACCACAAGCCACAGTATAGAAAGGGGCGCCTAACAAAAGCATCTGTTGCTCCTACCATTTTTACAATAACAATTTCATCACGCCGCGCCTCTATAGCTAAGCGAATAGTGTTAATCACCACTAATAAGACGGCTAAGCCTAAGCCAAAACCTAAGGCAAACACTAGTCGCTCACCTAGGTCGAGCATCGCATGTAAACGTTGCACCCACTCTGCATCCAGCTCTGCGGACTCGACTTGTTGAAAGTCATCCAGTGTAACGCGCAATTGCTCTGCTAACGCTGCATCTCGTTGGGTCGGATAAACAACTACCACTGCCGGTAGCGGGTTTTCATCAAGTTCTTTTAAAAGATCACCAAACCCCGACAGCAACTTAAACTCTTCAAGAGCCTGCTCTTTGGAAATAAATTGGGTACGGCCAATATCTACACGACGCTCCAGTGACTTCGCAAGGTTTTTTCCATCAACCTCAGATATATTTTGTTTTAAATACAACGATATTTGCGCACTGCCATCCCAGTCACGGCTCAACAGTTGAGCATTTTTTAACATCACATACAAACCTGCAGGCAGCGCTATAGCAATAGCCAACACCATAACCGTCATCAATGTGGGTAATGGTGTTGATAACAATCGTTGCAAACTTTCTACCGCAACAACTTTGTGGTGATTTCGATAACTAGTAAAACGCTGTGCGAACGTCGTGGTTTGCAAACTTGCACCACGAGGAACCGATGGTTTATTGACCGCCGCTTTACTTGTCGTTCGAGAAGGCGCAGCACGTTTCACTTACTCTGCCTCCAATTGCTGTAACTCGTCGTCATCATACAAATGGTCCGACAACAATGCTCCGTCTTCGGTCAACAGTCCATCTCTTAAAATAAGTGAGCGATGATTATATCGACTAATTAATGATAAATCGTGCGTAGCAACAAGCACAGTAACTCCTACGTTACTGAACTGTTGAAACAAATCCATAATTTCAGCCGACAATTCTGGGTCAAGGTTTCCGGTAGGCTCATCCGCCAACAAAATGGGTGGTTTATTAACCACCGCCCGGGCAATACCGACTCTTTGTTGCTCTCCACCCGATAACATAATAGGCAAAAGATTCTCTTTGCTTAATAAACCCACCTTATCCAATGCAGCTCGAACTCGCCGCCCAGCATCTTTTCGGCTATATCCACTGATCAACAAAGGTAACGCAACGTTATCAAACACCGTTCTATCAAATAAAAGCTGGTGATTTTGAAACACCATCCCGATCTTACGCCGATAGTAAGGCACACCCATTCGAGTAATGGCGCTAAGATTTTGATTATCAACAATAATCTGACCTTGAGTAGGGCGTTCTATTAAGGTCAGTAACTTCAACAACGTACTTTTTCCAGCACCTGAGTGCCCAGTGAGAAAAGCCAATTCCCCAACGTCCAATTGGAATGACACCTGCTGTAGGGCATCCTTACCATTGGCGTAACGTTTACATACTTGTTGAAAGCTAATCATATGAAATTACGTCGACTCGTCATCAAACAAGGCTTGTACAAATTCATCCGGATCAAAAGGGCGTAAATCATCGATTTGTTCACCAACACCGATAAATTTAATAGGCACATCCGTTTTTGCTGCGAGAGAAAACACAACACCACCTTTCGCTGTACCATCTAACTTGGTTAATGTAATGCTGTTCAGATTAACCGCAGCATCAAATACTTGTACTTGATTCAATGCATTTTGACCCGTACCGGCATCCAATACCAACATCACTTCGTGAGGTGCTTCAACATCTAGCTTACCCAAAACCCGGCGTACCTTTTCTAGCTCATCCATTAGATGTGCTTTATTCTGTAGGCGCCCTGCTGTGTCTGCAATTAATACATCGACATTTCGAGCTTGTGCGGCTTGCATAGCATCATAAACCACAGATGCACTATCCGCCCCTTGATGTTGAGCAATTACCGGAATGTCATTTCTAGCTCCCCACACTTGTAACTGCTCTACTGCTGCAGCACGAAATGTATCCCCTGCCGCCAACATGACCGTTTTACCTTCTCCCTGTAAACGTTTTGCCAACTTGCCAATGGTAGTGGTTTTACCTACACCGTTCACCCCGACCATAAGGATCACATAAGGTTTTTTACTAGTATCAATAATGAATTCAGACTTATCGTTTGCTAAAATCGCTCGCAATTCTTCCTGCAATGCCACATACAAAGCATCAGAATCGTACAATTCTTGACGACTTACCCTATCGGTTAATGCATCAATAATACGTTTTGTTGCATCAACACCTACATCAGAGACTAATAATTGAGTTTCAATGTCTTCAAATAATTCATCATCAATTTCTTTCTTACCAATCAGTAATGTCGACATACCTTTGGTAAAACTGGATCGGGTTCGGCTTAACCCGCTACGCACCCTTTTGAAGAAAGATTTAGTGTCCGCATCCTCCGACACCAAACGGGGGGCTGTTTCCTGCACTTCCGTTGGTGTACTCATCGGTACATCAACAGAGGTACCGGCAGAAGCATCAATATCGGATATTTCAGGCGTTACGGCAGAGGAATCAACAACAGAGTCATTGGCAGCAGTTGTTGTAATAGCAAGAAAATAACGAGCAAAAACGTACTGCTCAGCACTTACCCCTTCAGGTAATTCATTACTATCTATACTACTTGCAGTAGTAACCCCTTGCTGAGAAAAGTAGCGAGAAAAAACCGCTTGTTGCTGCGCCATATCGGCCATGATGGAACCTCTACCCTATTCGCACTGTCATTAATACAAAGATCGGTTATCCTACCACTTTCGTTAAGCCCTAAACATTGAAAAAGTCATTTTGTTGGATGTTAAACATATGAAACAGCGAAACACTCGCAAACCACAAAAACCATTCACCTGCTTGACTTCCTTAGGGGCAGCAATACTGCCTTTATTGCTTGGCTTCAACGCGACTCTGTCACAAGTTGCTGTTGCAACAGAGTCTCAAACAACGTCAGCACTGCTACAACAAGAGTTAAAGAAGAAACCTCCGCAACAATTACCCCCCTCCCCCAGTGATCGAACCTTTACCCACACATTAGAGAATGGTTTAAAAATCATTGTCAGAGAAGATCACCGTGCTCCAGTGATGGTGAGCCAGATTTGGTATCGCGTTGGTTCTAGTTATGAGCCCGTTGGCATCACAGGCGTTTCTCACGTACTAGAACATATGATGTTTAAAGGTACTCACAACGTACCTACTGATGAGTTCTCTAAACTCATTTCCAGTTACGGAGGGTCTGAAAATGCTTTTACCTCTTATGACTTCACCGGTTATTACCAAATGATGAACGCCAACAACCTGCCTCTCAGTTTGGAACTTGAAGCTGACCGTATGGTAAATGCAACTTTCCCAGAAGATGAATTTCTAAAAGAAATAGAAGTTGTCAAAGAAGAGCGCCGTTTACGTACAGATGACAACCCCAACTCCCGAACCTATGAGCGCTTTCTAGCTGCCGCTTATATTTCCAGTGGATACCACACACCGATCATTGGTTGGATGCATGACTTAGACAAACTCACTTATAAGGATGCATTGGATTGGTATCACACCTGGTACGCACCTAATAACGCAACATTAATTGTTGTTGGTGATGTTGAACACAACAATGTATTCAGCTTGGCAGAGCGTTACTTTGGACCTCTTGAGGCCAAACTTTTACCTAAAGTTACTCCGCCCTTAGAAGTAGCTGGACTCGGTGAACGGCGCATTGATGTCGAAGTCACAGCACGCGTACCTGCCATTTATATTGGCTACAATGTTCCTGGTATCAATACCGCAAAAGAAGAATGGGAGGTATACGCTCTACGGATGTTAGCTGGCGTCTTGGATGGTGGTTACAGCGCTAGAATAGAAACAGAATTGGTAAGAAAACAACAAATCACCGCTAGTGCTGGTGCAAGTTATGGTGGGTTTTCTCGTGGTGACACCTTGTTTTTCTTAAGTGGGGTGCCGAATCAAACCCATACAGTAGCAGATGTCGAGGCAGCACTAATGGGTCAAATATCACGATTAAAGACAGAGCTATCAAAACCAGAAGAACTTGCGCGAGTTCAAGCCCAAGTTATTTCAGGGATTATCTATCAACAAGATTCTATTTCTAGCCAAGCAAATCAAATTGGTCGAATGGAAAGTATCGGACGTTCATGGCAAGAAATGGATAAATTTGCAGAAAATCTAAAAGCTATTACACCAGAGCAAATTCGCCAAGTTGCTGAAAAATACTTGGTGAAAAACCGAAAAACTGTAGCTACGTTAACCCCAAAAATTGAATAGAAATTGCTAATTCATGCGAACTAATCTGCTGAATTTTCACCTGGTATAAGTGCTAAATTAAGAACAACCTGTCAGAAACACCTTTTTAGGACAAAATAATGGCTAACAATTCGCCTTTTAAAACCACTGAACAACGACAACGCTTTAGTCGAAAAACACTAAACATCATCATCATTACTGTCTCAATTATGATTGTTTTGTTTTACAACATGCCCGGCGCAAAAATCCCCGATAGCTTTACAAACAACGATACAAAACTAACAGAAGAAGTATTAGCCCAACCCAATGACAAAGAACTTACGGAAGCAGATACACAACAACAAACCAAAGCGAAACCTTTTAGTCCTGAAGATCATCTATCATCCCTAGCACTTATCGCCCAAGCCACACCAAAATCCCACAATATCGACATCCAATCATGGAATACAACCAAAGGTGCCCAAGTACTGTTTGTCGAAGCACCAGAAGTCCCTATGTTAGATGTTCGACTGGTATTTAATGCCGGTGGCGCACGTGATCCAAAAACCTTACCTGGTCTTGCATTACTAACCAACGGCATGATCACCGAGGGCTCAAAAACACATAATGTTGACGAAATCGCCGCACATTTTGAAAGCTTAGGAGCAGTACTCGACAATGGCTCCTACCGCGATATGGCAACCATTTCTTTACGAACATTATCGGAAAAAAATCTTCGACAAAAAGCATTAGATGTTTTTTACGGCATAATCTCAACCCCAACATTTCCTGAAGACAGTTTCCAACGCTTATTAAAACAACTCACTCTTGGCCTAAAACACGAAAAACAAAACCCCAAGCAACTGGTTAGTCGGCAATTTTATCAATCTTTATATCCAGAACACCCTTACGGTCACCGTATTCAAGGCACTGATGATAGCCTTAAAAATATAACATTAAGTAATCTTAAAAAATTCTATTCCAAATATTACGTTAGTAGCAATATGGTAATTGCTATCACCGGCAATATTCAACGTAGCGAAGCCAAGAACATTGCCAACTCCATTGATAATGCACTTAAACAAGGAAACCCCGCCCCTCGTCTGCCAACACCCACAGCATTAGCAAATAAACAAGATCACTTTATCGAATTTCCCTCAAGCCAATCCCATGTATTAATGGGAACTCTTGGAATCAAACGTGGTGACGATCATTGGTATGCACTAGTGTTAGGCAATGAAATATTAGGCGGTGGCGGGTTCGGATCTCGACTCACCAAAACAATTCGACAGGATAAAGGCTTGGTTTATAGCGTTTACAGCTATTTTTCACCAATGGCAGTGAACGGCCCCTTTATGATGGGTTTACAAACAAAAAATGCATCACGACAAGAAGCCAGTGAACTCATGCTAAACATTTTAAATGACTTCGCATCCCAAGGCCCCACAGAAAAAGAACTTACCGAAGCCAAACAGCATTTACTGGGGAACTTTCCACTTAATATCGCCAGCAATAGTCGCATTGTTGATTATCTAGGATTAATCGGATTTTATCATTTGCCACTAGATTACTTAGAAACATATCCAAAAAAGCTAGAAAAAGTCTCAATAGCCGACATAAAAAATGCTTTTGAAAAAACCCTCAACAGAAAAGCTCTAATCACTGTAGCGTTGGGGCAAAAAGACATCACTGAAGAAAAAGCACGTTAATATGCCAAGAAAACGCCAACCATTAAAAAACAATACCGTAAATACGTCCAAGAACAGCCACCATCAACTACGTATTATTGGCGGGCAATGGCGTAGTCGAAAATTAAGTTTCACTGCAATTGAAGGACTTCGCCCTACCCAAGATCGTGTAAGAGAAACATTATTTAACTGGTTAACGTATGACGTGGAGGGCGTTAACTGTTTAGATGTTTTTGCTGGCAGTGGTGCACTAGGATTAGAAGCCTTATCCCGTGGCGCCAAACATGTACAGTTTATCGAAAAATCGCAAACCGCAGCAAAACAAATCAACCAGCATTTAATGAGCTTGAATTGTTCACGAGGCAACGTAAAAAATGCAGACGCATTACAATACTTATCAATGCCTGCGGACAATGCATTTAACGTGATTTTTTTAGACCCGCCTTTTAATCAAGATCTATTAGTACCTTGTTGTGAATTATTAATCCAGCAAGGTTACTGCCAAACCAACACCTTTATTTATGTTGAAGCAGAACCCGATGTTGATCTATCAAAACTCCCTAAGCAATGGCATGTGGTAAAAGATAAAAGCCAGCCCTCAAAACATATTGTCTTGTATCAACAACAATAACCGAAACCAACTAAGCTTAGGTTACTATTCAAGCTATTGTCATTACTGCCTATTCCCGTCTATTCTAAAAGGATAACCCTTTGGGAGGTGACATGAGCATATCAAGCCAAATACAAAGCTGCCTAACTGAACAAGGCATTCAATTTACCATCATTAGCGGTGAAGCAGTGAATCCATTACACCAATTACGCACCGCCAATGAAGTATCCAGCAACGCCATTGTCACCATGGTTGTGTTAGAAGATTCCATTGGCAAAATTCAATTGCTTATGCCTGCCAACAGCTTTCTTGACCTCACTCAGCTCTGTGAGGCGTTAGGACGAAACTTCCAAGGAATCACCAAGGAGGCCAGCACTCGGCTTGCTGAAAAGCATGGAGCCGAAAAAATCCCAGCAATCCCACTTCTCAACGACATCCCAACCGTCGTCGACAAAGTGTTATTAAGCAGCGACAAACTCTACCTCGAAGTAGGCAATTCAGAATCCTATCTAGAACTAAGCCAACAAGAATTTCTCAAACTTGTCGAATCCGCGGAATCCGGTGACTATTGCATCCCCACAACCGATTTAAAGCCTCAAAGTGCCGCTGACCAAGAAAGTAACGTAAATCAAATTAACCAAGCAGTTGAGCAATTCACCACCTTACGGATTCAACAGCGTCTTGAACAAACACTAGAAATGCCACCGCTACCTGAAACCGCAGAACGTATTATTCAACTACGTATCAACCCAGAAGCCGGGGTCGGTGAACTCGCAGAAGTAGTAGAAAAAGACCCCAGTCTTGCCGCTCAAGTCGTAAGCTGGGCCAGCTCCCCTTACTATGCCGCCCCTGGCACCATAAAATCGGTGCACGATGCCGTTGTTAGAGTGCTCGGGTTTGACTTAGTTATTAACTTAGCACTGGGATTATCCTTAGGTAAAACCGTAGAAATCCCCAATGATGGTCCCCATGGTATCACCCCTTATTGGCAACAGGCCGTATGCAGCGCAGCAATGATGGAGGGGTTGGTCAAAGCGATGTCGCCAGACGCCAGACCGTCTATGGGATTAGCCTATCTCAGCGGGTTATTACATAATTACGGGTACCTGGTACTTGCACATATTTTTCCACCCTATTTCTCTCTTATTAACCGTTATATCGAAGCAAATCCACATGTTTGCCACGTTCATGTAGAACACCATTTGTTAGGGGTAACACGGGATCAAATTGGTGGGGCGTTAATGGAGTGCTGGAACATGCCCAACGAGGTCGTCACAGCTTTACGTTACCAACATTCTCCAGATAATGACGGCGAACATGCCATTTACAGCCAATTATTATATGTTGCCACACAAGCCATGATAAATGCGGGTTTGATACAAGGGCCTAAAAAACAACTCGATACATCCCTATTAACAACATTAACACTCCGTACTGATGATGTTGAAGCAGTTGTTCAACGGCTAGTAGAGAGTAAAGATGACCTTATGTCGATGGCTCGAACGTTGGCAGGATAAATTCGACGTGGCTATTCAATGCAGCTATTCGTCGACAATAATTTCAGTGCACATTTTCTCAAGATACAAACGCTAGCAGGTATTAATTACCTGCCAGTGCAGTGTCGTTGTAAACGTCACGCCTTGCCTTTTTAAACGCATTTAAAATCGCGTCTTCACACAGCCCCATAAAAACTTCAAACTCAGGGGTTTTATATTGGGTAATTAGCTGTCGAATATCGTCACTTGACGTTTGTTTAAATAAATAAAGATAAAACACCCGAGCATTTTTATTGATATGGCTACCCACTCGCTCTCGATATTCCGCCAATTCTTTTTCCAACACATCCTCTGGCAACTCCTGGCTCGACTTCATCCAAGACACATTCGCCAATAAACTTTTTCTCAACTCAACTTTTATTTCAGTTTCGATACGTGTTTGGCGTAACGAATGATCCAATGCCTCGACCAAACCCACTCGGCTTTTATTCGGCTCACGCTCTTGGAGTTGCACCCTGTAACTGCGCATATGGCCATGAGCAACCTCATTATCGGCATCTTCTTGTAATTGCCTAAAATTCAGTATGCCTGGGGCTTGTAGCATCTTTTTGACCACAACAAGCTGATTCTCAGACATGCGTGATTGCAAATAACTCAAAATGCTGTGTTTTATATCTGATGCCTGCAAACGTTCCTTGAGATTAGCTCGTAGAAGCTTAAGTTCTTGCTCCGTTAACTGCATCGCCGATGCTTCGAGGTTACCAATTTCTTGGTTAATCAACGCTGGCATTTGCCTCAACAATTCATAAACACCACTTTCATGAAGTGCATACTTAATCATCAATTGCTGGTTAGCTTCTGCTTTTGCGCTCATAAAAGGGGACGGTGATTGTTGAGTTACATCAGTCACCGTATTAGTTTGCGCATTCACTAATCCTCCCGAAAAAGACAATATCAATACAGATGCAACACCTGCTATCCATTTCGTACGAGAAGAAATACCGTTTTTCCTAAAGTATGTTACTTGTGACATAAAAGGCCCCCACAAACCTCTATAAATTGCTCACGCACTCCAAGTATAGCCCTAAATCTCAAACCTAAATAACAACCCAGAGAAAAGGCTATTATGTTTTTTTCTTTTTCTTCTTTGGTGGCAAATATTTACTAATACCCATAAACCACATCATCAAGCTAACATCGCCATCAGTTTTAATATCTTGAGCCTGCATCCCTTTCATAAAAACCGCTGGATCTTTACCTGCAGCCATAATGGTCTCGAAGGCGTAAGCGGAATCTTTAAATGATAGCGTCATGGAGGGCTGCTGGTGAACCCCAGGGAATGCTGTTACAGAACCGTTAGATACTTGATAATGGCGACCGACACCACCGTCGATGGTTCGAAATTGCAGTACAAAATCTTTACCATCTAATTGCTTTTGAAAGCCTTCATTGTGCCGACTTAACCAGCTCATGCGCCACCCAAGAATCAACAACATAATCCAAAATTTCATATTCTTACTCTACTAGACAATTACAGTACCTGCCGCTGTTGTGCAGACCGTTTGATAATAGGGGCGTTGTAACGCTATGACTGCGCTGCAACCTTATCTTTAAGTGCTTTACCGGGTTTAAAATGCACACCATTACTGGCGGCTATTTTGATGGTTTCGCCCGTTTGAGGGTTACGCCCATCACGTGCAGCTCTAGGCCGCACGTCAAAAGCACCAAACCCGATAAAACTGACACGATCATTTCGGCTTAACGCCAACGTTATCTCGTCCAGTATCACATTAAGCACATCTCTTGCGTCATCTTTCGAGATGGACAATTGCTCTGCTAACTGGGTTTCTACATCAGTTTTTATCATTGATTTAGTCTTCTACTTCTTCAAAATCATCTTTACCCACACCGCAGTCAGGGCACAACCAATCTTCATCAACATCAGCCCATAAAGTTCCTGCAGCAACGCCGTTCTCTGGGTCACCCAATGCTTCATCATAGATATATCCGCAAACAATACATTCATACTTTTTCATGACTTACTCTCTTGTAATTTCGGCCCGTCGAGTCAAATCAACAAGGCTAGGGCATTTTGCAGGGCTAAAGTACGTGTCCCGTTGCTAAAAATCAAGCGACAGTAACGCTAGAATGGGTTTTATTCAGTGAATAATTGTGTACAATCCGACAGCCTTAACCGTTAAGTGGTCTTTCATCAAAGCGATTACCTCACTATTCCCTAGACCTTTAATCCGCTAAAATGGCTTTTTCCCATTCTCGGCAGCCCTTATTTTGCAAAATATTCCATTAAGTAACCGTCTCGCCGTGCAGAAAACATTACCCATATCGTCAAACCTCACGGGCATACCCACATTCCAGGTTCCACGGCAGTGTCGCCCTTGGTTGTTTGATTCCGGGTCACTAACTAAACGTTTACTAGAAGCCTCACATCAGCAGTTTAATGTCCGTGTTTTACGACAATATCAAGGGAAAACAACACCTGAAGAACAATTCGCGCTTAACCTTCGAGCACGCTCCTTACCCTTTGTTAGGGAAGTGGAATTATTGTGCTTTGATACACCCTGGGTATTTGCGCGCACACTTATCCCGTTATCGACATTAACAGGTGGGGCCAAGGCGCTAACTCAGCTTGGGTCAAAACCTCTAGGGGCCGCTTTATTTAATTCGCCCTATGTATCCAGAGGGGCAATTATCGTTAAAAAGATACACAGTTCATTATTGCCTCTTTCTCAGGATATTGATCCTCAGTGGTTATGGGGGCGGCATTCGGTATTTTATATCAATCAGGCGCCGTTATTGGTCAATGAGATTTTCTTACCCGACAGCCCGCTTTATTCACAGTAAAATCAGTTTGTTAAGGCTATAATCAGTAGCTAATTCAGCGGATCTCATACTTGTTGCTCAAAAAGGTGATCACCCCGTGTCTTTACAAGACCTACAACTATCCAACTCTCGTTTTCGACGTTTACCAGACTTCATTCAACTGGGGCGTCTAGATCGTCCTATTGGCATTTATTTAGTGCTCTGGCCCACTCTATGGGCACTGTGGATTGCCTCAGATGGTCAGCCTTCGCTGAAAAACCTTGTGATATTTATTGCGGGTGTCTTTCTCACTCGCACCGGTGGTTGTGTGATTAACGATTATGCTGATCGTAATCTTGATGGGGATGTGCAACGTACCCAGAATCGCCCTCTAGCGACCGGTCGTGTAAGCCCTAAAGAAGCATTACTGGCGGCGGCAGTGATTGGATTGTTGTGTTTTATGTTGGTGTTGTTTACCAATCTCACCACAATCTTATGGTCTATAGGGGCGCTATTACTCGCTTGCGTTTATCCATTTATGAAACGTTATACTTACTTCCCACAAGCGGTATTAGGGGCGGCTTTTGCTTGGTCAATCCCTATGGCTTTTGCCGCTGCGGAAAAGCCAGTCCCTGCTCTCGCCTGGTTACTTTTTGGTGCAACGGTATTATGGACTATGGCTTACGATACGTTATATGCCATGGTTGACCGAGAAGATGATTTACAAATTGGTATTCGTTCTACCGCCATTTTATTTGGTGAAGCGGATTTAATGATTATTGCCATATTAGAGCTAATGGCAGTATTAGCACTTTGGCTATTAGGTAACCAACTACACTTTAGTTATTGGTATTTTGGGAGCTTAGTTATTGCTTGTGGCTTGTGGTCTTGGCAGTTATGGCAGTGCCGCGAGCGTGATACGGAACAATGCTTTAAGGCATTTCTGCATAATCACTGGGTTGGAGCGGTTATATTTGCTGGGATTTTCTTGCACTACAGTATTTCGTAAGCATTTCATGAAAGTGTCATATAGCTGTAACAAATTTTCACTCTAATAGGAGCCAATTACGGTGTTACTACGAAAACACCCGTTAACAGCTCTAGTGAAAACAAAGGTGTCTCTAAATGACAAGCAACAAAATACTGATTGTTGATGATGAAGAAGCTATTCGAGAGATGATTTCTGTCGCTCTGGAACTGGCTGGGTTTTCTTGGATAGAAGCCGATAATAGTCAAACCGCTCATGAATTGGTTATTGATGAGCGCCCCGACCTTATATTGCTTGATTGGATGCTTCCCGGGATCAGTGGTATAGAGCTCGCTCGGCGTTTAAAACATGATGATGCAACATCCGAAACCCCTATCATTATGCTCACTGCAAAAGGAGAAGAGGATAATAAGATTCAAGGGCTGGATGCCGGTACCGATGATTACATAACCAAACCCTTTTCTACTCGTGAACTTATCTCTCGTATTAATGCTGTATTACGACGATCAGGCAGCTCTCAAGGAAAAGTCTTAGAGTCCGTTGGATTAAAGCTAGACCCTGTCAGCCACCGCATTACTGCCAACGATAAAACCGTTGACGTTGGACCAACGGAATACAGGCTACTAGAGTTCTTTATGTCACACCAAGATCGAGCCTATTCCCGAGCCCAGTTACTCGATCAAGTATGGGGCGGCAATGTTTACGTTGAAGATAGAACGGTAGATGTTCATATTCGACGTTTACGCAAAGCGCTCACGCCCCATAATTTTGAACACCTTGTTCAAACGGTAAGAGGCACTGGTTATCGGTTTTCCAGTAAAACATATTAGCAAGGATAAACACGTCGCTGTGCAAAAACTTTGGCAACTGGAGTTGAATAAATTCCTAGCAATCTGTATTGGTGGTGGTTTTTTAGGCTGGAGCATTGGAGAGCCTTGGGCTGGTGCTTTTTTTGGATTATTTCTCTACGTAGGCTGGTTATTACTGAATATTAAGGAACTGGCTACCTGGTTGGAGAACCCAGCATTAGATAATACACCAGAGGCATCAGGGTTGTGGGGGAAAGTACTCAACGGTATTTACCGTAACCATAAAAAGCAACAATCAAAAGTTAAGAAACTTAAAAAAACCATTGAAATTTCACGCTTATCAACCAACGCTATTCGTGATGCAGTGGTACTGATCAATCCTGATAATACTTTAGAGTGGTGGAACAAGGCGGCAAAACATTACTTGGGTCTACGACGAAGCACTGATCGCAACCACCTGATCACCAACTTGTTGCGGGACCCTGAGTTTGTTTCCTATTTTGAAAGTGGTGAGTATCGTAATGGTATTAATATATCTTCGCCGGTAAACGCATCGATTACTCTACACGTTACCTTATCGTATTACAGTAGAACGAACCGTATCCTTATCGCGCGTGATGTGACCCACCTTCACCATTTAGAACAAATGCGAAAAGACTTTGTTGCCAATGTATCCCATGAATTACGTACACCTCTTACCGTTATCAAAGGTTATATAGAAACATTTTTGGACTTAATAACCCCAGATGAAAACGCAGGACTACATCGAGGTTTATCACAAGTACAGCAACAAACAGAACGTATGGAAGTGCTAGTTAATGATCTATTATTATTGTCTAAGCTTGAAATCGGCTCTTCGAACATTTTACTAAAACCGGTTGATATCGCGGTGTTACTCCAACAAATTTATCATGATGCCGACATAGTTAACGATGAAAAACAACACCAAATCACATTAACGATTGAAGACCATTCAATATTGCTAGGTAATGTAGCAGAGTTACATAGTGCATTTTCTAATGTCATTTTTAATGCCGTTAAGTACACGCCACCAAATGGGCAGATTGCTATTCGATGGTGGGAAGACTCAAAAGGTGCATATTTATCGGTTATTGATAATGGCGTGGGGATTGATCCTATTCACATCCCTCGACTGACAGAACGTTTTTATCGTGCAGACCCAAGCCGCCATGCAAAAACAGGGGGAACTGGACTCGGTTTGGCCATTGTCAAACATGTGTTACGACATCATGAAGGAGTGCTTGATATTCAAAGCACCCCTGGCGAAGGTAGTAATTTCACCTGTCACTTTCCATCACGTCAGCTGATTAGTCCCTAAAATTATTATACTGCAGTGGCATTTCAAAATCGGCGTCTTTAAACAACGCTATCGCCGACTGAAGGTCATCCCGTTTTTTACCCGTAATCCTCACTTTATCACCTTGAATAGCCGCTTGAACTTTAAGCTTTTTTTCTTTCACCATTTTCACCAGTTTTTTAGCCTGCAGTGATTCAAGCCCTTGGCGTAGGGTTATGGTTTGCCTTGCTTCCGCAACATTGGATTCTGGATCACCTTTTTCCATACAGGTTATATCCACACCACGTTTAATTAACTTGCCCTCAAGAATATCCAATAATTGCTGTAGTTGAAACTCCGCCTCAGCAAATAAGGTAATAACCTCTTCCTTTTGTTCAAATCGAGAGTTTGTCCCTTTAAAATCAAAACGATTGCTTACTTCTCGTGTGGCTTGATCCACAGCATTAGTGACTTCGTGCATATCCAATTCAGAGACAACATCAAAAGAAGGCATAATTATTTTCCTAACAGTTATTTTTACATCAATACATACAATGCCAGCAGTGTACTGAATTCCTAATTATCTGCAAAGCCTGAAACGTGTTACCAGCAATATCACTTTATAGTAGTTTCACCTATACTGAGATCATGTGCCGGCTATTTGGAATAAAAGATGAAGCTTTTCAGTAAATTAATGATGTTTGTACTTGTTGCGGCATTAGCTGCCCCATTTTTTCTAAAAGGGCCCAGTGGTCAACCGTTAATGACTTTGCAAGACCTTAGCCTGCCTTCTTTTGGACTTCCTGGAAAGACTGGCGGCCCCGTAGAGACCTTATCCGGAAAAGATGAAGGGGCTTCAATCCAATGGGGTAATGCTAAAGCAACGGCAAATGGAGGGCTAGTCAAAGCAACCGATGCAGAGGGCAAACTACTACAAGAGGCACGCAATACCTACTATCGGTGGAAAGATAAGGATGGGGTATGGCAATTTACCAAACAACCCAATCCCAATACAGAAAACTTTTTGATGAAAATTGACCCTAATGCCAATATTCTACAATCCTTATCACAAGACAGCATCGACAGAGCCTTTGGCCGTGAACCAAAATCAGAAACCTTAGCATTGGGTGAAAAATCAAAAAGTAAAAATCCACTACTACCTGATGAGTTAAGCAATATCCCCTTCCCTTCCACCATTCCAGTGGATCAAATACCCCAGTTAATTGACCAAGCCAAAGGTATTCAGGAATTATCCTTGGAACGTCAAAAAACTCTAGATAAGTTATAACTCATCCAAGGATTGATGGCGTACATCACGGCCTTTCACCAAATAAATCACATGTTCGGCAATATTGCGGGCATGGTCGCCAATACGTTCGAGGGCTCGCAGGCTCCACAAAACATTGAGCACCCGAGTGATATACCTCGGATCTTCCATCATAAAGATCACTAGCTGACGCATCGCCGATTCATACTCCATATCCACAGAGCGATCTTCGTGAATCACTTGTAATGCTAAATCTGCATCAAATCGAGCAAAGGCATCCAGAGCATCATGCAGCATCGTACACACATGAACACCAATATGTCGTACTTCAATATACCCTTTAGGCAGAACTCCACCTTCTGACAATTTAATTGCCATTTTTGCAATTTTGCTGGCTTCATCTCCCATCCGCTCTAAATCGATGTTGGCTTTAGTCGCCACCACCAACAACCGAAGGTCACTCGCTGCGGGCTGACGTAAAGCAATCACGCGGATACACTCCTCATCAATCGCCAGTTCCATTTTATTGATTTTTTTCTCTGTCGTTAACACCTCCAATGCCTGTGCACTATCTGCGTTCACCAAAGAGCTCACGGCATCGGCCACTTGTTTCTCAACCATACCGCCCATCGCCAACAAATCGCTGCGAACTTCTTCTAACTCATCGTTAAACTGGCGTGAAATATGTTGTGCTAGCTCATCACTACTCATTTTTATCCCCCCCCCCTAATCAACCGTATCGCCCCGTAATATAATCTTCTGTTTGTTTTTTTCCTGGATTTGTAAAGATGGTATCCGTATCTGAGTATTCGACCATATCGCCAAGGTACATAAACGCTGTGTAATCTGATACACGTGCAGCTTGTTGCATATTGTGTGTAACAATCACAATGGTATACCGTTCTTTTAAATCATTAATCAATTCTTCAACTTTCAGCGTTGATATGGGATCAAGAGCCGAGCAAGGTTCATCTAATAACAATACTTCTGGTTCTACCGCAATGGTTCTTGCAATCACAAGCCGTTGCTGCTGACCACCGGACATACCCAGCGCGTTATCATGTAAACGATCTTTTACTTCATCCCACAATGCAGCACCCCTTAGCGCCCATTCAACACGTTCATCAATAATACGTTTTTTACGAATACCTTGAATGCGCAAACCATAGGCAACATTTTCATAAATTGTTTTTGGGAATGGATTGGGCTTTTGAAATACCATGCCTACACGTCGGCGTAAATCAGTCACATCAACACCACGATGAAATATGTTCGTATTATCAAATAAAATTTGGCCTCGCGTATGACAACTATCAACAAGATCATTCATTCGATTAAAACTTCGTAACAACGTTGATTTACCACAACCACTAGGGCCGATAAAGGCAGTTACCTTCTTCTTAGCTATCGACATATTAACATTATTTAACGCTTGTTTTTCTCCGTAAAATAAGTTGAAGTCTTTTGTTTCCATACAGATTTCTTCTGCCGAAAAATTACTTGGAAGTTGTGGAGATTTTCTTATTGGCACAGGTATATGTAAATCTGGAATATTTGGATCTGAAATATTTAACGTCGATATATTTAAAGTCATAGTTAATGCCCCCCTTTTAAAACTATTCTCATCTGGTTTTTTACGTCTCTAACAATCGGTATCTTTCTCGTAGCCTATTTCTAATAACAACTGCCGTAATATTTAAACTGGCAATTACTGCGACCAGCAAAAATGCCGTGGCATAAACCAAAGGCCGAGATGCCTCGACATTCGGGCTTTGAAAACCAACATCGTAAATATGAAATCCTAAATGCATGAACTTTCTATCTAAATGAAGAAATGGTGCGTTGCCATCCAATGGTAATGTAGGAGCAAGTTTCACTACACCCACCAACATTAAGGGCGCGACTTCCCCCGCCGCTCGAGCAATTGCCAATATCAAACCGGTCATCATTGCTGGTGTCGACATAGGTAAGACAACATGCCACAAGGTTTCAATTTTGGTTGCGCCTAATGCCAAGCTGCCTTCTCGAACAGCTTTAGGAATACGAGACAACCCTTCTTCTGTTGCAACAATCACAACCGGTACTGTTAATAAAGCAAGAGTAATGGAGGACCATAACAAACCTGGCGTTCCAAATACTGGAGATGGTGCGGACTCAGGATAGAATAATTCATCAATCGATCCACCGAGAAAATAGACAAAAAAACCTAAACCAAAAACACCATATACAATAGAAGGAACTCCCGCTAAATTATTCACCGCAATGCGGATTGTTTTTGTCAACCATCCTTGCTTTGCATATTCCCGTAGATAAACAGCGGCAACAACACCAAAGGGAGTTACAATAATCGACATCAAAATTACCATAAGTACAGTACCGAAAATCGCTGGAAATATCCCTCCTTCGGTATTCGCTTCTCTTGGATCATCAGACAAAAAACCATAAAACTGAGCAATGTAGAATCCCACCTTCTGGATAACATTCATTGCGTTGGGTCGGTAGGCATTAACAATATTTGAAAATTTTATTTCCGTTTCTGTGCCATCCATACTTACAACGATTACAGAGTCTTTGGCTATCTCGTTATATAAAACATCCAATGATTCTTTATAGGTATCATATCGCGCATAAAATTCAGACCGCTGTTCCTGAAATCGCGCTTGATCCAAAGCAGTAATACCGCTTTTTAACTCTAGAGCCCGCTCTCTAAGACGGACCCTCTCTAACCCGTAGTTAATTGCACCAATATCTTTTCCTTCTATATCCGCTATTTTGTCATGAAGTTCTAAAGCGTGATCTAGACGCTGCTGCAATACCGTATACAGTTCACCCTTAATATTCAGCTCTATGCCATTTTCTTTAATGGCTTTTACTACTCCGTAATAATTCCCCCACTCTCGTCGTTCAATCGTGAATAAATCCTCTGGATATGTAATATTTTCTATTTCATCAGCAATCAACCACCGAAAATCTAATCCAGAAATATCACGATTTCCCGTTTTAATCAGTACTCGCTGAAGAACATCAATATCGTCAGCAACCTCTACACCCGATTCTCGCAAACGACTTGCGGATATCCACTCTTCATCTGCCATTTCACCAACAAGATGGTACGCCTCACCTTGCTTAGGATTGTAGGTACCATCAATTATTGCATGGGGCCAAAAGTGTCCTAACCCACGAACTGCAATTAACAATAATAATCCGGTTACCATAATAACACTGATCGTAACCGCACCAGCGTTTAACCAGATCCACGGATCACCTTGTCGAAACCATGCTTTTGTACTTTGTTTCATGATGCCTTGACTACTCAATTTTTTGTACTAAACATTTACTTAACGAATCGAATAAACTATTCACCTAGCAATAAGTGTTGTATTCGCAATCTCCTTTCAGAAACCTGAAATTTTTCTACAACGATCCATACTTCTCCCGTAACCGTTGCCGCACTGTCTCACCCGTAGTATTCACAATAAAAGTGAAAACAAACAACACCAATCCTGATAAAAATAAAATTCTATAATGGCTACTCGCAACTTCTGCCTCAGGCATTTCCACTGAAATGTTTGCCGATAAGGTACGTAAACCCTCAAAAATATTCATATCCATAATGGGTGTATTACCCGTTGCCATTAACACAATCATGGTTTCACCCACAGCGCGTCCTAACCCAATCATCACCGCAGAAAAAATACCCGGACTTGCCGTCGGCAAAATAACACGCACCAAGGTTTGCCAGGGCGATGCCCCCAGGGCAAGCGATCCAAACGTTAAATTCTTGGGTACTGCAAAAATCGCATCTTCAGTTATCGAATATATTGTTGGAATAACGGCAAATCCCATCGCAAGCCCAACCACCATGGAGTTACGTTGGTCAAAATCTACCCCTAAATCATTGGTTAACCAACGACGTATGTCGCCGCTAAAAAATACATCTTCCAAAAAACTACTTGATCCCATACATAGTGCTCCTGCGCCAATCACCACAGGCATCAATATAACCGGTTCCCAGCCCGCGGGAACCCGAGACCGATATTCTCTTGGTAATCGTGACCATAAATAAGCGGCGAGTAAAATTAGTATCGGCGTGAGTACTAATAGCGAAACGACTCCTGGCAAATTCGCCTCTATCAATGGTGCCAACCACAATCCAGCTAAAAATCCCAAAATTACTGTTGGCATCGCTTCCATTAATTCGATGGTAGGTTTTACTTTGGTTCGTAACGCAGGAGCCATAAAATAGGCGGTATATATTGCTCCACCTATTGCCAAAGGCATTGCCACTAACATTGCATAGAAAGCCGCTTTCATAGTGCCAAATGTTAACGGCATAACACTAAATTTTGGTTCAAAATCATTGCTGGCTGATGATGATTGCCAAATATAGGCTGGCTCGTCATAATTTTCATACCACACCTCATTCCACAGCGAGGTAAAAGACACTTCTGGATGTTCATTACTAACATTCCACAGAATCCCTGGTTCTCCAACAGATTGAACAATAATATTGTCACCTCGAGGAGACATGACAATATGCTCTATCGCAGATTCGGAAACCCTTTGAATAAGTGCAACGTTGTTGGCAGTGGTATTAAATAGGCCAATATTTCCGCCAGCATCACCAGCAACAAAACCTTTTCGTCGATGTTCTGATACCACTGTTGTGACAGGAGAGTCGCTTAATGAGAATTCTCGTATTTTCTTCAATGAATGGTGACCATTTACATCACGCGCCATAAACCACTGACTAATATGGCCTTGGTTATCACCTAATAGAAGAGAAATCCCCCCCAGTAAAAAACCACTGGCGGTAATCCGTATATCATCATTCACTGTATTATTCACAACCGGTACAACGCCTATCCACATGGAATCTACGCTATTATTAAGATCAAAGACTTCCACTTGCTTGTCGGCTTCTACTAAAAATAACCAACGTTGATCAGAGCTTAATAAAATATTGTCCACTTTGTCTGATGGCGTTGGTAAACGAATTGTGTCTTGTTCCTCAAGTTCTATACCTTCTGACAAAAAACTTTCTTTCTTCTCAAAGCGTTTAAGATAAACTTCATTATTACTGCTTAACACAGCAATCGATAACGCTGAATCGCCATCCCGAAATGCTAGCGCAGAAATCGAGCCACCCTCAATTAATTCAATAGCATCTTCACCATAGGGATAAGAAATAGAAGGGTGAATGGTACGTTGCATATCTTTATCGTAAGTCGAACGGTATTCATGTTTTATCAACAACACCGAACCTGATTCCGTTCCTAATCCAAACAATTGCTTGCTGGGCGCCTCACTAGTAACTACCGTAATATTTTCAGATATAACCCTCGATTTTTTTAATCTATTCCCTGTATCAGAAGAGTAAAATTCAACACTTCCATCTGTGTTCACTGATACCCCTATTTGAGACTGCTCTTCCATTACAGAGTATAAGGTTTCCGTAGGAATAGTTGTTTCCAAGTTTGCTTCATTGCGAATGCTTGCAGGCATCAATAAAGGCATTACTTCATATAACAAATAAAAGAAAATCAGACATATCGAAAATACAACGCTCAAGCCACCAATAGTAATGCTTGCTGTTGCCATTCTATCTTTTGCTTTTCGAATTTTTCGCAACCGGGCCATTGATGACTCTGACATGCCAAATCTATTTTCAAAAGTATTTTCCATAGTTATTCTCTTACTACAGCGCCTGAATCTTAAAACCAACTATTAACCTAATCTTATAAGACACTTACTAACGTTAAACACTATAAATCAGAGCATCACGTTTCCATGGCCCTGTTTTATAGTGTCCCGCTCTATCTTAGAAATTTTCTTTAGATTATTTTGCAGCTATTTGTAGCTCAATTCCAAGACCAGTTAATGTCTTAGCAACCAATTTGGCGGGAACGGGAATGTATCCATCTTTCACAACTATTTCTTGACCCACTTTTGAAAGTACCATTTTCACAAACTCACGCTCTAATGGAGCAATTGCTTTATTCGGTGCTTTATTAACATAAACATAAAGTGCTCGTGCTAGTGGGTAACTACCATTTAGCGCAGACTCTGGAGATGCACTAACAAACTCCCCCCCCGTTTTCTTAGTTAACGGCACCGATCGAACGCTGGATGTCATGTAACCAATTCCAGAATAACCAATACCATTAATTGACGTGGCAACAGACTGAACCACCGACGCTGAACCTGGCTGCTCATTGACGCTGTTCTTAAAATCACCTTTACACAGGCCTTTTTTCTTGAAGTATCCGTAAGTTCCCGATACGGAATTACGACCAAACATCTGAATATCTCTACCAGTCCAAGCACCAGAAAGCCCTAACCCTCCCCAACTTTCAATGCTTTCATCTGCACCACATTGACGGGTAGAAGAAAAAACTGCGTCAACATCAGCAATACTCATACCCTTTACTGGGTTATCTTTATTAACGTAAACAGCAAGGGCATCAATCGCAACAGGAACAGCTGTTGGTTTATAACCGTGCTTCTTTTCAAACGCCTCAAGCTCTTTATCTTTCATCTTTCGGCTCATTGGACCAAAGTTTGACGTACCTTCTGTCAAAGCGGGTGGTGCTGTTGATGAACCGGCCGCTTGAATTTGAATCGCAACATTGGGGTATTGCTTTTTAAACTCCTCTGCCCAAAACGTCATCAAATTCGCCAGTGTGTCAGACCCAATACTGGATAAGTTGCCAGAGATACCTGTTGTTTTAACATATACCGGTAACGCCGCATCTACCTTTGCTTCCGCACATACCATAGATGAACCCAGTACCGTGCTTGTTGTTAACGCTACAGACGCAATGATCTTTTTTATTCTCATGGGTTTCCCCTCATATTGTAGTTAGATTTATAGATCAATAATTAATGTTATTTGTAGGCAAGGTGGATACCTCACCTGTCCATGAGAATTACTATAGGCGGGCTTTGTGACAACGATATGACAATATTGTGAAGGTGATGACTGTCGTTAGGTCTAATGATAAGGCTAGGATATAATGGCCGGCACGTCATTTTAAACAACAAGATAACCCAATGAATTATAAGACTATTTTAGACAAACTTGAGCTTATTACTGAAGCTATCGGGCGCTCTGCCGCACTACTTTCACTATTACTTATGTTGATCACAGTTGTCGTGGTTATTATGCGATATGGGTTTGAGGCAGCGTATTTACCCATTTTTGGTTTTAAAATCAGCTCCATTTCCCTGCAAGAGTCCGTTATTTATCTTCACGCCACATTATTTATGCTCGCGAGTGGTTACACCTTAAAACACAACGAACATGTAAGAGTTGATGTGTTTTATCGACAGTTTTCCCAAAGGACCAAAGCTTATGTGGATATCTTTGGTTCTCTGCTTCTTTTGATGCCTGTTTGTGGTTTCATTTTATACACCAGCCTCGATTATGTGGATTTTGCGTGGCGCATTAAGGAGAAATCTCAAGAAGCAGAGGGCCTTCCTTATGTATGGTTGCTTAAAACCTTAATCCCGACCATGGCGACGGTATTAATCTTCCAGGGGGTTTTGGAAATCGGTAAAAACCTCGGCTTTTTGATCGGCTTATACCCTCTGTCAGATGCAAAACAGGAGGGTTTATAAATGATCGAATTTATCCCTTTATTTATGTTTGCGGCGGTCTGTGTTGTATTAATGCTGGGATACCCCGTTGCATTTACGCTAGCCGGTGTTGCCCTGCTATTTGCATTTGTTGGTGATGCTGCCGGTGTTTTTGATTTTAGTATTACACAAGCCATGCCTAATCGGCTTTACGGCATTATGACCAACCAAACGTTGTTAGCTGTACCGTTATTTATTTTGATGGGCGTTATTTTAGAGAAATCTAAAATTGCAGAAAATCTCTTGGATTCTATGTCTAAGTTATTTGGTCGATTTCCTGGAGGGTTAGGGATATCTGTCGTATTAGTGGGCATGTTATTAGCCGCAAGCACCGGCATTGTTGGCGCGACCGTTGTTACAATGGGGCTAATGGCTTTACCCACCATGATCAAACGTCAGTACGACCCTCAATTGGCAACCGGTGTTATTTGTGCCACGGGTACCTTAGGGCAGATTATCCCTCCGTCTATTGCATTAGTGTTATTGGGGGATGTGTTATCCAATGCCTACCAACAAGCCCAATTAAGTCAGGGTATCTTTTCGACAAAAACCGTTTCAGTAGGGGATCTTTTTGTTGGTTCGTTAATTCCCGGTTTATTACTGGTAGTGCTTTACGCAGCCTATGTTGTAGGTAAAGCCTATTTCCAACCTCAATCTGCCCCGCCTTATACCCCTGACCCAGAAGAATTAGGGAAAGGGATTTTTATATCCGTTGTTCGAGGCTTATTGCCTCCCATTTTATTAATTGGTGCTGTTCTTGGTTCTATCTTATCGGGTAATGCTACTCCTACCGAGGCTGCTGCAGTCGGTGCCATCGGAGCAACGTTATTGGCTTTGTTACAACGCCAGCTCAATTTCAGCAAAATGATGGATATTGTGACTTCAACAACCAAAGTCACCTGCATGGTGTTTGCTATCTTGATTGGCGCTTCGGTGTTTTCATTGGTGTTTCGAGGTTACGGCGGTGATGAGCTGATTCGTTCTTTATTTGATGCGATGCCCGGTGGCGTTATTGGCGCTACATTATTGGTGATGGTGGTAATATTTTTACTGGGTTTTATTCTCGATTTTATAGAAATTACCTTTGTGGTGGTTCCTATTGTAGGACCCGTACTGTTGGCGATGGGGCTTGACCCAGTGTGGTTAGGTGTAATGATTGCCCTTAACTTGCAGACATCCTTTTTAACACCACCATTTGGGTTTGCGTTGTTTTATTTGCGGGGAGTTGCTCCAGAGAGTATTGCGACATCGACGATTTATCGTGGGGTTATTCCGTTTATTCTCATTCAAATTTTGATGATGGTTATTTTGGCAATATGGCCTGCCTTAGCAACCTGGTTGCCCTCGGTTATTTATGGTTGATAGATAGGGCACAAATTAGGGTTTGTATTCTATTTTTGTCGTCTACACTGGTTGCTACTTGTACATATTCCCTTGTACGTTATTTGAGGCAGTATTATGAACGAAGAACACGATGAGATCATCCAACCCAAAGGTGACCTAGCTTTACAAACCATCGCGATGCCCAAAGATGCAAATTTTAACGGGGATATTTTTGGCGGTTGGTTGGTGTCTCAGATGGATTTGGCGGGTGCGGTGACTGCAAATCGTATTGCTGAGGGCCGTGTTGCGACAGTGGCTATTGATACCATGGTTTTTCTATCGCCGGTGGCTATTGGTTCTGTGGTCAGTTGTTATTGTGTTGTATTGGACGTTGGACGTAGTTCAATTGCACTAAATATTGAGGTATGGGCAAAACATCATAAAACACAGGAAGTTAGGAAGGTAACGGAAGGTAAGTTTACCTTTGTGGCGATTAATGATGACAAGAGAACTCGACCGATTCCGAAGGGATAGTCTATAGCTTCGCTTAAAGAATTAGTTCTCGCGGGTCTAATAGACCGTATGAGATGAGTATCTGTATTTCAGAAACCGCAGCGAGTATATCCATATATGCTTTCTTCGGCGTCCTTGCCTCAGATATTTCTGAAATACAGATACTCATAGCAAGATTTTCACATTATCTTAGTACCAAGTCCCTTAAAAATCTTCCCTTCTACAAATCTCTCGCTTCAATAAATGCTTTTTCAGAGATTGCGGTATAAGGTCTTACATCATCATTAAATGCTTTAAAAGAGTCATAGACCTTCTTGGCTTTTTCATCCTTTGCAATCACTTCTGCAATAACCTCTTCCGATGCATTTTTAAGTGCTAGTAATACTTCATCCGGTAGTTTTTGTACCTTTACACCGTGAACTTCTATTAGCTCTTTTAATGCTGCATTATTTCGAGCCGTGTACTCATCCAGCATATCTTGATTCATTGCTCGTGTTGCATGAGTTACGATGGCTTGCAAATCTTTAGGTAAAGAATTCCAGGCATCTTTGTTAACGATAAACTCTAACATTGCACCAGGTTCATGCCAGCCCGGGTAGTAATAATACTTAGCTGCCTTGTGTAATCCAAATGTTAAGTCATTATATGGACCTACCCATTCCGTCGCGTCGATAGATCCGGTTTGTAATGCAGTAAATAATTCACCACCAGGCAATGTCACTGGAATCCCACCAACACGTTGTAATACTTCCCCCGCTAAACCAGGGATACGCATTTTTAATCCTTTCAGATCTTCAACCGTATTAATTTCTTTATTAAACCAACCCGCCATTTGTACTCCGGTGCTACCACCAGCAAATGGGATAAGGTTAAAATCACTGTAAAGTTCCTGCCAAAGCTGTAGTCCACCGCCGTAATGTAACCAACCATTCATTTCTTGGGCATTCATACCAAACGGCACGGCTGTAAAAAACTGGCTGGCAGAGGTTTTTCCTTTCCAGTAATAGGCTGCCCCATGACCCATTTCTGCGGCACCACGTGCAACAGTATCAAACACTTCCATCGCTGGTACTAATTCATTGGCACCATAGACTTTCACCGTAAGTCGACCGCCACTCATTTCTGTGACCGCTTTAGCGAAGTTTTCTGGAGCCGCACCTAACCCTGGAAAATTCTTTGGCCAGGTTGTTACCAGCCTCCAGTTGAAGGTTTTAACCTCAACTTTCTCTGCACCCGCTTGTGTAGACGATGCTTTTTCTTCCCCACAACCGACTGTGGTTAACATGGCGATGGATAAGCACAGCGCTGCAATTTTTTTTATCATAGTTTTGACCCTTATACTTTTAATTTAACTAAATCTCTTCCAGCTTCGCATACTGCATAACTAGCCGCTTTTCACCCACATCGGCAAAGTTAATATGTATCTGAGCATTTGAGCCTGTACCAGTACAATCCAGTACAACCCCGTCTCCAAATTTCTTATGCCGTACACGCTGGCCCAGCCGATAAGGTGCATCTGCTAAATCCTCGCGTAAACGTGCTCTGCGCGGAATTTTTGCACTATTGCTACCGGCATTAGCATTTGAACCCGAAGATCGATAACCTCCGCCTGTATTATTAGAAGCAACGGGACGAGTCACTGTGGATTTAATCCTCACTTCTTCCAATAAATTCGGCGGTATCTCCCGAAGAAACCGTGATGGGCCATTCAGTTTTTCAGTACCGTATAAACGACGACTTTCTGCGTAACTCAAATATAATTTTTTCATCGCACGGGTGATGCCGACGTAACACAAACGCCGCTCTTCCGCTAAACGATCCGGTTCATCTTTTGATTGTGCTGATGGAAACATACCCTCTTCCAAGCCGCACAAAAATACCACTGGAAACTCTAAACCTTTAGCAGAGTGCAATGTCATTAACTGCACTGCATTATCCGCATCTTCTGACTGTTTATCTCCAGATTCCAACGCAGCATGATCTAAGAAATTGGCAAGTGTTGGGGCAAGCTCCCCTTCTATCTCAAACTGACGTACCGCGGTAACCAATTCTTGTAAGTTCTCAACACGGGCCTGAGATTTTTCACCCTTCTCATTTTTGTGCATATCCATCAAACCACTTCGCTCAACCACAATCTCAGCTTGTTCTGCCAAACTAAGATCTAAGGTTTCCTGAGAAAGGGTTTCGATCAGGCCAAGGAACTGACGTAATGCATTTAATGCTCGGGCAGGTAATGCTTTTTGATTAACCAAATAAAGCGCCGCTTCCCACATTGAGTGGTTCATCGCTCGAGCAGTTTCGCGAATTTTTTCGACTGACTTATCACCTAAACTTCGAGCGGGCACATTGACTACTCGCTCAAAAGCCGCATCGTCATCCCGGTGACACAACAGGCGTAAATAACACAGTGCATTCTTAATTTCTGCACGTTCGAAGAATCGATGTCCACCATATATACGATAAGGAATGGCCGACCTCAGTAACGCCTCTTCTATGACACGAGACTGGGCATTTGAGCGGTATAAAATGGCAATATCTTTACGTTGTAGGCCATTTAGCAATGCTTTATTTAATAAGGCCGACTCAATTCGGTCACTGATAAATCGTGCTTCATCAACTTCGTTAAATCCTGCATACAACGTAATTGGTTCGCCGTCTTCACCGTTGGTCCATAACTCTTTGCCCAAACGGTCGCTATTTCGATTAATAACCGCATTGGCAGCGCCAAGAATAATTGCGGTTGAACGGTAATTTTGCTCTAACTTTACTGTTTCAGCCCCCCCCATGGTTTTACCAAAATGCTGAATATTTTCTATTTTAGCACCACGCCAACCATAAATAGACTGATCGTCGTCTCCGACAATAGTCATTGCACCTTGTTTACCCGCTAACACTTGCAACCATGCGTATTGCACAGTGTTAGTATCCTGAAACTCATCCACCAATATATGTTTAAAACGCTGTTGATAGTGGGCCAAGATCTCTGGTTTTTTTAACCATAACTCATGGGAACGTAACAATAATTCAGCAAAATCCACCATACCGCCACGGGTGCAAGCTTGCTGATAATACTTATACACATCTATCAGTGTTTTCTGGTGTAGATCATCGTAATGTTCAATATGTTCTGGGCGACGACCTTCATCTTTTTGATTATTAATAAACCACTGAACTTGTTTCGGGGGCCAACGAGCTTCATCAACGTTAAGAAATTTCAACGTACGTTTAATGACTCGTAACTGATCGTCAGAATCCATAATTTGGAAATTTTCTGGAAGACCGGCATCTTTCCAGTGAGTACGTAATAATCGATGGGCTATACCATGAAATGTACCCACCCACATTGCACCAGCAGGCACTCTTAATAGAGAACCTATTCGTTCTCTCATTTCCGCAGCTGCTTTATTGGTAAACGTCACTGCCAATATATTAGAAGGTGATAAATTGCGGTCTCGAATCAACCAAACAATTCTATGGACCAATACACGTGTTTTGCCACTCCCTGCTCCTGCAAGAACCAACAAACGAGGTGCGTCAGAAGTCACCGCTTGATGCTGTGCTTCATTTAAAACTGATAAAAGAGGATCATGTGTCATGGCGGCAGTGTACCAGAGATTTTCCTTCGTTAACGCATTTCTCTATGTCGCCCCTAACCCTTTGATCTATTTTATCTAAGCCTTTGTACGAATAGCGCTCGAAGCGTAAATTTTTTACACTTTTTTGACCACAAAGTTAACACTTATAGGAAATTAGGATTATATTTCTACATTAACCATTGTGAATAATGACGCCTTTGGCATGGGAAATGGCCCAATATACCTTGCTTCAACATGGGCCAAGGGCGTTGTAATCATGGTTTTTATCTTGATGTTCACATTTAGGGTGCTCAGATAACAACTAAAACCAGTATGGAGTTTCTCAAATGAGAAAACGAAACCCTTTTAAAATAACCTCACTCGCGGTTGCCGTCTCGCTCGGCAGCCTGATGAGCGGGGGAGCTCAAGCCGTCGAGTTTAGTGACGGTGATTTTAGTATACAACTAGATACGACCCTTTCCGTTGGTGCAGGCTGGCGAACGTCGGATGTAGATTATGAAGGTGTTGGGCCTGCCAATGCAGAGGCTGCTGGGGAGGCAAAAAATCATAAACACAACACCGCTTCTCAAGATAACAGTAACTTGCGTTTTGAACAGGGCGAGACTTATACCGAAATTGTAAAAGTCTTGTTCGATGTTGAAATGAATTACAAAAACTATGGCGCCTTTGTTCGTGCCAAAGGGTGGTACGACAACCGTTTATCAAACAATGACGGCGGATCTGATTTACCAGGATTCTATGCCACAACAGATAGTGGTCACCCCGCAGAGCCGAGGCAATCGGATACAAGTGATACAGAAATCCTTGATGCTTTCATTTGGGGAGACTGGTGGATTGGTGAAATGCCATTAAACGTACGATATGGCCGCCAGGTTATAAGTTGGGGTGAAGGTGTATTTTTCCCCAATGGTATTAACACTATCAACGCCATAGATGTTAACGCTTTACTAGCTCCAGGAGCAGAATTAAAAGAAGCCCTGCTACCCACAGAATCCTTGTTTGCTTCCATTGGTGTTACCGAAAACCTATCTCTTGAAGCATTTGTCCAGTTTGATTGGGAAGAAACACGTGTCCCTCCTTGTGGCACCTTCTTCTCAACAACTGACCTGATTGGCGACGGTTGCGTGAACGGCTTTTATGTTTCAGCGGAAACCGGTACCGATGGTACACAAAGAGGTACAGCACCCGGTTTGGATAGTAGCTTGACAAGACTCCCTCGTGGTGAAGACAGCGAAGCAAGCGATTCAGGTCAATTCGGATTCGCTGTTCGATATTTCATTGAATCCATTGAGACAGAGGTTGCAGGTTACTTTATCAACTACCATTCTAAATTGCCGCTTCTTAGTGGTATGACACCAGACCCTGAAGCAGCATCTTTTGGTGCATTCCTTGGAGCAGCTACAAGCAATGCTGCCTTGGGTGCATTGGCAACAAACGCAATACTCAATGCAGATCTATCACCTATACGAGACGCTCTCATTGGTGCCGGTCAACCCACAGCTGTTGGATTATTACTTCCCTACGGGACATATTTTGTTGAATACCCAGAAGATATTCAACTGTTAGGGGCTTCGTTCAGTACCACATTAGATATAGGATTACCCGGCGGTGCCTCTTCGGTTGCTGGCGAAATCAGCGTAAGAAAGGACCAACCTTTCCAAATAGAAGACGGTGTGCTGCTAGGTGGCATGCTCGGCTTCCCAAGTCAAATGTGTGAAGACGCACCTATCGCGTATGACTGTTTGTCGAAATTTGGGACGGGAGAGTACGTAAAGGGATATATCGAAGAAGATTATTACCAAGCTGAATTTTCGATGATTCATTTCTTTGATCGATTCCTAGGCGCTGAACGTTGGACCTTAATTGCGGATGTTGCATTTGCCTATGCTGATATTCCTGATGAAGACGAGTTAACGTTAAACAGTGGATATAATGCCGCGTTGTTAACACCAGGGTTTCCTGATACAGCTTGGTCTAGAATACTCGCTGCCGAGGCAGTTGGGGCAGCAACCGAAGCAGGCTTTTTAGATGCAGGCGCGGACGCAGCTACAGCTGCAGCACAAGGTGATGCTGCAGAAGCAGCAGCCTTAGCAGCTGGCACAACTTTAGAATCTGTTCTTTCTGGCGGCCTTGCTTCCGAAGACAAAAACTACCCAACGCAATTCGCATGGGGTTATAAGGTCCGTGCTAGCGGTGAATACAGTAACGTCTTTGCAGGGATTAACTTAAGGCCAACCATCAGCTTTAGCCATGATGTGGACGGTGTATCACCAGGCGAATGTCCTTAAGTTTAAATCTTGAGGCCGTTTATCAGAACACATACAGCGTTGCCGTTGGTTATACCGACTTCTTCGGCGCCGAACCCTACAACCAGCTAGCCGATAGGGATTTCTTCACCCTTAGTGCAAGCGTATCATTCTAAGTTAGGGGGGCAAAGGACATGAAAATGCGAAACAAATTATTCAAAAAAACATTGATTGCTTCTGGTTTACTAGCGGCATCACTCGCAGCAACGCCAATAATGGCAAAGGTCGACGCAGGCCAAGCGGCAAAATTAGGAGCCGAGCTAACAGTAATTGGGGCTGAAAAAGCAGCAAATGCTGATGGCAGTATTCCTGAGTATACTGGCGGGCTTAAAGACAGCCCAGCATGTTATGACGGTTCAAGCTTCTTATGTAATCCATTCCCAGACGATAAAGTGTTGTTTGAAATTACTGCAGCCAACGTGGATCAGTATAAAGACAAACTTTCTCCGGGTCAGATTGCAATGTTTACGACTTATCCTGACACGTATAAAATGCCGATATACCAATCTCGACGTACAGCGGCATTGCCAGACAGTGTTTATGACGCAACAAAAATCAATGCGACTACCACAGGTCTAGCAAAAGGTGGCAACGGTCTAGTTGATTACACCGTACGGGGATACCCTTTCCCCATTCCAAACGAAGGTGTTGAAGTCATTTGGAACCACATCGTACGTTACCGCGGTGAATCAGCAACACGAATCACCGGCCAGGCAACGCCTCAGGTTAACGGCGCCTTTAACGTGGTTATCTTTGAAGATGAAGTAGCCTTTCGCTTCGGTCTAAAAGATATCAAACCCGGCGAAGATGAAAACGTGCTGTTTTACTTTAAACAAAAAGTAAAATCTCCCGCTCGTCTAGCAGGTAACGTGTTATTGGTACATGAAACCATTGACCAAGTAAAAGAGCCGCGTAAAGCGTGGATCTATAACGCGGGTCAACGTCGTGTACGTCGTGCTCCTCAGGTAGCCTATGACGGACCGGGTACAGCGGCGGATGGGTTACGTACTGCCGATAACTTTGATATGTATAACGGTACTCCTGATCGCTATGAGTGGAAGCTGGTAGGCAAGAAGGAAATGTATATCCCTTATAACAACTACAAACTCGATGAAAAGGGTTTGAAGTATAAGGATATCATTCAACCTGGCCACATTAACCCAGAATACACTCGTCATGAGTTGCATCGAGTATGGGTAGTGGAATCAAAACTTAAGCCTAGAACTCGTCACGTATACGGCGCTAGAACCTTTTACATTGATGAAGATTCTTGGCAGGCAACCATTATCGATCACTATGACGGTCGTGGAAACATGTGGCGTGTAGCCCAGGCCTATGAGATGCAGTACTATCATTCAAAAGTGCCCTGGTATGCGATGGAAGTATTATATGACTTAAACGCTAAACGTTATCTAGCCCTTGGGTTAGAGAATGAAGAAGATGAAGGCGTTGATTTCACTAAGAAATACTCCAAAGTTGAATACAAACCTGCTGCGTTACGTCAGGCTGGTGTTCGATAATTCTGCCTATAACAGGTGTGCTGACCTAAATATCAGCACACCTGTTAAGTAGAACAGCCCAGACACAAAAAAGGAGCTTATTAGCTCCTTTTTTGTGTCTGGATTTTATCGATATAGGTGACTTACACCCAACCCCGCCCCTATCGAATTGGGTTATCCACAAAGTCTACTTTTTGTACAACAAAGTACAATTTTTGAACATTTTGTAACATGAAACTATGGGACTATTAACACTTCACAAACCCCTGTGTTACTTGGTAAATACAGAGGTATAACGAACCTTTACGCTATTTCCAATGAGAGCTTGAACTGTACTGTATTGCCATTTATGCTCATTCATTGGATACTCAATTAAAGGTGGTTAATAAAGTGCGTTTCAGCCGGATGCTGAAACAATACGACGTATCAAATACCAGACTATACTTAATTTAAACGTTACCTTTTGCAGCAGCTATACAGCATAATCAAAATAACGGCACCACAAAGTCGCCTAGGTAAACTAGGATTATAATTCTAATAACGATTGAAAATTGCCATGTATAAATTTAATAAACAGTATCGCTCACAAAAGAACATTGGATCTGTTCAGGTGAAAACACCAAAAACGCTTGGTTTAGCGGGTTGGGTGTTTGCTGGACTATTATGCACTGCTCCAATGATCAGTTACGCCGCCCCTAATTTGGCGTCCTACGATAAACAACTGACTCAAATTACTGCAAGTCTTACCGCTGACAACAATCAAATCAAAAAAATTGAACGTACACTCTGGTCTTTAGATCGTAAAATTCTAGAGCAACGTAAAACATTACGTAAAGAGCGGACAAGCAATCGAACGGCTTATCACGATGCTAAACGTGAGGTAAAACGTCAAACTTTTGAAGCCCAACGTATTCAAAATTCTATTCGTTTATTAGACAAAGACATTCAGCTCACCTTAAGAGACACACAACGTTCAACAGACTACCATAATTCCCTCAATCCTTTTAAACGCCAGCTAGAGTCAGAAGCACACGACGCAAAGATTGCTCAAAACAATCAAAAAGCTAATCAACTCCAAACGGAGAAAACCAAACAAGAAGCGGAATTAGAAACTATCGCAGTCAATTCTGAAGCTGCTCAACAAAAATTGCTTGCCCTTCAAACACAGCGAAAAGATTCAACCCTTGATTTGGACCCTCGTTTACAATCCATTCTTGTTCAACGAGAGACCAAGGCCACTTTAATCATTAGTTTACGCAAACAGGTTAAACGTAACCGTAGCCTGCTAACAAAAACTAAGGGCAACCGGCTAGAACTAGCTAATCATATTAAACTAGCCAATAACGCCCCTGCTCCTGCAGCCATCACACCAACAAGAACACAAAAAGAACGTCAAAAAACAGCTGAAAAACCTGAATTCGCGTCCTATGTATTCGCTGTATCTGGAGAATATGACCAAGATATAGAAGAGACATTACAATTAAAAGAATGGGTAGAATCTTACGAAGCCAAGTATATACAAGCAAATTGGAATGGTTTTGAGGGCATAGACAATTCAACGTCTACCACCTTGTTTAAAGAACAATTTGAAAAACACCTCAATAAAATTCATCAAGATGCCAATATCATCCTAATAGGTCATGGCCGTGGTGGCGGCGCAGCCATAGAAGCAGCAACGAATGTTGCATCAAAACTCAATCGTACTATTGAATTTCTGGCGGTAATAGACCCCATCGGTGACGGTAACCTAAGAGCAAACATTGTTTTTAACAATCAACAAGCTCAATGCACAACCCCCAAAAACGATGATCGCATTATTAATACCGAATATATTGATTGTATTAAAGACGCCGAACGACGTGAAATTACCTCCAACATAAAGCATTTTTATAATCGCTGGCAAAAAGATAACGAAGGCCCCTTGGATTTCCAAAGGCGCATTTCGATTGTTGATGCTAACGGTGAAAACGTAGAGTCCCCAACTGCGACAGGACGCTTTAGCACCTCAGCAATGATCGAGGCTGATCAAAAGCGTGTGTTTATTGGAGAAGGGAAAGACGCCCATAAAACCCTGTTAGCACAAGCCTCCAGAACCCTTCCAAAGCTACTCGTCAAACACTTACGTTAAGGAGAACGCACAGTGGCAGCAGACGCTACCCGTTGCAGACAGTTTTTTGTTCAAAAGTTAGCAGGTTCATTTTTTACACTTATCAGTATCGGCAGCCTCACCGTAAATGCAAATGCTGACACTGTTGTAAATATACCTAGAGAAAATGGTGCACTACATCAAGAATTTAAAAACCTATTACATGAGCAGATTTCACAATTTGGCAATAACATTGGAAGAATTGAGCTAACAGGTACCTCAGGATCAAAAAAGTGCTTTGCTAACTTTTACACAAATGAAGAAAGCACCTTTCTTACGATTGATGTTCCTAGCAATAAATCATACAAAGAGTTTTATATCGATCACCCTACCCAATCGTTTAAACCCATACTTTTTCAAAAACTTATTTTAAGCGACGACGGTATAGAAATTAAGGTGGTCAAACGACGCTTTACCTTCTCCATTAAATCGAATGGACAAACACTGGCAATAAACACAAAAAGCAAGAGTAAAAAAGACAAGTCTCCATCTTGCAACTTTGAACTTTCAGATATTAATTTATATGAAGGGGAAACAGAGTAATACACACACCTTCATATAAATTAATTAGCGAGCCCTACTTATTTTAATATCTTTCTAACAATCACTTCAGGCATTGTTCGCATAGATTTCGTAAAATCCTCAGGGTCCCCCTTAAAGCCATTACTTATATATAAACTGGTTACAAAACCGAAAAAACCCGTTTCAGGCAAACTTTCTATTTTATAGCCCATATTCGGTAGCTGCCCAGCAAAACGTTCAGGTTGATCTTCCAAAAATTTGTCATCCACGTATACCGTAGAAATTGGTTCATCGGTGTCACCTAAGAAATCAAAAAATGCCACAATATCTAAATTACGATGGGTAGATGCCCATATCCAGTTCTCCGTTGCTGTTAGGCCCGCCTCAATTATTTGTTGCTCGACTTCTCCTATTTCACCATCAACAACTCCGGGCTGCTTTGGCCCTAAAGCTGTTCTCACTGTTGTACCTAATAAGTTATTCGCATCTAAACTCATCGACAACGTGGGGTCCACTAACAATTTACGACGTACATCTGGTATCACCATTCTTACGTCATATACAATAGACTTTGGGTAATGGTGAATTTGTAAACTCACCTGTAACATTGGCATTTTGAATAACCACAGTGTTAAATCCATTTGTGTTGAAGCTCGTATCGGGCCAACATGCACTCCGGCCGGTATTGCAACGATCTGATTATTATTTAATGTTGTTTTTGAGAATGATGTTATTAACCCTGCATCCATACGCAACTTTAATGCATCCAGAGGGTTTTCATCACCGATGTAATTCACCAATGTAAAGTCATCCCATACCACATGGTTTTCTGGGTTATAGGTCAATGAATAAAAATCTGTTTCCACCAAAGCATCCTCTGCACTATAGCGAACATACTGTTCTTCTGAGCGTAAGCGCGAGCCTTTTATCACGTAAACATAACGTGTAATACCATCTTTATCTGTAAGAGCCACTTCCGCTAAAAATTCACCATCAAAGCGATGGTAAGGTTTACGGCGAGACCCAGCATCCTTTTGAAGAAAAAGCAGTTTATCCGCTTCATCAAAGTGATTCTGTACTCCATCTATCGGCACCGACCAGTTTTCAAAAAATACTGCCCCGCCACTGTTGTATTCATCTATCTGATAGGGAACCGGTTCCATCTCATCATCTATGACGGCTGCCAAAGATATCTTATCAATGGGCTCTCCCAACACTGCTGCTAAGTCCTCGCCCTCAACCATAATGGTTTGAAATGCCGCTATTTCGGTCAGCGGTCTCAGCGTTGCCACACTTGGCATAGATATAAGGCACAACATGGCCACAAACAACACCCGTTGAAACTGCTGTATATTCCGCAATGCTATTGTTAATGTTTTTCGAAATATTCGATGTGGTGCAATAAGAGTGACATTATCTGGCTTATGATTCATATTTCTCTTCTTATTATATTGATGCACTATTTAACAGGAATGGTTATTTTGTTACTCTTTCGATTAGGTAACAAGTGCTTACTAGTTCTCATTGCCATTATTTTCTGTTTTAATTCGGTAACCGACCTTTGTACAAACCGTATTAACTATCTAAGTAGCGCTGAAAAGGAATTTGGATCATTTGCAGTACGCAGTTTCGCTCCTAGATTAAAACAGGATGACGTAAAACTTGCAGCCATATTTTAATAAAAATGGGAGATTAAACATGAAAATACGATTTTTGCTTATTAGCATTTGTCTCTCCCTGCTATCAACCATGATCTTTTCTTCCCATAGCTTTGCAGCAAACGTAACCAGTTGGGGTGGGAACACAAAACAAAGCTATGCCACTCAACTTATGGGCCGTTGGGCACTTGTTGCAATTTTTGAGCGCGGCCAGAATATTTCGGGTACAACCCCATTGTCTGATTATTGGATTTTTAAACGTAACGGCTTTGTAGATCACAATGAAATGCCTAAAGGTCTACAGCGCTCTTACTACTCTTTATCTGATCGTAAACTAACAATCAAAGACAAAAAAACTCGAGTGAAGCGCTATTTTACTATCAAATATATTGATCAGCGGCGCTTAATTTTAATCCACAAAAAAGCCGATCAAACACTTACCTATAACTTAGAACGTTATTAGGCACCCAATTATCTACCAAACATTACCTCTTGTTTAATTTATCAACATAGGCCATGCCTAATGCAGAAACAACAAATGTCAGATGTACGATGACGTACCACATCATCTTATCATTATCGACATTTTCCGCCCCCATAAACTTCTTTAATAAGTGAATGGATGATATTGCAACAATAGACGCTGCCACTTTTTGTTTTAATGATCCTGAGTCGAGCTTTCCAAGCCAATCCAATTTGTCAATTTTATTATCTAGATCGATTTTTGATACAAAGTTTTCATAACCTGAAAACATCACCATAACGATCAAACCACCCACTAGTGCAAGATCAACAAGTGATAATATCAACAAAACCAAATCTGTTTCCTGCATCTCCAAAATCATTGGGAATGCGTGAATCAACTCTTCAAAAAATTTTATGCCCAGCAGCAATAACGCCACACTCAAGCCCAAATACAATGGAGCGGACATCCACCTACTGGCATAAAATAGTTTTTCTACCGTCTTTTCTATCATTTCAAATGATTGTAGATTAACAATAAAGTATCATCCTTACTGCAATCTAACTCCTTGATTTTATTAGGTGTGAAATTAGCACATACTATTAAAGTATCATACTAACGAAAACGAACCTATATTGCCGTTCATATATAGTGACAATAAAGTATCATACTATAACAACAGACAAGCCTAGAGGAATAACAGGCTGGCTGAATTTAACCAACCATCGCAGATATACTTTCCTTAACTTTATTCCTAAACAACTTCCCAAATAGGCGATGGTCACCCGCTTCATGTCGTAATCTGCCGGCAATAATGCAAGGAGAGATATTTAAACTTTTTGCTAAGGATTTCACCGATGCAGAATCACGTACAACTAAATATTCCCATGACTCTCTAGGGATTAAGGCTTCCTGTGCTAACGCATCCGCTTCTTGCTCTACTTTGTCAACACTATCAACATCCAAATCGTCAATAAACCAAACCTCTTCACCATCAACATGTAATGCAATGTGTGCCAACTCGTGCATCAAGGTAAACCAATAGCTATCTAACCGGTCATGACGAAGCGTGAGAGCAACTACAGGGTTTCCTGTCGGACTCAAACACACAACACCATCAAGGTACGTTTTAGGCAAATGTAATTCATTCACCAAATGGATACCCGCACGGTTTAAATACTCTTTTGCCAACGATGGGCCTTGGTCAGACCAAGATAACTTAGCAAGTTGTCTCATCCACTCTAAAGTAACGGTACCTTTTTCATAATTACAAGATAAGGTCTCTTCCTGAGCTTTTTGCAATATCCGCACTTGCCATGCCCACAGCGCGTAATGATCTGTTTCTTTATCATTCGAACGTAAATGGGCAGTGGTTCTTTGCATAACGGGTTGCAAGGAAAAACCACCAGAAACACCTGACAAGAAACGACCTATTTCCTCTGCTGCATACTCTTTAAGTTCCTGTAAAGAGCCCGTAAAACCATCAAAATAACCACGTTTACGCATTTCTGCTAACGGAAATGCCTGCCAATCAATATTGTTCTCGTTCGCAACTTGCTGTGTTGTCTCACGAATCAACACTTCAGCTGAAATATCTAACCCCGCACTTAGCTTACGGATCATATTCAAACTCAGTGTACGTTTCCCATTTAAGACTTCTGTTACTTTCGGTGCAGAACCTATATAAGCAACAAGATCTTTCTTTTTAAGCCCTAACTGATCCATTCGAAACTTAATCGCTTCAATCGGATCAGGGGGATCCATAGGGAAATTTTCCTGCTCATAACGTTCAATCAGAAGTGCCAAAACATCTAATTCATCGGCTTCACATGTTCCAGGAACTGGATCAACATCCATCAAGTTCATCAACCGGACCAATGCCTGCTCATGTTCTTGCCCAGTCTTTATCAGTTTAATAAGATTCATTGCCCCTCCCTAAAAGCTCTGTTTGTCATACTCTGAGTGGGTTCCAACCCACTCAACAACAGCAAGACCATTTTGATATCGTACCTTTACTACCAACCGATAGTGGTTCCCTTTAATATTGAAGATAACTCGATTTTCAGCCAAAAAATCTGCACTTCGATACCGGTCCTTGATGTCTTGAGGTGTTTTCCACTCCGAATTTTCTGCGTCAGCAAACCAGGCATCCAGTGCTTTTTTAGCATTTGCATGCTTTTGACTAAACTCACTTAACTTGTCTCTTCCTAAGACCTTCATTGCCACACCAAGTTCCCATGGGGGGAATTATAGTTAAAGTTACCAAAAAGGGAATCTCTAATTAGACTATTTGAACCCTAATCAGACTAGCAAAAAGTATAGTACTAGAAGGAGGGTGGCCCACCTACCGGCTCTAAAATAGTGACCATAAAGTATCATACTATGAAAAAAGAGCACAATTTCAATTACATAACGACTATCACTTACTTATTCCTCTCGGAATAAGCTTAATGTTTACTCATGTAAGAGAACCACAGACTGAACTGATGAGAAAGGGTCCAAATGACAACTCCTTCCACAGGCTGTGTGAAAACGTAAATTCCTTTCGAAAAATACCACTAAAGTGGTTACTTAGCCATTGTGACGTCAAGCTTCTTGATGGAGGGGTGTTTGTTTTCGTGACGGAGAATTTCGGAATTAACTAGAGCTCTATTTTTTCGCTCTGTGACAGCCTCTTAGGCGTCACTCGTAAAGACAAACCAAAGGTGTTAGCCCTGCATTCCATGCATTAACGCTTTCATACCAATAATATTGATAACTCGTTTCATATTGTACGCGAGAATATGTAAGCTCATTTCTGTTTTCACGTTATGCAGTCTTTTCATCTGAAAATGCGTCCAACCCATCCACATTTTAATCGTACCGTAAGGGTGTTCGACAGTTTCTTTTCGTAGCATCTTTCCAGGATTATTAAGTAAGCGTGATTCTAATTCTTCAAGAACTTCCTCGCTTTCCCAACGTTTCACTCTCCTTTGAGGCCCCGATGTGCACTGCGACTTAATTGCACATTTTTCGCAGACTGAACTCCAATATGAATCCATCACCATTTCTCCGCGTTCGACAGTCTTCATACGCCATTTCAATCGCTCACCCGCCGGACATTCATACTCATTATCATCAGCAATATATTTAAAATCTTCCTTTCCAAAACGGCCTTGAGCTTTACTGGTAGATGTTTGCGGTTTAGGTAGATAAGTTGTTATTCCCGCATTTTGGCAAGCTAATATTTCTTTACCCTTAAAGTACCCTCGGTCTGCCACAACCGTTAGTTCCTTTGCACTCAATACTTTTCTTGCTTTGTCAGCCATTGTAAAAAGTTGGCCACGATCGCTTGGGCTATTCGTAACCTCATGCGCAACTATCAAGTGATTAACGGTATCTACTGCAGTTTGGACATTATAGGCAACCATGGTTCCTCGGCTGCCTTTCATTGAACGCGAATCAGGATCGGTTAAAGATACCTGTTTTTCAGGTGACTCTAATAGTTCAGTTTCGATTGCTTTGAGACGTTGCATCCAGCTCTTTAATCGCGACAACTTTACCTTTAGTCGGTCGATTTTAACGGCAGAAACCGGTGGCTCCGCTTTATCTGATTCATCCAGATCCTTCATGTAACGCTCTATGCTTTCGTTTGCTTCCTTTAGCATCAGTGTAATCTTTGTTTTTGAGAAGCTTTGGTCCCTGCTATTTACAGCCTTAAATTTACTTCCATCGATCGCTACACTATTGTGCGTCAGAAGATCCAAGCGACGACATAACAACACAAATTCTTTACAAACATTTCTGATTGCCTCTCCGTTATCTTTTCGGAAATCTGCAATCGTTTTGAAATCAGGAGTTAAACGACCGGTTAACCACATCAGCTCAACATTACGATGCGTTTCATGTTCTAGCCGGCGACTTGACTGAATTCGATTGAGGTACCCATAAATATAGATTCGCAATAGTGTTGAAGGGTGGTAACCAGGGCGCCCCGTTTTCTTGGGTTGTACTCCGTCGAAGCCTAACTTTCCCAAATCGAGTTCGCTAACAAAAGCGTCGATCACCCGAACAGAATTATCTTCAGAAACGAAATCATCCAATGATTGCGGGAACAACGTATTCTGCGATCGGCTATCTTCTTTAATAAAACGCTTCATATAATGCTCTTGATAAACAATAAGGGCATTATACCTGGAATTACGTTTTCACACAGCCTGTCCACAAACCGGTCATTCGAGCAGCCACTAGATTCAGGTAGGCTGCTCGATTTTAGCAATAGTTATACATCGGTTTGCTCAGCCAATTCCAGGGCATCATCAACATCTACCCCTAAGTAGCGCACTGTACTTTCAAGGTTGCTGTGTCCTAACAGCAACTGAATCGCTCGCAAGTTTTTAGTTCTCTTGTAAATAAGGGATACCTTAGTGCGTCTCAGTGTATGAGTACCATAGGCAACAGGGTCTAACCCTAAACTATTAACCCACCGATCAACAATGCGAGCATACTGTCGAGTTGATAGGTGCGGCGATTTTTTGAGTCGGCTCTTGAATAAATAGTCATCACTCTTCAAACTTTTAAAGTCTATCCAGCGCTCTAAAGATGCTTGAGTTCGCTTCGTGATTTCAAACTGGACAGGTCGATTAGTTTTTTTCTGTATCACCATCGCCCTTGATTGGACCTTACTTCCATGCGAAACATCTAGAACCCTCAGGTTCACAAGATCGCAAGCCCTTAGCTTACTGTCAATGGCAAGATTAAATAGAGCTAGCTCCCTGATGTTATCAGCGATCTCCAGCCGTATACGAATACCCCAGATCTCTTCAAGCTTAAACGGTATTTTCTGACCGACCAACTTACCTTTGTTCCAGGATACCTTTTTTATCGAAGCACTTGAGTTAGTCATAATTAAAACCCCTTCATACTAATTAAGGAGTTTTAATTATGCTCTCAGCTACTGGCAAAATGTGGCTTGAAGAAATAAAAGAACTTAGCGTGGCCAACCCTGCCCACTGTCAATAGAATCAACTCTATTTAGCAACATCGATCCTATAAATACTTATCGTGCTACTACCAGAGCAATCGTTTGCACCAAATCCTACTTTTTTGCCTGCAGCAAAAGCAGTCAATGCCGTTGAATATAGATTCTTGATTTCCGGATCAGCACTCCAGTCAATTACAACCTCAATGCTTCCGCCACAAGTGCCATGATTAGAGTCGAGATATAAAACAGCATTTGATTTTGCAGTTGATATTTTGTTAATTATAAAAGAAGGGGTTTGATTAGAAGGTACCTGTATTGATGCCGCCGCTTGTAAACTAAACAAGCTAACAGCAATTACTCCTAAAATAAATTTCAAGCTAGTCATGATATTTTCCTTATGGTCTTTTGAAACGATAATACTTTCATATTTGTACCATTTTCGAATCGCCGCTAATGGCCGCCTTGGGCGAACCTTCGGCTACTGTAAGTTAATACTATGTATGGCCTTATAATCTCCAGCGCCAGTACATGCGCCGCCACTATCTTGTACGTATAATACTACTTCGGTATTAGTGGTTTTGGCTGTTAATGCTAAAGACATTAAACTCTTACCGTCCTCAGTTTTTCCTTCAACAAAATACCAAGTTCCATCAACCCTAATTAGAACCCTACCTTGCAAACAAGCCTGAGTCTCGTAATCAGTATAAGCAGTGATCTTTTCAATTTTTGATGATCCAGAAGCAGGAACCCTTACCTGCCCAGCTGCTAGCGCAAAATTTTGAAATAACACAGTGACAAGCATCGCTAAAATAACTTCTTTCATTCTCTTACCTAATTGTTAACTGCTAATTTCAACTGGCCGCTCTGGGCGAGGAACAGCCGTAAAGTCGCTCCTTTACGATTTCACCACTTTACCTTACGATAAGCGGCCCATGATTCAGAGCCTAACGAGATGAAATCGTTACCAAGTGGAGGTCTCTCACCTCCGATTTTCAACCGTTTTTTTCGGCGTACTGGTAGTCTGAACGACTAACCATACAAGGACTTTTCAGCGGTATGTATACTATTTATAAAAATCAGTTTCCAATACTTTAGATACGTGAAAAAAGTCTTTTAACACTTCATCCCGCTCAGGAAAGGGGCTATTTGATGCAGCTATTTCCATGGGAACATATATTGCAGACTCCTCGCAAGATAACCAAAATTCTTTATAGTCATCTGAAAAGTAGTGAATACCTCCATAACAAACCCTATTTTTGCTATCGATAATACGACTAGAATCGTAATCCCAAGTAATTACATTTATATTCCTAAACACCAAATAGCTTAATTCAATATAGCTCTCCCTAATTGAAGGTGACGCTATATTTTTACCGCCGCTAGATATATAAACATTAAAATACGGAATAACAAGAGTATCATTTAACAAAACAATATCACCAAATTTTGCTTCTGCCGTATTTACGTACTCAAGACTAAGATCTATTCTTTTAAGCTTCATATTATAATTTCTCTAATATTATTTCATTCATTGGGCCTTTGATTGGCTTTCCACTTGTCATGAAATAGCCTTCACTTGAAATACCTTTTTGTCGACTAATGATATTAAACCCTTGAATGGATCGTGCATCCCAAACACTACTGAAATTTTTATTTGCAAACTGCCCTCGTACTGTCAATGTACCACCACTTCTAATTGCCGAACTTACATGGTCAACAAAAGGTGCCATGGGGTTATTTGCCACTACAGTACTTAACGAATTCGGCTTAAAATGAGTCCCAAAGTTTGCAACATCATCTGCTATCCCCGACACAGCGTTCCTATCATAATTTGTGAACCCTTTAAGTGATGAAGCTGGCCCGCCAAAAAGGTCAACCTTTCCTCCTCTAGATAACCCTGTAAATGGTAATCTGGCCAAAGGGGCGACTAACGGTGCAGTAAGAGCTGTTGCTAGAGCTGCATCACCTACCGAACAATTCGGGGCACATGCAACAGCTCCCCCTGATGGATAAGGACCACCAGTATTAAATAGGAACGAGTTGTAGACAACCCCACCTTTGAATTCATCGCTTAACGGTTGAGATAATAGATTTGAATATCCATTATCAAATGATCCACCAAAGGAATTGGCTCCCAAGAAATTTACAACTCCATCTAAAAATCCGCCACCTTGCTCAACTCTACTAAGACCAACATCTATATTTATTGAGTTATAACTCAATGCTGAATCGCTAAAACCAACCGAATCGAACAGCCAGCTTGAACCTAGATCTGAACTGCCAAATAGCGAATCAAAATTAGGTTCAAAAAATGGATCGAACCCGCTATAACCAAATGAATAACTACTGTCATCTTGATACTCACTTATACCAAATGCCGCATACCCTGACGGATCAACCATACTCAATGGATTATTCATGGTATAGCTATAACGGTTATAGCTTTGAGTAAAATAAGGGGCCTGGACTAAAACATCCGCAGACAGGAACCTGCCAATGATGGGGTCATAGATACGGCCATTCATATGAACCAGTCCCATCTCATCTAACTGCTCATGGTCTCCATAACCTCGATTCGTTGGTAATATTGATAATTGATTCCAATCTGTGATGGGAGCAAATGTAGCTAAACGTCGCTGCCCCCATGGATCAAAACTAAATTCATCTATTACGTTTCCTAACTCATCGGTAATCGCCACTAGAGAACCAAGATGATCCCTATAAAGATAGTTAGTTTCTGTTGTCGATGTATCACCTTCAGTTTTGGTAACAATAGCAAAATCACCAATGTAATATTTATTTTCTACTAGCGTTCCTTTTTTCACTCTCTCCAAATTACTGACATAAGTTGTTGACGATATAACACTGCCATTTTCACGATCTATACGTTTATATCTAGACCGAGAAGGCGCGTATTTATATTCAACGGATTTATCACCTTGCGTAATGACAGTAGGCTTATCAAAGGCTGAATACACAATATCTCGAGCATTATCATGAATCATATTTCCGTTTAAGTCATAACAGAACTTATTAGGCTTTTCCCCCACAATTGAGCGTACTGCATGTGGCCCAGGATTCGCATTTGCACACTCATCATATGCACCATGTAATGTAACATCATAGTTCTGTGTATAGCCGTATTGACCAACACCGGGTTTATCTATGATGTTACCCATATTGTCATACCCCATGATAACTGGCTCTGGATTAATTAACGGGGCTGTAGTGGTAATAGTATCAAGACGATTAAGATTGTCATACATGAACACTTCGGTAATAGCACCACCTAGAGATTGTCTAAATTTAAGGTTCCCCATGTAATCATATATGTAACCTGTACTCTGAATGCTCTCTTCTACCAACGGCATATATGCATTGATAGAAATAAGGTTTCCTGTTTGCGGATGATAACCTTGTGACGTCACCGCACCACTACCCAAAGTAAATTGCCTTGTTTGACCACTAGCAGTTAATGCACCTAGCTTCCAATAGCGTTCGTTCGCATTATCTGCATTTTGAATGGCAACCAAGACTCCTACTTCATTATCGTAAACGTTTTGAATAGTTAACCCTCCTCCCGGATAGGCTACAGTATCTACTCGTCCGTAATCATCGTAAGCATTTACCTGTGTAAACTGCAAACCATCAATCGCGGTAGCTGTCGTTTTTAGGCGTCCAAGATCGTCGTATATGTAGCTCTCAACATAACCCGTCTCACTCAGCGTACTTAATTGACCAATGCCGTTTAACCCTTCATCGTAAATCCATGAAGCTACAGATGCATCCTCTGTTCCATAATAATCAGTACGATTGATTTGGCGCCCTATTTTATCGTATAGATAATAGGTTTGCTGATCCTTTGCATCTGTTTGTAATTTTAATTGACCCAAAGGGTCGTACTTATAAAACCATTCACCTTTATCTGGATCATTCAGACGAACTTTGTTACCCGCTACGTCGTATTCAATTTGTATTGATATGCCCGACGAATCCATTGTTTTGACGGTGTTCCCAAAGGCGTCATAGAGATAATCAATAGTATTTTCTGCAGCATCCGTCACCTGCAAAACTTGCCCTATAGCATTAGATTTTTTAAACGTTGTTTGGGATTTGGACTCATCATTATTTTCTCGCTTACTCTCAATCACTAAGCCATTATAAGTAATTGTTTTAGTTGAACTATCAGAGAAAGTAATAATGTAAGGTCGATCAAGATCATCATAAACAGTTTTCGTAAATACAGGATCTACACCGTTGTATTCTGCAGAAGAGACTTCGTTTACACGGCCACGACTATCATAACTCGTCACTTGATTAACAAGTGCGTCTGTAATTTCACCGGTAGTGTCATAACCAACCGTCGATACCCGAATCTCTCTGTCAAACTGATCGTAATAGGCGGTGACTGACGCAGATGCTGTTGTTTGCGTTTCAATAAAATACACTTCCCCTTCATTACATGCGCCACCTACCTCAGAGCAGTAATTACTACTGGATGTAACACTGGTATCATCAGCAAAAATCTCCTGCTCCGCTCTACCAAAGTCATCAAAATTAACAGTCTTTTCAATATTATTCGGATCAACCGACTTTGTTGCTAACCAAGGAAATCGATTATCTTCATAAAAGTAATTGCTTTTATGTTGCTCTGCATTTGTTTTTGATGTTAACCGCCCATAATCGTCGTAATTTGTAGAGGATACACGTGTAACAACATCTTTCGCCGTTACTGTTGTTGTTGATGGTAAACCGTGTTCATCATAAATAATTTCTGTAACCGATTTAAGAGCTTCAACTTCTGGCTCCAGAGTTGAACGCCTAAGAGCTCCACTCAATGGATAGTATTCGTAGGTCGACGTTTTAGTTTCAGTGCTATCTTGATACGGCAGTTCATTGGGTATTGTGTTAGTAACGGTTTGACGCTCAAGCAATCCCACAAACCACGCTGATTCATCTTCTGGTTTGAAAACATTAGTTTCTTCAGATAAATATTGAAGTCCACTCGGATCAGTCACTGTCGTCAGCTTGCTGGTAGAATTTTTATAAGCATCCATCCCAACATCCGTTACTGTTGTACCCATAGGTTCTCCATTTAGATCCCACTTTTGCTGGGTACTGATATCTACATAGGAATGATAAACAATTTGACTTCCATACAAAAACTCATCAGTAGCAAGCATATTGTTCAATGACGATAAGACTTGGCCTCCTTCTGTTATCGTTGATTGTGAAACAACCTGACCCATGGTATGGTTTTGCCAGTCTTGGCTATATTGAGTAGTGGTCTTAATTTTTAAAGGATTTTGGTCGTCGGTAATTGTTACCTCTTTAAAACCCAATGACCCGATTCCTTGTGCATGCACCTTTAGATCCGAATATGCATAACTAGTAGATCGCTGACCTCCCTTACCGTCATCTTGCTCAACCAGCGTAGTAACATAGTAGGGGCCGCGAAAGGTTCGCTCTGGGTATGTAGCATCCTCGGTTTGTGAATAAGCAGCTGAAGATGACAAGGGCTCTAAACTAACCGTCACATCACCGCGATGTCCATTATGAAACCGACTTACCATTCGTGGTCGATTTTGATTACGGCTAATTATTGTTTTATAGGCATTAAATTTAATGAGATCGAGCGCACCATCACCATTGAAATCCTCGATAAAGAGAATTCCACCCTGGCTATCGTTGATAGCAATGCTGACATTTCTTTCACTAACAAAAAGAAAATGTGCATTTGCCAAAGCTTGAAATTGGGCCAATGTGAAGTCCGTACAATCAAGCTCCCATGTTCTTTGTCGGTAAAATGTGCACATCCTGCGAGTTACTGATTTAGGTGCATAATTTTCAATTTCTTCTGGTGGGTTAAACTTACCATTACCTTTGGAATACGCCGCGTAGACCGAGTTGTCATCTGAAAACCCTACAATGTCATTATATCCATCGCTATTCACATCTCTTATAAAGATAGGCAAATCACTCCACCCGCTACCTGTACCATAGTGCGGCAGTTCATCAATCATACGAATAAAACTACCGTCTCCTACTGACAAGGAAACCACAACGCCTGTAGGAGAAAACCCGATAATATCTGCCCGCCCATCACCATCAACATCTGCGGCTTGAAAGTTCTCTTGATTACTCCAATCTTGCTCGCCGCCGCTTTCAACCAATATCGCGATAGAAGGTGAGAAGAAATAACCATCACCAGTACCAAAAGACAATCGTGCACCGCTATTATCAAACCCAACAATATCTGGCAGCCCATCTCCATTTACATCTGCAATCAATCGAGAGTGCTCTTCTCGCCAGCCCTGATTATATCCAAAGTCAGCAAGCACATTTTCACTATAAATGAAGGAGCCTTCAGCCTGGCCTAGAGCGATATCAATCCCTGCGCGATTAAACCCAACAATATCGGTTCGCCCATCACTATTGATATCGGTAAAATGGATAGGTGTACTATCATCCCAACCTTGATTTTTGCCGAAAGCTTCTATAGATGTAGGTCGAAGATCATAATCACCGCTTTTTTTACTTAATGCCACCACCGGACCGGAAGCTGACATCCAAACCACATCTTTCTTGCCATCTCCATTAACATCAACCAGTTCATGAAGAGCATCCGCCCCCCACCCTTGACTATTATTTTTCCCTAGATAAACAACTTGCTTAAACGAAGAGTAATGGTTTACGCCTTCAGTTGACCCCGAGCCCTTACCAGCAAGCAGTGTCCACACACTTTGGCCAACATCATCGTTTTCATAAAACAAAACAATATCAGCACGCCCGTCACCATTTACATCACCGACCCTAACAGGCCAACGACCGTCATACCCGACATCCAGACCATATTTTTTATATCCCGAAAAAGTTTTAAACTCAGCAAAGTTTAATGTCCATTCCATTTCTAATGGCTCTAAACAACTGTTGTCTACTCCACAAAATTGTATGCTTTGCAGTTTTGACATCTCATATCCTGCAGTATCGCCCTGTTGGTATGACAAACGATAACGAGAAAATGGAGCAGCTCCATCAACAGCAACACTAATTTCTTTAATTCGCTCTAATTCATGTTGATAAGTCATACCAAAGTCATGCTTTGCCAGAGGATCTGGACGACTTTCACGTTCTAAAGTCACTCTGTATGCACTATACGTGATGCTCTCTAACTGTTTACCACCTATATCTTCATCCGAGCTATAGTGATAGAGGACATTATTTCCGAAGCGGTCTACCGATTCCTTTAAACGCCAGCTATATGATTTCCCAAGATGCCACGTTGAACCTGGAACAGGACGCGCAGCGACTCCAGAAGGTAACTCCATGCTATGAAATGAAGTCGCATCATCTGTACCTCCATGTCGATTTGCTCCAAAATAGTCAATACGTCCACTTTTATAGTAAACAGCGAAATATCCTAGCTCACCTTCGACGCTATCTAGAAAGACTACTTTGATCGCATTATTATTTTCTAAGCGATACTCTGTATTAGTTTGAATATGAGATGTATTCCCATTCACTGGAATTAACCGCTGCCCCCCAAAACAAAGCCGATCGTTATTATCATAATCCACCCCATCGATAAACCCATCAATGGCCAGATTGGTAGGGCAACGAGATATAGAAGGTATTCCTTGTAACGCCCAACTCACACCTAGCTCGCCATTCCCCCCTCTCGAATTATAAGCTAACGCAAGCTGTGGCTGCATGCCATTAATACCTGGAGGTACATTGACTGGCACCCTATAAGTGGTAGCACCACTCGGCAATATTTTTAATTCCCCTTCTAACACTCCTACTTTAATATTTACAGGCCCACTAGCAGGATCACTTCCATCACCAACTATCTCGCCATCACTGCCTTCTTGTAGACCAGCTTCAGAACCTAGTAGTGCTGTTTGGTATCCATACCCTGTATTAGTGATGATAATGTCATCACGCCCATCATTATTTATGTCACTAATGATGATTGAAGCAGCATCGCTATTCACCGCTACACTTGTAACATCTTTTAGGTTCTGTAATGTTGGTAACCCGCTAGAATCCTCACCATACAAAATGAAACTCGCGGCATCAGGGCTATGAGCTTGTAAGAAAAAGTCTTTAATGCCGTCACCATTAAAATCCCCTTCAAAAAGATTATATTCTGCTGTTGAAAGTTCAATAGCATTAATACTTGAGAGTGAGACCGGATACAACAACGTATAACTTCCGTCATTATTTTGCTGCATCACAGCGCTTTCCCTTATGATAGGGATAATAAGACCATCCATTGGAATAATGATCACTTTTCCCTTGAGGATAATATCCAGTAGGCCATCATCATTATAATCACCACTGTGAACTGTATAGAGATCACTATTCCACTGAGTGGCTGCGAACAAGCTATTTGAGAGCGCCCCCATTAATAAGGCAAAAAGAAACGTTAAGAACGCCGGAAATCTTTTATTCATTTTCAATTAGCACTCTCATTTGCTGGTGTACTTACTAACGGGTGTATTGAAACAACAAGCAAGGATTTACATACTCATAAATTTAAGCCGTATGTAAACTGGGGAAAGGAGATATGCTGATAAACACTAGATTACATTTCCTTTGCTGTCTTGCAATACCATCCTGATTTAGAAGGCCTGGAGCCTAACAAAAAATAACTAAAATTTAAAGCACAACATATCCTTGTTACCAATCTGAGACTATGTAATCCTATGTTAAGGGAAGTCATGGGCGGCTAGCCATATAAATGTTGCTTACAAATCCGTCAGACTGTCAAACATCCGTTTCGACCATGAAACAATTGTTTCTTCGTTTGCCATATCCAACACTTTCGGATGGGAAAGAAACTTCCTTGCTACTGATATTTCATAAACCTGCTTCCTACTCCAATTGCAGGCGTTATTCATCAACGAAACCAATGTATCGTAAATAGCCTCCTTTTCAGACAGTCTGTTATCAAACCTAAGTAATAGTGTCGATAAACTCCTGCCATCTGACAACTCAATATCCAAAATATGAATAGTTGTACTTTCGTCAAGTGTTACCTTCACATGCAGGTAACACCGGCGTCGATCACCAATCTTATACAGTTTTCGGCTGTTGCCTTGAGGCACGTAGGCGATACGTTCAGATATCTTCCATTTTGGTTTCTTTTCACGAACATGTTTAATTACCTGCTTAAATTCAGTGAAACTGGCTTTACCTTCTTCTTTTTCCTCAAGTGCATTAAAATCGGCTCTTGGGTTTTTACCATTAAGATCGCTTTCCGTAACCCCGACAGTTTCTGTATCATTGGTTTCATCGCTATCTTCCAATACACCCTTAATACCAATTAACTCCAACCTTGGATTTCGTTGTGTTTTTAGTTCTGAATCAAAATGGAACCCCGTTTGGGGGATCGTTAACATACGGTGCCTATTGCGAGAATTCGGCGTTTCTTCAGTATCCACTACATGGTTATCTGGCGTGCTTTTGTAACGTCCACGTTTCTTTCCTTTTTCTTGGTTTTTCTCTGGATCTATCGCAATATCATCGGGATGCGTAAAATATACTGCATTTAAGTTTGGAGCTTTGATACCAGACAACGCGGTAATCTCTCGAATGAAACAGTGCTCGCTATCGGTTGGTTTAAATCCACTCCAAGATAATTCAACACCTGAAATGTCCGGCGGGTTAAAATCAAACGTCCACCTAAGGTGATCTGGATTTTCTATCATTTCACGGTTTTTATGCTGGTATATGGAACAAAAACTCTTATCGGCCCCTTTATCGAACATTAACCAAGACAAATATCGCCGATACTCAGAGTAGTTCAAGTACTTCACTGGCATTGTGCTCATTAAATCAATATATCCATCGTCATCCACTTGCCTCGCTCTTCCCACAAGGTGTAGATTTCCTTCTAACACCGCAGAGCGCGTTAATTCTGCTGAATAAAAATGTAATTTTCGTGCCAATTCAATCACCGGCAGCCAATAAATACGGCCAATGGTTTCTATCCGGTATACCTTTTGACGGCTTACGTCTTCAGCATATTTTCCTTCTCGCTTAAGAGGTGTGGGCATATCTGCCATCGTTGTTCTACGCCATTTAGCCACCGGAGGTAATATAAACTTCCCAGTAAAACCTGTTCTTTTCCAATAATTGCCTTTTGGTGGATATAAACGCCCTAAAAATAAGGCTGGTAGCACTTCAATCGGAAAGGACTTTCGGATTTGATCACCGTTGTCTAGATTAAAATTGGTAACAATTTTCCAGCCTTGATGAGGTTTTTTGTAAAGATCACCCAACATAATTAATTTTGAATTCGACGGTATCTCTTTAAAAACGGCGTGGTATCTCATGACTTACGATATCCTCTATCTGATCTAAATATTCCTTCACACAATGAGATAGTTTATCCTTTTTTAAGCCTGCTTTGCGCATGATAATCCAAGGTTTTATAGGTTGATCACTGTTATAAAGCCCATCCACGACACGATAGATACGACGTAACTGATATTGCTCAATTGTTTCAGTATATTTTGTTAAAAAGAATCGACATAACGGTAATTTGTGGAGGTTTTTTTCAAGTGTCACCTGTTGTGAAATATGGGATATATACCAGGCTTGGGATTTACGTTTGCCACTGATATCGTTCTGATGATAGTTTTTTATTTTTATCAATGCTCTAACAAATGTTCTATCTCTTTTCTTCCAATTAACCCTTAAATTTTTCTGTTCTATTACTCTTCGTGTTGGAGAAAACAACATCAACCATTCTCTATCATGCCGGTATAGCCAGCTGTAAATTCGCGAACCATACCTTTTCTCACGTAACGCTTTCACACCTTGCCTTGGATATCTTGATATTAACGCTAACCACAATTTTTTATAATGATTTAGGTCGACTTCTACTGCCTGTAAACCGGCGCTTTTAATGGATACACAGGGAATTTCAGAGTATGACATTGCTTCTTCAAGAATTGCCTTAACGGTAAAAGTGGGCCGAAATAGCTGCCATATTAGTAAATGCCTCAAGGGGTGAATTGCTTGTCTATGTTTTCGAAATTGATTCAGTAACCAGCCTTGTGGATAAGTTGATATTTGGCTATTTAACTCCCTCAATAATTCAGCTGAAAAATGCGTTAACATCCTTTCGCTGACCATAATGTGATCTACGCGGGTTCCCTTTATTAACCCAGCGTCCACAGCTAAGCCACGGTAGAACTGCGTCCATTGCCACAACGTTATTTTTGTTTCTATTTGAATATGCAAAAGTTCGTCGAAGCTTTCGCTCAACGAGGCTAAATTACGTTGATCTTTATGTTTGAAACTAATACTACTTAATTGATCAGCGGATTCTGCATGTAAGACGGATTTAAATCCATGTTTACTCGTTGAACGGTATGTCGTATCGGTATTTTTCAACATACAATGATGGTGTGGGCAATACACTACACCAAAGAGTTGATGCTCTCGCTGCCAATAGGGTTCGCCGAATAACGTACACTGCTCTTTATAACATTGTTCACATATTCTGAGCTGCCGAGGAAAGTTAACAGCAGATGCAGCAGTTCCTAATCGTGTGTGAATGTTTCCTCCATAATCTGATATTGCAGATTGAACTGTTTTATCTGCCAGTTGCGGAGAAACAAAAGGCAAAAATGCTGGCATCAAGGTATGGTTTTGAATTATTTCTTCAGGTGTAATATTCCAAACATGTTTAACGTTATCGCAGAAACTCTGAAGGTGACTTGGAAAATCAGTAACTGCAGCGGCTGTTTTTACACCAAAGACATCAGAGGTAATTCCCTTTTCATCCAATATCCCAGTATGAATGCCATACCTTGCCACTAAGCTATAAAACAGCTCACCGGAATATGCTGTTGGGAAATAGGTCAACATGGTTACGTTGCCATCAGTAATCTCCCTATATCACAAATAGTACCTTGTTCCTTCAAGGTATCATAAATAGCTGTTTGTTCGCGATTAGCATACGCCAAACGTAAATCATTCGGTTCAAGATCAACCCAAGCTTCAATACGTTGTTTCTTTGATGTTTTTTTGAGTAATGGAGTATCTGCTTGATCTTCTCCTGTTAACAACCCTGTGAGTTGATGAATAACAAGCATCGGTGATAACGCCGGATTCTTATTTACCTCCTGAGTCACCAAAGGAATAGCAATATCAGCTTCGACCCCCATATCCTGTAGTAGGCTTACAATACTTTTCACTTTTTCCGGCTGATCAGAATTGATCTCGGGTGTTGGTTTTAACGTTATAGGTGCCTGGCCCTCAATCGCTACACAACTTTCGATTAATTTAGACTCTATTGCTGGCATCCTAAGATCACTGTATTCAACAATGCGATCGGCATCGCCGTGTCGTAGTGCTTTTAACATTTTGTGAACAGGCTTAAATTCATCCTCATAGACTTTTTTCAATAATCCAACGGTTATTGTTTCTTTTCGAATAACCAATGCTCTCGCTTGCGCTAAGCACATCAGTTTAATAAGAATATCGACAATGCCTTGGGTTAAGTCGTAAATAACACCCTTAAGTTCATGCGTTAAACCCTTTTTATCCTTTAACCACTGATACTTCCATAGCTCTTCCACAAACCTATTCCAACTATTATCCGGCTGCATACGATCCCACATCAAACTGCCTTGACCCACACTTCGCCTTGCCTGTCGAAATTCACCTTCAAAAATAGATCTCGCTTTTGGCGTACCTACTAGTATGACGGGGACACCGATAGTATTTACAAAGGTAACAAAGAAGTTCAGCATCATATCCGCGCCGCCGCCTTTGGCAACATTTAAATGCTGTATCTCATCTATCACCAGTACTCCGATACTGTGAACATTTGCCAGTTGTGCCATCTCCGCAATTAACTCATCGATCGACTTACGTTTTCCGCCGTACTTTTTCGCATAGTTGGTTCCTAACCGTCGGTCCAGTGCATGAAAGAAACTTCGACACAACTCTCCCAAAGAACCGGCATGAGGACAGTCAATTTTTATCCATGGTATTTGAATAAGATGATAATCAGGGTGGTATATCACTCTTGGATACGTTGAGAGTAACCTGTTTAATGCTGTCGTCTTTCCACAACCAGAGACACCAATTAATGAAAAGGATGTCGCTGTGGAATCTACATCCTCATGGATGTATGCCTGCAGGTCTTTTTTTACAATACGTTCGTAACCATTATTAAGGTGCTTTACAAGGCTTGCGGTTTTAGGGTTTCTACCCAGGTAGCCCTGACGAATCATTAGGGAAATTTTACTTTCTAAGGTGATATGTACAGACAGTGGCTGAAAAAAAGAGGTGGCTAATCGATTAATAGCATGTACACGGATATGTGGGGGTAAGTTAATTTCATTTTCATTAAACGATGGCAAAGAACGTAACTGTTTTTTGCATGTCCCTAAATCCATAATAGCTGGCAGTGCACTGATTAAAGGGTTACCTGCGTATTCAGGTAAACCTGGGTCAATATATTTTGCCTCAGGAAACCGAGGATCATTGGATTCATTCATCATCATCCTCCGAAAACAGGTCCTCTAACATATCGGGAACATCATAATCGGTATCATGAGATTTACTAGTGAAGGGTAATACCTCTGCAGATTTAGGTGGGTCCCTAGTAGTCTGAGGTTTACTACCTGCTAGTTTTCTCTCGCGTTGCTTTTCATCACTTCTATTTTGGCGAATGCCTACCGTCCTTCGAGATTTGGGAATTCCTGATGTATCAGGTTGCTCTGCCTTTGCTGCTTCAGCAATATTCTTTAGGTGGTAATCAAGCTGCAGATCCCCAGCAGTTTGTTTTAGTTTCGATGATGCCGCTGTATGCGCCTTTATCTCTTTACGTTCCCAAACTTCCCATATGGTAAAGCCTCTAAATTCACGACTTCTGGGCGCTAATTCTGCGACCCAATATTGATCATATTTATCATTAGGGCGAATATAGATTTGATTCGCACAGTTAGGATCATAAGCCACCGTTACTTTTTTCACACCGGTATAATTTCGCTCAAACCACCCTAGTTGAAGCGCTTCGGCGTTGGTATAGAAACAACTAAAAAGGTGTATGCCCTTTTCGGTGATAGAGGCCTGGGCATGGGGCAACAGATTAATTCGAACCAGGTCTTCTGGCGGGCGACGAAGTTTTCCACTTCGATATTTTATACCCCATTCCCATAGGGTTCTTGGATTGTGTTCTAGGTTTCCAGGAACATCTTGATCAGGATCATATTTGCTTAATATATGAGCATTATTGTAATAAAGAATGCATCGGATAATCATCTGGGTAAATTCATACAGCGTTAATGTTGCATCTAACCGGTAATCGGCTCCATTGCGCTTTTTACCGATTTGTTTTCCAGAAACATAACCTTCAACATAGGGTTTAAACTTGGTTTGTATGGTTCTAAAGTAGCGCTCTACGATTCCTTTCCAATCAGCTCTATAAGACGCGGTATTTTCAATACGGACATTAAAGGATTTACTTAACACCTCCACATGTCGGCCTAACATTTCACCTTTATCCGCCAATACTGCTTCGGGCAAACCTATTGCAGGCCACTGCTCTGATTCAATTTCAATGTCATAGCTTTTGCAAAATTGTTGCTTGTCACACACCGTATTACTGAGCGCTTCCATTCCACTTACCCAGGATGGCCCCTCCAACCCTACGTAAAGGCCTACGACCAACCGACTAAACACATCTGCCACCACATAGATTACCGGACGACCAATAATTTTTGTTCTATCAACGCTTGATACAAGGTAGATATCACCAATGGTGGCGTCGATTTGATAACGGCTACCCGGCCCATCTACCTCGGCGGTGGAGGAGCCAAGTACTGGACGAAAATCTTTGAGATAATCAATTTCTCCTTCTCTACATTTTGTTACGTCGATTTTTGTATATTCTTTTTCATAAAAATATCGAAATTGACGTTTGGTTGGCGCTTCCGCAATTTTATGGATTTCTGGGCTGAAAGGATCAATACCAAAGGCAATCAATACTTGATTGTAGGCGTAGGAAAATTCGTATTTTTCTTTCTTTAAGTAACATGTTTCGATGGCTACCCTGAAGATACGACGTATTTCATCATCAACATTAACGCCAATGCCTTGATTTCGAGTTCTTGGGCTGCCTCTTTTTACATCTCCCGACTGTCTCTGTTTACCTTTTCCACCGCACTTTTCATAAGATGTACTCAATGCATTTCGACTATTACCAAATTGCCAATATTGGCGTAAATATCGATAGATCGTTTGGCGTGTTGTAGAATGATTTGCCATTACGTCAGAAACCATTACACCACGCTCTCGACGACGGTAAACGGCAGGCTCTGATAGCACCAGTGGTTCAATTATTGTCCACGCTTTAATTTGAATCTGCTCGGCTTTGGAACCTGACCCTGGTGGAGTCAATATTTTAGTAATATAGGGGTCTGTAATACTTATTAGCTGCTCATCAGCAACTAAGTGCTCAAACTCTTGCCGTGTACTGTTTTCAGGAAGTGCCTTTTTATCATCAATATCAATCCAAACAACGATATGTTCAAATGTCCAAAGTACCCGGAGCCGCTTTTTACCCAATTGGTAAACATCATTGGGAAGAAACATAAAGCATTTCCCCATGTTGCCAGTTGTCTGATACAACAAGGTCCTCACTGGTTAATTTGGAATGCGGTAACACGCCCATATCCCAAATAAACGCCCTTTGAGCTAACAAATGACGCAACCAACTTAAATAGGTGCCCGGTTCTTCTTCATTTGCCTGATCCAGCAACGCCGATATTTGTGCAATTTTTGCTGGGGGATAGGTACCAAAAGCATAGGTAAACTGCTCAAAAACCAACCTTCTGTCCTGCTCAGACAAATCAAAGCTATGGAAGTGAGGCAAAAGCCATCGTATATTTCGAACCAATGTCGCTGGGATTTCCTTTTCGGTAACGATATGCCAATCGACGCCCTTTGAATGCCAGTATCGACGTTCTAACTCTTGCTTTTCAATGGTTCTGGGATCATCTAGATCACTGGCGTATTTACCTGATAGTGCTATTTTGATCGTTTTACCGTCAACCATTCTGTCCACCAGAAAATCGGTAGTCATCACCTGTTTAACCCCTTGGTATTCGGGGTGAGGGATATCGTATTCTTCTGCTAAGCCTTTGGTATCTTGGGGGTTTAATGGAAACTGCTCGCGGATATCAAAGATTGAGACATCCCAATCAAGCTGATAGAAGATAGCGAGTTCAAGGTCTGATAGTAGGTGAACAACTCTGCCATGAGTAATACTGGGAAGGCGGTGACAACGGCCTTTACTTGGAACGTCCCGGACTTCAAGGAAAGGTTTATAGAACTTACCCACACCTTTGCCACGTCCCTCTTTGAAACGTTTGGCAATATTGGTCTTTCGCAACGTAATTGCAGGTTTGGAAGTGGGTTTGAGAAAATCGCTCATACTAAAGCCGTCCTCGATATGCTCTTTACTCAGCATAACTCAGAACAGCCTTAGGATGATACTTTATTGTAAGGATGACACTATATTGTCAATCCACAATGATGTATCCGAGTAATAAAGTATCATACTGAAATGCTCTGTAAACCGCATTCCACCGTGGCAAATAGAACATGGAAATAAATAAAGTATCATACTTAAGCATCAAATATGGCTAAACCTGCTCCAATTTCAAGTAATAAAGTATCATACTAAACTCACAAAATAACCCATGCAAGACAAATTCTTCAAACACATCAGCGCCGCTAGAGGGCTTGTAGGACATCCTTATTTAATTATCAAGGTACCTTAATATAGCGTGAACTATACTAAAACACCTGAAAAATGCGATTTCCTCGACCTACCCGAAAATACAGGACTAATTCTCTCTTTATATATCCGGGTGAATACCTTCATATAATAACTTGTAAATAAGTTTAAAATCCTCGCCTTTATATATCTTCGGCCAAACAATATTGATATCGATTGGATCCTCTGAAGCAGTGCTCGTTACAAGCACAATCTCAAACTCCTTGAAATCAACATTTTTTGAAGGTAAATACCAAAACCACAGTTCAGCATTATCTGATATCCGCCTCCACATATAGGCTCCATGACCTTGCCTTACATCAGGGTGACGGTTTTGTAATTCACCTAAAGTTAAGGTTACATTAGAATCTATTTCATAATCAAAATCACCAGCTGTCAATTTCGTACCGCAACCCGTGATGATTCCCAATACTAGGATAATAAACAAACTACGCATCGCTCTGCCTTTGCTAAAAAGCGCTGTTATATGATTCAATCAATTCCCTGGTAACTTGATCTCGAACATTAGGTGTAATGTCCTTAACCGTCTCATTCCCAATATGCTCCATTGGGCTGTGTCCAAATGGCCACAAAGGATTCCACTCTTTCGGATTACCATTAATATCTCTATGCTCAGGGCTATACTTGTCCATAACCGGGTGAACTATCTCTCCAAAGGTTTTAAGCTGATCATCCCTGTTATTTGGATATCCCACGCATATATTGCTTAGGTTGTCATTTATAAACTGATCCCTTTGCCTAATAGCATCTTCAATACTTTCGCCTTTTTGCCTCATTGAATGCATATAAGACTGGTTTGATGCTTGAGTATTCTTGTCAAATTCCCTACCTGACTTCTTCATTATATCAATTTCTCTTTGAGGCAACATACCCTCAAACGCATACTGAATCAGAGTATCGTGTGCTTTCGGGCTCCATAATCCATAGCGGTCAACTCTATTAAGCGGATTCCCCTCAACATAGGCGTAAGTATTTAACCCACCACTCAACCCAATAGGATCACTCTGCAAGTACCGGCCAAGACTGGGATCATAATCTCTAAAATAATTATAATAATACCCAGATTCTTTGTCTTCATATTGCCCAGGAAAGCGCTTGGATTGATCTATATTGTTGGTAATCTCAACGACTTTCCCAAATGGCAAATAATCAACTTCCCATACTGTATTTTTCGCTTCATCCGTCATCACTTTTGGCGTTCCTAAGTGATCCGTATGAATGTAATACAATTCTTCCGCCTGTGTTTGACCCGATAGCATAGCAAAGCATGCCACCAACAAAGCCATCATTTTTTTACGATGTGATCGCATTTTCTGAGAGACGCTGTACCGCTTATACGCCCAACTAGCCCCACTAACAATAAGGCAGCTATTGCTTTAACTAACAATGACGCTTGAACCAACCAAGCTAGAGCAATAACAGGGAGTAATAGCACTCGGGTTGTTACTTTCGCGACTTCACTCTGTTTTATCCAGCGGGCAATAGGCGGCGAGTAGTAGTAATACTGTTTAACAAACCAATGACCTGCACTGGTTGGCAACAAATAGTCATCTCGGAAGTTTCGAAGAATATACAAATAGGGATGTTCAATACTTCCATAAGCTGCTGTTGCAATAAAGCAGACATCATTGGCTTTCGCCTCTACAACATTATTGGTTACATCTAGATCAGGAGTTTCTGCACTCACTGATGCCGTCGCCAACGCATTCACATCAATATCTGTAGAAGCGGTAAATTGCACCTGCACAGTAATCGCTTGACCTGCCTCTAACTCAGCCATATCACAATTAATAGATAGCCCGGAAACGGTGCAAGAACCAATAGACGGTGTTACGCTGTTTATTGTGACCCCATCTGGAAGTTGGTTTTGTAACGATATCTGCGTCGCTCGATCTGGTCCATCATTCACAATGGTTAACGTATAATCGACCGTAGTTCCATCTCGAGCAAAATCCGCTGTTAATTGAAGATCCGCCACATCAATATTAAATTGAGCTATAGGCTGGCCGGCCAAATACACATATTCACGCCTCGGTAAACCTTGCCCCATGCTTTCACCAAGCAACTCACCATTCAAACCGTAGTGAAAATAGGTTGGGCTATCGGCAGATTTAAGCACCCGCTGTCCTAAACCATCATATTGGTAAGTAGCCAGCGTGGCCCCTTCCTCGGACAAGGTTTGTAACCGCTGGTTATGCCCAAAACTTAGGGTTCGAGATTGATTACCCAACGTAATTTCAGTATTTGGTAAGCCTGCACCATCATAAGTAAATTGACGTGATCGTGTTTGTGCTCCTTGCGTTTCGATAACGGTATCGAGCTGGTTAGAATTGGGAAAATAGGTATATGTCTCGCTCGTATGCGCTGCCCCCGCTTGATACAGCGCACGTATTTTCCGGTTTCCTACTTTGTCGTATTCATAGTGAACATGATCAGTACCGTTACCATAGGTGCCATAAGCATCCTGCAATCGCTGCAAATCATCGTATATGAATGATTGCGATCGTGAGCTGTCCAGTACATTTGTGATGGTCTTAATATTATTAAAACCATCGTACTCGTAACTCATATTGATTCGCTCTATTGAACCATCAGCTACAGCAATGCTACCAACACGGTAATCCAAATCTAACGGAACTGAGCGCGTTAAACCATTGCCATAAGTGTATTGAGTGATAGCCCCAAAGGGTGTGTATTGGATATCACTAATAAGTGTTGTCGACGTCGCCTCCCCGGGAGCGAGCATAGTGACCGAGCTGATACGGCCCAAAATGTCGTTTCGTTCATAACTCACCAAACGCCCGCTTGGGTAAGTCATCTGGATAAGGTTATCTGCTAAATTAAATGCATATTGAAAATTATATATTTCATCTTGAACGATTTGTTGCTTTGAAATTTGATTTCCTCGGTGATCATAAATATAGAGTGTCGAGCCACTCGGATCTGTCATTCGAGTTAATCTACCTTTGGCATATGGGTTTTCGATGGAGACTTCGTCATAGTAAAAACGCACCTCCTCTGCGCTATTTGCAGGGTATTCAATATGCTCTAACCGCCCCAGCAAATCATAGTGATATTTTATCAATACTCCACGGGCATCGCGTTGATCCGAAAGATTTCCTTGGGCATCGTACCAGTAATCGGTGGTGTCAGTGTCTGGACTGTCTACTCTAATTCGCTCGCCAAACCCATTACTCCAATACGTTGTTGAATTCGCTTCAGGGTCTGTCACACTGTTAACGCTATCGGATGAATCATAGCTGTACAGCGTTTTAATATCCGTTGGAGTTATTGAACCATTCACGAGGTGTTGTATTGGTTTAATCACTTCCTGCAAACGATCCAAGGCATCATAATGCATCGTTGTTGTTAACGTACGATCGCCATACTTCTCGATGCTCGCAAGATTATTATTGGTATCGTATTGATAATGGGTATGCTGGCTGTCATTACCAAATACATCCATTAAACGCCCCAATTCGTCAAATGCTCTTTGTTGTTGACGTTTGATATTACTAGATACATCTTTTGTTTCTGCAAGCGTCCAGTCACCCACCTCATTAGGCGTAAACGTTATGGATTCGCCTAAATTATTCTGAATTTCTGTGAGGTGCCGGGCGTCATTGTACTCATAGTGAAGGTAGCCGCCATCCGGTGAGGTAATTTGTTCTAATAGCCCATTGGGATACCAGAGGTATGAAGTAACCGCATCTTTTGAGCGATCCAGCCCTGGAGCTTCAACCGTAACTTTTTCCAACCAACCTCGTGAGTGATACTCCAACCGAGTAACAATATCGTTGATATCTGTCACTGTTTGAGGCTGCCCTAGACCGTTATGATCACCATAAGTAGTTGTTTGTGCAAGAGCGTTCGTTACGGTTAACAGGTTACCTTGCAGATCCCAGTGATAGGTTAATGTATCTAATGCGCCAGCTAAAGGGCCATCAATAGACAGGGTATCAACAAGAACATTAGCAAGAACATCTTCACCAGAATAGAAGGTATAGGTATAATTCCATAATCGTTGTTGATTGAGGGTGCTGCCAAAACCGTTATTGTAATCACTACGATCCGTTTGAGTAACTGTCTTAAGGCGGTTTGTGCCAGTGTAATAATCGTAGTCAGTAATGAGCTTTTCGGTGGTGAGGATATCAACTTGCTGAGTCTCTGTTTCCCACTGGATTGATGTCGTTCGCGTTTCAGGGGTAGTAGTTGTTTCAGCGCGAACTTCTGGGTCAACCCATACCAAACCTTCAGTTATCGTTTCAGGTAAACCGTATCCGTTATAATCATAGTCAGTTACATACCCTTCAGCATTAGTCGACTTATCCTTATAGCCATAAATATCGTAGTTTTGATATGCCGTAGACGCTGCACAATTTTGACTCGCTTGCCCGTCTACATGGGTGAATTTTCTGACTCCATTCACTGAGTCGAAATGATAAACCGTATCTTTACCAAAGGAGTTTGTTACCGTTGTCGTATCATCATTGTAAATTACCGAAAATTCTTCTTTACGTTTTCCTTCTGCATCTAACTGACCGTGTGCACTGTAGTTTGCCAATCCGTTGACATCATATTTCCACGTAGCGTACTGCGCCCCACTTTCATCAACAATTCCAGTTAACATCGAGGAGAATCCAATATTCTCATATTGGTATATTTTTTGGATTGGGGTCTCAGGCGTACTTGATGGGTATTCAACGCTTGTTAATATCCCGTTCTCGTAATGATAAATATAACTATAATCCGTATTATAAACTGCCTGTGTAATCAGTCCATTTACAACACTAAACTGCAAATCATTTCCATAGGCGTCAGTGATACTTGAGATTGTATTGTTAACATAACCATATTCTAAAAAATCACCTAAAAGCTCTGTGATTTTCAGAACCCTTCCATCAGCGTCAAATTCATATTTCGTGCCTTTGAGATCAATATATATCAACAGGTCATTCTCATCTTTAGTCAATTTATGGTCTCTTTCTCCAACGCTAGACAATATGCCATTGGACTCTTCAAATTCAACTGTAGCGCGTCCAGGTAGTATAACTTTGGCTTTAATAATTGAATCGTTTCTAGTCAACAAATTAATACGCATATCGATATTACTAAACCAACCTAAACCAAAATAACCTCGACGCTGCGATAAGCTATCGAAAATACGTTCAATTTTTATCGTTCTCGAGCCTAGTACAGGTATATCTAACTCACGCTGAAATTTATTCCCTCCACCAAAGTTTATTGGGTTCCCACCAAGAGCCTGACCATGACACCTATCTTCATCGCCAACCTCATCATTTAGTGGCCCTTCATCTGTACAGGTTTCTCCTGTTGCAGCATAAGTAACATAATCGTTTGTAGCTGACCCTTCATATTTACAACCACTCATACATTGATTTGGCCCTAACCCGGGGCCGTAGCCAGAAATACTAATGTTATTTCTTTCAGTGCAGCTTTTATCATCTTCTGCATGATTAGGATTAAAGAAGGCTCCTCCACACTCCGTATATGGTGAATATACTGATGATTTACAATGGAAAATGTTTTGATTAGAAAAATTACTCTGATAGCCTATTGCAGTCCATGGCGCTTTTGAAGAAACTAACTTATTAACCTCAGAAATTTTTTGTTCTTGATACGTTTCGAGGCATAAATTTAAATCTTTTGTAGGCATATCGACATCCACAAAATCATTCACGCCTTCGCCATAATAAATAATGAAACTACAAAGCGACATTGCAGATTGCGAAAAAGACATCAATACCAGAAAAGGTACTATTGTAAATATTCTACCAAAAGGAGAAGTAAGAACTTTCATAAAACTTCCTTATTATTATATCAGCATCCATATTCTAATCATTCTGACTAAAGAGTACGCTGGTTTTTATTATATTGTCAAATCCAAAATAGCGATCAATTTATTCAGAATTTAAAAATGACACACAACAATAAAAGACAAAGACAAAGACTCTAAATTGGTACCGAAAGAGATCCACTACTAGCAATAACAACATATCACAATAAAATATTTTTTAGATAGCTAATTATTTGATTGTGTCGCATCCTGTGAAGGATATCTACGCGTGGTAGAATGATCTTTCCATGTCATACCAAACTGAGCAATGCATGATCGCCTTCAAAAGTCGCCATACACCGACACCCATCATCCTTCAATGCGTCCGCTGGTATTGCTCTTACTCGCTGAGCTATCGTAATATTGAAGAAATGATGGCAGAGCGTAATCTGAGAATTGATCATAGTACACTGAATAGATGGGTTCCTCACGTCGTTCGAAATTTTACTTTAACATGAGTTGTTGAAGTATTTGCAATTGAAAAATAGCAAAACGATAACGCTGCTTGTGAAAACAATATCAAGAGTAAAAAAGGTAATATTTTTACTCTACCTAAAGGTAATGTAAGAACTTTCATAAAACTTCTTTATTGTCGTATCAGCATAAGCGTCCGGCAAACACCCTCGCATTTAATTCGGCTTGATAGCCGACGGTTCAATATTCCAAGGCATTAAACCCTCCATATCAGGTAGTCATAGGGCTCATTCATATTAAGCTTGGCTGTTTCGATTAAACTTTACAAAGTAGTACTGACGTTGGCACCATTAACAATATTGCTAAAAACCCAATTTTTCCTGACAACCAAAAACGGTCTAATAGCGTTATCTGCTGGATTGTTGTCAATCGGCCACTCTCCATTTTCAAAATATCATAGTACTCAACTACTTCTCTAGCTCGAGAGAGATGAAAGTTCTTAAAAATACTTCCTGGGCCATCCCTATGATATGCCCTAAACATCCAATTCACACCATCATACATAATTGCAACTGGAATCAGAGTTCGTACTTTGTGGTTTGCACTGTTCTCTGAGAGATAATTGCAAGTTATGCCGTAGCCCTCTGAAATAGCACGGGTGATCTTAGCGACACAATCAACAGAAAGCTGATTAGGCACTTTATCTATTTTTTCATTCGAAACCAAGGTGCTTGCTGAATCAGAGAGTTTGCTTTTATTAAAACCATTAGCGAGCATTCCCAGGGCTACTTCGGCATCCAATTTTAGTAATGGGATAAATTTATCTCTTACTATTGCATTAGATTGAATTGAGCGATCATAGTCCATATTACCTTCACGCTCGGTACTGTACTTCGCAAGAATTTTGGAAGCAGCTGTATCCAAGTAATAAAGTATCATACTAAATCAACCCCCTGCCCGAAATGTCATTCGTTGTCCCATTCTAAATACAGCATTATTATCAACACAAAGCCAGTACCCGTAGACGCTTCACCTATACCAACAAATCTAATTTACTTCAGGACTAAAGCCCAAGCGTCTGAATTTCATCGTATTTCAACAATTTCCCCACCAACAAAGGCCCTTTCGCTACTTTGTCTGTGGCACCCAAATTATTAAATTCATCCAAAACATATTTTAAAGATTCTTCAAATATCTGATTGGATATATTGATAATTGGAAGCCCCGCTAATTTGTCCCCAATTCCATCCTTATCACCAACTAATTTCACACTGACTATCATCGCCACATAATACTTAATATTTGTGGTTATTTTCCGCTCCAGCTGTTGTCCACAATTCTCTGGCTTTAGGTAGCTTTCCACTGCCTTCATAATTTGAATGGCTTTCAAGTATATGTCTATTGGCAGGTCTAAACTAAATATCCTTTTATACTCAGCATCAGAGTTGATTAGAGTTGATGGCCTTGCTCTTGCACTATCCGGTTTAAGCAGAGTGATAGCCATCATCGCCTGCGCCATATATGGAATACTAATTATCTTTGCGACGGGCATTCCCTGGTTTTTATAAAAGTTTTTCTTCCGATCATAATAGTACCCATTAGACTTAAGAAAATCTTCAATGTTTCTATGGATTTCGTCAGAGCTTCGCAGGGAGGCAGGCGGTATGGAAGTTTGGCTATTTGTTGCTCTAATTATTCTATCTCTAGCCTCTTCATCATCTTCGAAAATAACACGCACAAGTACAGCTCTTTCATCTCCTGTGGAATCATCAAATTGAGAGAAATGTTGGTATATTTCATGAGAAGTTTGAAGGCCATTAACAATTTGAGGGTCTTCAATCGTTAGCTGCTTGCCAGCCAAAACAGCTTTCGGTGTAATAATGGTAACCCCATTATTAAGATACCAAAAATCTTCAGATTCTTTGTTGTTAAGCGTCTTTCGTATGCCAGTGTTTACAACTACGCTCCCTTGGTAATCTCTTACATTAGACTCAAAAATACTTCTCGCCAAAGACCCTGAGTCAGAAATAAATTCAAAGTATTTAGATAAGCCTACTAAACATAAGTAACTCCCTGCCGTTGTACCTATTGGAGATTCCGCAACCTCTAATATTCTGGAAGTAGAGGGTACGTTCCTTGTCATCGCTAGAAGCTTAGAGGCACCAATAAATTCAAATGAAAATTCAGCACCACTAAACATTTTGGCTATGCCGTCTTGTAACTTCGGAACCTTTCCTGCAACATTCGGGTGCACTTCGTCGCCTTGAGTTGCATAAAAATAACGAATCTCTATTTTTGGAAACGTTTTTGCTAGTTTTGAATATGCATCCCTAAATAGCTTTACCTTGTCTATTAAATCCGCGTTATATCTAGCTGTATAGTCATCTGGATTATTTGCCAAATTAAACAAATCTTCAGCAGATTCTCTGAATTTTATAACCGCGTCTTCCTTAAAGGAAGCGGAAGTCTTTGATTGAATAATGATTAACTCAATATTATTTTTCTTCTGATTTGAGTTGATTTTAGTATCTTCTTTGAGTGGCTCACCATTAATGAAGGTGTATATTGAGTCGATACCACCATCTCCGCCGTCCCCGACTATTCCATAAGCTATATCATCGTATGTAAGGTCATAATCCTTCAAAATTTCTGAAGTAGAATAAATTTCAAAGTATTCTGAAATAGAAAGTTCGTCATCAGATTCAGCACACCTTTCTTTGATAATCTGCTCTAGGATTATCTGATCATTGGTTTTTAGAGCCATATTTGACACCTATCCTTGTTCGAGATTTTAACATCAATGATTAGCCGTGATTTATGTCCAAATGATAATGCACACTGAAGACATCCGCTCTTTATAATAGAGGTGAGTTTCGATTCCAAAACCTTAATCTAAATCAAAAGCGTTAATAATCACTATCAAATAATTAGGAAATCTACCGCTCTGCTGGAGCACCGTTACTGGCATGATCAAAGCGGCGTTCAGCCAACCACTCAAGCCTTTTAGCTTGGGTCATAAGAGTTCTTCGTAAACCTACCTGAACCTGCCGCTCACTGATTACTTGGGCAAGCCTAGCCAAAGTGAGAGCTCGTCTGGATATTCTCGTATCAGGATGCTTTCTAATATTATAAACCTCATCAGATACGATTTTTCCAGAAAATGATTCAGGCAGCCTTATTTTTATCTCAGGTTTTGGTGGATCTTTTTCGTTAAGGATAGCCTTAAAATTGGACTTCTCGATAGCAAATTCAAAAACCTCATATTCTAAGGCGTCGAGATGCCGGCAAGCTTTTTTCCAACCCTCAGCATTCTTATTCTTAGTCAGGTCATCATATTCAGGTAACGGATAAACTCTAATCTCATATACTTCAAACGGATCAAGTACTGACATAGCTACGGCATCAGTTCTTTGATTAGTTAGATGCCTACGAATACGAGTTCTCAGCATTTCATTTGTTTGACCAACATATATGGGTTCACCATCGTAATCAAAAAATGAATAAACGCCGAATTTATAATTCCCTACTTTTTTACCCTTAAAATCGCTGTCTAAAAACTTACTTAAATTTTTACGTAAATCCTGAGTTTCAAATGGAGGCTGTTTAATATCATCATATTCCATTATGCCGCCTGAACCTCTCGGTCTAAATTAAAATCAAGGATCAACTTCAATAGATTTTCAGCCAAATAACTTACTACTGGAACAGCAACCCCATCGCCTACGAGATGATAAGACTCATTGTAATTTCTGGGTAATATGTAGCTATCTGGCAACCCCATGAGCCGAGCACCTTCACGCGGCGATAACAATCTCGACCTTACTTTTTTACCCTCTACAATAAGTATAGTTTGCCTGCTAGAACCACCCGTAGGTGTCCTCAAGCACCCGGCAACACCATCAAACCGAACTTCCGCCCTTTGAACCCCGTTCCGTGTTCGCCTGTAGAGTCCACCTACCATTTTCTTCCCACTGACTTTGGCGGCAGTTACTTTGGCCTTATTTACATCAGTCATCATACTAAGCAGATTGTTTGTTTCCTTCTTAGTATGCCAAGTGACACCTACAGGCTCATCTTCAATTAGATCTACAAAATCTTCTGACCGTTTAGACGGAGCAGGAAGGCTCCACCATAACCATTTTTTTGCGGCTGATTTGGTCAACTGACTTTGAGCATGTACGAGAGCTTTAGAATGCCACTTCGCATCAGGCTGGTTGAGAATCAAACCATTTGGAATATCAACATCAGAACGAACAGCCACAATAAACAATCTTGGTCTGCTTTGGGGTAAGAAATCAACAGCATCTAGAACAACCGCGCCAAATCGATAACCAGCCCTAGATAACGCAGATCCAATTGCCGCAAAATCTTTTCCAGCGTGACTCGTTAACGCTCCACAGACGTTTTCAAGAACCACCAATCGAGGTGCGCGATCGCCTTTAACCATACCTTTTACCAGATTCCAGAAAGGCCAGAAGGTACCACTACGCTCGGCACGTATTCCAGCTCCAGCTCCAGCAAGAGAAAGGTCTTGGCATGGAAACGATGCCCAGGCCATGTCAGCATGTCCGGGTATATCTTTCGATTTAATCTTATTTACATCAGCTACAACTAAGTGCTCGCCACCCCAATTCTCCTTATAAGATGATGCTTTTTTTTCACTCATATCGTTTGCGAGAAGGCATTCCCAGCCCTCGCCCAAACCAGCCCTCGCCATCCCACCGCCAGCGAAAAACTCAAAGAAGCTATACATGCTCAAATACCTAGATTGCATTATTTTTGTTAGATACAGCCCTAACCCTTTGACTTAAAAGGATAAACTTACTCAACAGGACATGAATTTGGTCGCTATTGTATAACACATTAAACCTAATAAGAACTTTAGCATATAGAGTCTGACGGCAAGCAGTAATAACTGCCCTATCACGCACTTTAAACCGTTGAATCATAAAGTGGTTATCCGGGCACCCTTTTTTAGAAAAAATACCCCTAGTCCTATGATTAATTTGATATTACAACGTTGCACAGGGTACACCTGTATATAATTATAGCTATACTTAATATATTCTGAATTACTCAGAGGGCAAAGGGTTTTCTCCCAACCCTTTGTAAAGCTGTGTTCAAGTTTGATTCAGCAATAAAGTACCATACTGAAATTAAGGAAAGGTTAATGAGTGTCACCAAGATGCCTGATACAATCAGCGCACAAGTTTATGCCCGTCATGGAATTGATATGAGCATCACACAGGCTAATGTATTCGACCTTGTCTCTGATCCAACCCTTCAACATAGAGTCAAAGCAAGTGGTAAGCCATTTAGTAATGAATACTTAATGGGTCTTTCTGAAGATATTCTTGAACATGGCCAGAAGAAGCCTATCAAAGTTGTCTGCATGGCTGAAGATTCCATCAATACACTGACCGGTGATGTTCATCAAAAAGGTAAATACCTTATCGTTGACGGTTTTCATCGATGTCAGGCAATAATTGCTCTCGCCACTAATAAGGGAAAATCTTATGCACCCGCAAAGATTGAAGTCGTTAAAACTGGAACCTTCCAAAGCGCTATTCAATACTCACTGCTAGCAAACGCTGATAACGAATATTCACAGGCTCGCGGCAAAGGTGACATTCGAAATGCTATCAGTACCTATATCAAGTTCCTAAAAGCCGATTCAAAGCAATCTGGAAAAATTCTCTTCCCATTTAAGTACGCTGATTGGGCAGCTATGTTCAAGTGTGGTATCGATACTCTGAAACGAAATTCAGAGGTAGCTGCTTACAGAGATGAGCTTACTTGTGGCGAGCGAGAATGGATTAATGCTGAATCCAACAAGAATACAGCCATAAGAGAGATTGCCAAGAGAAGTTGTGAGATTAGCTACTCAGGTCATGGCATCAGCAAAAGCTCCATTGCTAGAGTTAACAGTGTCCCAGAAAGTGTATCATACACTAATCGGGACAAAGAAAAATCAGAGCCCCTGAGCCCATGCGATATTATCTGCATAAACCTTGATGAACAATTTCTCGAAGATGCTGTTAAAACCATGCGTAGAGATGATCGTCTCGATATATTTGAGCAGTGGGTGGTGCTTGGTAAGACGCTAAGTCGAAACAATGGCATGAACGGCTTATCACCTTATTCAACTATAACATTCGTACCTACATACAAAAAAGGACACTTCGTCTTCATACCAGACGAGGATTAGGAGGAAATTTGTTATTTTCATTCGAGTTACCCACCAGCTATCACCCTGAAGCCAACAACCCATTAAGCCAAGCTATTTCGGATATGGTTCTCTCCAAGAGAGAAATCCTTTCCGCAAAGTACGAAGATTCAAAAGACCAAGGTTTTTTAGGCTTACTTGTTGCGCAGACGGGACTAGGAAAGACCTACAACGTAGCCGCGTTCATTGTGACTGACATTGTCCGCGCGGCAGCTGAATATGCTGTCCCTATGAATGCAGCACTGAGCAAGCTGGACGAATTAGCCAAAATTGAGTCAGCTACCCTAAAATCTTCGGGCGAGTTCGACCCCAAATTTGGTAAGAATGAACGCTATAGCTCGTACATGAAGCGCATTGCTACAAAGGCAAAACGAGTAAACAAGAATATTCAGGAGTCCTCTGTTCCGGTATCAGACAAAGAACTAATAAAAAGCATTTCTGACCAAGTTATAGCAATCTCTCAGACGCAGGTTGAGGTTAAACAAACCGTTGTCTCAACTGACTTAACTAATAACGTCCACAACTTCTTTATAGACGTTATTGAGCATATCAAGAATGACACCAGACTGAAGGACGACTCACACCGTAACTTTGTGAAGTCACTGGTATTCAGGGCTCTATCCAATTCGGATCACCTTATGTCCATCGATCCAGAAGACGTAAAAATGCTGGTAGAAATTGCCGATTCAGGTGACATGTCCATATCCCGAGTTTACAAAAAATATCTTATCAAAAGGGATAGCTATGAGTCTCTTCTTCCATCAAAAGACAGTGACGGCAAGAAAGACTACAAAGTTCCACCACATGTAATAGCTGATATTAAGAAAGAGCTTGTGACTGTAAGCGGCAATTTCTACCGTAGTCTTCTTCGTGGACTATCTGGGTATCGAAAAAACCAGATGGATAGTGGTATTGAAATCCCGCCGAAAGTCATGGCATCTATAGATAAGGTATTTCCATCTACCAGAATCATCAATGGTGATGTTGTCTGCAGCTTCATGACGACAAAGAAGTACATGAAGCCCATGAGCGCATTTCCTACTCGATTCAACTTCAAAACAGACCTGCCTTGCCATCGACTCTATCTTGATGAGAGTGATAAACAAAACGCTGTGATCCGTGACGAGCTTATTGATGGCAAATCAATAAACCTGATAAGGACAATCAAGGCTTCGCGTCAGATCGAGACAACTAACACTCTTGAGAAAGGTGAAGATTTCAACGGGGTTTCTGAAAAGATTCAGAAGGCTTATGAGAAAATCGAAGATGCCTATAAGAAGTGGGGGCTCGAAAAGTCGTTCGATGTTGTAGGCGGTGAAATTACAGGCGACCAGATTAGCATATTTCAAGCACCCGCAATGACTTCCACCATTTCTATCAATGGCCTTAAGAGCAACAAATCTGATGTTACTGATTGGGTAAATGTTCAGCTCAACAAAAATCGGAATATGAATGAGCTTTTGGTTACCGAGAAACCTCAAGGCGCATCCGACGAGGATAAGTCAGATACAGCATTCCCTTATATTTTTAACCAAATCAACTATGTCTGCTGGCAGTTCCTTAAAACTATATGTAATAGTGCAAAAAAGTTAACTACCAACCGCAGGAAGAGGGCTGAAGAAAGGGGCGAACCCACAGGCGGTATCAGTATCATAAAAGACCTTGAAGTCATTATTCATCAGTACGGTTTGGAATCCATTCGTGGTGTTTTGTATGACTACCTGTTCTCATTCTCAAACTCGTCAATTCGGTATAAAGACGATGAAACTCCCTTTGTCGATCTTGGTTTCCACGTATCTGGTTTTTGCCATAACCGTGTAACCAGACATGGAGCTTCCTATAGAACGGTAGAGTTCAATACTTTTAATTTACCCATCTCGGCAACCGGTGTTCTAGCAAGCCTGGTGTCAAATGGCACTGAGGTTTTGTTAATGAGTGCTACGGCAAAAGCAGAAACAATGCTTCATAACTTCGACCTGAAGTTTGCCAAAAAAGCGCTAGGTGAAGATAAATATCTGGAAATGAATAGTTATCAGATGAAGGCTTGCTATGAATACTACAAAGATAAACGGAACTATGAGGCTCATGGGTCTCAGATAAAGCCGTATTTTCTGCCTTCTGCACCCAGTATTTTAAAGGAGTATGTAAAGGAAAATGTAGATGGGGGAAGTCTCCAGCTTCTATTTGAGCGCATGTATCCGGCTGATGATGAAAGCAAGGATAATAGCTCTGCCGCTGGGAGAGAGAGGACTATTATGTTGAAGATCGACCAAATGAGTAAACTGGTTAAATCTATGCAAATGTTCATCGAAAGCGATCACAACCGGTACATGCTTGGTCTTATGTCTCGATTCGTTGGCAGTGAAAAAAACCCTCTGGAACGTGAATTTATCGAAAGTGTAGTTAACTGGTATAGCGGCAAAAAGGGGATTAGTGTTTCTGTTGAATGCAGTATGAGCGCCGAGAAGTTAAAAGTTGGTGACTTCGATGATGCTCTTAAAGGCCTTGCCAGTGGCCGTGTTGATAAGCTCATTATTCTATCCAGCTATCAGACGATGGGCGCAGGCATTAACGCTTACTATGTTCCCGAAGTATTGAAGGATATTAAGTCACTGGTTTATACGGATGACACCCTTGAAGCTGCCCCCTCCAATGTTAGAGCAGACATAGACACTATTTACCTGGATAGACCGACTAATCTTTTCCCAGTTCTGGGTGATCACACAATCAAAGTTATTGATTTTCAAACACGAGTTAGCTGTGAGTACAACATCATGGCATTACTTGAAGCCAACATTATGGCTCCAGCTGGCGCAAAGTATTGGATTAAAAAAATTCTTGGGGCTGGCCACAGAGGCACATTGACTAGCAGTTTACAAAGTGCCTATATGTCAAAAAGTGACGATCCAAAAAATAGTTTCTGCAACAGTACAGACTACTGCAATGCAGTTATCCGGTGTATTGAGCAGGCAGTTGGCCGAATGTCTCGAACTGCTTACAAACGACCCGAAATCCTGATACTGGCTGATTCCCAGCTGGAAGACATACTGGCTATCGACGATAGACCTATCGAAGCCCTTTCGCACGAATATGTAGCATTGCGTGAAGTAGCAAAGTCTGCTGCCAACGGCAAGACAACATTTCCCTATGAGATTCCTGGGGAGGTCGAACACCTTCAGAAGACAGCCATATTGAGCAACAAGGCTTCACACCGTGCAATCAAGCAAGCAACCTATGCTATTTTGTCAAATAGTCGTTATAAAGAAAGCAGAAGACTTCGCAATATCAATGAAATGTGTGAAGAGCTTAATAACCTACCTGAATTCATAAGCTTTGACGATATTAAAGAAGTTGTTAACATATACAGCCAGAAAAGCATTGATAACTACCTCAATGTTAATGAGAAGGTCGTTAACATCAGGGGGTACAACGGTGGCTTCTATGACAGTATTTTTATTCTGATTGAAGACTTTAAATCAAAGAATAAAGAATCTGCAAAAGCTAAGATCAGCATTCTCAACCGGAGCTTTACAGTTCTAAAGAATGCCTTAGATGAAAATGAAAAACCTGTCAAAGTTTGGAATTCTCTTCGTGAAGTCCTTCTGAAATACCCGACTATGGACTCTGCAAAGTCTGTAGATGAAGTCAACATGGGTCACATGTACATCGAAGTGCCAGATGGTTTCTATGAAGATAGTTCATACGACTATGCAGGGGTACCAGAATACCAATTCATAGATAGCTACCAATTCTTCGAATTCATTAAGAAAAATAAATCGGTTATCAGCGCAAGTGAAGCCAGCCTCATACATATCATTTCTAACCCAGTAGTAATGAAACACTTTGTAGAGAGAAACTTTGCAACAACCTGGAAGTTTAACAAGTTTATGATGGCTCCTGTTGTATTCACGAATATATACCGCCCAGCAGTGTCAGAGCAGGCAGTTGAAGCAATCTTGGTAGATGAGGGCTTCACATGGCACGAAATACCAAATGGCCTTGAAGAAAAGATGGACGGAATTATCGAATTTGATGGCAGAAAAGCTCTTCTTGATGTGAAATTCTGGAGAAAGTCCAGACCACCAAAACCAACTTATGCTGAAAAACTGCAAGAAACGATGACGAAAACCAACATTGATCGCGTAGTTTATGTGAACATGCTGGACGAGCTTTCTGACGTTGATGAGCATGGCAACAAGCTGGATACGTACTATAGAACCACTACGGAGTTTAAAGTACCAGAAAAGAGTAAGAAGGGTAACGTTCTCTTCGTATCCGGTGTTATGCGTGAATCCAGCCCTACCGTAATTAGGAATCACATTGAAGTAATCAAGAAATTTCTTACCGAATAATCACAATAACCAGTGTCAACACAACAAACCACCAAGGAGTACTCATGGCAAAGAAGCCAACCATAGTGAAGGTGAAACCTTACAAATCAGGCCCTGACGTATTGACAAATGAAATTGAGAAGTTTCACATAGACTATCCGTACCTTGACCATAGATTCGACTTCTACAGCATCAAAATTGAAATCACTAAGGACGATGATGGTTATGACAAGAAGGTAATAGAGGTATCAAAGAAGCTTCATGATAGCGGCAAGGTTCTATCCACTTACCACTATAAGAACGCACATGCAAAGTTCTTTATGGTTGATAAAGGAGAGGTTGTCGATACTGTTGCTGCCGTTAAGGTAAAACTACAAGACTCAACATATAACTGGCGCAGGGACGGCAGTGACAAGAAGCCATTGAATCAGATGGAATGGGTTATAAATTCTCTTCTCATTAATGCCATTATTCCCCTTTTGACTAGAAATCCAGAAAACCCGGCTATCGTCCATGAAGAGCGCATTTATATCTTTACGGCAGGCGAGTCGTTCTTCACAAGAGAATCAGACACAGTACCAAAGACCATCATCAAGACTGTTGGGATTCAAGGCGGCAAAGATTGGGGCATTGCTAGAAATGACATATATGGCAATTTAATGCACAAAGAATTACCTCAGGTTCTCAATGCAAGCACTGTGACATTTACCAGCACTGACTACATTAATATCTTGCCAGAAAAAAACAAATACAGAAAAAGGCTGAAGTCGAGACAGATATTCGAGCTTGATGGCAAGATTGTTGTGCCAGCCAAAATCACTGAGAAGGGCAAAAAGCGCCCCAAGGAAGGGGTAATTAACTCCGGCATTTTCAAACGAGGGACTGTTGGTCGTAAAAAAAACAGAATTGGTGCATACGACATAACCCATGACAATCGCCTTGAGGATTCAAACCCGAGTGTTACAAGAGCGGGGGCAATGAGTACCGTTATGAGGTACATCGATGAGGTCTACAAGGGCAACGTAAGAATAGAGCTTAAGAAATATCACTTTGAAACCTTTTATCACACTAATGATCTTGGTACTGCCAAAGATGCTGAATATCAGGTGATCGTTGATATCCTTCGCCGTTATAACATCCGAGTTCTAAATCACACAGTGCCCAATAAAGATCGTGATGAAGTGGTTATTGATATCGAGGGTATGAAAAAGTGCACCCTCGAAAGACCGAGTAAAGAGCACAAAATAGATTTAGAAAAACTGATTAACATTACACAGCTACCAAAGGAAGAGCAGGCTGATGCAAGGAATAAACTGAACAATGCTGACAAAATTGAAGCGAAGGAAAAAGTTCGCAAAACTACTGGATTGACCATTCTACTGGATAGTGAGAAAGCCGATGTAGATAGACCCGAAGTTGTACTTTTAATTGTAGATGAGCCAGATGCCTACGGTGATGCTCCTGATCCATACAAACAATACAAATGTCACAATCCTGACAAGATCATTCAGGCAATAACTTACGACAACCTCCAGAAAGGGGGCTCAATAAAGAACGCTATTTTTGAATGTTTACTGGCCAATATACTCTACAAGCTAGAGGTTAAAAATGGCTTCTTCCCAGAAATGATGAGACCCGAGCTTCCAGAAGGAGCATGGTTCATTCAGCCTATTCGCCTCGACACCCCTGAAAATGAAGACGATGAAGGTGAAATTGATGGCATATTTCAGTATTACAAAGCAGGGATTGTCGATGGTAAGCCTATCTACTCGGCTCTCACCGATAAGGAAATCAGGCTGATCAAAGATACTATGGCTGAAGACGCTGATCTTTTATTTGGTCGGAAAAAGAAAAAGCAGAACAAGGAAGACAAAGACAAATTCACAAAGAATCGTAACCCCGTTTTATTCTACCCAGATAAGAAGGCTGCCAAGTGTAAGTACATAGCATTTGCAAAAACAGATCGAAGTGCATTACCAAGTTTTGAACTTCATGAACCTGAATTTGAAGCACTTAAGGGTGGCCGTAGCACTAAAGTTAACCGCACATGGTTTGAGAATTACATCGTTCGTAACGATGCTTTACCAAAAGCAGCTAAGGCCATTCAGATTATGCTTGATTTAGAGCAAGAGCGCGACGAATTCGACTATACGACCTACAACGCGGCAATGAAAAAGGATTTACCAGGGTTTGGAAAACCGGGTAATACCGAGAAATACCAAGTTCAGGATGCCGTTCATAATGAGCTTGGCATTCGCTGGCGAGATACCGCACGACTAAAGGATAACTTTGAGTACTTTGCGCATCAGCGTGGTATCGGGTTCTCTTATAGCAACAAGCTTTATTATGCTGGGCAAGTCGGCGGGGCAGAGTATGGGGAGCAATCTACATTTTGCTCCCTATACCAAATGATTACAAACATGACCGAGATCCCCCCAGGCCTAGATCGCCTACTTCATTCATTTTCTATAAGGAATAAGCAAACAACTGTCTACCCTTTCATCTTCAAACATATAAAGGAATTTGCGTTTAAAGACCTGATGAACTTTGAGGAAAATGAAGATAGAAAACAGGTGATTCAACCGGAAAATAAACATGAAACCCAACTTGATTATGACGATGATGAAGAGTTTGATGAAGATGCCTTCAAAAAACTAGGGCTGAAATTATGATCGTTTTTCTCGACCTTGAAACAACTGGGCTTAACTATCACGGCAATGATGAATTCGTTCAAATAGGCATTGTCGACGAGAACGGTGAAGTGCTGTTGAATAGTCTGTCCCGCCCAGTTAATCACAAGGATTGGAGTGCTGCTGAAGCGGTACATAGCATTAGTCCAGAGATGACCAAAGACGCACCTACAAACAAAGAACTGTCCGAAACCATTAAGAACATTATTCGCGATAAAGAAGTCATTATTTACAATCTCGAATACGACGTTGAGTTCATCCTTGATGAGATTGCCGTAGCTAAGTCTGCCAAGTGCTGTATGAAACCTTTCGCGGAGCTGTACGGCGAATGGAACGACTACCACGGAAATTATAAATGGCAGAAGCTTGAGACTGCCGCCAGGTACGTAGCCCATAATTGGGACGGCAATGCTCACGATGCTGCAGCTGACTGCCAAGCAACTCGGTCAGTGTGGAACTACATGAAATCCATCGGGAAAATCTGATAACTAGGAGGCTCTCCGAAAATGGTTCTTAAAAGGAGGGCGCTCCCCATTTTGATGAGGAGTTTGAATCCTAAATCAAATCAAACCAACTACTTACTCGGCTTGCCCAGTGCTCAATGCACTTCGTCTTCAACATACCTTTTCTTTCACCCTTTGATTTAGGATGAGGAATTCCCTTGTGACCATCATTACCGTACAACCTGTCTAGATCGTTTTTTGGCCATGTAAGAGAACGTTTAATTACCCCCTTTTTTATCTCTTCAAGTTCAGGTGCCCAAACTGTTTCTTTATTTAGTCTTAGAAGCTTTGTTGATAATGATGTTGCAGAATCAGACGTGTCCACCTCCAGAATCACATACTGATTATCATTAAATGTGATTTCTATAACGGCTATACAACGGGGCTTACCGTCAGTATTAAGAATATGCTTATTACACCGCGGTAGAACAGGAAGCTTCTGAATTTTCTTTGATTTGATTATACAACCATGTTCATTCTCAAGTTGATTAAGCATCAACACAAAACAATCAAATTTATTCACATATAAATGTGTATCATCTGACTCATCTTCAACTGTTTCCCAATCAGCTCGTGGCAACTCACCTGTAGCAGAGCCTTCTTCAGTACTCACACCATTGCTTGCTTCACCTTCAATGTCACCGTTTTTCCGTCCCTTAGATCCACTACCTGTCTTTTCATATACCTTTGTTGTATCAAACGGCTGAGAAAATTCAAATACAACATTGGGGGCATTTAGTATTACATGGTTATTATCTGAATTAGCTTCGCTATCATCATATACATTGTGACTGGAAGGGCGATGACCAGAATATCCACCGCTTCCTTTCCCTTCTCCACGCTCATACTCTTTGAAATTTGGATGAAAAAACTCTACTGTTGGAGGAACATCGTGAGACAAATTTTTGACTGCAGTAATCTCGTATACAAATATGCTGTTGCTATCCTCGTCAAATTTCCCTCTTACGGTGAATATAACTTCTTTAAGTGGAGGAGGGTCAAATCTAAAATTCCAATTGCGACGCCCATTCTTTTCAACTCCCAGCTCCATTTGATAACGGCTTATCGATTCGTATGAAGCTCTTGCACTTTGATCAATCAGAATCCAACTTAACACCCGCCTAGCTGCATAATTGTCTAAGGAGTTTAACGGATACCCAGATGAAGGCATAACATTGACATATGCTGTGCCCACTCTTCTATCGACATTAACATCAAACTCAGCTTTCAATGGTCCTGATTCCATTGCTGTTCTGGATAAATAACCATCGTGGAAAAATAGTACTCTCGCTAGCTCGAATTGGGGTAGGTAAACAACAGGCCCACTCTCTGCCTTGATGTAAAAACAGTTTTGCTCAGATTCTGAACGGGCCAGTCTCGTACCTTCTAATGCAGGGCAATCATCAACCCTACATACTTTCCAATTATCTGTACTCGGTGAGATAAACTGAGATCTATAACCAGCCACTCGATGCTGCTTTGTTTGATTCAATACTCGACGTCGCGATAGTATTGGCGCTTGAGAAAGGGTGAGTGATCGTTTGTCTTGCTTCGGATGGAGAACAAGGTTAGCTTTCCAATGTTGGCCATCAATGCGACGAGATAATGATCCAACCGAATATATCGTGCTATCGTCTTCTAGGCCTTCAATTTGTATTCCTTTCAAAAATTTCCACCTACAATTAACATCATATATTCCCTAGCCTTCATCGTTATTCTCTCTTCGCTCAACCCGGCTAGACGCATCACTCTCCAACGCTTAGCGTTTAAGTGTTTCAATTCTAATTCTCGCACAACTCGGTTAATTCGACGGATTTGGTAATCTGAAACCTCCTCACAATAGCGATCAAAGAACATATTGCACAACGGCAACTTATGTAAGTTTTTTTCTATACTACTCGGCGATTCAAGTTGAAACAAATACCAATTACGGGTCATCCGAGAAGGCTCACGATATTCATTGATATCTTTGCGAATCACAATAAGTTTGCGAACTATTTTTCTATCTTTTTCTTTCCAATCGACGCGTTTATTAACACACTGAATTGGATCATGATATTTCCCGTTAAGCGCCAACAACCATTCTCTATCATGTCGATATAACCACGCGTAAGCTGCACCACCACGACCTTTTCTACGTGAAATTTTTGTACCATATTGTCTCAGGAGTTTCCCCCAACACCGACGATATTCAGTCTGCAAAGACAACTCAACACCTATATTAGTAGGCGCTACAATACGTCTGATCGGTACATTTCGCAGACGTACTTCATCCAATATCGTAGATATATTCCATGAGCCTGATAACAATGCCTGTAGCACAACAATATGTTCAAGATAACTAAACGAATTTCTGTGTTTTCTGAAAATTGACCTCAACCAATTGCTATCAGTATCATCAATTCTAAGCCCATGATCAACCAGCCACTGTACAGACCATTGATTCAACACTTTTTCTTTAATCTCAGCATGTTTTATATGGTTACCTCTACAAAAACCATAATCTGCCGCTAGCTCCTTATAATATATACTCCATTGAGAAAAACTTGCTGATAACATTGGCGACTGCGCTAACAGCCTTTCCACTTGAATCGTTACATCTATTGATTCTGATATTGGTCGAGCTAAATCAACTATCGGGCATGCTTCTGGGCTTGCAGCAAAATAGTGATGCCAATGATGTAAATACCGCTCAACTTCTGCCGGCAGTAACTCGCCATGTTCCAAACAGCAATTTGCACCTTTGACTTGCCAAATCCTTCGCCAGTAATATTCTCCAAATTGCTGCTTTTGAATTTCCATACATCTAGGGCAATATCTAAGCGCTGACACTTTCTTAACTCTTGATGCTGCAACTCCTAAAGCTAGATGAACCGCTCCCATTGAGTTTCCTTGCATCCATTGTAAACATTGCTTTCTCCGTTCTTCAGGAACAAAGGGGGCATACAAAGGTAAAAGCGTGTGCCGGTAGGCCAACGATTCTGTGTTATATCTTCCACAGTCCGCCAAGTGTTTACAAATTGAGGATAGGTGACTAGGCAAGTCGACTGTAGCAATTACTTTTCGGTCATTATAAACCTCCTCAAGTAACTGCTTAGGGCTAGTGATTCCCAAATGTACCCCGTACCTTGCCAATGTACTGTAAATCAACTCATCGGGGTAAGGTATGGGAAAGTTATACATCGCTAGCTCACGTTTTTCAGCCAAGTTTCAACATCAAAAACACCGTTGGATTGCTTCAACAATCCATACACTGTATTACTGCTATCTGTTTGAGAGTGGATGAATCGAATATCTTCCGAGTCCAACGTACACCAATCTTTCTTATTCATTCGCTTTCTGGCAACGCTTTTGGGTTCCTGCGAACTTTCTGGTGTTTCATACCACTCTAATACAATGGGTATCAATTCGCGTATCGATAGATCCGGGTGTAATGCAAATACTCGCTTGACCAACGGGGCTATCAAGTCCGAATTACAATCGAGGGCAATCAATAGATTGTGCAGCCGCTGCGCGTGTTCGTTTTCACCATAAAGGTTATCCTCTAAACTTTGATCCTTTATTGCGGCTTCAATTTTTGAACTGAGCGTCAATATTTTCTGATCAATATCTGGCATACACAAATCTGAATATTCTTGAATTCTCTCGGGGTTACCAGAACGTAAAGCAGCCAACATTGGATGGACTGGTTTTAATTCATCCTCATATACTTGCCTAAGCAATCGAGTAGTAATACGCTCTGTTCGAGTGACAATTGCTCTTAGTTGCGCCAGTACAAATAATTTAACGACAATATCCAGAACACCCTGAGATAAATCGTACCAACTATCCCTAACATCATCCGACAGCAACTCATCTCTTTTTTGTAACCATTGATACTTCCAAAGCTTATTAGTAAACGCTATCCATTCTGTTGTTCTTATTTGACCTGTTTTATTGTCCGTCTGTGGTACCGGTGCTTTCATTGGTTCCCAAAATAACGCTCCAAATCCTGCCCCTCGACGAGCAGAGCGAAGGTCAGTTTCAAAAATTGGGCGTGCCTTCGGTGTCCCCACCAAAACAACCGGAATTCCAATAACATTAACCAAGGTAACAAAGAAGTTCAGCATTCTCTCAACCCCTCCAGAACGCCTCAAACTTAGGTGCTGAATTTCATCAATAACTAAAACACCCACCGCATGGACGTTTGCTATCTGGCTCATCAATGCTAAAAGGGTCTCTGGGCTATGGCGTTTTAACGCATACTTTCGTTCGTAGTCGGTATGCAACAACTGATCTATCGCTCTAAAAAAATGGTTACATAAATTCTTAAGCGAACCATCGTGAGGGCAATCCAGTTTCAGATAAGCAATTTGCGTAAAGTTTAATTCTTTGTGATAAATAGCTTGTGGATAAGTACCCAATATACGATTTAATGCTGACGTTTTTCCACAACCAGAACAACCAATTAGGGCAAGGCTACGGGCTGTGGATTTAGCATGCTCAAACCTGAACACCTCTAGATCGCCTGACTGTACTCGCGCATAGCCATTTTGCATGTGGGTGTTCAACGAACCATCATCAATATTTCTACCGACGTACCCTTGGCGAATCATAATCGATAACTTGGTTTCTAACTGGAGATGGTTAGAAATAGGCTGAAAAAAATCATCCAATAATTGGGAAATAATATGAACCCGCTTACTTCCATCCTCATATATATCTTTAGTATCAAAATCGATTGTACCAGTGATGCCTTGCTTAATCTGTTGCGTTGACATGATCGGCGGCAACGCTTCGATAAAGGGATTCCCACGGTACTTTGGTATACCCGGATCTTGATAGACTGCTTTGATAATATTTGTAGGCAAACTCATCTATTCATCCTCATCGAACAGCTCGTCAATATAATCAGGAAATCCGTAACCTGATTCCTGCGGGGTCAAGGGGATAACATTCGCCAACTTACCTTTTTGGGGTTTGTCGGGGTGAAATGCCGTTTGTTGGCGTTCCTCCTGCTTAGCGATATTACGATGCGCTCTGATACCCTTCGTGCGTTGAGCATTTGATTGATCACTAATATCAGGCATCAGTTCCTTTGCTTGCTTGATTTTGTCTTCAATAAGTTGATCAAGCTCTCTATGTTTGCCATCAGACACTAGCTTACTGTTTGCCACTGCCGCTTTCTGCTCAGCGGTAACTTGCCACAAGTCCCAGAACGAACAACCAGAAAATTCTCGACTCCTTTGCGTCAATTCGCATAGCCAATATTCAGAACTATTCGCTTTGGGGAATAAATAGATATAGTTCGCTGTTCTTGGATCATACGCAGCTTCAAGGTATTTAGGGCGCACTGTTTCTTTTGAACGGTGCAACCAACCTAACTGTACAATTTCCCTACACGTGTAATACGCTCCAAACACTCGAATGCCCAGATCTGAAAACGTTGCTTTTACTTTTGGCATCAATGTCACGGTAACCGCATCCACCGCTACGGATCTTAACTTGCCTGTTCGGTGCTGAAGCCCCCAGTTCCATAATGAGAGTGGTGTCATCTGCAAATCTGTTGGCATATCAATATCACGGTCGTATTTTGACAGTGGGTGATACCTATTATGAAATATCACGGATGCTAAGATTATTTCGGTGAATTCATTAATGGTTAATTTGGCATCAAGACGATAATCTTTTCCCCCTCTTTTTTTAATTTTTGTAGCAGTAACAATACCTGGTGCAAAAGGTTTGAACTTCGCCTGAAGCGTCTTGAAGTAACGCTCAACAATACCTTTAGCATCCCCTCTATAGGGTGGTGTATTCTCGATTCGAACGGAAAAATTTCTTTCTAGTGATTCGACTTGGTGCCCGAGAAGTTCACCTCGATCCGCCAAAATAGCATCAGGCAATCCGCTGATGGGCCAATCCTTATACTCGATATCCATTCCAAAGCTTTTGCAATATTCTACTTTATTCGTCAGAGCATTCGATAGCGCCTGCATGGCAGTCACATAGGAGGGGCTTTCAACGCCAACATAGATACCGGCTACCATTCGGCTAAACACATCAATCACGGTATAAACAACAGGGCGACCGATGATATTTCGCCTCTCACTGTTTGAAACGACATAGATATCTGCGATGGTTGCGTCAATTTCAAACCGGGAGCCAGGGCCAAGCACATCAATATTTGCTGTACCACAAAGAGGGCGAATGTCTTTTTGGTATTCAATGCTGCTGGCTCGTTTCTGTATCACCTCAACTTGCTTATATTCACGTTTGTAAAAGTGCTGCATCTGCCAAAGTGTGGGCATCTCGGCTTCAGAAACATTGGGGTAATACGTCTCAAACACACCTTTAAACTTACGATGAGCAAATACCAAGGTGTTCTTGCCATCTGTTAGAAGGTGCTTTTCGATGGCTTGCCGAAACAAGCGTTCCATATTTGCGTCGATAATTGCACCAACACCTGGAGTATTGACCCTAGGCCTACCCAGCTTTTTTCCTTTCGCTTCTCGTTTTTTGCCTTTGGCCCCTGAATTTTTATAGTCTGGCAATAATGTATTTGCAGTCTGTCCCCTCTGCCAGAAACGCCTTAATAGCCGATATAACGTTTGTTTTGTCGATCCATTCGCATCGATGATAATTTGAATACGAGCAGCTCGAACCCTAGAATACAGCGCGTCCTCGTCTATGATAATCGGTTCAATCAACGAAAAATTGTGGTCTCGCTTTTTACGAGCGGTCGTTCCTTCCTCAGGAGTCTCATAAGCGATGTACTCAAAGGGATCATCTTTGCGGACTAAAGTGCCATCCTCCATAGCTGATATGATTTCCGCTTTACTTGTAAACGAGGGAAACGCCCTATCGTTATGAATCTGAATCCAAGCAATCTCATCCTGAAAAATCGCTAGTATTCTATACAGTTCACCTTCTAACTGTACGACCTCATTGATTTGAAACATTTAGGGCCTCCTTCAATAGAGGGATATCACCCACCATAAGCTCGTGACCTTTGATTTTTTTGAACGGTGTGAAAATATCAAAACATAAATAGCGATGCGCCAACAGTTGCCGCATCTCAAGCAATGACTCACCCGGATCCATGTCGTAGGCAGTATCCAATTTACGGGTAATATCAATAATCGTTCTGTCTGGATTTGATCGCAAAGAGTGCAGATAAAAATCAATTCTCTCGAAAAGCAGCTGCTCGCCAATTTCTTCTCTTTGTGCCGGGTACAACCACCTGATATTTTCAAACACCACCCGTGGTATCTCTTTCTCGGTTATCACCAACCACGGAATCGATTTGCTTTTCCAATACCGACGCTCAAGCTCTAATTTCTCTACAGTTCGAGGATCCTGCAAGGTCTCCGCGAACTTAGCTTGGACGGCAAATTTAGGGCGGGCTAAGTCTTTAGTATCCACAAGAAAATCAGTGGACATCACTTGATCGATTCCTTGAACAGCAGGGTGCTTAATGCCAGCCTCATTCGCTAAGGCAAGTGTATCTTCAATTCTGAGCGGAAATTGCTCTCTAATATCCGACGTCTCTTTGTTCCATTCTAGGATAAAAAACGTGGCTAACTCTAAATCAGATAAAAGGTGGTGTGTTCTTTGGGTTTTATGTCCAAAAATACGGTGGGAACGCCCCTTAGACGCCAGGTCACGTACGGTTAGCCAGGGCAGGTAGTCTCTACCAATCCCGGAACCACGTCCTTCCTTGATCCACTTTTGATTCTTCGCTTCCGAATTAGAGTGTTTTTTGCCTGCCATAAAAAAACCATTCCGTGTAGCTCGTCAAAGAACTTTACTTGAATGGTTTTAGTATGCAACTTTATTACTCAGTATGATACTTTAATACTTAGTATGATACTTTATTACTCGCTCACAAATGATTTCTCTATAATTCAGTGCTTTATTCTACCGTCACAGATTTTGCAAGATTACGCGGCTGGTCTACATCAGTACCTTTGATAATGGCTACATGATAAGACAACAACTGTAATGGAATCGTATATAAGATAGGGGCTAACACCTCATCAATTTGTGGCAAATCCATTACATGTACATCATCATCTTGTTCAACTCCCGCCTTAGCATCCTGGAATATAAATAACTCCCCGCCACGGGCACGTACTTCCTGCAAATTCGACTTAAGCTTTTCCAATAAACTATCTGAAGGTGCAACAGCAATAATGGGCATATCTTTATCGACCAATGCGAGCGGGCCGTGTTTAAGTTCGCCTGCTGGGTATGCTTCAGCATGAATATAAGAAATCTCTTTCAGTTTTAATGCGCCTTCCATTGCGATCGGATACTGAATACCTCTACCCAGAAATAGTGCATGGCTCTTTTCACTAAACATAGGAGCCATAGCTTCGATGTCTTTATCCAGACGTAATGCACTTTGAATAATGTCAGGGAGCTGGTTCAATTTTACCAATAATTCTTTTTCTTGGGATTCGCTAACTTTATTGAATCTGCCAACAGCAATCATAAACAAAAACAAAGAGACAAGTTGTGTTGTAAACGCCTTGGTGGAGGCTACACCGATCTCTGTCCCTGCTTTAGTCATAAATGCCATATCTGATTCACGTACTAAAGAGCTATCTGGTACGTTACAAATAGTTAGTGAACCCAAGTAGTCAGTAGCATCACGTAACGCCGCTAAGGTATCAGCCGTTTCACCAGACTGAGAGATGGTGACAAATAACGTGTTATCGCGCACAACCGTTTCACGATAACGAAACTCAGAAGCTACTTCGACATTACATTGAATACCTGCAATGGCTTCAAACCAATACTTTGCCACCATGCCAGCATGAAAGCTGGTACCACAGGCTATAATCTGTATAGCCTCAAGTTTATTGAATAGTGATTCCGCACCTGGACCGAATTCATCAAGATTAACTTTACCGTTAACAATACGACCATCAAGAGTTCCTCGAACAGAAGTAGGCTGCTCGAAGATTTCTTTCATCATAAAGTGTCGGTATTCACCTTTATCAGCAGTTCCTGCGCTACCGACATTTTCTCGAACAGGTCGCTCTACAACATTGCCATCGGTATCTTCAATAACGACGGATTCTAAGCGAAGATCTGCGAAATCTCCTTCTTCTAGAAAAACAAAACGAGTGGTAACGGGCAGTAATGCTAACTGGTCGGATGCGATAAAGTTTTCACCAATACCAATACCTAATACCAGCGGGCTCCCTGCTCGGCTGCAAACCAACCGCTTAGGTTCATCTTTATGGATAACACCCAGTGCATATGCTCCTTCAAGTTGAGCAACAGTAATACGCAATGCTTTTAGAAGATCCGGTTTTTTTTGATATTCACGATGAAACAAATGAGCAACTACTTCGGTATCCGTTTCAGAAGTAAATTCATACCCTTGAGCTTGTAATTCTTTTCTTAACGTTTCATGGTTTTCTATGATGCCATTATGAACAACTGCAACATCACCTTTTGACATATGTGGATGAGCATTTTCTATGCTGGGTACACCGTGAGTAGCCCATCTTGTATGAGCAATCCCCACAACACCAGGGTAGGTACTTGCTGAAACGGCTTCATCTAGGCCCTTTACTTTACCCTGGCATCGAATGCGCTCTATTTCTTGCCCTTCAACTAGTTGGGCAATACCGGCAGAGTCATAACCTCGGTACTCTAGGCGTTTAAGCCCTTCTAATAAAATAGGAGCGATTTGACGAGTTGATACAGCACCAACAATTCCACACATAATATTTCCCTGACTTTCTCTGTTCTATCGTTACTATGACAATAGGTTCATTACGGATCTCTATGACCGCACATTATCTACCTGTTTATTCCAGAAACCGCAGCGAATACATCCATGGTTGCTTTCTTCTGCGCCTTTGCCACAAAGACTTCAGGAACAAAGTGGAAAATAATGTGCTACAAGCAAGATTTGGTATTTATGTCTTCTTTACCGGCCGCTGCCAATCTGAAAGCGTTATTTGCTTCGCTCTCGTCACTGTTAATGCATTCTCTTTTGCATCCTTTGATACAGTAGAACCGGCACCAATTGTTGCACCTTCACCTATATTTAACGGGGCTACTAACGAGGTGTTCGATCCAATAAACGCTTTATCACCAATAACCGTTTTATGTTTATTCACACCATCATAGTTGCAAGTAATTGTTCCTGCGCCGATATTTACACCTTTACCAATTTCGGCATCACCTACGTAGGTTAGGTGGTTTACCTTGCTACCCTCGTCAATATGCGACTTTTTGGTTTCTACAAAATTACCAATTTTAACGCGAGACTCAGTAACAGTACCGGGCCGAATTCTGGCGAATGGACCAATCTCTGCAGTATCACCTAGGCTTGAGTCTTGAATAACAGTATTAGCGTGAATAACCGAATTATCCCCTATGCTACTGTTAATAATTGTACAGTTAGGGCCTATTTGGCAATTCTTTCCAATACGGACCCTACCCTCCAGCACAGCATTAACATCAACAAACGTATCTTCACCAATAGCCACATCACCACGAATATCTATGCGGGAAGCATCGGCAAGTATCGCTCCATTACGCATAAGGTTTTCTGCTTGTTTTTTCTGGTAACGTCGTTCTAGTTGGCTTAGCTGTACTTTATCGTTCACTCCCTCCACTTCCATGGGGTCTTGCACAATAGATGCCTGTACTGAAATATGCTCATCACGAGCCATCTTTACAATATCGGTTAAGTAGTATTCGCCTTGTGAATTGCTGTTACCTAACGTTGGTAACCATTTCTGTAATAATGCGGTATTTACCAACATGATGCCCGTATTGGCCTCTGTAATCTGCCTTTGCAGATCGGTGGCGTCTTTTTCTTCAACAATAGCTTCCACTTGATTATCACTATTGCGGATAATTCGACCATATCCCTTTGGGTTATCAAGCTGTACGGTTAACAAACCACAACCTTCTTCATCCGTTGACTCTATAAAAGAGCGTAACGTCTGCTCAGTGACTAAAGGCACATCACCGTAAAGAATAAGCGTTTGTGTGCCTGCTGTAAGCTCTGGTAATGCTACTTTTACAGCATGCCCTGTACCAAGCTGTTCTGCTTGCTCTACCCAAGCGATGGTATGTTCAGAATGCAGCTTTTCTACGACTGATTGTACTGCCTCACCACCATGACCATAAACAACAACTACATTGGTTGCTTTTAGGTCGTATGAGATTTCCAACACATGGGATAATAGGGGCTTTTTGGCGAGTGGTTGCAGTACCTTTGGCAATGTCGATTTCATTCGAGTGCCCTTGCCTGCCGCTAAGATGACTACATTCAAATCCATCTAAGATTCCCTTATTAAATCGGATAGTTACGAACACGTAATATAAAAAGGTTAATTTCAGGATACGCTGTTATAAAACATACCTTTTAGAACTGCGTGTTTTGAAATTGAGTTTTAGTAGTCATAGTATAAAACAAAAAAAGGGTGACCGTAGCCACCCTTTCCTATCAACTTCTGTAATTATTCACACTAATTTTACATTAGACGGAATAATTAGGTCCGTTATTTACCCAGCTTGTTCTTCATCTGACGAATTGTACGCAATTGCGCCACAGCTTCTGCCAGTTGAGCTGATGCTGCTGAATAATTAATCTCAGCACTTTGATTTTCTAACGCTTTACGTGCTTCTTCTGCGGCTTGTTCTGCAGCAGCTTCATCAACATCATCAGCTCGTACTGCTGTATCAGCAAGTACGGTAACAATATTTGGCTGAACTTCTAACATTCCGCCCGACACGTAATACACTTCTTCTTCACCATTTTGCCTAATCACTCTTACAGGACCAGGATTCAAGCGAGTCAGAAGGGGAGCGTGACCAGGGCCTACACCCAAGTCACCCAATGCGCCGTGAGCGATTAACATCTCTACTAATCCAGAGAAAATCTCTTTTTCAGCACTGACTATCTCGCATTGTACGGTAATGGCCATTCGTTATCTCCCGATATGGATAATTACATATCCTTCGCTTTTTGTACGGCTTCGTCAATACCACCAACCATATAGAAAGCTTGCTCAGGCATGTGATCATATTCACCTGCCAAAATAGCCTTAAAGCTGGAGATTGTATCTTTCAATGAAACGTACTTACCAGGAGAACCGGTAAATATTTCCGCAACGAAGAACGGCTGTGACAAGAATCGCTCAATCTTACGAGCACGATAAACAACTTGCTTATCTTCTTCTGACAACTCATCCATACCCAGGATTGCGATGATATCTTTAAGTTCTTTATAACGCTGAAGAACTGTCTGAACACCACGAGCAACGTCATAATGCTCTTGACCAATAACAAGAGGATCAAGCTGACGTGAAGTAGAATCCAATGGATCGATTGCTGGGTAAATACCCTTAGCAGCGATATCACGACTCAATACAACAGTTGCATCCAAGTGAGCAAAAGTTGTTGCAGGAGATGGATCAGTCAAATCATCCGCAGGTACATATACCGCTTGGATAGATGTGATAGAACCCGTCTTAGTAGAAGTGATTCGCTCTTGAAGCGCACCCATCTCTTCCGCTAGTGTCGGCTGATAACCTACCGCTGAAGGCATACGTCCAAGAAGTGCTGATACTTCTGTTCCCGCCAATGTATAACGATAGATGTTATCAACAAATAATAATACATCCATGCCGTCATCACGGAATGACTCAGCCATTGTTAGGCCAGTCAAAGCAACACGCAGTCTGTTTCCTGGAGGCTCATTCATCTGGCCATATACCATGGCAACTTTAGACTCTTGAGGGTTCGCTAGGTTAACAACACCTGCTTCCTGCATCTCGTGGTAGAAATCGTTTCCTTCACGAGTACGCTCACCAACACCGGCAAATACAGACAAACCGCTGTGCTGTGTTGCAATGTTGTTGATCAATTCCATCATGTTAACGGTTTTACCAACACCGGCACCACCGAACAATCCAACCTTACCACCTTTGGCGAAAGGACATACCAAGTCAATTACCTTGATGCCTGTTTCTAACAACTCATCACTTGCAGACTGCTCAGCATATGATGGTGGCTTGCGGTGAATTGACATGCGTTTCTGCTCGCCAATATCGCCTCTTTCGTCGATTGGATTGCCTAACACATCCATTATACGACCAAGAGTTTCAACACCAACAGGTACATTGATTGGTGCGCCAGTTGTTTGCACGTTTAGTCCACGACGTAAACCTTCCGTACTACCCATTGCGATAGTACGAACAACTCCATCACCCAACTGCTGTTGAACTTCAAGAACTGTTGCTGCGTCGTCCACATTCAGTGCGTCGTATACCTTAGGTACAGAATCACGTGGAAACTCGACGTCGATTACCGCGCCGATGATTTGTACGATACGTCCGCTACTCATGCTAGTATCCTCTTACCGTAATTTATTAGGAATAATCCTAAATTTTAATAGAATTCGTTAAACTGCTAGTGTTATACCGCAGAGGCGCCGCTGACGATTTCAGATAGCTCTTGCGTAATCGCTGCCTGACGAGCTTTGTTGTAGATAAGCTCTAGATCATCAATCAATTCACCTGCGTTATCGGTTGCTGACTTCATCGCAACCATTCGAGCAGCTTGCTCACAGGCATTGTTTTCAACAACACCCTGATATACCTGAGATTCAACGTAACGAATCAACAGCATATCTAAAATTTCTTTCGCTTCAGGCTCGTAGATATAATCCCACGGTCCTTTTCTTTCGCCGGTATCCCCGGCTTGAAGCGGTAATAACTGTAAAGCCTGCGGACTTTGCGTCATGGTGTTGACAAATTCGTTGTACACAAGGAACAAACGATCTATCTTGCCTTCGTCAAAAGCATTTAACATCACTTTCACAGAACCAATCAGATCTTCAACACTGGGTTGATCTCCTAACCCCGATACTGAAGCAACTGCGTTACCACCAACCGCCTTAAAAAAGCTTTGTGCTTTGTTTCCGACTAAACACAGATCAATTTCTGCACCTTTTTCAGACCACTCTTTTGAAAGAGCAACAGTCCGTTTAAAAAGGTTTATGTTTAATCCGCCACAAAGACCACGGTCACTGGAAATAACAATAATACCAACACGTGACACTTCCCTATCTTCCATATAAATATGACGATATTCTGGGTTTGATGTCGCTAGATGGCTTACAACCTGACGGATCTTTTCCGAATAAGGCTTAGACGCAGTCATACGATCCTGCGCTTTACGCATCTTACTTGCGGCAACCAATTGCATTGCTGAAGTAATTTTTTGCGTGCTTTTTACACTCGCAATTTTGGTCCGTATCTCTTTTGTACCTGCCATATCTCTTCCACGCTATCCGTTGATTCGGCAGTGAGTTTTACCGAAAGCAATACTCACTGCTGTATCGTTTAGATTACCAAGTTTGAGTGGACTTGAATTTCTCAATACACTCTTTAAATTGGCCTTCGATCTCTTTATTCCAGTTTGCAGTTTCGTCAACGTTTGACATCATATCTGCGAACTCAGATCGAGCGTAAGAAATTAGTGCAGCTTCAAAATCGAGGATTTTGTTAATTTCTATGCCTACCAAGTAACCTTCGTTGGCAACATACAACATGATTGCCATCTCAGCAGTACTCATTGGAGAGTATTGCTTTTGTTTCATCAACTCAGTTACTGCTTGACCGTGCTCTAACTGCTTACGTGTTGCTTCATCAAGATCAGAAGCAAACTGAGCAAATGCTGCAAGTTCACGATACTGGGCTAATGCCAAACGAATACCACCACCTAACTTCTTGATGATCTTGGTTTGCGCAGCACCACCAACACGAGATACCGAAATACCGGCGTTCATCGCAGGACGAATACCCGCGTTAAACAAATCAGACTCTAAGAAGATCTGACCATCGGTAATCGAGATTACGTTGGTTGGTACGAATGCAGAAACGTCACCTGCTTGAGTTTCAATGATCGGTAGTGCGGTCAAAGAACCGGTTTTACCTTTCACTTCACCGTTGGTGAATTTCTCAACATAATTAGCGTTAACACGAGATGCACGCTCAAGTAGACGAGAGTGAAGATAGAAAACATCTCCTGGATATGCTTCACGACCTGGTGGACGACGTAGCAACAATGAGATCTGACGATATGCCCAAGCTTGCTTGGTTAAATCATCATAAACGATCAGTGCGTCTTCACCGCGGTCACGGAAATATTCACCCATTGCACAACCGGCAAAGGGAGCAAGGAACTGCATAGAAGCTGGATCAGAAGCAGAAGCCGCGACAACAGTGGTATATTCCATTGCGCCGTGCTCTTCTAACTTACGTACTACGTTAGCAATAGATGATTGCTTTTGACCGATGGCCACGTAGACACACTTAATGCCAGAACCTTTTTGACTGATAATTGCATCAACAGCAACAGCTGTTTTACCAATCTGACGATCACCGATGATAAGCTCACGCTGTCCACGACCAATTGGCACCATGGCATCGATTGCTTTAAGACCGGTTTGAACTGGTTGATCAACTGACTGACGATCGATTACACCAGGTGCAACTTTTTCAACAAGGTCAGTTAATTTCGCATCAACAGGGCCTTTTCCGTCAATTGGATTACCAAGCGTGTCTACAACACGGCCTAGTAGCTCAGGACCAACAGGAACTTCAAGTACTTTACCAGTACACTGTGCTTTCTGGCCTTCTTGAAGTGACAAGTAGTCACCTAATACTACGGCGCCAACTGAATCTTGCTCTAAGTTAAGTGCCATTCCGTAGACACCATCTTCGAACGCGATCATTTCACCGTACATCACATCGGCTAGGCCGTGGATGCGAACGATACCGTCAGATACACTAACGATAGTTCCTTCAGTGCGAGCTTCAGAAGAGGCATCGAGGTTCTCGATACGCTGCTTAATCAGTTCGCTTATTTCTGATGGATTGAGTTGCTGCATGCTTAAATCCTCAATACTCTAGCTCTGTTAAAAGTCCGGTTAAGAACTCATTGTTTCGGCTAACTTTGCGAGTTTGCCGCGAACAGAGCCGTCAATTACGATGTCGCCTGCACGTATAATCAGGCCACCAATTAGAGATTGATCAACTTCCGATTCGATATTCACTTGCCGATCTAGACGCTTTTTAAGGGCGTCCGCCAAGTTAGTTACTTGGTCGGGGGTGACTTCAAATGCAGAGGTGATCTTTACGTCTACTGACTGCTCTTTTTCGGCTTTGAGCATTTCATAAAGCTCAGAGATCGCTGACAACGCAGATAGTCGCTTGTTACCGGCTAGTAAGGCAACAAAGTTTTTGCCGCCTTCATCTAGCTGGTCTGCACATACTTGCGTAAACATATCCAACTGTTGATCAGTTGTCAGTTTTGGATCGTCAAGGATCTCAGCCACTGCCGAGTCTTCTACAACTGCGGCCGTAAAAGAAAGCATCGTAGACCACTCGGCTAACTGCCCTTTCTCTTCAGCGAACTGAAAAGCGGCTTTTGCGTAGGGCCGAGCAACTGTCGTTAGTTCTGCCATATCCGTTACCGTTATAGCTCTGCTGCGAGCTTCTCTAGCATTTCGCTATGAGCGCTCTGGTCAACAGACGTGTTAAGGATCTTCTCAGCACCTGCAACGGCAAGAACAGCAACCTGTGCGCGTAATGACTCTTTCGCACGGTTTACTTCCTGTTCTATTTCACCTTGTGCAGCTACTTTAAGACGCTCGCCTTCTGAGCGAGCTTGATCTTTTGCTTCATCAATAAGCTGTGTTCCACGCTTATTGGCTTGCTCAATTAACTCAGCAGCTTGTTGCTTTGCTTCACGCAACGTCTGAGCAGCTTTTTCTTTCGCAAGCTCTAGATCTCCAGCAGCTTGATCTGCATCTTGCAGTCCAGCAGCAATTTTTTCTTTTCTTTCATTCATGGCCGCGATTAATGGTGGCCATACAAACTTAAGACAGAAAAAAACAAAGATCGCAAAGGATATTGCTTGACCAATGATGGTCGCATTAATATTCATACCAGGTCCTCTTGCTCGTTAAAGTGTGTTGTAACTTTTCGAGCGAAGCTTAGGCAGCTAATACGAAGATCATATACATGCCAATACCTACACCGATCATAGGAACCGCATCAAGTAGACCAGCCATCAAGAACATTTTGCCTTGAAGAGCAGGTGCCATCTCTGGTTGACGTGCAGTACCTTCAAGAAGGCGTCCACCTAAAAGACCAAAACCGATTGCTGTACCAAGGGCACCTAATCCGATTACGAGGCCCGCAGCGATAAGTACTAATGCTGATGCTTCAGACATGTTAACTCCTAAATTATGTTGAGTTGTTGGTTAAGTTTAAGATTGAGATTGTAAAACGGGTAAAGCTTTTCTATAACGACACATTATTGGATATTAATCTGAAATGTGTCGCCATTAGTGATCATTTATTCTAATGATCTTCGTGTGCCATGCTTAGGTACACTACGGTTAATACCATGAAGATAAACGCCTGCAAGGTAATAACCAAGATATGGAAGATGGCCCAAGGTACAGATAACGTCCACTGTATCCAAAAAGGCATCAACGCAATCAAGATAAAGATCATTTCACCGGCATACATGTTGCCGAATAAACGTAAGCCAAGAGAGATAGGCTTTGTTACAAGGTTCAAAATCTCTAAGAATAAGTTGATCGGAATAAAGATCACTTGGATAAGAGGATTCTTGTTATTAAATGGGTGAAGTGAAAGTTCGCCAGCAAAGCCGCCAATACCTTTTACTTTAATGCTGTAGTAAAGAATCAATGCAAACACGGAGAAAGACATTCCCAATGTGATGTTTGGATCCGTAGAAGGCACTACCTTCATAAAGTGAATGCCGAACAAATTAAACAATGCAGGGATAAAGTCCACTGGAATCAGATCCATGGCATTCATCAGAAATACCCAAACAAAGATGGTTAATGCTAGAGGGGCTATTAATGGGTTACGGCCGTGGAAGCTATCTTTTACAGTGCCATCGATAAAATCAATCATGATTTCAACGAAGTTTTGTAAACCGCTAGGTACACCAGACGTCACTTTATTCGCAACAGACTTAAAGAGGCCTAAAAATATTACCGCCAAAGCAATTGACCAGCCCATGGAATCGACGTTAATCGCCCAAAAGCCCATCTCTTTTGCTTCTTGTGCACTGTCGGCTAATCCCCAGGTGCCATCGGAATGCTGACCAAACACAAGGTTGGTCAAGTGATGCTTGATATACTCAGTAGAGCTGCCTGCCATATTCGGTACCAATCACTGTTTGGGCTATAGTTTATTCATTTAAACGATGTTTCTTTGGTAAATAAAGGAGCCAACCAAGACACCATTAATACCGCGATAAATCCTGCAAACATCGCTAATACATTTTCTTTGATTTGTAATGCGGGTACATGCCGATAGGCCACCAACATTAACACAATCGTAATGACAAATTTGCCACTTTCACCTCGTTGAAACGATTTCACCATTTGACTCGCGGCACGTGCACCGGAGTAGCGAAATGCCTGAAATGCAAAATATGCATTTGATAGAGTTGCTATCCAACCGCCAATAATGGCGCAAATAACAGCATCTAAACTCATAAAAAGAAACAGTAAAGGAAATAGTGTCGCGATTGTTGCTTGTGTTCCAACAACCCGGTAGGCCAAGGAGCGATCGTTTAACGCTCTAGGTTTTGTCACTACTTTTCACCATTACTTTTTATCAAGCTTCGTTAACCCACCCAAGAGGGGGCAGTCTGAGGCGGGGCAAATTATAGTGATTCTAAACGATACTAGCAACCAGTATTAGGGCATCAATTAAATTTTTGGGCGTTTTTCGTGCAACCAATAAGTCATAATGCGTTTATTTTCATCTTTTCAAGTAGGCTTTGAAAAAACTTGATATCTCATCTTTATTTTCAGATGAATTTCGCACCACCACAGAGCATTTGTCTATAGCTCTATTACTACCTCTTTTTAAAATCGATTACTTAATATGGGCCAATATCCCATCCAATTCATCTAAACTCGAATATTTAATAACCAGCTTACCTTTCCCTTTGGCACTATGTTGGATCATAACGGGCGCCCCTAACATTTGTGACAAGCCATCCTGGAGCTGTCGAACATCAGGATCAATCTTATCATCTGGTTTTGCTGTAACTTCCGCCTGCATCCGGCGAACCAGTGCTTCAGCTTGACGAACCGATAAACCTTTAGAAGAAATTGCTCGCGCCGCCTCGGTTTGTTTCAAAGGGTCTAACGTTAAAATTGCTCTTGCATGACCCATTTCCAAGTCACCATGCTCTAACATTTTTTTAGCTTCTGAGCTTAATGTTGTTAAGCGTAACAAGTTGGTAACTGTAGTACGGGATTTACCCACCGCTTCAGCTACTTGCTGGTGAGTTAACTCAAATTCATCCTGTAATCTCTGTAGTGCAACGGCTTCTTCAATAGGATTAAGGTCTTCCCGTTGAATATTTTCAATAAGTGCCATCGCAATGGCTGCTTCATCGGGAACATCTCTAACAATACAAGGTATCTTATCAAGGCCTGCTAATTGGCTTGCTCTCCAACGTCGCTCTCCGGCAATGATTTCAAAATTTTTCGCTGAAACCGGCCGCACAACAATAGGTTGCATCACACCTTGAGCTTTAATTGACTCCGATAACTCCTCTAATGCAGCTGGGTCAATATCCCCCCGAGGTTGAAATCGTCCGCGTTCCAGAAACTCCACAGGGATATGACGTAGCTCACCATCGGCAGCCGTTTCATTACTACTTTCGGCCACTTTCGACCCTGCCATAACTGGGTTAATCGACACTTCGGATTTTGGCATTGCTGCGGAGCCGCCGATTAGCGCTTCTAGCCCGCGTCCTAATCCCTTTTTCTTAGCTGCCATAAAGTGTTCCTTAACCTTTTTATTTTAATGGTGATGATTTATTCAATTGCTGTTGGGTAGTTTAAAAGAGCACAATCCGAAGTCGACCAATCTATCACCGACTGGTGGTTCGCTCAATAACTCACAACAATTCTATCGTTGAATTCAAAACGTACACAAAAACCGCTACGCTGTTTCAGGTTCGGTTTTTATTACTTGTTTTTCTGCCCGACGAATCATTTCTCCGGCAAGCGCTAAATACGATACTGCTCCTCGAGACTTTTTATCATAAAGAAGTGCTGGCAACCCGTGGCTTGGTGCTTCTGCCAATCGAACATTTCTCGGTATAATCGTTCGGTAAACCTTTTCACCAAAGTGTTCCGTTAACTGTGATGATACTTGGTTGCTTAATGCATTTCTTGGGTCGTACATCGTACGTAACAATCCATCGATTTCGAGTCGAGGGTTTAGTGCATTTCGAATCATTTCAATGGTATCTAACAATGCGGATAAACCTTCAAGGGCATAATACTCACACTGCATAGGGATCACTACGGCATCCGACGCACTTAGTGAATTCACCGTAAGCATATTGAGTGATGGGGGACAGTCGATCAATATAAAATCGTATTCTGTTCGATACCCTTCCAAGGCTTCCGTCATTCGGCGTTCTTTGCCTTCAACACTTAACAATTCAATTTCTGCAGCAGTTAAATCTCCATTTGCAGGAATCAGATCAACACCAGATTCAGTGGTTACTCTTACCTCTGATATTGCCATTTTATCCACAAGTACATCATAAATAGATGCTTCAACGGCATGTTTATCGATACCACATCCCATGGTCGCGTTGCCTTGCGGATCCAAATCAATAAGTAACACTTTACGTTTAGTCGCTACTAATGATGCGGCAAGGTTGACCGATGTTGTGGTTTTCCCCACACCACCTTTTTGGTTTGCAATTGATAGCACCTTACCCACAGTTATTCTCCTTGAGTATCGTTGGTCGGATATTGTCTTGTTAGAACTATAAGATGTCGCTCTTCATCGAGACCAGGCACATCTAATGGCACAATTTTTTCTACGTTGATTGTAGATGGGAGCATTTCCAGCTCTTCTTCAGGTATCACTCCTTTCATGGCGAGCAACCGGGTATTTTCGGTCATTAAATGCTCTACTCCGCTCACAAAATCCGGTAGTGATGAAAATGCTCGACAGAAAATTGTATCTATCTTTTGTTTCGGTGCAAAGGACTCAATACGACTTTTTGCGACTTCGACATTTTGTCTGGCTAATTCCGTTTTTACCTGTATCAGAAAGCGTGTTTTTTTCCCGTTACTGTCTAGTAAAGTGAATTGTTTTTCTGGGAACATGATAGATAGTGGTAACCCTGGTATTCCGGCACCGGTTCCTACGTCTAGAAAGTTACTGTTACCGGTTTTTCCTATAATTTCTTCGTCAAAAAACGCTGGTACAAGTACTAGGCTGTCGAGTAGATGCCGAATTACCATTTGTTGGGGGTTTCTAATAGAAGTTAGATTGTAAGCTTTGTTCCATTTCACTAGAAGCATTAGGTAATCGAGGAGTAGCGTTTTTTGTTCCGTAGTCACTGAGATGGCTAGTTGTTCTATGCCTTTGGCTAAATCTCGTTCTAGGGGGGCTCGGTCTAGTATCATTTTGGTTCTTTACTCTGTACTTTTTGACTAGGATTATTGCGGATCTAGGAGTACGCCAGCGTTGTAATAAGGGTTCAGAAACACCTGCGGCAAGGACGCCGCAGTTGAGCACCCATGGATGCTATCATTTGCGATTTCTAAACACTTATTAGCAACACAGCGCTTATCGCATACAGCTAATATCATTGGAATCTAAATAGTTTGGGTTACTTTTTTTCTATTTTAACTCAGTTACTAAAGGTCTCGCGCCACGATGTTTCTTTAGTGAGATCAATAACAATGATACCGCAGCAGGTGTAACACCTTGAATCCGGGACGCTTGACCTAACGTTTCAGGTTTGCATTCCACAAGTTTTTGTTTTACTTCGTTAGATAGGCCTTTTATTTTGCCATAATCTATATCTGTAGGTAATTTCATGGATTCGTTACGTTTTAGCTTTTCAATGTCATCTAGCTGGCGGCTTATGTAACCTTCATATTTAGCGGCAATTTCTACTTGTTCAGCAACAACATCTGTAACATCATTTTCCCCTGTTACTTCTGCAATCTTTTTAAAGTCCAACTCTGGTCGTCGCATTAATTCCATAAGGGAATATTCCCGAGCTAGTGGGCGTTCAACATGCTTGTTTAGCTTTTTGGCTATTTCAGAACCCGGTTGAACCCAAGTGTTTTTCATACGTTGGGTTTCTTTTTCAATGGCTTCTGTTTTTTCTGAGAATTTCTGCCAGAGCGTGTCGTTGATTAAACCTAATTCTCTGCCTTTTGCAGTAAGACGGATATCTGCGTTATCTTCTCTTAATATCAGACGATATTCTGCTCTACTGGTGAACATTCGATAGGGTTCACGGGTTCCCATACTGATAAGATCGTCAACCAATACTCCAAGATAGGCTTCATCGCGGCGTGGTGTCCAAGCTTCTTTTTCTTGTGAGCGAAGAGCTGCGTTTAACCCTGCTAACAAACCTTGAGCCCCTGCTTCTTCATATCCAGTTGTTCCATTAATTTGCCCAGCAAAATAGAGACCTTCAACAAATTTGGTTTCTAAGCTGTATCGTAAATCCTGTGGGTTAAAATAATCGTATTCAATCGCATAACCGGGACGGGTGATATGTGCATTTTCTAACCCAACCATAGAATGTACAAGATCAAGTTGAACATCAAACGGCAGGCTAGTGGAAATACCATTTGGGTATAACTCATGAGTTGTTAGCCCTTCCGGTTCAACAAAGATCTGGTGCGAGGTTTTATCGGCAAAACGGTGAATTTTGTCTTCTATGGATGGACAATAACGAGGCCCTATTCCCTCGATTACACCGGTATACATTGGGGAGCGGTCTAAGCCCGCACGGATAATATCGTGGGTCTTTTCGTTAGTATGGGTGATATAACAGGAAATTTGCTCAGGTTGATCATCTCCATTACCCCAAAAAGACATAACAGGGGTAATGTTATCCCCAGGTTGTTCTTCCATCTTGGAAAAGTCTACGCTTCGAGCGTCAATTCGAGGTGGTGTTCCGGTCTTTAGCCGATCGACTCTAAACGGCATTTCTCTAAGGCGTCGAGCAAGTGCAATAGAAGGTGGATCTCCGGCTCGGCCCCCGCTGTGACTTTCCATACCTATGTGGATAAGTCCACCCAAAAAGGTACCCGCCGTAATCACTACGGTATCAGAATGAAATCGCACGCCCATATTGGTGATAACACCTTGAGCTTTTTCACCTTCCATAATCAGGTCATCTGCCGATTGTTGGAAAATATCCAGACACGTTTGATTTTCTAGCGTATGACGAACTGCTGCTTTGTATAATATTCTGTCGGCTTGTGCGCGGGTGGCACGAACAGCGGGACCCTTTCTAGAGTTAAGTACTCGATATTGAATACCTGCTTTATCCGTAGCTCTAGCCATGACACCACCAAGAGCATCAATTTCTTTAACAAGATGGCTTTTTCCGATTCCACCGATAGCGGGATTACAGGACATCTGTCCGAGAGTTTCTATGTTATGGGTTAACAATAATGTTTCGACACCCATTCGTGCGGATGCTAATGCGGCCTCACAACCTGCATGGCCTCCACCGATGACAATAACTCCATAACGCTTAGGATAATCCACTACTTAACCTCACAAAAAACAATGTTCTATTGGGCAAAACCGACCGTGGCCGCAAGTATAAGGAGTTAATAGATAAATAAAAGAGTTTGTACATTTATTGGACAATCTATAACGTAAATTAGCAGTATTATTGTTCCCTATTTAACATAATACTGTAGTAAGTACTCACCACGCATGAATAACCTTATTTACCTATACAGAAACTAGAAAATATCCTGCCTAACAAATCATCAGGGGTAAACTCACCCGTTATCTCACTAAGGTTGTTTTGCGACATCCGCAAATCCTCTGCCAACAATTCACCTGCTCCATTTTCAATAAGCTGAGTTTGCCCTACAACCAAGTAGAACTTCGCTTGCTTCAATGCTTCTAAGTGACGCTGCCTTGCTGTAAACCCTCCTTCCATCGCTGATTGATACCCCATGACATTTTTAAGATATTCTCTCAACTCATCCACACCCTCTCCATGCTTAGCGGACAATCTTATTGTGGGAAATTCTGTCGATGACGTTGTTGAAAAATCGTCGTTTGGGTCATTCACAGTATTCGATAAACAAGGCTCAGAAACGCCATGTGTTTCATCAGTTTTATCAATTTTATTTCGGACCACAATAACTTTGCTTAAATCGGGCAATTCTGCAAAAAACTCCGGCCATAACGTATTGATATCACCCTCTTGCACATCCGCTGCGTCCACTAACAAAAGCACACGGTCAGCTTCCTTAATTTCAGTCCAAGCTCGTCGAATGCCTTCTTTCTCGATGGCATCAGGACTTTCCCGTAAACCTGCGGTATCGATAATATGTAATGGCATTCCATCAATATGAATATGTTCTCTTAACAAATCCCGCGTTGTTCCGGCGATATCAGTAACAATTGCGGTATCTCTTCCCGCTAGAGCATTGAGTAAACTAGACTTTCCTGCGTTTGGCCGACCCGCTAGTACAACCTTCATACCTTCTTTTAACAATACACCACGGTTAGCTTCTTTAAATACAGCATCTAATTGATCAATAATCGACTGTAAATCACCAGCTACCTTACCGTCCGCTAAAAAATCAATTTCTTCTTCCGGAAAGTCAATCGCTGCTTCAACGTATAATCGCAAATTAATAACTTGTTCAACCAGCACATTAATATGATCAGAGAATGCTCCATTTAATGATCGAATTGCACATCGAGCCGCTTGTTCTGATGAACTATCAATAAGATCAGCAATCGCTTCTGCCTGAGCCAGGTCCAATTTATCATTCAAAAATGCTCGTTCTGAAAACTCCCCTGGATTAGCCATTCGAGCACCAAGATTTAACACACGGTTTAACAAACTATTAATTACTACTGGACCACCATGGCCTTGTAGCTCAATAACATCTTCACCTGTAAAAGAGTTTGGTCCAGGGAAAAACAATATCAAACCTTCATCAATAACTTCTTGATTACTATCTAGAAATTGATGGAAATGAGCAAAGCGAGGTTTAAAGGTTTTTTGTTGCTGAATTAGTTGTAACGCGATATCACTGGATTTTTTTCCGGAGATTCGAATAATGCCCACCCCACCTCGGCCTGCTGGTGTTGCTTGTGCAGCGATCGTATCGGTTGAGTGGAGGACATCATTCATAGTTAACGGCTCTTCTTTACTGGTTTTCGACTATCTTCTAAAAAATCATGCAAAAAAAAGGGCTCTTAAAGAGCCCTTTTTCTATTTAGCTTCTGCTGCTTTTTCAATACCGCGTGTTATATGCCACTGCTGCGCAATGGATAACAAGTTATTGGTAACCCAGTACAAAACAAGACCTGCTGGGAAGAACAAGAAAAATACTCCGAAAACCAACGGCATCATCTTCATCATTTTCGCTTGCATTGGATCGGGTGGTGCAGGGTTCAGCATTTGTTGGAAGAACATACTTCCTGCCATAATAATTGGCAATACAAAGTACGGATCCATTACTGATAAATCGTGAATCCAGCCAAAGAAAGGCGCTTGTCTCAACTCAACACTTTCGAGCAATGCCCAATACAACGCTAAGAAAACCGGCATTTGGATCAATACTGGTAAGCAACCACCAAGAGGGTTAATTTTCTCATCTTTATATAGCTTCATCATCTCTTGAGATAATTTTTGACGATCATCTGCATGGCGCTCGCGAATCTCTGTTAATTTTGGAGTGACGCGACGCATATTTGCCATTGAACGGTAACTCGCTGCAGATAATGGAAAAAACAGCGCTTTAACCGTAACAGTAAGCAGGATAATCGCTAAACCCCAGTTTGCGACTAAACTGTGATAAAAATTTAACAATAAATACAAGGGCTTGGATATAAAGAACAAAGGACCGTAATCAACAACAAGATCTAAACCTTTCTCAGGTTCAATCTCTTCCAGCTTCTTTAATATTTTAGGACCCGCATAAAAACGGTTACTGAAAGTATATTGATCACCCGCATTCACATTCTTAACAGGTGTCATGTAGCTGATAATAAAGTGATCTGGGGTTATACGCGTTTGATATCGCATTTTCATCGACTGATCAGGAACCCAAGCACTCATAAAATAATGTTGGATAAATGCAAGCCAACCACCCGGAATCTCTTTATTTAATGGTTCATCAATAAAATCATCAAACGTTTTCTTATTGTAAGGTTTATCTTGATCCCAATAAGCGCCGCCTATAAATGTTGGCAACCCAAAACCACTGGTATCTAAGCCAGGATCTGAGCTTCCATCACGTTTTATCTGGGCAAATAACTGGGCTGACCACATTTCATTTGAAACATTATCAACAATCACATCCATGTTGACTAAATATTCACCTTTGGTGAAGGTTAAGCGTTTGGTGATTTTCACACCATCTTCTTGTGTTAGAGACATATCAACAACCAATGTCTCTTTGTCACCTAATATATAAGACTGCGACTCTGAACGATATAAGGGTCTAGGCTTCCCCGCTTTATCAGTACCTTTTGCACCAATCAATCCACTTTGTGCGATGTAGGTATGCTCAGAAGTACGATTCAATAATTGAAACGGGATATCGGGCTGCTCAACAGATACAGGGTATTCAAGCAAGTTGACAGAAACAATATCCCCACCCACAGGGTCAATTTTTAGCGATAAGACATCTGTTTCAATTGAAATTAGTTCCGTACTAATAACTTCAGCAACATCCAGTTCAACGGCTTGAAGTATGTCTTGTTGCGCTACAGGTATATCTTCAGATACAGAAACTGCTTCTGGAATACTTGTTACGGACACGGGATTAGTCGTTTCACGCTGTGGATAACTTTGTGAGTTGTTTTGTGCTGCGTTAATTGTTGCGTTTTGCCCGTAATCTTCCTGCCACTGTAAAATCATCAGGTAAGATACGACGGCGAGGCCAATAATAAGAAGAGTTCGTTGGATATCCATAACTGTTACTTACTGTTTTCTATAGGGTTTTTAGAACAAAAGTGAAATTCATCAGGAACTAAATCCACTCCGCCCGAGTGCCAAGGGTTGCACTTCAACAAACGAATAACTGATAGATACAGACCTTTCCAGGCGCCATATTGTTCAATTGATTGCTGTGCATAACAAGAACATGTCGGGTAGAAACGACAATGGGGGGCCATCATCGGGCTGATAAAATTCCGATATATTTTAATCAGAGTAATCAGCAAAGGTTTGATCAAAATACCTTACCTGAATACGTTTGTTGTTTCAGGGGGATACAACATTCAATTGTCTCATGGCGTAATGTTACGAATCGCGAGTTGCGATATTTGCTGCTCTTTTTTTGAGTATGCGACGCCATGTTTGATCCACCACTCTTTTTAGTGCGGGGCCATCTAATGTTAAAGCCCCACGCCTGCTTAGCACAACGAAATCTAAGCCTTTTAGCTGGTGTTGATGTGTTCGAAACGATTCTCTAATGGTTCGTTTGAATCGATTTCGATCAACAGCTCGTTTTAGATTTTTTTTTGCAACAACCAAACCTAATCGAGCGGGTCGTTCGTCTTGGTTATCAAAAACCAGTACAAGTAATTCCCCGGTACCGGCTTTGATATGAACATGATCAAAAACACTCTTAAAATCTTTAGAAGTTAATAACTTCTGCGCTTTTTTAAAGGTGAAATCCATCACTCCAAGCTTACTCGATTATGCAGTTAAACGCTTACGGCCTTTAGCGCGACGACGTTTTATCAATTGTTGGCCACTTTTAGTTGCCATTCGTGAACGGTAACCGTGAGTACGTGCGCGCTTTAGATTACTTGGTTGGAAAGTTCTTTTCATGTCGATTCTCTAATATCTAAGATCTAATTACATCCAAATCCCGAAATCTGGTCTTTATAAACACGCTAAAACGTATTTATATTCGAGATTTGTTGTTTGGCATTCAATTTCACAATGTCATTTGCTACGCGTTACTCAGGGTATTTTTAGGTAACCCGTTAAAGCGTAGTGCAAAGCTTTAAAAAAGAGCGGGAATTCTAGTGATTTTGGCGATCACTGTCAATCAAGAAATGCTGTTTAAATACGCACTCAGTCTGGAGGTCGAGGTTATTAATTATTAATAGTTTATTTATATATAAAAGATAATGTTTATTATTATTAGTGTGGGTAGTTTCTGTGTATAAGTCTAATTACACCTTTTAAAACAGTGACTTACAATGATGATAACATTGTGTTCATTAAATGTATTAGCTGCTTGAAACCGGTAGCATGAAATGTGGATAACTGACTAAGGTGATTTACACACATTGATATCAATAGCTTACTTCACTCCGTATACATCTGTTCTCTACATATTATCCACAGGCAATTTTTACCGTTATCGAGCAAAAATAGGGTGTTTTTTTAAAATTATTTATGAGTACAAACTTCTTTTTCACGTTTATTTGTATTTTGGATAACATAATTTTACCAATATTGTTTAAAAAATAACCGCTGGGATTTTTATAAAGTGGGGAAAGTAACTGGTTTGTAGTGATTGTTTTTCGAACAATGTTGCAGATAAACTCTTCCTCTATTGACTGAAATGAAAAACCTTTAGATTTCAATAAAATATTTTTGTTTTCCCTGTGGATAAGTTGTTTTAAGCGGGTTATTATTTCGACCTTTCCTGTGTTATTAATTTTCTATTTGGGGGTATGCCAAGTGGGTAGTGCGCTATGGCATAAATGTCTGGATCGGCTACAAGAAGAGTTGCCATCTCAGCAGTTTAATATGTGGATCAGACCGCTTCAGGTTGAACCTGATGGTAATGATCTGCGCCTGTTAGCACCGAACCGTTTCGTGCTGGATTGGGTTAACGATAAATTTATCTCACGTATAACTGAGTTATTGGACGAACTGTCTGATGCCGATACTCACCCCTGCGTGATGCTTGCGATCGGAACAAAAGCCTCAGTGGCGCAACCGTTAGCAGCTAGTAGTCCCAAAAGCGCCTCTGTGTCCACACAGTCTGGACGCTCTGGACATACTGTGACTCAAGTGGTGCAACCCACCATCACGGGTTATGGTAATACCTCGCCTAAACCAGCAACCCGTAAGGTTGAACTTGGAGGGTCGATAAAGCATAAGAGTAGCCTTAATAGTAGTTTTATCTTTGATAGCTTTATCGAAGGTAAATCAAACCAACTAGCAAGAGCTGCGGCAACACAGGTTGCAGATAACCCAGGGCATGCTTATAACCCGCTGTTTCTTTATGGAGGGGTTGGGTTAGGAAAAACGCATTTGATGCATGCTATTGGAAATCAGATAGTTGCGGCTAACCCTAATGCAAAGGTGGTTTATTTGCATTCTGAGCGCTTTGTGGCTGATATGGTAAAAGCCCTTCAGATTAATGCGATTAACGAATTTAAGCGCTTTTATCGGTCTGTAGATGCACTTCTCATCGATGATATTCAATTCTTTGCCGGTAAAGAACGTTCTCAAGAAGAGTTCTTTCACACTTTTAACGCATTGTTGGAAGGTGGTCAGCAAATGATTCTCACCAGTGACCGTTATCCAAAAGAGATTACTGGTGTAGAGGAGCGCCTTAAGTCACGTTTTGGCTGGGGGTTGACGGTAACCGTTGAGCCTCCTGAATTAGAGACTCGTGTTGCTATATTAATGAAAAAGGCAGAAGAAGCTAAGATCGACCTTCCTCATGAAGCAGCCTTTTTTGTAGCTCAGCGCATCCGTTCAAACGTAAGGGAGCTTGAAGGTGCTCTTAAGCGTGTTATTGCCAATGCTCACTTTACGGGGCGACCGATTAATGTTGAGTTTGTAAAAGATTCATTAAAGGATCTTTTGGCGTTACAAGATAAACAAGTTGGCATTGAGAATATTCAAAAGATCGTTGCGGAATATTTCAAAATAAAGATGTCGGATATGTTGTCAAAACGCAGGAGCCGTTCCGTTGCGAGACCGAGGCAAATTGCTATGGCACTTGCTAAAGAACTAACCAATCATAGCTTGCCTGAAATAGGTGATGCTTTTGGTGGCCGTGATCACACAACCGTGTTACATGCCTGCCGGAAGGTAAAAGAGCTTCGAGCATCAAGCCCAGATGTTGGAGAAGACTACAGTAACTTATTGCGTTCTTTAACCACTTAAATGCTAGTTAGTGCTTACTAACACTTATCATTAGGATAATGTATGAAATTTAGCGTATCACGGGAAAACTTACTTACTCCCCTTCAACAAGTTGCTGGCGTTGTTGAGCGTCGCCAAACATTACCAGTGTTATCCAATGTACTTATGGTGGTAGAAGGTGATTCTTTATCTATAACTGGAACAGATTTAGAAGTTGAATTGGTTGCCCGTATAACTCTCGAAACACCAGCAGAAATTGATGGCGAAATTACGCTTCCTGCTAAAAAAATAATGGATATTTGTAAGTCATTGCCAAACGAAGCTGTAATCATGTTTGAGCAAGAAGAACAGAAGATGCGTATCAAAGCAGCTAGAAGCCGTTTTACTTTAGCGACGTTACCTGCAAATGAATTTCCTAATTTGGAAGATACTGCCAGTACAAGTGAATTTTCTATTAACCAAGGTTATTTGAAACAAACCATTGATAGAACCAGTTTTGCAATGGCGCAACAAGATGTTCGCTTTTACTTAAACGGTATGTTGTTAGAGTTAACTCAGAATCAAATAAAAACAGTTGCAACCGATGGACATCGTTTAGCGTTATGTTCTGCTTCGATTCAAATTGAAATTGAAGGAAGCACCCAAGCAATTGTTCCGCGGAAAGGAATACTTGAATTAGCTCGTCTATTTTCTGATGACGACACTGATGTCAATATCACGCTAAGTTCTAATCATATTCGAGCGGAAACTCCAAGTCTGCGTTTTACTTCTAAACTTGTTGATGGGAAGTTTCCAGATTACGATAAAGTACTTCCAAAACAAGGAGATAAGCTCGTTGTCGGTGAAAAGGCAGAAATGAAACAGTCTTTCTCCCGTGTAGCTATTTTATCCAATGAAAAATATCGAGGTGTCAGGGTACGTTTAGAAAATGGAACACTAACATCTGTTGCAAATAATCCAGAGCAGGAAGAAGCTGAAGAAGTCATTAACGTTAATTATGAAGGCCCAGAATTAGAAATTGGTTTTAACGTTAGTTATATTTTGGATGTTTTAGGGGTTATTAAAAGTGACACGATTCATATGATGTTAGCAGACTCAAATAGCAGCGCCTTAATTACAGATGGTGAAGATGATAGCGCAATGTACGTTGTTATGCCGATGAGGCTGTAATATTGCATTAAGTCGGATACTGTCTTTTGCCTATCCATAAGTTGGAGATTACCAATGTTCGTAACCTCCAACGAGCTCAACTCGAATGCTCTTTGCAAAGTAATTTAATTATTGGTCCTAATGGCAGTGGAAAAACCTCTTTACTCGAGTCCATAGTTATTCTGAGCCAGGGTAAAAGCTTTCGTAATTCTCAAAAGAAAAGTACCATTTTTGAGGGAAATACTAACCTTACCGTTACTGCCCTCTTATGCGATCAAATAAGTAGTCAATCCAATCACGAAATACGTGTTGGTATTAGTAAGTTTGCAAATGGTAAAACACTAGCGAAGATTGCTAGTGAAAAAGTCCAGCGCATTTCTGAAATTACAAGCTTACTTCCCGTTTGTGTGATTGAGCCAAATAGTACCGAGATTGTAGAAGGCAGCCCAGGACTTAGACGGCAAGTATTGGATTGGGGTGTGTTCCACGTGGAACATGATTTTGTGAAACACTGGAGAGTTTTCACTGCAGCGTTGAAACAAAGAAATGCGTTACTCAAAAATAAAAAAAGTGATCTTAGTCAACTTCGTTATTGGAATGAACTTCTTGCACCTGCGGCTGAACAGATAACTCAGCTGCGACGAAGATATTTTTCAGATTTAGAAGAGGAGCTTATCTCCTCTTTACAGTATTTCTTTCAAGATGATTCCGTAACGGTAGAGATATTGGATGGTTGGGATTCAACAGCCAGTTTTTTAGACTGCCTAAATGGAAATATTGAAAAAGACCAGAGGTATGGTTTCACGACTGAAGGCCCCCATAAAGCTGATTTTGAAATAAGAAGTAACGGCTATTTGGCAAAAGACTACCTGTCTAGGGGCCAGAAAAAGTTAGCTGTTTATGCAATAAGGTTAGCCCAGGTCGCCCACTATCAGAAGGTGTGTGGTAAAAGGGTTAGTTTATTGCTTGATGATTTACCATCCGAATTAGATAAAAGTAATTGCGAAAAGGTTTGTAAAGAATTACAGAGGTTAGAGTGTCAGGTATTCATTACGTCTATTGATACATCTAATCTAAATAATATGATTATAGATACGTTGTCGCCTAAATTGTTCCACGTGAAACATGGAACAGTGACAGCATGAACTTTCCCATGGCGGAGAAACACCAATGAGTGATAATAATACCTACGACTCTTCGAGCATTAAGGTCCTTAAAGGCCTAGATGCAGTGCGAAAAAGACCTGGAATGTACATTGGCGACACTGATGATGGTACTGGTTTACACCATATGGTGTTTGAAATTGTTGATAACTCAATCGACGAAGCTCTCGCTGGGCATTGTAGTGAGATAAATGTACTTATACACCCCGATGAATCAATAACAGTATCTGATAATGGTCGGGGTATTCCGACAGATATACATGAAGAAGAAGGTGTATCAGCCGCAGAAGTTATCATGACAGTACTTCATGCTGGTGGGAAATTTGATGATAATAGCTACAAAGTCTCCGGTGGGCTTCATGGTGTTGGGATTTCAGTTGTAAATGCACTAAGTAAAGAACTGAAATTAACTGTTCGTCGAGCAGGAAAAGTTTGGGAACAGACCTATATCCATGGAGAACCCCAAGCACCATTAGCAGAGGTTGGTGAAACGGATGTATCCGGTACCACAGTTCACTTCAAACCATCAGAGGGAACCTTCACAGGGATAAAATTCTCACACGATATATTAGCAAAGAGGCTACGTGAGTTATCATTTCTTAATTCAGGTGTTCGTATCGTCTTGAAAGATGAGCGTTCTGGTGTTGAAGATGTATTTGAATATGAAGGTGGTTTAAGCGCTTTTGTAGATTATCTGAATCAAAATAAAACACAAATGAACCCTGTATTCCACTTCAATGGCTATAAAGATTGTGACAATGGCGATAATGTTGGTGTTGAAGTTGCGTTACAATGGAATGATAGTTACCAAGAAAATATTTTTTGTTATACAAATAATATCCCACAAAGGGATGGTGGAGCACATTTAGCAGGGTTTCGCTCTGCCCTCACCCGTTGTTTAAATACCTTTATGGATAAAGAAGGTATGTTGAGGAAGGAAAAAGTTGCTACAACAGGAGATGATGCTCGTGAAGGTTTGACGGCAATTGTTTCAGTTAAAGTGCCTGATCCGAAGTTCTCTTCTCAAACTAAAGATAAATTGGTGTCATCCGAAGTTAAATCCGTAGTGGAATCTGTAATGGGGGAGAAGCTTAATGAATATCTTTTAGAGCACCCTGCTGTTGCAAAAACAATTTGTGGAAAGATCATTGATGCAGCGAAGGCTCGTGATGCTGCAAGACGGGCTAGAGAAATGACTCGTCGTAAGGGAGCACTTGATATCGCTGGCTTGCCTGGGAAATTGGCGGATTGTCAGGAAAAAGACCCAGCTTTATCTGAAATATATTTAGTGGAAGGGGACTCGGCGGGAGGATCCGCAAAGCAAGGTCGGAATCGAAAGAATCAAGCTATCCTGCCACTAAAAGGTAAAATCCTTAACGTTGAGAAAGCCCGTTTCGATAAAATGATATCTTCTCAAGAAGTTGGAACACTAATTACCGCATTGGGTTGTGGTATTGGCAGAGAAGAATATAACCTCGAAAAGCTACGTTATCATAGTATCATTATCATGACGGATGCCGATGTCGATGGTGCTCATATTCGTACCCTTCTATTGACCTTTTTCTTCCGCCAATTACCAGAGCTTGTGGAACGAGGGCATATCTTTATTGCTCAGCCTCCCCTCTATAAAATAAAGCGTGGCAAACAAGAGCAGTATTTGAAAGATGAAGAAGCTATGGATGAGTACCTTACTCAATCTGCTCTAGACGGCTCCTCATTTCATGTTAATGAGGAGGCACCTGGTATTAGTGGCTCTGGTTTAGCCAGTTTGATGGCTGACTATCACGCTGCTTATGCCATTGTACAGCGCCGATCTAGAATATACCCCGCGTCTATATTGGAGCGATTAATCTATAGCCCTGTTATATCCGATGAAATGATTAAAGATAAGACGGCTTTATCTGAGTGGTGTGTGGACTACGAAGGTCAACTTAATAAACAAGCTGATCCATCTGAACGTTTTAGTGTTGGTGTGTTTGAAGACCGTGAAATGGGAGTATTTTTACCGAGAGTTACCTTGGTTAATCACGGTATTCCTTATGAATATACGTATAGTAAAGACTTTCTAGCTACCAGTGATTATAAAGAGATGACACGTATTGGTGTCCTGCTTAATGATATTATTGAAGATGGATGTTTTATTAAGCGTGGTGAAAAGACCAAAGAAGTAAGTAACTTTAAAGAAGCTGTTGATTGGTTGATGAAGGAGTCTCGTAAGGGTCATATGATTCAGCGTTATAAAGGGCTAGGAGAGATGAACCCTGAGCAACTGTGGGAAACTACAATGGATCCAGAGCAACGACGTATGCTTAAGGTGACAGTGGAAGATGCCATTGCAGCAGACCAGATCTTTACAACGTTGATGGGGGATAATGTTGAACCAAGAAGAGACTTTATCGAAACCAATGCACTTAATGTTTCAAACTTAGATGTATAGTTAGTGTGATGTTACCTTCTTGAGATATGTAGTGTTATTTGGCATATTTTAAGTTGGAAGGGTACAAATAAAAAAGGCCTCTATAGATATAGAGGCCTTTTTTATTATCGATATTTAGAAAAATTACTCATGTATTAAGAGTAAATAACAGGAGCTAAAAAGCCATATTCTGATTAATCTAAGTTAGTTGGTACTAACAACGTTGCTAGACTCTTGTTGGCAAAGCTCGGCTGAGTTTTTACGAATCCATTCTTCGAGTTGCGTGGTTAGTTCTTTAGGTTTTCTATCTTTTGTTTGAGCCAATTGCCCTACCCTTATTTTAATCGTTCCAGGGTATTTGCTAATTTTACCAGGTGGCCAATATAAACCCGCATTGTGGGCAATAGGCAGAATACTCGTTTCCGCTTTGATCGCAAGCATTGCTCCCCCTGCAAAGTGGGGTTTCGTTTCACCCATAGGAACACGTGTACCCTCCGGGAAGATCAGTACACTGACCCCATCATTTAGTCGTTCTTTACCTTGTTGAATTAGTTGCTTTAACGCGTTTTGTTTTTTAGAACGATCGATAACTACAGGGTTAAGTGCCCTTAGCGTAAATCCAACAAATGGTATGTACATAAGCTCTTTTTTAGCCGCGACAACTTGAGGGGCAAAGTATTGTTGTAGGAAAAATGTTTCCCAGGCGCTCTGGTGATTGGCCACAACAACACACAACTCTTCTGGTAAATCTTGAGGGTTTTCGAGTTCGTACCGAATACCACAGGTTATCTTAAGCCACCAGCCGAGGAAGCGTATCCAACTGGTAACAATATAGTAGCGTTGTTTGAATGGTAGTAATAACCACGCAAATGGGGTTACGAAGACACTATAAAAAATGATGCTAATGACGTAACCAATATAGAAGATTAATCCTCGGGTGAAACTTATCAATGTGTTGTCCTGCTAGGTTAGGAATGTGTGGTTTACCTATTTAGCGGATTTTTTAACGATGGCTTTAGGATTACTTCGGGGTAACTAGCGTGTTTACAAAATCCGAGAGACTATTATAGACAGCAATGCCATTTAAGTGTGAGTTCTCGAGTTGCTTTAGTTTTACAAAAGATTTCAGACCTTTACCGGTTTTAACGAGTACCGGTGTACAACCCGAGTTAAGGGCAGCATTTAGATCGCTAATGCTGTCACCGATAAAAAGTGTTTCAGTTGATATGGGAATGTTGAGTGTTTGTGAAATTTGTTGGACGAGCCCTGGCTTGGGTTTTCGGCAGTTGCATTGGTCTTTTGGCCCGTGAGGACAGTAGGCTATATGATCGATTTTTCCGCCTGCTTTGGTGATAAGGTTGAGCATTTTTGCGTGCATGGCTGAGAGTGTTTCTGAAGTGAAATATTTTCGTGCGAGCCCTGATTGGTTGGTAGCAATAGCTATTGTATACCCCGCTTTTGTGAGGGTGGCTATGGCGTCAATACTTCCGGGTAGTGGGTTCCATTCAGCGGGGGATTTTATGTAGTCGTCGGAATCGTAGTTGATGACGCCGTCTCGGTCTAGGATGATGAGTTTTGTGTCCATAGGTGTGTTTCCTAGTGAGGGAGTAATATATTGATTGGTGGCGGATCTAAGAGCCCGTAGAGAATGAAAGATGTTATCCCAGAAAGTGCTAAAACCACATCTATGCACTCGCTTTGTTCGAGGGGTAGGCTCTAGGCTTGACTATGGCGTCCTTGCCGCAGTCATTTCTGGAATAGCATCTTCCGTTCTATGCTAATACCAAGGTCAATTTTTTATACGAGTAGGTAGAATGTAATCTCCTTTTCGCTATTCAGTTGGCCGCAGAGTTTTTTGGCCTTATTGCAATACAGAAATATCAGCGATTTCCAAAAACAATTGGTGAAGTTGTTGGAGTAACGCTAAACGATTATTTTTAACCGCTTCGTCTTCAACATTAACCATGACATTATCGAAGAAGGCGTCAACAGGTTCTTTGAGTTCAGCAAGTGATGCAAGCATACTGTTGTAGTTGGGTTGAGAGTTATTAGCATCAATGCTTATGCTGAACTCTGTAGCTTTTTCTGCAATGATTGATGCAAGTTGCTTTTCTTCATCCGCTTCAAACAGTGCATCTGATATTGCAGGAAGTGGTGTTTTATCCTCGCGTTTATTTAGGATATTACCAACACGTTTGTTTGCTGCTGCGAGTGCTTCTGATGCCGGTAATTGTTTGAAGGATTTTACTGCTTGGATGCGTTGGTAAAAATCTAGTGGTGCAGTAGTGTTAATACCCAATACTGCTTTTATAATATCGGTGCTAATACCCTCTTCTTGGAACCAGGTCATATATCGACCTTGTATGAAGCCGAGGTAGTCTTTTTTAACATCGGAGTTGTTGAGCTTGTCACCGTAGAGTGAGGCCGATTGTTCAAATAGTTCAACAAGGTCGAGAGGTAGTTCTTTGCCGATAATAATACGAAGAACACCTAAGGCTGCTCGACGTAGTGCATAGGGATCTTTATCACCAGTGGGTTTTTTTCCGATACCTAAAATACCAACAAGGCTGTCGACTTTGTCAGCAATAGCAACGGAGGCACCGGTTATAGAACTTGGTAGAACATCGCCTGAGAATCTTGGCTGGTATTGTTCATTAAGTGCTAAGCCCACCTCTACGGGTTCACCATCGTTGTTGGCGTAGTAGGTTCCCATAATGCCCTGTAGGTCTGGAAACTCTCCAACCATTTCTGTAGACAGGTCGGCTTTGCATAATAGACCGGCCCTTTCTGCCCATGTTGGATTGCCACCGATCTTTTGAGCTATGGTTTTTGCAAGTTGACTGACTCTTTGCGATTTTTCTAGCAAGGTGCCAAGTTGGGCTTCGAATACTACTTTTGCTAACGGTTCGTTATGCTGTTCTAAGTTTTTCTTTTTATCTGTTTCAAAAAAGAAACGGGCATCTGCTAATCGTGGGCGTATGACACGTTCATTACCTTCAATAACTTGGGAGGCATCATTACTTTCGATGTTTGCAACGGTAATAAAGTGAGGCAGTATTTTTCCGTTGTCATCAAGCACAGGGAAGTATTTTTGGTGTTCTTGCATGGCGCTGATTAGTGCTTCTTGAGGAACTTGCAAAAAAGCGTCTTCAAAATTTCCCATTAGAGGAACAGGCCATTCTACTAGGCCTGTGACTTCATCAAGTAAACTGTGGTCGATGGATGCTTTCCCTGATGATGTTTTTGCGATAGCTTCAACACCGTCTTTAATTTTTCTCTGGCGAAGGTTGTAGTCAGCGATGACATAACGTTCGTTAAGTTGTTGCTCGTAGCTTCCTGCGGATTCAATAGTGAAGCTGTCAGGGCTATGGAATCGGTGTCCCCTGCTTTGGTTGCTGGCTGTTTTTCCGAGAACGGTACAATCCAAAATATCATTTCCAAATAACACAACGAGCCAGTGAACCGGACGAACAAATGCGTCTCTGTGAGCACCCCATGTCATTCTTTTAGGAATGGGAAGTTTGTTAAGGGATTGTTCAATAATACCTGGAACTAGTTCAGCCGTTTGTTTACCCGCTTGAATTGACCGGTAGATTAACCAAGCGCCTTTTTTAGTTTCTAAAGTTTCGAGTTCATCAAATGAAACACCACAAGATCGAGCAAAGCCTTCAGCTGCTTTGCTTGGGTTTCCCTCTGCATCACGTGCCGCTTTTACTGCGGGGCCTTTGCGTTCTACAGATTTGTCTTGTTGTTGTTGAACAAGGCCGGTAACTTTTACGGCGAGACGACGGGGTGTTGCATATGGTGTGATAGCTTCAAATGCTAAACTATGATGCTCAAGACCAGCTTGAATACCATCGGCAAATGCGAGCATAAGTTTTTTTAATGCTTTTGGGGGAAGCTCTTCTGTTCCCAGCTCGATGAGTAAATCATTACATCGTACGTTTTCATTACTGGCTGACATGGTGATCTCTATTCGTTGTGTGGACCTGAGGTTACTTGACGTTAAGCGATTTCAGCTTGGCCTTGTGTAATTTCGAGTCGGTCAATTATTTTGCAGTGTTTTTTTCTGCATCTGCCGCTAATTTTTCCAGAACGCTGGTTCGTAAAGGTTCAGGGGCAAGCGGGAAACCTAATTTATGGCGTGCTTCAAAGTAGGTTTCTGCAACGGCACGGGATAGACTTCGAACACGTAAAATATATCGCTGTCGTTCAGTAACAGAAATAGCATGACGAGCATCTAATAAATTAAAGGCATGAGATGCCTTTAATACATATTCGTAAGCCGGCAATGGAAGTTTTTGCTCAATTAATTTTTGGCTTTCTTTTTCATAGTCATCAAATGCAGTAAACAATATTTCTGTGTTGGCATGTTCGAAGTTAAAGGTCGACATTTCAACTTCGTTTTGGTGGAAAACATCACCATAGGTGACAGTGCCAAAGGGGCCTTTTGACCACACCAAATCATAAATACTGTCGACACCTTGTAGGTACATTGCGATACGTTCTAGACCGTAGGTAATTTCACCAGTAACGGGATAGCAGTCCAAGCCACCGACTTGTTGGAAGTAGGTAAATTGTGTAACTTCCATTCCATTTAACCACACTTCCCAACCCAGCCCCCATGCTCCTAGTGTTGGTGATTCCCAGTTATCTTCAACAAAGCGGATATCATGTGTTAATGGGTCAATACCTAGTTGGCGTAATGAGTCCAAATACAATTCTTGGATATTATCAGGCGATGGTTTGAGCACCACTTGAAATTGATAGTAATGTTGAAGGCGGTTAGGGTTCTCACCATACCGGCCATCAGTAGGCCGACGACATGGTTGGACGTATGCAGCACTCCAAGTTTCAGGTCCGATTGATCGCAAAAATGTTGCGGGGTGAAACGTACCTGCTCCGACTTCTAGATCTAGCGGTTGAGTGATGACGCAGCCTTGTTTTGCCCAGTAGGTTTGAAGGGCAAAGATTAAACCTTGGAAGGTTGAAACATCAAAATCTTGAGAGTTATCGCTCATAGTCATTCGTTATCCGACGAGGTGTTCAAATCATGCATGAGGTACCATAGGTTTGACTGTGAGATGCACAAAAAAGCCTACAGCAAAACGCGATATTATACCTGCTGAAGAGGGGCTTATATAGAGTCTATAAATAAGAATTGGCTTACCATAGGAGAGTAGTAGTTATTATTGGTGGGATGGACAAATGATAATAACAACAATGTATGTAAGTACTAACTAAGGCGTAGTTTATCGATACAGGTGAATAGCTACTATTAAAGAGGTATTGATAATGTGACTTTGGCCCCAGAAATTTTGTTGCCCTCCCCCATTATATTACTTAACTGAATCGAACCTGTAAGATCAGCCTCTTTATGGGATTGAATCAATTTGTTAGCGAAAAAAAGACCAAGGCCAGTGGATTGTGATTCAACAGAAATTGAACCTTGAGAGAAATCCCCTTCTAACAGCTCTTCGGGAAAACCAGGGCCGTTATCATCAATGACTAAATATAGAAATTGTTCATCCTCTGTTGCTGAGAGTTTAATATTTAGGGCACCGGCTTTAATGCTGTTATAAATACAGGTATCGAGGATAATAAATAGGATACTGTTATCAAAAAAACCACTGACATCTTCATTACAATCTAGAGTGAAGTGTAAATTGTGTGCGGCAACAGTGTAACTGTGGCGGGCTATAACCTCTTCTAAGAATTCGATAGCAAAATGTTGATCTACATTGGCATAGAAATCATCGCCTAGGGATTTATAACTGGCTAGTACTCGAACCAATTCGTTACTAACAAATTGAGATTCACTTTTAATTCGCTGTACTTGCTGCTGCTGATCCTTGGATAAATTGACAGCGGATAACACATCATCTAACTCACCAAACATTAATCCCAATCGATTTTTTATTTCATGGATAGAGGCAGCAAGCAGTTCACCTTTTAACTCATCATTATTACCCATCGCCAGTTATCTCTTCCCATTGAAATTTAAGTTGTTCAAGTGTTGGGTGACGAGGATCTGATTCTGGAAGGGTTTCCAATTTCTTAAAGAGCTCGTCACATTTTTGCGTTAAATGTCGATCCGGTCGCCCTTTTTTAAAACGACCAATGATAGATTTTAGAACACCTAGATAAATATCTTCATCGGCATTTTTGAATGTGCTTGCTCGTAAGTATAAATCCAATGCATCTTCGACATCTTCTCGTAATAATAAATCTTCCCCACGCTCTTTGACTAACGCTAGGCGTTCGTCTGGACGATTGCTGAGGAAAACTTCAATGTTTTGGAAGTATTTAACTTGTAGACGTTTATTACCTGCGATATCAGTTAATACTTTTTCTCCGTAGGCCATAGCATCATCTTCAGTTTCAAACTGAAGTTTTGTATTAAAGATATCTAATCTATCGTCTAACGAAAGATTAGCCGCCATTTCAATAACGGTATCTGCTACACGGTATGCAAGTTTACCTTCTTCTTCTTTTCCGGAATTAATGAGCGTTTCGGCCTCTACTAGCGAACATTTTAAAGATAAAATGATATCAAGTTCAAAGTCAATTCGAGCGGATTCGATAAGATTTAGTGCTTCAACAGTACATAGTTTTTTATCACGCATACTGCCGTTTTTAATTTTTGGTTGTAAGGATTTTGCTAAACCAATAAATACCTCTGGCGTTTTGAAACAAGAGTTTTGTCCTAACGCGACAGCTTTTCGGCAGGACTTCCACATTATTTCGATATCACCATTTTTTTCGGAAACCCGAGCAAGAGCCTGTTGTCTTCGAACGGATTTGGGTGATTGCGCAATAGCTTCCATTAATACTTTTTGTGCTGCTTTATATTTTCCTTGTTCTTCTAGGGCTTTCGCCAGCCAGTCTTGGGCTTCGACGTATTTGGCTTTTGTTTTTGCTAAACTTTCTAGTAAGTTTTGAGCTTGTTCATACTCTTTACAGTAAAAGTGAACTATAGCCATACCCAATATTGCCCACGCAACACGTTTAATACCTAGAACAGTTTCATAAATATCTTTAGCTTCTTCAAAGCGATGTTCTTTGATTAAAATCTTTCCCTTGATGCGGTAAGCCGGCAAGGCAAACTTAGGGCGTTCCATTGCAAGTCGGTTACAGGCATTTAGGGCGTCTTCGATATTTTCGTCATCCATAGCAACGTTAATATCTTTATATATATCTTTGGTACGAATAATACGAACTAAGCGCGTTTTAAGTAATTCTAATGTAACCGGTTTAGCAATATAGCCGTCAGGTTCGAACTCCAGTGCGCCCATTACCATATCTTGGGTTTGCGCTGCTGTAACCATAATAAAAACAGAGGATGGTTTTACTAAATTATTAAAACGAATTTCTTCCAATATTTGCTGACCATCCTTTCCCCTTCCTAACTCATAGTCAGAAAACACAAGGTCATAATTATTGTCGCGAAGTTTCTTTAAAGCATCTTCGCCATTATTAACACTTTCTGTGTGTTGTACACCAATCGCATTTAACATGGACTTCATGGATGAACGCATTTCAGCTAAATCTTCTATGATTAGCACGTTCATCTTGTGGTAGGGAATTAACTTTAAGGGCATGCGTGTCTCACAACAAAATCCAAATTACAGAAAAATTCATCGATACCCTAAGTTTAGGAGTTTCTGACGAGGTTTCCAGTTGTTGTCAATGTGAGTAGAGATTTGGTTTAGAAGGGTTTTTGCGCGATTAAGCAGGAGAGGTCTCGATTTCCTTGAGAAACATCACCTTGACTGCTTAGTTGGTGAAAAATTAGTGTGTCTAAGGGGTTAAATAATTCAAGTAACTCATTGTTTTTAAGTAAGAATTTTGGGTTTGATGGACCGATTGAAGATTGTTTTTGTTGGTGAAAGGTTTGATAAAACAAAAGCCCACCGGGAGCTAAAGCTTCTATGATTACGGGGCATAGTTCGCGGTAGAGATAGCAGGATACAACAATAACGTCGAAGCTATCTTGGGGGGTTGAGTTAGTGATTGGGGTAAGTTTCAGATGTTGTTCTACATCTTGGTAACTGGCAGTAAGTCTAGGAACGTTTCGAGCGCTAAGTTGTTCAACAGCAACATCGGAAATATCAATCGCTTTTGTCATAAGGCCATGATTTGCAAGAAAAATAGCGTTACCGCCGGTTCCACATGCGATATCTATGGCGCTGCCATCGGGTGGTAAAAGGTAGTGATATTGTGATAACAGTGAACAGGGCTGTGGAAGGTTTCGGTGTGTATCACCTTCTAACATCTTGTTTTTGTATATCCTGTTCCACTTTTCTTGTTGTGATTGTTTGGTCATGATATCTACGTCAAAAATCGAGTTCTTTGGCGAGGCGTGATGCCTGCTGAGATAAGAAACTATCGATTTCTTGTTGACGCTTTAGAGTGGGTTGGTGTTGTTTTGTATAATGGACCATTTCATTGGCTAGCTGTGTCGCGCGGAACCTCTCGATTGTATCTGTAGACTGTTCAGCGATTGTAAATAAGGCTAATGCGGCCATGGCGTACTGTGATTGGTTCTGTTCAGAGTGATAGGCGTTACCCCATAGCTGGGTTTCGAGCATTTTTTGATGGTTATTTTTATTATCGATGGCACTACGAGTAAAACCATTATCCCATGCGTGTTGTAAGTTGAGCTCTGAAAATGGATTTTCTGTTCTGATGGATGATTTGCCAAAATGACTGGTGGATAGGAATTCTTGGCATCCTAGGTTATAGGCTATTTGTTCTGCTTGTTCGTGGCGTTGTAGTTGTTGGTCACTGTTTTCTTCTTCAAGGTTAGCCAGCATTATTTGAGTAATAGCATTGGATACCTTAATCGCACGTTGGCTACTGTGCTCAATTTGCATTTCAAGAAGGTCATTGGAGGACTCAATTGTTGAATGCAATGAGTGTAAGTCTTCCGTTGTGCTAAACACTGTTAAGTCTTGGTGAGATGATAAGTTCATAGGACAAGTCAAAGGTGATTGAGAGTGTGATGCCTATTGTATTGATTAGCAGCAAAAAATCCATAACCTGTCGTTAAGTGTGAGGAACAGAATGTATTGTTCAGTAGATCTGCGAAACGGCTAAACGCCGGAATTGCTCTCAGATCTACTGGTGAATTAAGGGAATAGTCTAATTTATAGACAGAATTACCTTGCCTGTTGTTTTATTGGATTCAATTAGGGTAAATGCTTGTTCAGCTTCTGTGATAGGAAGTTGTGTATCGATGATGGGTTTGAGTTTGCCTGTTTCAAAGAGTGGCCACACTTTTTCTGAAAGCTCAGCAATAAGGAGTGATTTATACTCATCGTTTCGGCTTCTTAATGTGGAACCTACTACGCTCAGGCGTTTTACCAATAGGCGCCCTAGGTCGATGGTAGATTTACGTCCGGCCATAATACCTATCATGATCATTCTGCCGTCGGTATTTAGGCAACGAATGTTGTTTTCGAAGGAGTCTCCACCAACGGGGTCTAAGATAACGTTAACTCCTTTCCCCTGCGTCCAAGTCTTGATGTGTTCTTGAATATTGTCATTGTGACGGTTAATGCCATTGGTTGCGCCTAGGGAGCGACAGAATTCGAGCTTTTCATTGGAACCGACAGTAACGTAGCAGTTATGCCCGAATTGGTGACAGAGTTGTATGGCTGCGGTGCCAACACCGCTGGCCCCTGCGTGACATAGAACGCTTTCGTTAGGTTGTAGGTTGGCTTCCATAAAAATGTTTAACCAGGCGGTGGCAAATACTTCGGGTAGTGCGGCTGCTTGTTCGAAACTGAATCCGTTCGGTATGGGGAGTATATGGCTTGCGGCACAAACAACGGTTTCTGCGTAGCCGCCTCCGGCGAGTAGTGCGCAGACTTTGTCACCGATTTTCCACTGGTTGACGTCGGTGCCAACGGCGGATATTTCTCCGGCACATTCTAGGCCAAGGATATTGCTGGCTCCGGGGGGGGCTGGGTAGACTCCTTTGCGTTGCATGAGATCGGCGCGATTGACGGCGGTGGCTTTGACGTTGATGGCAACTTGGTGTGGCTGTAGTGGTGTGGTGTCTAGTGGGTTTGGGGTGTTTTGCCAGATTAGTTGGTTGTCGTCGGTAATGGTGATGGCTTTCATTGGGGGCCTATAATTTGATGTTTAGTCTTTTGTGTATGTGTACGGATCTATAGGATCGCGTTGTATGTGGCCCATTATTTCAGAAACCGCAGCTAGTACATCCATGTATGCTTTCTTCGGCGTCCTTGCCTCAGAGATTTCTGAAATAATGGGCCACATACAACGCTACTAGCAAGATTTATAGATCTTTTGAATAGATAGAAAATTTTGTTCTTTGAAACCTGTGTGTCATGTACAACTTTGTTACTTGATCTGAATATCTTGTTTTAATAATTCTTCACTGTCTTTTAGTATTTCATACCGATCTCTTTCCAGTTCGGCGTAGCGGACCCAGCGGTTGGCGATTTCTTGGGTATCGTTAAAGGTGCTGGCGCGGGTGAAGCTGTTGATGGCGTCTTCAAATTGGTGTTTTTGTAAATAAGTTTGGCCGAGTAATACCCATGCGCGTTGTTCTCTACTTGGAAGGTGTCTATCCAGTGCTTGGGTGAATGCTGTGGCGGCTTCGTCCCAGCGGGCGAGTTGGTAGTAAGTGGTGGCAAGTTGGTAGTAGGTTTCTGCGTCGTTGGATAATTTGGCGGATTGTTTTAATGGCGATAGTGCTTTTTCAAATTCTTGTGCCGCACGTAGGCAGTTGGATAATAGTTTTAAGTTTCGGCTGTTGGTTTTGATGGTTTTTTCTTGTAAGCCTTTTTGCATGACTTTTGCAGCTTTGTAAGGGACACCTTGAGCATAAAATAATGTGGTTAGTGCTAGTAATAAACGTTCGTCGTTGAGGTGGCCTTTTTTGTAGGCGAGTTCCATAACCGCAAGTTGTTCTTTTTGTTGATCCAGTGTGGCGTAGGCACTGGCTAAACTGAGCATATAATCTTTGGTGGGAAAAATGCGTACCATCCATTTTAGTATAGAGAGGCGATGCTTCTCTAGTCCGAGTTTATTTAAGCTGGATTGAAGTAATACCATCCACTGTTCTTTTGGGTTCAGACTTTTTTTATCCACAATATCAATGGCTTTGTTAATACTGTCGACGACTTGTTGGTGATTCTCTAAGTAGTAGTAGGCTTGGGCTTGTAAGGCATATGCTTCTGCGCTTGGATTGTTGGTAAGTGTGAACCAGCGTTGTAGTTTTGTGATAACTTGTGGGTATTGTTTATTAAAGAAATAGAGTTGTGCGATATTGTAGGTGGTTTTTACTTTGAGAGCTTTGGGGTAGTTGTCTTGGGATAATAATTTCTCATAGGATGAAATTGCTTTGTCGATGTTATTTAAACCATAATAAATAGAAGCATATTGATTCCACATCATGGCTTTTTCATAACTATTTAGTGTTGCTGTTTTGTTAAGTTTATCCAAAATAGAGAGAGCCTTTTTTGAATCGTTATTTGAAAAGGCTCGTTGTGATATGGATAATAATTTGTAGGTATTTTCTCGAATAGTGGGTACTTTTTTGTATTTTTCGGAGAAAGCGGGTGTGGCTATGATGGAGAAAAATAATAAAACCCCGAACAGTAAATATTGAATATTGATCTGGCGAGAATCCGTTGATAGTTTAATGTTTGGCGGCTTCAGAGAGTCAGGCATTATTTTGCTAACCTGAATGTGATTTTATTACGAACACCAGACACGGAAATAGGTTCACCGTTTACAATGCGGGGTTTATAGCGAAATTTTAATACTGCATTTTTTGCGACATCACTAAATACCCCGTTGGGTTCTTCGGCGATGATATGTGGATTTGTTACGGTACCCAAGGGGGTAACGGTAAATTCAACGATTACCCAGCCTTCGACATCGTTAATTAATGCTCTTCGCGGGTATTGTGGTGCAACACGAACGATGGGTAGATAGTCACCTTCTCCTGTACCAACACCAAATCCGGATTCGATATTCATCGTTGGTTGAATGGGTACAGAGGGTAAATCAAATGCTTGTAAGCTAACTTGTGGTGATTCTCCGGAGGAAATACTGGGTTGTGGTGGGGCTTTTTGTGGTTTGGGTGGTTTGATGGGTTTGGTTTGTTGAATAGCTAAAATATTTTCACGTTTTTCTCGAATAAAACTAACGGCGGTATAATTTTGGTCATCCACCATAACGTAGCGACCTGAAGATATAAGGGATTGCATCAAAATAAATAACCCGAAAGTAATCATTAGTGCAATAGGTGCTGCATAAGTAAAACGAGAGAACATCAGCTCTGCCCTATTGTTTTCGGGTGGCTATAGCGATGTTGTAAACGCCTGCTTCGCGAGCGGCGTCCATCACTTTCACCAATTTGTCATTGGTGGATCGTTTATCTGCTTGAATGACAACAGAACCTTGTGGATTTTGTGCGTGCATACGTTCAATAACTGCACGGATAGAGCGTGCATCAATACGTCGTTTATCGATCCAAATTTCATCGTTTGCGCTAATGGCTATTAGTATATTAGCTCGCTCTTTGGTAACTGCGGTTGATGCTTCTGGTCGGTTGACGTCAATACCGGACTCTTTTACAAAAGAGGCAGTAACAATAAAAAATATCAACATAATAAATACCACATCAATCATTGGAGTGATGTCGATATTGGATTCTTCTTCTTGATGAATACGTGGAAATAATTTTCTCATCGTTTGTTATTTATCCGCAAGAATATGAGTAAGGTGTTGATTGATTTTAAGGGCTTTTTTGTTCAGAAAATTAAAAGCAATGAGCCCTGATAATGCGCTGACTAACCCAGCTAAGGTGGAAATAATCGCTTTGGAAAATCCTGACGCAATGGATCGAATATTTTCAGACTCTCCTTGGGTTAGCGCTTCAAATACTTCGATCATTCCGGATACTGTACCGAGTAAACCTAATAAGGGGCATAACATTATCAATGTACGTATGGTGGGTAATGCAAAATTGGTTTTGAGACAGATATGAGAAACAAGTCGTTGGCGGATTTGTTGCGCGTACCATGAGTTATGATCTTTTCGCATATTCCAATTATCGTAAACTTGTTGCACTTCTTGTTTAATTCCAATGTTAAAAAACAATACTCGTTCAATAATTAGAAACCACATTATCCAAGTGAGAACGCCTATGCTCAATAAGACATAACCGCCAGCTTCAAGAAACTCTCGAACCGATTGTAATGCTTCAATGAACCAGCCCACGCTACTGGTGCTCCTTTTCCGCTTGTTCTGCGATCATCCCGGCACTTTGTTCTTCCAAAATCATTAGCAGACGTTTGCTTCGGCTACTGACAATGGTATGAAACAAAACGATCGGAATAGCGATACTTAACCCCATCACGGTTGTAACCAATGCTTGGGAAATTCCACCTGCCATTAACTTAGGGTCACCGGTTCCGAAAAGGGTAATGGCTTGGAAGGTGTTGATCATTCCCGTTACGGTACCAAGAAGTCCTAATAACGGTGATACAACTGAAATTATTTTTAGAAACGTTAGAAAGCGTTCAAGTGGTGCTCGCTCTTTTAAGATAGCTTCACCGAGTTTTAACTCTAAGGTTCCCGTGTCGACAGATGCATTGTCTTGATAGACCTTAAATATCCTACCAAGAGGGTTTTTTACGTCAGGGACTAGGTTATCAATCTGTGAGGTTATACGTCGGCTTATAACCGTGAGGTATCCAAAACGTTCAATAATAATTAGAAAACCCAAAGCCCCTAACGCAAGAATAAAATAACCCACTATTCCACCTTGTTCGATTCGATCTGATAGTTCAGGGGTCTGAACCATGGCTTCGAGAATCGCTCCCCGCGTAGGATCAACACCAAAGCTGGATAAGTCATCTTCAGAGGTACGTAAGGAAAGTGCTGATAACCCAAAGTGGCTGGAAGGTTGTTTGTTATATTCAACAATTTTTTGTGTTTCTGGGATATATTGAAAATATTTTCCGTAACTAACAAGATTAAAGGCACCAACACGTATGACTTCTTGTTCAGACGCTATGCCATCAGTATCAATAACGTTAGTAGTGAAACGGCTGACTTTTCCGGTCTCTATGATTTCTCTTTGTAGTTCGTACCAAAGCTGTTCCATTTCCCTAATGGACGGTAAGGTTGAACTGTTGGCAATTTTTTTAGATAAGCCCGTTAGAAATAAGGAGCGACCAGGAAACTCAGCGGATATAATAGAGTTATCGATTTTAGCCGCTGCAGAACCTGCACTGGTTTGTAAGTGACTGAATAAGTCTTTTAAGGTTCCGAGGCGTTCATCCAATCTGGATTGTAATACTGTAACGGAATCAGCGTTTTTATCGTAGGTTTTTTCTAATTTAATACTGACCTTTTCAAGACTGTTTCTTTCTTTAATCGCATTTTTATAAAGACGTTTTTGTTGGTTTTGATTATTTAAAAAACGAGCTTCTCTGTTTCGATGTTCTTTGGCTTCAACTACGCGGCCTTCTTTAACCATCTGTAGCAAGTCATCGATGCTTCCCGCAATTGCCCAACTATTTTGACTGAACAACCCGGTTAATAACATACTGATAAACAGGGAAAGAGATATTCTTACTATTGGATGTTTTACAGAACGTTTTGTCATTAGGATTTAGCCTCCGTTGAGGTCGGAGTTGGTACCGGTATTTTAATAAGATTAGGAGCTGTTTGTTTTTTTGCCATTTTTAACCCAATACGAATATCACGTCTGTATCTGTCGTCCAATTCTTCCCATTGCTGTTGTTTTTGATTCCATACCCCTTGGCGCTTGCCATCGAGTGTTTGAAATAATAATGCAACCCGCCCTACTCTTAAAAAATCAACCTCTTGAGATTTTTCTCCCAAAATGACTGAGCCTTTGTAGGATTCAATGGTGCTACCGTATTCATTTTCAATATTGAAGGCTTCAAGGACTTGTCGGAATTTTTCTGCGCTAGAAACATCAGCCCGTTCCATGGCGCTACGAAGAAATTGAATGCGCTCTCTGCGTTCTTCAAGTAGGAAGGGTAAATCCAAATCTATAAATTGTTCTAAACCTTGGATCATTCGAAGTAACAGCGGAGAAATCTGCCGTTCAATTAAGGTAATGTCTTTTAGGGATTGGCTAAGTTCGATGATTTTGACATTTTGTGCATAGATTTGTTTTTTTAGCTGAAGGTTGTAAATATTAAGATCTTCAATGCGTTTTGATTCTAATTGATAGTTTGAGAATAGCTGTCGAGATTGATCACTGAGTTTATCAATTTTCTGTTGTGATGATTTGGCAATACTGTTGTTCTGTGAGGCTTTCTTGACGAGTGTATCAACGCTATTAGCGAGACTGATTTTTGATACCAACAGTAGTGATATTCCGAGAACGATTGTTAGAGCAAACTGCTGTACTTGTTTGACCTGAGTATGAAATGGAGATGATATCGCCGTAGACGTCATGAATTTTCAGCCATAATGATGTGATATTGTGTTGTTAATTCGGGATGTTATTTTTCGTTATTGTTCTTCGTTATTATAAGGTAGTTCTGCTGACCAATTACGAGTACATATTATTAATGTACTCGTAATATACCTGCTGCTTATTAACTCTTCTATCAGCTCTTTTTCAGCCTTTTTATTAAATACAGGGATTCTCCTGTGCAGCTTTGTTTTTTTGCAGTGTTTCTTGGGATAACATCCATTGATAGATACTACCACCAAGCTGCTGCCCGGTTACTTTAGCTGAGACAGCAACGGCCGTTTTAAGTGCATTCAATTGAATGCCAGTGTCAAAGCCCGCTTCCTCTAACATATACACTAAATCCTCTGTTGCTACATTGCCCGATGCGCCAGGAGCAAATGGACAGCCGCCTAATCCGCCGATGGAGCTATCAAAGCGACGTACGCCGAGGGTGATACCAGCCCAAGCCATTGCTAATGCTTGACCTCTCGTATCATGAAGATGAAGGTTAAAGCGGTCGGCCCCATATTGTTGTACTAAAGGGGTAAGAATATCAATGATTTGCTGTGGATTTCCACCTCCGACGGTATCTGAAATGGATATTTCATCAGCACCGGTGGCAACCATCTTTTCTGTTAGCCCCAAGGTGACATCAACTGGGGTTTTACCGTCATAAGGACAAACACAGGCACCGGATATATAGACTCGTGTGTTTATGCCGTCTTGTTTGGCTTGGGCTACTATTTGTTGGCAGACGGATGCTGCTTTTTCTGTGGTCATGTTGAGGTTTTTAAGGTTAAAAGTGTCGGTAGAGGCTACTACTACACCAACCGAGGTGACGCCATTTTCTTTTGCCCGTTCATAACCTTTCATATTGGGTACAAGCACGGATACATTTACATTGGTTTTATCACTGGCTTGGGTTAGGTCTTTTAGGCCTGAAAGAACATCAACGGCATCGGCCATTTGAGGAACCAGTTTGGGGTGTACAAAGCTGGTGGCTTCGAGGTGACTCACGCCGGCGTCAATTAGGGCTTTTGCCATTGTTAATTTTTGAGCGGTGGCGATAAGCTTAGGTTGGTTTTGTAAGCCGTCTCGTAGGCCAACTTCTGTGATAATAACCTTGTTTGACATCTTTATTACCTTTTTGAACGTGTGCGAATGATTTAGAGGGTATTCTGTTACATTCTACTGACGTGTAAAGACGCATTATACGTCAATATGGAGTAATGTAAGTTTTATGAAATAGATTTTTATAGCAAGTTTGTAACCCCATTTTTCCGTTAGTTAGTCATATTTGTTTATTTTTATATTAGCCCTTTTCGGAGATCATCATGAGTGATGTAGTAACGCTAGATGCAAGCGAACGTGAATTGTTTCGTGACACCCTAAAAAAATTCCTTAAAAACGAAGTTGCCCCTCATTTCGAGCAATGGGAAAAGGATGAAATTTTCCCCCGCGATTTATGGAATAAGATGGGTGAAAATGGTTTTCTTTGTGTTGATGTACCTGAGGAATATGGTGGTTATGGCGCCGATTTTCAATTGTCTGCAATTGTTGTAGAGGAACTCGCTCGCGGTGGTTATGGTTCGATATGTACCAGTGTGTCTGTGCACTCAGATATAGTGGCCCCATATATTACCCATTTAGGAACGGAAGAACAGAAGCAGTATTGGTTACCAAAATTAGTTTCCGGTGAAGCGGTTGGTGCTATTGCTATGACTGAGCCCGGCGCGGGTTCAGACCTTCAGGCTATGCGTACTTCAGCAGTTAACAGCGGTGATGAGTACACGGTTAATGGTAGTAAGACGTTTATTACGAATGGCCAGCATTGTGATGTAGTGATTGTTGCCGCAAAAACCGACCCGACAAAAGGCTCAAAAGGTATTTCGCTTTTTACCGTTGATTGTGCTTTGCCTGGTTTTAATCGAGGTCGTAATCTTGAAAAAATGGGTTTACATTCAGGGGACACTTCTGAGCTATTCTTTGAAGATATGAAAGTTACCAGTGATCAGGTATTGGGTGGTTTGGGCCAAGGTTTTGTGTGTTTGATGAAGGAATTACCCCGTGAACGCCTCATTCTGGCGGTTGGAGCAATTGCAGCCTGTGATGGCATGATGGATTGGACGGTTGAGTATGTTACCGAGCGAAAAGCGTTTGGTACTACGTTGTCGACTTTTCAAAATACACGATTCAAATTAGCAGAAATTAAGACACAAATTGAAGTGAATCGAGCGTATGTGTCGCTGTGTAATGACAAATATCAGCGTGCAGAATTGTCAGCGGTAGAAGCATCCATGGTGAAGCTGTCTACTACCGAGTTACAGTGCAAAGTGGCCGATGAATGTTTGCAGTTATTTGGTGGTTACGGCTATATGACGGAATACCCGATATCTCGCGCGTTCATTGATGCTCGGGTTCAGCGAATATATGGTGGTACGTCTGAAATAATGAAAGAAATTATCGCACGGGATCTTGTTGGACGATAAATTAGGCACACTTATCAACATGTTGTAATCGGGGAAATTTCGCAGAAGCATTTTTGCGTGTTTCCCCTTTTTTTATTGTTAATTTAATATTGTTTTCTGTTTGTTGATGGACTTCACTGTCAGCAATAATCTGTTCTGCGTGTTGTAATGGAATAATGGAACAGCCATCACTGTCAGCAATGATTAAGTCACCAGGATTTATAGTGACGGAGCCCCATATACCATCAATGGAAATAGGAACTTCAAAGTGGGTAAAACTAAAGAATTTGTGAGCGTTAATGGGGGTTTTATATTTGTAGAGAATAGGAAGCTCTAGCGTTATAAATTCCACAGCATCACGGATGCCCCCGTCTACGATAAACCCAACTGCGCCATTGTTTTTCATACTGGTTGCCATGTTGTCACCAATCAACGCGCCTTTTTGACAGTTATTGGAATCAATCACAACAATTCCCCCTGGATAAACACAGTCGTCTAATTCAAAGGTGGTTTTTGCATCATCTCCCGCCTCAACGCAGCCCTTTGCACATATAGCCGGTCCAATCAGTATTTGATCAAGACCTAGAGAGAGAAAGCTGGGGGCTAATACCTGAGATTCTAATCCCATAGCGACCATTACATCGGCAATAACGGCGGTTTCTAAGGTTTTCAGTCGATTTATCAGTGCTTGTGTGTTGTTTGTAATCATTAGAAGAGCAGCCCGGTAAAAAAACAATTGCTTGAGATGTAAAGTTAGCATACGATTTGTTGATATACTACTGATATATCAGTTAGAGCAAGGCATTAACTTTAAGCTGAGGGGTTATGGTGTGAATGACAAACTACCCACTGAAATGATCGATTCATTAAAAACAATGGGGTTTATCAAAAATGGAGAGGTTATTAACTCTCAACCATTAACGGGGGGCGTTGCTTCAGATATTTGGCGTATTGATATTTATCCTGATGGTAGCAGCGATTGTGCCGTTGAAAAAAACCAATACCAGACGTTGTGTATAAAAAGAGCCCTGTCTCAATTAAAGGTGAAACAAACGTGGGAAGTATCTACGGATCGTAATGCCTATGAAGTGCGTTGGTTTCAAACCGTGGCTGAGTACTTTTCACATGATGTGGTTCCTCAGATATTGGCACATGATGAAAAGCGCGGTGTATTTGCGATGGACTTTTTACCACCGGAAAATTACCCCGTTTGGAAGAATCAATTACGTGATGGTGTTGTTGATCTACAAACGGCTCAACAAGTTGCTTCAAACCTAGGAAAAATTCATCAACGTACCGCACTACCCTCTCTGCGAACGGACCTTATCCAACAATTTGATACTATGCATTTGTTTTATCAAATACGTATCGAGCCGTATTTTTTGGCAACCGCAAAACAACATCCAGATCTTAAGGACAGTATAGATAATCTTGCTAATGGTTTGGCAAAAAACCAAAAAGCCTTGGTTCATGGCGATATTAGTCCGAAGAATATCTTGGTTGGAGAAAATGGACCGATTTTTTTGGATGCGGAATGTGCAGTGTACGGTGATCCTGCGTTTGATATTGCTTTTTTGCTAAATCACCTGTTATTAAAATCTGTTTGGCGACCGTTGTTATTAGATCAACTGCTTAACAGTTTTACTGTAGCTTATGAATCGTATTTATCTAATGTTAATTGGGAAAACCCATTGGAATTTGAAAAAAGAGCCTGTTTATATTTGGGTGTGTTTTTATTAGCCAGGATTGATGGGAAATCACCGGTGGAATATATAACGGAGGAAAAAGATAAGATATTTGTCCGTTATATTGGTCGAACGATTATCGACAAAAAGTTATTAACATTTTTAAAAATACGAGATTTATGGAAACAAAAGGCATCATAAGTGGAATAAATATTTGCTTTGTTGATTTTACAATTATTTATCCACAAGGGGGATCACTTACCCACAAAGTTGTTCTTTATCCACAAGGTTATTCAACTATTTAATAGAGATCAGAAAATTAAAAGAGAAGAGTTAACAATGAAAAATAATTTTTCAATAAAAAAAATTAAAGGTCGACGAGTATGGGATAGCCGCGGGCGTCCTACTGTAGAAACAGAAGTATTATTAAATAACGGTGGTTTTGGTCGAGCTATTGCACCCGCCGGAGCATCAACGGGATCAGGGGAAGCAGTTGATCTTCGGGATAACAAGAAAGCCTTTGGTGGTTATGGTGTGGATAATGCGGTGGCAAATGTTAATGGTGAAATTTTAGAAACGTTATTGGGACTAAATGCGACTGATCAAAAAAATATTGATCAATGTTTAGTTAATCTTGATGGAACTGATAATAAAGAGCGTCTTGGTGGTAATGCAATGATTGCTACCTCTATGGCGGTTGCACACGCAGCGGCAAATGGTGAAAAAAAACCGTTATGGAAATACTTACGAGACAAAGAAATCCATCTGTCGAACAAGATTGTATTACCATTACCGGAAATACAGATTTTTGGTGGTGGAGCTCACGCAGAAGGCCATTTAGATTTACAAGATTTTATGGTGATGCCATATGGCGCAACGACGTTTAGTGAAGCAATGGAGTGGATAGCTGAAATCTATTTAGCAGCGGGTTCTATTATGGATGCGCAAGGAAAGCGTTTTGGTGTGGCTGATGAAGGTGGTTATTGGCCAGTTTTTGCGAGTAATGAAGAAGCGATTGAAACTCTAGTAAAAAGTATAGAGTTGGCAGGGTTTTCTACAGAAGATCAAGTTGGTATATCACTGGATATTGCAGCAACACAGTTATATTCAAATAAGGGTTATTTCTTAAAATCGGAAAAACGTACGTTAAACAATGAGCAGTGGTTTGATTTAATGCTGAATTGGTTAAAGGCTTATCCAATTATTGCGATAGAAGATCCTTTTGTTGAAGATGATTTAAACAGCCATGCAAAACTTCTGACTGCTATTAATACTAATGTGGATAAATGTATTGAATTGGTAGGTGATGACTTATTGGTAACCAATATAAAAAATATTTCCGCTGCAAACGAGATAAATGCGTGTAATACGTTATTGTGTAAACCTAATCAAGCTGGGACGTTAACGGAGGCGAAAGCAGCTTTTGAAGCAGCCAAAGAAAACGGTTGGAACACGATTGTTTCTGCTCGATCAGGAGAAACTGAAGATGTAACTATTGTACATTTAGCGCTAGGGTGGGGAATTGAACAGCTAAAGGTGGGTTCTTTTGCTCGTTCAGAAAGAATGGCAAAATGGAATGAAGTGATTCGGCTGGAAGATCAGTTGGGTTCGGATGCGGTATATGCCGGTGGAAAACCCTTAGGCAGGGATATCAAAATATGAGTAAAGTTGAAGAAGCCTATTCTTTAATTGAAGAGAAAATTATCACCATGGAATTGGCCCCTGGTGAACTGTTGTCTGAAAATGAACTGGCCAAAGAGCTAGGACTCGGTAGAACGCCGGTTCGTGAAGCGTTACAACAACTCGCTCGTCAATATTTGGTGGAGGTGATGCCAAGGCGTGGTATTCGCGTTACTGAAATTGATATCAAAGTACAGATGCGGTTAATCGAAGTGCGTTCTGTATTAGAACAGCTACAAGCAAAACTGGCAGCAAAAAGAGCAACTACTGAACAGAGACATCGATTCATTGAAATTGCTGTGGCGATGGAGTTGGCGGCAAAACATCAGGATTATCTTAATTTTGTTGGATTGGACAATGAGTATAATGTTTTGATGTCAGATGCATGTGATAACGAATTTGCGGGTGCAATGTTACATCAGTTGCATGGTTTATCTCGTCGGTTTTGGCATCGACACCATCAATTGATGAATGATTTACCGGAAACTGCTCGCTTGCATGCTCAAGTTGCAAAAGCCATATCAAAGGGTGATGAAACCTTGGCGGAACGTGCGGCAAAAGAGCATATGGATTATATCAATACGTTTACGAGAGCAACGTTAGAATTGTAATGTGTTGAATGTTACTTTTCAGCGCTATATGCAAGATTTAAAGATTTACTGAATAGATATTTTTTAATATAGATGCGAATTAGGACAAAACTATGAAAGTGCTATTTCATTACGATGCAGGTCCTGCACTAAAGAAACAACTGGAATCATTAAAATCTCAAGGTCTTGATATTGTTTGTTGTCCTGAAGGGCCTGAGCAACCTTTTATGGATGAGCTAAAAGATGCCGAGGTTATATGGCATGTACTTCATCCGCTAACTCGAGACATTATTGAACAAGCACCAAAACTAAAATTGATACAGAAAATTGGTGTAGGTACCAATACTATTGATTTAGACGCTGCAAAAGAAAAAGGCATTATTGTTTGTAATATGCCGGGTACCAATTCCCAAGCTACCGCTGAGATGACGTTGTTACTCATGATGGCAGCATTGCGGCGTTTGCTTATTATGGATAATACCTGCCGTAGCGGACAATGGCGTATTACCAAAGAAACAGAAGAGCAGCTTTTTGAAATAAAAGGAAAGACGATTGGTTTAGTTGGGTTTGGAGGTATTCCCAAAATATTAGCACCGATATTGGAAGCTATGGGTGCTAATATTGTTTACACAGCGACAAAAGAAAAAAGTGATGTTAAATACCACTACCTTTCTTTGGATGAGTTACTGAAACAGTCTGATATCGTGTCGTTACATGCTGCATTAACAAATGCTACAGATAAAATGATTAATCAAAGGGCTCTTTCATTGATGAAAGATGGAGCGATTTTGGTGAATGCTGGGCGTGGAGCATTGATTGATGAATCGGCTGTTTATGAGGCTTTAGTGTCAGGAAAATTGGGGGCAGCGGGTTTTGATGTGTTTACACAGGAACCTGTTAACGAAGACAATCCCCTACTAGCATTGGATAACGTTGTGTTATCGCCTCACTTAGGTTGGTTAACGAGAGAAACCTTAGATCGAAGTGTAGAGGTGGCAGCGAAAAACAGTGTTTCAATTTGGGATGATACACCTTTGGTATTTCGCGTTGCGTAAATAGAGGGTGACGGTATATAAGTAATAGGCTTGAAATTTTGTTTTAGGCACTTTTATACGTTACTTGTATACCGTCATTTATTTATCCAGTTAAGCCGATCGTAACGACTGATTTTTACCATCAAGATTCATACGTTGCCATACTTCACTAACGCTCATGGGTTTGAAGTTAGAATTGGAAAATTCCTCTTGGCATAATTGGTAGATAGCGCGATTGTAGGGTGCATCAACATTATATTTATCTGCCATTGCCAACAAATAACCGTTTATACCTTCTAATTCATTATCACTGCGGCCATTTTGAATAATGTCTTGCGCCATACTACTCACAACCATTTTTTGACATTTTTTTCGAATAATTTACGGGTTAAAAATTGTGGTAAGCGAGCACTTGCTCCCATTAGAAACCAGCTCGGAATATCGCCTACTTTACATTCTTTATGCCCTGAAGCTTTAACAATGTTCACACCTTCAAAGGTTAATTGGCTAAGGATTTTTTGAAATTTTGAGGCGTCATCAATATCACGATAACCTAACCCCATCAACGTAGTAAATGAGTTGGTGAGATTGACGATCATTTTTGATAATGCGGCATCTTGAAAATGATCACTTACGATTGCTTCGACACCTTGGTTAAAGATATCAGCGACTATTTTTATTTCAGATTTTAGACTGTTATCAGGTGTGCCAAAGATAAAGGGTCCTTTGGCCTGATACCCTACGACACCGGGTTCATCTAACCATGCATTAAAACTGATAATGCCGTATACAACCTTAGAAAAATACTTGGATAGGATTTGTTGATTCTCAACGCCGTTTTGTAATCCCACAACGATGGTGTTTTTTTCACATTCTTCACCGTAGGCTTTTATGATCGCTTTTGATAAACCGTCTAAGCTGTAGTTTTTTACACACAACAAAATAACGTCGGGTATTGGACAGTCCGTGAAATTTTCTACGGTTTTTATTGAGCATTTTTCTCCTTTATCTTCATGGTGTTGAAGGTAAGAGAAAATGCTATTTTTTTTGATGGCATCAAGGGTTTCCCCTCGGTCTAATACATAGAATTTGTTGTGAGTAGGTGCAACCCAGGACGCAATGGTTGCACCTACTGCACCGGATCCGACCAATAAAACCGCTTTTTGTTTGATAGCTGTGTTTGTTGTTGTCATCTGATGGCCTACTTTATCCGGTGAACGCAAATGGGGCTTGATAATGTTCGTTTGGTAAATCAAAACACGCATTCATATGAGCAGCGTAACGAAACTGAAATGGCTGAGTTTCAATATTTAGGTTTCGTAACATGTCGCCGTAAGGGCCTTTTCCGATGGTTAACACACCAGGGTCATCGCCACCGGTTTTCCATAATCTATCCATGTGTTTGGTGACATTAAAGTTGGCTTTAAATTGTGTAGGGCTTTGTAGTAGTTGATTGTTAAGTTTGGAATAAATATTGGACCGAACATCAAACGCGGTGCTTTTTCCTGAGGTTGGTACAGAGAGGCTGAAGTACTCGTTGCCTTGCACATCCGTGGCGATGGTTTTTGAGGTGTTATTGTTGACGCCAATATCAATGGTGTCGACAACTTTAGGCAATCCCCAAATGTCGTTGCCGCGAATACGGTTCTCTAATGAAGTAACGGGCATGTGGAAAACGTAATAACCAAACTTCTTAAACAGGCCATCCATTATCATTGGTAATACCGGTACGTTGATCGAGGGGTCGATCATTACGGGAATGGTCATGGCTATTTCGTTGTAGGGAGCAACACCACGAACCTTTTGGTATTCGTAACATGAGAAGGTGACGAGAGCCCTACCCTTTGGCATGGCGACGGGTTTCATTTTTGGGTGTGGCAACATGGCTTGGGCTTTGTCGTAGTCACATAGAAATACGCCGATTGCGCAGGTAACGTTGCCGTAAAGTGTTGGGAACTGGTAGTCTTTGGTTATTGTGTCGGATAACTTTAGGGGTTGTTTGTTATTACGTAGGGTGAACTGTTGGAAGAACTCGTCGGAGAAGTCTGCTTCATTGGGGAGTAGGCCTGGTTCGATGATGTTGTTGGGCTTCATGTTGGGTTTTCCAGCAGTTGGTAAGGTTATTCACACTATTGTGTCGAGGAACCTTTTTCGAGTGAATAGTAAAAATAACCTAACGGACAATTTTCATGGTTAAACGTGTATGAGTAGTTCAATTCTGCTTGATGAATTTATCAGTCATTTGTACCGAGCTGCTCCCAATGTGCAGCCTGATCAGTACCGTGTTTGGGCTTTGGAGCAGTTATCTCGGGTGATTGATTTTGATGCTGCGTTTTGGGGTACGGGTAACCAAGCGGCTATTCGATTTCATTATGTGAGCCAATTGGGATTGGATGAGCATTATGCGACTCGCTTAGAAGAAACGATGGAGATGAATCCGATTCGCGATGGTGTGCTTAATAATTTAGGTAAACCTGTGGATATGTCGGATGTGATTTCTGATGAGGCGTTTTATCAGTCTGATTTGTATAGCCGAATGTTTCAGCCTTATGGCATTGAACGTATTTTGGCTTCGGGTCATGTGGATATGAATACAGGGTTGTATACGTTGCTCAGTCTTTACCGGTTTGATCGTGAGCATGTGTTTACGGATGAAGAGCGTCAATTACAGCAACATCTAATTTACCATTTGGTATCAGCTGTATCTCATGCGTTTTTTTTGCATTTACGAGTGGGAAATCGGTTACGGGAGACTGAGGGTCAATCAGCTTCGGCAATTTGTGATCAACAAGGGTGTTTTCATGAGGTGCAGCCACGTTTTGTTGCGATGTTGAATGAACACTTTCCCGATCGGCAAATGTCTACCCTGCCCTTTAAGCTGGAATTGCCGTCTTCTGAACATCGTTTTGAAATGAATAACCTGTCTATAGACGTAAAGCCCCTAGGGGATTTGGTTATGGTGAGTTTGCGCCCTTTAGGACGGTTGGATTTATTAAGTGAACGTGAGAAGCAGGTTGTTGCGTTGGTATGTAAGGGGCTGACCTTTAAGGAAGTTGCAAAATCATTAGGCTTGGCTCCTTCTACGATCTCAAATCATTTATACCGTGTGTATGACAAACTGGGTATTTCTAGCCGTACAGAATTGGCGAAGTTAGTGGACAATGACTAGATTTTGTCGGTTTTTAAGGGGTATTGAATATTTGCTTACAAAACCTTTGGGCTGAATGGGGTTATTTTGAGGGCTTTTTAGGGGCTTATTGATCAAAAAACAGGGTGACTCATTAGTCTCTCTCTTTTTTGAGAATATGTCGTTAAAAGGATACAAAACTTCAACGATCGTCAACTAGCATAACGCTTAGTCTTTGCATACTCTATAGGCGTAAAGTGGTAAGCAAAGTAGTAAGAACGTGCAGATCTCAAAGGGGCTCGAGAGAGTGAGGTGTGTGATTCGTTCTTTTTCAGAGTGTATCTTGAAGTGAATATTCTGCAGGTTTGATTCCTGTTGTGGTGTTGCTTCTAGGATAAGGGCTAATAAATGATTCCTATAAAAAAAGGCTTTGAAGCCGATATTGACTACAACTATCAGAGAATGTACGTCTCTGGCATGATGCAATTGATTTCCCATATGTTAAAAGCGGGAAGTCAGGTGGATGATGTGATTAAGACTGAAGTTGCTGACATGCCGGAAGGTTTTGTGTTTCGCATGTGTGTGATGCCGGGTGAATTAAGTTTGACGATGCAAAAGCAGGATGGCGCATTGATAAACTTGACGAATTATACGGATAAACCCGATCTCACCATGAGTTTTAAGCACGTGACGTTTGCGTTTTTGGTGTTTAGTTTTCAAGAGCATACGGCACAAGCCTATGCAAATGAGCGGTTGGTTATTGATGGTGATTTACCGATGTCAATGAAAGTGGTTCGTTGTCTGAATCGCTTACAGACTGTCATTCTTCCAAAGGTCGTTGCGAAAAAAGCAGTGAAAACGTATCCGGATTTAGAGTTTATTCAAAAAATCCAAATGACGACCAAAACCTACAGTCAATTCCTTCTTAATCTAGTAAAAGAGCGTTAATCATGGCGAACGAATATTACGAATTTTTCTGTCCTGTAAAAATGGTGGCAGGATTTAAAGCATTAGAACATATCCCTTTTGAATTGAGCTCACACGATGCTTCTCGCCCGCTGATTATTACTGATCGTGGAGTACGCGGTGTTGGTTTGGTTGATATCGTTATCAAAGCTCTTGAAGCAGCGGATATGCAAGCAACTGATATCTTTGATGATGTTCCGCCAGACTCCTCAATGATTACTGTTGCTGCAATAGCAGCGCTATATCGTGAAAAGGAATGTGATTCCATTTTAGCGATTGGTGGTGGGTCGGTTATTGATACGGCAAAAGGTGTCAACATTCTTGTCTCTGAAGGTGGTGATGACCTTCGTGCCTATTCAGGAACCGGTGTTGTTAAACGCCCTCTTAACCCATTTTTTGTGATACCAACAACAGCGGGTACAGGATCAGAAACAACGAATGTTTCTGTGATTAAAGATGATAAAACAGGTGCGAAGGTACCTTTTGTTTCTCCATTTTTACTCCCTGATGCGGCCATTCTTGATCCTCGAATGACGTTAAGTTTGCCACCAAAAATTACCGCTGCAACAGGAATGGATGCTTTAACCCATGCGGTTGAATCGTTTACAGGTTTGGCGAAAAACCCTATTAGTGATGCTTATGCCACTGCGGCAATGAAAAAGATCACGACTCACTTGCCGGAAGTATTAAAAAATCCAAGTGATGCTGCTGGCCGTTTGCAGCTTGCAGAAGCATCCACCATGGCGGGTATTGCTTTCTCAAACTCGATGGTAGGTATGGTTCATTCATTAGGCCACAGTGTGGGTGCCAAGTGCCATGTACCTCACGGATTGTGTATGAGTATTTTGATGCCTCATGTGTTGGAATTTAACTTACCTGTAAGTAGTGAAAATATCGGGGAGTTATTATTACATATCGCTGGTTCTGACGTGTATGCATCTACACCCGTTGCTGAACGCCCAGCAAAAGCGATCGCCACAATTATTGCACTAAAAGAAGAGATGTATGCGTTGTGTGAGTTGCCACGTAAACTATCGGAAACTGGCAGCGTGAAAGAATCTGATTTGGAAGGTATTGCGCGTATGGCTTTGGATGATGGTTCAATGCTGTTGAATCCAATTGACGCTACATTTGAACAGGCTCTCGCTGTGTTAAAGAAAGCGTTTTAATTGATGTGAATGTTAACAGCTAGTTAGCGGCAGCTAACATCTCGTTATTCATATAATAAAAAAGGCGATGTATTACTTTGAAAATCAAAGTAATACATCGCCTTTTTTATTATCGGTAAGTTAGTTTAGGTTTAAAAATTAACCTGCTTGTTGCCTTGGAGCATCAATAGCTCCGCCAAAGACCTGCCGTTCAGGTGATGCTTCTTGTGTATCACTTGTACTGCTAGTTGATGTGGTTTGTGACGTTGGTTGATCTGGTGAGCTGGCAGTATTACCACTTGTGTCAGAACTCGCTGATTCAGTTCGGCGTGGCTGCTCGCTTCCAAGGTTACCTACTTGTTGATAGGTTGATACCGCAGCAGTGTTGTTTGCCAATGTAGACGTTTGTGACTCCACTGGAGGTGGTGCCGGGGTTTCTACCGTACTATTTTCTGCAACTTGTTGACGGTTCTCCGTTTGCCGAGTTTCAACGTTAGCTTGTTGATTTGCCTCTCTATTATCAGGAGTCGTTGTCGCACTAGCCTCTACCGCAGCTCGCTGTAACTGCTGTTCTGTTTGTGAAACAGCCTGGGTTGGATCTGTGGGTTGAGGGGCTTGTTGATTGGTGGCGGCTTGAGTTGCTTGAGAGGCAGACACAGAATTATCTTGGCTATTGAGCGGCTTTTCTTGCTGAGGCACCGCAAGTGGCTCGTTAACAGTCACAGTGTTACTGTTCTGCGTTACAATAACGGGCTGTTGTAAAGAAATAGCAACCATACAATACTCCGGGGAAATCCCTATATTGACTCATATAATTTTCATGCTACGGCAAATCAACGGAAAACGTTAGCAGTTTTTGGCTGTTTTTTAGGCTGTTTGGGATTAAGAGGCCCCGCCGTTAGTGCTTTGCAGCGGCTTTTAGGGTGGAATTGGGTGGATTTGTGTCTATTTATGAGTGAGTAATATGGAGTATGAGTTAACGGTTTGGACCGTATCCTTATTGGTGATCTCTGGTGTTTGTGCAGGGTTTATCAATACACTGGCTGGTGGTGGCAGTATGTTAACGTTACCCGTTCTGATGTTAATGGGAATGCCTGCCGATATTGCCAATGGAACCAATCGATTAGCGGTGGTTATTCAGTCGTTAACGGGTGTACACGGGTTTAAAAAGCATGGGTATTTAGAGACAGCAGATATCATACCGGTGATGAAACCAATGTTAGTGGGTGCTTTTCTTGGTGCATTGGTTGTGTCGTATATGCCTCCGGATATTTTAAAACCGGTGCTGCTGATTACTATGATGGTTATGTCGATTGTGATGATGTTTAGCTCCACAGCGGTATTTCCTGGTGAACATGAAAAACCAAAGTTGTTGGGTGATTTACGTTTTGGAAATGTTGGTATTTTTTTATGTGGGTTATACGGTGGCGCAATACAAGGAGGTGTTGGATTTGTTTTAATATTGTTTTTTTCGGGTGCTATGCGTTATGGAATTCTACAGGCGAATGCATGGAAGATGGTATGTACCTTGGGGTTTGGATTTTTATCGTTAGTGATTTTTATTATTAGAGAACAGGTGGTGTGGCTGCCAGGAGCTATTTTGTCGGTAGCCACTATCGTGGGTGTTTTGTTATCACTAAAATTTGCGATGAAAGCAAACCAGGAGGTATTAAAGCGATTTGTACTGGTGGTTGTTTTGATTGTTTGTGGTGTAACAATTTTTGTGAATTAGGTATTTTTATTGAGTAGACACGGCGAGATTAATCTATTGGACTTACTACATGGTCACCCAGCTCCTCAATAACATGGAGATAAATCTCTGTTGTACGAATGTCTGAGTGTCCCATGAGTGTTTGTATTTGACGTAAGTCGTATTTATTTTGTAATAAACGGGTAGCAAAACTGTGGCGAAAGGTATGGCAGCTGGCGTGCTTTCGGATTTTTGTCGCATTTATGGCAATTTTTACCTGTCTCTGAATAGTACCCTTATAAATATGATGTCGACGTTTAATGTCTGACCTTGGGTCAACACTGGTGTTGTGTGAGGGGAAAAGATACTGCCAATCTATTGAACGGCCAGCTTTTGGATACTTTTTCCCTAGCATGTTTGGTAGATATACTGGGCCGATACCTTTTGCTGTATCTAATGCCAATAGTTTTTCGACAACGATAACTTGGTTTTTTAGGTTTTCAATAATTGATTTGGGAAGCAAGGTGGTACGATCCTTGGCTCCTTTACCATCACGCACTATGATATATCGCATATTAAAATCGATATCCTTTATTCGTAATCGAACTACCTCAGAAATTCGTAATCCACTTCCATACATGAGTTTTCCCATTAGTTGGAAGTCCTTATGTAAACAATTGATAACGTCAGTAGCTTCGTCGTGTGTAAAAACGGTAGGTATGCGAGTTGGTTTTCTGGAGTAACGAAAATTTAGCTTTTGAAGAGGTTGATTCAAAAAATGGTTATACAGGTAGACCAATGCGTTAAGCGCAGTTTTTTGCGTATTAACTGAAGCACCACATTGAACGTTTAGATAGGTTAAATATTCTTCAACATGTTTTGATTCCATTTTTTTTGGGTGTTTTTTGTCGTGATAGAAAATGTATTGTTTCACCCAGCTTACATAGGTGATTTCAGTTGCATATGCTTTTCCATCCGTTCGGATGTGCTCACGTAGCTGATCAAGAAACTTTGAGGGTTTGTGGGGAATTGGTATTTTAATATCATCCATGAGTACTGTGTATCCTTACAGTTAAAGAGTGATGGTAATACCCATCTTATGAAAAATCAAATTAATATCATCATAGTAGGTACTTCTAAGTCGACTATTTGATTGTTTATTGAACGTAGTTTTGTTTAACGAGCCCGATATATACGTTGAATAAATGGTGGTTTTCTAACTTGTTGATTTATATGGAAATAAAGCAACAAGTATAAAGGTTGTATTTGTTGTATATATTCAAGGCGCCTCGTTGTCCCATTGTTTAACAGGACAGAAGGAGTTAAGAGATTGATTTGTTTGGATAAAAACCTGAAAATAGAGAAAGGTTATTGCTTCTTTATGGCGACTTAGAGATTTTTGAATTGAAAATAATCTGGAATAAATTTCGATGGATATGAATCAAAGGCATTTAGTTATCATAGCACTAATAACAAGTATAACGTGCTCTCTCTTAGTTAGTTTTGATGTGATTCCTGCGGCAATTATTTTAGGTGTAATTGGCGTTTTAGCATGTTCTGAAAGAATATTTCGCTGGAATCAGAGGCGAAAAAATACCGATGAATCTAGTTAAGTCAGGAAAAACTACAAGCTTTAGAGTACGGGTTGCGTCTCGCAACAAAACCTACCATCGCCTGTTTAACCAGGCGATGCACTGGAAATTTTACCCTGGTGCCGGGCTTTGCTTCCGTTTCACTTTAGCAAAACCCAACCCCAGCGTAAATTTCCAGTGATCGGCAGCGTTATTG
>MAAB01037768.1_pt1 | contig 212254 bp, 206 predicted proteins | sample 1115991 | NCBI WGS metagenome assembly MAAB01 (sample SAMN04961124, study PRJNA320927) | seawater metagenome | isolation source: sample BD02T18 sea water enriched with oil for 18 days | place: USA:Gulf of Mexico | collected 2013-07-27 | reverse complement strand
GGGCCGTTGAAGACTACAACGTTGATAGGTTGGGTGTGGAAGTGTGGTAACACATGAAGCTAACCAATACTAATTGCCCGTGAGGCTTGACCATATAACCCCAAGGTCACTTGGGGTGTACATACACTCTCTTGATTCTTCCCAGATTTGTCAGTATTTAGACTGACGTACAAGTTATGCTTGGCGGCCATAGCGAGTTGGACCCACCGACTTAGCGCCGATGGTAGTGTGGGAGTTCCCATGTGAGAGTAGGTCACTGCCAGGCTTTTATTTAAAGAAGGTCATCCTCATTGAGGGTGGCCTTTTTTATTGCCTTAAATTTGGTAACAGACATAGCTTTATGCAGTGACAACGGTAGATTACGCGTTAGTTAGATAGAAATATCTTAAATTTAGGGTCGAGCATTAACCTTTGAACTAAAATAATTCCTAATTGTCGCTAGACTCGCCCAAACTTTGCTGCTATGCTGACTTTCAATTTCTAGAACAACCCCCCTTTTATATAAATCAGTGCAAAGATGCACGTCTCTAATATATTTCTATTTAAAATTCCAAATCTAGGTAATACATGAATCTAACTGATCTTAAGAAGCAGTCTGCTGCTAAACTTATGGAACTGGCCATCTCTATGAAACTTGATGGCTTGGCTCGAAATCGAAAACAAGATTTAATTTTCGCTATCGTAAAAGCACATGCGAAGCAAGGCGATGAAGTTTATACCACAGGTGTTCTTGAGTTATTGCCCGACGGCTTTGGATTTTTACGCTCACCAGAAGATTCCTATATTGCCGGACCGGATGATATCTATGTGTCACCAAGCCAGATCAGACGTTTCCATCTACGTACTGGTGATACTCTTAAAGGCAAAATACGGGCACCTAAAGATAGCGAGCGTTATTTTGCTTTAATCAAAGTCGAAGAAATTAACTTTGAAAAACCAGAACAATCAAAAAATAAAGTTCCTTTCCAAAACTTGACTCCATTATTTCCCAATGAACGTTTTACGCTTGAATTGGGCAATGGTAGCACCGAGGATTTAACCCCACGAATTATTGATCTGGCTTCACCGATAGGTAAAGGACAACGTGGTTTGATTGTCGCGCCACCAAAATCGGGTAAGACTATGATTTTGCAAATGATTGCACAATCAATCACTGCAAATCACCCAGATAGCACGCTGATTGTCTTGTTGATTGACGAGCGTCCTGAAGAAGTAACTGAAATGGTACGTTCGGTGCGTGGTGAAGTGGTATCGAGTACGTTTGATGAACCTGCAACGCGCCATGTGCAGGTAGCAGAAATGGTGATCGAAAAGGCAAAACGTCTAGTTGAGCACAAACATGATGTTATTATTTTGCTCGATTCAATTACTCGTTTGGCTCGTGCCTATAATACGGTTGCACCTTCATCAGGTAAGGTGTTAACAGGTGGTATCGATGCGAATGCTTTACAACGACCAAAACGATTTTTTGGTGCGGCGCGAAATATTGAAGAAGGTGGTAGCTTGACCATCATTGCTACTGCATTGGTAGAAACAGGTTCACGTATGGACGAAGTTATCTTTGAAGAGTTCAAAGGTACCGGCAATATGGAACTTCAGCTTGAGCGTAAGCTTGCTGATCGACGCATTTATCCTGCGATTAACATCACTCGTTCTGGTACGCGTCGAGAAGAATTACTGACTGAAGATGATGATCTGCATAAATTATGGATCTTACGTAAGTTACTCGCACCAATGGACCCTGTTGAATCGATGGAATTTATCATGGACCGGTTTAAAGCGACCAAAACAAATGCAGATTTTTTCGATACAATGAAACAGGGTTGACCATAGACATATCTTCGTCAACACTTCCACCGGCGTTATTTATTATGGGGCCGACTGCTGCGGGTAAAACAGATTTGGCGATAGAAATAGCCAAACGTTTTCCAGTCGAAATTATCAGTGTTGATTCTGCGCTTGTATATAAAGGCATGGATGTTGGTACGGCCAAACCAAGTATCGAAGAACTAGCACAGTATCCACATCATCTAGTTGATATTATTGAACCTATAGATAGTTATTCAGCAGGTAGTTTTCGTAAAGATGCATTGCGCTTAATGGCTGATATTACGGCTAGGGGTAAGGTACCTTTGTTAGTGGGTGGCACTATGTTGTATTTCAAGGCATTACAATATGGTCTCGCTGAATTACCTTCAGCAGATCCTAAAATACGTGCCCGTTTAGAAGCCGAAATTACGCAACATGGTTTAGCGCATTTACATAGTCGACTCGCAGATGTTGATCCTGTTTCTGCTCAACGTATCCATGTGAATGATCCTCAACGATTGCAGCGCGCGCTAGAGGTCTATGAAATTACCGGAAAGTCACTAACTGAACTGACCAAAGGTAAACAGCAGGCATTACCTTATCGCGTTATTAAAGTGATTTTAACGCCTTTTGATCGTGCTGTTTTGCACCGACGTATCGCCAAACGTTATGAGACGATGATGGAAAACAATTTTATTGAAGAAGTAAAAACCTTGTTTTCTCGTCCTGATTGTCATGCTAATTTGCCCGCTATCCGCGCAGTTGGTTACCGCCAAGCATGGTCATATTTGGCAGGGGAATACGACAAGAACACGTTTATTGACAAGGCGATTATTGCGACGCGTCAAATGGCCAAACGGCAATTAACGTGGTTACGCTCACAAAAAGATGGCGTATGGTTCGATAGTGGGGCTGATCTTCCTGTCGAATACGTTGTTCATTATTTACAAGATGAACTTCATTAGAATTAAAATTAATGCTTGACGAAGTAACATTGGCTTTTACAATAGCTCGTTTGCATATATATTTGTCGTTAGAATAATAACTGGGCTGGAGAGAGTCATGGCTAAAGCACAATCATTACAGGATCCATTTTTGAATGCCTTACGGAAAGAAAATGTTCCTGTTGCCATTTATTTGGTAAATGGCATTAAATTACAGGGGCAAATTGATTCGTTTGATCAATTTGTTATTTTATTAAAAAACTCGGTAAACCAAATGGTGTATAAACATGCTATTTCAACCATTGTACCGAGCCGAAATGTAAATTTTAGTATAGATGAATAAGGGAGCTTATTGATTGTTTGACCGCCCCGATAGTAATGCGGCTTTTGATGAATCATCAGAAAAAGAAGCAGTTGTACTTGTACACCTTAATTTTAATGACCCAGACTTTGCCGAAGCAGAACAAGAGTTTATCGAGTTAGTTAATTCAACAGGTGCAGATATCTCTGTGATCGTGCATGGCAAACGCCACCGCCCAGATCCTAAATATTTTGCTGGTACTGGCAAAGTTGAAGAGATACGTGAGCATATCCTTGCTAATAATGTTGCTCTGGTATTATTTAATCATGAGTTATCTCCCAGCCAAGAGCGTAATTTAGAGCATAAATTACAGTGCCGAGTCATCGGTCGAACCGGATTGATCCTTGATATCTTTGCGAGACGTGCGCGTTCACATGAAGGTAAGTTACAAGTTGAGCTTGCTCAGTTGAAGCATATGTCAACTCGTCTAGTACGAGGTTGGACTCACTTGGAACGGCAAAAAGGGGGGATCGGCTTACGAGGGCCAGGCGAAACGCAGCTCGAAACTGATAGACGCTTATTAGCTCAGCGTATTAAGTCACTTAAAAAACGCTTAGATAAAGTTCGCTCACAACGTGATCAAGGACGACGATCTCGACAACGTGGTGGTGTGCCTGTTGTGTCTCTGGTTGGTTATACCAATATGGGTAAGTCCACCTTATTTAATAGGATGACAAGCGCTGATGTGTATGCTGACGATCGACTGTTTGCTACCCTGGATCCCACCTTAAGACGCTTAAAACTTATGGATACTCAAGCCTTAGTTTTGGCTGATACCGTTGGTTTTATTCGAAAGTTACCTCACGATCTGGTCGAATCATTTAGTTCTACTCTGGATGAAACACGTGATGCTGCTCTATTGCTACATATTGTTGAAGCGGGTGTATCAAATCGAGATGATTTAATCAGCCATGTGGATGATGTTTTGCGCCAAATTGGAGCGGATGAAATACCGCAATTGATTGTCTATAACAAAATTGACAAGCTTGAAGAGCTTTCGCCGCGAATTGAACGCAATCAACTCGGTCAGATCACTCGAGTATGGGTTTCAGCCCAGACAGGTGAAGGTTTGGATTTACTTAGATTGACATTACAAGAATATTTCCCCGAACTACAGCAAGAATATCAATATAAGAACTAATTTATGACAGTATTAGGTTGCGCTTGCCTGACATGTCCGTAAAATAGTCGTGTTTGTATTAAATAATCCTATTTTCTCATTTTGGAGAGCTATAAATGGCTTGGAATGAACCTGGTAATGGCGAGAAGGACCCATGGGGTAACCGTGGTAATGATGGTCCCCCAGATCTTGATGAAGTAATTCGTAATATGCAGCGCAAATTTCAGAGTTTGTTTGGTGGGGGCTCATCAAATAATGATGGCACTTCATCAAATGGCAGTAATGGGATCGGTGCTGGTTTATTGTTAGCTGTTGTTGCTCTTGTTTGGCTTGCATCAGGGATTTACATTGTTGATCCACCTGAGCGTGGTGTCGTTTTACAGTTTGGCAAATATAAAGAAACCACGTTGTCAGGCCCTCATTGGCATATACCTTATCCAATTCAAACAGTCGAAGTGGTTAATGTTGATGAAAGTCGCACAGCTGAGATTGGTTTTCGTTCTACTGCTGGACGATCTGGAATGGTGGCTTCAGAAGCTTTGATGCTGACTCAAGATGAAAACATTATCGAAATGAAAATAGAAATTCAATATCGGGTTGAGAAACCAGCTGACTTTTTGTTTAATGTTGAAAATCCAGTGAGAACCCTACAACAAATGACAGAAAGTGCTGTTCGCGAAGTGGTTGGTCGATCATTGATGGATGACGTGTTGACAACTGGACGTCAGGAAGTAGCCATTAAATCAGAAAAATTATTACAATCATTGCTCAGCGATTATGGCACAGGGTTATTAGTGACTAGCTTTAATATTCCTGATGCGCAAGCACCTGCTCAAGTCCAAGCGGCATTTGATGATGTAGTGAAGGCCGGAGCGGATAAAGTACGCATGAAAAATGAAGCTGAGGCATACGCAAATGACGTTGTGCCAAGAGCTCGTGGTGCAGGTTTCAGGGTAGTACAAGAAGCTGAAGCCTATAAAAGTCAGATTTTAGCGAAAGCACAAGGTGAAACTAGTCGTTTTTTACAGGTAATGAACGAGTATGAAAAAGCACCCGATATCACTCGCGAACGTTTGTATTTAGACACGATGGAATCAGTCTATAGTAGAACCCAAAAAGTCATGGTTGATGTGTCTAAAGATAGCAGTAATGTTTTATACCTACCTTTAGACAAAATGCGTGGTAGTAGTAAATCAGACCCTACAAGAATTGATTTAAGTAATATGACGACATATCCAACATCTAACAGTAATGGCTTAAATACAGGGGCTGCACAGGATAGTGCCCGTAGTAGAGGAGGACGTTAAGATGTCTACACGTATGAATTTAGTGTTTTTCTCAGCACTGCTAGTTTTTGTGGTACTTTACATGTCAGTTTTTTATGTTGATCAGCGTGAACGTGCGTTGGTGTTGCATTTAGGACAAATTGAACGTGCCGATTATCAGCCTGGTATACATTTTAAAGTACCTTTTATCGAAGACATAAAACGTTTTGATGCGCGAGTTTTAACGGTAGACGTAAAACCTGAACGGTACATTACCCGTGATAAAGAAACGCTACTGGTTGATTCATTTATTTTATGGAAAATTAAAGACGTAGCTATATATTATACCGCTATGGGTGGTGATAGAGCTCGTGCAACGTCACGTATCTTTAATATTGTTAATAATGCCTTACGTGATGAGTTTGCTAACCGTTCAGTACAAGATGTGGTGGCTGGTGACCGCACGGCGATGGTGTCTGATATTTTAAGTAACACCAATGAAGCAGTGAAAGCATTCGGTATTGAACTTGTTAATGTACGGGTTAAACGGATTGATTTCATTAGTGAAATTAATGCGCGTGTATTTGCTCGAATGAACTCTGAACGTGAACGTATCGCAAAAGAAACAAGGGCTGAAGGTGCTGAAGAAGCTGAAAAAATTCGTTCAGATGCCGATCGTCAAAGCACAATTATTATTGCAGACTCAAACCGCCAAGCTGAAGAGTTACGCGGTAACGGTGATGCTTTAGCGACAGAAACTTATGCCGAGGCCTATGGACAGAATAAAGATTTTTATTCTTTGTACCGTCGTTTAACCGCTTATAAAAACGTATTTACTGGTGACGATATGTTGGTGATAGAACCTAAAGGTGACTTCTTTAGTTTATTCAGTGACCCACAACAATAAAAGTGTCGCTTGAGCTGATACATAGCTTATGGATTGCCACCGCGTTAATGTTAGTTATTGAAGGCATTATGCCTTTTATCAACCCTACGGTATTCAGACGTGCTTTATTACAGATGGCGAGCATGAAAGATCAACACCTACGCATGATTGGCTTGTTTAGTATGATCTTCGGCGTAGTGCTACTTTATTGGATAAATTGATAAGATGAACATCAAAGATCGTTGGTTACTTCCTGAAGGCATAGATGAGTTAATGCCTGATGAAGCAGCTCAGCTAGAAATATTACGTCGCAAGCTGGTTGATATGATGCAAAGCTGGGGTTATCAGCTTGTCGTGCCTCCCTTAGTCGAATATCTGGATTCATTGCTGACAGGCACAGCTAAAACGCTTGATCTGCAAACGTTTAAACTGATTGATCAAATGTCGGGACGTTTATTGGGCATTCGTGCTGATATGACGCCACAAGTAGCCCGTATTGCAGCGCATAAATTACGCGGTCAAGATGCTGTTACTCGTCTAAGTTACATCGGTAGCGTATTGCATACTTTGCCTGAAAGTCAGGGTACCTCACGTAACCCGATTCAATTAGGTGCGGAAATCTATGGTCACACTGGCCCTGAAAGCGATATGGAAATATTGCAACTCATGGTGGCAGTGTTAAATGTAACAGACGCGGTTCCTGCCTTATCGTTAGATATCGGCCATGTTGGCATTTATCGAGGTCTGGCTCAGTATGCAGGATTGAACAATGTACAAGAGCAACAATTGTTTTCTGCATTGCAGCGTAAAGCGTTGCCAGAAATTGAGTCTTTATTGACGGAATATCAATTGTCAGCAGACAGTACGGCCATGTTATTAGCCTTAGCTGAACTCAATGGCGATGTCACAGTGTTAACTCAAGCCCAACAGGTATTTAAGCAAGCACCTGAGGATGTCAAACAAGCCTTGGCCAATCTGCAGACAGTGGCCGACATGGCAGCACAACGTTTGCCAGAAGTTAATATCAACTTTGATTTGGCAGAGTTACGTGGTTACGACTATCACACTGGCCTAGTATTTTCTGCCTATCAAGCTGGTTCTGCCCACGCGGTGGCTATGGGTGGTCGCTATGATGATATTGGAGAGGACTTTGGTTATGCTCAGCCTGCTACCGGTTTTAGTTTAGATTTGAAAACCTTAGTGACACAATTACCTAAATCTGAAGCTAATAATTTGGCGATTGCTGTGACTTGGTCAGACGATCCACAACAGCATAAAGCGGTTGAAGAGTTACGTAATAAAGGTGAAGTGGTCGTGTACCAATTGCCCGGCACGAAAAGCTCAGAATCAAGAATACTTATACAACAAGACGGTCACTGGTTAGTGACTGCAGTAGGATAATAAAACACGTGGCTAAAAATATCGTTGTAATTGGCTCCCAGTGGGGCGATGAAGGTAAAGGCAAATTGGTAGATTTGCTGACAGATAATGTATCAGCAGTAGTACGTTTTCAAGGTGGTCATAATGCTGGCCATACCTTAGTTATAGATGGAAAAAAGACCATCCTGCACTTAATTCCATCAGGAATTTTGCGTCAGCACGTACAGTGTTTGATTGGTAACGGCGTGGTGTTGTGCCCAGAAGCCTTGCTTAAAGAAATGACAGAATTGGAAAACAAAGGTGTTCCAGTTCGTGAGCGTTTGAAAATTAGTGCGGCTTGCCCTCTTATATTGCCATATCACATTGCGTTGGATCAGGCTCGTGAACGCCGCCGAGGTAAAGCTGCGATTGGCACTACTGGCCGCGGAATTGGTCCAGCCTATGAAGATAAAGTGGCTAGACGCGGCTTGCGTTTAGGCGATTTGCTGGATAAAGACAGTTTTGTCAAAAAGCTTGAAGAAGTGATGCAGTTTCACAACTTTTCCTTGATTAATTATTATCAGGCGGAGCCAGTGAGCTTTGAACAAGTGCGTGATGAAACGCTGGCAATGCGAGATGTTTTGTTACCACTAATTGCTGATATTCCTCACCTGTTACAGCAATACTCTATTGCTGGCGATCGTGTGATGTTTGAAGGGGCCCAAGGTGCTTTATTAGATATCGATCATGGTACCTATCCTTATGTAACCTCATCAAATACCACGGCAGGTGGTAGTGCTGCAGGTGCAGGTGTTGGTCCATGTCATATCGACTATGTATTGGGTATTACCAAAGCCTATGCTACCCGAGTTGGTGCTGGTCCTTTCCCGTCAGAATTACTTGATGACGAAGGTCAAGTTAATGAAATCGGCCAATATTTAGCTGATAAGGGCCATGAGGTTGGCGCAACGACAGGGCGTGACCGCCGCTGTGGTTGGTTAGATATGGTGGCGTTAAATCGTGCCTGTTGGATCAGCAGTATCACCGGTCTGTGTCTAACAAAATTGGATGTATTAGATGGTTTAGAAACCATACGCCTGTGTATTGCTTATGAACGCAATGGCGAAAAAGTTGATGTCTTACCATTAAGTGCTGATGAGTTTGAAGGTTGTGTACCCGTCTATATCGATATGCCTGGTTGGTCTGAATCAACCTTAGGTGTGACCAACTTTGATGATCTGCCAATAAATGCACAAACTTATATACAAAAAGTAGAAAGTCTAGCTGGCGTACCGATTGATATTATTTCGACGGGGCCTGATCGTAACGAAACTATCATTCAACGCGATATATTCGAGATTTAATTATAATAAATCAGCTTCGCGTTAGTCGCGACGCTGAGTTAAGTGGTTGAAAAAAAACCGAGCTGCATCACACATAGCTCGGTTTTTTTATAGCTGACGATTAAAGCATATTCTTCAATGGTTATTTTTTTTGGCTGAATTATGATTGTTAGTCATCTTTCTGTGAGTTTCTGATAGAAACCACATTGTCTGACTGAGCAATTAATGCATCAAGTGGTTGCGGTTTGCTAATGCCATAGCCCTGACCATAATCAACGCCAATTACGGTCAACATTTTTTTGATCTTGTCGTTCTCTACATACTCAGCAATAGTCTTCATTCCCATCACGTGGCCAATATCGTTAATTGATTTCACCATGGAATAATCAATTGGCTCGTTGTCCATATCTTTGACAAAAATACCATCAATTTTCAGATAATCTACCGGTAGATTTTTTAAATATGCAAATGAGGACAGCCCACTGCCAAAGTCATCCAAGGCAAAATGACAGCCCAGCCCTTTCAGTACAGAGATGAACTTGAGGGCCATACTCAAGTTTCTAATGGCTGCCGTTTCAGTGATTTCAAAACAGATTTTATCTAATGGAAGCTCACAACTCATTAATTGGTGAATGACCGAGTCTTGGAAATCTTCATCGGCTAATGATTGCCCCGAAAGGTTGATCGAGCAATAGCCGACACTTTGCAAAAATAACGGCGATTTTTTCAATAATTCCAAGCTGGTATCAATCACCCAGTGATCTATTTTTGGCATCAAGTCATAACGTTCAGCTGCTGGCAAGAATGCGTCTGGTGCAATGATGTTCCCTTTGTCACCTCTCAACCTGATCAGGAACTCATAGTGCAATTTCCCACCAGCCTTGAGAGGTGTTATTTCTTGGGCGTAAAGACAGAACTGATTGTTTTCAAGGGCTTGATTGATTCGTGTTATCCATAACATTTCACCGTGGCGCTTACTGAGTTCTTCATTTTCAGGATGATGCACCTGGATACGATTACGTCCCTTATCTTTAGCCATATAACAAGCGACATCAGCAGCGCTTAATAATTCTGCTAGATTGACCGTGGTGATTTGCATGGGCACTAGCCCCATACTGACGCTAATCTTGAGGTTGTGTTCACCCCATGAAAACTGGTGATTTTGTATCGCTTTTTGAATAGATGTGGCGATTTGGAATGAGTCGTTAAGTGATGTATTTTCCATCAACATGCCAAATTCATCCCCACCTAAGCGTGCGAGTGTATCGCGTTGGCGCATTGATGCTTTTAGTACTGAAGTAACTTGGCGTAACAGTTCATCGCCGGCGACATGGCCATAGCTATCATTCACTACTTTGAATTGATCGAGATCCAGATAACACAGCGTATGATCTGCAGAGCCATGTTTCATAGTGGCAAGCAACCACTCGGCACGGCGTTCAAATTCGCGACGGTTAATCAGGCCGGTAAGATCGTCATGGTTCGCCTGGTAGATGAGTTGCAGTGAACGATCTTTGACCTTTTGTTCAAGCACATCGTTGAGTTGTTGTATTCTTGCTTCCGCAATCTTGCGTTGACTAATTTCGTATTCAAGCTCTTGATTTTTTGTTCTTAGTAGTTTGGGGCTAGGTAAGGCAATAATTTGCGGCATGAGATACCAAAGGATAATTGCTGTGGCAACAGACACAATGCCTGTTACGGCCTTAATGACCGCTTGAGTTCCAAAATCGGGGGTCCAGATAGTCCAGATACTAAAGAAATGAGTGCTACCACACGCGACAAAGATCAATATTCCAAACGGAATGACAAACTTTTTATAGGGTATATCATCTCGGTTCAAGAAAAAGTAAAGTAATCCTGCTGCTACAGCAAAATAGGCTAAGCCAATGGCAAGGTCGGAAATGACGTGGGTAAAAAGAATATCTTCACGCCATTGAAAACACATGCCATGTGGCATGAACCCCGTTGAATTAAAGAGTGATTCCATTTCAAGTTCCTCGGTATGCATCGTTAGATACTTAAATTTTTGATATATCTAGATTACATTGAGTGTTGCATTAATGCTTTTCTATCACAGCTGAAAACAGTGCTGAATAATCAGTATTCGCAAGTCCTTGTGATAAGGTTATCTCTAATAGTCGACTTATTCCTTCCAATGCACAAGTCTCTAGACCAAGTTCATTTGCCACTTTTAAGAATAGCTGAGTATCTTTGGCCAAATGTTTCGTTGGAAAGTTAGGGTTGGCAAAATTTCTATTTAACATGCGATCGAGTTTTTTATCAAAAGTGGGTGCGTATAAGGCACTGCCACGCACTATTTTCATAAATTGTTCAGTTTGAATGCCTTCTTTTTCGACTAAAGCTAGGCTTAAAGCAAAACTAGAGGTTAAACCTGCGATTAATTGGTTCATGGCTAGTTTGACGGTAGCACCTTGGCCTGTATTACCGATGTATTGAGGATCTTTACCAATGAGTTGTAATAAAGGTAATGCCGTTTGATAATCCGCTTTATTACCTGCCGCCATCAAGATTAAGGTACCCGTTTTAGCTTCAGGCAAACTGCCTAAAACAGGACATTCTAAATAGCGCCCTCCAGCTTCACCGATTCGCTTAGCTAACTGTCGAGATTCTTCTGGCGCGATAGTACCCATTTGAATAATGATTTTGTTATGAAACGTTTCATCTGCAATGCTATCAATTACTTGGTTTATAGCATCGGCATCACTTAACATTAAGATGCAAAAATCACTGGCCTCAAGCGCATCTTGCGCAGTTGAGGCAGCATTGGCGCCTAATTCAACTAATTTTGATGTTTTTTCAACACTACGATTAAATACTGTTATTTGTTGATTTTCATTAAGTAAATGCTCAACTAAAGCCTGCCCCATTAAGCCTGTACCTAATAATGTTATTTTCATGGTCTATTGATTCCATTTTGTGTCAATAAAAAAAGCACTATGCCATAGAAGCTTATGACGTAGTGATATAGAATATGCCCTTATTTTACAGTAGAAACAGGGGAAGACTGTGTACAAGAAAAACATGGCCATTGCTGGTTTTGATGATGAGCTTCTACAAGCGATTGAAGCAGAAAACCAACGTCAAGAAGATCATATTGAACTGATTGCTTCAGAAAACTATGCCAGTCCACGTGTTATGGAAGCGCAAGGCTCTTCTTTAACTAATAAGTATGCAGAAGGTTACCCTGGTAAACGTTATTACGGTGGCTGTGAACATGTAGATAAAGCGGAAACATTAGCCATCGATCGAGCCAAAGAATTATTTGGTGCAGATTATGCCAATGTGCAACCGCATTCTGGTTCACAAGCAAATGCAGCTGTATATTTAGCTTTGTTACAACCCGGCGATACTATTCTCGGCATGAGCTTGGCACACGGTGGTCACTTAACTCACGGTTCTAAAGTCAGTGCTTCAGGTAAAATTTATAATTCTGTTTCATATGGCATAAACACTGAAACGGGTGAAATTGATTATGATGAAGTGGAACGTTTAGCTAACGAGCATAAACCTAAGATGGTCGTAGCTGGTTTCTCTGCTTACTCACGTATTGTTGATTGGCAGCGTTTCCGTGATATCGCTGATTCTATTGGTGCTTATTTATTAGTAGATATGGCGCATGTCGCTGGTTTAGTGGCAGCAGGCGTCTATCCTAGCCCAGTGAACATTGCTCACGTCACCACGACAACAACACATAAAACATTACGAGGCCCTCGTGGTGGTTTGATTTTGGCTAAAGCGAATGCTGAGATTGAGAAGAAATTAAACTCTGCGGTATTCCCTGGTTTCCAAGGCGGCCCATTGATGCATGTGATTGCAGCTAAAGCGGTTGCGTTCAAAGAAGCGATGTTACCTGAGTTCCAAACCTACCAGAAACAAGTTGTTGAAAATGCACGTGCAATGGCCACTGTTTTTCTAGCACGTGGTTATGATGTAGTTTCTAAAGGCACAGACGATCACCTGTTTTTAGTAAGCTTTATCGAAGCAGGTTTAACAGGTAAGGAAGTGGATGCTTGGTTGGGCGATTCTAATATCACCGTGAATAAAAATGCGGTACCTAATGATCCGCAATCACCCTTTGTTACTTCAGGTATTCGTGTTGGTACCCCTGCTGTGACAACACGTGGCTTTATGGAACAAGAATGTACAGATCTTGCTACATGGATGTGTGACGTGATTGATAGCCAAGGTGATGCGACTGTGATGAATGACGTTAAAGCTAAAGTGTTGGCCGTGTGCCAACGTTTACCTGTTTATTCATAGGTTGAAATAAACAATGCGTTGCCCATTTTGTGGTGCTGATGACTCCAAAGTAATCGACTCGCGGCTTTCTGCTGAAGGTGATGCGATTCGACGTCGACGCATGTGCAGTGAATGTAATGAACGGTTCACTACTTATGAAACTGCAGAACTGACTTTGCCGAGGTTGATCAAACGGGATCAATCTCGTGCATTGTTTGATGAAGACAAATTACGAGCAGGTTTTGTACGTGCCTTAGAAAAAAGGCCGGTCAGTATTGATGCCGTTGATACGGCAGTAAAAGGCATCATTCATCGTTTGCGTGCCACTGGCGAACGTGAGGTTGAGAGTCGCTTAGTAGGCGATTGGGTCATGGATGCTTTGCGTGAATTAGATGAAGTAGCCTATGTACGATTTGCCTCTGTATATCGCAGTTTCCAAGATGTAAATGCCTTTCGTGAAGAAATTGAGCGAATGGAAAGTTCGTCAGAAGCAATAACCAAGGATTAATAACATGCTTAGAGTGATTATCTTTTGTGATATATGCAACCCTCAGGGAATTCGTTATATTGAACAAAAAAGAAGTACTCAGCGTGGTGATACAGAAGGCCGACGTGTTACGGATGGTCGATCTTGGTTTGAAGGATCTTTAGATGACGCGCTGCAATTAGATTGGATGCATGAAGATGGAGCACACGTATGCCCACGCTGCAGGAGTCGTCAAAACGATACTTAACCATGTCTGATCACGAACGTTATATGGCTCGTGCTTTGCAATTAGCAGAACGCGGTCTTTTTACAACGTGCCCCAATCCCCGGGTAGGCTGTGTCATTGTTAATGGTGGCAAGATTGTTGGTGAGGGCTGGCACCAACGAGCAGGCGAAGCTCACGCCGAAGTTAATGCCTTATCCGCTGCTGGAAAACAAGCAAAGGGTGCAGATTGTTATGTGACTTTGGAACCCTGCAGTCATTTTGGTCGTACACCACCGTGTGCCGACTCATTAATTAAAGCTGGTATCAAGCGTATTTTTGTTGCGATGACTGATCCTAATCCAGTGGTAGCAGGGACCGGAATTGCCAGATTAGAAGAAGCAGGTATTGAAGTCATCGTAGGCATGCTTGAGCAACAGGCAGAAGACATCAATCCTGGTTTTTGTAAGCGCATGCGAACTAAGCGACCTTATGTACGTAGTAAACTTGCGATGAGTCTAGATGGTCGAACGGCTATGGCTACTGGTGAAAGCAAGTGGATTACTGGCCCAGAAGCCAGACTTGATGTGCAAAAATTACGGGCGCGGAGCTCAGCGATTTTGACCGGCATTAGCACGGTATTAGCGGATGATCCGGCATTGACTGTTCGCCCTGATGGCGCAGACTGGTACCCATCAAATATGAATGTCAGACAGCCGCTACGTGTAGTGGTAGACAGCCAATTACGAACGCCAATAAATGCCGGTTTATTTGATAATAAGGGGAAAGTGTTAATTGCCACGACGGTTGAAAATCCATCAACATTGTTACCTGCAAAAATTATCACCTTGCCGACAGAAAACAATCAAGTTGATTTATCTGCATTAATGACAAATTTAGCGGCTCACGGTATAAATGAAGTGATGGTTGAAGCCGGCCCAGTGTTAAATGGTGCCTTGTTATCAGAGCAGTTGATTGATGAATTGGTGATCTATATGGCACCAAAATTAATGGGTAATGGGGCCAATGGTTTATTCCATTTACCTGACATTAAAACCATGGCGCAAAACGTTGAATTACAGATAACTGATATATCTGCGGTTGGACGAGACTGGCGCATTACTGCAAAACCACAATAGAGAGGATCTTTAGAGATATGTTTACCGGCATTATTGCTGCAATTGGTAAGATTGAAGCGGTACAACCCAAAGGTGGGGACTTGAGCTTACAGGTGGCAACACAAAGCTTAGATCTCACAGACGTTGCTTTAGGCGATAGCATCGCTATTAATGGCGTCTGTTTGACGGTTGTTAAAATTGATGCGGCCATCTTAAGTTTTGATGTCTCACGTGAAAGTCTTGAGCGCACCAGTCTTGGCAATATAAAAACTGCCTCAGAAGTTAATCTTGAAAAAGCATTAGCCGTAGGTGAGAGACTGGGCGGCCATTTTGTTAGTGGACATGTTGATGGGCTTGGCAGTGTGATTTCGATGCAGGCATCAGCGCGTTCGACTCAATTTCGCATTGAAATTCCAACGGGCCTAGAACGTTATATTGCTGAAAAAGGCTCTATCTGTATTGATGGCGTGAGTCTGACGGTGAATAAGGTTGGAGAGCAATGGTTTGAAGTGAATATAATTCCTCATACGATGCAGGAAACAATCATTAGCCGCTATCAAATAGGAAGTAACGTTAACCTTGAGGTCGACTTGATCGCTCGTTATTTGGAGCGTTTATTACCTAATACTGACACAGGTGTCACTCGAGATACGCTCTTAAAACATGGATTCATTAACTAATGAAATTAAATACAACAGCTGAAATTCTCGACGATTTGAGACTAGGTAAGATGGTCATCATTATGGATGATGAAGATCGTGAGAATGAGGGCGACTTGGTAATGGCGGCTGAAAGTATCACCGCTGAAGCCGTTAATTTTATGGCTCGTTTTGGTCGAGGGCTCATTTGTCTCACGCTGACCGATGAACGCTGTAAACAATTACGATTACCGTTGATGGTTTCGGATAACCAGACCGCCTATGCAACCAATTTCACAATTTCAATTGAAGCTGCTGAAGGGGTCACCACAGGTATTTCTGCAGCAGATCGAGCCTTAACTATTCAAGCTGCAGTCACGGCTAATGCCAAACCAGAAGACCTTGTTCAACCAGGACATATTTTTCCTTTAAAAGCACAAGCTGGTGGGGTATTAACCCGTGCAGGCCACACAGAAGCGGGCTGCGATTTAGCACAACTGGCAGGTAAAGACCCTTCTGCGGTTATTGTCGAAATTCTAAATGAAGATGGCAGCATGGCTCGCCGTCCAGATTTAGAAAAATTTGCCCAAACACATGAGCTCAAAATAGGCACGATTGCTGATTTAATTAGCTACCGTTTAGAAAATGAAATGACGGTAAGTCGATTGTCTCAATGTACGATGCCAACTGAATATGGTGAATTTCAGTTATATAGTTTTCAAGATACGGTAAATAGTCAGGTACATTTGGCTATGGTTGTAGGTGACATAAATCCTGAAGAAGAAGTGTTGGTGCGTGTGCATATGGCTGATCCTTTAAGTGACTTATTGGGTGCGACACGCGAGCCTAGTCATTGGCCGTTACCTAAAGTAATGACACAAATTCAACAAGCAGGAAACGGTGTTTTAGTTGTTTTGCGTCAGCCGCAACAAAGTAAACAATTAGCAACAAAGATTGCCCAATACCAACAGCAGGATTTGGGTGCGGTAAGTCCAATAACAAAATCAACATGGGATTTACGAACTTTCGGTGTGGGTGCACAAATTTTGTCTGATCTAGGTGTGAAAAAAATGCGCGTTATGGGCACACCAACAAAACTAACCGGCTTGTCAGGTTTTGGCTTGGAATTAGTGGGGTATTCAGAGGAAGAGCAGGCTTGAGCCAGACCAACAAAATTGTTGTCATAGCGGGTGAAGCATCTGGAGATGCACATGCGGGCCGAATGCTCGCTGAGCTAAAAAAAATGGCACCTGATATTCAAGTGTCAGGCATTGGTGGTGACAGCATGCGAGCAGCGGGTGCTGATATTAAGGTCGATTTCTCCGAATTGGCGGTGATGGGCTTAGTCGAAGTATTAAAACGTTATCGTCAGATTAAAAAGATATTTAATCAACTGGTGACTGAGCTAGAAAATGACCGGCCAGATTTATTGGTTTTGGTTGACTACCCCGGTTTTAATTTAAAGTTAGCTAAAGTCGCTAAAGAAATGCATATTCCAGTTATGTACTACATTAGCCCTAAAGTTTGGGCTTGGCGTGCTGGTCGAGTAAAAAAGATAAAACGCTATGTTGATCATATGGCGGTATTGTTTCCTTTTGAAGTGCCTATTTATGAAAAGGCGGGCGTAGCGGTCTCATGTGTTGGGCACCCACTTGTCGATGCTGTAAAAACAGAGCTGAATACGGTAAAAGCAAAGGGGAAATTTGGTTTAGATCCGGAACACCGTGTGATTGGGTTGTTTCCCGGGAGTCGACGTAGTGAAGTGGAAAACTTACTACCAATAATGATTGATGCTGCAGAAAAAATTCATCAGCGACACTTTGATGTCAGCATCGCTTTGCCATTAGCTCCTGGCCTTGATATATCGATACTAAAGAAAATATTAAAGCGTACAAAAATGCCAATAAAAATCGTCGATGGTGACTTTTATGACTTTACGAAGAGTTGTGATGTCATCGTAGCTGCTTCCGGCACAGTGACTTTAGAGATTGCTTTATTAGGTGTACCCCATTTGCTTGTTTATCGAGTCGCGCCGATGACTTACCGCATATTAAGTCGACTAGTAAAAATTCCTTATGTGGGTTTATGTAATATCGTTTCTGGAAAACCGCTGATTCAGGAATTACTGCAAGATGATGTCACGGTGGAACGGTTAGAACAGGAAATCTCAAACTTGATGATTCGACAGGGTAGTAAACATCAAGCAGAAAAAATTCGACAACAAGTACTAGCAGCACTAGGTCCTTCAGGTGGTGCACATAATGCCGCTCAACAAATAATAAACATGCTGGATTAATCGATCATGACAATACAAATATTTATAGCCGGTGTAGATGAAGTAGGACGAGGACCCTTAGCCGGGCCAGTGGTCACTGCTGCAGTGATACTGGATGACAATAATCCTATTGAAGGGTTAGATGATTCAAAGAAGTTGTCGGAGAAACGTCGCGAGAAACTAGAGGGTATTATTAAGGAACATGCACTTGCCTGGTCCTTAGGACGAGCTGAACCGGAGGAGATCGATCAGCTGAATATTCTGCAAGCAACGTTGCTTGCAATGAAGCGAGCCGTAGAGGGCTTAGCTATCAGCCCAACACATGCGCTGGTTGATGGTAATCAGGCACCACACTTAGCCTGTCCGGTCACCACGATTATTAAAGGTGATCAATCTGAACCTGCTATTGCCGCAGCCTCTATTTTGGCGAAAGTAGCGCGTGATAGAGAAATGTTGATAATGGACGAAATTCATCCGGGCTATGGTTTTGCTAAACATAAGGGGTATCCAACGAAATTTCATCAACAAGCGTTAATGGCGTTGGGACCGACTATCATTCATCGACAATCTTTTAAACCCGTACAGTTGGCGATGAAATAATTAATGTCTGAGCAACAGACCCTAGTCTATTTCCACGATGTTGGATGGCTCTTTATACGAAGAAGCATGGTATTATTCTCGACTTATGTTATCGCTAAATAAAATCTTTTCTAAACTAAGAAAGAATAAAACGAAGAAAAATGGTAAAGCCTCGCCACCGCAGCGTGATCCATTAATCATTCCTCGACCTGACCACACAATTTCTCGCTCTCAGATTAGTTCTGCCGCGTTGAAAGTATTGTATGGCTTGAAAGAGGCGGGCTATGACGCTTATTTAGTGGGTGGCTGTGTACGAGATTTATTGCTGGGCCATGAACCTAAAGACTTTGATGTGGCAACCAATGCTTCACCAGAGCAGGTACATAAGGTATTTAAACGTAGTCGTTTGATTGGCCGACGATTTAAACTAGTTCATGTCCGCTTTGGTCGTGAAGTGATTGAAGTTGCGACCTTTAGAGCTCCGCCTGAAGCGGAGCAGCATGTTGATGACCAAGGGCGCATTGTACGAGACAATGTCTACGGCACCTTAGAACAAGATGCTTGGCGACGTGATTTCACTATTAACGCCCTGTATTACAATATTCAAGACTTTTCGATTGTTGATTACACCGATGGACTTGCCGATCTACAGGCGGGAAAAATCCGATTAATTGGTAATGTAGAAACACGCTACCGTGAAGATCCTGTGCGTATCCTCAGGGCCATTCGGTTTGTGGGTAAACTCGGCCTCGTAATGGATGATGACACCGAGGCGTGGATACCTACGTTAGCAGGATTATTAAAGGATATTCCACCCGCACGCTTATTTGATGAGACGTTAAAATTATATTTAAGTGGCAATGCTGCAGTTACCAATGAACTATTGAACCACTATGGTGTATTTGAGCATTTATTCCCGCAGACAGACGCGTTATTGCACGAAGAACAGGATGGTTATCCACGGGTTTTATTAACCAAAGCGCTAGAAAATACCGATAAACGTATTGATGATAATAAGCCGGTGACTCCGGCCTTTTTGTTTGCAGCATTATTATGGGAGCCGGTAAGACAACGTTGGCAAGATTATATGGCCAACAACATTCCTGCTATCCCTGCATTACAACGTGCGGCGTCAGAAGTGATCGCTGAACAAGTTCAACGTGTCGCCATACCTAAACGTTATACCTTAGTGACACGAGACATCTGGGTATTACAAATACGCTTAACTCAGCGACTGGGCAAACGTGCATTTCGGTCGTTAGCACATCCAAAATTTAGAGCGGGTTACGATTTCCTACTATTGCGTAATGAATCGGGAGAAGCATTGGAAGAACTGTCTGAGTGGTGGACTTTATTCCAAGAACAAGATGAAGCAGAACAGCAAAAGATGATTAATGCTTTACCTGCGTCAGCGGGTGGAGCTAAGAAACGTCCTCGCCGTCGCCGTCGTAGAAAACCTGTAGTAAAGAGTGATTAATGCGCGTATTTATCGGTTTAGGTAGTAATTTAGAAAGTCCGCTCGAACAGATTAAAACAGCCGTGAACGATATGCAGTTAATGCTTGAGACGGAGTTTATTGCCTGTTCATCCTTATATAAAAGTCCGCCGATGGGGCCACAAGATCAGCCGGATTATATTAATGCTGTGATTGAATTGGACACGGAACTCGCTCCTCATTTGTTGTTAGACCAGTTACAACAAATTGAACAACAACATGGACGCATTCGTAAACGTCATTGGGGCGAACGTACATTAGATTTAGATCTACTGGTGTATGGGGACGTGATTATCCATGATGAACGGTTAACTGTGCCGCATCCTGGAATAGCAACGCGCGCTTTTGTTCTTTATCCGTTGGCTGAACTCGATGAGCAGTTAGTAATTCCAGGATGCGGCAAGGTTAAACAGTTAGTTAAACTCTGTCCGCGTGATGGGCTACAACAAGTGGAAAAGATAGGTTTATGAACTCTATGCCACATCAATATATCGTAGTTGAAGGACCAATTGGTGTGGGTAAAACCCATTTGGTGAAACGTTTGGCTGATAGCTTTTCTGCCACATTATTATTGGAACAGCCAGAGAATAATCCTTTTCTAGAGAAATTTTATTTAAATCCACAGCAGTCAGCACTCCCCACACAGCTGAGCTTTTTGATGCAGCGCGTGAAGTTGAGTAAAAGTTTGCAACAAGATGATCTGTTTTCAACTATGCAGATAGCTGATTTTATGGTGGAGAAAGATCGTCTGTTTGCGCAGATCACCCTCGATGATGATGAGCTGGCTTTATATAATATGGTCTATGATAATCTCACCATGGATCATCGCACGCCAGACTTAGTGATTTATTTACAAGCATCACTGCCCGTTTTAAAATCTCGAGTATCACAACGTGGCATAGGTTATGAACAACGTATAGAAGATGCTTACTTGAAACGATTGGCGGATGGCTATGCCGACTTTTTTCACTATTACGAAGATTCAGCCTTATTGATTGTCAACGCAGAACAAATTGATTTAGTGAACAGCGAGCAGGATTATCAAAACTTGTTAGAACAAATTAGCCATATTCAAAGTGGTCGTCAGTATTACAACCCGCTGCCAGTAAAAGGGAGTTAATATGAGTCGCATAAATTTAACCAGCCTGCGAAAAATGAAAGCAGAGCAAAATAAAATTGCTGTATTAACGGCCTATGATGCGAGTTTTAGTCATGTACTTGAACAAGCTGGTATCGATATTATTTTAGTGGGTGATTCGCTGGGCATGGTTATTCAAGGTCAAGAAAGCACCTTGCCAGTGAGCGTCGAAGATATGGTCTATCACACTCGTAATGTTGTACGAGGTAGCGAAAAAGCATTTGTTATCGCCGATATGCCGTTTATGAGTTATGCCAACCCAGATCAAGCCATTATGAATGCCGCTCGTTTGATGGCTGAGGGTGGCGCTCAAATGGTCAAACTTGAAGGTGGCGCCATTGTCGTTGATACCGTTAAACAACTAGTTGAACGTGGTATTCCTGTATGTGCCCATCTAGGACTACTCCCTCAATCAGTGCATCGCCTTGGCGGTTACCGAGTACAAGGGCGTGATGATGAACATGCCCAGCAGTTAATTAATGATGCAAAAATATTACAAGATGCAGGGGCAGATATATTAGTGCTTGAATGTGTGCCCGCTGACCTAGGTGCACGAGTAACAAAGGCAGTAGATATCCCAGTAATAGGCATTGGCGCAGGTAATGACTGTGATGGCCAAGTATTAGTCTTGTATGACATGTTAGGCATCACACCGGGAAAACGTCCTCGGTTTAGTCATGACTTTTTAGCTGATGCCGGTGCGATCCCTGCCGCAATTGCTAATTATGTACAAGACGTGAAATCAGGTGCATTTCCCTCAGCTGAACAACAGTACTAATGCAACGCGTTGAAACAGTAAATGCGTTAAGGGCGCAGGTAAAGGCATGGCGAGATCAAAATAAAATTATTGCTTTTGTACCTACTATGGGAAATTTGCATCAGGGTCATTTATCGCTAGTACAAAAAGCACAGGAACTGGCAGATAAAGTTATTGTAAGTATTTTTGTTAATCCCTTACAGTTTGATGACCAAGCAGATTTATCCGCTTACCCAAGAACGATGGATGCCGATATTAAGCAACTGATGTCAGTGGCTACTGATCTGGTTTTTACTCCCAATATAGACGTGATGTATCCGCAGGGCATGGAAGCGCATAGTACCGTCGTCGTACCAGGGATGGATGACAAACTTTGCGGCAAGAACCGACCAGGTCACTTTGATGGCGTGGCGACCGTAGTGAGTAAGTTTTTCAATATGGTGCAAGCTGATATCGCTATATTTGGAGAAAAAGATTACCAACAATTGTTATTAATTAAAAAGCTGGTCTTAGATTTAAATTTACCTATTGAAGTAATAGGTTCTGAGACATTTCGAGATGAGTCAGGCCTAGCAATGAGTTCACGTAACCAGTACTTGACTGATTCTGAACGTAAAAAGGCTTCTGTTTTGTATCAAACCTTGATGGAGCTAAAAAACCAGCTTGAACAAGGAGAGCAGGATTTTAAACGTTTGCAGCAACAAGCAGTTGAAAAACTTAAGTTAGCCGGTTTTAGCCCAGACTATGTAGAAATTAGACGAGCAGGGAATTTAGATCTTGTTAATACTGAAGATACTGATCTTAGAATTTTGGTTGCTGCTTATCTAGGAAAGGCACGATTGATTGATAATATCGCCTGCAATCTTGCTTGATGAAGGCTAAAAAGCGATAATATCGCATTAGCTACTTTACTGATCGTCGGATATGCAACTGACTTTATTAAAAACAAAACTACATCGTGCCTGTGTGACTCACTCTGAACTGGAATATGAAGGTTCGTGTGCGATTGATGGCAAATTGCTTGAAGCCGCAGGTATTCACGAGTACGAACAAATTCAAATCTATAATATTGCCAATGGTGAACGCTTCACCACCTATGCAATCCGAGCTGAAGATGGTTCAAACATTATCTCAGTCAATGGTGCAGCGGCACATAAAGCTTCGCCTGGAGATCGCATAATCATTTGTGCCTACACGAGTATGGATGAAAAAGAAGTGGCAAAGTTCAAACCTACGCTAGTCTATTTAGATGAAAATAACGACATTATTCGTATGGGTAACTCTATTCCTGTGCAAGCAGCCTAAACCTGAGTTTTAATCGAGAAACACTATGGAACGAATGTTTGAAAATGCGCTATGGAATAGTCGTTTTGTCGTAATTATTGCGGTTATTGCAAGTTTAGTTACTGCCTTTGCTATGTTTTTCATGGCTTCAGTGGATGCATTCTTCCTTGTTACTCACTTAGGTGACTACATGTCGGCCGACTTGGTTGGCGAAGCTCGCAAAGATTTTCGAGCAGAAACAGTGACGCATGTTGTCGAAATTATTGATGGCTATTTATTAGCAACGGTCTTGCTTATATTTTCCTTGGGTTTGTATGAGTTATTTATTAGCAAAATTGAACAAGCGGAAACTTCAGAAACCCCTTCTGTTTTAGCCATTCACAGTCTGGATGATTTAAAAACACGTCTAGGCCGCGTGATCATCATGATATTAATTGTGAACTTCTTTGAGCATGCTATTACGATGGAGTTCCTTGCTCCATTAGACTTGCTTGCCCTTGCTGGTGGTATTGCTCTGATTGGCCTGACTTTATATCTTACCCACGTAGAAGATCATTAAGTTATAGCATGTGACAACGCTTTAACTTTTTCCCACTGCCACAAAAACAGGCTTCATTCCTGCTTAGTTTAATCGGTTCCAAAATATCTCCGTCAGTGTAATACCACTGCTCATCTTCTTGAATAAACCGTGATTGCTCATGCAATTGACCGATGGGGTTGTCTTGGTAGAAAGCAATAAACTCTACAGTTGCGGTCTTAGCCGATGGTTTATGGTTAATAATTTTAAGACCTAACCATTGGGTTTGTTCAATTGTTTGCGCCAAGGTTTGTTTATCGTCTTTTTGACGAACGTTAGGGTGCAATGTACTAATTAGATACGCAATGTTACCTAGATAAAAAGCACTATAACGTGAACACATTAATTGTTCAGCGCTACTCGCTGTTAATTTTCCATCATGTAAGGGCTGGCAACATGCTGAGTATGACAAACCACTGATGCAAGGACATAACTTAGGGTTTTCTGACATAAGGTTACTTGTAACCTTCGAAGTCTATTTTCATTAATTCGGGGTGTAAAAATGAATACTTTAATATTTGTTTTACTTTCATATTATTGATGATTTTATACTGCTGCTCTTCGACATCTAAAAATTCAGGTAAAGCTAAGCCTAAAAGCTGTCTTGCATAGGTATAAAATTCACGTTTAGTTGGGTGGCTATCAGCGCAAGCATTAAAGGTTTCCCCCCAGGCTTGTTGTTGAATAATTGTTTCTATGATACCGATGCAGTCATCTCGATGAATCAAGTTAACTGGCGCATCTGGCTGAGGAATTTTTTTACCATTTTTAAAGAAGCGACCAGGATGACGCTCATAGCCTATTAGCCCTGCAAGGCGAACTATCGTTGTTTGAAAGTGCGTGTTGTCTCTAAACAGGTTTTCAATGTGAAAGAGGGCACTTGTAGCTGACTCAGCACCATCTGCTTCTGAAACGTTGCTGTTGGTATTCTGGTAGACCGAAGTAGAGCTAATAAAGATGACTTTCTTTACGGAAGATTGTTCTATTTCTGCGATCAACTTGATAAAGCCATCACTGTTTTTTGAAGTGATATTGATGATTAAGATAGGAGCATCAAGAAATGACTTAATCGTGTCAGTAAGTTGATCAATATCAATAATAAACGGCAGGATATTTTTTGACTCAAGTTCAACCAAGCGGTGAACAGAACGAGTGGATATTTTGATATTAAATTCGGTAGTAGAAAGGTGTTGTGCCAAGGGATGGCCGAGCCAACCACTGCCAAGGATACTAATATTTTTATCGTGATTTCTAATCATGAAAATGGTTTATAGGCTGATAGTATTTACGGGGTATATTTATTGTTTTTTGTCGTCAAAACAAATAAATCTTCGACTTTCTTTCTTGCCCAGGGTGTTTTGCGTAAAAACTTGAGGCTAGATTTAACCGATGGGTCAAGCGTGAAACAGTTGATTTTAACTCGTTGACCAAGTTGCTCCCAGCCATAGTGCTCAACCAATTTGTTGATGATCTGCTCTAAAGTGAAACCATGTAGCGGATTGTTTTGTTGTTCACTCATAATATGGATGTTTGTCTTTCATTTTTGGTAAGAAGCTGTCTATTCTACTATGGACGCAGTCGCGTTACAGCAGAGCGATCAACAAGGTTTATTTTTTACCTAAAGTATAGAGTATGTTCAACTCCAGCCAAACACCTTTGTCAGTTGCTAGTTCATTTACTTCTGCCAAATGTTCTTGTTTGAACTTAATAAGATCATCAGCAGAAAGTTGGCTAACCAGTGCTCTGAAACCTGCATTCCAAATCATATACCACCAATCAGCAGCATCACGGAAATGGTAACCATGAACAACCTGCTGACAACTCACGTCTTTTAGACCTGCATTATCAAACAGTGCTACACATTGTCCTGTTGTAGCCACTCGTTTCCAAGCTAGACTTGGTATTTCGATACCATAAGTTTCTAGACGATCTAGGAATAAAGTGACGAGTGGTGAAAATGCAGTATCAAAAAATGTGCTGGTAATAATTTTTCCACCATCTTTAACTTTACTCGCAATATGCTTTAACTGTGCATCCATGTCTTCAACAAAGAAAATACTAAACGCACTGACAGCGGCATCAAAATGATCGGCTGGAAAACCAAGATTTGTCATATCCATCTCGGTTAAGGTGATGTTGCTGGCATTTTCTTCAGCAGTTTTACGTGCTGCTTGGACTAACATGGCATCAGATAGATCAATGCCAGTAACATGTCCGCTTGGCAGTTGTTTGGCCGCTTCTATTGCTACCCACCCAGTACCTGTGGCCACATCGAGTATATGTTCATCACCTTGAAGGTCTAATAAAGAAACTGCGTGTGCCGCACATGCAGGGAAAAAACGTGTTGGCGTTCCGTCATACCCATCTGCAACAGCATTAAAGGTAGATTTAAAATATTCTTTTAATTGAGCGTCATCCATTTTTTGTCTCTTAAGGAATTAATGAATACACAAGTGCATCAGTAGGTTGTTCGTTATGGAGCAAACGGTTTCGGGCTAGACATTCAAATTTAGCACCTGATTTTTCGGCAAGTCGTCGACTAATATGATTTTCTTCCAAAATAACAATTTCTAAGCGTGTTAGCCCCAGCGATTGGAATCCAAAAGTTTTGATAAGCTCGAGAGCTGCTGACGCAATGCCTTGATTTTGTAGTGACTCTCGCACCCAATAGCCAACGTTGCCAATCATATCCATGCGGTTAATTCGATTAATGGATATGCCTCCGGCCAATTGCCCTGTTTCATTTAAGAAAATACCAACATCATATGCAATGCTTCGCTCAATGTTGTGTCGACAGTATTTAAACCAAAGCTGTGCTTCCTCTATTGAATATTCAGGAGTACACCACGGCATCCATTGGCCAACGGTGTTGGCACTCTCTTTTACAGCGATAACAAATTCATCGAGATGTGTTTCGTTAAAGGGTTTGATGGTGATTAATGCGTTCTTTATGATTTTCATTCGAATTTCAGGGGTATGGATTAATAACTTAAGTTGTTTTTCTGACTAGTTTTTTTGAATCAGGCCATGATCCATATTGAGGTAAATTGTCAGTGATTTCATGCCATGTTGCTTTAGAATCAACAAAAATATGTGCTTGAGGTTGACCTAGGTTACCTTCTAAGCCGCCAATAGGTACTCCAATTACATCAGGTTGCTCTGCATACGTACTAATCAATGATGAGCCACAGTTTGAGCAGAAATATTTAGTCACTGTTTCCGAAGAGTTATAAGTAGAGAGCGATTTCACTCCTTTTAACCATTTAAACTGACTTTTATTTATAGAGCCACGAGTTCTATATGTAGCGCCATGCCATCGCCGACATTTAGAACAATGACAATTAAAAATAGGGCCAAATTCACCTTCTATTTCATAGATGATTTGTTCACACAGACATTTCCCAATCATGTAGCTCCCTTCTTAGTTACGCAGAACTAAGTTTTAGCTTTGAGACGGTTTGTTATTTTGTATAGACGTAAACAGATTAAGCTTACCACTGCGAGAGAAAAAGGCCAGAAGAATGCATGTTCGAGTTTACCTAAATAAGTTGTAGTGAAAATGACTAATAAAAAGTAACCGCCAACAGTATGAAGGCTAGTCCATAGTCTGCGACCTAACAGTTTCACCGCCGCATTATTTGAAGAGACTGTCATTAATGCCGTTAATGAAAATGCAGTAATACCCATATAGATAACTCCTGCTGTTATATCTGACATGAAAGGCTCAGGGTATAAGTTTGCTAGTAATAAAATAAGAGATGCATGAGTGAGAAAAGCAATACCAAATGAAATGCCTAAGTAGCGTCGATTTCTGAGCAACCACGCAGAAAAAGTGGATTGAAAAAGTAGTTGAATTGCCGAAGCACCAAAGCTTAGAAAGAAAAAGACAAAAGCGATATCGACAGATCTACGTATTGCCCAGCGAACGGAATCTTCAGAAAATGAAGCTACAAGCATTGGCATGACGGATATGAGAAAAAGTGCAGTAATAATGAAGTAAACGATTTTTGTCTTATTCATAGGACGTTTATTTATATGGGGAAAATTAAGAGTGGATTATGGCATAACTTGTGGTGTTCACTGCATGAGTTTGTCATAGGGCATATAAAAGATATTACTAATTGCTAGGGTTATTATCATGGCGCAAGTCACCTTAACACTACCATCGATATAACGAACCTTATATTTTCGGCGTCGTTTAATTACTATTACTGCCGACCAACACAGTAAGATATATAGCAATAAGGTGTAGATAGCGAGTCATTAAGTGGCGTCCTTTAAACCGCAAAATAAAGGGCCGTAGTTTAAATACAACCGGACAGATGTCCATTGGTATATGTTTTTACTTTTGGGGCGATTTCACCTGATTTCGACCTGCATTTTTTGCGGAATATAGGGCTGTGTCAGCCACTTCCAATAAATGCTGACCCGTTTTAGCATGAGCAGGAAAGGTGGCAATACCGATGCTGGCGGTAAGATTGATATTTTTAGTGCTTGCTATAGGGAAGTGTGATTCGGCAATTAGCTGGCGTATACGCCCAGCGAGATCTTCTGCATGCGCTAAGGGGGTTTCAGGAAGAATGATGATAAACTCTTCGCCACCGTAGCGAACAGGATAATCGGTATTGCGAATTGAGCCTTCTAAGATTTGGGCAAAGTTTCTAAGCACGGAGTCTCCGGCCGAGTGCCCATAGGAATCGTTAATAGCTTTAAAGTGATCGATATCCAACATAAAAACAGATAGGTCATGCTTATAACGAGATGCTCGCTGTATTTCATCATTAAGCTGTTGCATCATCACGTTGCGGTTATAGAGTCCAGTAAGTGGATCATGGGTCGCTAAGTGTTTTAGTTGAATTTCCATGTGCTTGCGCTCAGTGATGTCAACGATGACACCATCGAGATAAAGTAGATTAGCTTGGTCATCGAAGATGCCTTGTCCCTTCTCATAAACCCAGTGCTCAGTGCCATTAGCATGAACGATGCGAAATTCGATAGTATAAGGCTGCATTTGTTTGAGCGCCTCCATGATGACGTCATTCATTAACTGGGAGTCATCGCGATGAATGATCGAAGCGTATGAACGTACAGCATTGTTAATAAAATCAGTGGCAGGGTAACCGCTAAGCACTTCTACACCGTCACTAATATATTCCATGGTCCAGTGTTTATCGCATGCGCAGCGATAAGTAATACCTGGAATGTTTCTAACTAAAGTGCGAAATTTTTCTTCACTTTCCCGAAGTGATTTCTCCGCCTGATTACGTTTATCCCTAACTCTAATTCCTTCTATGCCATAGGCGAGGCAACCGGCCAGGTTTTCGAGTAATTCCAACTCGTTGTTATCCAAGGCATCAGCTTCGGCTGCGTACATCGATATCACAGCTGGATGCTCCTTACCTATAAATAAGGGGAAGGCCACAACAGAGGCATAAGCCCTTGCTTCTGCCGCTTCGCGCCAATGTATAAAGTCAGAATGTTTTTGAATATCTCGGATTACAAAGGACTTGGCTGTTCGTATCGCTAACCCTGCAGGGCTCTGTCCTTGTTCACTATCAGCCCAGCTGAGCTGTTGTGACTCTAAATAGGCGGATTCATAGCCACAGTATGCAACGGGCTGAATAGATTTGTGTATATCATTATTAGGATACCCAACCCAGGCCAGACGGTAACCACCCGCTTCTACAATGATACGGCAGACTTCATCCAGAAGATCCTGTTCCTTTTCAGCAAGAAATAGAATTTGGTTGCACTCGCGGAGTACCTTTAGTGCCCGGTTTTTATTGAATTGTGGGGCCATAGCATTTTCTTGTTTAGTTGTTTAAAAGAAAAACTACATAAAATTATTATAACGCCAATTCAAATTGAGTGGTTTTGTTAACTTTTAAGTCAGCGCAGCCTTTAAAAATGACTACCTTTACATCTACGGCAGTGGTTTATCCAGAAACAAGTCAGAAGCAGTTTGAGTACTTCGAGTAGTCGGATCTTTCTAGGATAGATGAATTTGTATCACCTTCATGTATTCAAATTCAATACCGGCAATGCTTTCAGTATTGGGGTAGTAGATGATATCGACGTGAGCACCCTTAAGGGATCTATATTTTTTTTGGCGTTTATATTTAAATGGAACCTCATACCCTTCAATCAAAACGGTATTGTTGAACCATTCACCATCTTGACGTTGAACATGTGATTCAACCTTCATCATTTTGGAATGAATTAGCTGATCATTTTCAGCTAATAGTTTTTTAAGTGATTTTATAGTCATAAGTATTAGCTGAATTGTTGATAGCGTTTAAATAATATCTGCACGCGGTCAACATAAACCTGAGTTTCTTGATAGGGAGGAATGCCATTATATTTTTTCACGGCATTAGGGCCGGCATTGTATGCCGCTGTGGCGAGACGAGTATCGCCATTAAATTTTTTCAACATTAAAGCGAGATACTTGGCGCCACCATCAATATTTTGCTTGGGATCAAAGGCGTTTTTTACACCCAACTCTTTGGCCGTAGCCGGCATAAGTTGGGTTAAACCTTGTGCTCCTTGACGAGACAGTGCTTTTTCTAGAAAGGCTGATTCAGCGTGAATGAGAGCGCGAAGTAGGGCGGGATCAATATTGTTTTTGCTGGCAGCTTGTTTGACTAAGCCAACATAGTCTTTGGTATTTAAGGCGACGGAATGCCAGTCGACTTTGGAGTTGGGGTTACAAGCGAAACAATCGAAACGTAAGACTTCATAAGACACATGTTCAGGTTTTTTATCTGAAAAAGTGGTGACATCATTATTGGTTGATTTATAAATGGCTGTTTGGCTGGTTTTGCGGTTATTAGTAATCAGGTTTTTGCTATTGCCTTTCACATTGGAGTATTCAACGCTGCCATCTTTATGTTCAATTCGACGCACTGTATCTGCTGAGAATACAAGTGTGGACACAAGCAGGGTGAATATAATGAGTATTGTTTGGCTCGTCATCATCAGGTATCGCGCTAAAAGTAGCGTCCACTGACGGCGATGGCAATAACACATAGTCCAAGAGTTAGGTTAATCGCGATAAGCTGTCGGATTTGGTTTAACGCTTGTCCACCGGAAGGCCAGTCTTCTGCTAAAACAGCTTGATTGAGACGCTTGTATGGGCTAAAAAATAAATGCATAAAGATAATTACCATAACTATGCCTAATACTAGCATGATGTGGACATGAGGGCTGGCACTGTGTATGTTGCCGAACATGCTGGCAACTAGCCATGAACCACTTGCTAATAAGGTAATGATGGCGCCCCAGACCCATGGGAAAAAGCGTTGAAAAACGTGTGACCAAAGTGTAAGCCGTACTGGTGGTTCAAAAAGCTTGGCAGCAACAGGGCGAAGTATCAGGTAGGCGAAAAACATACCACCAACCCAAGTAACGGCAGCTAACATATGCAGGATAAGAGGAAGTGCCAATGTCATTACCTATATAATCAATTAGTGTATAGACGGCATGGAGATATCAGCGATTTTTTGCCGCCATTCTATGGGGCCAGTTTTATGCACTGAGTCACCGAGACTATCGACGGCCACCGTGACCGGCATATTTTCGATATGAAATTCACGTACAGCTTCCATGCCGAGCTCTTCAAAAGCAATGATTTTTGAAGATTTGACGGCTTTTGATACGAGGTAAGCGGAGCCTCCGACAGCAATCAAATAAACCGAGCGGTGCTTTTGAATCGCTGCAATGGCGGTAGGTCCGCGTTCTGCTTTACCAATCATGCCGAGCAAGCCGGTTTTAGCCAACATCATCTCGGTAAACTTATCCATGCGGGTAGCAGTGGTTGGGCCTGCGGGGCCGACCACTTCACCTTGAACTGGATCGACAGGACCCACGTAATAAATAAAACGGTTTTTGAAATCGAGGCCTTCGGGTAATGATTCACCCTTAGCAAATAAATCAGCAATGCGTTTGTGAGCAGCATCACGGCCCGTAAGCAGGTGACCAGATAACAATAAGGTTTCACCCGGTTGCCACTGTTCAATATCAGCTTGAGTCACCGTGTCTAAGTCTACATGGCGGGTATTTTCAGCCGCTTGCCATGTTACATCAGGCCAATCTGATAGAGCAGGTGGTTCTAGTTGTGCCGGGCCTGAGCCATCTAAGGTGAAATGTATATGGCGAGTGGCGGCACAATTGGGAATGATGGCGACGGGTAAGGATGCTGCATGTGTCGCATACTCTGAGACCTTAACATCTAAAACTGTGGTCAAACCACCCAGACCCTGAGCGCCAATGCCTAGCTGATTTACTTTTTCGTACAGTTCAAGGCGTAGTTTTTCTGCTGCAGTTTCAGCGCCTTTTTCAATGAGTTCTTGAATGTTGATCGGTTCCATTAAAGCTTCTTTGGCCATCAACATGGCTTTTTCAGCGGTACCACCAACGGCAATGCTTATAATGCCAGGTGGACACCAACCTGCACCCATTTTCGGTACAGTTTCCAGTACCCAATCCACCAAGTTATCGCTAGGGTTTAGAATGGCAAATTTGGCTTTATTTTCTGAGCCACCACCTTTGGCGGCAACATGAATGTCAACCTTATCACCGGGCACGAGTTCAGTGTGAATAATGGCGGGAGTATTGTCACCGGTATTTTTACGCTTGCCGATAGGATCTGAAACGATTGAGGCTCGTAAGACATTATCAGGATGTAGGTAGGCACGACGCACACCTTCATTGATCATGTCATCGAGACTTTGTTCTGTTTCCCATTGCACCTTCATGCCTACTTTGATGAAGACATTTACAATGCCGGTATCTTGGCATATAGGTCGCTTGTCTTCTGCGCACATGCGAGAGTTAACCAATATTTGGGCGATGGCATCTTTGGCAGCAGGTGACTGTTCTTTTTCATAGGCCTGTGCCATTGCCTGGATAAAGTCCTTAGGGTGATAACAGGCAATAAATTGCAAACTATCGGCAATGCTATCGATAAGATCGTTGGCTTTAATTGTTGTCATGCTGGCTAACTCTCCCTGAAATAAATATTAATCGGTCATGCGTTTTTGTATTACAGCAACTACATCGTCGATGGCAAACTCATCAGCTTCACCATCGGCCCGACATTTATATTCGATCATGCCGTTATCTAAACCGCGCTCACCCAAAATCAGACGATGTGGAATACCAATCAATTCCATATCAGCAAAAGCAACGCCTGGGCGTAGACCACGGTCATCATAAAGCACGTCCACTCCAGCATCTGTGAGCTGCTTATATATTTCATCGGCGGCTTCACGAACACGTACTGATTTGTGAGCATTAATAGGTACTAAAGCGACTTCAAATGGCGCAATTGATTTTGGCCAAACGATGCCTCGATCATCATGATTTTGTTCAATGGCTGCAGCCACAACACGAGATACACCAATGCCGTAACAACCCATGGTGAGGTACTGTGATTTCCCGGATTCGCCTAAGACATTAGCATTGAGTTTTTTACTGTAGCTATCACCCAGTTGGAAGATATGACCAACCTCGATACCTCGTGCAATTTCTAACTTACCTTTGCCATCTGGACTAGGGTCACCAGCCAGCACGTTCCGTAAATCAGCCGTTTCAGCTTCTTTTGTGTCTCTTCCCCAGTTTACACCCGTAAGATGTTTATCATTTTTATTAGCGCCACAAACAAAGTCAGCAACATGCGCTGCTGAGTGATCAACAATAACTGGGATATCTAGACCAACAGGGCCGATAGAACCGATATTTGCACCACAGCTAGCAAATACTTGTTCTGGAGTCGCAAAGGTTAACGGCTCGGCAATAAGCGGGTGTTTTTCTGCCTTAATTTCATTTAAGTCATGATCACCACGTACTACCAAGGCAACAATGCTACCTTCTTCAGCACCTTCAACTAATAATGTTTTTAAACATTGTGCTGGTGGAATATTTAGGAAATCACTAACTTCTTCAATCGTGTGTTGTTTTGGCGTATCAACAATGGTCATTTCTTGGCTAGCTGCTGCGCGGTCACCCATTGGTGCTATCGCTTCTGCTAATTCAACATTTGCCGCATATTCGCTAGTATCACTAAATGCAATCGCATCTTCACCTGAACTGGCCAATACATGGAACTCATGTGACGCATTACCACCGATGCTACCAGTATCGGCCTGTACTGGGCGGAAATTTAAACCGATACGTTCAAAAATACGTGTATAGGTTGCAAACATATTATCGTAAGTTTCTTGTAATGATTCATGATCTAAATGGAAAGAATAAGCATCTTTCATTAGAAATTCACGTGCACGCATTAAACCAAAACGAGGACGGATTTCATCACGGAATTTAGTTTGAATTTGGTAAAAGTTGATAGGTAACTGCTTGTAACTACGAATTTCTTGGCGTACTAAATCAGTGATCACTTCCTCATGGGTCGGGCCATAACAGAACTCACGATTATGCCGATCAGTAATACGTAACAGCTCAGGACCATATTTTTCCCAACGTTTGCTTTCTTGCCATAATTCAGAGGGTTGTATGGAAGGCATTAATACTTCTTGTCCGCCTGCCTTATTCATTTCTTCTCGCACTATGGCTTCGGTTTTACGCAGTACACGTAAGCCCATAGGCAACCATGTGTATAAACCTGATGCTAGCCGACGAATAAGACCTGCACGGAGCATAAGCTGGTGGCTGACGATCTCGGCATCAGCCGGTGTTTCTTTCAGTGTAGAAATAAGAATTTGGGAAGTACGCATGTGAAGCTGTGATCCTATTATTGTTTTTGTTCGATGAGACTTTTAGTCTCATTACATAGTTGATTTAAAAAGTGCTGTGATTCCAACCCCAATTTTGGCGTTCTGAATCAGTCATGCTGATATAGATACGATCGCCGGTAATACCGAGTTGCTCGTTGATTAATGTACATAAGGTATCTGAGAAGGCAGTACGGTCAGCGGGTAAACCTAAGGCGCGATAATCAAGAAAGGCAGTCGGAGCATCATTTCCACCCATAGACATGCTGGCTTTTTCTTCTAAAGCAATCATGACATAACTTTCAGATTTTCCCGTTGCTTGCGAGAGCGTTTTACTCGCTGTTTTTAAAAATGCGGCTTCATCACTGACAGATTGATTGGTCACTATATTTAAGTAGGGCACTGCGGTCTCCTTATTGGCAATATTCGTTGATGTCTAGTTTGAATTCTTGGATTCGTTTTTGACGCTCTTCTTCGGCAAGGCGGGTGACTGTGCCATCAGCCTGTTTGTATCGTCTGCCTGGGTTATCTAAAAACTTTTGTAAGTTTTCTTGTGATCGTTTGCAGTTAGTTTCTTGTTGTTCTTGCTGCTTCAACGTTTGTTGTTGCTCTGCGGCTTGTCTTTTTTGTTCATATCTTGCTTCATTTTGCTCATTGATTAATTGATCAATTTTGCTTTGGGCATCAGCAGGCAAGCTTGCTGGTGGCGGTGGCGCTTTAAGGAGTTCAGTTTCTTGGCCGACTGGGGCTTGTTGTGAATAATGTGTCTGGCCTTCTTCGTCCACCCATTTATAGACATCGGCATGAACTAATGTAGCTGCGATGGACAGCAAGAAAAAAAGACAAAACTGACGTAGATAAGGTATAAACATGTGCCTTGACCATTTATAGTTCAAATATTACTGCAATTCTACGCCAACCAAGCCAATTCATAAAATGTCTAATAATCCTTCACAATTTGAAAAACATATAAACATTAGTTCGAATGATCATCTTGCTGTTGATTTATTAGCATCCGAAACCGGTTTATCCAAGCAGCAAGTTAAATCCATCATGCAAAAAGGGGCGGTTTGGGTCACGCGTGGTAAAAAAATATTACGCCTCAGACGCGCTAAAAAACCATTAAGAACAGGTGAAACGGTACATATATATTATGATAGCCATGTGTTGGATATGCTGCCGCCTGAACCAGAGTTAGTAATGGATGTCGGTCAATACAGTATTTGGAATAAACCCTATGGCATGTTGTCTCAAGGCTCAAAGTGGGGCGATCACTGCACCATCACTCGCTGGGCTGAGCAGCATTTAACTCCACAACGACCTAGTTTTGTTGTCCATCGACTTGATCGTGCGGCGAATGGATTGATTATTGTGGCTCATGAAAAAAGAGCGGCTGCTGCATTGTCAGAACTGTTTCAAAAAAGAAAAGTAGATAAACGTTATCAAATATGGGTGCACGGTCGATTTGATACACAAGCAACAGCGGAAAATCCAACTCGAATTGAGAGTGATATTGATGGTCGTCATGCTGTGAGTTATTTCACATTAGTTGAGTACGATGAAGAATATGATCGATCATTATTGGATGTAACAATAGAAACAGGGCGTAAACATCAAATTAGGCGACATAGTGCAGAATTAGGCTTTCCTGTGATTGGTGACCGGCTACATGGGATTGAAGGAGACAAACAAGATTTACAACTAACGGCTTATTACCTTTCCTTCAAATGCCCGTTTTCACATCGACAGAGAAGCTTTAATTTATTGCCCTAAATTTGACAGACTGTCCTTGGCAAGCGTATTTTTTGTTTTAAGGCTGAGTTAATGTTGATCACAGGGGGATGGATATGAGTGATAAGGATCATTTAATGCATGACGGCGAGCATGAGTTTGTCAGTGAAGCAGCCGTTACAGAAGAAAAACGTAAGGGACAACGAAGAGAAGCACATGACCGACGTGACATGATTCGTTTTGAACTAGAAAAAGATGATCGGCGTTCAGGCAAAGATCGTCGTGTTAGTGTGACCGATTGGGGAACTGACCAGCCTGTCTAAGCAAAAAAGATAAAATAAAAAAGCACTGTGCTGAATTTTCAGCACAGTGCTTTTTTATGTCTGAAATGATTTGTTATTATTTTATTAATAGCCCAAATAACGTACAGTTTGATAAAAGCTAACACTAAGAATCCAAGTTAACGGTTGAAGCCATATTAACGACTAATACAAACGATTAAGCTCAGTACATACGTAAAATTCTAGGTAAATAAAAGCATTGACTCACACCTCTAGCGGCTAAAAATAGTAATAAGGCGAGCCATAAGCCGTGATTGCCTAAGGGCTGAAGAAAATACCATGCCGGTAGAAAACAGCATAAGGTTGATAGCAGCATGGTATTACGCATTTCTATACTGCGCGTTGTGCCAATAAATAAACCATCAAATAAATAGGTCCATACGGCAACAACGGGCATTAACATCAGCCAAGGCAGATAATTATTTGCTGTGGTTTGAACGTCAGTGATCGACGTCATCAAAGAGATAAGCTGTTGGCCAAAAAATAAATAACTCAGACTAAATAGACTGGCGACGACGAATGACCAAAGTCCTGTTAGCAATAAACTTTGTTTTAGCTGGGATCTATTTTTTGCACCTACAGCCTTACCGGAAAGTACTTCGGTGGCATTGGCAAAGCCATCTAAGACAAATGCCATTAAGGTAATAAAATTAAGCAATACTGCATTTGCGGCGAGGATTATGTCGCCCTGTTTGGCTCCTTGGGTAGTGAAAAAGGCAAAACTAAACATTAAACATAGGGTGCGAATAAAAATATTGGCATGTAGTTGTAGCCAGTGCCAATTAAACAGTGATACTTGTTTGGAAGATAAACGTTTGAAAAGCTTAATAGTGACGCCATGACGTTTTAGCAGGTATAGCCCTGTAATCAGGCCTAAATATTCTGCTATTAATGAGGCCAAGGCCACACCATCAATAGTCATTCCAAATACATTCACAAAAACAAGATCCATGATCATATTGCTGATCGTCACAACGAGCACTAAAACAAGTGCGGCCTTACTCGCTTGTTTGCCAATTAACCAGCCGAGAAAGACATAATTAATTAAAATTGCCGGTGTACTCCATATACGAATATCGAAGTAGATTCTTGCTTGTTGGCTGACTATTTCGCTGCTGTCTATCAACAAGAAGGCAAGCTGAGACAATGGTTGTTTTAGGATGAGTATGGCACTAGCAATAATGATCGCCAACACTAGGGATTGTAATAAAATTGTGTGCGACAAGGTAGTGTCATTGCGACCGAAGGCTTGAGCAACCAAGCCGGTTGTGGCCATGCGTAAAAATCCGAAACCCCAAAAAAGAAAACTAAAGATGATGGAGCCAACTGCGACAGCGCCTAGATATTGGGCGGAGTCGAGATGACCCATAACTGCAGTATCGACCATGCCTAATAATGGGATTGAAATATTGGCAATAATCATCGGTCCGGCAATCTGCCAAACCTGACGGTGAGTGATCTTGTTTTGAGATAAAGTCATGGTTATATATTACAAAAAATAAAAAAGGCCACGTTTAACGTGGCCTTTTTAAGATGAACTGAAGACCAGTTTAGACTAATAACGGTGCGATGACTAAACTCACAATCGCCATAACATTAATCAAAATGTTCATCGCTGGACCAGAGGTGTCTTTTAATGGATCACCAACGGTGTCACCAACAACAACAGCGGTATGAACATCAGAACCTTTACCACCGAGATTGCCTTTTTCAACATATTTCTTGGCGTTATCCCAAGCACCACCCGCATTAGCCATCATTAAGGCCATCATCACACAGCAAATCAACGCGCCGCCTAACATGCCACCTAATGCGACAGGACCAAGAATAAAACCAACAAGGACGGGTGCCCCCACAGCTAATACGCCTGGCATGATCATTTTTTGCAAGGCTGCTTTAGTTGCGATATCGACACAACGTGCGGTATCAGGTTGTGCTGTGCCTTCTAACAAGCCCGGTATTTCTCTAAATTGACGACGAATTTCATGAATCATATCAAAAGCGGCATCACCGACAGCTGTCATCGTCATTGAACTGACTAAGAAGGGGAAAATACCACCAAGGAACATACCAACCAATACTATGGGGTCATTGATGAGCAGTTGCATTGCTTCGCCACCTTGCCTGATAGATTCGACATTAACTGTTTCAATGTAGGCGCTGATCAGCGCTAAGGCAGCTAAGGCGGCAGCACCGATGGCAAAACCTTTACCAATTGCAGCAGTGGTATTGCCTAATTCATCTAATGAATCGGTAATTTCACGGGTTTCTTCGCCCATGCCGGCCATTTCAGCAATCCCGCCGGCATTATCAGCAACCGGGCCGTAGGCATCAATGGCCATGGTGATACCGACTGTGGCTAACATACCAACAGCAGCAATACCCACGCCATATAAACCGGCATAAAGACTGGAGATAAAGATAATGGCAGCAATCGTAATAACGGGAATAGCCACTGATTGCATGCCTAATGCTAGGCCACTAATTAATACGGTTGCTGCACCTGTCTCACCATCTTTAGCGAGTTTTCTGACAGGAGCACCACCGGTATAATATTCAGTTACTAAACCAATGATGATGCCTCCAATAGCACCGGTGAGAACGGCTATCCATAAATTAATCGTGCCACCCAACTGGGTAATGAGTAAATAAGCCACGACTATAAATAATACGGATGATCCCATTGTGCCGATGCGTAATGCTACTTCTGGGCTTCTAGCTGAGAAGACTTTAACCGCATAAATTCCGGCAATTGAACAAAGTAAACCGATTGACGCTAATGCAAGTGGCATAAACATCAATACTTGTTGGCTACTCGCCAATGTTGCGATGGCTGCTGCACCCATGGTGGCTGCAATTGCGATGCTCGCAATCATTGAACCGCAATAAGACTCGAAAATATCAGAACCCATACCGGCAACATCACCGACATTATCACCGACATTATCAGCGATAACACCTGGATTACGAGGGTCATCTTCGGGAATTCCAGCTTCTAGTTTACCCACAAGATCTGCACCGACATCGGCACTTTTAGTAAAGATACCCCCACCAACACGAGAGAATAAGGCAACAGAGGAAGCACCCATACCAAAGCCATGAATCACATGAGCAGTATGAGGATCGCTACCAAAGGCTAAATATAAAATACCTAAGCCTAACAGGCCCATTGAAGCGACAGTCAACCCCATCACCGAACCACCGAAGAAAGCGATGGTTAATGCTGACGATGCACCTTGATCTTGGGCGGCAGTAGCCGTCCGCACATTCGCTTTAGTTGCCGCATACATACCTATATAACCAGCACTAGCAGAACAAATAGCGCCTAGAAAGAAAGCAGATGCAGAGGCCCATCCGAGATCAGAAAAACCGAGAGCGAGGATACATACCACACAAAAAATCGCGAGGCGCGAATATTCAGCCTTCATAAACACCATGGCACCCAAATGAATTTGGTCACCAATTTCGACCACTTTTCCTGATCCCGCTGGCGCAGCTTTCATTTTCATATAAACCAAAAATGCACAAAACAAACCAAAAACCCCGAGTATTACGGGGAGGTAACTAAACGATGACATAGGCTGAACCTCTCTTAAATTTATTTTTGAATAGAAATGTAGCGGTGTAACTCCTGCGTTTTAAATGTATGTTCTATCTACCCAAACCTCTTGTTATTTCAAGTTGTTTGGGTAACATTCTTATACCTGTATCGTGTAGGTGTGTAAAGTGAGAAACCTTATCAACAGACTTTGGCAGATAAATTTAAGATGTGGGAATGGATTAGTTTTGCCTTAATTGGTTGTCTTGCTGGCATGTCAGCAGGTCTATTAGGCTTAGGCGGCGGGCTAATTATCGTGCCATCATTGTTGTTAGTTTTTCATTGGCAAGGCTTGCCTGGCCAGCAAGTAGTGCATGTTGCGGTGGCAACATCCTTAATGACAATAACCATTACCTCTTTGTCAGCAATGGTTGCGCATCAACAACATAAAAATATAAATTGGCCAGTGGTTAGAGATTTATCGCCAGGCCTTGTCATTGGTGGAATTATAGGTGCGTATTTCGCGACTTCATTAGATGCCATTCTCTTGCAAACTTGTTTTGCCATTTATGTCTTAGTGGTCGCACTTCGCATGTGGGTCCCAGTGACACCATTATTGAATGAATCTTTATTGAAAATGCCAATATTGTTAGGAGTAGGTAACATTATTGGAATGATTTCAGCCATAGTTGGCATTGGTGGCGGGTCGCTAACGGTGCCATTCATGCTGATGGCAAAACAATCTATCAAAGTTGCGGTAGGGACTGCTGCAGCCTGTGGGTTTCCAATTTCCGTGGCTGCCGTGACCGGATTTGTCATATTTGGACAAAATAATGTCACAACAAGTACGGATTGGCTGACGGGATTTGTTCATTGGCAGGCATTTTTAGGTATCATTGGCACCAGTATCATCTTTGCACCATTGGGTGCAAAATTGACAAAGAGCCTGCCAGTGAGCACCTTACGCCGCATATTTTCTATGGCATTGTTAGTGGTAGCAGTTAGTTTATTTGTAACAACCTAAAAAGTTTTTGAGGTAGTGAAAGTGAAAAAGTGGATTTGTGTAATTTGTGGCTTTATTTATGACGAAGAAAAAGGCATGCCGGAAGAAGGTATAGCAGCGGGAACAAGCTGGGAAGATATCCCTGAAGATTGGGAATGTCCTGATTGTGGTGTAGGAAAGTCAGATTTTGACATGATTCCAGCCAATTAAATCTTCATACGCTTCTAAATTCGAGTATGAGAATAAGACAGTTTCTTATATAATTGTTCGGTTTATTTATTTGAAAATTTGAAATTTGGAGCGTTACCACTATGAATCTTGACCGCGTTGGCTCGGGTAAAAACCTGCCTGATGATATCAATGTCATCATTGAAATCCCTTCTCATTCTGATCCTGTTAAATATGAGGTGGATAAGGAAACAGGTGCATTGTTTGTTGATCGCTTCATGAATACAGCCATGTTTTACCCGTGTAACTATGGTTATGTGCCGCATACATTGTCTGATGATGGTGATCCGGTTGATGTATTAGTGGTTAGTCCATATGCATTGATTAGTGGTTCTGTTGTGCAATGTCGCCCAGTTGGCATGTTAAAAATGACCGATGAGTCAGGTGAAGATGCCAAGATAATTGCCGTTCCACATGACAGCATGTACGACGATGTACAAGATATCGCGGATGTACCTGAACGCTTGTTAGCGCAACTCGGACATTTCTTTGAGCATTATAAAGACCTAGAAAAAAACAAATGGGTCAAAATTGAAGGTTGGGTTGGTATTGATGAAGCGAAAGCTGAAATCATGGCCAGTGTAGATCGTTACAACGATGCACCTGTTAAACCACAATTTTAAGTAACGATTTTTGGTTGTTCGGCGAGCTGATTTAACGATCAGTCTCGCCGAAGCTTTATCTGAACTAGGGTGATTTATGACACGTTTAGTCTTACAAGGTCCTAATTTGACCTCAGAAGCGGCAAGTGAAATTGCCGCTAAGTTGCACGGTTCGGTTAAGCTTGATACGAACTATGCTGTTATTGAGTTATCGCAGATAACCGCCAGTGATATGCAAGCACTACGTGAAACATATGAATTTGATATCAATGTTGTGCCTGCCGGGTTTGAACCTCAAGCAGCTAAACTGTTAGTCACAGATATGGATTCAACCTTGATCAATATCGAATGTGTTGATGAGATTGCTGATTTTATTAACGTCAAACCTCAAGTTGCTGAAATTACTGAAGCGGCAATGCGGGGTGAGATAGATTTTGAAACATCATTACGCCAGCGTGTAGCATTGTTAAAAGGACTTGAGGTTAGTGCACTGGAACGCGTTTATTTAGAACGGTTACAGCTAAACCCTGGAGCAGAAGTCATGTTAAAACGGCTCCAACAGCAAGGCATTAAAACAGCGCTAGTTTCAGGTGGTTTCACTTTTTTCACTGAACGACTAAAACAGCGTCTAGGCTTGGATTTCACCATGGCGAATGTGTTGGGTGAACACAAGGGGCGATTGACAGGCGAAGTTGTCGGGGATATCTGCGGTGCTCAAGCAAAAGCAGACTTTTTATTAGCACACTGTGAGATGTTAGGTATATCCCCAGCGCAAGTTGTCGCAATGGGCGATGGCGCCAATGATTTACTAATGATGAATGAAGCTGGTTTAAGTGTGGCGTATCACGCTAAACCTACTGTGCAAGAGCAAGCGAGCATAGCCTTAAATTATTGTGGTTTAGAAGGTGTACTTGGCTTATTGCAGCTTCAATATAACTAGCATAAGCTTGAAATTAACAGAGTTGCCCCAACGTAGTCATAGGGCAAAAAAAATTATTTAACAGAGGTTTTTAAGATGGATGTAATGGAGCATATTAAACAGGCGATCGAATCAAACTCGATCATTTTATTTATGAAAGGCACACCTGAATTCCCACAATGTGGTTTTTCTAGTCGTTCTTCACAAGCATTAGCGGCATGTGGCGCAGAATTTGCCTTTATAAATGTATTGGCAGAGCCAGAAGTACGTGCAAATTTACACCGTTATGCAGACTGGCCGACATTTCCACAACTGTATATTAACGGTGATTTAGTCGGTGGTTGTGACATCATAATGGAAATGTATGAAAGTGGTGATTTACAGACCTTAGTTGACCAAGCGAGTAAATAACAACGATGACTAAAGAACAAGATCATGATTGGCACGGTGAAAATGAAATAGCCATAGCACCGTCAAAACCTGAGTTACAGGAACCTCCGAAGTATCGGGTGTTAATGTTGAACGATGATTACACGCCAATGGATTTTGTGATTGAAGTATTAGAAGGTTTATTTGCGATGGAACGCGAACGTGCAACACGTACGATGTTACAAGTGCATACCGAAGGCTTAGCCTTGTGTGGCATATTTACCTTTGAAATTGCGGAAGCAAAAGTAGAGCAAGCAAATAGCTATGCTCAGCAGCACGGTCATCCATTGCAGTGTACGATGGAAGAAGAGTAGCGACGACAACGGTTAGCGATAGAAAAGGCGGACAAGCACATGTTAAGTAAAGAACTCGAACAAACGTTAAGTCAGGCATTTAGTTATGCTCGTAAACGCTCACATGAGTTTCTTACCGTTGAGCATTTGTTATTAGCATTGCTAGAAAATGGGCAAGCTTTAGCTGTGTTAACGGCTTGCGATGTGGATGTGGTTAATTTACGTCAAGATCTCAATGACTTCTTGGCGGAAAATTTGCCAACACTGCCTGAAGACAGCGAACGTGAAACACAGCCTACATTGGCTTTTCAACGAATATTGCAACGTGCCGTGATGCATGTGCAATCATCAGGTGGCAATGAAGTGACGGGTGCCAATGTATTGGTCTCCATCTTTTCTGAGCAACAATCACAATCGGTATATTTACTGCAGAAACAAGACGTGACGCGTCTGGATGTCGTTAATGCAATCAGTCATAGCGAAATTGATGACGTGATTGAGATTGAAGCAGATGAAACTGTGACTGAAGCTGAACCTGCTCAAGATGGCAAAAACCCATTAGCATTGTATGCCGTAAACCTCAATGCATCCGCCATCGAGGGTAAAATCGACCCTTTAATTGGTCGTGCACATGAAATTGAGCGTACTTTACAGATCTTGTGTCGTCGTCGAAAAAATAACCCATTGTTTGTTGGCGAAGCAGGCGTGGGTAAAACAGCATTAGCGGAAGGTCTTGCTAGACGTATTGTTGAGGGCGATGTGCCCGAAGTATTAGCTAATTCCACTATTTATTCATTAGATATGGGCGCCTTGGTCGCAGGGACAAAATATAGAGGTGATTTTGAAAAACGCTTGAAAGCATTATTGCGTGAAATCAAAAATGAAGATGACGCCATCTTATTTATTGATGAAATCCATACTGTTATTGGTGCCGGTTCGGCAGGTAATAGTGCGATGGATGCGGCTAATTTGCTTAAACCGTTGTTAGCGAGTGGCGACCTTAAATGCATAGGCTCAACAACCTTTCAGGAATATCGTGGGATTTTTGAACACGACCATGCGTTAGCAAGGCGTTTCCAAAAGATTGATGTACCAGAACCATCTGTAACTGAAACAATTCAAATATTAAAAGGCTTAAAAGCAGGCTTAGAAGAACATCATAATGTGCGTTATTCCAATGCTGCATTGATACAAGCAGCCGAGTTGGCAGAACGCCACATCAACGATCGTTTTTTACCTGACAAAGCCATTGATGTTTTAGATGAAGTTGGTGCAGCCCAACGTATCTTGCCTAAATCTAAACGTAAAAAAATGATTGGTGTGAATGATGTGCAGAACATTGTTGCTAAAATTGCTCGTATTCCGGCTAAAACGGTAAGTAATGCTGATAAAGATAATTTACGTAACTTGGAAAAAAATCTAAAACATGTGATTTTTGGCCAAGATGAGGCGATTTCAGCATTAAGTTCAGCAATTAAAATGGCACGTTCCGGCTTAGGCCATCCAGAAAAACCAACGGGTGCGTTTTTGTTTGCAGGACCAACGGGCGTAGGTAAAACCGAGGTTACACGTCAGCTAGCGCATAACCTAGGCGTAGAGTTAATTCGCTTTGATATGTCGGAATATATGGAGAGTCATACTGTTTCGCGTTTAATTGGTGCGCCTCCAGGTTATGTTGGTTATGACCAAGGTGGTTTGTTAACAGAAGCGATTACCAAGCAACCACATGCTGTTTTATTATTAGATGAAATAGAAAAAGCACATCCAGATGTCTTTAACCTATTACTACAAGTAATGGATCATGGCACTTTAACGGATAACAATGGCCGTAAGGCTGATTTTCGTCATGTTGTGCTAGTAATGACTAGTAATGCAGGTGCTCAGGAGATGGGACGCTCATCAATGGGCTTTACTCAACAAGATCACCAAACAGATGGAATGGAATCGGTTAAGCGTACCTTTACGCCGGAATTTCGTAATCGTTTAGATGGCATTATTCAGTTTAAAGCCTTAACTACAGATGCCGTTTTACGAGTGGCAGACAAAGCCGTAGTTGAACTTGAAATGTTACTGCAAGACAAGCAAGTTACCTTAGAAATTGATGATGAAGCACGTCAGTGGTTAGCTGAGCATGGTTACGATGTACATATGGGGGCAAGACCGATGGCTCGATTAGTACAAGAAAAAATAAAACGTCCATTGGCTGACGAATTATTGTTTGGCAAACTATCTGAAGGTGGACACGTTAAAGTGGTACTTCGTGACGGTGAGTTAGTCCTTGACTTAGACGTGGAAACTGAATCAGTTTAGTCTCAAACATACAGCCTGATAGTAGTGCTTACTATCAGGCTGAAATCAACATTTATTATAAATCCCTGTTGACAACCATAAAAGTTATGCACCAGTAGCGCGCATCAGTGCTGTTTTATATAAACAAGCAGTGCTAACTGATTGATTCTAAATGGTAGGACCGTAACCGGTTGATATTTAAGGGGTTATTTTCCGTGGTCAAAAAGTGACCATTTTGATGTGGTTGTATGTATATAAGGGACTTACCGTTTTAGCAAAGACTTAATCACAGACTTATCCACAGAAATTGTGGGTAACTTTACAGTTTTATGACAGAGCAAAAACTGCGCCAGTTTTTATAATTCAATGCCTTTTTGTGCTCGAAAACCTGCACGAAAAGCATGTTTCACATCTTCAATTCTGCTAACTGTATCTGCAGCCTCGATCACAGCCTCCGGAGCACCTCGGCCAGTGATAATGACATGTTTCATTTCTGCACGTTTTGCGATGTCAGCAAGTACCAAATCAGTATCTAAATAACGCATTTTTAATACGATATTAAGCTCATCAAATAAAACCACATCAATATTAGGATCGTCTATTAATTGCTTACAGACTTCCCAGCCTTTTTTTGCAGAAGCAATATCTTGATCGAGATTTTGAGTATCCCAAGTAAAGCCATCCCCCATAACATGATATTCAACTTCATCTGGAAAACGTCTAAAGAACGCCTCTTCACCGGTGCTGTATGCACCTTTGATAAACTGTACAACACCAACACGCATGTTATGGCCTAAGGCTCGCGCGACCATGCCAAAGCCTGAAGAGCTTTTGCCTTTGCCATTGCCAGTAATGACGAGTAATAAGCCCTTGTCTTTATCAGCGTGTTGAATTTTGTCATCAACCACTTCTTTATGGCGTTTCATACGTTTTTGGTGACGTTGACTTTTTTCTGTATCAGTCATGGTTAACTCTCTAAATAATGACGGCAGTGATTAAGATGCCGGTTTCTAATAGTTCGACCATTGCACCAGCAGTATCTCCGGTCACACCATCAAGGCGTTGAAGCATCCAGTAACGCAATAATAAAAAAAGGCCAAAACTCAGTAATAAAATCCACACGCCAGATAAGAAAATACTGATTAATGTCACCGCTAAAACCATTTGTTTTGTTGTCGTTTTAGGTTGGTGTTGAATCAATAAGGCAGCAATGCCATTTTGTCTGACATAGGGTGTGGTGAGAAATAATAATGGTAAGGCAGTACGAGATAATGTTGTTGCCAAGATAATCGCAATCCAATTCTGCACGGCAATTAATTCGGCCAGCATAATAAGCTTGGTTAATAGCACTAAAACCAGAATGCTAACGGCAATGGGGCCACTGGTGGGATCTTTCATGATCTTCAATGTTTTTGCTTTATCTCCCAAGCCGCCCAACCATGCATCAGCACTGTCTGCCAAGCCATCTAAGTGTAGACCTCCTGTCAGAATGACCCAGCTAATAAGGACTAATATTGCCGCGACATAGGATGACTGCGACGTTAATAACGAGGCTAGGCTAATCAAAATGACAGCGATGATAAAGCCAACAATAGGATAAAACAGCAACGATTGTCCCAGTTGTTTATTGGCGACGGGGACGGCTACCTTAACCGGTAACGTTGTTAAAAACTGCAATGCGATTAAGAAGGGTTGTAGTGTATTTATCACGATTTCTCAGAAACCTCAGCTTGCTCAAAGGTTGCCATTTGATTATGTAGCGCGCAACTAAGACGAATTAACGGTAATACCGATGCAGCGCCACTGGCTTCACCCAAACGCATGCCAAGATCTAATAAGGTTGTTGCTTTGAGTGCGGATAAAACATGGTGATGCCCAGGTTCGGCTGAATTATGACTATAGAGAAACCAATGTTTTGTTCCCGGACAGAGTGTTTCTGCCATCAATGCAGCAACTGATGAAATAAAACCATCGATAATTACCGGCAAGCCTTGTTTACCACAGGCTAAATAACACCCTACTAATGCTGCGATTTCAAATCCGCCGAGAGTGTGCAGAATAGTCAATGGTGATGACAGATCCGCTCGATGTTTGTTTAAAGCTTGTTCAATAATAAAAGCCTTATGAGTAATACCTTTCGTATTAAGTCCGGTACCTGGACCTGTTAACACCTTTGCATCGAGGTCTAATAAGGCTGCTGCAATTGCGGTGGCCGACGTGGTATTACCTATTCCCATTTCACCGGCTATAAACAGCTCTATATCTGCTTGATAAACTTGTTCTACATTATTGCGTCCGGCCAAAATAGCTTGTTGGCATTGCGCTAATGACATAGCCGCTTGATGGACGAAGTTTGCCGTGCCAGCAGCGATACGTTGATCAGATACAGCGGATAATTGTTCTAATGGGGTGATGGTACCCATATTGATAACATCAAGGCTGGCATTGAGTTCTTTCGCTAATACGCTGATCGCAGCACCACCGTTAGCAAAGTTTCGAATCATTTCGGCTGTGACGGCTTGGGGAAAGGCAGATATACCTTCTTCTACAATGCCGTGATCAGCGGCAAATACACTGATATGAACTTTATTAACGGATGGTGTTTCTGTTGCTTGCATTGCCGCTAGTTGAATAGCAACTGTTTCTAACTGACCTAATGAACCTGCTGGTTTAGTTAATTGCTGTTGCCGTTGTTCAGCGGCTTTTTTGCTTCGTTCGTCGATAGCTTTTACGGGCAACGATAACCATTGATCAAACTCTGACACTACAGTTTTCCTTTTAATACATGGGGGAGGCCAGCTACAGTAAAAATAACACGATCAAAAATAGCAGCGATTCGCTGATGTAATACACCGATTTGGTCGCAGTATTGTCGACTTAGTTCACCCATCGGCATTATGCCCATATTGGTTTCATTGCTGACTAAGATAAGATGGCCAGACAACTCAGGAATAATAGCAATCAACGCATCTATTTCCCGCTCAAGTTGTTCCTTATCTTCAGCCATTAATAAATTTGTCAGCCACAGGGTTAAGCAATCTACTAAGACACAGCGATCTTGTTGGCAAGTTTGTTGGAGAATAGCCGCTAGATGAATCGGCGCTTCAATGGTTTGCCAATGGTCTGGTCGACGTTGCTGATGTTCACTGATACGTTGCTGCATTTCATCATCATTCGCCGTAGCCGTGGCAATATAAACGACGTCCAGTTCAGACAGGTCAGCTAGCTGTTCGGCCAAGCGACTTTTGCCTGATTTCACGCCACCTAAAACTAAGGTTTTTTTCATTGGGTAACCTTGAGTAACTTAGGGGCTAATTCAAGTAAATCTTTAAGCACAGCAATATCCATATGTTGTTCAATCATATCAGCTAATCGATCAATATCTCTATTACGTAAGGCATGATAATCAGCTGCATCGGCATGTTGTAAACCTGCCCAGTTGAGTATGGCATTACAGGTGCTAGATTGTTCAAACAAACCATGCACATAGGTACCCATAATATTGTCATCATGATTAATCGCACCATCAGCACCATGTTCTAACTGACAAAAAGGCTGTGACAGTGCTGGCCCTTGACTGATACCAGCATGAATTTCATAACCTTGAATCATGCTGGCATCGATATAGAGTTTGCCAGATACATTTCGTAGTTGCTTCTGGGCAGTTAGGGTTGTGCTCATATCTAACAGGCCTAAGGCTTCTGTTTGTCCTGCCAATCCTTCAATGCCATCTGGATCGTTGATATCGCAACCTAACATTTGAAAACCGCCACAAATGCCTAATACTTTGCCGCCGTAGCGAAGATGTTTATTAATGGCAGCTGACCAACCTGATTGTAGTAAGTAGTTTAGATCTGCGCGTACGCTCTTTGAACCGGGCAAGATAATAAAATCTGCAGCTGGGATAGGCGCATCGGGCCCGATAAATTGTAGGTCAACCTGTGGGTGTAACCGTAAAGGGTCAAAGTCTGTATGGTTACTGATACGAGGCAATACCGGCACGATGATTTTAAATGCATCATCTGGAACATCGGCTTGTTGGGTGGTAATGGCATCTTCAGCTTCAAGGTGCAAACCCTTTAAATAGGGCAATACCCCTAAAACAGGTTTGCCGGTTTTTTCCTCCAACCAATCCAAGCCTGATTGTAATAAAGCAATATCACCACGAAAGCGATTTATGACAAAACCTTTAACCCGACCTTGTTCACTTTCAGATAATAGTGCCAATGTACCAACCAAGTGGGCAAAGACGCCACCACGATCAATATCAGCAACAATGATTACCGGACAATCTACTTCCTCAGCAAATCCCATATTGGCAATATCACGATCGCGTAGATTTATTTCGGCGGGCGAGCCAGCACCTTCAACCATCACCACCTCATATTGTTCGGATAAACGTTGATGAGATGCTAATACTGCCGCCATTGCAGTGGGTTTATAGTGGTGGTAGAACTGCGCCTCCATATTCTTTACTGCTTGGCCATGAATGATGACTTGAGCGCCAGTATCACTATTAGGTTTAAGCAAAACAGGGTTCATATCCGTATGTGGCTCAAGATGACAAGCTTGAGCTTGCACCGCCTGAGCACGGCCGATCTCGCCACCATCAATAGTAACGGCACTGTTCAATGCCATATTCTGTGGTTTAAAGGGTACGACAGCAATATCTTGTCGATATAACCAGCGACACAAAGCAGCGACTAGAGTACTTTTACCTGCATCAGAAGTGGTGCCTTGAACCATCAGTGTTTTTGCTGTCATGGTAAATCCAATTGCTGTAGTGCTGCTTGTAATCGCTGCCAATCACTTTCTGATTTAGGTAAGCCAAAACGTAAGCTGGAAGGGGTCTCAAATACACGAGTTAAAATACCCTGTTGGGCTAAGTTTTGGTGAACAAGCTCAGCATTATCTATTTTAACCCAATGGAATAAATCACTGCTGCCATGGGGTTTCAAACCGGCACGGGTCAATAATTGTTGTAGGCGTGATCCTTGTTGACGAAGCTGATGACGGCACTGCTGTTGCCACATTTTATCTTGCAAGGCTAGCTGGGCTACGTAACGTGAAGCATGAGCAATAGGCCAAGGACCAAGTCGGTCAGCTAATTGTTTTAATAACGTTGCTTCTGCTAAAACAAACCCAATCCGTAAACCGGCTAGACCAAAAAACTTACCTAAGGAACGTAAAACAACTAAACCGTTAGTCGGACAGTGGGTAGCAAGACTGTGTTCAGGACTTGAATCAATAAAGGCTTCATCGATAATTAACCAGCCATTTTTGGCTAGCAGTTGCTGATGCCAAGACAGTAATTGCTCGGAGCTGAACTGCTGTGCACTGGGATTATTCGGATTAATAATAACCAGCACATCAAGTTGAATGATTGCATTGCTGATTGAATCGATATCAAGCGGTATCACCTCATGTCCTGCTTGTTGCCATGCATAAGCATGTTCGGCATAAGCGGGGGCAATAATACCCACGCGACCATTACCTCGTAAATAAGGTAATGCTTGAATGGCAGCCTGAGAACCGGCCACAGCGAGCAGAGATTTACATTGATAATAGTCTTGTGCTGTAGTAACAAGGCCATCATCTTGTTGCGGCAGTTGTGACCATACTTCAGCAGGAAAAGTTGTCGGCACAGGCCAACCATTTGGGTTAATGCCGGTGGATAGATCTAACCAGTCGGAGATAGGAATATCATATTGTAGTGCGGCAGAATAAAGGTTACCGCCATGTTCAAGCATACGTCAGCCCTGAAATGACGAGTAAAACAACTAACCATAACAACACAGTTTTACGGATCAATAATAAAGCCCGATGAATATCATTAGCCTCAGCGGGAGGGCCGCTACCAAGAATAGGGCGTTGGTGCCATTCACCATGGTATTGGGCTGGCCCACCAATGGTTATTTCAAGTGCGCCAGCACCGGCAGCCATTACCGGCCCAGCATTAGGGCTATCACAATGTTTTGCTTGAGTGAACCAACATGTCAGGGCCTGTTTAGTTGAACCCAAGATGCTATAACTTAAGGCGGTTAATCGTGCAGGAATATAGTTCAATACATCATCTAATCTTGCAGCAAAACGACCAAAATATAAATACTGCTGGTTACGATAACCCCACATGGCATCGAGCGTATTACTCAGGCGATAAAAGATAATGCCAGGAACACCAGCAATCACAAACCAGAACAAAGCGGCAAACACACTGTCACTGCCATTTTCTAAGATAGATTCCACACTGGCTTTTGCGATATCTAAGGTTTCAGGATCACGACTAACAATTTGGCTAGTTAAATCTCGCGCCTGTAGTTCATTGCCTTTGTTAAGGGCTTCGGCAATAGGTTGAGTATGGTCGTGTAAGCTTTTATGGCCAATACACAAAGTTACAATAATGAGAGTGAACGTAAATCCCACAATAGGCAGTGAACTAAGATAAAAACCAATTAAGCTCAAAGGCAGCAATAAAAGTGCAACAGCCAATGTACCTCGAAGTAGTTGAGCGCGTATTGAGCTATTATCTTGGTTAAGGCTATTTTCAATTCGAGTGGCTAATAAACCAAAGCCAACTAAAGGATGAAATCGTTTAGGTTCACCGAATAACCAATCGAGGATCAGTGCGGCGACAATGATGAAAAAAGTGGTCATCATAAGCGTTACTCCTTACCCCAATTATCGGTGAATATTACTTCATTGATATCGGTTGTTTTTCGCCAATCTTCAAGTTCTAACATGGGTGCGGGATAAAACTCATCCACATGACCCAAACATAAAATGGCGACGGGTTTAGCACCTTGTGGCATCGCTAATAATGACGCTAATTCAGTAGGTTCAAACATCGATACCCAGCCCATACCGATGCCTTCAGCTCTTGCTGCTAACCACATGTTTTGTATAGCACAGGAAACAGAAGCAAGATCCATTTCAGGCATAGTGCGGCGGCCAAAGACATGTTGTTCACGCCCATCCATCAAGGCCATGACCAATAACTCACCACACTCTTTAATGCCTTCAACTTTAAGTTTCATAAATGCTTGTTGCCGTTCAGCTAAAGCTTCAGCCGTTTTGATACGTTCAGCATCGACAATGCTATGTATCGCAGTACGGAGTTCAGGTTTTGTTATGCGAATAATTCGCCAAGGTTGCATATAACCAACGCTGGGTGCTTGATGAGCCGCTTGAAACAAACGTTGCATCAGATCGGCATCGATAGGGTCGTTTCGAAAATGACGCATATCTCGACGCTCACCAATAGCACGATAAATGGCAGCACGATCTTGTTCGCTATATTGGTGTTTATTTGTTGTCATGGCTGAAACAATTCTACCGTGGCTTCCGGGTTAGAGGGCAAGTAGAAGTGAATATAGCTGGCGGTGAGACGAGCCGATTGATAAACAGCCTCATTAGTATGGTCTGCATTAGGATTAGTAGCATGTGCAACCGACGGAGCAGAAGTATTAAACAACGAGTGATGGTAGGTATGGCCACGTAACTTTTTATTGTTGAGCGATACTTCTTGCAGTGCTAAGGCCGATAGACGAGCTTGCATCACGGTATGGCCATCAAGCAGACCAATCATCTCTGCTTGAGCACCGTCTTTGTCTGTTAAAGATTCCGTTAAATACAGCATACCGCCACATTCAGCTACGATCGGTTTGCCTGCATCATAATGTTGTCTAATAGCTTTATGCATGGCCTTGTTATTAGACAGCGCTTCTAGATGTAACTCTGGGTAACCACCCGGCAAGTAAAGACTATCCGCTGCGGGCAGATCATCATCGGTTAATGGTGAAAAGAATCGCAGTTCAGCACCAAGATCTTTTAATAGATCAAGGTTTGCTTGATAGATAAACGAAAAAGCAGCATCACGTGCAATAGCAATCTTGAGGCCATTAAATGATGGGCTGACATCATTTTTCTCCGCAGGGGAAAAGTTGATTGATGGCAACGTGAGATCGACTTCAATGATTAATTGTTCTGCTAAAGTAGCTAAACGCTGATCTAAATCATCAATTTCTTCGGCTTGCACCAAACCTAAATGACGACTCGGTATGGCAGCATCAGTTTGGCGAGACAAAGCGCCATAACAAGTCAAATTATCGGGTAGAGCATCGATTAACATTTGATAATGACGCTCACTGCCAATGCGATTGGCAAATACACCCGCCACGGGTACATCTTGACGATAATTAGTCAGGCCATAAGCGATAGCCGCAAAGGTTTGTGCCATTGCTGAGGCGTCAATCACAGCCAATACCGGAATACCAAAGGTAGTGGCCAGATCGGCAGTAGATGGATCACCATCAAACAAGCCCATCACCCCCTCAATCAGAATTAAATCTGCTGTCGCCGCTGCCTCAGCTAATAGTTGGCGGCAGATTGTTTCTCCCACCATCCACAGATCTAACTGATAAACAGCATGACCAGAGGCTTGCTCTAAAATCATCGGATCAAGAAAGTCAGGTCCGGCTTTAAAAATACGAACCCGTTTTCCTTGATTTCGAAAGTAACGCGCGAGTGTTGCTGTTACTGTGGTTTTCCCTTGACCAGATGCGGGTGCAGCAATAACAAGCGCGGCACATTCATGGTTCAAGATTTGTTTTCCTGATGTACTGAAGACGCACGAGCAGCTAATACAGCAATAACATGAAAGGCCACGGCTAAAGCAAGATAGAAGGCAATATTACTTAATGCACTAGGGAAGTAGTTAACAAAACGCTCGCCATATTCAGCCAATGTCGGTTGTGTATAACGACCAGAGAAAAAGTAGAATCCCCCACCAGAGAATACTTGGCTGATTGCTGTTGCCAACACCACCGACAAACTTAACGGCAACAAACTGTGCCAGTTAAATTGATATTTTTTGGCATACCAATGACCCGCAAGCCATAAGGAGCCATAAGCAGGAATCAACATGACATAGGCTGGTGAAACACAAAAACTACTGACACCACCAAAAGTAATGGCGGCATAATCTAATAAAGCCGCTTCAACAAATAATAGTGGGACCAACCATTTAGATGAAACGTAGAGACCAGCAAGAAAAAACGCCGCTAAGGTCGCACTAGGTAAGTGATTGATTGTGGAAAAGTGATGACCTCGTGTGAAGGCCATTAAGGCAACTAATAATAAGCCAATAATAAATTGTTGGCGTTTAGATAATGAAAGCATTTAAGTCTCCAGAGTGGCCAGGAATGCACAAAAGTAAGAGAGCAACAGAGTGATTCTGAGCTACTTTTTTCTGCGTACTGATGGCCATGTTAATGGGATTGGGTGAGATGCATAAGTTCTAATATTTGAAAGAGGTATACGCTTACCAAATTAATGGTAAGCGTATTGTTCATTCGTCATTAAAAATTATACTTTGCACCCACAGTGAAGCTGCGAGAGAAATTGACAGCATATATATTATCGTTGCTGACTTGGAGACCATTACTCTTATCAAAGATATTATTTACATTTGCAGATAAGACTAACTTGTCATAGCTGAAGGTGTAAGCAAGATTAGTTGACTCATAATGAGGCTGCTTTTGCGAAAAGTTATTGGCAAAATCATTCAAGGCATAGGCCTTACTTCGATAATTATGAGACAACACAAAGTTTGAACTATTCGTTGGTGTGTAATGCAAAGCTACCGTGACATTGTGACGAGATACACCCGGTAAGTTTTTACCGTCATAACTGCCGTTACCTTCATTTTCATTATCAATAATGGCGCGGGTATAGGCATAGTTCAGCGTTGTTAACCATTGTTCGTTAAACTTATGACGATTTTGCAGTTCAACACCATATTTATGTGACTCATCTATATTTGTATTTCTACCAGTAGGCGCATTGTAAAAAATTTCATTATCTAACTCGGCTCGAAAGATGGTTAGTTTTGTTTTGTCATTTTGTGTGACGTAATTAATACCGACATTAAGCGTTTTTACTTTTGCAGGTTCAATGAAACTGTTAAATCCACCACCAAATTTGAAAAAACGATCTATGTCAGGTGCTTGGAATGCCTTGTTAAAGTTGGAAAACATGGTCAGCTCATTGGTGAAACGCATGTTGAAACCGATATCATAGGCGTATAAATCATGATCATCATTTAAGTTAGATGAGCTTGATGAGTAATCGTATTCAACGGATTCTTTTCGTCCACCAAGGGACACAGTTAAATCATTAAAATAGTATTCACCTTGGATGAAGTAGCCTGTGTTTTCTTTGGTGGTCTCGTTAGTTGAAGAGGACCTTACGCCGTCAAAACGCTGAGCACCTGTGATGACATTGAACTGTTCTGCATTGTATTTAAGCAAAACCTCATCGCTTTTATAGTCATATTCGCTCACACTTGAGAAGGTTACAAAATTAGAAACTTTGTCTTCATCCGAGTGGTTATACGAAACCTGTAAACGATCAGTAATATCAGCCTCAGCACCAAAGAATACGGTATCGGTATGATATCTTTGTTGAGTATAGGTATTGCCACTATTTTGTTCCGGCTTATCTTTATATTCGGCAAGCGTCATTGAACCAGTGTAGCGAGTATCGATGGTAGAGTGATCTTTCCCAATGGACACTTTTAGATTGTCGGTTGGCATAACATCTAATGCAACATGAGTGTTAGCGTTACTTGACTCATTGGTGAAGCCACTGAGGTCTTCATCTTTAAAGCCATCAAGTTCAGAATGATCACCAGAAACGGCTAGGTTGAAATAGTCATGGGAATAACCAGTAGAAAATGAAGCTGTTTTTTGTCCTTCATTACCAAATGCAACACCTACATTGTGATTGATTTCATCTTTGGTATAAATTTGGATTGAGCCGGCGGTAGCGTTATCACCATAGATGACTGAACCGCTACCTTTGGTGATTTCAATACGTTTAATATTATTGAGCGAGATTGAGGTCAGTAATGCTGGTGTCATATCAATATTGTTAAGACGACGGCCATTAACAGTGATTGCAATATTTTGATAACCATCGCCGATACCAAAGCCTCGCATATCCAGCTTTTGAGAATATTGGTTACCAAAAGAAGGCAGCACGGTAACAGATGTATTTTGGTTTAAAAATGCATAGATGTCTTGAGCACCAGATGATGCAATATCATTGGCATCATAAACTTCTGAAGCATAGGTTGCTTCGACGTCAGTGGTTTCAGTTTTTGTAGCCGAGACCAGTACTGGCTCTAAAGTGATGGATTCTGCAGTAGCAGTGTTTGCTATAGAAGCTAAGATAGCAGTTGCTAGGTATTTACTTGGTTTCATTAATTTTCCGTATGCGCCAGCCCGCGCGAGTTCAGGGTAAGGGCCAATATACGGTGGAGAAAACAAGTAAATAGCAGCTCAAAAGAACTGACGTCAAAACTTGGATATCGCCCACCGCAATATGGTTATGTAATGCAATAGGCCGGTCTCCGGACTTACGAGAAAGTTATATTTAGTTCGCCTTCCCATGAAAAATCACAGTGGCATGTGAACTAATTTTTCTCGATTACCGTTGCGGGGGCAGTGTTGGATTTGTCACGCTTAATATTGAAAGAGACTCACCAGCTTCCCGTTTAATTATCAGCGGCTTTGACCACTGATAACACCTAAAGCAGGCGGCAATGATAAATTTTCCTGACTAAAAGAGTCAATTACTTACAGTCGTTCCCCAATGTTTTTTAACAACCAGTATTTCGTGTAAATCTAGTAGGAATATAGCTTTTAGCTAGGTAGATATGCTTGCCTAATATCTAATTATTAGTTGACTAAATTAATCAAGAATCATAATATGCGCGCCATCTTCAGGTGCTCTGACACAAAGTTAGAGTTAAAAGGGAAGTTGGTGCGACATTACTTAATGACAATGCCAACACTGCCCCCGCAACGGTAAATGTTGAAAAGCAAATCAGTTAGCCACTGTGATTTATTCATGGGAAGGTGATTTTGTTTGGTGAGAACCACAACGTGAGTCCGGAAACCTGCCTGAAGTTTCATGGCAAACGATATTGTTTGCTTTTTTTTATACCTGGATCGCGGGTGAGCGTATCCTCAGGAGAAAGAATGAAAACTTCACAAGGGCTTTCAGCCTTGCGTGCGTCTGCACGTCTTACTTTTGCTGCCATTGCAGCTTCAACCTTTTCTTTGCCAACGTTTGCTGAAGAGCATTTCGACACTTTAACAGTGACAACAAATCGGATGCCATCTGATAACTTATTGGCGGCTACGACTGTTATTACACGTGCCGATATTGAACGATCACAAATTAATGACCTACCGACTTTATTATCTCGTCAGCCTGGTATTGATATGAGCTTTGACGGAGGTGCTGGTAAATCTTCAGACCTATATATGCGTGGTACAAGTTCTGGTCATGTCTTATTTTTGGTTGATGGCGTTAAATGGCATTCGGCTACTTTAGGTGAAACAAGCATACAAAATTTTCCTGTTGAGCAAATTGAGCGTGTAGAAATTGTTCGTGGGCCACGTTCAGGCATATATGGATCAGAGGCAATTGGTGGTGTAATACAAATTTTTACGCGACAAGGTCAACAAGGAATCAAGCCTTATGCCAAAGTGAGTTCTGGTACGCACAATACTAAACAGGCTTCGGTAGGCGTGAGTGGTGGTAATGAGTCAACAACGTATAACTTAAGTTTTAACCATCAATCTACTGATGGTATTCATGCTCGCGAAGATAAAAATACAGACCATGATGGTTATCGAAATAAGAGTGTTTCTGCCAAAATTAATCATAAGCTAACAAAGGACATTAGTGTGGGCGCTAATTTTCTTAGAGCTGAGAGTAAGAATGACTATGATGGCTATTCGATTAGTGCGGATTACCATGGCGAGTCCGTACAGCAAGTGTTAGGTGCTAATACTAACTGGCAAGTTAATGATGCTTGGCTATTATCATTTCAATTAAGCGAATCACGCGATAAGTCAGAAGACTTTAAAGATCATATTTCCTCTTCGGAGATTAATACGCGCCATCGTTTTGTGAATATCACCAATACCGTTGAGCTAAACCCAAATCACACATTAAACTTGGGATTAGATTATGAGAATGATTATGTGGATAGTTCTAAAGACTATCTTGAAACCTCGCGTGATAACAAAGCAGTATTTCTTAGTTGGCAGGGTAATCAGGATAAGAATAGTTGGTTAGTTAGTGCTCGTCATGATGACAATGAATCCTTTGGTACTCATAACACTGGTACTGCAGAGTGGGGTTATTGGTTGCAGGAAAACCTGCAAATTACCGCAAACTACGGCACGGCCTTTAAAGCACCTTCATTTAATGATTTATATTGGCCGGATACTGGGTCGTCTGTTGGTAATCTCAGCATACTACCCGAAGAGTCAAGATCATGGGGACTATCCCTTAATGGTAGTGCTGCTAGTTTTGATTGGGGAATTAATGTTTATAAAACCAAAATTAAAAACTTAATTGATTGGAAAAAAGTAAACGGTAAATGGACACCTTCAAATGTAAGTAAAGCAGAAATAAAAGGGATAGAGTTTGCTGTATCTACAAATGTGTTAGGTGCTGATATTGCATTTGATGCCAGTTTCTTACAGCCTGAAGATGAAGAAACGGGAAAAACTTTAACTGGTCGAGCAAAACGACTGGCAAATCTCCATATTGATAACCAGTGGGATGAGTGGTCGTTAGGTGCTAGCTGGAAGTTAAGTGGACACCGATATGACGACGAATCGAATAACAATCGTTTAGGTGGCTTTGGGCTAGTCGATATCCGTGCATCTTATAAAGTGGCAAAAGATTGGTCATTACAAGCCAATGTTTCAAACTTATTTGATAAGGAATATCAAACAAATGATGGTTACAACAGCTTAGATCGCGTAGCTATGTTCACTATCTTGTATCAACCTAAATAAAAATCTCAATAGTTTATGCTCAGCCTTGCGATAATCAAGGTTGAGCAATTAGCTTATTCACTGTTTTCTACCTCGATGTTCTGTTGAGGTATTTGTAGTATAAATCCTCCTTGCTTGACCTAAGCAATACACACACTTACTATCTAGTCATGGAATAAACTGGTTGTGCAATTAGGAGAAAATGATGTCTCTTACCAGCAGGAACACCGTTCAGTTCTATCTTGCCATGTTATTGGCAATCTTCAGTTTCAGTAGTCTTGCTGAAACACATCCCTCCAGTTCAGAAAAACAGCTGATCAAGGCTTTATATATTCCCTTGGCAGATCATTACGCTGCGCTGGTGGCCTATGAGCGATATCGCGGTGAGATGCAGTATGCTGATTTCCAAATTGAGCAGATGAAAAATTGGGACTTTCTGCGAGCTTACTTCCAATCAGGCGAAGTTGATATGGCTTATGTGATGAGCCCGTTGGCCATGGATATGTTTAATGAAAAACAACATTTTCGTTGGGTAGGACTGATGCATCGTGATGGCAATGCCTTAGCGATTAATGATCTGCTAAATCAAGAGGTGCAAGTATTACCTGAACGAAAAGATCGTAAACCAGATAGTAAAGTTGCAGATGCATTAAAAAAGGTATTTCAACAAACAGGTCGAGCTACTGAAATTGGCATGCCGCATTTATTAGCAACGCATACTGTCGTGTTATATCGTTATCTTAAGGAGCATGGTCTAACAATGACCATTTCCCCGAATGACAACGCCGAGGTGTTGGCCATTTCTGTTGCACCACCTAAATCTCCCGTATTTATCAAGAGCAAGAGTAATCGTGCTATTCCAGCTGCATTCGAGCAATCCTTACCTTGGGCGGATGTGGTGGAAACCGGTGGTTTTGGCTATGTAGGCTGGTATTCAAAAGATGTGATGCCATGGAGTCACGGTCATGTTGAATGCATTGCTTTAGCGACAGATAAGGCTATAGCGAATAAACATGATGCCGTTAAAGAGGTGATGACTTATATACATCGGGCAGGTGAAGACATTGAAATAGCACGAAATGAAGGCGGTGATAAATTAGAAGAAATTGTGAACATTGTTCGCAAACACATTCCAGCGCATACGCGTGAGGCCATTATTGCAAGTTTAGATCCTGAGCTACGTGTGATTAACTATCAGCATTTAAATATAGATAAAGCGGGTTTAAAACAAATTATGGACCTAGCGGTGGAAGGCGGCATATTAAAACAAGCTGTTGATATTGATGAGTTTGCTGATCCACAATTTTCTGTTGATCGCATAAATTAACTAATTAGGGCTCCTTGTTATGAATGACGCCGCAGCTAAAGTTGACATCGTGCCAGCGCAAAAGAAAAATTCGAACCACCTCCTTAAGTTCGTATCCATACGACAACGGTTGATGATGTGGTTTTTAGTACTTTCTCTCCTGCCTTTGTGTTTTGTATCTTGGTTTAATTATTACCAAACAAAAAATAGCCTCAGCGAATTGGCGGCTGAAAACCTTCAACAATCAGCAACACTTTCAATTTCCTATATCTCCAACTGGTTTGAAAATAGATATCTGGATGTCAGCAATCAGGCTGAAGTACATGAAAATGTTGCTTTATTGCAAACGCTGCAAGAAGGCTTAGCTCTAAGCGGGAAAACACTGAATGAATATATCAAAAGCTATGATTGGCAACGACGATTAGATTCGTCTCCTAACGGCTTAGTAAGTCTGAATCGTCGATACAATTACGTCTATGACTTATTCCTTATAGATAATAGAGGCAATATTCTCTATAGCGTGGCGCGTGAGTCTGATTGGGGAACCAATCTATACAATGGGGTTTTTAACCAAACTGGTTTTGCAAGTGCGGTAAAGAAAACGCTAGATACAGGACAGATGCAGTTCTCAGGAATGGAACGATACTTCCCTTCAGATCTAGCTATAGCGGCCTTTATAACTGCCCCTTTATTAGATGAGTTTGGAGATAAAGTAGGCGTATTTGCGATGCAACTGCGCTTAGATAAGTTGTTCAGCATCTTTGATGCTACAGAGGAAAGCTCTTTACATCACTATATGGTGGGAGAAGATGGTTATTTACGAACACCTCTACGAAACAATAATTGGCGTGAAGTATTAGCTAGAGATGTGAATACATCACAATTAAGTCTATATACGCAGCAGAAACCTGACGGTAGTGAGAGGTTGTCTAATGTTTCTCAATATAGTGGTCCCGAAGGTGAGAGTGTAATAGGTGAATATCAAGATATAAAAATTGGTGATATTAACTGGATTTTAGTCAGTGAAGTAAATACGGATGAGGCGCTTTATGATGCTGATTTTGCAGGGAAAGTGGCCATGCTCTTAATGATCGTTACAGCAATAGTAGTTGCTTTTGTTTCTGCACTTCAAGCTCAGCACTTTATTCGACCTATTGCTCGGTTAGCTGATGCCTCACTGTTAATGGCCGAGGGGGAATCACAACAACAAGTTATCGTGAGTAAAAAGGTTAATGATGAGATTACACAGCTTGCAACAGCGTTTAATCATATGTTGATGATGCGCAGTAGTTACGAACAGAAGCTTGATCAACGCGAATTAGAGACACAAAAAGTGCTTGGTGAACTCTCTGAGAGTTCAGAGCAACTCGAACTGGTTGTCGAGAGTACTGATGTAGGTGTATGGGATTGGCATATACAAACTGGAACCGTGTCGTTTAATGAGCGCTGGGCTAAGATTATGGGTTTCAACCTTCAAGAATTTCACCCTGCTAATATCCAAACATGGATTGATCAAACGCATCCTGAAGACGGAAAAATGTTGATGGAAAAATTAGAAAAATACTGTAACGGTGAGATAGCGTCATATTCGTGTGAAGTGCGACTGAAACATAAACTAGGACACTGGGTATGGGTGCGAGACAGTGGAAAAATAGTTGAGTGGTCGGAAGGTGGTAAGCCCGTTCGCATGATCGGCACCAGTTTAGATATTAACAAGCAGAAACGTGCTGATGAACAATTACAGAAAACAATGAAAGATTTGCTGGAAAAACATAGCCAGCTCGAACAAGAAGAAATGATTGCCAAGCATGTGTTTGAAAACATCACGGCAACAAGTAACGATGTGATTCCTGAATTGTCCACGTGGTGTGAACCGATGGGCTCATTTAGCGGTGATATGATTTTGTCTTCAATCTTAGCTAATGGTGGGTTGAGAGTTATTTTATGTGATTTTACTGGCCATGGTTTATCCGCTGCATTAGGTGCGGTGCCGGTATCATCTATTTATGCTGCGATAACAGCTAAAGAACTGCCTTTAGATGTTTTAATGGGAGAGTTAAATAATAAGCTAAACTCATTGTTACCTACGGGAATATTTTGTTGTATTGCAGGCATAGATATTAATGCAGAAAGGACAACGGCACAGATTTGGAATGCTGGTTTGCCAGATGTTTTAGTTGTGGGTTCAGATGGTGGGATTCGACATCGATTTCCTTCTAATCATTTGCCATTGGGTGTGATGACCTATGATCAAGAAGAGATGCATGTATATGACTTGCGGCTTGAAGCTGGTGATAATCTGTATGTTCATAGTGATGGTTTAACTGAAGCCGAAAACAACGAAGGTGAGATGTTTGGCCAAGAACGTTTTGAGCTGTTACTCCAAGGCGAAACTAATCATAAAGGTCGTCTTGATGAGATAAAAAAATCGATAAGAATATTTACTGATGGTGCAGCTTCTACAGATGATGTGTCTTTGATTGAAATAAAAACACTGGTCACATAGGCCGCGAATCTTTTAGAATTGCTGTTTTTATATGTTGCCAGCGATATTTTCACTATGACGAATTTTGACCAAGAAAAAGGTTTTGCCACGCGTGCCGTTAGAGCGGGCCAAGTCCGTACGGCAGAAAATGAGCATGCCGAGCCTATTTTTCCGACGTCCAGTTATGTCTTCGACAGCGCTGAACAGGCGGCGGCTCGGTTTAGTGGTGAAGAACCTGGCAATATATATTCACGATTTACTAACCCGACCGTACGTAACTTTGAGCAGCGCCTAGCGGCTCTTGAAGGTGGTGAGTCATGTGTTGCTACCTCATCAGGCATGTCAGCCATCTTGTCGACCTTTATGGGCATATTATCTGCGGGTGATCACATTGTGTCGTCACGCAGTATTTTTGGTACCACACGTGTGCTGTTTGATAAGTACTTAGCTAAATTTGGTTTAGAAACTGATTATGTTGCCTTAACTGATATCAGTGCATGGCAACAGGCGATCAAACCTAATACCAAAGCCTTGTTTTTGGAAACACCGTCAAATCCATTAAATGAAATAGCGGATATGGCGGCCTTATCCGCTTTGGCGAAAGCCCATGACTGTTTGCTGATTGTTGATAATTGCTTTTGTACACCTGCCTTGCAACGACCTTTAGCACAAGGTGCAGATATCGTTGTGCATTCGGCGACCAAATATATTGATGGTCAAGGACGTTGCGTGGGTGGTGCAGTCGTAGGTGACAATCAACTTGTTGGTGAAGACGTGTATGGTTTTTTACGTACTGCTGGCCCGACCATGAGTCCTTTTAATGCTTGGACTTTCTTGAAAGGACTAGAAACATTAGAGTTGCGTATGAATGCACATTCAGCAGCGGCATCAAGCTTAGCTCAATGGTTGGAACAGCAGCCACAAGTATCTAAAGTATTTTATGCGGGTTTGCCTAGTCATCCACAACACGAATTAGCCAAAAAGCAACAATCGGCATTTGGAGGCATTATTGCCTTTGAAGTAAAAGGTGGCCGTGCAGGCGCGTGGAAGTTAATTGATTCAACCGAGTGGTTATCGATAACGGCTAATCTGGGTGATACTAAAACGACGATTACACATCCAGCAACGACAACGCATGGGCGCTTAACCGATGAAGCACGGGCTGAATCGGGCATCACGCAAGGTTTATTACGGATCTCCGTCGGCTTGGAAAATGTTGAAGATATTCAAGCTGATCTACAACACGGATTAGATTTACTCTGAAATAGTCCCTGAACTTACTCCTCATGCGATATATAGGTGTGAGGAGTATTCCCTTGTCTGTTCTAGACAAAATGTTGTTATATTTTAATAACGGCATAGAAACTGCATTAAACTCAACGATTTCGAACGAACCGTCGGGAAACCGTCTTTACATTTCAGTCGGTTAGCGAACGTTGTTAATAATAACAATAGGTTATGAGTTTATGATACGTTTTGAAAAATTTGTGCTGATTCTGATTGTTTTGGCAGTGACTTTGCCAATTCGGCAGGTTTTCGCCACTACAGAAGAGCCGGTCAGCGATGTGCGCATCCTGATCGATGTTTCTGGCAGCATGAAAAAAAATGACCCAAATAACCTGCGGGCACCAGCTTTACGCTTAGTCATTGGTTTATTACCCGATGAGTCAAAAGCGGGAGTGTGGACCTTTGCTAAATACGTCAATATGTTGGTGCCAATCCGTGACGTCAATGAAGCATGGAAGATAGAAGCTGAACGTCAGTCAAATAAAATTCATTCCTATGGTTTGTTCACTAATATTGAACAAGTACTAAATAAAGCGACCGCCAGTCATAAGCTCCCTGATGCCAATGTTCGCCGTAGTGTGATTTTATTATCGGATGGCTTGGTCGACGTTGCTGCTGGCGAAGAAACAAGTGAAAAGTCACGCCAACGTATATTAGATAATATTGTGCCGCGGTTAAAAAAATCGGGTGTAGCCGTTCATACCATTGCTTTGTCATCGACGGCAGATCATGAGTTATTACGTGCGATTTCTATCGCTACTGATGGTTGGTATGAACAAGTTGATACGGCCGATCAATTACAGCGAGTGTTCTTGCATTTATTTGAAAAGGCCGCTCAACGCGATACCGTTCCGTTAACGGATAACAACTTTAAAATTGATGACAGTGTTAGCGAAATGACCTTATTAGTATTTCGCAGTGAAGGCACTAGAGACACTGAACTTGTATTACCAGATTTGTCGCGATTAAAAAATGATGAACTGCCTGGCAATGTACGTTGGCATCATGAAGATAATTACGATTTGATTACTATTGAGCAACCTTTGACCGGTGACTGGAAAATTGATGCGGATCTTGATCCTGATAATCGGGTGATGGTGGTTACCGATCTTAAATTACAAACAACCGACTTGCCAAATAATATACTTATTGGTGAAACCTTTGATTTTTCAGCAAGCTTGACCGATAAAGACGAGGTTATTGTGCGTGAAGACTTCCTCAAATTAGTTGATGCACAATTGAAAGAAGAAAATGAGCTTGCGGATGCAGTTCTGACCGATTTAAATGAATCTCAGCAGCAAGGTGTCTATCTGACTCATATCGGTGACTTATTCCAGCCAGGACGTAATGATGTTGTGGTTACGATGACCAGTGCAACATTTGAACGTCAGCGCCGTCAAAGTATTAATGTAGTTGAAACACCGTTTGATGTGCAGGTGGAACAATTAACCGATGAAGATACACGAACGCATCGACTTACCTTAAAACCAGATGTTGAACTCATTAAGAGCGAAAACGTATCTATTGCCGCCATGTTAACGGCAGCAGATGGTAGTGAATGGTCGTATGATGTAATGAAGAACCTTGATGGTGATTGGCAGTTGACGTTGGCTGACTTACAGCCGAGCGAAGATTATTCACTTGCCTTACAGATCCGAGGAGAAACAGTAAAAGGACGTAGCTTATTTTTGCAGCCCACTCCCATTATATTGATAGACAGAGATATACCAGAAGAAATAGCAGAAATTGAACTTCCAGTGATGGAAGAGGAAGAAGCTGAATTAGAGCCTGAAATGGAACCAGAAGCAGAGCTTGAAGAAATTATAGAAGAAATGCCAATGGAAGAAGAACAGCTAGAACCTGAGCTTGAAGTCATAGATGAAATGAATGGAAATTTGGAAGATTTACTTCCTGAGCCAGATGAAGACTTGTTGGTAGGACTTGATCCAGAGATGCCAACGTCACAAGATGAAGGTGTTGTTACTCCCGCTATCAAACTAGCCATAGGCAACGGCATAATATTAATGTTGGTAGGTATTGGTGTTTTTGTGTGGCGACGTAAAAGCGCTGCGACTAACCCAGGGGATGAATTATAAATGGATATAACTGATTCTATTTTGCAGATGCTGGCGTATGAATTGGCCGCTATTTTCGCACTGTTGGCTATTTGGCTTATTATAAGAGCAACTAAAAATACTAAGCATATTCAGACAAGTGCAGCGATGACAGTGAAAAAACTGAAACGCAATAAAGAGCGACGTATCGAACAGCTTTCTACAACGCTGGCTGAAAAGTATGGCTTGAGTGGGGACGCACTTGAAAAAGCGGCGACAGAATTTCAAGAGCGTGAGCAGCAAATTTATAAATCCATTCTGACGATGTATGTTGAACACGATGCGAAGGCTTTAGCTGACTTACCTAAAAAATTAGAAGAGGCCATAAATACTAGCTTAGACCTGCTTCCAGTTGGTGGCATTGCAGTTACAGATTCTGTTGACTTACCCTTAAATGAACAAATTGAAGTAACGGCGCAGAAAATGGAACGGCTACTTGCTGAATATAAAGCGTTACAAGGCGGGGATGTTATCTCTGCTCAGCCAGAAGTCGACATGGTTAGCGAAGATGTTGCAGAGTCAGAGCCGGTTGTTGATGAAGAAGTCAGTGCTGAGCCTGAGCCTGAATCAGATACAGACGGAGAAGCACCGAGCGAAGAGTCGGATGTAGAAGGTGAAACAGATCCTGAAGAGACAGTAGATTCTACGGATACTGACAGCGATGTTTCAGACGTAGAAAAAACCGAAACAGAAGAAGCTGACATTGTCACTGAAGCTGAAGAAGCAAGTGAAGAAGTTGTCGTTGATGAGGTAGAAGAAGCGGCTGTAGAAGAAAGTAGTGAAGCTGATACTACGGAAGAGGAAGCTGAGTCGACAGAAGATCTAGTATCTGCTGATGATGTTGATGCCCTATTAGCCGGTGTTGAAGATGATCTCATTGATGACGGTGATGGAATAGATCTCGCCGCGCTCGATGATGAAGAGGAAGACCTTTCAAAAAAGCTTAATGCTGAATCAGTTGATGTTACAGCTGATTCAGCGAGTAACCAGCAACAAGGTGACCTTGAAACTTCAGTAGCAGTCGAACCAGCAGTTGCAGCTGAGTCAGAAATCGCAGCAGAGCCAGAAGTCGCCGCTGAGCCAGAAGTCGCCGCTGAGCCAGAAGTCGCCGCTGAGCCAGAAGTCGCCGCTGAGCCAGAAGTCGCCGCTGAACCCGAAATTGCAGTCGAGCCAGAAGTCGCCGCTGAACCCGAAATCGAAGCCGAACCAGAAGTTGCCGCTGAGCCAGAAATCGCAGCAGAGCCAGAAGTCGCAGCCGAACCAGAAGTTGACGCTGAACCCGAAATTGCAGTCGAGCCCGAAGTCGCCGCTGAGCCAGAAATCGAAGCCGAACCAGAAGTTGACGCTGAGCCAGAAACCGAAGCCGAAGCCGAACCAGAAGTTGACGCTGAACCCGAAGTCGCAGCTGAGCCCGAAGTCGCCGCTGAGCCAGAAATCGAAGCAGAGCCAGAAATCGAAGCAGAGCCAGAAGTAGCCGCTGAACCCGAAGTTGCAGTCGAACCAGCAGTTGAAGCCGAGCCAGAAGTTGAAGCCGAACCAGAAGTTGAAGTTGAGCCAGAAGTTGAAGTTGAGCCAGAAGTTGAAGTTGAGCCAGAAGTTGAGCCAGAAGTTGAGCCAGAAGTTGAGCCAGAAGTTGAGCCAGAAGTTGAGCCAGAAGTTGAGCCAGAAGTTGAGCCAGAAGTTGAGCCAGAAATCGAAACTGAGCCAGAAGTAGCAGCCGATCCGGAAGTTGCAGCTGAACCAGAAGTCGCAACTGAGCCAGAAGTCGAGCCTGAAGCCGAGCCCGACGCAACTGTGAATGAAGACTTTTCTACAGAAGAAGAAATGTTGACGGCTTTAATGGCTGACGCGCCTATGGTGGAGAGTGAACCAGAACCGAAGCAAGAACATAGCACAGAGTTAGAAGCATTAAGAGCGAAGGTCAGAGCTCGAACAAACCAACTTAAATTAGATGCAGAGCGAGTTATTGCTGAAAATTCTGCAATAGAGCCCAGATCAGAAAAAAAAGACATAGATGAGGCTGAGCTTGAAGTAGCAGTCGAACCAGAAGTCGAAGCAGAGCCAGAAGTCGAAGCTGAACCAGAAGTCGAAGCTGAGCCAGAAGTCGAAGCAGAGCCAGAAGTCGAAGCTGAACCAGAAGTCGAAGCTGAACCAGAAGTCGAAGCTGAACCAGAAGTCGAAGCTGAACCAGAAGCCGAAGCTGAACCAGAAGTCGAGCCCGTAATCGAATCCGATCCTGAAGTTGAACCTGAAGTAACAGCTGAGCCAGAAAGTGCAGCTAATGAACTAGGTATTAAAACTGAACGCGAAGTTAACGTTGAGCCTGTCGTTGAAGTTGCAGCAGAGCCCGAAGCTGAAGTAAGGCATAGCCTAAAGGATTACGCTAATTCTACTTTGGAAAATACTTACCCAGGCGTATACGGAAAGGCTGTTACAGAGTTCGAGTCAGAAGTTGCAGTGGAATCAGAAAATGCAATCAATGAACTAGGTATTAAAACTGCACGTGAAGTCAAGATTGAGCCTGGCGTTGAAGTCGAAGCAGAACCAGAATTTTCAGCCGAACCTGAAGTTGCAATTGAGTCAGAAAGTGCAGTTAATGAACTAGGTATTAAAACTGCACGTGAAGTCAAGGTTGAACCTAGCGTTGAAGTCGAAGCCGAGCCCGTAATCGAATCCGATCCTGAAGTTGAAACTGAGCAAGAAGTTACAATTAATGAACTAGGAATTAAAACTGACCGCGAAGTCAAAATTGAACCTAGCGTTGAAGTGGCGGTCGAGCTAGAAGTAGGCGTTGAGTCAGAAAGTGCAATTAATGAACTAGGCATTAAAACGGACCGTGAAGTTAACATTGAGCCTGTCGTTGAAGTAGCAGTCGAGCCTGAACCCGATGTAGAGGTTGAGGAAGAAATAGACGTTGAAACTGCGCCCGAAGTCGACACCGAGCTGGAGATAGAGTCAGAGTCAGAACTTGAGGCTGAGCCCGAAGTAGCTGTTGAGTCAGAAATTGAAATCGAACCAGTTGTAGAAGCTGAGGTAGTAGCTGAAATAGTTGATCGTGAGTCAGAAGTAGCCGCGGAAGAGAGCGAAGAAGCTCATGGACTGACAGAAAAAGTGCCTTTGCCCGATGAAAATGAATTGGATGAGCTGATAACTGATGTCTGGAATATGGAGGCAGTTGTTAACGAGCTAGGTGAAGATGCGCTAGACGAAAAACCTGAGCAAGCTGACACCGACGATGTTCAATATGTTGATAGTGATTCAAGTTCTGATGACATGGCCAGTGAGAGTGAACCGGTCGCAACCATACAGGAGCCCCTACCTACGGAGGGTGATTTGGATGATATGTTGTCTGAGATACGTGAGCTACAACAGGATGTAACTAACGGTGAAGATAATGATGGTACGTCGGCCAGTCAGGAAGAATTACAAGCTATTTTGTCGAGCATACCGTCATTTTCTGATATGAATAAGAAAAAACCTAAATAGCACACATAAAAATTGTTGGTAATAGTTGTTACATTGCCCTATATTTCTATGTGTACTTGTACACGATTTGGTAAAATTTCCCGCAATTAATTGTGGAGTCGAATATGACGGAACAGATTCATCAAGTTGCCATCGTCGGTGGTGGAGTGTGCGGAACAGCATTACTGTATTTATTGGCAGAATATACTGATATCAATGATATCGTTTTAATCGAAAAGTATGATGCAGTCGCCAAGGTCAATTCTCATGGCCGAAATAATAGTCAAACCCTGCATTGCGGGGATATTGAAACTAACTATACCTTGGATAAAGCAGCCAAAGTAAAAGCTGCGGCTGAGATGGTGGTTAACTACACTGAGACCCTAGAAAATCGAGAACGGATAATATTCAAATATCCTAAAATGGTGATAGGTGTTGGTGAGGATGAATGCCGCCAGCTCCGTGAACGTTTTGAAACTTTCCGCGAATGTTATACGACATTACAGTTGTTGGAAAAGGAGCAGATTGCAGAGGTTGAGCCTGACGTCGCAATGATTGATGGTAAGCTACGCCCTGAACCTTGCGTTGCATTAGCTGTTCTTGATGAATTCAGTGCTGTAGATTTTAATCAATTGTCAGAATCTTTTGTCGCTGAGGCAACTAAAGTCACAGACAAAAAGCTTCAAATTAATTTTAATCATCATGTTGAAGAAATCATTGAACAAGATGGTATTTTCCGTATTCATACACAAGATCGGGTTATTAAAGCAAAAGCCGTTGTGGTGTCAGCAGGCGGACACAGTTTATTGCTGGCGCAGCAAATGGGCTATGGCCTTGAGTTTTCTTGTTTACCAGTGGCGGGTAGCTTCTATTTCACACCTAAAGTATTAAATGGCAAGGTGTATACCGTACAAAACGATAAATTACCTTTTGCGGCAGTACATGGCGATCCTGATGTCTTGATTGAAGGCAAGACACGATTTGGACCGACAGCACTGTTAATACCCTACTTAGAACGATACAACAATAAAACCGTTGCTGAGTTTTTGCGAGTGCTTCGCTTGGATAGAGGCGTGCTAAAAGTTTTTTGGGATCTATTTAAAGTCAGTGATATTCGAAATTATATTTTCAAAAATTTCCTGTTTGAAATTCCGGGTTTGCGTCGCTGGTTGTTTCTAAAGGATGTAAGGAAAATTGTGCCATCATTGCAATTAAAAGATGTCACCTTTGCTAAAGGTTTTGGTGGCGTTCGACCACAGTTAATTGATAAAAAAAATTCAAAACTGCTGATGGGTGAAGCAAAAATAAACCCTGGCAATGGCATTATTTTTAATATGACGCCATCGCCAGGTGGAACGAGTTGTTTGGAAAATGCAGAAGCTGATCTGAGGATTGTTACTGAGTTTTTAAGTGCTAAAGTAGATGAAGATAAACTACAACGGACTTTGCATAAGTAAGCTGGCTTAGCTCTTGCATTGTTAAGAGCGATTAGTTAATCCAGTGGTGAAACAGCCTGTACGGAAGTTTGATAGGAAGTGCGAGCTCAATAAAAACACGATTTTATAGGGGACAGCAATATGGCAATCAACCACATAGCAGATAGTAAAAATAGCGGCAAGCCTGATCAAGTTCGGCAAATATTTACATTTTTTGTTGAAGATATGATGTTTGGTCTTGATGTTGAAAATGTATTGATGCTCGGCCAAGAGGTCAATGATATCCAACGGCTTCCTATTGAAGAGCGTGGCTTTTGTGGCGTGACCAAGTTTCAAGGTACGGTCGTACCTGTCTTAGATTTTGCCCATAGAATTGGTATTCAATCAGGAATTGATGCAAAAACGGCCTTGTTGGATATTTTGACTGAGAATGAAAATGATCACGTTGAATGGATGAATGCGCTCGAGGCAGCGATTAAAAATGGAACTGCGTTCACGAAAGCCCTAAGTGCTAACGATTGTGCATTCGGTAAGTGGTATAACAAGTTTGAAACGCGCGACGAAACCTTAACGGAGTTGTTGCTGGCATTTGCTGAACCCCATCAGGCACTTCATGCTTTAGCCGATAAGCTGTTAACGATGCGTGATAGTGATGAACAAGAAGAAGCCTTGAAGTTATTATCCGCCGAACGTTCGACGACACTACGTCGTTTAAGAGCATTGTTTGCTCGTGCCCGCGATCAGATTCAAGGTGGCATGCGACAAGTTTTGCTATTTGTAACCCTTGATGGAAAAGCACCTCGTTATGCACTTTTAATTGATGAAATTAATGATGTGATGAATTTTACGCCGGCAGACTTTCAATCAAGTAAAGGTGGTGCCTTAAGTCTATTCAGTAAAATAGAAAATGTTATTGATGGTATTTATACCAGAGAAAATGAAGCGGACTGCCTGTATTTTGATATCAATAAAATGACAGATATTGATCAGTTAATGGCAAAAGTTAGTTAATAAGAATATTGAATAACCTGAATGGTATCGCGATATTATTTTATGAGAAAAATACAGTACGCTAGGTAAAACTGAACACGTGGCAAAGTCGTCTCCTTACATTACCGTTAATGGTATGAGCGTTTTAAGTGAAGAGTTAGAACAACTCTGGATAAAGCGTCGTCATGTTGTGCAAGCGCTATCAGCCGCCGCCGCCGAAGGTGACCGCTCGGAAAATGCTGAATATATTTATCGGAAAAAAGAATTACGTGGTCTGGATCGCCGGATTCGGTATTTGCAAAAACGTATGCCTGATCTTCACGTTGTATCAAATGTGCCTGACAATGAAGACAAAATCTATTTCGCAGCTTGGGTAACCTTGGAAACTGAGCAAGGTGATGAAGTAGAATATCGTATTGTCGGCCCTGATGAAATCGATCATCAAAAGGGCAATATCAGTGTTGATTCTCCGATGGCACGGGGCTTGTTAGCCAAACAAACAGATGATGAAATAAAAATTACGGTGCAAGGTGAGTCCAAGACATTTTTTGTTGTCGCTATTCGATATCAATAATTTATTGAGCCTTAGGATATATTCGAATTATTTGACCGTTATCGGTAGAGATATATAACCAGCCTTCAGGGCTTTCAATTATATTTCTGATCCTGCCTAAAGACGCTAATAACCTTTCTTCATCTACGGCTTTATTATTTTCATCTAAAGTTACTTTATTCAGGTGTTGCAGTGTTAAAGCGCCTGCAAATAAATTTCCCGTCCACTCAGGAAACGCAGCACCAGAATATTGAATCAAACTACTCGGGGCTATGGAGGGAATGTAGTATTTTACTGGTTGTTCCATACCTTCCCGTTTTTTGCCTTTGCCTACGGGAATAGGTCCCCAATACTCCATACCATAAGAAATGGTTGGCCAGCCGTAATTGTTAGCAGCGTTAATAAGATTGATTTCATCACCACCACGAGGGCCATGTTCGATGGCCCATAGTTGTTGGGTCTGTTTATTAAAAAATAGACCTTGTGGGTTGCGGTGACCATATGTCCATATCTCGTCTAAAACAGTGCTGTCATTAACAAAAGGATTATCGTGGGGGATAGTGCCATCAAGATTCAAGCGAAGAATTGAACCCGCGTGATTATGCAGGTTCTGAGCATTCGAACGTGTTCCACGATCGCCAATAGATAAAAAGACATGACCTTGAAAATCAAATGTAATCCGGCCGCCAAAATGTACTTTTTTACTGGTGCGCGATTGAGTAATGATTAAGTCTTGCCAATCTTGGAGTTTTTTATCAATGAGTTTGGCTCTTGCCAGTGTCGTCGCACCTTGGCCATCAACATCTTTGTTATAACTAAAATAGATCCAAGCACTATCGGCATAGTCAGGTGACAGGGCGACATCAAATAAACCGCCTTGGCCCCCAACTTTAACTTTCGGTAAGCCAGTTATATTTGTTAGCTTGTTAGTTTCTAAGTTTAATAGCGTTAATCTTGCCTCACGTTGCGAAATCAACATGGTGCTGTTAGGCAAGAGGCTCATACCCCATGGCACACCTAAGCCAGTAGCAATGGTTTCAGTATGAAATCTGGTGACATCATTGACGGGTGCACTGAAACTTAGTTGAGGCAATAACAAAAATAACAAGGACAAGATGAGCGGGTATTGTTTCATAACGACTTCCTGCTAGTTTTTATTATGTTATGAGCTACACGATAACATGGAGCAGCCCGCTCGCTGTCGAGCCCAGTCAGGTCGTTTGAGGGCAAAATTTTCTTTATCAGCTTGTTCGTCATAAGGGTGACGTAATAACTCTAATAATTCATTGACCAGCGCAAAGTCACCTTGTTCCGCATCATCAATCGCAAGTTGTGCCAAGTAATTTCGTAATACGTACTTAGGGTTGATGGCATTCATATTTTTGCGTCTGATTTCGTTTGATAAATCGTCTTGGCGAGCACGTTGTTGATATTGTCGTAACCAACTACATATTTGTGTCTTGTCGTCTTTGCTCATAGCATCTGGTGCGTAATAGGCCGACATTAACGGAGAGAGTAATTCATCGTCAGTGAAGGTCTGATCATGAACATCAAGATCAGCAAGTTTGCGATAGAAGATGGTCATATCGGTTTCAACCAGCTGCAATACCTCATGTAACTCTGTATTCAGTTCTTCATCAGTGTCGGCAATAAATTGCTTTAGCCCCAATTTTTCGGCGCGCATTTGCTGCCATTTACCGGTGTAGTCACTGGCAAAGTCTTTGATTATTTTCTGCAAAGGCTCGGCTTGTTCAATCAGTGGATATAACGCATTGCCAAGTTGAAGAATATTCCATTGTGCTATTTGGGGTTGTGTACCAAACCGGTAACGTCGGCCCTCAGCATCAGTGGTGTTTGGCGTCCAGTTAGGATCGTAATTATCTATCCAACCGTAGGGACCGTAGTCGATAGTTAGACCTAAAATCGACATATTGTCGGTATTTAATACCCCATGGACAAAGCCAACGCGCATCCAGTGAACGACCATATCCATCGTTCGTTCAGCTATTTCGGCAAACCACTGAATATAAACATCCACACTCGGTTCTCCGAGATGAGGGAAGTCAGTACGAATTGTGTAATCAACAAGTTGTTTTAAGGTGTCTAGATCACCACGAGAAGCAAAAATTTCATAGCTGCCAAATCGCAGAAAAGAAGGGGCCACTCGGCAGACGACAGCACCGGGTTCCTTTTGAGGGCGACCATCGTAAAACATGTCGCGGGTAATTTGCTCACCCGTGGTTATGAGGCTTAAAGCACGAGTGGTAGGGACACCTAGATGGAACATCGCTTCACTACATAAAAACTCTCGTAACGATGAGCGCAATACAGCAAAGCCATCACCACTACGTGAATAAGGGGTTGGGCCTGAGCCTTTTAATTGCAAGGTGTGATGTTGACCTTGTTGATTGACAACTTCACCGAGGTTAATGGCTCGACCATCACCTAATTGTCCTGCCCAGTTGCCAAATTGATGGCCGCCATAACATTGAGCGTAAGATTTCATGCCATCGAGCAATTCATTGCCAGCAAAAACGTGTTTGAACAGTTCAGCTTGACAGTCATCTTCAGAGATTTCTAGCAGTTCGGCGACGTCACGTGAGTAAGCCACTAGTTGTGGAGAAGACACCTGCGTTGAATCAACAAACGAATAACAGGAAGAAAGGACTTGCCGGCGAATGTTGTCTGAATCAGGATCGGCAGGTAATTCTCGTACAAAGCGATTATCGAATTTAAGTGCTGATAGAGGAGTGTTGGTATTAGTTGCCACAAAGTGCTCAATTAGTATTAGTCTTATAGTTAAGTTATTACAACAGAAATGGCATCAACAAAAAACCGGAGAATTGTGATGTTAATTGGTATACCTAAGGAAATTAAGAATAATGAATACCGTGTGGGCATGACGCCAGCGGGGGTGAGGGAGTTAGTTGCCCATGGACATAATGTTGTTATAGAAGCGGGTGCCGGAGATGCAATTGGACTCAGTGATGAGATGTATCGACAAGCAGGCGCGGATATCTATTCAACAGCAAGTGAGGTTTATGCCACCGCTGAGCTGATCGTAAAGGTTAAAGAGCCACAAGCACAAGAGCGGACAATGTTGCGACCCAATCAGCTTTTATTTACATATTTACACTTAGCGCCGGATTATCAACAAACTAAGGATTTAGTGGAATCAGGGGCAATGTGCATTGCCTATGAGACGGTAACAGATTCCGATGGTGGTTTACCCTTGTTGGCACCGATGAGTGAAGTTGCGGGTCGAATGGCCGTGCAGGCAGGAGCACATGCGCTTGAAAATACCCAAGGAGGCTTGGGGATATTACTTGGCGGTGTTCCTGGCGTGTCTCCAGCTGATGTTGTGATTTTAGGTGGCGGCGTGGTGGGTATCAATGCTGCCCGTATGGCGATGGGCCTTGGTGCAGATGTCACGATTATTGATAAGTCGATTGCACGGTTAAAAACCTTAGATGAACAATTTGGGCCACAATTAAAAACACTCTATTCAACTACCGAAATGGTGGAGCGGGCAGTAGTACGAGCAGATATGGTAATAGGTGCGGTATTAGTGCCGGGGGCCACTGCGCCAAAATTGGTCACAACAGCAATGTTGCACAAGATGAAACGCGGTGCTGTGCTCATCGATGTGGCTATTGATCAGGGAGGTTGCTTTGAAAGTTCGCATGCAACGACTCATGACGAACCTACCTATGTGGAAGAAGGTGTGATTCACTATTGTGTTGCTAATATGCCGGGTGGTGTGGCTCGCACCTCGACCTTTGCATTAACTAATGCAACGCTTCCCTTTGTTATAGAGCTTGCAACTAAGGGTATAAATACGGCAATAGTAGAGAATGAGCATCTCCGCGCAGGCTTGAATATCTACCAAGGCGAGGTGACCTATCAAGCAGTTGCATATGCCCATGGTTATACATTCAAAAATGCATTAGAGTTAATGGTTTAAGGTTCAACTTAAGAAGCTGAACTAGTATAGTTACACAGATATTTAGGCGAGAGTTAGGCAAAAAATGAAACGACCAAGCAATTTACGACAACCTACACAAACTGAAATACAACCCATCTTACAAGCGTTAAATGCCGGCAATCTAGAGATTGCAGAAGCCATTGCTAAGAAAATGCTGAAACAGTTTCCCAATGCCTTTGTTATCCATAATTTATATGGCAATGCCTTAGCGGGGCAAAATAAATTTAAAGATGCCGTTGCTGCATTTCGCAAAGCGTTGGCTATAGATGCTAGCGTGGCGGAGTTACATTTCAATGTTGGCATTTTGCTGACCAATTTGAATCGTACGGACGAAGCCATCGCCAGCTATAAAAAGGCCGTTAACTTGAGACCGTCATTAACTGATGCGCATTACAATTTGGGAACTGCATTACAGGCTCAGGGCAAGTTTGAGCAAGCAGGCAACAGTTATAAAAAAGCAGTTGAGTTAGAACCTATTTTTTTTGAAGCATTAGCTAATCTGGGCGTTGTATTGCAAGAGCAAAACCGACTCGCTGAAGCCATTGAAATATACAAAAAGGTGCTGCTAATTCAGCAAGATGCCAAAATATTTTTTAATATGGGCACAGCGTTAAAAAACGAAGGTAAGTTAGGTGATGCCGTCGAAAGTTACAATCAGGCCTTGGCATTAAACCCTGACTATGCGGAAGTTCATAGCAATATGGGGGAAGTATTGCGTGATCAAGGACGATACGATGAATCAGTTGCATGTTATAAAAAAGCCTTGGCCAGTGATCCTTCGCTACCTGTGGCGAACTACAGCCTAGCTATCTATTTATATGACAGTGGAGATTTGGATGGTGCTTTAGAACACTTCCAACGTTCACAGTTTGCTGATTGGCAAGAACGCTCCTTGTATTGCCTGTATAAAACAGGACGTTTTTCTGAATTTAAAAAAGGCTTAGATGAACTTAAAACTAAAAAACACAGCTCGCCGTTCTTAGCAACATTAACCGGGCACTATGCTGATAATTTCGGCACAGAAAACGACTATAACTTTTGTAAAAATCCGCTCGACTTTGTATTCCATACTGAAATTAAAGAACTTCAAGGTGATAGCGAATTAAGAAAACAGTTATTGCACGATATAAAGGTTGCAGATGTAGAAGAAAAATCACAGGGTAGATTACATCATGGTGTGCAATCAGCGGGTAACTTATTCAAGCGTTCTGAAGCATCGTTTCAACAGTTGGGAAAACTGGTTGAAGATGCGATACAACGCTATCGTGAATCATTCAAAGGTGAAAACTGTGAGTTTGTTAAAGCCTTTCCTAAAAACACGGAGTTTGCCAGCTCGTGGTTTGTAAAAATGCAACAAGGTGGTCACTTAACATCACACATCCACGAAGAAGGTTGGGTCAGTGGCGCTTTGTATTTAACCTTACCCATTAATAAGCAGCATGAACATGAGGGTAGTATTGAATTAAGTACCCATGGTGATGATTACCCGAAAAAACATGATAACTTCCCTACAAAAACAGTCGCCCCCGAAATCGGTGATATCGTGATGTTTCCTTCCTCGGTGTTCCACCGAACCATTCCATTCAGCTCAAACGAAGAACGGATTTGTGTGGCATTTGATTTGAAGCCAAAGTAGTTGGTATTTAAACAGGAATAACTAGAGACTGTTGGACTCTAGATAATTAAGGATTATTTGATGGAAGAGACAAAAACGTCGACTTCTTTTAGCAAGTGGAAACCGATAGAGATTATGTTGGCGGTGCTATTTTTGATAGCACCGTTTTATTATCATCCTAATATCGGAGGTGAAGGCCTTCGGATACCAAATAATATTACTGTGTGGATGGTGGCCACTATTATAATTTGGTATTCACTTTATTTGGTGTTAAAACGGCCCACTTTTGTCCTGCCTAAATATTTTTTCTATATAGCGGCTTTTCCAGCATTGATCACCCTCAGCGGTTTTGTGACTGGTATTGAACAACCTCTAACTTGGCTATTCAGGTTGTTATTTATTTGGGGCGGGCTTGCTTTCTTTTTTAGTCTGTTTCAGCACAGGTTGAAACAAGGGCGATTAGATAGAATCTTGTTTATTATCGTGGTCTCGGCATTACTACAAGGACTGATCGGGCTGGCACAAATTTGGCTGAAAACTGATATGCCATTCTGGTTGCCAAAATCATCAAATGGTGTGCCGAGTGGACTATTTCAACAAATCAATAACCAGGCAAGTTATCAAGTGACAGCAATCATGATTACTGTTTATTTGCTCACGAGACCGTTCATTTCACATGGTGCCATTTGGTTGCAATTAGTGCTTTTTCTAGCAGTTGCTTGTGCTACTTTTTTAATTACTATTTCTGGTTCAAGGATTGGATCTTTAGCCTTGATTTTAGGCCTACTTATTATTATCCCTGCCTTATGGGAGCGACTAAAGAATAAGAAACACTTTTCATTATTTCTCTTTTCATTATTGATCGGTTTTTGTGCTGGAATGTCACAAGGAGGAGATAGTGAGAATATGGTTGATAAGACGCTGGCGATGCAATCAGGTTATTCTGGTTCTGTCCGGCTGGGAATTTACAGTCTTTCATTAGATTTGATTAAGCAACAACCTGTTTTTGGCTATGGTATCGGTAGTTTTCCTCGTGTCTGGCAATACGCTAAACCAGAGTTTCATAAGGCACACCCTGATGCTGCATTGCCTGAGCAGTTTGCCACTCATCCTCATAATGAAACGATTTTCTGGCTGCTTGAGGGCGGTACGGTTGCAGCTTTTGGCTTAGCTGCGATGCTATTTGGGATTATGCTGGCTTTAAAATCGCTTGGGTGGAAAAAAGGCAGTGTATATGTGGCGATGTTATTACCAATCGGATTACACACCCAAGTTGAGCTACCTTTCTACGCGTCAAGCACACATTGGTTCACGTTTATAGTTTTGATATCGGCATTAAGCAGTCATAAGGTTGATAATAAAACAAGAATAATGACTGTATCGCTAACAAGGTTGAGTGGTGTGCTATTGATTTTAATGGTTCTTGCCGTCATGGCATCTTTCATTCATACCCTTCGAGCGCAATGGGATTTTTCCACCTTTTATAAAGGTGAGCAGTTGAATAATCCTTTTCCTTACGCATTTAAAAACCCTTATTTAAGTGATCAAGCTCGATGGATTGATATGAATACTATTTTAAATTCAAGTCTTCAACAAAATGTTGATGGAGATTTAGATTTGCAACGCCAAGTTGAAGCTAATGTAAATGTATATGTGGACTGGGGAGAAAAACGATTACTGAATAAGCCAAATATTCAGTTATATAATCAACTTGCCGCTGCTTACTTTTATCTCGGAGATAAATCCAGTTTCTGTTCAATTATTAATCGAGGCCTAGCACTGTATCCTAATAATGAGTCATTTCAGCAAGCAGCCTTCGAACAATGCTAAAAAGTGACCATATTGGTCAGATACTGACAATTTACCGGATAGTTGAAAGTAATATTGAGATTGTATGCTGTTGAAATAAAAGAAAAATAATATTGGCACGTTTGTAGCATTCTTGAGAGCAAGGCAAGACGGCTTGCTTATTTTAATTAGGAGATTGAAATGAAAAAATATCAACAAGGCTTTACATTAATTGAACTGATGATCGTTATCGCGATTATCGGTATTTTGGCAGCGATTGCTTTACCTGCTTACCAAGACTATACAATTAAAGCTAAGCTACAAGAACCTGTGAACATAGCGGCTCCAGCCAGAACAGCTTTGGGTATCGCATGTAGTGAAGCTACATTATCTGCAGCTACCGATAATACAACTCTAAATCTAGAAGCGGCCGCTTCATATAACGGCAAGTATACAACATCAGTTACAGTAGATGGAACCAGCGATTCAGCGGGTACGGTAACTATTGTTGTGAAAGATATTGGCTCTCAAGTTGATGCCGGTGATACTATTGTTTATACCGCTGATTGTACTGCCGGTCGTTTGCAGTGGACTCCAACAGTAACAGGTATGAATGCGAAGTTTACACCAAAATCATAATAGGCAGTAATCTAAACGAGGAAGCAGGTTATACTTTAACATTTGGCCTGTTAAAACAAAAAAGCCTCGGCAGTGATGTCGGGGCTTTTTTTATGTAAACGGCGTTGTAGTTCGCGCATTTTGTTTCAGCTATTATTTAATGCGCATTCCAGCTTGAGCACCATCATCAGGATTTAAGATAAACAAATCTTTCCCACCAGGGCCAGCTGCTAATACCATGCCTTCAGACAAACCAAAACGCATTTTTCTGGCTGCTAGATTAGCCACCATCACGGTTTGTTTACCGATTAAGTTTTCAGGTGCATAGGCAGACTTAATGCCTGCAAAGACTTGGCGTTCACCTAGGCCGATATCTAATGTCAGCTTGAGTAATTTATCGGCACCTTCAACATGTTCGGCATTAACAATATTTGCTACACGCAGGTCAATCTTGGCAAAATCGTCAAAGTTGATTTCTTCTGCGATAGGTTCAATGTCTGAGTTGGTTTCTGGTTTTTTCATTTTCGGTGTTTCTGCAACCATGGATTGCTTTGAATCTTCAAGTATTGCTTCAATTTTATCGGATTCAACTCGCGTCATTAATGGTTTAAATTTATTGATTTCATGCGCCAGCAATGGTGAAGAAATATCTGACCATTGTAGTGGTTCAATATTCAAGAATGCTTCTGCTTGTTCTGCCGTTTGAGGCAAAACTGGTTTGAGGTAAGCAATCAATACACGGAAGAAGTTGATGCCCATGGTGCAAATATCATGCACTTGTTGGTCTTTACCTTCTTCTTTAGCTAAGGCCCAAGGCTTCATTTCATCAATATATTGATTGGCTTTATCAGCTAAGGCCATAATGTCACGCATGCCTTGGCCAAACTCACGGTTTTCAAACCGCTGTGCAATAGCATCGGCTTGATCGGTAAATTCTTTGAATAATGTAGGTTCTGACAATGAATGAGCCAACTTTCCATCAAAGCGTTTTTTGATAAAACCCGCACATCGACTGGCAATATTTACCACTTTACCAACTAAGTCTGAATTAATTCGGCTTTGGAAGTCTTCTAAATTAAGATCAATATCATCAATACCAGAACCTAATTTGGCCGCATAGTAATAACGCAAATACTCTGGGTTTAAATGATCAAGGTAGGTACGAGCTTTAATAAATGTGCCACGAGATTTCGACATTTTTTTGCCATCTACGGTTAAGAAACCATGAGCAAAGATAGAGTTAGGCAAACGGAAACCGGCACCTTGTAACATGGCAGGCCAGAACAGGGCGTGAAAGTAGATAATATCTTTACCGATAAAATGCACCATTTCCGTGGTGCTATCAGGTTTCATAAATTCATCAAAATCAACACCACTGCGTTCACAGTAGTTTTTAAAACTAGCAAGATATCCGATAGGGGCATCTAACCAAACATAGAAGAATTTACCCGGCGCATCGGGAATTTCAAAACCAAAATAAGGTGCGTCGCGAGAGATATCCCAATCTCTTAAACCACTTTCAAACCATTCGGCTAATTTATGGCTAACTTCATCTTGTAAGTGGCCAGCTTGGGTCCAATTTTTGAGATCGGTTTCAAAATCACCTAATTTGAAAAAGTAATGTTCTGAATCTTTGGTAATGGGCGTGGCACCCGATACGGCTGAAACGGGGTTCTTTAATTCTGTTGGATCATAGGTTACTCCACACGCTTCGCAGTTATCACCATACTGATCATCAGCGCCACACTTAGGACATTCGCCGCGAATAAAACGATCGGGAAGAAACATTTCTTTTTCTGGATCGTAAGCCTGGCTAATAGTCCGCGTGGTAATGTGCCCAGCTTCTTTATTGGCAAGATAAACTTGGCTTGCTAAGGCTTTATTTTCAGGGCTGTGAGTACTATGGTAATTATCAAAACCAATGGTAAATTCAGCGAAATCAGCTTGATGTTCTTTTGTTACGTCAGCGATAAGCTCTTCTGGCGTTATGCCTTCATTTTGAGCGCGCAGCATAATGGGGGTGCCGTGCGCATCATCCGCACAAACATAATGTACTTCATGCCCCCGCATTTTTTGAAAGCGAACCCAAATATCAGTTTGAATATATTCCACCAAATGGCCAAGGTGGATAGAGCCGTTGGCATAGGGAAGAGCACTGGTAACTAGGATTTTTCTTTGCATGAATGAACCAAAATGACGCGGGTGAAAACCGCTAAAGATACCAGAAATACTAGATTTACACCATTAAGCAATTATGTGAAAAAATCATTTGCAAAGTTCTTTTTTTTGAATTAAATTGATTGACAGTTGTTTAGTTAAGGCAATTGATGTTCGGTTAGTGAAATCATGCGTAAAGCAAAGGGATGTAGATGGAACTGAAATTACACGACATTCATACCGGTGCAATTGATTCGGCGCTTGAAAAGGCCACTCAATACCGCTCACTGCTAGAACCTGAAATTGCTGAGAGTATCTGTCTCGATATTCTTCACATCGATGAAAACAACCAACAAGCCTTAGTCATATATATTTTGGCATTAACCGATCAGCTCAATCAAGCTGAGAAACAAAGCCAAATCAAAGCGATTTTAAGAGCGATAGACAAGCTCGAGAATGAATATCAGCGTTATTATTATTCAGGCTTACTTAGTGAGCGTCGGGCTCGATTCTTGATTACTCAACCAATGTCACACTCATTTTCTTATGATTATTTCTATGAAGCGTTGGAAAATTATAATAAAGCAGAACAAATTCGGCCTGATCAAAACGATGAAGCTATTTTGCGTTGGAATAGCTGTATAAGAACAATAGAAAAAGAGAAGCTAAAACCCCGTCGTGATAGCGAAGATATTCTTGTTGACATGGAAAGTTGATGATGAAACCGTTACTGCAAGTACAAAAAAGGACAATGGCATTAGCTGGAGTATTGATGCTGGGCTATTTAGTCTTTCATATGCTATCTAACCTCAGTTTCTTCACTGAGAGTACCTTCACTAGCTTTTATCAATGGTATAACGGCGGAGTCATAAGATGGCTGGTATTGCTCGTCATCGTTGCCTCAATATTCATTCATGTCAAAGTGGCGTTTCGCATACGAGCAGTTAATGCTCAAGCTAGGACCATCGACTATGCAAAACATGACAAGTTTAAGATTCCTGCGCCTTTTGTTACTGCCAGTATTATCTTCTTGCTAGCCTTTATTATCATTCACGTTATTCAGTCATTATTGTTTGATGAGCTCAACGTTTATAACGAGCTTACTAGTTTATTTCAATCTGAATTGATGGTGTTGTTTTATCTCGCAGGGTTATTTGTCTTAACCATGCATTTACAACACTCTTTGGCGAATGTATTGCAAACCTTGGGTAAAACATCGGTAAGTTGTCACAGCTTAGTTTGGATTGGCACCTTGGCTTTAACCGGTGGTTTTGCATTGATTCCCCTCACTATTTATTTTGGGATGTCATGACTGATTTAGAACTGGAAAATCATACCCCCACGGGCAAGCTTGAAGAACGCTGGACACAGCATAAATTCAATTTGAAGATTGTGAGCCCAGCCAATAGAAAAAAATACAACGTGATTGTGGTGGGGACCGGCTTGGCAGGTGCATCTGCCGCAGCATCCTTAGGTGAGATGGGCTTTAACGTCAAAACATTCTGCTTTCAAGATAGCCCTCGACGTGCTCACAGTATTGCTGCCCAAGGTGGCATCAACGCCGCTAAAAATTATCAGAATGATGGTGATAGTATTTGGCGGTTATTCTATGACACGATTAAGGGCGGAGACTTTAGAGCGAGAGAATCGAACGTTTTTCGTTTGGCGGAATTAAGTAATAACATTATTGACCAAGCAGTTGCACAAGGAGTGCCTTTTGCACGCGAATATAGTGGCTACCTTGCCAATCGTTCATTTGGTGGTGCTCAAGTATCACGTACCTTTTATGCTCGAGGACAAACTGGCCAGCAATTACTTTTAGGTGCTTACCAGGCCATGAGTAAACAAATTGATGAAAAAACCATTGATCATTCTTCACGCTGTGAAATGCAAGATCTGATCATGGTAGATGGAAAAGCAAAAGGCATAGTTAGTCGTGATTTGGTTACCGGAAAATTAGAAACACATATGGCCGACTGTGTGGTGTTATGCACTGGCGGTTATGGCAATGTATTTTATTTGTCCACCAATGCAAAAGGGTGTAATGCATCTGCAGCATGGCGAGCCCATAAACACGGCGCTCTATTTGCCAATCCATGTTTTACTCAAATTCACCCAACCTGTATTCCTCAACAGGGTGAATTACAGTCAAAACTCACTTTAATGAGTGAGTCACTGCGAAATGATGGCCGTGTTTGGGCACCAAAAAATATAGAAGATTGTAATAAAAAACCGGAAGACATAGCCGAAGAGGATAGGGATTATTTCTTAGAACGTATGTATCCCGCTTTTGGCAACCTAGTCCCACGAGATATTGCCTCTCGTGCCGTTAAATTGATTTGTGATGAAGGACGTGGTGTTGGTCCAGCTATTGATGGTCAGAAATTGGGTGTCTATCTCGATTTTGCTAAAGCGATAGAAACATTTGGTCGGGATGCAATTAGTGAAAAGTATGGCAACTTGTTTGAAATGTATCAACGTATTACCTCTGAAGATCCGAATGTTACGCCAATGCGTATATATCCAGCGGTGCACTACACCATGGGTGGGTTATGGGTCGATTACAATTTAATGACGACGATAGATGGTCTGTTTGCCGCCGGTGAAGCGAACTTTTCTGATCATGGTGCTAACCGTTTAGGAGCAAGTGCCTTAATGCAAGGGTTAGCAGATGGTTACTTTGTTTTACCTGCCACAGTTTCAAATTACTTAGCTCAACAAAAACCCTTAGATTTAACAAAAACATACCCTGAAGCAGAACAAGCCTTGCAGGCTAGCAAAGATCGCATTGATAAATTACTCAATGCTCCATTCCCTAAAATAACGCCAGATGAATTTCATCGTAAATTAGGCAAGGTCATATGGGATGCCTGTGGAATGGCAAGAGAAAAGCCATTATTAGAAACAGCTATTGCTCAGATACAGAACTTAAGAGAACAGTTCTGGCAGCAGGTGAAAATTACAGGCAGCGGTGAAGAATTAAATCAAACATTAGAACGTGCAGGCAGGATCGCCGACTTTTTTGAACTTGCAGAGTTGATGTGCATAGATGCGTTAACTAGAGAAGAGTCATGTGGCTGCCATGCGCGTGCCGAACATATTTCAGCAGACGGTGAAGCCCAAAGACATGATGAAGATTTTTCATACGTAGCCGCTTGGCAATATACAGGGAATATTAGTATGCCGGTATTGTATAAAGAAGAGTTACTTTTCGAATTTGTTCGACCTAATACAAGAAATTACCGATGAATTTTATTCTGCATATATGGCGACAAAAAAATAATGAATCGGAAGGTGCTTTCGGTCGTTATGAAATTAATGTGAGTGAAGATACCTCCTTTCTTGAAATGCTCGATGCGCTGAATGAGCAACTCATTGAACTAGGAAAAGAAGCCATTGCTTTTGATTTTGATTGCCGAGAAGGAGTTTGTGGGTCCTGTAACTTAGTGATTAATGGCTCACCACATGGTAAAAATGACCTTACCACAACGTGTCAGTTATACATGCGTGATTATAATGATGACACTGAACTATGGATAGAGCCTTGGCGAGCTACTGCATTTCCCATTATTAAAGATTTGATCGTTGATAGAACCTCATTTGAAAAAATCATTCAGGCGGGTGGTTATATTGAAGTCCGTACTGGCTCAGCCGGTGAAGCCAATGCTACTTCGATAGAAAAGCCTGTGGCAGACGCTGCATTTGATGCGGCTACTTGCATAGGGTGTGGTGCTTGTGTTGCTATCTGCCCTAATGCTTCTGCAACCTTATTTGTTGCAGCAAAGGTTAGCCATTTGTCGACCTTGCCTCAAGGTGAAGTTGATAAAGAACGAGCCCATAAATTAGTACTTGCCATGGAGCAAGAAGGCTTCGGTGGTTGTAGTAATTACCGAGAGTGTGAACGTGTTTGTCCTAAAGGCATCAGCGTCAGTACGATCACCACAATGAATAACTTACTGTACCAATCAAAATAAGCTTATTCACTCAGCTTAAAATCGATGTGGCATGTCTTATTGTTTGTATCTGTGGCAACCGACAGTAATTAAATACGTTTAAAATTGCGATTTAATTACGGAATTAAATAATGTTAAGAATAATTATTAGGCAACTATATATTATTGTCGTGGCAATTTTTATTGTGATGACAGGCAATATCTTGGCTGAAAACTACGGCGCTACAATTACAGCCAAAATCTCTAAAATGAGTAATAGCGCAGACCGGGAAGTTAACCAAGTAAAACGATCAGTAAAAGACTGGAATAAAAACATGCTCGATTAAACGGCTGTGTTTAAAAAAATTATTTTTTGATTAATGCCCATATAAGCATTGTGGATGAAGTAAGGCCAAGTTCAGTATAAAATAGCGGATTGAAATTTAATCGCTAGTGCAGTGAAGACTGAACTTAAAGGATATACCGAATGTTAAACCCGTCTCAAATTGAGAAAATTGTTAACGAATACCAAGATCCATCAACTTTGATGACGTTTGCTGATAGTAAAGCAAAGATCAAGGTCAATCATGATGAGCAGAAGTTGAGTGTTGAAATTAGCTTAGGCTACCCAATCAAAGGTTATGTCGATGTACTGCAGTCAGAGCTAGTTGCATTACTAAAGCAAGAAACACAGCTTGATGATATTACAGTTACTATTAAATCTAATATCCTTAAACATAAGGTACAACAAGGTATACCCGCGTTAGAGAATATTAAAAACATCATTGCTGTTGCATCGGGGAAGGGCGGTGTGGGTAAATCCACGACGGCTGTAAATCTGGCATTAGCCTTAGCTGCGGACGGGGCACAAGTCGGTATATTGGATGCAGATATTTACGGTCCTAGCCAACCACGCATGTTGGGCACCAACCAACGACCCGAATCAGCTGATGGTAAATCAATTGAACCAGTAGAAAGCTTTGGCATTCAAAGCATGTCGATGGGATTTTTGATTGAAGAAGAAGAGCCGATGATTTGGCGCGGCCCGATGGTTACTCAAGCATTGCAACAAATGTTGGGTGATACTAATTGGAAAGAGTTAGATTACTTGGTCATTGACCTGCCGCCTGGCACAGGCGATATTCAACTTACTTTATCGCAGAAAGTGCCTGTTAGTGGCGCCGTGATTATTACCACGCCACAAGATATTTCATTATTAGATGCACGCAAAGCACTGAAGATGTTTGAAAAAGTGAATGTACCGGTATTGGGTATAGTGGAAAATATGAGCACCCATATTTGCAGTCAGTGTGGTCATGAAGAACATATCTTTGGTGCCGGTGGCGGCGACCGTATGGCGCAACAATACAATGTTGATATGTTAGGTAGCATACCGTTAGATATCAAAATTCGTGAAGGTGCAGATGGTGGACACCCTACGGTCGTTAGCGATCCGGATGGTGATATTGCGTTGTCATATCGCACGATCGCCCGCCGAATTGCAGCACATCTCGCCAAACAAGGTAAGGACTATAGTGCGGCATTTCCAAATATTGTTATCAAGAATGACTAACCACGTTATCATTGAGCAGATAGATAAACTAACAAAGCGATCGAAAAATGAGTATCAAATCAGATAAATGGATCCGTCGAATGGCGGAACAAGAAGGCATGATTACCCCCTTCGAACCAGGACAAGTGAGAGATACCGGTAATGGCAGAATAATTTCATATGGCACATCGAGCTACGGTTATGATGTGCGCTGTTCGAATGAGTTTAAAATATTCACCAATATCAACTCAGCGATCGTCGATCCTAAAAACTTTGATGAAAGTAGTTTTGTAGATGTGAACTCTGATGTTTGCATTATCCCACCTAATTCTTTTGCCTTGGCCAGAACAATCGAAACATTCAAGATCCCACGTAATGTCTTGACCATCTGCTTGGGTAAATCGACTTATGCACGTTGTGGCATTATTGTTAATGTCACCCCGCTAGAACCTGAATGGGAAGGGCAAGTCACATTAGAGTTTTCCAATACGACTCCTTTGCCAGCAAAAATTTATGCAAATGAAGGCGTGGCTCAAATGTTGTTTTTTGAGTCTGACGAAGTGTGTGAAACCTCGTATGCTGACCGAAATGGTAAATATCAAGGCCAATCGGGTGTGACTTTACCGCAATCCTAACGAAGGAAATTATTCAGATGGTCACAGTTTTGCCGTTCAAGTACATAGCTCGTCTTTTTGTAATTACATTACTATTAGTTGGTTGTACAACAGAGCGCACGGCTGATGAGCAATGGATACATAGCCAATTTGGTAGTTATGCTAGTGCATTTTCTCCGAACGGAAAGTATGTATTGGTCGGTGATACGGGATTACCTGCAAAACTATGGGACATTGAAACGAATAAAGTTCTTTATAGTTGGCAAAGCAAACCAGCTGTCGCTGGAACAGCAAAAGATGTTGCCTATGCAGGGACAACAACAGCAGTCGGCTTTTCCGGTGATAGTAAAGTCGCAGCAACCGTTGAACAAGATACGATTGTTCTTTGGGAGATTGCAACGGGCGAACCGATGATTCGCTTGAGTTTTCCAGTCAAGATAAAGTCATTAGCCTTATCTCAACATGGTGATTATTTATTACTAGCACTCTATGACCGTACAGCGGTTTATTTTGACGTGATAGAAAACCGTGTTTTAAAAATCTTTGAGCATGATGGTAGCGCAGTTAACTCTCCCATTAATCAACTTATTAACGCAGTGGCTATTTCACCAAGTGGTAAATATGGTCTTACCGGTGGCGATGATCAAACCGCACGACTGTGGGATTTAGAAACAGGTAAACAACTACGCAGCTGGAAACACAAAAATTCTGTGAATATCGTGTCTTTCTTTCCTAGAGGTGGCTTTATTTTAACGGGTGCAGGTAATGGCCAAACGCACTTTTGGAATATGAAAACGGGTGAAGAACGATATACCTTGAGAATGTCACCTTGGCCTAAAGATAAACCGTTGCCCGATTACCCTGTATTCCAAACCACCACTTCAGCGGTAGATTATTCACCAGACTATAAATATATGGTGACAGGTCACCCGTCGAGAGTCATTTGTTTATGGGCTGTTGCAACGGGTGATAAACAAGACTGCTGGCAAGTGGCACGCCGCCAAGCATTACGACCAGGTGTGGTGTTGCAATCGGTGTCTTTTTCACAAGATGGCCGAGCGATCTACAGCGAGTCTGGTAATGGTATCGGCCAAAAGTGGTTATTAAAATAAACAACGGTAGCTTCTAGCAATGTATAAGTTGATATTTTTTGTACCCGAAAGCCACAAAGAGCCGGTAAAAAAAGCAATATTTTCTGCTGGTGCAGGCAAGTACCAGGGTTATGACAGTTGTTCCTGGGAAACATTAGGTAGCGGTCAGTTCAGACCTTTGTCAGGTAGCCAGCCTTTTATCGGGGAGCAAGATAAAGTGGAAACGGTTGCTGAATACCGTATCGAGACACTTTGTGCTGACAATCGAGTTAAAGCTGTTCTAAAAGCCTTAATTAATGCCCATCCCTATGAAACCCCTGCTTATGAAGTCTGGTCTGTAAAAACACTAGATGATTTTTGATTTTTAATGAGTTGAATTATGTCTTCTACCCCTGTTATGCCCAAAGAAACCTTCTTAGCTGATTATAAACAACCTGATTTTCTGGTTGAACGTGTTGCATTGCAATTTGATTTAGATGCATCAGTTACACGCGTGACCAGCGTATTAATCATGAAGAAAAACCCACATGGTCAAAGCAATGATTGTCAGTTAGACGGTGATGAACTGGAATTGGTTTCCGTAAAAATTGATGGTCAGCCGTTGCAAGGCAATGAGTATCAGCGAACGGATAAGTCACTGTTGTTGGCCTCTGTACCTGATCAGTTTGAATTGGAAATCGTGACCTTAATTCATCCTGATAAAAATACCGCCTTAGAAGGCTTGTATCACTCAGGTAACTTGTTATGTACGCAATGTGAAGCGCAAGGCTTTAGGCGTATAACTTATTATCCAGACCGACCAGATGTGATGGCAATCTTTACTGTCTCGCTAGTGGCTAATAAGGAACAGTGGCCGATCATGTTGTCTAACGGCAATATTCAAGAACAAGGTGTATTTGATGATGGTCGTCACTGGGTACGTTGGCATGACCCACACCCCAAGCCTAGTTATCTATTTGCTTTAGTAGCCGGTGATTTACATTGTCAGCAAGATGAGTTTGTCACTATGTCTGGCCGTGAAGTGACATTAGAAATTTTTGTTGATCACGAAAACAGTCATAAATGTGATCATGCCTTGAACTCACTCAAGCAATCGATGCGATGGGATGAAGAGACGTATGGCCGTGAATATGACTTAGATGTCTTTATGATCGTTGCGGTGAATGATTTCAATATGGGCGCGATGGAAAATAAGGGCCTGAATATCTTTAATGCCGCCTGCGTGTTGGCAAGTCCAGAAACTGCAACAGATAGAGACTTTTATACCATTCAAAGTATTGTTGGTCATGAATACTTTCATAACTGGTCTGGTAATCGAGTGACTTGTCGTGATTGGTTTCAACTTAGTTTGAAAGAAGGCTTTACCGTATTACGCGATCAAACATTCAGTGCCGATATGAACTCGGCAGCCGTGCAACGTATTGATGATGTTAACCAGCTTCGAAGCATGCAGTTTGCTGAAGATGCCGGCCCGATGGCGCATCCGGTTCGACCTGCTTCATTTATCGAAATCAGTAACTTCTATACGGTCACGATTTATGAAAAAGGTGCCGAAGTGGTGGGCATGATTAAAACCATAGTCGGTGAAGAAGGTTTTAGAAAAGGTACCGATCTGTATTTCGATCGCCATGATGGTCAAGCGGTGACGACAGATGATTTTGTCAAAGCGATTGAAGATGCCAACGATGTTAAATTAACTCAATTTAAACGCTGGTACTCACAAGCGGGCACACCAGAAGTTGATGCTACCGGGCATTATGATGTCGTCAAACATACCTATTCCTTAACCTTGAAGCAATCCTGTCCAGATACACCTGGCCAAACAGACAAATTAGAGTTTCATATTCCTGTTGCCATCGGCTTATTAGATAAACAAGGGCAATCCCTTGCATTACAGCTAGAAGGGGAAGCAACGGCATCTGATGCAGAAACCAGAATATTGTCGTTAACTGAAGTAGAGCAGACCTTTACCTTCATCAATGTCACTACCGAACCCGTACCATCATTATTGAGAGGCTTCTCGGCACCAGTTAAATTGAACACTGTCCGCACAAATCAAATATTGGCTTTTTTAATGGCCAATGATGTTGATAGTTTCAACCGATGGGATGCCGGCCAACAACTGTTTATCAATGTTTTACTTGATCTTGTGAAGGCTGCTCAAGCCAATGGTGCTTTAATGGTGCCAACCATATTGCTCGAACAGATCAGTACTGTCTTGGCAGAGGCAGAGGCAGAGAATGATCCTGCCTTAGTGGCTAAGATGTTGGCTATTCCGACTGAAAACTACTTGGCAGCACAATCAAAACCAGCGGATGTTGATGCCATCCATACTGCACGTGAGTTCTTGAAAAAGACCTTGGCGGTACAGTTAAAACAAGAGTTTTCAGAGATCTACCAGCGTTTTAATGACAATGCTAAATATGAGTTTACCTCTGAGGCTATGGCAAAACGCAGCCTGAAGAATGTGTGTCTGGCTTACTTGATGGCAACAGCTGACCCGATGCAAATACAGCGTTGTTTAAAGCAAATGAAACAAGCAGATAATATGACAGATACCTTAACGGGTTTGTCATTAATGGCAGATCAACAAGGGCCAGAAAGCGAGCATGCATTACGTGCCTTTTATGAACAATGGCAACATGATCGTCAAGTTGTCGATAAATGGTTAACCGTGCAGGCCTTATCGAAACAAACTGATACCTTGATACGAGTTAAAGGCTTGATGAAACATCCTGCTTTTAGCATGACGAATCCAAACAATGTACGTTCTGTAATTGGCCAGTTCTGTCGTAATAACCCGATTAACTTCCACGCTAAAGACGGTTCAGGTTATCAATTCCTGGCGGAACAAATTTTGGTCTTAGACAAACTCAACCCACAAGTGGCTTCAAGACAGCTAGGTGCGTTTAATTCTTGGCGACAATATGACGAAGAACGACAAAATCTAATGAAACAAGCATTAAAGACTATCGCTGCCGAAGATGGCTTATCACCAGATGTGTACGAAGTTGTCACTAAATACTTGGCGGAATAACCATTTATGTTTAAGTTAGATCCACGATTAGACAACGACACCCATTTCATTATGGCCTTCCCCTTATGTGATGCCCTATTGATGAACGATGCTCGTTACCCTTGGGTGATTCTGGTACCACGTAAAACAGGCTTAACCGAGATTTATCAGCTCACTGAACAAGAGCAACAACAGTTAACGCTAGAGTCCAATACGGTTGCCCAAAAAATGGCTGAACTTGTCTCTGCCGATAAAATGAATGTAGCTGCCTTAGGCAATGTGGTTTCACAACTACATATTCATCATGTGGCAAGGTATATAGGTGATGCAACATGGCCCGATCCGGTATGGGGGAAAGGCGATGCTGTGCCCTACAGTGAAGAAGAGTACGAAGCGGTGATAATTCAGTTAAAACAAGTTTTAAGCGAGCTAGAACAAAATGGCAACAACTTTACGCTTTAGATTGCAATTATCGAGAGATGAGGCGATGCGATATTATCAAGGCTCGGCTACGAGCGTAGTTGTCAGAGCAGAAAATGGTCAACGACTACAGTTTCCAGCTGAACATATTCGTCCCTTTATTGATCAACATGGGGTGAATGGTGTGTTCAAAATCAGCTTTGATAATGATAATAAAATGATTGGTTTAAAGCGTATTGGTTGAGCTGTAATGAGAAGGCCGGTTTTATTTTGACGTGAATCCTAACGTCCTAATTTGCGGCAAAAAGCGCGAAGCGGTTTTTGTCCGGTGTAGAACTGGAAGCCCGTAACGTACAACATTAGCTTGTTATATTTGGTACTTAACATACCAAGTTACCAGCCCGCAAAGGCCAAGAAATATAGGGATGAAATACACGAGGACCCTATATCTAAACCGTGTTTGGTAAACAGGAGCGGCAAAACTCCAGTGAATCGCGAGAACCACTATGCAGGCCAAAAAGATTGAGTTTGGAAACCCAAATTCCTCGACGCTTTCGAGCCAAACCCAGCACATACCAGCTGAAACATAAAACACTAGAGGTTTGATGACATAAGCCATTACCCTTTCTAGCGTTTTATCTGATGCTCCTATTTCCATAAGCCTTTAATAATATAACGCGTTATTAACAAGAAGAAAAATTCCCTGTAATTCTTATACATAGAAGGAAAATAATTCCTAGTAGTTCGATAATAAACTGCAAACAAGGAACTATCAGCCCACTACGGCCTTTGAATAAAATATTCTATTACAATGGAATTCCACAATAGATTATTTGTTCATAAATTACTACGATAATGGTGACAAAGATTTATTTTTAGCTTGCTTATCATAATGCAACCGCGTCCCTGAAAAAGTGTCCAACCAGCTTTGTTTATCTTTACCTAACCATTGCCACCAATACCCCATACCTACTGGAGTCCAAGCAAGAATAGCAACGACAAAACGGATAATGGCTTGTTTCCAAGTGATGTCATGGTGCTGCTGACCGACGAGATGTACCTTCCAGGCGCGCATGCCTAAGGTTTGACCTCCGTGAGTCCAGAACCAGCCATAAAAGAAACCACTGACAACTAACAGGTACAACATAAAAAAGGGGTTGTTATTGTTGATAGCTTCACCACCATTACCCGCGACCGCAACGAAGGTGGCGACGAGTAATACGGAGATTAATAACAGTGTGTCGTAAGTCATGACACCAAGGTGACGGAATACGCTGGGTCGGCAGTGCTTTTGTTGGGTTTTGTTCATATACAAATAGTCGTAAATAATTTGGGCTGAGAGTGACACATAAAGTATCATTAACTCCTTTACTTTTGTTATTTAGGATCAGCATGCTGCAAATGATTGGCCGTTCGGCACACTCGGCTTTCCGTTTAGACAAATTACTTACTTCTGTTCAAGCACAACTTAACACTGTGTTAGAAATTCGGAGTGAATATCGCTACTTCATTGAAATTGAAGGAGAAGGCGAATTATCTGCGGCTGATCAAAAGGTTGTTCAAACTCTGCTTGAAGCTGAACTGCGTGATAGTGAAGCGGCTGAAGATGAATCATTTTTCTTGGTAACACCACGTCCGGGTACGATCTCTCCGTGGTCAAGTAAGTCTACCGATATTGCGCATAACAGTGGTGTGAATAATGTTTTGCGTATTGAACGCGGCATTGCGTTCTTTGTAAAAACGAAGGAAGGTTTGACGGCTGAACAGCGTAAAGCGGTAACTTCCTTGTTGCATGATCGCATGATCGAAGTGGTATTCGATTCTGAAGATGAAGCTGACCGTTTATTTATACATGGTCAATCACGTCCCTTGTTGTCCGTTGATATCTTAAACGGTGGCCGAGCAGCGTTGGTTGAAGCGAATAAAACAATGGGTTTGGCTTTAGCAGAAGATGAAATTGACTATTTGGTTGATAACTTCACCGCCTTAGGTCGTAACCCTAATGACATCGAATTGATGATGTTTGCTCAAGCAAACTCTGAGCATTGTCGTCATAAAATCTTTAGTGCTGATTGGATCATTGACGGTAAAGAACAGCCTATTACCCTGTTTAATATGATTCGAAATACTCACGCCTTGAATCCTGAAGGTGTGGTCACAGCTTATAGTGACAACTCATCAGTGATTGAAGGTCCGAACAGTCAGCGTTTTCATGTTGATATGGCGACTAATCAATATAGTTATGAAGGCGAAGCTCAACATATCTTGATGAAGGTTGAAACTCATAATCATCCAACCGCAATTTCACCTTTCCCCGGTGCGGCAACCGGTGCGGGTGGTGAGATTCGTGATGAAGGCGCGACGGGTCGTGGTTCTAAACCAAAAGCGGGCCTTACCGGCTTTTCTGTTTCAAACCTGAATATTCCGGGTTTTGAACAACCGTGGGAATCAGATTATGGCAAACCAGCACGTATGGCCTCCGCACAGGAAATTATGCTTGATGGCCCATTAGGCGGCGCGGCATTTAATAATGAATTTGGTCGCCCTAATTTATGTGGTTATTTCCGTACTTATGAAGCATTAGTGCCATCGGCCGATGGTTTTGAAGTACGTGGTTATCACAAACCTATTATGGTTGCTGGTGGTATGGGTAGTATTCGACCACAGCACGTTAAGAAGAATATATTTGATCCGGGTGTACAGCTAATTGTATTAGGTGGACCTGCCATGTTGATTGGTTTGGGAGGCAGTGCTGCTTCTTCAGTCACATCAGGCACCAGTGAAGAAGGTTTAGACTTTGCTTCAGTACAACGCGGTAATCCTGAAATGGAACGCCGTTGTCAGGAAGTCATAGATCGCTGTGTGGCTTTAGATGACCAAAATCCGATTATTGCGATCCATGATGTGGGCGCGGGTGGTTTATCGAATGCCTTTCCTGAATTAGTGAATGACAGTGGTCGTGGTGGCCGCTTTGAATTACGTGTCGTTCCAAATGATGAATCGAGCATGTCACCGATGGAAATTTGGTGTAACGAATCTCAAGAACGTTATGTAATGGGTATTAACCCCGATCGCGTTGAAGAATTTCAGGCGATTTGTGAGCGCGAGCGATGCCCTTGGGCAATTGTGGGCGAAACGACTGCAGAGCGACATTTATTAGTGGGTGATGCTGATAATGATAATTCGCCGGTAGATATGCCATTGTCGTTGTTATTGGGCAAGCCGCCAAAAATGTTACGTGATGTTAAACATCAAACATTTAGCAAACCAGAATTAGATTTAACCGGTATTACGGCTGAAGATGCATTAGAGCGAGTATTAAAACTACCGACGGTTGCGAGCAAAAACTTCTTGATCACCATTGGTGATCGAAGCGTGACTGGTTTAGTTGCTCGGGACCAAATGGTTGGACCTTGGCAAGTGCCGGTAGCGGATTGTGCGGTAACCTTAGCCGATCACCATGGTTTTCAAGGTGAAGCGATGTCGATGGGTGAACGTGCACCGTTAGCATTGATTGACGCGCCGGCATCAGGTCGTATGGCTATCGGTGAAGCAATCACTAATATTGCTGCAGCGACGATTGCGAAATTAGGTGATATCAAGTTATCGGCAAACTGGATGGCTGCCTGTGGTCATACCGGCGAAGATGCCTTGTTATATGACACCGTCCATACAGTGGGTATGGAACTCTGTCCTGCCTTGGGCATTGCTATTCCGGTTGGTAAAGATTCCTTGTCAATGAAAACAGTGTGGCAAGATCGTGAAGAACATAAATCAGTGACCTCACCGTTGTCTTTGATTATTACTGCCTTTGCACCAGTCACGGATGCGGCTAAAACATGCACACCTGAACTTCGCACCGATCAAGATGATACGGATCTGATTTATATCGATTTAGGTAAGAGCCATAATCGTTTAGCCGCATCGGCATTAGCACAAGTTTACAAACAAGTGGGACATCATGGTCCCGACCTTGATAATCCCGAAGCATTAAAACAATTTTTTGCTGCGATTCAACAACTGAATCAGGACGAACTATTGTTGGCCTATCACGATCGTAGTGATGGTGGTTTGGTTACAACATTATGTGAAATGGCTTTTGCCGGTCATACCGGTTTGGATATTAACCTCAGCGGCTTAGGTGAAACATTACCAGTGTTGTTTAATGAAGAACTAGGTGCGGTAATCCAAGTTCGTCATTGTGATGTGGAAGATGTATTAGCCATCTTGCGTGAGCAAGACTTGTCACACCATAGTCACGTTATTGGTAGTTTGCGAGATGATCAGCAGATCACCATTAATGTAAATGGCGAACAAGTGATTAATCAATCCCGTATCACCTTGCAACGTTTCTGGGCAGAAACGAGCTATCGCATGCAAGCATTACGTGATAATCCAGATTGTGCACAGCAAGAGTTTGATGCTTTATTAGATGAGCAAGATCCTGGTTTGCATGCAAACTTGAGTTATGACCCTGCTGAACATGTAGCCGCTTCGTTAATAGTCAGTGGTGTCAGACCCAAAGTAGCTATCTTGAGAGAGCAGGGTGTTAATGGTCAGATAGAAATGGCGGCCTCGTTTGATCATGCTGGTTTTACTGCTGTCGATGTGCACATGAGTGATGTACTTGAAGGCCGTGTTGATTTAGCGGACTTTAAAGGCTTGGTTGCTTGTGGTGGTTTCTCCTATGGTGATGTTTTAGGTGCGGGTCGTGGTTGGGCAAGTACTATCTTGCACAATGACAAAGCGCGAGCCCAATTTTCTGCTTTCTTTAAACGCGAAGATACCTTTTCATTAGGTGTGTGTAACGGCTGTCAGATGTTATCTCAGTTGAAAGAATTGATTCCGGGCAGTGATCATTGGCCGCGATTTGAACGTAATGTTTCAGAACAATTTGAAGCACGATTTTCATTAGTTGAGATTGTTGATTCGCCCTCAGTGTTATTACAAGATATGGCGGGTTCGGTCATGCCAATTGCAGTGTCACATGGTGAAGGTAGAGTGGACTTTACTGACACGGGCTCACAACAAGACGCCTTAGTTGCAATGCGTTATGTGGATCACTACGGTAAAGCGACTGAACAATATCCACAAAACCCAAATGGTTCAGTGGACGGTATTACCGCATTAACGACCATCGATGGGCGGGTAACGATTATGATGCCTCATCCAGAGCGTGTGACGCGTACAGTACAACACTCGTGGCACCCAGATGATTGGGGTAAAGACGGCCCTTGGTTACGTTTGTTCCACAATGCGAGAAAGTGGGTGGGTTAAAGTTACCCAGTTATGACAGCAATACAAAAAAGCCGTGTTCAATTGAACGCGGCTTTTTTATTTCGTTAAGACAATGTTGCTAGACGTTATTTTGCTGGTCGCCGTAATAAAACATAAACAGCCCCCGTACCACCATCCTCAATTGGTGCCGAGCAAAAGGCGAGCACATCATCCGTTTGTTGCAACCAGCTATTAAGTTTAGTTTTTAATACAGGTTTATGGTGTTTTGAGCCCCAGCCTTTACCATGAATAATTCGAGTGCAGCGAATTTCATAATGTTTACAGTCGTGAATAAATTTTGCCAAAGCCTCATGAGCTAGAGGAATGGTCATGCCATGGAGATCAAGCTCTGCTTCGATATGCATGCGGCCACTGCGCAAGCGAGAAAATAAGCGTTCTTGAATGCCACTCCGTTTGAAAGCCAAACTTTCTTCACTACCCACGGCTTTTGCTTCATAATCTTCTGAGAACACATCATTGAACTCTTGATCTAAGCGCTGTTTTCGGAAACGTGGAATAGGTTGAGGTCGTTTAGTAGCGGGGATTATTTTCTCTTGTGGGATTTGTTCAATATCACCGACATCCTCGCGAAAGAGCGCAATATCCAATTGGTCGAGTTTTGATGGGCGGTGTTTCATTTTATGCTCTGTGACTAAGATGCGATGTATATCAATGTTTGCGAAATTATCTGCCGTGTATTCTGCCAGAAATTTAAACAGTTGATATACAAAAATAGTGTTTTACATTATCATTTTATCCACTTGTCGGGGTGCCATTAGCTTGGCTGAGATGAAACCCGTTGAACCTGAAGAGGCTAGCACCTTCGTAGGAAACAAGAGAGTATTAAAATCAAGTCTTAAACCTAAGACAAATTATTACTCAACACCTTGTTCGCATTAGCGCAACTTTTCATCTCTCCCCGTCGCCGTTCATCAAATTAGGGGAATCTCTGTGTCTGAGCAAAATAACAATGTTATCGATATTACAGATCGTACTGGCATTACAACCGAGCCATTAGCTGGTTCAGAAAAATGTTATGTCGTAGGTAGCCAAGACGATATTCGCGTTCCATTTCGTAAAATTTCATTAACCGAAACGCCAAACAAAGATCCAAAGTTAGCGGGTGAGCCAAATGCGCCGGTATATGTTTATGACACCTCTGGTATTTATACCGATCCAAAGGCAACAATTGACGTAGAAAAAGGTTTGCCTGCCATTCGTCAACCGTGGATTGATACACGTGCTGATACAGAAGAATTAACAGAATACAGCTCTGAGTTTACCCGTGAACAAGAAGCGTCGATGATGGACATTCCTTTGTTCGAACATAATCGTCGTCCACGTCGTGCCCAAGCAGGTAAAAATGTCAGTCAAATGCATTATGCTCGCCAAGATATCATCACACCAGAAATGGAATATATTGCCATTCGTGAAAATATCGGTCGTGCAGAAGCAGATAAAGAAGGCAGTTTACCCTCAGAATTCACGACTCGAATCACCCCTGAGTTTGTACGTAAGGAAGTGGCAGAAGGTCGTGCCATCATTCCAGCCAACATCAATCACCCAGAAGTTGAACCAATGATCATTGGTCGTAATTTCTTGGTGAAAATTAATGCCAATATTGGTAACTCAGCAACCACATCTTCAATCGAAGAAGAAGTTGAGAAAATGGTTTGGGGTATTCGTTGGGGTGCCGATAATGTTATGGATTTATCGACCGGTAAAAATATTCACCAAACACGTGAGTGGATCATCCGAAACTCACCCGTACCTATCGGTACGGTACCGTTATATCAAGCTTTAGAAAAAGTAGATGGCATCCCAGAAAACCTAACATGGGAAGTATACCGTGACACCTTGATCGAACAAGCTGAGCAGGGCGTAGATTATTTCACCATTCATGCGGGTGTGCGTTTGGCTCATATTCCATTAACGGTTAACCGTACGACAGGTATTGTTTCTCGTGGTGGTTCTATCATGGCTGCATGGTGTTTAGCCCATCATCAAGAAAGTTTTTTGTACACACACTTTGAAGAAATCTGTGAAATCATGAAAGCTTATGATGTGTCATTCTCATTAGGTGATGGTTTACGTCCAGGTTCACAAGCCGATGCCAATGACGAAGCTCAATTTGCCGAGTTAATTACCCTAGGTGAACTAACTCACATTGCTTGGAAACATGATGTGCAAGTGATGATTGAAGGACCGGGTCATGTTGGTATGCACAAAATCAAAGAAAATATGGAGATGCAACTTAAGCATTGTCATGAAGCACCGTTCTATACCTTAGGCCCATTGGTTACGGATATTGCACCAGGTTATGACCATATTACATCTGGTATTGGTGCGGCGATGATTGGTTGGTTTGGTACGGCCATGCTGTGTTACGTCACACCCAAAGAGCATTTGGGCTTGCCGAATAAAGACGATGTTAAAGTCGGTATCATTACCTATAAATTAGCCGCCCATGCTGCTGATTTAGCGAAAGAGCATCCAGGTGCTGATATTCGTGATAATGCGATTTCTAAAGCACGGTTTGAATTCCGTTGGGAAGATCAATTTAACCTTGGTTTGGATCCGGATACTGCACGTAAATATCATGATGAAACCTTGCCAAAACCTGCGGCAAAAGTAGCGCATTTCTGTTCAATGTGTGGGCCAAAATTCTGTTCGATGAAGATTTCTCATGATGTGAGAGAAGCCTTTGCTGAAAAGTCAGAAGAATTTAAAGCCGGTGGCAGCAAAATTTATAACAACGTGTAACGTTTACGCTTTGCTATGAAACAGTATTTGGTAATAGGTAGTGGCCTGATTGGCAGGCTGCTATCTTGGCGTTTAATTCAAGCGGGTCATGCCGTTGATATCTTGTCGAGTGATGATAAGCAGGGCACTGATAGTGCGGGTTATGTTGCTGCGGCGATGATTGCGCCGGTCACGGAAGCGGTGACTGCCGAAGCCAAGGTTAGAGATATTGGCATGCAATCGCTGAAATTGTGGCCGCAGTGGTTGAAAGAATTGCCTGAACAAATCTTTTATCAAAATCATGGCACCTTAGTGGTGGCACATGCTGGTGATAAGGCAGAATTAGATCGTTACCAACGCCGAGCTAACCATGTATTGGATAAAGGTGCGTTTGAGCAACTCGATCAACAACAATTGACCGAGCGGGAAAGTGAGCTGGCTGAAAACTTTGATCAAGCAATGTTGTTTGAACACGAAGCTTGTTTAGATAATCGTCAATTATTCCAAAGTCTAGGAAATGTATTAAGTGACTCCTGTGATTGGCAACAATGTGAGCCGGTTGAACACCTGACGGAACAAAGTATTGCGCAGCTGACACTGGAGAATTTTGATAAAAGCAGTGATGGTTACGATGCGGTGATTGATTGTCGCGGCAATGGTGCACGTCCAGACTTGGCTGATTTACGCAGTGTCCGCGGGGAAGTGATTCGAGTACATGCGCCCGAAGTATCATTTAATCACTGTATACGGTTGATGCATCCACGATATCCGCTTTACTTAGCACCACGACCGAATAATGAATATGTCTTGGGTGCCACGGTAGTGGAAAGTGATGATCGTTCACCGGTGAGTGTGCGATCAGGCTTGGAGTTAATGTCTGCTTTATATAGTTTACATAAAGGTTTTGCTGAGGCTCGCATACTGGAAATGTCATCTCATTGTAGACCCGGATTGAGTAATAATATGCCAACAATTAAACGCAGCAGTTGGGGCTTCCACCTCAATGGCTTTTATCGCCATGGCTATTTATTTGGTCCAGCGATTATTACTGATTTTTTAAATATATTGAATGACCAAACTGAACAAGTATCGTTTGGAGAATATTATGACATCTAATGTAAATACGACCATTAACTTTAACGGCGATGAGCTTGCCGTTGAGTCAGGCATAAACATATCGCAATTCTTGCAACAACAAGAAATTATCGAGGGACGATTTGTTGTGGTGATTAATGATGAAATTGTGCCGAAATCAGAATATGGCAGTGCTGTGATTTCAGCCGGTGATGCACTTGAGATCATGTCACCGATCACTGGAGGTTAAGATGCAACAAGCTTCAACATGGCAGGTCTACGACCAAACCTTACAAAGTCGCTTATTTATTGGCACCGCCTTATATTCGTCACCACAAGTGATGATGGATGCCATTAAGGCATCTGGCTCACAAGTGATTACCTTGTCCTTGCGCCGTCAAACTCCGACAAAATCAAATAGTGGCGACCAATTTTGGCAATTAATACAATCATTAGATTGTCATTTATTACCGAACACTGCTGGTTGTTACAGCGCGAAAGAAGCGGTGAAAACTGCACGTTTGGCACGAGAGCTTTTTCAAACAGATTGGGTGAAATTAGAAGTTCTGGGTGATAGCTATAATCTACAACCCGATCCCTTTGCTTTGCTTGAAGCCACCAAAACTTTGATTGCCGAAGGGTTTAAGGTCTTTCCCTATTGCACCGATGATTTGGTACTTTGCCAAAAACTCGCTGACTTAGGTTGTGAAGTATTAATGCCTTGGGGCGCACCCATTGGAACAGGTAAGGGCTTAATCAACCCCTATGCGCTGCAAATTTTACGTGAGCGCCTCCCAGAAATGACCTTATTGGTTGATGCAGGCATTGGTAAACCTTCTGATGCGGTGCAAGCTATGGAATTAGGGTATGACGGTATTTTATTAAATACCGCGGTAGCTGAAGCATTAGAACCTGCTCAAATGGCGACGGCTTTTTCACAAGCAATAAATGCTGGACGTTTAGCTTATGAGGCGGGTGTGATGCCAGAACGTCAACACGCAAAACCTAGTACCCCAACATTGGAGCAGCCGATCTGGCAACAACATGGCTAAACCAGCAGTTTTATTGATTGGAGGTTTAGATCCTCAAGGTTGTGCAGGAATTTCGGCAGATGTTCAGACTGTGTCGACACATGATTGTCATGCCGTCCCCCTTGTAACTTGTTTAACAGAGCAAACTAGTCAAGGATTAACGCATACCGGCGCATTGACTGAAGCTGAATTTATGGGCCAATATCAAGCCTGTATCGCCGATTTTGATATTGCAGCAATTAAGATAGGTTTGATACCAAACATCACTATTGCCCGCTGTATAAGTAACATTATTGATCAACATGATGTGCCTATCGTATTAGACCCGGTGTTAGCCAGCACTTCGGGTGGTATAGCAGTAGCTGAAGACGTACAGCAATTTATTTTGCAAGATTTATTGGGAAAAACCACCTTATTAACACCCAATCTACCTGAGCTAGCAACACTAACTCAATCAGAGGATGTTGATCAGATTGAACACTCAACAATACAGTTACTGTCAAAAGGTCTAGCCGCCTGTTTAGTTAAAGGTGGTCATGCTGACTCTAAGTGGGCATCAGATTATTTTAATGACGGTGACAATGCATTTTATTGTTATCAAGAAAAACTAAACAAAGATGTGCGCGGAACGGGGTGCGTTTTAGCGTCCAGCATTGCTAGTCAGTTAGCGCATGGCCAAGATAGTCGTGATGCAATTGTTCTTGCTAAAGCTTATTTAAATCAGGGCATAAGACAAGCTGATGAACTAGGTTGTTATAGCGTGTTTAAACACAGCATGGCAGCGTTGCAACTAGAAGATTTACCCAAGCTTTGTTATGACCCTAAATTGATTGGCAAACAGTTTAATTTTCCAGCTTGTCCGAACCGTTTAGGTATTTATCCTGTTGTTGATAGCAGTGAGTGGATTGATAAATTAATCCATGAAAATATCAAAACGATTCAACTTCGTATCAAAGATGTATCTGCTGTAGTCAGGCAGCAAGAGATAAAAAGAGCGGTGTCGCTGTGTGATGAATCTATCGCCTTTTTTGTTAATGACTATTGGCAAACAGCGATTGATGAGAAGGCCTATGGTGTTCATTTAGGCCAAGAAGATTTACACGATGCAAACCTGATTGAAATTGAACAAGCTGGTTTACGCTTAGGTATATCAACACACTCCTATTGGGAGTTATCTCGAGCCTTAGCTGTAAACCCGAGTTACATTGCCTTAGGTCCGGTGTTTGAAACTACCAGTAAACAAATGCCGTTTACACCACAAGGAATTGAACGAGTGAAGCTATGGACTCAACTGTTAGGTGATAAATATCCTCTGGTTGCGATAGGTGGTATCGATCAGCAACGAGCAGAAGTATTGAAACAAACTGGTGTGGGGTCAGTGGCAATGATTTCGGCGATTACAAAAGCGGTAGATTATCGAACAGCCACAAAGCAGCTCATAAACTGCTGGCAGAAGTAGCCCATTTACAAAACGGGCTTTTTCTATATAAAAAAACATATTTTTTGAGCAATTTTAAAATTAAATATATTTTTTTCTTGCCGATACACTCAAGAAGTAATTCAAGGTATTGCTGAGCAAACTAATCTACTAGCGTTGAACGCAGCAATTGAAGTTGCGAGAGCGGGCGAGTATGGATGTGGTTTTGCTGTATTTGCCGATGAGGTACGTACACTTGCAGAGCGTACTCGAAATTCAGCGAGTGAAGTTGATCAAATGATCCGTGAATTGCAATCTGGGATCACGCGAGTTGTTGAGGCTATGGGAGTCAGTATCAGTCGAACTGAAGAAACCGTAGAAAAACAGACAACTTTCATGCCCAACTGGATAACATATCACGATATTATTGAACGTATAGATGCTGTCGTTCAGCAAGTCGATCAATCTACGGAAAACCAAGTTACTGCAGGTAAAGAAGCGGAATAGTCTGTTGAAGCAATGGCTGAACTTAATGCGGTTGCTTTACGAGATGCTAATATCCAAGCGGTGACGCCCGATGATGTATTAAAACTTTATCAGACGTTATGCGATAAGCTAGAAAGTCATGGATATAGTAAAGACGATTGAACTTCATATCGTCGTGGTGACATTCGGTCAGAAACAACAACAAAAGTCACAGAAGCAGCCGCTAATGAAAATGCTATAGAGCTATTCTAATAGCACATTTACTATTTCTTGCCATGTCATTGATGATGAGTTTCAACAGAGCAGTGTAAGGCGTTAATTTTGTTACTTTTATGACGGGTTTCTTCCTCATTGATAAAGCTTTTCACTTATGCTAGTCTCTGATTCTGTCGTCGTTTTTAATTCTAAATGAAACCGTGCCATGGCCTGGCCCAGCTGACAATTACAATCTTAAAATCACATGGAAGTTACGATATGAACTTTTGGAACAGAGAAGACTAGTATGGCTAAAAAAGCAGAGAAAGATAACATTACTCCGGTAGAGATTGATACTGAGCAAATAGATTTTCGAACTTTAGCCGAAGACGCGCCCGTCATGCTCTGGTTGACCAATAGTACCGGCGAAAATATATTTTCAAACAGCATCTATAAAAACTTTATTGGTCGTGAAAATGTAGAGCAACAAGGCGGCACAGCCTGGTTTAATGCTTTACATCCTGACGACCAACAGATGTGCATAGACATTTTCAGTGATGCATTTCAAACCCATAAAGCCTTTGATATGGAGTACCGCCTTAAACGGCGTGATGGTGAATATCGCTATATTCTTGATCGTGGTGAACCCTATATTGACCGTCACGGTAAATTTTCAGGTTTCATTGGTTCATCCACTGATATTAGTGATCGAAAAACATCAGAAGATGATTTACTAAAGTCTCATCAGGAACTCATGCAATATAACCATGAGATGAGTTTAATCAATCAATTGAACTCTTATCTTCAAGTTTGTCGTACTCTGCCTGAAACCTACCCCGTTATTTCCCATTATGCTGATCAAATCTTTCCGAACTGGTGTGGTAGTTTGTATTTATTTGATGAAAGTAAAACCTTAGTTGAAGCGATGACTTCATGGGGAAATAAGCCGCTTAAAAGTTCGGAAGTTATTGCGCCTGATGACTGTTGGGCATTACGACAAGGCAAAGAACATATTGCCTTGGATATGGAAAATAGACTGAGTTGTAATCATGTACATGATGAGATTGGTAGCTATACCTGTGTACCAATCATCGCCCAAGGTGAGATGTTGGGTATGCTGCATATGGAATATTGTTGTGGGTCAATAACATTTGAAACAACTGAAGAAAAACAACGTTATTTCGACTCCCGTCAGAGGCTAATGAAAATCGCTGCTGATAACCTTGCATTATCGCTAGTCAGCTTGAACCTACGTGAAGCACTTAAACATCAATCGATTCGTGACCCACTTACCTCACTCTTTAATCGTAGGTACATGGAAGAATGCCTACAAATGGAAATATCAAAATCTGCTCGTTCTGGCGGTGGGCTTGGCGTGATCATGTCTGATATTGACCATTTCAAAAAATTTAATGATACCTACGGACATGATGCTGGTGATCTCGTTTTAGTTGAATTTGCAAAACTGTTGACTAAGTCTTTCCGAGAAAGTGACATTATTTGTCGTTTTGGCGGTGAAGAATTTATCATTATTATGCCTGCAGCATCACAAGAGCTTGTATTGGAAAGAGCGAATAAGATGTGTAATAAGGTACGTGAGTTTGAAATCTTCTATGACAATAAGCTCTTGCCGAGCGTAACGTCATCCTTTGGTGTCTCTTATCTATCTGACGATTTTGAGCATGCTTCTCAGATAGTTAAATTAGCTGATACCGCCTTATATAAAGCAAAAAATGCCGGCAGAGATCAAGTGATGTTATACGAAGAGCTGGAAAATGACGATAATGAAGGACTGTTACGACGCTAATCAACAATAAATAAAGCTGGGACTGCTAGGTTCTATGCTTTATTGATTTTGTGTTAGGCCAAGGCCTTTGACAACTTGTGGTTCCGTGATTAATGGGCCACAGCTTGAGCAACGATTTATTAATATCTTCGCATAGCTTTCTTTAACACACTATGCTGTGTGGCTTTTAGTGCAAGCATAATGAGTAAAGTCTGCCATATAAACGTCCATTCAGCCCACCATGTTAGTAGTAGTAGCAAGACATAACTTAGATACAGGTAGTAGCGATAATAGCTGGCCTGATTAGCATGGATATAAGTGTTGATAAGCCACATGGGTGAGATAAAAATCAGCCCCAGTGCAACTAGATAAAATCCTTCTTCAAACACCGGAAACCAATTTGCATAACAATGTCCTGAGGCAAATGACTCAAAGGTACAGAGGGATGTTTCAACCCAGGTAAAGAAGAACAGTAAACTAATAACTAGCACTAATTCCAGCACAACGAATGATAAAAACAGCTGTGGTAGTATTTTCATTGGTGACGAGTTGGTGAGCTCATTCACTGTTTTGTTCTGGTTCTTCTTGAATAAGTGAGGTGATGATCCAAGCTGCATCCGGAACGAAGTCTTCTTCACGAGTGAAAAAACGTAACTGTCGTTTGGCATTAACAGCAAATAATGGTATTGCTCGTTTGCCATATTGCTCTTGGTAGTCTTGGTAACTAAAACTGTCACTGAGGTTGGTTTGTTTTATTTTGGCATTTTGGCTGATCAGGCTAGCGAGTTTGGAATAGGTCACTTCGTTAGTAAATAGTACGTGGTAATCGTGACTCACGGCGGTTCGTGATATTTGTTCTTCGCCATCGTTGTCTTTTTCTACTTCTGTTGATAAGAAATAAACATTGTTACTGCCAAATTCAGAACGATACCGTGCACCGGCTAGTGCATTGAGTTCTTTTTGTGGGGTTAAGGTCAATACTTGGCCTAATCCTATGAGGTCTAGGTGTCTATCCGCATGTTCTGATACGGCATTGCCATAGTAGGTATCTAAGCCTTCCATGCGTGCCGATTTTATATTGGGCCAGCTGCCATCAGTAACTAGGGTATTAAAGCCATTTTCATTTAAAGCACGGGCCAGCATTCGTGCAACGGGATTGGCACCAATAATTAAATAGCCGTTGTCATCGGGGTTAGCTACGCCTAGGTGGGTAGCAAAAAACCGTGCAGTAGAGCCTTGTAAGAAAACGGTGCCAATGATGATGGTGAAGGCGAGGGGAACTAAGAGTTCGGCATTTTCTACGCCGATGTCTTGTAGACGCAAAGCAAAGAGAGCTGTCACTGCTGCAGCCACAATACCACGAGGGCCTATCCAGCTAACCATAAACTTTTCTTGCCATGTCAGACCGGAATTATAAGTAGAGATGATGACCTTAATAGGGCGAGCAAACAGTTGAATGAACAAAAATAAGATGACGGCTCCCCAACCTAAGGCTGCAAATTGAGAGAAATCTAAGCGTGCAGCCAACAAGATAAATAGGCCAGAAATTAATAAAATACTTAAACTTTCTTTAAAGTCGAGAATGTCTTCTACGGGTACGTTTTTCATATTGGCTAGCCATATGCCCATTACGGTGACAGTCAGTAAGCCGGACTCTTCTGATAGTTGATTAGCCAAGGCGAAGCTGGCAAAGACGAGCGTTAAGGTGGCAACATTGTGCAAGTATTCAGGTAGGAGGTGTTTGCGTAATACCAGACCGAAAAGGTAACCGACTATGGCGCCGATAGCGGTACCGATAAAGATGGTTTTGCCGAACATGTAGAGGGTATGGCCAAAAGATGCATGACCTTGAAGCTGCACAGACACAATGACTTCAAAGACCAATACGGCCAAGATGGCACCTAAAGGATCAATAACGATGCCTTCCCAGCGTAAGATGTTGGAAATTGTGGCGTTAGGACGAACGGTTCTTAACATAGGCACAATCACGGTGGGTCCGGTGACGACCATAAGCGCACCGAATAGTAAAGATAAATCCCAAGCAAAACCGATAATATAGTGGGTACCAACAGTGATCGCAGCCCAAGTTGTAGCCACGCCAATAGTAAGCATATTGCGCACTACTTTTTGTAGCCCGCGAATTTCTTCAAACTTAAGGGTCAGGCTACCTTCAAATAAGATAATAGCAACCGATAGAGAGACCATTGGGAATAATAAATGACCAAACAGGTGTTCAGGATTTAACCAACCGGTGAGTGGGCCTAATACGATGCCCGCGATGAGCAGAAAAACGATAGCCGGTAACTTTATCCACCAGGCAAACCATTGACAACAAATAGCGATAATACCAATTGCAGATAGCGCTATAACTGTTTCCTGGTGCATGTAAGTTCCTTAAGACTGTAAAAATGTCGAAGTGGAACTGTAACAGGCTATTTATGCCGCGAAAAGGTTTAACTATCTTCTGATGAGTTCTATTTCAGCACGGCGGTTGAGAGCACGACCGCTAAGTGTTCTATTGGTAGCAACTGGTCTACGTTCTAGATGATATGACGTGGTTATGAGTTGTTCCGGTACATCACATTGTTGAACTAAATAGTTTTTTACGGCAATGGCACGCGCTTCTGCTAAGGGTTCATTGATACGGCGATAACCATGATTATCGGTATGGCCCGAGATCATAACGCGTTTGATTTTGTCATCTATCTTTATGTAATCAGCCAAACGCTCTAATGCGTCTTCAGCATCAAAAGATAAATCTGATTTTTCTCGCTCAAAAGGGATAGTTAACCGGTGAACATCGTTGAAGGTATAGGGATGTAAATTGTTTACACATTGTTGAAATGCGGTAAGTGAGTCCCCTAAGTGAACAGTTGAGAGTAAGACACTTATGTCATCGGTGATATTTTGTGAGCGGTAACGGATCGCTGGAACGCGGCCTTCCTGAATATGGGTAAAGGCTTGTTGAGCAACTGGTCCCTGGATCGAAAATTGGGTCTGGTTATTTTCTGTAGGCACTGAAATTAGGTGCAGTCGCTGCTCACTGTTTTGCCATAAAGCTTCGGCAATTTCAAAAGACACATTGGTTTGCACGGAAGGCTGTGTTTTAGTATTAAAAACTAGGGTGAATTCATCAGCAGTATGCTGACTAAATGTTGCGGTGCCGAAGCCTGGTATTTCTTGGCTTAATGAACATTCGAGCGGCGACTCAACTACTTGCCAATGTGTATTTGTCATTGGTGACTGGAAGACATGAGCATGAGCCAGAGGAGCAACAAGCATAAAGAGTAGATGAAAAATTTTAGTCATGAGTATTTCACAAGCGAGTGTAATGAATAATTCTCGAGTTGTTTACGTCCTTCTAATAGTGCCAATTCTATAACAAATGCACATGCAACAACCTGGCCACCTAATTTTTCTACCAGTTCACAACTTGCTTTGGCTGTACCGCCAGTGGCCAATACATCATCAACAAGCAAGATCTGATCGCCGGGATTAATCGCATCGACATGCGCCTCTAATGTCGCTTTACCGTATTCCAGCTCATAACTGACGCTTTGCACGTCATAAGGTAGTTTTCCTGGCTTTCTTAGAGGAATAAACCCCACACCAAGTTCCCATGCAGCTAAGCTACCGAAGATAAATCCACGTGCTTCCATACCTGCTACAGCGGTAATATTCTTAGTTTTGAATGGTTTAATCAATTCTGAAATGGCTAAACGCAAGCTGGTCGGATCTTGAACTAGAGGGGTGATATCTTTGAATACAATTCCTTCAATAGGAAAGTCAGGAATGTCACGAATTTTACTGATTAATTTGTCCATAGTTTGCACAATCTATTGTTGGTTGGTTGTAGTGGTATTATATCGGCTGATCTTGCTATGACTATAGTGACATATTAATTTTTGTATTGAATGCTGGAGTATTTGTTTGTGGGGTTTACACGCTTGAGACAGTTTTTATTTCTGATTGTATCCGTTAGTTTTTTGACAGGTTGTTTGGGTTTAGGCAGTAAAGGTGAGGATGACGATACACCACACTATTATATTGTTGATGTAGATCGAGGAGCTGTGGCTGCTGAATTTGTTGAAAATAGAGTCCTGTATTTAAAACCGGTCACTGTAACCTCTCATTTTCGTGGTAATACCCTTGTTTTTCGAGTGGGCGAGAATGAGTTTCGCTCACAAGTTCCCCATGAGTTTTTCTCGGAGCCAGAAGAAATGTTCACTGAGCAACTCAGGCGCTGGCTGCAAAAAAGTGGTTTATTTAGCAAGGTAGTCACAAAGCAAGATGAGCATGCCGATCTGATTTTAGAAACCGCCGTGACAGCATTATATGGTGAACAGCGGAAACAGTTTTCACCACAAGCCGTACTTGAAATGCAATTTTTCTTGAGCTCCGCCGATGAAGATCACGAGCGAGTGCTGTTTCAAACAGGCTTGAGAATCGACGTTGATGTTGAGGTTGCAACGCCGGCAAACGTGGTAAAAGGCTGGAAAGAGGGGCTAGAAGAACTCCTCGCGACCGTCGAAGATGATTTCAGCGGATATTTTTCAAAACGTACCCCCTAGTAGTACCTTTGGTATAAAGGTGCAGGAAATCGTCTTAGGTGATAGGATGATGCCTTTGGAACTTTGTTCCATACCGATGTTTATTTGGATGATGACATAGATGACTGATATTGCCTTTGAGCTCGATACGATAAGTATTGAAGAAGAAATGAAGCAGTCTTACCTCGATTATGCGATGAGCGTAATTGTAGGGCGTGCTTTACCTGATGTGCGAGATGGATTGAAACCAGTACACCGCCGTGTTTTATATGCGATGCGTGAGTTAGGTAATAACTGGAATGGTTCTTACAAAAAATCTGCCCGTATTGTTGGTGATGTCATCGGTAAATACCATCCTCATGGTGATACCGCGGTGTATGACACCATGGTACGTATGGCGCAACCATTCTCCATGCGATATATGCTGGTTGATGGTCAGGGTAACTTCGGTTCGGTCGATGGTGATTCGCCCGCTGCGATGCGTTATACCGAAGTTCGCATGGCTAAAATCACGCATGAAATGTTGGCGGATTTAGATAAAGAAACGGTCGACTTTATTCCGAACTATGATGAGTCTGAAAGTGAGCCTGCGGTATTACCAACCAGAGTACCGGCTTTATTAGTTAATGGTTCTAGTGGTATTGCTGTTGGTATGGCGACTAATATCCCGCCACATAACCTGACTGAAATTTTGAATGCTTGTCTTGCAATGGTTGACGAGCCAGAGATTGATGTTGCTGGTTTGATGCAATATGTGCCTGGTCCAGATTTCCCGACGGCAGCGATGATCAATGGCGCCGGTGGAATTAGCGAAGCCTATCGTACTGGGCGTGGCCGAGTTCATATACGTGCTCGTGCTGATATCGAAACTAATGACAGTACTGGTCAGCAAAGTATTGTGGTTCATGAATTGCCTTATCAGGTTAACAAAGCACGTTTATTAGAAAAAATTGCCGAATTAGTTAAAGATAAAAAAATTGAAGGTATTTCAGCCTTACGTGATGAATCTGATAAAGATGGTATGCGTATGGTTGTTGTGATGAAGCGCGGTGAAGTACCAGAAGTAGTACTAAATAACTTATACAAACAAACACAAATGCAAACTGTGTTTGGTATTAATATGGTGGCCATAGTTGATGGGCAGCCACGATTATTAGGTTTAAGAGAGATCCTTAACGCCTTTATTCGCCACCGTCGTGAAGTGGTAACTCGTCGTTCTTTATATGAATTACGTAAAGCACGTGATCGTGCTCATATCTTAGAAGGACTGGCAACGGCCTTAGCGAATATTGATGAAATTATTGAATTAATTAAATCATCGAATAATCCAGCTGAAGCAAAAGAGTCTTTGTTAACTCGTGGTTGGGCTTCAGAGATGATTCTGGAAATGCTCGGTGCTGCTAGTGCGGAGTCTTCTCGTCCAGAAGGTTTAGCCGAAGAACTTGGTTTGGTTGATGGTGCGTATCATCTGTCACCCGTTCAAGCGCAAGCTATTCTAGATATGCGTTTACATCGATTAACCGGTCTTGAACAAGATAAAATCTTGGACGAATACCGAGAAGTGTTAACAGAAATTGCTAAGTTATTAGCGATTTTGAGCGATCCGGATAATTTGATGGCTGTTATTCGTGAAGAGTTGGTTAAAATTAAAGAAGAGTATGGTGATGAACGCCGTACTGAAATTCTTGATGCACATCTTGATTTAACACTCGAAGATCTGATTACCGAAGAAGAAATGGTGGTGACCTTATCGCATGAAGGTTATGCCAAGACACAACAGTTAGATACATACCAAGCTCAACGTCGAGGTGGTAAAGGCAAGTCTGCGACTTCAATGAAAGATGAAGATTTTATTGAGCATCTATTTATTGCTAATACTCATGACAACTTATTGTGTTTCTCTAGTGCAGGTAAGGTCTATTGGAAAAAAGTCTATGAGTTGCCACAAGGTGGACGTGCTGCTCGAGGTAAACCTATTGTTAATCTCTTGCCGTTGGAAGAAGGTGAAAAGATTAATGCAGTATTGGCTATTCGAGAATTTGAAGCCGATAAGTACATCTTTATGGTGACAGCCTCTGGTACCGTTAAGAAAACACCGTTAGTTGATTATTCTCGTCCTCGTGCCAACGGTATTATTGCGGTTGATTTAAAAGAGGGTGATCAACTGGTTGATGTTGCATTGACCGATGGTCAGTCTGACATCATGCTGTTTAGTTCAGCAGGTAAAGTCATTCGTTTCCCTGAAACTGATGTGCGCTCGATGGGACGAGTTTCTCGTGGTGTTCGTGGTATGCGAATTTCTGATGCGCAACGCATTATTTCAATGATCATTGCTCACCCAGAAGAAGGGGCCATCTTAACGGCAACTGAATTCGGTTTCGGTAAACGTACTCAATTAGAAGAGTATCGTGTGCAAGGTCGTGGTGGTCAGGGTATTATTTCTATTCAAACATCAGATCGTAATGGTAATGTTGTCGGCGCGGTGCAAGTCCTTGATGAAAATCAGATTATGTTGATTTCAGATGGTGGTACTTTAGTGCGTACACCGGTTAAAGACGTATCAATAGTTGGCCGTAATACCCAAGGCGTTAAGTTAATTAATTTAACTAAGAAAGAAAAATTAGTTGGCTTAGAGCGTGTATTGGAAGAAGAAGAAGACGAACTTCAGGCCGATGGTGAAGTGAGTGACAGTAACGTCAGTGATAATGAAGTAATTCCAGAAGAATAAAAACTTGAAACCCTATAACTTTAGTGCGGGTCCGGCTATGTTACCGGAAGCTGTGATGAAAAAAGCACAGCAAGAGATGTTAGATTGGCAAGGTTCAGGTATGTCGGTGATGGAAATGAGTCATCGCGGGCCTGAATATACTTCGATAGCAAAAAAAGCGGAAGCTGATCTACGAACATTGATGGCTATTCCGGCTGATTATGCCGTGTTGTTTTTGCAAGGCGGTGCATCAAGCCAATTTTCAATGATCCCAATGAATTTGCTGCGTGGTAAAACCAAGGCGGATTACTTTAATACCGGTGCTTGGTCGAAAAAAGCCATCGCCGAAGCCAAACGTTACTGCGATGTGAATATCGTTGCTGATTCTAGTGATAGTCGATTTACGACCATTGCAGATCAAGATACGTGGCAGTTTTCAGATGATGCCGCTTATGTGCATTACGTGGCTAATGAAACGATTCATGGTTTAGAGTTTGCCGATATTCCTGATACGGGTGATATCCCCTTAGTGGTCGATATGTCATCAACACTTTTGTCGCGTCCGGTGGATGTGCGCCGCTTCGACATGATCTATGCTGGTGCTCAGAAAAATATTGGTCCTGCAGGGTTGTGCATTGTTATTATTAAACGTGATTTATTTGGTCATACCTTGCCGGGTACACCAGCGATGTTTGATTATAAAATTCATGCGGACAATGGCTCGATGTACAATACACCAGCAACCTATAGTTGGTATCTAGCGGGTTTGGTATTTGAGTGGTTGTTAGATTTAGGTGGTTTAACGGCCATGGCTGAAATCAATCAACGTAAAGCAGAAAAATTGTATACTGCGATTGATACCAGCAGCTTCTACCATAACCCTGTTGATACGCGTTACCGATCTTGGATGAATGTGCCTTTTACTTTAGCTAATGATAAATTAGATGCACAGTTTTTAGCTGGAGCAGCACAAGCGGGTTTGCTCACCTTGAAAGGTCACCGTGATCTGGGCGGTATGCGCGCTAGCATTTATAATGCGATGCCTGAAGAGGGTGTTAACGCTTTGTTAGACTTTATGTCCACATTTGAAAATAAACACGGTTGATAATCATGAGTGAAGAACAAGCTTTGCAGGTCGTTCGTCAGCAAATTGATGGCATTGATCGGCAGATTCAGCAATTACTTAATAAGCGTACACAGTGTGCACAGGAAGTCGCACATATAAAAGTCAATAATGGTGAGCAGAATGATTTTTATCGTCCTGAACGTGAAGCCATGGTCCTGCGTAATGTAATGGAACGAAATGAAGGGCCCTTACCAGACAAAGAGATGGCGAGACTGTTTCGTGAAATCATGTCAGCGTGTTTGGCGACGGAACGTCTATTAAAAGTCGCTTATCTCGGCCCTGAAGGCTCGTTTACTCAAGCCGCCGCGGCTAAACAATTTGGTGGTTCAGTCGAGCTTTTATCGATGAGTACGATTGCAGATGTATTTCATGCGGTAGAAATGGGCACCTGCAGTTATGGTGTGGTACCGGTTGAGAACTCAACAGAAGGGATGGTGTCACATACGTTAGACTTGTTTATCAGCTCGCCAATTAAAATTAATGGTGAAGTAACCTTACCCATTCATCACTATTTATTAAGTAAAGAGATGGATTTAGCTAACGTGAATACCGTATATGCTCATCCTCAAGGTTTGGCGCAATGTCGACAATGGTTAAATGAATTTTTACCACATTGTGAATTAGTTGCCGTTAACAGTAATTCCGAAGCGGCAAAACGTGTTGCTGCGGAAGAGAATGGCACCGCAGCCATTGCCGCTGATCGTGCTGCAAAACTCTATGGCTTAGCGGTATTAGCAAGTAATATTGAAGATGAGCTTGATAATACTACCCGCTTTATTGTTATTGGCGTTCAAGATGTCGGTACTTCTGGCTCGGATAAAACAGCCTTATTGGTGTCGACTAAAAATAAACCGGGCGCATTGCAATCATTACTTACCCCGTTGGCTAATAGCGGTATAAGCATGACAAAGATTGAGTCACGCCCATCGGGTAAAGGTGTATGGGAATATGTCTTTTTTATCGATATCGAAGGCCATACTCAGGATGCGGATGTGGCTGCAGCATTGAAAAAATTAGAACAGGAATCTTCGATGTTCCGTGTATTGGGATCTTATCCTAAGGCTGTAATGTAATAATGAAATTAGTTCTTGCAAACCCTCGTGGATTTTGTGCTGGTGTTGATCGTGCAATTGAGATTGTCGAGCGGGCAATAGAATTGTTTGGCGCTCCAATCTACGTACGTCATGAAGTGGTTCATAACCGTTTTGTTGTTGATGGCTTGCGAAAGAAAGGTGCCATTTTTATTGAAGATTTAGCCGAAGTGCCTGATGACAGTACCTTGATTTTCAGTGCCCACGGTGTATCTAAAAAAGTACAAGCGCAAGGCAAAAAACGGGGCTTAAAAGTCTTTGATGCAACCTGTCCCTTAGTGACAAAAGTACATATGGAAGTGGCTAAGTATGAAAAGAAAGGTCAAGAATGCATCTTGATTGGTCATGAAGGTCACCCAGAAGTAGAAGGTACGATGGGCCAATATACTTCTGAACAGGGCGGCATGTATCTGGTGGAAACGCCTGAAGATGTGTTGAACTTAGAAGTTAAGAATTCAGATGAATTGGCTTTTGTGACCCAGACCACCTTGTCTGTGGATGATGCATCTATCGTTATTGATGCATTGAGACAACGTTTTCCTAATATTGATGGCCCGCGTAAAGATGATATTTGTTACGCCACGCAAAATCGTCAGGATGCCGTTAAGAACCTGTCCAAACAGTGTGATTTGGTTTTAGTGGTGGGTTCGGTAAATAGCTCTAACTCTAATCGTCTACGTGAATTGGCTAATAAATTAAATACGCCTGCTTATTTGATTGATGATGCCAATGATATTAATCCTGAATGGTTAGCTGATAAGCAAACAGTGGGCTTGACCGCTGGTGCTTCTGCACCTGAAGTTTTAGTGCAACAGGTGGTGGAACGGTTAAAAACTCTAGGAGTAAAACAAGCTGATGAAGATGAAGGCATACGCGAAAAAGTAGAATTTTCTCTACCCAAAGAGTTAAAAGTCGATATTTCAAGTCTCTCACACTAAATATCAAGGCTAGCCATGCCATTTTTGCCCGTATTTTTATGGACTGACATTTTAATTTATATATTGCTTGCCGTGATTACGGTGAGTATTTTGTATATACGTCAGCGACCTCACCTAAGAACACCTTGGCGCCAAGTTTTTCAACGTAAGCGCGGCATTATTTCGATCATGATTTTGTTGTGTTATGTTGCTATAGGCTTATTAGATTCAGTGCACTTTAGGCTAGCTCTAGAATCAACTAAGTCGACGAAAAATTCACAACAACATTATTCATCGGAAGTCATTACGCTATTAGATTTAGTGGTTATGCCTTTACGACAACAATTAGAAAAATCTTACTCAGCCCCATTTGCAACACGGTCATTTGTACGTGAAATGCAAACCTCCACAAGCGGTACGGCGGCCTATGATTATTCTAAGTTGAAGTTCGCCGGTTCTCATTTGGGTGATGAGCAGCAGAAGTGGACAGATATTTCTTACACTATTTTACAAAGTACACTGTGGGCTGTTATCGCTTGCTTAGCCATAATCTTATTGGTGATGACATATATAAAAAGGAAGACCAAGCTTGGCTGGCAACAGCAGCTTAAGTTTATCGTGTCAGCTGAGACAGTTTATCCTTTACGCACATTAATATTTATGTTGCTGGCCTTGTTGGTGACGGTATTTAATTTGACCGCATTGAGCTTGGATTATCATATATTTGGCACCGATAAAGTTGGCCAAGATGTGTTTTATCAAACATTGAAAAGTGTCCGTACTGGCTTGGTTATAGGTACTCTCACCACATTAGTTATGTTGCCATTTGCTTTGTTTATGGGCATCGCCGCCGGCTATTTTAAGGGTTGGGTCGATGATCTTATTCAATACATATACACCACGTTGAATTCTATTCCAGGTGTATTGTTAATTGCTGCAGCTGTATTGATGTTGCAGGTCTATATGAATAATCATCCCGAGAATTTTGTCACTATCGCTGAGCGAGCGGATATGCGGTTATTGTTTTTGTGCATTATATTGGGCATGACAAGTTGGACCGGTTTATGTCGCGTATTACGCGGCGAAACCTTAAAACTGCGCGAGGCTGATTTTGTTTTAGCATCACGTGCATTAGGTACGGGCAGCTTTAAAATTCTACATAAACATATTATGCCCAATTTGATGCATATTATTATGATCGCGGTAGTGCTTGATTTTAGTGGTTTGGTTTTGGCTGAAGCAGTTTTATCTTATGTCGGTGTAGGTGTTGATCCATCAATGATTAGTTGGGGCAATATGATTAATAGCGCACGCTTGGAAATGGCACGAGAACCTGTCGTTTGGTGGTCATTAACGGCGGCCTTTATTTCGATGTTTACCTTAGTACTCGCGGCCAACTTATTTGCGGATGTGGTCAGGGATGCATTTGATCCAAGGATACAATCAACGTAATGGCAGAGGTGTTATTACAAGTTAAAGGCCTAAAAACGTGGTTGAATAATGACCGCCAAGCGTTGAAAGCCGTTGATGGGATCGACTTTTCTATTAACAAAGGTCAAACCTTTGCCTTATTAGGCGAATCAGGTTGTGGTAAATCGATGACCGCCTTGTCATTACTACGATTAAATCCTCAGCCGGTTAGTCAAATCGTTGAAGGAAGCGTCTTATTATCAGGTCAAGATTTATTAGAGCTGTCTGAGTCCGAGATGCAGCATATTCGCGGCCGTCGAATAGCAATGATCTTTCAGGAACCACAAAGTTCATTAAATCCCGTATTTACTGTCGGTGAGCAAATTGCTGAATGTTTGCGATGGCATTTTGATTTGTCGACTGAAGAAATACGAGCTAGAACAATCGACCTATTAGAATCAGTAGGTATTCCCGATGTATCGCTGCGTGTACACGAATATCCACACCAGTTGTCAGGTGGCATGAAGCAGCGGGTGATGATCGCGATGGCATTAGCGGGCGAGCCTGAGTTATTAATTGCTGATGAGCCTACTACGGCACTTGATGTCACTATTCAGGCACAGATCTTAGACTTACTTAAACAAATTCAACAAGATACGGGCATGGCTATTTTGCTGATTAGTCACGATCTGGCCGTGGTGGCACAGATGGCCGATCATGTCGCCGTTATGTATGCCGGCCAAATTGTTGAATCGGTGGCGCGCGCACAGTTTTTCAGTCAGCATCAACATCCATATACCGGTAAATTGTTTGAAGCGTTACCGTCAGAACAAAAACGTGAACAACGCTTAACGGTCATCAAAGGCAATGTACCTGCTCTGACGCAAACATTTAATGCTTGTCGTTTTGCTGAGCGTTGTGACTTTGCTTGGCAACATTGCCATGATGAAATTCCAAAATGGCTTGAGACTAGTCAACACGGTGTACGTTGTCATTTATTTGATCCGGATATTGATATCAAACATGCCATGGTGGAACAACAGATCCATATCTCGAAACTATCTGAAGTATTGCCGGCTGATAAAACGGTATTAGCGGTTGATGGTTTAAAAGTGCATTTTCCGATCCGCAAAGGTTTATTTCAACGCATTATTGGACAGGTCAAAGCAGTTGATGGTGTCGATCTGACCTTAAAACAAGCAGAAACGGTCGCATTAGTGGGGGAGTCGGGTTGTGGTAAAACAACAGTAGGCAAGGGGATTTTACAATTAGTTGATGTGACTGATGGTGAGGTGAAATATAACGGCCATGTGCTTAATCAGCTTCCTGAACATCAAGTAAAGCAACATCGCTCTGATTTACAAATTATTTTTCAAGACCCATATTCGTCGATGAACCCAAGAATGACGATTGAGCAGATCATCGAAGAAGGCATGAAAGCCAAAGCGGATAGTAAAGATGTAAAGGCAAGAGCACAGCGAGTTGATACGCTATTGACTCGTGTCGGTTTGAGAACGGATATTAAACATCGCTATCCGCATGAATTTTCGGGAGGACAACGGCAGCGAATTTGTATAGCTCGCGCTTTGGCTACCGATCCAAAAGTGATTATTTGTGATGAGCCAACCAGTGCTTTGGATGTCTCTGTTCAAGCCCAGATCTTAAATTTATTACGTGACATTCAACACGAATTTGGCCAGTCATATTTATTTATTACACATAATATTTCTGTGGTGAATTATTTAGCACACCGTGTTGCTGTGATGTATTTAGGACGCATCGTCGAACAGGGAGATCGAGATGAAGTATTAAATTCACCAAAACATCCCTATACCCAAGCCTTATTGGCAGCAGTGCCGACATTAGATACTGAGGAACAACGAGATGTTATTCGTCTGAAAGGTGAATTACCTTCACCATCAAATCCACCACAAGGTTGTCATTTCCACCAACGTTGTCCCCATGTGATGGATGAATGTAAGCAACAATATCCGGGTCAAACTGCATTAACCGCAAGTCATGATGTGCGGTGTTTTTTATATAACTAGAGAAGAACCATGGACAAACAAACTCAAATTGAATTAGAAGCTGCTGCATTTCGTCGTTTAACGGCACATTTGCAGGAACGAACTGATGTGCAAAATATAGACTTAATGAATCTGGCTGGTTTTTGCCGAAACTGCTTGTCTAAATGGTATTTAGCTGCCGCTGAAGAAAAAGGACTTGATGTGGATTACGATAATGCACGTGAACATGTTTATGGCATGCCTTATTCGGAATGGAAAGATAAATTCCAAACAGGATCAAAACAGAAACTATAAGGGTTACTGTTTTTTAGCTAGTTCCTGTAGTTGTTTTGCCAAAGCACTCATATCCGTACTGTCTTTTTCTATAGGACGAAAAACGGAAATGGTCGCAATAGTTTGTTTAAGTTGTTGGATGTAATTTCGGCAGCAACTGCAATAAAACAAATGGATATGCAAAGCAATACGCTTACGGAAAGGGAGATCTCCGTTGAGTATGTTGCTTGCTTCTTCAGCGATGTCTTTACACTCAGCCATTTTTGCTAATTATCCTGATATTTTTCTATACTATGATGTAACGTAGTTCGCGCCCTATGCAGTAAGACTCTAGCGTTAGACGAAGAGATGTCTAAAATGTTACAAATCTCGTCCATCTTTATGCCTTCCATTTCATACATGCTGAGCACTGCGCGCTGTATGGCTGGTAAATTCTGAAACGTATTTTCTATAATAGTCTGCAATTGTTCATTTGCTAGTAGCGATTCTGGGGTTGCATTATCCCAGGTGTAAACATCGTCATAGCGATGCCCTGCCTGATCAAACTTATCGGCGGGCACAGATTCCCAGCCATCATCTAATGAAACATGACGATTTTCTCGTCGCACACGACTTTTAGCACCATTACTTACTATATGAAGTAACCATGTTTTAAGGCTGGAACGACCTTCAAATTTTGGTAAGGCTTTAATTGCTGAAACCCATGCATCTTGCACAACTTCATCGGCAAATGCTTCACCTACGATTGCACGAGCAACGGATAACATGATGTTGTGATACTCAGTAACGACAAAATCAAAGGCTTGCGATTCACCTTCAATTAGTTGTTTAATAAGGCGCCTTTCGTTTTTACGACTAGGCATAGTATTTTTTTTCATCAAGTTTGTAACAAATCCATTTACAGCGTGTCTATGGTATCAGACCTCGTCATAACAGGCCGGTTTTTACTACTCTTAAACTAAAAAGGAAAACATTATGTCTATTTCTACTAACAAAACAACAATTGCATTGGCTGCCAGTGCAGTATTAACAGCTGGAATTGCATTAACACCAACTCTAGCAAGTGCTGACACTTCTAACCCATTCGCATCTGCTGAATTGTCTAGTGGCTATATGCAACTTGCTGAAGGTAAATGTGGCGAAGCTAAATGTGGTGCTGACAAGAAAGAAGCTGAAGGCAAATGCGGTGAAGCTAAATGTGGTGCTGACAAAAAAGCTGAAGGTTCATGTGGTGCTGACAAAGCAGACAAAGAAGGCAGCTGCGGTGAAGATAAAGCCGAAAAAGAAGGCAAATGTGGTGAAGGTAAATGTGGCGCTAACAAATAATAATTTATTTGGTTAGAGCGACAGATTTTGAAAAGGGGCTCTTTATGGGCCCCTTTTTATAACCTTGAAGTAAAGAATAAATTTTAGGTAGCATCGAAATTAGACTATGTTGTTGAGCGATTTATAACCGTTGTAATTTCAATTTTACTTAACAAAAAATCCTAAACGGAGAATAAGAATGTTTGTATGCAAAATAGCCAATCGCTTGCAATGCTGGTTGAACTGTACCCGGATGGCAGACTTTTTAGCACCATTAGCTTTACGACTTTATTTGGCACCCGTATTTTGGATGGCTGCAAATAACAAGTGGAACCCTTTTGATCCGAATAGTTCTTTAAAAAATATAGCAGAATGGTTTGAGCACGGGTTAGGACTGCCATTTCCTGAGTTAATGGCTTACTTAGCTTGGGGAGCAGAATATTTTGGTGCTATCGCTCTGCTATTAGGTTTAGCTTTACGTTGGTTTGCGATTCCACTTATGGTGACAATGTTAGTGGCTATTTTCACTGTTCATTGGGAAAATGGCTGGTTGGCGATAGCAGAATCGACACCCCAATTAGAAGCGGCACGTGAGATATTAGAGGAACATGGCAATTATGAGTGGTTAACACAACCAGGCAGTTTCGCTATTTTGAATAACGGCATTGAGTTTGCGACTACCTACTTCATTATGTTGTTGGCCTTGTTCTTTATCGGTGCAGGCAAATATGTCAGTGCTGATTATTGGATCGCAAAAAAATTCTCAAATTGTTAGAGGTACTGTAAATGTTGATTCGAAAAAATAAACATAGCGAACCTTTGGAATCTGAAGTTACGGATCATCAGGTTTATTTAAACCGCAGACAGTTTTTAAATACCAGTGCCACTATTGCGACGGCAACGATGTTGCCGATGGGCTTAGCTGTTGCTGGCAAGGAAGCTGAACCTACTTTTACCGACTTAGTTAAAAGTGATTTTGCTGCAGGAGAAGAGCCCTCAACCTTTGAAGCTATCACTACTTATAATAATTTTTATGAGTTTGGCACCAGTAAATCATCGCCAGCAGTATTAGCGACTGAATTTCCAGATAAAAGCCAGCCATGGAAGGTCACCATTGATGGTGAATGTGATAAACCTGGTGACTATCACTACGATGATTTGATTCGACCTTTTACCATGGAAGAACGGATTTATCGTTTACGCTGTGTTGAAGGCTGGTCGATGGTGATTCCATGGGTTGGATTCTCATTGGCGGATTTAATCAAGCGTGCACAACCAAATTCACGTGCTAAATATGTAGAGTTCACCACGCTATATGATCCTGAGCAGATGCCTGGTCAACATAGGAAAGTATTAGACTGGCCATACACGGAAGGTCTACGTATGGATGAGGCGATGAACCCGTTAACATTGCTTGCTGTGGGCATCTATGGCCAAGAGTTATTAGGTCAAAATGGTGCGCCGATCCGTCTGGTAGTGCCATGGAAATATGGCTTTAAGAGCATTAAGTCGATAGTTCGCATTCGTTTTGTGGAACAATTGCCGACGTCATCATGGATGAAATCCGGCCCTAGAGAATATGGGTTTTATTCGAATGTAAATCCAGAGGTGGATCATCCTCGTTGGAGCCAGAGCCGGGAACGCAGAATAGGTGAGTTTTTAAAACGTAAAACGCTTATGTTCAATGGCTACGAAGAACAGGTGGCACATATGTATAGCGACATGGACTTAAAGAAAAACTTTTAGTTTTATGGCTAATATATTCCGATGACAGTTAAGCAACTAAAAATTGTAGTCTTTATCACCAGCTTGGTGCCTGTTTGCCTTTTGATTTTTGGTTTGTTGACCAATAAACTAGGCGTGAACCCCATAGAAACCTTAACGCGTGAAACGGGGCTATGGGCGTTAAAGTTTCTAGTGCTGACCTTGGCCATAACCCCATTACGTTGGTTGACTGGCTGGAATGTTTTGGTCTCAATACGGCGGATGTTGGGTTTATATGTATTCTTTTATGCACTAATACATATGTTGCTTTATTTATGGTTAGACCAATTTTTCGATATTAACGAAATCATAAAAGATATTATTAAACGACCATTTATCACTATCGGCTTTTTCACCTTTAGCTCGTTAATCCCCTTGGTAATGACTTCCAATAATGCCATGGTTAAAAAATTGGGTGGCAAGCGCTGGAAACGTTTACATAAATTAACTTATTTTATTGCGGTAGCAAGCTGTGTGCATTTTTACATGTTGGTTAAAGCGGATAAGTTTGAGCCGCTCATGTATGGACTAGTGATTGCCATCTTACTGGCTGTACGCCTTTATAAATCTATGTCAAAAACTAGCGTCGCAAAAGTGGCGGTTGCCAGAAGCTAACGCTCAATAAATACCGTATAAATTCTCTTTATTTTCTGATTGTGAAACGAAACGTTTTGCATTAAGGCTACGCGGTGATTAAACCCTATTGAAAACAGGGTTTATCCGGAAGACTTATATTTGGCTTAAAAGCATGCCACATATAGTTTGGAATGCGATAAAAACTGTTACAATGTGCCGCTGTTTAGGACGATAAGATTTAAGAAGGTACTTATGACTGATTTTGTTGATCATGATCCGCAAGAAACTCAAGAATGGTTAGATGCATTAGAGTCTGTTATTGAAGTTGGTGGCGATAACAAAGCACATTATATTTTAGAAAAACTTATTGATATGGCACGCCGAACAGGCATCAATCTGCCATACAGTGCCAATACTGCTTACGTTAATACTATCCCCGTCGATCAACAACAACGCATCACAGGTGATCAGGATATGGAGCACAAGCTACGTGCTTATATTCGATGGAATGCGATGGCGATGGTGACTAAAGCTAATCTGAAACCGGGTGCTGTCGGTGGTCATATTGCCAGTTTTGCTTCATCAGCCACCTTATATGATGTTGGTTTTAATCACTTCTTTAAAGGTGATAACCATGGTAACGGGGCTGATTTGGTGTTTTTCCAAGGCCATATTTCTCCCGGAATATATGCTCGCTCATTTCTTGAAGGTCGTTTAACCGAAGAGCAGTTATTGAATTTCCGTTTTGAGGCGGACGGTAAGGGTTTATCTTCATATCCTCATCCATGGTTGATGCCTGACTATTGGCAGTTCCCAACGGTATCAATGGGCTTAGGTCCTATTTTGGCGATTTACCAGGCTCGTTTCATGAAATACATGGAGCATCGTGACATCGTCGAAACAGAAGGGCGGAATGTCTGGGCCTACTTAGGTGATGGTGAGATGGATGAGCCTGAGTCATTGGGTGCAATTACCTTAGCCGGTCGTGAGAAACTTGATAACCTTAATTTTGTTATCAATTGTAATTTACAACGTCTTGATGGCCCTGTTCGTGGGAATGGCAAAATTATCCAAGAGCTTGAAGCGATATTCCGTGGTGCAGGTTGGAATGTTATTAAGCTTATCTGGGGATCAGAGTGGGATCAGTTATTAGCCAAGGATAAAAATGGCTTATTGTTGAAACGTATGGAAGAAGTAGTTGATGGTGAATACCAGAACTACAAATCTAAAGACGGCGCATTTGTGCGTAAACACTTCTTTGGTAAATATCCTGAACTATTAGAAATGGTTTCAGATATGACTGATGAAGATATTTGGAATTTAAGCCGAGGCGGCCATGATCCACGTAAAGTTTATGCAGCTTATAAAAGTGCCAGTGATCATAAGGGTCAGCCGACTGTTATTTTAGCTAAAACAGTGAAAGGTTACGGTATGGGTGAAGCGGGTGAAGGTCAAAACACCACGCACTCACAAAAAAGTCTAAACCTTGAACATATGAAAGTGTTCCGTGATCGTTTTAATATTCCAGTAACAGATGATGAAATTGAAGACATTCCATTCTTAACATTAGATGATGATAGTGCCGAGAAAAAGTACTTATTAGAACGCCGCGAAGCTTTAGGCGGGTTTTTACCTAAGCGTAATAATAAAGCGGCTGCATTAAAAACCCCTGATATAAGTATTTTTAGTGCGATGTTGAAATCGACGGGTGATAGAGAAATCTCTACGACGATGGCCTTTGTGCGTATTCTTACCGCTTTAATTCGTGATAAGTCAGTAGGGAAAAATATTGTACCGATCGTGCCGGATGAAGCGCGTACTTTTGGCATGGAAGGTTTGTTCCGCTCATTTGGTATTTACTCATCATCAGGCCAGTTATATGAACCTGAAGATTCAGGCAAAGTGATGTGGTATCGAGAAGATACCAAAGGTCAAATTTTGCAAGAGGGTATCAATGAAGCAGGTGCGATGTCTGAGTGGGTATCTGCGGCAACAGCCTATTCAAATTACAACGTGAACATGGTGCCATTTTATATTTACTATTCCATGTTTGGTTTCCAACGTGTTGGTGATTTGGCGTGGTTGGCTGGTGATATTCAAGCGAAAGGTTTCTTGTTGGGCGCAACTGCAGGCCGTACGTCTTTAAACGGTGAAGGACTGCAACACCAAGATGGTCATAGTTTGATTCAAGCGGGAACTATTCCTAATTGCGTAAGTTATGATCCTACCTATGCCTATGAAATGGCAGTGATTATTCATGATGGTTTCCGTCGTATGTATGAAGAACAAGAAAGTGTGTTCTATTACATCACGGCAATGAATGAAAACTATACACACCCTGAAATGCCTGTAGGTGTTGAACAAAATATCCTTAAAGGATTGTATCTACTTAAAACTGGTGGAAAACACAAGTTGAAAGCACAGCTTTTAGGTAGCGGAACGATTTTGCGTGAAGTTGAAGCTGCTGCTGAATTATTAGAAGCAGATTGGAACGTTTCGGCTAATGTCTGGAGTGCAACCAGTATTAATGAATTAGCTCGCGAAGGGATGGACGTTGATCGTTATAACCGACTACATCCAATGGCAGATAAAAAGCGGAGTTATATTGCTGAATGCTTGGATGACCAAGTGGGCGTGGTGGTTGCCGCTACAGATTACATGCGTGCCTATGCTGAGCAAATTCGTCCTTGGGTGAAAGCACCATACACCGTGTTAGGTACGGATGGTTTTGGTCGCTCTGACAGTCGTGAGAAATTACGTAGTCACTTTGAGGTTGATCGTCACCATGTTGTAGTCGCTACATTAAGTACGCTAGCTGACCAAGGTGAAGTGACGTATGAACTTGTCGAACAAGCAATTAAAAAATACAACATTAATGCAGATGCATTGAACCCAGTTAAGGCATAAAAATGGCAGATTTAATTGAATTAAAGGTTCCTGATATTGGTGACTTCGATACCGTTGAAATTATCGAAGTGTTAGTTTCAGTAGGTGATACGGTCGAAGAAAATCAAGATCTAATCACCTTAGAGTCTGATAAGGCGGCAATGGAGATTCCTGCTAGCCATGCTGGTGTGATAACAGAAATTAAGGTTGCTGTCGGCGAACAAATAGGTGAAGGCGCTGTTATTGCGACTATTGAAGCCAGTGATGGCGCTGTAGAAGCAGAGGTACCAGCACCAGCAGCTGCACCAGCACCAGCAGCTGCACAGACTCAAACGACTCCCGCTCCTGCAGCCGAGGTTCAAAAACCGGTCGAAACGAAAGTTGAGCCAGTTGCAGTTGAGAGCGTACCTTATGCGCCGGATGGTAAATCTGGTGTTAAACATTCACATGCTTCGCCATCAGTACGCCAGTTTGCTCGCGAATTAGGTGTGAATTTGTCTTTGGTGTCGGGCTCGGGTGTTAAAGGGCGCCTTACTAAAGAAGATGTGCAAAACTTTGTTAAACAAAAAATTAATGCTCCGGCTAAAGCTAGTGGTGGTTCTGCTATTCCACCTGTTCCTGTTATTAATTATGAGAAGTTTGGTGAAGTTGAAGTTACTGAGCTATCACGAATCAAAAAAATCTCAGGAAAACATTTACATGCATGCTGGTTAAATATTCCACATGTCACCCAGTTTGACGAAGCCGACATCACTGAGTTAGAAAAATTCAGAAAAGAAAATAAAGATATGGCAGCCAAACAAGGGGTGAATTTAACACCGTTGGTTTTCATCATGAAAGCCGTGGTTGCCAGCTTGAAAATGTTCCCTGAATTTAATGCCTCATTAAGTGAAGATAAAGAAAGCTTAATCTTAAAAAATTACTTCAACATTGGCGTTGCTGTTGATACTCCTAATGGTTTGATGGTGCCGGTAATTAAAGATGTCGATAAAAAAGGCTTCTTAGAAATAGCCGGAGAATTGGGTGAGATTAGTAATAGGGCGCGTGAAGGTGCGCTCACAGCTAAAGACCTACAAGGTGGTACCTTCTCAATTTCAAGCTTAGGTGGCATTGGTGGTAGCTTCTTTACACCCATTGTGAACGCGCCTGAAGTAGCAATTCTAGGCGTAGGTCGTCATAAAATGAAACCAGAGTGGAATGGTTCAGAGTTTGTGCCTAAATTAATGTTGCCGTTATCTGTTTCTTACGACCATCGTGTGGTTGATGGTGCCAATGGAGCAAGGTTCACTACCCAGCTAAACCATATGTTATCGGATATAAGAAAGGTTTTATTATGAGCGTAGTAGAAATCAAAGTACCAGATATTGGTGATTTTGACGCTGTAGAAATTATTGATGTATTAGTTGCAGTAGGCGATAGCATCGATGAAAACCAAGACATAATTACTCTAGAATCTGACAAAGCTGCGATGGAAATCCCAAGCAGTGTTGCGGGCACTGTCGTTGCTTTAAACGTAGCAGTGGGAGATAAGATAGCGGAAGGAAGTGTTATTTTAACGGTAGAAACGACAACTTCTGCTGAGCCAGCGCCGGTAGTTAAAGCCGAAGTCACCGTAGCTGAAACCGTTGTTGAAAATACTGAGAAAGTACAAGCAACATCCATCAATGTTGATGCTGATCAACACGCTGAAGTGCTGGTATTGGGTTCTGGTCCTGGTGGTTATACTGCTGCCTTTCGTGCTGCTGACTTAGGTAAGAAAGTAGTAATGATTGAACGCCATGAACGCATAGGTGGTGTTTGCCTTAATGTTGGTTGTATTCCATCAAAAGCTTTGTTGCATACCGCTCAAATAATTAACGAAGCAGCGGATATGGGTGATCATGGTGTTACGTTTGCTGAGCCTGAGATAGATATTCGTAAAATTGAAGCATGGAAAAACAGCATTGTTAATCAGCTTACGGGAGGCCTAACAGCCTTAGCAAAACAACGGAAAGTTACTATTATTCGTGGCGAAGCGAAGTTTGCATCAAACAACAGCATGCAAATTGAGACAAGCGATGGTACTAAAACTATTTCATTTGATGATTGCATCATTGCTGCCGGCTCTCGTGTGACCAAAATACCAGTATTTCCGAATGATGATTTTCGAATGCTGGATTCTACTGATGCATTGGATCTAGCCGATGTCCCAGAGAAGTTATTAGTTATTGGCGGTGGCATTATCGGCCTAGAGATGGCAACGGTATACAATGCGTTAGGTTCAAATATTACTGTTGTTGAGTTACAAGACAGTATTATCCCTGGTACGGATAAAGATATTGTTAAACCCTTACTGAAAAAAATAAAAGCGCAATACGAAGCTATTTACCTTAATACGAAGGTCGTAAAAATTGAACCACAAGATGATGGTTTAAAAGTGACTCTTGAAGGCAAGGATGCACCAGAAACTGTTGTATTTGATAAGATCTTAGTCGCTGTTGGTCGCTCACCAAATGGTAAGTTGATTAATGCTGAAGCTGCCGGTGTAAATGTCGACGATTACGGATTCATAGCTGTTAATACACAAATGCAAACGAACGTACCGCATATTTATGCGATTGGTGACGTCGTTGGTCAACCTATGTTGGCACACAAAGCAGTACACGAAGCGAAGGTGGCTGCTGAAGTTATTACCGGCCTGAAATCAGCCTTTGATCCGATGACTATTCCTTCTGTTGCCTATACTGATCCAGAAGTCGCATGGATGGGCGTGAGTGAAACGGAAGCCAAAGCACAGAAAATTGATTATGTGAAAGGTGCTTTCCCATGGGCTGCAAGTGGACGTAGCTTGAGCCTAGGTCGTGATGAAGGTTTAACAAAAGCATTATTTGAAAAAGAAACGGGTCGAATTATTGGTGCCGGTATCGTTGGTCCGAATGCAGGTGAATTAATTGCCGAAGCCGTATTAGCTCTTGAAATGGGTGCCGATGCTGAAGATATTGGTTTAACCATTCATCCACATCCAACATTATCTGAAACCTTAGCATTTGCTGCTGAAATGGCAGAGGGCAGTATTACTGATTTACTGCCACCACGAAAAACCTTGCATTCTAAGTAACAATGGCTGAAGCGATAACGCCAATACGCCCCCCTCTGAAATGGGCGGGGGGCAAACGTTGGCTAATTCCAAAGTTAGCTAAAATTTGGTCAAAACATAAACATGCACGGTTAGTTGAACCATTTTGCGGCGGTCTTTCTGTATCTTTAGGCTTGCAACCTCAGTCAGCTCTACTGAATGATGTTAATCCGGCCTTGATCAATTTTTATCAACAGATAAAAACGGGATTACAGATTAATATTCCTTTAGAAAATGACGAGGCTGTTTATTATCAGTATCGAACTGACTTCAATACCCTAAATGCAGCAGGTCATTCGCTAGATAAAACTGCGCAGCTATTTTATTACTTAAATAGAACGGGTTATAACGGTTTATGTCGATTTAATAAATCAGGTGGATACAACGTTCCGTTTGGCCGATATAAAAAGATTAATTATTTAGAAGATTTTTCAGAATTACAAAATGCGGTTGCTGACTGGGATTTTGCTAATAAAGATTTTTCTGATTTAGATATTAAATCTGGTGATTTTATTTATGCCGATCCACCTTATGATGTGCCATTTAGACAATATTCCCAACAAGGCTTTGAGTGGCATGACCAAGTACGATTGGCCGAATGGTTAGCGTTACACGATGGTCCAGTAGTGCTTTCAAATCAGGCCACGCCGAGAATTAAAGAGTTATATCGTGATCTAGGCTTTAAACTTAAATACCTTGATGCGCCACGGCGAATAAGTTGCATAGGAAGTAAACGTCAGACCGTGAAAGAAGTGCTTGCCCTACGGGGAGTTTGATACAATACGCACAATTAAAAAATTGATTTACAGGAAACAACACAGCCATGTCCGAGATTAATAAAGTCGTCCTTGCCTATTCTGGAGGTTTAGATACCTCAGTTATTTTGAAATGGTTACAAGATGAATATGATTGTGAAGTGGTGACCTTCACAGCAGACCTTGGGCAGGGTGAAGAAGTTGAACCTGCACGTGCAAAAGCACAGTCTTTGGGCATTAAAGATATTTTTATCGAAGATCTGCGTGAAGAATTTTCCCGTGATTATGTGTTTCCCATGTTTCGTGCCAATACTGTCTATGAAGGCGAATATCTATTAGGTACATCTATTGCTCGTCCATTAATTGCAAAACGTTTAGTAGAAATCGCTAAAGAAACCGGGGCACAAGCTATTTCACATGGTGCGACAGGCAAAGGCAACGATCAAGTTCGCTTTGAATTAGGTGCTTACGCCTTGAGCCCAGATATTAAAGTCATTGCCCCTTGGCGTGAATGGGATTTGAATTCTCGTCAAAAACTACTGGATTACGCTGAAAAACATAAAATTCCAGTTGAAATGAAACGCGGTAAAAAATCACCCTATTCTATGGATGCAAACTTGCTTCATATTTCTTATGAAGGTGATATGTTGGAAGACCCTTGGACCGAACCAGAAGAGTCGATGTGGCGTTGGACTGTTTCACCGGAAAATGCACCTGATACACCGAGCTACCTAGAGTTACGTTATGAGAAGGGTGATATCGTTGCGATAAATGGAGAAGCGATGTCTCCAGCGACTGTGTTGGAATATTTAAACAAAGTAGGCGGTGAAAATGGTATTGGCCGTCTAGATATCGTTGAAAACCGTTATGTAGGCATGAAAGCTCGAGGCTGTTATGAAACGCCAGCAGGTACTATCATGTTGCCAGCACATCGTGCGATTGAATCAATTACTGTCGATCGTGAAGTTGCACATTTAAAAGATGAATTAATGCCTCGTTACGCTAGCCTTATTTATAATGGCTATTGGTGGTCTCCAGAACGTAGAATGTTGCAAGTAATGATCGATGAATCACAACAAACAGTTAACGGGGATGTAAGAGTAAAACTTTATAAAGGAAACGTCACTGTTGTCGGTCGCAAGTCTGATACAAACAGTTTATTTGATGAGTCGATCGCGACCTTTGAAGATGACGAAGGTGCATACAATCAAAAGGATGCCGAAGGGTTCATCAAACTTAATGCATTACGTTTGAGGATTGCCGGTAAATAACGTAGGCTTAGGCTTAATATGTTCTTGGAACTATAAAAAAATAAAATATGGAATATAGCGAATATCAGGATAAAGCAGCTGAGTATATGCGTTTAGCAATACCGTTAATGAGAAAATACGGTATTGCAATGACCCCTGCTAATTACGCGGTCTGGTATGAATATGTTGCAGGTAAAAATGGTGCCCTTATTGATGCTGTTGATCAACAGTTAGAAAGTGAGCACCAGCTGTCAGATAGTGATAGTCGTAAGTTATATGAACGATTTTTTGATCGCGAAAAAGACCAAGCTGCCTTGGTTGAAATGCGACAAGATATTCGTCGAATATTAACCGAAGTACTGACCTTCCTTGCTAGTGGTGCGGTAGCATCAGAGAAAAGCAATCATCGCCTACAAGAAGTTATCGCTAAATTTCATCCTGATATGTCACGCACCGAAATGCATTCGATAGTTGATGAAGTGTTATCAGAAGCAAAATTAGTGGCATCGTCATCTGAGATACTGACCGAGCGACTAAGTTCGGTTTCATCTGAAATGCGAGAGCTTAAAAAAGACTTGGATGAAGCTAAACGAGAAGCAAAAACCGATACATTAACTAAGCTGGCAAATCGTAAAGCGTTTGATGATATGCTGCTGAAACTCACACGAGAATCAGATAAATCAGGTGTTGAAGTGTGTTTGATCTTCTCTGATTTAGATATGTTCAAAACAATCAATGATACTCATGGTCATTTAGTCGGCGATCAAGTATTAAAAGTTGTAGCAAACACATTGAAAGATGCCGTTAAAGGGCGAGATTTAGTCGCACGTTATGGCGGTGAAGAGTTTGCCATTATTTTGCTCAATACCAGTTTGCAAAATGCCAAGAAACTGGCTGAGAATATTCGCATTGACGTTGCCTCGACACGAGTTCAGCGTAAAGATACCCAGCAATCTTTAGGGAAAATCACCTTGTCTTTGGGTGTGGCTCATTATTTCCCATCTGAAGGGGTTGAAAGCTTTTTGCAGCGTGCTGATCGTGCTTTATATATGTCTAAGCGTAAAGGTCGAAATGCGGTGACTGAAGCTCAGCCACCGGTTATCTAATAGCCTTAAAAACTATCGGTAAGAAATACCTCTTTTAAAGGTAACTGGCCTGGACGCGGTCTAGCATCTTCTCGGCTTTTACCGACAGTAATCATCATGGTAATAATATGATCATGGGGCAGCTTGATGATTTTAGCGACTTGATCAAAATCAAAGCCATCCATCGGGCAACTGTCATAACCCATACCTTTTGCCATTAACATAATGTTCATCGCAGCAATGCTAGAAGATCTTAGACATTCATCACGCTGTGCTTGATGGTGGTTGGTATAGTAATTTTCAATGGCGGGCAATAAAAAGCCTTGCACTTCGGTAGGTGCATTACGCCAGTATCGTTCTGGTGTTTTTTCCCAAGCATTAAGATCCGCACACAAAATCAGCAGTAATGACGCTTCAGTTACTTGTTTTTGTCCCCAACTTGCGTCCTCAATGAGTTGACGTTTTTCTTTATCTTGTACTTGGACAAAACGCCAATGTTGAATATTAAATGCGGTAGGCGACAAAATCGCATGTTGCATGAGCTCTTCTATCTCGGCCTCACTCATTTCATGTTCAGTATTATAATGCTTCACCGAACGACGATTAGTGATCGCTTCTTTAATATCCATAAACTCTCTTTATTAATGTACAGGGACAGGCTCAATTTTGAGATAGAGCCTTTGTTGTTGTGTTTGATGACTATGGTAACGTTTCACACCGCTATTATCGATGTTTTCTTCATCACTGATATGCCCTAATTCCAGCCATTGGCCTATAGGACCGACTAAAGTAGTGATGACCTGACTTTGTTCAATGATGCCATTTCGAGCAGATAATTGGCTAAAGAAAGGATGAATATCGACATGCACTTGTTGATTATTTATCAGGCGAGCAACGGCCTGGAAACCATTATCTAAACTGATATATGAGGTACTTGTCTCAACCGCCATATCACCATTTGAGCCAATAAAAATCAGTTGTTCATGTTGTGGTATGTCTTGACCCATTGAGATGGTGATTGGATTACCTGCAATACCTTGAGCGCGATATTGTTGATCTCTATCACGACTTTCTTTGGTAGACCAATGACGAATACCGACAGCAGCATCGACATCACCATCTGAAATTTCGACCTCGGCTGTAGTCTGAGTTGCTTGTCTATCGCCTAGGATTTGATCTGTTCGGATGACCGTAATTTTAATACGTTGTAGAGGCTGATCTAGTTGTTGAATTAGACCTTTTATTTCATTGATCGTCGCTGGCTCAGCTTTAATGATGATTAAGTTTTGAAATGCTCGAGCAGTGCTGTCTTGAGGTAAAAAGGCTTGAATATCTGACAATATTTCAGTGGCTAAACGATGTTGTAACTCTATTGTTTCAATTTTGGGCGTTGCATAAAGGGACACAGAAAAAAGACCTAATACAACAAACAATAATATTTTCATATACCTAACCGCCTTGTATTGATATCGCTAATACTGTGATTCCAAATTTCACTAAACGTTTGTTTTAATGAATGCACTTCCTGGCGATCATTTAAAGATGCCCTGCCTGCGTAAACCTCATTATTTTTACAATACAAATAGGCATTATCATCAATCAGTAGAAACATCTGACTTAAATCATGATGTTGTCGATCTGTTGTATGGATATGAATTGAACTAGAAAGTCGTTGGGCTAGCGGAAGTAAAACGTGACTATTTTGAAGATTCTTTAGGGTGGAATGGACAACAAATCTGACCTCGGTTCGATCACTTCGCCGAGCAAATTCGCTGATGCAATCTACAATGTCGCTATGATCAAACAACACAGCATCTAAATTGCTCCCAAAAAAACAAATTTCTCGCCTTGCTTGCTGCACAAGTTGCAAGGCGAGATTTGTTGTTTGCTCTCGACCATCAAAGTGGATGGTTTGATTATCATCACTAGTCGAGAGCGAGTCAGTCATGACTTAACAGTTACGCGCCTGTTCAGCAGCGTTACCGATATAGTTGGCAGGAGTAAGTTGTCTCAAACTTTCTTTTCCTTCTTCAGGCATATCCAAATTATTAATAAAATCTAACATAATTTGCTCGTTAACACGTTGACCACGGGTTAAGTCCTTAAGTTTCTCGTACGGGTTTTCGATCCCGTAACGACGCATCACTGTTTGAATAGGTTCAGCCAATACTTCCCAGTTGCGATCTAAGTCATCAGCCATCGCTTGTGGGTTGGCTTCTAACTTACTAATGCCTTTTAATGCTGAACCATAAGCCAATAATGAGTGAGCAAAACCTACACCCAAATTACGCAATACCGTTGAATCAGTCAGATCACGCTGCCACCGAGAGATAGGTAATTTAAGAGCAAGGTGGTCAAACATAGCGTTAGCAACGCCTAGGTTACCTTCAGCATTTTCGAAATCAATCGGGTTAACCTTATGAGGCATGGTTGAAGAACCAATTTCGCCTGCCACTGTTTTTTGCTTGAAGTAACCAATTGAAATGTAGCTCCAAATATCTCGGCTAAAATCAATCAACACAGTATTAAAACGAATCATTGCTTGAAACAATTCAGCCATATAATCATGTGGTTCAATTTGAGTGGTGTATTTGTTCCAACGCAAACCTAAACCAGTGACAAAGGCATTGGCCATCATTGGCCAATCGATATCAGGATAAGCGGATAGGTGCGCGTTGTAGTTACCTACAGCACCATTCATCTTGCCGTACAAAATTACCGCAGCAACATGAGTACGTTGTAATTCTAAACGTTGAACAACATTCGCTAACTCTTTACCTAAGGTAGTCGGGGAGGCTGGTTGACCATGAGTGCGTGACATCATCGGTGTCTCTGCATGTTCAATGGCTAGTTTACGAATGGATGCAATCAAGGTATCCATTTCAGGCAAAATAACTTGTTCACGGGCAGTTTTAAGCATAATGCCGTAAGAATTATTATTAATATCTTCTGAAGTACAAGCAAAGTGAACAAACTCACTGATTTTGTTGAGTTCTTCATTGGCTTCAAATTTACGTTTAATAAAGTACTCAACCGCTTTAACATCATGGTTAGTTGTGCTTTCAATGTCTTTGATTTCAGCCGCATCTTCTACAGAGAAGTTATTGACCATATCATCAAGAAACGCTTCCGCTTCAGGGCTTAATTTACTCACTTCTTTAATGTCGGCGTTCGCACCTAATAAATGTAACCAACGAACCTCAACTTCCACGCGTGCGCGCAATAATCCATATTCACTAAAAAACGGGCGTAATGATTTGGTTTTACCTGCATAACGGCCATCGACCGGTGATATCGCGGTAAGAGAAGATAGATCCATGAAAACTCCAAAAGAAATAAGCTATAAAATTGCAAAAAATTATACCAGATCTGCTGTTTGACCCAGTGAGCTTATTCATTATGAGTTAATATATGCGTTATCTATAGCCACGATATTGGAGTTTTTACGTGCTGACAGAATATCAAAGTCATGTCGAACAACGCGGTCAAGAAGACCTTCCCCCATTACCCTTAGATGCTGAACAAGTTACCGGTTTAGTCGAGCTACTAAAACAACCGAAAGGTGACAATAGCCAAACATTACTTGATCTACTTATTCATCGCGTACCACCTGGTGTTGATCAGGCTGCTTATGTCAAAGCGGGATTTTTAGCGGATGTGGCCAAAGGCACTGTTTCATGTGATTCGATAAGCCCTGTCTATGCGACCGAGTTATTAGGCACAATGATGGGTGGTTATAACATTCAGCCATTGATTGATTTACTTGATGTTGCAGCAACAGCAGATGCTGCTGAAGAAGCATTATCCAAAACCTTACTGGTTTATGATGCCTATCATGATGTGATTGAAAAAACAGCCAACAACGAACACGCTAAACGCGTAGTTCAAGCGTGGGCAGATGCAGAATGGTTTAAGGCCAAACCTGCACTGCCGGAAAGCATTACCGTTACGGTATTCAAAGTGCCAGGCGAAACCAATACCGATGACTTGTCACCTGCAACAGAAGCATGGAGTCGTCCAGATATTCCTTTGCATGCTAAAGCCATGTTGGTCAGTAAAATGCCCGATGGTTTACAAACTATCGAAACCTTAAAAGAAAAAGGCCACCCTTTAGCGTATGTGGGTGATGTGGTTGGAACAGGCTCATCACGTAAATCAGCCATTAACTCTGTGTTATGGCATATGGGTAAAGATATTCCGTTTGTGCCGAACAAACGCCAAGGTGGTGTGGTTTTAGGCAATAACATTGCGCCTATCTTCTTTAATACAGCAGAAGACTCTGGCGCACTGCCGATCGAATGCGATGTGCAAAACCTAAACATGGGTGATGTGATTACCATTCGGCCATACGATGGCCAAATTTTGAATGAAGCCGGTGATGTGATTGCTGAATTTAATATGCGTCCAACAACCTTAGCGGATGAAGTCCGTGCCGGTGGACGTATTCCGTTAATTATTGGTCGTGGTTTAACCGATAAAGCACGTGAAACCTTATCGTTGCCAGCATCAGATGTATTTCTTCGCCCAGTGGCTCCCGACGATACCGGCAAAGGTTTTACCTTAGCACAAAAAATGGTCGGTAAAGCTTGTGGTGTTGAAGGTGTACGCCCGGGTACGTATTGCGAACCAAAAGTTACAACAGTGGGATCGCAAGATACTACCGGCGCAATGACACGTGATGAGCTAAAAGAACTAGCCTGTTTAGGTTTTTCATCAGACTTAGTGATGCAGTCCTTCTGTCATACTGCAGCCTATCCTAAACCCGTTGATATCAAACTGCAGCATTCATTACCGGACTTTATTAGTACCCGTGGTGGTGTTTCATTGCGTCCAGGTGATGGTGTTATCCATTCATGGTTAAATCGCATGATATTGCCAGATACGGTTGGTACCGGTGGTGATTCACATACGCGTTTCCCAATTGGCATTAGTTTCCCAGCAGGTTCAGGCCTAGTGGCTTTTGCTGCAGCTTTAGGTGTAATGCCTGTTGATATGCCTGAATCAGTATTGGTACGATTTAAAGGCGAAATGCAGCCAGGCATTACCTTACGTGATTTGGTAAATGCAATTCCTTATGCTGCCATTCAAAGAGGCCTATTAACGGTTGAGAAAAAAGGTAAGAAAAATATCTTTAATGGCCGAGTATTAGAAATTGAAGGTTTGCCAGATCTTAAAGTCGAACAAGCTTTTGAGTTATCCGATGCATCAGCCGAACGTTCAGCCAATGGGTGTACGGTTCACCTGAACAAAGAGCCAATTATTGAATTTCTAAATTCAAATATTTCATTATTGGAATGGATGATTGCCCAGGGTTACGAAGACGAACGTACTTTACAGCGTCGTATCGATTCGATGAAAGCATGGTTAGAAAACCCTGAGCTATTAGAACGCGATGCCGATGCTGAATATGCTGAAGTCATCGAAATTGATTTAAATGAAATCAAAGAACCGTTACTAGCCTGTCCTAATGATCCTGATGATGTTAAACCCTTATCAGAATTACAAGGCATCGAGATTGATGAAGTCTTTATTGGTTCATGTATGACTAATATCGGTCATTATCGTGCAGCTGGTAAAGTGCTAGAAAATATGGGTAACTTACCAACCAAATTGTGGATTGCACCACCAACGAAAATGGATGCTCGCCAACTCACAGAAGAAGGCTATTACAGCATCTTTGGTCGTGTAGGGGCACGTACAGAAACGCCGGGTTGTTCATTATGCATGGGTAACCAAGCACGCGTTGCTGATAATGCCACCGTAGTATCAACCTCAACGCGTAACTTCCCAAATCGTTTGGGTAATGGTGCTGATGTGTATTTATCATCGGCAGAATTAGCGGCCGTAGTGGCAAGCATGGGACGTCTACCAACCGTTGCTGAATATCAAGAAAAAGTCGCAGGCATCGAACCTATGTCGGCTGATATTTACCGCTATTTAAACTTCAATGAAATGGATGAATATAAAACAGCATCCAATTGATTTATATCTAAATTATAGTTAGATTAAAAGGCTGTTTCCAGTATTGGATACAGCCTTTTTTTTAGGAAAAAATATGAGCACATCAATTCAAATTATCCCACCATTTAATCTGGCGTTAGCCTTTATACCAGTGCTACTGGTATTGTTTATTTTATATAAATGGTCATTAGATGCGACCAATGCAGTTTATTCAGTAGTACGCATGTTGATACAACTTTTGCTGGTCGGCTATGTGCTCACCACGATATTTGAAGCAGACAAAGCATGGCTGGTTGTGTTGGTTATGCTCGTTATGGTCATAGCATCAAGTTGGATTGCATTAGGTACGGTTAAAATACGAAGAACAGAGCTATTCAAACATGCCTTTTGGTCGATTCTAGTGGGCGGTGGTTTGACCTTAGCTTTAGTTAGCCAAGGTGTAATCTCTTTACAACCGTGGTTCCAACCACAATATATGATTCCATTAGCAGGAATGATATTCGCCAACTCGATGAACAGTGTCAGTTTAGCTGCCGAACGTTTGCATGCCGAATTAGAACGTGATGTTGACTATTCAAAAGCGAAAGCAATCGCCTTTCAAGCAGCCTTCATTCCAGTTGTTAACTCTATGTTTGCTGTGGGCTTAGTCTCATTACCTGGAATGATGACGGGCCAGATTTTATCAGGTGTTTCACCTATCACGGCAGCCCACTACCAAATTGTAGTAATGTGTATGATTTTTGGTTCGGCGGGATTATCAACCGCTTACTTTTTAGTGTTAAGTAAGTCGGTATTTTTGAAGGAGGGGAGGCAAGTCGGTTGAATTCACAACCCAAAGCAGACATTGATTAATGTGTGAAAAGTTGGGAATATAGCTTTCCTACACAATGGAATGGTCTATCACTATGCTTCGTAGTGAAAAATGGATTTTTATTTAATTAAGATGATCGAAACTATTCTGACAATTCTTCACTTAGCTGCAAGTTTAGCAGCCATCTACTTGTTGATATTATGCTTTCGCTACTGGGCGTTAATGAATAGAGACATCTATCGAAGTATATTGAGTTCGTTGTTTATAAACCCATCCCCTTATTTCAAGACGTTGTACACGAGGGAACAGTTGCGTAACAGGGCAATAGCGTGTTTTGTAGCCGCGGTTTTTTTCGGGTTTATATCTTCTGGATTTAGGTTGCTTAAAGCTACATTGGTATAGAAATTAAATATTATGGGTAATGAGTTTTTAGTATTATTTATACCGGTTATTCCGATACTATTCGTATTTAGTGCGTGGCGTATGTTTCGCTATCGAACAAGAAAAGAACTTGCATTGCTTATGCTCGTTATTTTCACATTACTTTTAGTACTCACTGGTAACAGTTGGCTTCAAGACTTTGCTGTGTATGGTTTTATCGTGATTATATGTTATGTACCTTACTCATTTGTTGCATGGATTGTATCTGGCATTGAGAAGAGAATTCAGAGTAGTCCGTGGAAAAATCGTAACGATAAAGAAACCTAACAATAAGCTCAAAGCTCTCATCACCTTTAAATGAATGACCGCTTTTGGCACTTAGCGACCATTTAACAAACAGTCGCTAACTTGTCAAAAGCAGACATTACCATCTCAATCTAATAGGTTTCGCTATAAATCATTTTGTTTGAACTATTGATATATTTATATTAAGTCCACAGATAAATGATTTTTTGTTTGGCTATGAGCGGGTTGTATTTCCTTAATACCTTGTATCGCCGCTTCCAGCGCTTGTTCTCGCGTATTAAAATGATGAGCATCATGCAGGTGCTCATCCGCTTCTAAGGCGGAAAGCACTTGTCTGACCTCTTGATTCATACCACACAGGTATAGTCTTCTATTTGAGTGTTCGGCGTCTTTGGCGATTGTTTCCACCGCTAATGCTGCCGAGACGTCAAGAAAAGGAACCCTATTAAAATCAAGTACCATTGCTAGCGTACTGCCCTGTAATTGTGCTCGGGCATGGTGGCCAAGATCAGCGGCTGCACCAAAGCTTAAAGGTCCACTGAAGTCAAAAATGGTTAGTGACTCTCCAGCCTCATCCATGATCTCCAATTCGCGAGGTGTGGCCGTATGGCGAATTAAGTGACTTTCTTTTAACCTTTCCATTTGTTGATTAGCGACTTGCTTTACGAATGCAAGTGAGGCCAAAACAACTCCGGCTGCAACCGCGGTCATTAAATCAACAAAGATGGTAAGTGCAACAACAATAATCATTAATAGCAGATCCCATCGAGGTCCACGATGGGAATTTTTTATATAACTCCAGTCAATGATATCTAGGCCGACTTTTACCAAAATACCGGCTAGCACGGCATGAGGAATATAGGATGCCAATGGCCCCATCCCTAGAACAACGGCCAGCAATAGAATTGCATGGACCATACCTGAAATCCGGGTCTTACCACCCGTTTTAATATTAATGACTGTACGCATAGTCGCACCTGCTCCGGGAGCACCACCAAACAAACCAGCTACAGCGTTACCAATGCCCTGACCGATTAACTCACGGTTAGACTGATGTCGTGTCCGAGTCATATTGTCGGCAACCAGAGAGGTCAACAGGCTATCAATAGAACCTAGCACGGCGAGTACCAATGCAGCTTCTATGACGATCAGAAATGATGCTTGAGTTAAGACAGGTAAATGTAGTTCTGGTAAACCAGATGGAATAGCTCCTAATATTGGCGCAGAGCCTATAAATAGACTAATTATGGTACCAATAATTAGAGCGGCAAGTGGGCCCGGTACAAACCTAGCTAATCTTGCTGGCCATTTTATTGCAATGAAAAGTGTCAATAATCCTAATACTAATGCAGTAATATTCATATTTCCAAGCGCTGTAGGTGCGTACATTAACGCATCTAAGGTACCAGCAGGGGCCACCTGTCCCAGCAATGGACTAATTTGAAGAATAATGATGATGCCACCAATACCACTCATAAAACCACTAATCACGGGATAGGGAACTAGGCTGATGTAATCACCCAGTTTAAAAACACCAAATAAAATCTGAAAAACACCTGCCAGAATAATCGTAGTGAAAATCAGTTCTATATTCCCAGAAAGGTCGGGATGAATAGCAATACTAGCAACCACCCCAGCAACAACGACTGTCATAGGACCCGTAGGACCGGAAACCTGGGACTCAGTACCACCAAATAATGCAGCAAAAAAACCAACAAAAATGGCACCGTATAAGCCTGCGATAGGCCCTAGTCCAGAAGCTACACCCATTGCCAGAGCTAATGGCAGAGCAACGACGCCAGCTGTTATACCACCGAACAAATCACCTCGAAGATGACGAGTTGTTAAATTAAACATATGAATCCTTATTTGTCGAACCTGAACACCGACTGAAATAGTCTAGTGCGAGCTATTTGGAATAACGCTCAACAATTGGGATAAAGGCTTGCTGCTCTTGATCGTGACAAGTCACGCTACCTTTGGCTATATTATAAACCCAGCCATGTAATTCAATACTGCCAGTAGCAATTTTTGCTGCCACGCTAGGGTGCGTTTCTAGGTGTTTCAGTTGCAGCAGCACATTTTCTTCAGTCATTTCTAAGAGGTGTTCCTTGCCTACTTTTTGATGTCGCGCTTTCACTTTAGCTTGCGCGGCAGCGCAGTGTGATAACCAATTGGAAACATGGGGTAGACTTTTTATCGCGTCAGGGTTTAAAGCACCCTTCATAGCACCACAGTCTGAATGTCCCAGTACAACAATGTCTTTAACACCCAAACCCGCGACTGCGAACTCAATAGATGCTGTCATACCCCCCGTCGTATTGGAGTGAGGAGGAACAATATTCCCTGCATTGCGACAAATAAATAAATCACCTGGCAGTGTTTGCGTGATTAAGTTTGGATCAACGCGAGAATCAGCACACGTTATGAGTAATACCTCTGGCTGCTGTCCACTAGCAAGGCTCTCGAATAGCTCCTGATTTTCAGTAAAGCCAGTTTTTTGAAATTCTGTCACACCAGAAATTAATTTATCCACAAAATCGTTCCATAGTTTTTAAGAAGTGCGAATGTTAATGTAATTATATATATGCTTTTATGTTATTTATGATAGGAAAAACCTTTCATTAGAGGCCTTGGTAAGTGTATTATTAGCGAAATGAAGGATCTAAATATCTCATTAAAACAGTTGCGTTATTATCTCGTAGCCGCGAAACATAAAAGTTTGAGGCAAGCTGCTAAAGAACTGCGGATCTCACAGCCTTCTCTGAGTGCACAATTAAAGTTGTTGGAAGATGTATTGGGGGTGGATTTATTTGAAAGAACCCGTGGCGGTGTGACACTTACGCCTTTAGGTAGGAAATTGATAACTGAAACAACCGCAGCAGTGAATGCAGCAGAATCAATCATTGATGCAGCTAATTTTGCCACCAAAGGCCCCACAGGAACGTTTAAATTAGGTGTGAGCCCTTCATTGGGACCCTATTCTTTACCCTGGATATTGCCGGCTGTAAGGCTTGAATTTCCGAAGGTTAAGTTTTTTGTGAGAGAGGAGGTACCCTCATCATTAGTAGATGGTCTTGCATCTGGAAACTATGATTTAATCTTCTCTCCACTCCCTATTGATGATCCAGCTATTACCGCTATGCCCTTATTTCGTGAGCCAGTATTTCTAGTGGTCAATGCTAATCATCCTTTGGCGAGGTTTGAAAACATCAAAGCCAGTCAATTATCTGGACTAGATATTCTTGCAATTGAGGAGCATCACCATTTTTTCAAGCTGGTTGAAAGTTTGTGTCAACGATTCCATGCTCACCTATTACGCGATTATGAAGGTAGCAGTCTCGATGCCATAAGGCAGATGGTATATATGGAAATGGGTGGTGCATTTCTACCAGCTTTATATATCAAGTCCGAAATACGTGACCGAGACGAACTGCATGTATTGAGTATCGAAGATGAATCGATTTATCGTGTTCATGCTCTAGCCTGGCGTAATACATCTCCGCTACATGATTTTTATCGTAGTCTGGGAGAATTTTTTCAGCAAGAAATAAAAAAACAGTTCAAGCAAACCGTTATTATGATGTGAAGTTTCCACAAGATAGCGTAATGAGGTCACATACCTAAACTTCACTACTAGATGAGAATTTTATTGTGTTGCTTTACCGCTGACTACCAATGTTAGGGCGACTTTTACAACATAAACCAAAAAATAAAACTACTGTTAAATCAATGACCGCTTTTGGCACGAAGCAGCCATGTTAAGCTCTTTTCATTGTTAATACTTATAAAGATCTTAGGTTTGAACAGAGCAGTTTTAATTTTCCCTATAGTCGCAATGGCATTCTCATGGGTGGCTTACCTTCTTCCTGAGATCTTTATTGACTTCAAGCCTGTCATTATTCCCTTGCTTAGTGTGATTATGTTCACCATGGGAATGACCTTGAGTTTGGATGATTTTAAACGGGTATTACAAGCGCCTAAAGTGATTGGTCTAGGTGTGATTTTGCAATATGGTCTGATGCCATTATTTGCATTTATCATTGCCAAAGTATTGCACTTGCCATTAGAACTCATGGTGGGACTGATTTTGGTAGGAGCCTGCCCGGGTGGTACAGCATCCAATGTGATGTGCTTTCTTAGCCGCGGTGATGTAGCCTTATCCATTAGCTTAACCGCTGTTTCAACCATATTGGCGGTTGTATTAACGCCATTTATTACGTGGCTATATATTGGTCAAGAGGTGGTTGTGCCGATTGTGAGTATGATGTTGACGGTTTTTAAAATCATTTTATTGCCCGTTTTCTTAGGTGTTGTTATCAATCGTTATTTGGGCGTGGCTTTACAGCCAATAAAACCTTTCTTACCGCTGTTTGCTATGGCAGCCATCATACTGATCATAGCCATTATTGTTGCCTTAAACGTGCAGCAACTATCACAAATAGCGTTGGCCATTACCATCGCAATAATGCTACATAATAGTTTAGGCTTATTAAGTGGTTATTGGCTGGCAAAAGCACTGGGTTATGATGAAAGGGTTTGTCGAACATTGGCAATTGAAGTGGGCATGCAAAACTCTGGTTTAGGGGTTGCATTGGCAACAAAATACTTTTCTGCCATGGTGGCATTGCCGAGTGCATTATTCAGTATTTGGCACAATCTCTCCGGCTCTTTGTTGGCAAGCTACTGGCTAAGCAAGAAAACTAATACGAAAGACTAAGGTCTGACTCTTTGACTTGAAAATACTAAACGTGAATAAGGGATAAGATGAGTTCTGAAATTAAACGAGGAATGATTGTTGGTAAGCCGGCACCGAGCTTCACTTTACAAAGTCATCTTGGTAATTACGTAAATATCAAAGATGAGATTAAAAAATCGTCTGCTATGCTGGTGTTTTACCCCAAAGATTTTACTCGTGTTTGTACGCAGCAGTTGTGTGATTATCGAGATAATATGTCTCAGTTTAAAGACTATGGCGTACAAATATTTGGCATCAGCAATAATGATCGTCAAAGTCATTGGGATTTTTCAGCACAACATGAATTTCCATTTTTGTTACTTAGTGATCCCTTTAATAAAACAGCAAAAGCGTATGAGTGTTCATCCGTCTTTATGCTGGGTAACGTGAGCCGCGCTGTAGTTTTGGTGAATACTAAGGGACAGATCCTCTATCGCTATATCGAACCCACAACACTGACTCGGCGAAAATCTCATGACTTATTACAGGTAATACGGCAGTTAAGAGAAAACAAGCTTATATAAAAATACTAACTCAACAGCGATATCGAACTTCTCTTTCATTGAATGTGAACCTTATGACGTTAAACAGGTCAATTCACACACTGATTAAACCCAAACAAGGAACGGTTCGATGAAATCCATTTTCACCTATCTTTTAACACTGCTGTGTTCAGTCTCTGTCTATGCAGAAAATGATGTTGAAGTCATTCAAGTCAAAGACAATATCCATGTTTTGATTAGTCCAGCAGGGGGGAATGTTGTTGTTTCAACGGGCGAAGATGGGACATTTTTGATTGATGATCAACTTGCCGGTCGGACAGAAATTATTCGATCAGCGGCTAAAGAAATTAGCCAGCAGGATATTAAATTTGTTCTGAACACACATTACCATTTTGACCATACCGGAGGTAATGAAACCTTGGGTGAACAAGGTGCTGTTATTGTGTCCCATGACAAGGTTCGACAACGTTTAAGTACTAAGCAATTCATTACTTATTTTGGTAGAGAGATGCAGCCTCTTAACAAAGTAGGCTTGCCAACGGTCACTTTTTCAGACGATATGACTCTTTATTACAACAATGATGAAATTCGCTTGATTCATACCCCAGCAGCACATACTGATGGGGATTCTGTAGCCATTTTTACTAAAGCCAATGTGATTGTCGGTGGCGACCTTATCTTTAATGGCAGATACCCATTTATTGATAGCGAACATGGAGGAACAATTACTGGCTTAATAACAAGCATTGATGCCTTATTGGCTATCGCCGATGATCAAACAGTAGTGATTCCAGGACACGGTTCTGTGATGGATAAACAAGGTCTACAAAAGTACGGCGATGTATTGAAAGAGGTTGCTAATAACATTGATGCTTTGAAAAAATCTGGGAAAAGTTTGGAGCAAGTGATTGCCGAAAAACCTTCTTCAGCGTTTGATGCAAAGTACGGTAATGGCCTTATCCCACCAGAAGCGTTTGTTACAACTATCTATGAAACGTTAGCGCCGTAATCGATTAGTTAACGTTAGCCCAAGGACGGGCTAAAGGTTCACCAATAAATAAACCTTCGCCGGGTTGTTGTACGGATTTCCAGTAGGCTTCAATTAAGGTTTTGCCATCAAGGTAAGAGGGTATAAGTACTTGAGGATTAGGAAACTTAGCGGGGTAGTTACAAGGCTCGGTGACAGCGCCATAACTTCCAGTGACCCCTGCTTCTAACCATCGAAAGGCTTTCATCTGACCATTGGTATCAATACCAACGCCTGCACCGGAAGTTAGGTGTTCAGCTATGGCGCCAGGAAGATAAGTATTGGTTTCAATGGAAGGCACGGTGACAAGACCTGTGTGATAGAACATAACCTTGTCTTTGTCTTTTATGCGAGTTTTGCCTTTATAGGGGCGGTCATCAACATAATTAACGGTAAGTCCTTTTCGCTCACCCCACAGTTCGGCAAATTTTTCAAAAATAGGCCAACGTGAACTGCGAGAACGGTCATGTGATCTAACTAGGTAAGCGTCAGCTTCTGGCTGGCTATTATCAGCAGCTATGCCTCGGTCAATTAGATTTTTGGCTTCACTGACTGTTTTACCACTAAGCATCATGCTCAATCTAAATGGTGTTTTGCTATCCCAAAGTGTAGAGGATGCAGCATTGTAATACGGACTTATAGCCGTTGGATGGCAGCCTTTAATTTCTTTAGTTGGACGGCTGCAATATTTTTTATCAAACCCTAATCCAAAGGCACTGGTAATCGACATACATTCGACTCGGTAGGGTGCATGCCACGTTAACAGGATAACTTTAATATCTGGCGTTAAGCTCGGTTTGAGCTGCTTAATAATAGCTTCAAATTGCTTTTTGTTGATATTGCTGGGGCTGCCTTTGATATCAACGCTTACAACTTGGGCGGTGGGTACATGTCGCTTTTCAGCATAATAGTCGGCAATTTTCTTGGAGTGGCTGTCATTATTTTTATATAAGACCAATACATTTTGAGCTGACAGTTGCTGAAGCTCTTCAGCAAAGTTAGCCGAACTTGCTGACAGTGATAAAACTACCAGCCAAAGCCTAAAAAAAAACTGCTTGTGTGTAAGCATATAAGCTTTTATCGCTTACTGTTTATCATGCGTTTGTTGAACGGCTTGAGCCAGTTCTTGTTCAACAGCATCATCAATATGAATACTATCAACCATCACGGCACCTGCTGTTACATCGTTGTAGGTTTCAAGGCTTAATTTCCCTTCACTCTTAGCAACGATACTGGTGACGACAGCATCGCCTGAAACATTGACTGCGGTTCTAATCATGTCCATCAAGCGATCTACACCTAAGATAAGGCCGATTCCTTCAATAGGTAGGCCCACTTGAGCAAACACCATCGATAACATAATCAAGCCAACACCGGGGACACCAGCGGTACCGATTGAGGCTAACACTGACATCAAGATAACGGTTAAATAACCCGTTATACCTAGATCAAGGCCGTAGACATTAGCAATAAAGACAGTGGCTACACCTTGCATGATAGCGGTACCATCCATATTAATGGTGGCACCAAATGGCACAGTAAACGAGGCTACAGAGTTATTTACACCCATACGTTCTGTCACCGTTCTTAATGTCACCGGAATCGTGGCATTAGAACTGGCGGTACTAAAGGCAAACACCTGTGCGTTTCGAATTTTTTGAAGAAATAGGCGAGGACTAAGGCCTGAAAAAACCTTTAATACGATCATTAAAGTGACAAACAGATGAATTAATAATGCACCTACCAGCACACCCACATAGCCGGCCAACTGGCCCAGAAGATCGAAGCCGAGTTCAGCCACTGATTTAGCAATTAAAGCAAACACCGCATACGGTGCCATGGTCATGACCATGGTGACCATTTTCATCATCACTTCATTGGCTATTTCAGCTCCTTCAATAAAGCTGCTTGCTTTACGGCCAACCATTAACAAACTAATGCCAACTAATATAGAGAAGAAAATCAAAGGCAACATATCGCCATTGGCCATAGCGTGAATAGGATTAGATGGAATGATGTCTATCAATACTTGGGTTAAGGGAGGCGTTTCTTTGCCAGTGAAGCTGGCCGTAGATTCCAAGTTCATGCCTTCACCGATGCCAACTGAAGCTGCGATGGTGATTGCTAGGGTAATAGCGATGGCTGTGGTCATCATATAAAGCGCAAATGATTTAGTACCTACTCGACCTAAGGTTTTGAGGTTGCCAATTCCACATACACCACAGATCAATGAGAAAAAGACTAAAGGTACAACTAACATCTTTAATGCATTAACAAACATTTTACCGATGATGAGAAATAAACCATCAACGATATATGTATTTACAAAACTGCCGTCAGCGTTGAGACCACTAAGGTTAAAAAATAGACCGAGCGCGATACCTAATGCCATGCCTACCAAAACTTTCATTGTTAGGCTCATTTTGTTTTTATCCATTTTGTTCGCCTTTGATTTAATCTGTTTAGTGTTTATGTAACCAAGACAAAAGCAGCTTAGCACTTAAGTCGATTGGTATAGCTCAGTAGAAATTTTTAATATTTTGCTGGATTGAAAAAGAAACTGCCACCGTCGGCCACCTTTTTGACGCCATAATATTGCAGCACGAATGCCTGCAAGCAATAAAGCTCGGATCCGGTTAACGTTATCGGCTTGTTGTAAAAAGCCAGGATCACCTTGCACTTGAATGCGAGGGCTTAACTCACTGATGGTGCGGTGATAGATATCCGCTAAACGGGCGATCACTTGTGGGTTATTGATATCACCAAAATAGTCGACTTGCTGTGGTACCTGTTCAATTTCACGGGTGATGAGATCCATCATCGCAGGCCGTTTGGCTAATTGGCGCTCCAGATGCAATAAGGAAATAATATAGCGTAACTGGCCGACACTATTTTTATCTTTGGTTTTAGATAATTGTTTGTTGAGTAGCTCAAAGCCTGATTTTAACTGGCTGACATCTCCATAAACCGCTTCGGTTGTAGGCGCGTCCTGATCTAATAGACTTTTTAATAAGGTCTCAAACTCTACTTCATTGACTTGGCCAGTATCAGCGACTTGCTGCACCAGTTTAACGACTTGCATCAATGCGGCTAAGGCAATAATGCGATCCCGTTCTCTGGTATTAATATTTGCACTCATGGGTGGATTCCTGGCGCATCGGTGCTAGTAATAATACCGCCACCAAGACATACATCATCTTGATAAAATACCACTGATTGGCCGGGAGTCACGGCCCGTTGTTTATCTTCAAATTCAACGTGAATATTGCCGTCCTCATCTTGGCTAATGATGCAAGGTTGATCAGGCTGACGATAACGTGTTTTTGCCGCTGCTTTGCATGGCAACTCAGGCGCTTTGCCCGCTACCCAAGATAATTGCTCTGCTTTTAATTTGTGGCTATGTAACCAAGGGTGATCGCCTTGCACCACATAGAGAATTTTATTATCCATATCTTTGCCAGCGACAAACCAAGGTTCACCGGTGCTGTCTTTGCGACCGCCAATCCCTAATCCTTGTCGTTGACCTAGCGTGTAGTACATCAAGCCCGAATGATCACCAATCACTTCACCTTCTGGTGTTTGCATTTGTCCCGGTTGAGCAGGAATGTAACGGCCTAAGAACTCACGGAAGCGACGTTCTCCGATAAAACAAATACCGGTACTGTCTTTTTTATCATGGGTGATAAAACCGGCTTGTTCGGCAATACGTCGTACTTCAGGTTTAGGTAATTCGCCCAGAGGAAATAAGGTGCGAGAGAGTTGATCTTGGCCCAAGGTATATAAAAAGTAACTTTGATCTTTATTGTGATCCAAGCCTTTTAATAGATGGAAACTGCCATCACGCTTTTCAACTCGCGCATAGTGGCCAGTGGCAATCATATAACCACCAAGTTGCATGGCATGATCGAGAAAGGCTTTAAATTTGATTTCGCGGTTGCATAAAATATCAGGGTTAGGGGTGCGACCTGCACGATATTCATCTAAGAAATGTTTAAAGACAAAGTCCCAATATTCCATGGCAAAGTTGGCTTCATGGAAGGGGATACCTACGGTGTCGGCAACAGACTTAGCATCTTTGCGATCTTCTTCAATGGTGCATTCGCTTTCTTCGGCAAAGTCTACCCAGTTTTTCATGAATAGGCCTTCAACATCGTAACCTTGCGAGTTAAGCAATAAGGCTGCAACGGAAGAATCAACACCGCCGGATAATCCGACTACGACTTTATTTTGTTCTGACATAGTTAGTTGTGCAATATAGTTAAAGGGTAACGCTGACCATTTAGATAATCGTTAAAGCAATCCAGTACCAAAGGGCTACGAAAATCATTTTGTCGAGCTAATAATTCTTGTTGTGAAAGCCAAAGGGCTTGATGGATATCCTCATCTAAAGCTTGGTTTTCATCATGTTGATTTACTTCACCAGTGAAACAGTAACGCATATAAGTCTCGTCGCTTGCTGTATGCTGCCAACGATAGATACCCACTAGGTCAGTTGGAACAAAAGACCATGCTGTTTCTTCTTGTGTTTCTCTAATAACGGCTTCAATCAGACTTTCTCCTGATTCGAGGTGACCTGCTGGTTGATTTAATGTCATTTGTCCGTCGATGTCTTCTTCGACCATCAGAAAGCGATTGTTCTTTTCGATTACTGCGGCGACGGTGGTGCGTGGAGTCCAAATCATCGGCAGATTTTATCATGTCGGGCATGGGGACTTCTTGAAAATCTCCACAGGCCAAATTTTCTAGTGTCCAATCACCGATGGCATAACGTATCAAACGCAGAGTGGGGCAGCCAACAGCCGCTGTCATCCGGCGGACTTGCCGGTTTTTTCCTTCAGTGATTTTTAACTCTAACCATTGCGTGGGGATTGCCTTACGTTCTCGGATCGGTGGATTACGCGGCCAGACATCAGGTTCTGTGATTAAGCGAGCTTTGGCTGGTCGGGTCAGACCATCTTTTAATTTGACGCCATCTTGTAAGGTTAATAAGGCCTGTTCATTGGGAATGTTTTCAACTTGCACCCAATAGGTTTTTTCCAATTTATGCCGTGGATCACTAATTTGATGTTGCAAAGGCCCCGAGTCTGTTAACAAAACTAAACCTTCACTATCGCGATCTAAACGACCAGCAGGATAAACACCTTGGATATCAACAAAGTCTTTTAATGTCTGCCGACCGGCTTCATCAGTGAATTGCGTTAAAACATCAAAGGGTTTGTTAAACAGGATGAGTTGAGTCATGTTAGGTAACAGGCTTGGAAAATGATATTATGTCCGGATTTTATGTCCCGGAGTTAGAATGGCTTACGAAAATATCAGTGTACCGGATAATGGCTCAGCCATTGTCGTTAATACCGATTTTTCTTTGGAAGTACCCAATTCCCCTATTATTCCTTTTATAGAAGGTGATGGAATTGGCAGTGATATTACGCCTGCGATGATTGATATTGTCGATGCGGCAGTTTCAAAATCATACGGCGGTGAGCGAAAAATTTCCTGGATGGAAGTGTATGCCGGTGAGAAAGCAACACAAGTGTATGGTGTTGATACCTATTTGCCAGAAGAAACATTTCAAGTATTAAAAGACTATTCAGTTTCGATTAAAGGCCCGTTGATGACACCAGTGGGTGGAGGCATGCGTTCGTTGAATGTAGCGCTACGTCAGAACTTAGATCTCTATGTTTGTCAGCGGCCAGTGCGTTACTACCCAGGTACACCCAGCCCAGTAAAAGCACCTGAAAAGATTGATATGGTGATTTTTCGTGAAAATTCCGAAGATATTTATGCCGGCATAGAGTGGGCAGCTGAAAGTGATGAAGTTAAAAAACTGATTTCATTTTTGCAAGATGAGATGGGGGTTACAAAAATTCGTTTCCCTGACACATCAGGCATTGGTATAAAACCTGTGTCTAGAGAAGGCACGGAACGCCTAGTTCGTAAAGCCATTCAATATGCCATTGATAATGACCGTGATTCAGTGACCTTGGTACATAAAGGTAATATCATGAAATTTACCGAAGGTGCATTCAAGCAATGGGGTTACGATTTAGCTGAGAATGAGTTTGGAGCAACCTCGCTTGAAGGCGGCGAGTGGAAAACATTCTCTAATCCAAACTCTGGCAAAACGATCACAATTAAAGATTGTATTGCAGATGCGTTCTTACAAGAAATATTGTTACATCCTACAAATTATGATGTAGTAGCGACCTTAAATTTGAACGGTGACTATGTCTCTGATGCCTTAGCGGCACAAGTCGGCGGAATAGGTATTTCACCGGGTGCTAACTTGTCAGATTCAATTGCGATGTTTGAAGCAACACATGGCACGGCACCGGCATTAGCAGGAAAGAATATGGCAAACCCATCATCATTGGTTTTGTCAGCAGAAATGATGTTGCGTCACCTTGGTTGGGTGGAAGCGGCAGACTTAGTGGTTGCGGGCGTATCGGGCGCAATCGACAAGTCACAGGTAACCTGTGATTTGGCAGAAATGGTAGGCGTTGAGCCTTTGAGTTGTAGTGATTATGCTGCAGCTGTTATCAAAAATATGTGAGGAAAGAAAATGAAAGTTGCAGAAAATAAAGTTGTTTTAATCGATTACAAACTAACAGACAATGAAGGCGCTGTTATTGATACTTCAGAAGGCGCAGGCCCATTAGCGTATATACACGGTGCTGGCAATATTATTGAAGGTCTAGAAGAAGCTTTATTGGGTAAAGAAGCGGGCGATGATGTTCAAGCAAGTATTGAACCTGCTAAAGCTTATGGCGAACGTAATGAAGATATGCAGCAAGAAGTGCCTAAAGAATTATTTGGTGGCGTAGATAACATCGAAATCGGCATGCAATTTCAATCTGATACAGAGCAAGGCCCAGTGATGGTAACGGTCATTGAAATCAATGAAGAAATGGTAGTAGTTGATGGTAACCACCCATTAGCTGGCACACATTTGAATTTTGATGTGACTATTCGTGAAGTGCGTGAAGCAAGTGAAGAAGAACTACAGCACGGTCATGTACATGGTGAAGGTGGTCACGACCACTAAATCAGTTTGATACCCTTACGTATAAACTGCGTAACAATCAAAGATTTAAGGCGGGCGTAAAGCCCGTCTTTTTGTTTTAATTTGTTGAAAATAATGTAATGCTTAGTCTAGAACAACTTAACAGCCAATTTGCTATCAATCACGAACTTAGTTTTAAGCAGAGTGATGGAGATCACATCATGATCGACATTGATAACCAATATGCCACAGCAAGAATATCTCCCTATGGAGGACAAGTACTGTCTTACCAGCCCAAGGGGCAAACAGAGGATGTTCTTTTCCTGAGTGATAAAGCGGTTTATCAACAAGGCAAAGCTATTAGAGGCGGCATTCCAATCTGCTGGCCATGGTTTGGTGACGATGCTTCTGGTTATGGTCGACCTGCCCATGGTTTTGCCCGAAATATTCCATGGGATGTTCTGGCAACTACACATAACTCTGATGGCAGTACGTCTGTAAAATTAGGCCTGACAAGCACCGAGGAAAGCTTGGCAATTTGGCCTAACCAATTTGAACTTATTCTAGATGTCACTGTTGGCGAACAATTAACCCTGGCGTTAACCACCAAGAATACTGACAGTAAAGAGCTTACTATTACGCAGGCGCTACATACCTATTTGAAAATAGGCGATATTGAACAAGTTTCAGTAGTCGGTTTGGATGAGGTTAACTATCTCGATAAACTTTCTGGCTATGATGAGAAAGTACAGTCCGGTGCGATCAGATTCGACAAAGAAACCGATCGTGTTTATCAGAATGTGCCAAATACAACGGTGCTAATAGATGAAGTTTTAAAGCGTACTATCACGATAAACTCTCAAGCAAGTAATTCAACCGTTATCTGGAATCCATGGCAAGAAACCTGTGCCGCATTTTCAGACTTAAACGCTGATAGCTATCAACATTTTCTGTGTATAGAAACTGCCAATGTATTTGATGATGAAGTCACCATTACGGCGGGTGAATCGCATATACTCACTGCAATATTTGATGTGGAAAATAACTAATGGCCAGAGCAAGTGCACGTCATATTCTGGTGAAAACCAAAGAAGAAGCTGAAAAACTCAAACAGCAGCTTGCTGGCGGCGCTGATTTTACAAAACTCGCAAAAAAACACTCTATATGCAGCACTGCAAAAAGAGGTGGGGATTTAGGTGAGTTTGGTCCTGGCAAGATGGTAAAAGCGGTTGATAATATTGTCTTTAAGAAACCTGTATTGGAAGTTCACGGACCGGTTAAAACTAAGTTTGGCTTTCATTTGATAGAAACAATTTATCGAACTTAACTTTCATTATCAGAAGCTCTAATGGCACTGTGTTACTATCCAGCTCACTATAGTTTAAGGATGATGAGGCTTAGCCCATAAAGGAAAAGATGTATGAGTTTGAACCGAATTGCATTAGCTATCTCAATAATTTGTATTCTATTAGGTACAACAGTCTCTATTTTAGGGATATGGGGATATATCGGTGATACAGGCTTAGTGTGGCGTTCATTATCAACGCTAGGAGTAGTTTTATTAGGTGTAGTTCTTGTAGTCGCAATTAATAATATGACGATCTCAACGAAAGGTACTTGAACAGATACCGTCATCATTGAAGAGTCTAGAATTTAACGAATTAATTTGGCAGATAGTGGCTGCAATACCCTTGGGTAAGGTGCTCACTTATGGGCAAGTAGCAAAGCTATGTGGGTTTCCTAATCATGCTCGTTACGTCGGAACAACCTTAAAATGTTTACCAAAAGGTACAACTTTACCCTGGCATCGAGTGGTTAATGCGAAAGGTGAAATTTCATTTCCGCGGGGCAGTGAGGGCTATCACCGGCAACTATCGTTATTAGAGAAAGAAGGCATTGCAATCAAAAACGATAAGTTATCTTTGGCTATTTATGGCTCGTATAGCCCATCTTAATTAACTATTTAGAATAAGAGTTATGGTCGCTGCGCTATGCATTCTTTGCGCCAGCAAGCTTTATCTATAGGTAGAGAACCTAAGGCGACGATCGACATACAATCCGACTAGGAAAAAATAGGGCCGGAGTGTATCACCACTCCAGCCCTATTTTTTATAGAGATATTTGCTTGAGACTTATTTTGTTGTACGTCTGAATCCAAATAAACCGACGATAGCTGAGCCAAACAGCCATATTGCAGCAGGGACTGGCACTGCACTTACAGTCACACCTGCGAAAGCGTAGTCATTATTTGAATCATCCTTTAATAGCCCGCCTAGAGCAGCAGTAAATTCAAGTATTTGGCCTGTCATAGGACCCAAGAGTTCTAAACGAGCATAACCACCTTGGCCACTTGTTTCTGTTGCAGACATGTAGCTAAGAAGGCTTCCATCTAATGTAATAGTTGCTTGTTCAGTCCCAATTCCGTCATACAAATCAAGAAAATGAAACGCAGTAAATGAAACTATACTATCGAATGTAAGTGTAAGTGTTTGGTTGGGCGATATTTCATCATTATCAATACCAGCACCATCTTTATCGCATGCCAAAATTCCACAACCAGTGCTTAGACTGCCGTCGTAGTTTTCATTAAAGTTAACGGTTCCATCCGTAGATGTAAGTGTAAAACCAACACCATCAATTGTGCCTCTATAGCCATCAGTGACCGAAGAGAGTGAACCGATAAGGCTGTTATCAGTAAAATCTAATACTGCAGCAATTGAGCTATGGTAAGAGACCAGTAGTGCAAGTCCACTGATTAGTTTAAAAAAGCCTTTAATCATAATTAAATCTTCCTATTTTTGATGCTATCTGCGCAGCAACTACAGACAATATATTTAAGCATTATCCATCCAATGTGTCAGCAATGACGCTAACCTATTGACAATGTTGGATAAAGTGTAAACTTGCTAGTGAGTGCCACGATAGTGTATTACTGGTGCTTTGTCTAGGAGTGATTGAGGTTTGTTATACCTGAAAAGACTAGGTTGATGGCCATGATTTTATTAATTCATCCCGGTTTATTTTCAACCATTGGATCGCAATGATAGGAATGGCGGACAGGATTTTCCCATCCAACAGTAATTGATAAACCTCATCAAACTTCATCGCTTGAACTGATATATCTTCATCTTCATGCTCAAGGCCATGAACACCACCGACATGGGTAGTATCAACTTTGCCACAATACAAGGTTAATAGTTCTGAGGTGCCGCCTGGTGACGTAAAGAAGTCATTGATTTTGATCAGTTCTTGAATTTCACAACCCGCTTCTTCAATAGATTCACGATAAGCAACTTCTTCAGTAGTTTCACCTTCTTCAATTGCACCTGCGACGACTTCTAATAACCATGCTTGTTCAGGATCGGGCAATTGCAATGCACCGATACGAAACTGTTCGATAATAACGACTTCATCACGATTAGGATCATAGAGTAAAACGGCGACACAATTACCACGGTGAAACAATTCACGGGTAATGGTATTGCTCCAGCCACCTTTGTATAAGGTATGTTTGACGGTGAATTCTTTTAGTTTGAAAAAACCGTCATAGGCCGTTTTTTCTTTAATAATTTCAAATTTTTTAGTCATATTAGTGAATAACTTGGCCGTAGCTACTTGGTTTTGACTGTACTGGGATAAAGACATCATCAGTGGGTATGCCTTTTAGTCGTCGGAGTAGGGCAGTGAATACTGAGCCGCCTTTTTCTGTATGTTCTAATTTAACGGGCAGATAATTCAGTTGAGGTGCACACCACAAGGTAGTTTGGCGTTTGTTTTCCCCCTCACGATAGCGAATGAGCTTTATCGCTTCAATTTTACCTAAAGGCGTAGTAACTATTTCTTTATCAACAATGCGGATGTCGTAACTTTTAAGTTTTCCACCATCAGCAATGCGATAGTTAAAGGCCGTTTTTTCATCGGCAAGATCCGACATTAAGGCGAGCTGATAGACCAATTTGTCTAAGGTACCGTGTTCTAATTTAAGTTGCCAAGGCTGTTTTTTGTCATCAATATAAAGTTGGTTTGTCGGCCAATCAAACTGAAGGCTCATGTATTTGTCTTTTTTCCCACCCGTACGTTCATACAAATAATGTTGGGGACGAATTTGGCTGCCTAGAAATTGCCAAGTGCTGGTTTCTTCAACCAGATCGGGTTTAAAGAAGGAAAAGATTCCCTTGGCTTTGGTGGCAGACTTAAATTGACGACTGCCGTCAGCATTGGTGGTTAAACGACGTTTTAACTCGCCTGCTTGCAGGCCGTTTAGTTTGACTAAGTAATTAGCTGAAAAGTCAGGTATCTCTTGTGCCAATATGCCAAACGGCAATAACAACAAAAAGAGTGTGCTGACTAATCCTTTCATATCATGCGGTCTGCGTGAGTTTCTCGGTGACGAGTTTATTAATCGCATCTGGGTAGAGTTGGTGTTCTTGCTCCAATACTCTTGCCGCTAAGGTTGATGCATCATCATCTTGTAGAACTGGCACCCGGGCTTGTAAAATCACTGGCCCGTTATCAAGTTCGGGAGTGACTAGATGCACACTAGCACCATGTTCTTTTTCACCCGCATCTATCGCACGCTGGTGTGTGTTGAGGCCTTTAAATTTTGGCAATAACGACGGATGAATATTAATCAGTTTTCCAGCGTAATGATTAACAAATTCAGGGGTTAAAATTCGCATAAACCCAGCTAACACGACGATGTCAGGCGAAAACTGATCGATCTCCTTGGCCAATGTTTGGTCAAACTGTTCACGTGAGTCAAAGTTTTTGTGGTCAACAACAAGACTTTGAATGCCTTGTTTCTGAGCAAACTCAATCCCTGCCGCACCAGGTCGATTACTAATAACCGCCGCAACATTCACGTCTAATGAACCAGCATTGATGGCATTGACGATAGACTTCATATTACTGCCGCGACCTGAAATCAGGATGACAACATTGGTTTTGTTAGCTGCCATTAGCCACTAATTACCACATCAGGTGTTTTTTGTTCTGATGTTTCGATGTGACCAATTTGATAAGCCGTTTCACCCAGTTCAGCCAGCAAACTTAATGTTCGCTCGGCATCTTTAGCTGCGACACAGATCACCATGCCAATACCGTTATTGAAAGTACGGTACATTTCTTCATCAATAACATTGCCTTGCTCTTGTAGCCAGTCAAAGATGGCTGGACGTTGCCAGCTTTTTGCATCAATCACGGCTGAAACATTGTCCGGCAATACACGTGGAATATTTTCTAATAAACCGCCACCTGTTATGTGGGATAGGGCGTGTATATTAATTTTTTCATGCAATTGCAATAAAGATTTAACATAAATACGTGTTGGCGCTAAAAGGTGTTCACCTAATGTGCTATCTGCAAACGCTGTGCTTAATTCATCTTGACTACGTTCAAGAATTTTACGAATTAAAGAGTAGCCATTTGAATGAGGACCTGAAGAAGCTAAACCAATTAATACGTCGCCAGCTTGAACTTGGCTACCATCAATTGCATTGTCTTTTTCTACCACACCGACGCAGAAACCAGCCAAATCGTAATCACCGTCTTCATACATGCTTGGCATTTCAGCCGTTTCGCCACCAACTAATGCAGCACCGGCTTGAATGCAGCCTTCGGCAATACCGGAAACAACAGATTCTGCTACATCAATATCTAATTTACTTGTTGCGTAGTAGTCCAAGAAAAATAGCGGTTCAGCACCTAGTACGATAATGTCATTGACACACATCGCAACTAAATCAATACCGATAGTATTGTGTATGCCTGATTCGATGGCGAGACGTAATTTAGTACCGACACCATCGGTGCCAGAAACCAATACTGGTTGTTTATAACGGTCGACTGGCAACTCAAACATGCTGCCAAAGCCACCTAAACCAGCCATTACTCCTGGGCGTCGTGTTTTCTTAGCGAGAGGTTTAATTCGATCTACGAGGGCGTTACCTGCCTCGATATCAACACCGGCATCGCGGTAGCTTAATGAAGATGTGGTAGAGTTATCCACGCTTTTTGTCATCGTAAATTCCTGAAATAAATAAGGCTGTAACCAGTCAAAAACAGCGTGTTAGAATACCACAATGCATAGATTATTTATTGTCCTAATTTCCTTGTTAGCAACCGAAAGCTTCGCCGCTGAGGTTACTAATTTATATCAATCTCCTGTTCCTGTGGTTTCCCAAAGTGAACAAGAACGGCAACAACTGGCACCCCAAGTCTTACGACAAGTAATACTTAAGGTCGTCGGTGACCGTTCAGCCATCGACGTGACTGATTTAAGCCCTGTTCTAGGTCAGGCAAATAAATTAGTACAACAGTTCCAATATGAACGCATAAATGAAATTGATGAAGATTTAACGCAACCTGATCGCTTGGCATTATTGCTTAAATTTAACGAACCCAGTCTTAATAAATCATTAACTAATTTGGGGTTGCCCATTTGGAGCAAGACTAGACCCGATGTTTTAGTCTGGATTGCGCTCGATGATGGTCAAAATCGTACAGTAATAGGCTCAGAAAGTAGCGAATATAATATTCCGGTTTTGCTCGAGCAAGCTGCAGAACTACGTGGTTTGCCGATATTTCTGCCAGTGATGGATTTGCAAGATCATGCTCAAGTTAAATTTGCTGATGTATGGGGTGATTTTTCAGACAGTATTGAGCTTGCGTCACAACGTTATGCACCACAGGTAATATTGATTGCCCGCGTTTCTATGGAAGGTAGTTTCAATAGCCAAATTCATTGGCATGCTTTGATTAATGGTCAATCGGAAAATTGGCAGTCTCGTGGTGAGTTACCAACAGCGTTATCAGCGGGTATTGAAGAATTAACTGATCGCTTAGCCCGCCGGTTTACCCAAGTTGTCAGTAGTAATCAGTATGAACAACAATTAGCATTACAAGTCACCAATGTTAGCGACTATGCTGATTTTTCACGGTTAATGCAGTATTTATCAAAACTACAATATGTCTCGGATGTGCAATTATCGAGCTTAGAGACAGACAAAGTTGACGTCACACTTTCGCTGAAAGGTGAGCAGAGCGTCTTTAACCAGACATTGTCTATTGGCCGAGTATTGATGGAAGATACGAGTTATAACTCTTCAAGTGTTTTGCGTTATCGGTTGTTGCCTTGACTCGGAAAGACATACCGAACCTCATATCGATATTAAGAATTGCACTCATCATCCCCGTCATATGGGCGATGTTGACGGAACAATTCATGCTCGCCTTAGTGATATTTGCCATAGCAGGCATATCCGATGCGTTGGATGGTTTTTTAGCTAAACATAATCATTGGGAATCACGCTTGGGTTCGATACTTGATCCTATTGCCGACAAACTATTGTTGGTAGCGAGTTTTACTACATTGGCCTGGTTGGGTTTATTACCTATGTGGTTATTATGGTTGGTTATCGGTCGTGATTTAATGATTGTATTGGGTGGCGTAGCCTATCATTATGTCGTAGGTCAATTTGAGTTACTGCCGTTGTGGAGCAGTAAGATAAACACCGTAATGCAAATATTGTTGGTATTGTTGGTGATGTTACAACAGTTATGGATTACTGAGTTTCAACAATTAGTCATTATCGGAAAGTGGCTGGTTGTAGCGAGTGTCGTTAATAGTGGCACTGAATATGTTTTGGTATGGGGACTACGTGCATGGCAGCAGATGAAAAAGTCGTAATGAGCGATATCAATAAACTGTTAATTGTGATTGGAGCAGTCATTGTTGGCTGGTTGTTTTATCAATTAGCACCGGTATTAATGCCCTTTTTTATATCAGCTTTATTAGCGTATTTAGCCGATCCATTGGTAGACAAATTAGAAAGCTGGAAGCTGTCGCGTACACTGTCAGTAACCATCGTTTTTGCTGTCTTAGTTGTGTTTTTCCTCATACTGTTATTAGTATTACTACCGATGTTAAGTTCGCAAATCGGTGCCTTATTAAAACGCCTGCCAGACTACCTCACAGTATTGCATTCAGCGGTACAACCTTGGTTGCTTTCGCTGGGTTTACCTACTGACTTGTTTGATATTAGTACTATTAAACAAGCATTAACCAGTTATTGGTCTGAAATGGGCCAAGTTGCCGGCGGTATATTCAGTTATATGACACGTTCTGGTGCCATCATTTTACAATGGCTGGTCAATCTGGTGCTCGTTCCTGTGCTCACCTTTTATTTATTACGTGATTGGGATTTATTGGTTGCTCGCTTTAGAGAGTTATTACCCAGACGTCATTCCGCCAAATTTATTAGCTTGTCGTTAGAATGTGATGAAATGCTAGCCGCTTTTATGCGCGGTCAATTGATGGTGATGATGGCCTTAGCCTCTATTTATACGATTGGTCTGGCGATGATTGGTTTGGAGTTGGCTTTGTTATTAGGCGTGATTGCAGGGATATTGAGTTTTGTCCCTTATCTAGGCCTAGTGGTTGGCATTGGCTTAGCGGGGCTTGCGGCCTTTTTCCAATTCCATGAATGGATGCCAGTAGTAATGGTGGTATTGGTCTTTGGTGTCGCTCAAGCGATAGAAGGTATGCTGTTAACGCCACGATTTGTTGGTGAGCGTATCGGTCTGCATCCTGTTGCTGTAATATTTGCCGTATTAGCCGGTGGGCAATTATTTGGTTTCACCGGTGTATTATTAGCGTTACCCGTAGCCGCGGTGATCATGGTATTACTTCGCCATGCACATCAACGTTATTTAGATAGTCCTTTATATTCTTAGGTTTTAGTTCGAATGTCTGCACCCGCCACGCAATTGACCTTGCGTTTAACCCATCAGGAAATTTATCGCCTCGATAATTATTATTTCAGCCAGCCTGAAATTAATCAGGCGTTGACTGAGTTTTGTGATTTACAAAGCATGGATTTTGTTTATCTATGGGGCGAAGCCGCTGTAGGTAAATCTCACTTATTGATTGCCTGTGCAGAAAAAGTACAGCTCTCAGGTTTTAATGTGATTTACCTGTCGCTTGCTGAGTTAATGGCCACAGCAGAACCAGAAATTTTACAATCCATCGATCAATTAGATCTATTGTGTCTTGATGATATTGACGTGGTTGTTGGAAAAAAAGAGTGGGAAGAAGCGTTATTTCATTGTTTTAATCGGGTGAAAGTATCAGGTGGGAAGATATTAATCGCCGCTGATAAGAGCCCGGCCAATATTGAATTTAGTTTGCCCGATCTGTGTTCACGTTTAGCTACAGCGCTAGTCTATCAATTACCTTCAATGAGTGATGAAGATAAACAACAAGCCTTAATCATTCAGGCTCAATCGCGAGGATTGATCTTGTCTGAAGATGTAGCACAGCACTTATTACGTCACTATGGTCGTGAGATGATCGAGTTAATGGCGGTATTACACAAGCTCGACAACGCCTCATTGGCTGAGAAACGACGATTGACCATACCGTTTGTAAGCCAAGTGCTGGCAAATGGCTAAGGCAGAGCTCAGCGTAATCTTGCCAAATATGGCAGGTTTAGTTCAGCAAGAAATCAATAAAACAGTCTTTCCGCCAACCGTACAAAAAATCTTTAACAAGGCCGCATTTACGACGAATGAGACCAGCCTAGAACGAAGCTTAATTAATCATTTCACTGCAATGCCACAGACAACTTCTGACCTGCCGCTGGCTAGTTTACGTAGTGAACAACAAAACGTTTTATGTGCCGATCCCTGCTACCTACATGCCGATCGTGATCGCCTATTATTATTTTCAGATTCACTCGATATTACTGAAGAGGAAGCGGATGAGTTAATTAGCACTATCCAACCGCTATTAACTGAGTTCGGCGCTAACTTAGAAAAATACAATTCAGACCAGTGGTTTATTAGCTTAGCAGCCATGCCGGAATTAGATTTCACCGCCTTAGCCGAGGTTTCGGGCAAAGCCGTACATAACTCTTTACCCAGCGGTGACGAACAAACACGTTTGGCATGGTTGCGGTTGTGGAATGAGATCCAAATGTTATTGTTTGACTTGCCGTTAAACGAGCAACGACAACAACAGGGCAAGTTGCCGATCAACAGCCTTTGGTTCTGGGGTAAGGGTGAGTTGAACGTTCAGCCACATGCTTGGCAGAGTACCGTTGGCGGCAATGTTTTATTGCAGCAACTCGCCAACCAAGCAAATATTGAACACAAATCGACGCTTGAACAAGCTGACCTGATTTACACATCAGGCAAACACCTTATTGTGTTTAAACCTTTAGAACTTGAAGGTGATTGGCAGCAACAACTCACCGTCATTGATCACGTTTTAGCTACTGTTTGGCAACAACTTAAATGGCACAAACTTGCCAAAGTGAGTTTAGAAATTCCTAATTATGGATGTTATCAATTGACACCTTTTAACTGTTGGAAACCTTGGTAATGAAAATAACACAACGAGATAACAGTGGCTGGCAAACACTGCCAGAGTCATGGCCTGAGTGCCTGCGTAAAGTCTTAGCCGCACGAGGCATAAAATCAGAACAAGACCTCACCTATCCCTTAGCCGAATTACCCAAACCTGATTTGTTATTAGGCATGGATAAAGCGGTTGTCTTATTGCATCAAGCTTTACAAGAAAACTGGCGGGTTATGATTGTGGCAGATTTTGATACCGATGGTGCCACCAGTTGTGCAGTAGCGATCAGAGGTTTAACTGCGATGGGCCTTAAATATATCGACTATATTGTGCCTAATCGCTTTGTGCATGGCTATGGTTTAACGCCTGAACTGCTAGCGGATATCCCACAAGATAATCAGCCCGATTTATTGATTACAGTAGATAATGGCATTGCCAGTGTAGCCGGGGTTGAACAGGCGCATAAACGTGGCATTAAAGTCTTAGTTACCGATCATCATTTGCCAGGTGAAACCTTACCTGCTGCAGAGGCCATTATTAATCCCAACCAAGCTGGTGATACCTTCCCTAGCAAAAATATGGCTGGCGTTGGCGTATGTTTCTATTTATTGCTTGGTTTACGTCAATATTTGAGACAACAAGGCTGGTTCGAACAACAAAATATTGCTGAACCTAAATTAACCAACTTGCTCGATCTGATTGCCTTGGGCACTGTCGCTGATGTGGTGCCATTGGATCGTCTTAATCGCACCTTGGTTAATCTTGGCTTAACGCGAATGCGTAAATCCTTAGCCTGTGCAGGTATTAACGCCTTGATTCAAGTGGCCGGCAAACAAACTGAAAATCTAGCCACCACCGATCTAGGTTTCTCTGTTGCTCCAAGGCTTAATGCTGCCGGCCGAATGGAAGACATGGGCTTGGGTATTAATACCTTGCTCACTGATGATTATGATGAAGCCTTAACCGCCGCTCAGTTATTAGATAGTATTAACCTAGAACGTCGTGCGGTTGAAAAAGACATGCAAGATCAAGCCGTACAAATGTTAGAGAAGATGTCGTTTGATGCTGACGAGCAACCCTTAGCCTATTGCCTTTATGACGAAAACTGGCATCAAGGTGTAGTAGGGTTATTAGCCTCACGGATAAAAGAACGTCAACACCGCCCTGTTATTGCCTTTGCGCCCGGCGATGAGGGTGAAGTCAAAGGTTCAGCACGGTCCATTCCCGGGATCCATATTCGTGATGTCCTGGCCTTGGTTGCAGCACAACATCCTGCGTTATTATCAAAATTTGGTGGTCATGCTATGGCGGCTGGTTTAACGATTAAACAACAGGATTTAGCTGAATTTGAGCAATACTTCTTGAGTGTCTTGCAATCACAAGTTGAACCCGACGTGTTAGAGCAAAGCTTACACTCCGATGGTGAAATAGAGCACGAGAATATTTCACTGGTCATGGCTGAATTATTGCCTAATGCTGCACCATGGGGACAAGGTTTCCCCGAGCCACAATTCCATGGTCGGTTTATAGTCGATAATATTCGAACGGTAGGGCAAGAGGGTGATCATCTCAGGCTAACGTTAAGCCTAAATAATAATCGAAATATTGTGGCGATGGCCTTCAGGCAGCAACAACCCGATTGGTTAAAACAAGGCGGCGAAGCCTTGCTACATTATCGTCTGTCGGTGAATGAATTTCGTAACCAACGTTCGGTGCAGATGTTGGTTGAGAATGTATTGCCGGTTGTTGATTAAAGCAAACAATGTGTGGGATAGTACGGCAATCAAAAAAGGACGATAAAGCATGGATTCTTGCTTGTTTAATAAATCAATCGAGTCTGACCCCATTGATTCCAATTTTTTTTAGCCCACTACTTCGATGGCATTGCACTTGATAAAACCTACTAAGCTAAAGTAACTGGTTAAAATTTAATCCCTCCGTCACCTTTTATCCGTCACCTTTTATTAATTGCGAGCTAAAATGCATAACAAAAGTAGGCAGGCGACAAATATTGCGTCGCTTCGTTTGTGTAAGGGCTTTGACCATTTTTCACAAACTCCACAACACAATATTTGCGCTTGCTACTAGCGTTATGTGTAAAAAAGGAATCTGATGGAACGAGAACAAAAAGAAAGATATGTGCGTTGGCAAAACTATCGAATCACGCAATTATCATTTTCAATAAACTTGTTCCTTGGTTTTGCCATAGCTTCTTTGACATATGTAATAAACATTAAACTCGGTGCAAATCCAAAAAACCCAGAGCTATTAATGTTTATAATTAAATGGTGGTCTTGGAGTGCGGGATTTGGTTGTCTCGCCACAATAAGCAGGCTCCTAGACTTCCGTTATACCGCAAAGAAAATAAAGTTTGGTGGTGCATTTAATGCCTTCATGGCAAAGTGGCTGGGGCCTGTTACATGGGGAGCATTTTGGGGGCAGTTAATAACTTACGCAGGTGGTGCATATTGCTTTGTTTCAGGCATCATAAACACATAACAAATCATTTAAAAACGCAGGGCAAAAAAACTGCCCTTCTCGGACGCCGAAAAGCGGCGCGGCTTAGCGAGACGTTAGGAGTAAATAGAGAATGGAATCAATCTTTCGGCCATTAGTATTATTCAGCATAATTCTCACAATTGTTTTTTGGTTGACTCCATATTTTGACTACGTATGGCTTAGTGATGTAGAGATCGAGCTTCTTGACCAAGGCGGTCTTGGTGCTGTATTCGAGTCAAGTGATCTAGATTATTGGGGTACGCTCTTTACTTGGGTTCTATTGTCGTTTGGTTTGTACTTTTATGTCAGGCTTGCTAAACCAGCCTTTGTCGCGTTTTATATACTAAATTTTGTATTAACACCCTTCTATGGTATTCAGGTATTAACGGGTTATGAAATGTTAATGTCTTCACTACTGGGTTTAATTGACGGCATTATTTTAGCAATGCTATTTTTTACATCTGTCGGAGCTAGGTTTGCCAAAAACTCCATACAAGACGCTCAAAACTGACGCGCGAAAAGCGCGCACGTCTTACCTTAGTCGTTAGGAAAAATATTATGGAAGTCTCTTAATGAAGAAAGAAAGAAGGTAACGGAGGGATAAATTTAACCACTTCGCCACCTTGATTCTATTATTTAAGAGACTGTTTGGTATCGAATCGCCAATGTATTGTAGATATGCTCTGATGTATTGGTGATCGGCGCGCTGATGTCAGCCAAGATTTGAAATAACACTTCGTTATCTTCTAGACCATCCCAGATTTTGATGTAGCTGCCATCTTTATAGCCGTTGTGCTGCCTGAATCGGTTGAGTGTGTTTTTGCCGATATATTGCAAATATAGGTCATCAAAGCTTAGGCCGGTAACCGATAACATTTTGTAAAATACATCAGTATCAAAGTTTTTATCACTGGCGAGATGGCCAACAAACAAATCAATCAGTTCTCTTAAATCATCGCTGTAGTCTTGTTGATGGTCATTGGGTGTTAATAGATCAGTTAGGCTTTCTAATGAGTCTGATTTTTCTAGATAATGACTCAACATAAAGTGCCAGATATCGACCAGTTCCAATTGTACTTGTGCCATGTCTGGTGTTTGTTTTTTCCACCATTTAAAACCAAAGTGTTCTAGCATTTCGATGCTTTCAACCATCGCCGCGCGATACCACGGGTAGCCTTGTTGTTTCCAATCTTCTGTGACTACACGGTTGATTTCGTCTTGCAGAACTAGCATTTCTTTGATTTTCGATTTCATTCAATAAAGCCTTCATGTGCGTAATAGTAAATTACGAAATACCTTAGTCAAAAATCAAAGACTAGGCAACTTGAATATTTAATAATCGAAGACAGTATCAAAATAGAACGAAGATATTTAACAGTGTGTTTTAGTATAAAATGCCTAGGCAAAAACACACTGAGATTTTGTTTCACCTGTTATGAACTTATTATCACCCCCTCAATTTAAAGCACAGTAAATTGGTACAAGCACTCTTCACTCGCATAGAAAGCTCGATGCCTGATTTTAGGGCACGTCCACAACAAGTGGAAATGAGCCAATTTATTTCTGACACTATGAAGCGACCTCCGCAGCAACGTATGGCGGTGGTTGAAGCGCCAACGGGTGTAGGCAAGACATTGGCCTATTTAGCGGGCTCTATTCATATAGCGTTAGCCAATAAGAAGATGTTGGTGATTAGTACGGCAACGGTGAACCTGCAGCAACAACTGATGCAAAAAGATTTACCTCAGTTTGCCAAAACGTTGGATGAACCATTGAAGTTTGTGCAAGCCAAGGGGCGTCGCCGATATCTCTGCCCGAGTAAGTTAATGTCTGTGGTTGATAGTGTTGATCAACAAGAGCTGTCATTTGATGTTGATAGCAAGTATCTTCAGCAAAAACGTCGTCAACAGGCTAAAACCATATTAGAGCAATGGGATACGCAAGTTTGGGATGGTGATCGTGATAGTCGTAAAGATACGATTGTCCCCGATCTTTGGCATCAAATATCTACCGATTCGGAAGGTTGTGCCGGCAAGAGTTGTTCGCAGTTTATGCGATGTCCGTATTACATGGTGAAACGGGAAATGGCGACGGCCAATGTGGTGGTAGCCAATCATGATTTAGTATTAAGTGATGCTGACTTGGGTGGTGGTTTAGTATTGCCGAACCCTGAAGAAGTGTTGTTTGTCTTTGATGAAGCCCATAATTTGCCACAAAAAGCGCTCGATCATGCCGCTAAGGCGCTAAACTTTGTACAGATTTATCAAACCACGGAAATTGCCGACAGTGTATTGAAGAAGATTCCCAAAGCCTTGGCTCATCGCCAACATGACTTTGGTTATATGTTGATGGAATTACGACGTGACTTGCCTGCAGTAGTGACTATATTGCAGCAGATGGAAACTTTGTTGCAAAGTGATGACTTAGTTAATGATGTCATTGCCGGTAAGGTGAGCGAGCCACGGATCTTTTGGCAAAGTGGCTTAGTACAGGCATTGTTAATTCCGTGTCAGAGCTTATATCAACGGGCCAATGTGATTTATAAACACTATGCGGTATTTGGAAAATGGATTAAAGATGCGATAGAAACACAGCAAATTCCCAATAAAGTGGCCGAGGTATTATTGCCACAAGTGGGCACGGTACAGAATATATTTGGGTATATGATTGATTTTATGGGTTTATTTTTAGATGAAGACAAGCCTGACCATCCACCTAATGTTCGCTGGTTATCGTATGAAACCTTTGCTAAACAAGATACCTTGGTGATCAATGCGGGGCCTATGACCGCTGCCTATTTCTTGGAGAAGAGTTTATGGAATCGCGCTTATGGGGTGGTCATGACCTCGGCGACCTTACGTGGTATGGGTTTATTTCACCGATTTAGACTCGACTCAGGTTTATATCGTTTTGATGAAAGCCATTTCTTGGCGGTGAAATCACCGTTTGATTATGCCAAGCAGGCCAGTTTGTTTTTGCCTGAGATGAAAGCATTACCTAATGAAAACTTTGCCTTGTGGCAACAGGAAGTAGGCCAGCAGTTAATCAAGATAATTAATAAAGACGAAGCCACCTTAGTGTTGTTTACCTCGAAACAGGTGATGGATACGGTTTATCAAAACCTGCCACAAGACTTAGCAAGTTTGGTGTTATTGCAAGGTAATACATTATCACCGAAAAACATGATCGTTGAACATACACAGCGGATAGCAGCCGGTAAGGGCAGCATTATCTTTGGTATGGATCGTTTTGCTGAAGGCGTCGATTTACCGGGTGATCTATGTAGTCACGTGATTGTGACTAAATTACCCTTTCCTGTGTTTACCAGACCAATTGAGCAGGCGAAACAAGAGTGGATCTTACGCTCTGGAGGGCAACCTTTTATTGCTTTATCATTACCTGCAGTGAGTATTCGTTTGATTCAAGCATGTGGTCGATTATTGCGTAAAGAGACAGACTCGGGGCGTATTTCGATTTTAGATCGACGGTTATTAACCAAAGGGTATGGCAAACAGTTATTAGAGCATTTGCCCGACTACCGTATTGTTAGCTAGCAACAAAAAAGCCTTATCATTGCTGATAAGGCTTCTAGGTAGAATTTGTGATTAAACGAAATTCTTATTTGGATTATTCGCTGCGGCTAGTTACATCTAACAGGTGATAACCAAATTGTGTTTTAACGGGACCTTGAACAGTGTTCAGCGGAGCAGAGAAAACAACTTTATCAAATTCTGGCACCATCATACCTGGGCCAAATTCACCCAAGTCACCACCTGAGCTACCTGATGGACAAGAAGAATGCTCTTTTGCTACATCAGCAAAATCAGCACCTTCTTCGATTTCTTTTTTCAATTCAAGACAGATTTCTTCACTGTCCACCAAAATATGACGTGCTGTTGCAGTTGCCATGTGTAATTCCTAAGTTAGATTAAATTGATGGCCGTATTATACAAGCTAAACTAGAACGTTGGTTAATAAATGAACAAGTTAACACTTATCGATGTCGGCTTTATTCAGTAATATTTAACGTTTGGTCAGCAAAGTTGATAGTATCGCCAGCGACAATTTTTTTACGTTTTTGTAATTCAGTTTCGCCATTTACTTTAACTTGGCCATCGGCGATAAACATTTTCGCTTCTGCACCACTTGAGGCAATTCCTTCAAACTTAAGGATCTTGAATAGTTCCGTTGGTGATTTTTCTAGCTTTACGGTAGTGATATTTTCGCTCATGATCTCTATCTTGGATGAATTAAAGACATAGTTTACTTGGAAATGACTTTGATATTTGAGTTTCATGTCAATCTAATAAGCTTACATCACTCATTATATTAATTTAAACTATTAAACTATAGATAAGGCACAAGGAGGCTAGAGCTAGATGGCAGCAGAAAAAAATAAACGCTTAGATGAAATCGTTGCTCAAGCAAGGAAATATCAGGATGAGCGTGAACAAGGGTATCGAGAACGAGCATTAAAAATGTACCCGTGGATATGTGGTCGCTGTTCACGTGAATTTACACGTTTAAACTTAAAAGAGTTAACAGTGCATCATCGTGATCATGATCACGATAATAATCCCGCTGATGGCAGTAATTGGGAGTTATTGTGTATCTATTGCCATGATAATGAGCATTCTCGTTATATTGAGCAAGTGCGTTACGGCAGTAATAACAACTCTACATCAGGCGGTGGCGACACGCATAATCCGTTTTCGGTATTGGGTGATCTGCTCAAGAAATAATTATCCACCCTTAAAACCGTGGCGATGACGTCCAACGGAAGTTTTGGAGAAAAACATGAAAAGCTTGGTCAATAGTATTCAGTATTTAGTTGTTTTAGTACTCATTTATCCGATTTATTACGTTTGGCAAACGGACAAAGTGACAGACTTCTGTGAACTAATCGATGCTGGCATGACTAAACAACGCATGATTCAACTGGGTGAACAGGCAAGTATTAAGATGATCGGTCCTGACGATATTAGTTTAGAAGGCGGAAAATGGGTAGCCACTGTTGAGCCTGGCGCATTTATCTCGAGTGATATCTGTGTCATCAAAGGTGCAGGCAATAAAGTTGCTACAGCACGCTTATTTGAAACTGAGGCACCTTAATAAACCAAAGAGCTAGGCCCAATAGTAATGTCCAACAACATAGCAAACGCTTGTATCGAAAATAATTTGTGATGTGTTCCACATAGTCACAAAGTAATCTCTAGTTCATTCAATTAATAACTAATTTTGTGAACTTTGTCGCTAAGTTTGTTGATTTCATTACTTATACTTCGACCCAAAGGAGGCAGTAGTCTCAGGAGGTCAAGTAATGAAGCAACTGGTGAACAGTCTCCAGTATGTAGTCGTTTTAATTGTTATCTATCCCGTTTATTACATTTGGGAAACAGATAAAGTAACTCATTTCTGTGAACAAGTAGAAACAGGCATGTCGAAAGAACGTTTTGTCCAGCTTAGTCGCCAGGCTAGTGTTCGTATGATCGGGCCACAAGATGAAAGTTTAGTTGGCGGTAAGTGGCAGGCCCTCATCGCGCCGGGGATGTTTATTTCTGCTGACGAGTGCGTCGTGAGGGGCGCAGGGCAAACTGTTGCGACGGCTCGCTTATTTGAACGGTAAGACACCCTGATAAAAATCAGGATGTCTTAGCTCAATATTAGCCACCGGTAACATAGTTAATTAGAACACCTGCTGCTACAGCCGAGCCGATAACACCGGCCACATTGGGTCCCATGGCATGCATCAACAAGAAGTTATGTGGATCCGATTCTAAGCCGAGTTTATTCGAAACTCGTGCTGCCATTGGCACTGCAGATACACCAGCAGAACCAATAAGTGGATTGATTTGAGCCTTACCCATCTTATTCATGATTTTGGCCATGATGACACCAGAAGCGGTACCAATGCTGAACGCAACCATTCCTAATATTAAAATACCTAAGGTGGTTAAGTCTAAGAACTCCTCAGCACGGAGTTTAGAACCTACTGCCAAACCTAAGAAAATCGTCACCGTATTGATCAATGAGTTTTGCGTGGTATTGCTTAAACGATCAACCACGGCACATTCTTTCATTAAGTTACCAAAACAGAACATACCGAGTAATGGGGCAGCATCGGGTAGTAAGAAGGCGACTAAGAGCAACAATAATAATGGGAAGACAATTTTTTCACGATGTGAAACATGGCGTTGTTGAACCATTTTTATTTTTCGTTCTGCTTCCGTCGTTAACGCACGCATGATCGGCGGTTGGATTAACGGTACCAACGCCATATATGAATAGGAAGCGACAGCAATTGCACCCAATAAATCTGGTGCTAACTTACTGGCAACATAAATGGAGGTGGGGCCATCCGCACCACCAATAATACCGATGGCAGCAGCATCAGCTAAGCTGAAGTCAAAAATGCCGAAAGTTGATAACAGTACCGCACCTAATAATGTGGCAAAGATCCCAAATTGTGCCGCAGCCCCTAAGAATAACGTTCTCGGGTTAGAGAGTAGGGGGCCAAAGTCGGTCATGGCGCCGACACCCATAAAGATAATGAGGGGAAACGCACCACTTTCGATACCAACGGTATAGAAGAGATATAAAATCCCACCGGGTTCAGCTAATCCTGCACCGGGAATATTAGCTAATACAGCACCGAAACCAATCGGCACCAGTAATAACGGTTCAAAGTTCTTTTTGATAGCCAAATAAAGCAATAACATGCCGATAGCAATCATAAAGGCTTGGCCGGGTGCAATTTGGTAAATACCCGTGTTGTGCCACAAATTTAATAATTGTTCCATATTGTTACCCTATGCGATTGAGACGAGCTGGTCGCCAACGTTTACAGCATCGCCGGGGTTAACCGAAATGGATGCAACTACACCAGACTTAGAGGCAACGATTTGGGTTTCCATCTTCATTGCTTCCAAGATAATTAAAACATCACCTTCTTCAACGTGTTGACCAAGGATGACTTCGACTTTCCAAATGGTGCCCGCAAGTGGGGCGGGGATCGGTTCGCCGGTAGCTAGGGGTACGGACAATTGTGCTGCAGGAGCTGGACTCGGTGATACATTGCCGATGTCTCCGCCTTCATTTATTTGCACGACATAACTTTGGCCGTTCACAGCAATGGTATACACTTCTTCATCGCTAGTTGTTGCGGCTTGTGTTGCGGCCTGAGCTGCCTCAATAGTGGGTACAGGTTCAAAGGCTTCAGGATTATTTCTATTGGCTAAGAACTTCAGGCCAACTTGAGGGAAAAGCGCGTATGTCAAAACATCATCAATTTCTCGCTCGCCTTGCTCTAGTTCAATACCATCTTGAATGGCTAGCCCTTGCAGCTCCGCTGTTAATTTATCCATTTCAGAGTCAATTAAGTCTGCAGGTCTACAGGTAATGGCTTCGGCACCGTCAAGCACTTGTTGTTGTAATTCCGCATTGAACGGAGCGGGAGCTGAGCCGTATTCGCCTTTGAGTATGCCTGCTGTTTCAGTGGTGATTGACTTATAGCGTTCACCGGTTAATACGTTTAAAACTGCTTGAGTACCAACGATTTGTGAAGTTGGGGTAACCAAAGGAATATAACCAAGATCTTCACGAACACGTGGAATCTCTGTTAATACTTCATCAAGACGATCACCTGCTCCTTGTTCACGCAATTGACTTTCCATATTGGTCAACATGCCGCCAGGTACTTGCGCCACTAAGATACGTGAATCTACCCCACGTAGTGCGCCTTCCCATGGAGCATACTTTTTTCTAACTTCTCGGAAATAGGCTGCGATTTCTTCTAGCAAACCTATATTAAGACCAGTATCACGCTCGGTACCTTCGAAGATTGAAACGACGGATTCGGTTGCAGAGTGACCGTAGGTCATCGACATAGACGAGATGGCAGTGTCGACATTATCAATACCTGCTTCCACACATTTAAGTATCGTTGCAGTTGATAATCCTGTCGTTGCATGTGAATGCAGTTGTATTGGAATATCAATGGCTTGCTTAAGGTTACTCACGAGTTCGAAAGCCGTGTAAGGCTTAAGCAAACCAGCCATATCTTTAATACATAATGAGTGTGCACCCATGTCTTCGATTTGTTTCGCTAAGTCTATCCACATCGAAAGCTTATGCACGGGGCTGACTGTGTAGGAGATAGTTCCCTGTGCATGGCGATCATTTTCTTGCACTGCTTTAATGGCAACTTCTAAGTTACGAGGATCATTCATTGCATCAAATACGCGGAAGACATCGACGCCATTGACAGCGGCACGCTCAACAAACTTTTTAACTACATCATCAGCATAGTGACGGTAACCAAGTAGGTTTTGGCCACGTAATAACATTTGCTGGGGAGTATTTGGCATCGCTGCTTTTAAAGTGCGAATACGGTGCCATGGATCTTCACCTAAATAACGGATACAAGAATCAAAGGTAGCACCGCCCCATGTTTCGATAGACCAATAGCCTACTTGGTCAAGTTTTTCAGCAATCGGCAACATGTCATCAAGACGCAGTCGAGTTGCAAATAAGGATTGGTGGGCATCACGAAGAACAACGTCGGTGATCCCAAGAGCTTGCTTAGCTTCGGTCATATTAATGGCCTTAAAAGATATGAACTAATAATTTAAATTTATTTTTTATTTCGAGAGCGATACTTATGTACGGCTGCCGATAACACCGTAATCAACGATTTATCTTGAGTGTGCGTGTTATGAGCATGTTTGTGGGGACTGAGCACAGCAGTTGGCGCAGGAATACCTTCTTCTGGTAAAACACCCACACTTTTTTCATAGCGAATGATTATCCACGACATAAGTGATGTTGCGATGACTAAAAGAGTCAAAAATACGAAGACAAACCCAACGCCAAATAACATTAAGGTGAAGCCTTCATTTAATAAGTCAGATGATTCCATTTACTGGATCCTCAACACTAAAGTTATTAAATCAATAACTTAAAATAAAATGACCGCATATTGTATCACTGATGAGTACCTAGGCATGTTTTCCTTTGTTTATTGATGCAAAATTATTGGCATAATAAGCAGCTTATATCGAACATTATAGGCTTGAACATGACACCTGATGCGTCAGACTTTTGGTTTTTGCCTTTGGGCGGAACGGGAGAAATAGGCATGAACCTCAATCTATATGGCCATGATGGCCGCTGGTTGATGGTCGATTGCGGAGTGACATTTGAGCAAAATACGGATGTTGATGGTGAGGAAATAACGGCTGGCAGGGCACATGTTCAAATGGCAGATCCACAGTTCATTGTGGATAGAAAAGATCAGTTAGACGGGTTGATCATTACCCATGCTCATGAAGATCATATAGGTGCCGTACCATACTTATGGTCCAAGTTTCGTTGTCCTATCTATACCACGGCATTCACTGCTGAAATATTACGTAGAAAATTAGTAGAAGCTAATCTACAAGATAAAGTACCGGTGACGATAGTAGACGTGAATCAACATATTAATATCGGTGTGTTTGGCGTTGATTGGCTGGCCTTGACTCATTCAATACCGGAACCACATGCCTTGTTGATTTCAACACCCATGGGTAAGGTGTTTCATACTGCCGATTGGAAGTTAGATCCACAACCTGTTTTAGGCCAAGCTTATAAACAACAAGACTATCAGGCATTAGCGCAGCAAGGTGTCGATGTAATGGTATGTGATTCGACCAATGCCAATGTTGCAGGTTGGTCAGGTTCAGAAGCGAGCCTGTATAAGGGATTAAAGCAGCATATAGAAAACGCGAAGGGTCGGGTAGTGGTGACCTGCTTCGGCAGTAATATTGCGCGATTACACACGATCGCAAAAATTGCAGAAGAAACGCAGCGTCACCTAGGATTATTGGGGCGCTCTTTAGTTAATAATATGTCGGCGGCCAAGGCAGTTGGTGTATGGCCAACGGTAGAGACCTTTGTTGACCCTAGTCATCTAGGTTACTTACCTGCACACACAGTGTTATTGATTGCCACTGGTAGTCAAGGTGAACCACGTACTGCATTAAATAGATTAAGTACAAATAGCTTTCGTGATATGCAGCTTGAGCCTGGTGATACGGTGATTTTCAGCTCAAAAATGATACCGGGTAATGAGATTGCGATAGAGAGCATGATTGAGCGGTTAAAAGCGATGAAAGTAGATGTGATCACGGCGGATGAAAGTGTGCTTCCGATTCATGCATCTGGTCATCCTGCTCAAGAAGAGCTCAAAGCCATGTATGACTGGGTTAAACCAGACTGTGCCATTCCTGTTCATGGCGAAATACAGCATTTGACGGCAAACGCAAAAATAGCGCGTTCAGCAGGCGTGCCGGAACAATTATTAGGCAAGAATGGTGATCTGTTTTTTATCGCGCCGGTGAAGGGCATACGACGTGGTGCGGTTAAAACTGGGCGCTTGGGAATTAAGGATAAAAAGCTAATTAAGTTGTAAGCTTAACTTCAAAATATAGCACAAATCAGTAAGTTAAACTTTGTGTTACGCTCAAGTTATGAATCTTGTTTCACGCCAATATATTCGGCATCCAGTAGCTATTCCAATTCATGTTGCGGCTGAACAGGTGCACGAAGATGAGCACCATCAAGTCAAAGACATTAGTGCGGGTGGTTTATGCTTTGTTTGTGCCAATCATTTCCAAATGGGTGATAAGGTTCAAATTACTATTTCGATTTGTCACCCAGAGTTTAATGCCGAAGGCATAGTTCGGTGGTGCAAAAAGAATGGCAATAATCATTTAATTGGGGTTGTGTTTGTAGAATGCGAGGAGACGGCTTACTCTTTGCGCATGGTTGAACAGATCTGCCATATTGAAAATTATAGGCAAGAGATGATTAAGCAAACAGGTGAAGAAATGAGTTCTGAAAAAGCAGCAATGGAATGGATCCAAAAATTTGCCAGTGAGTTTCCTAATTCGTTAAATTAAGCTTTTGCTTCAAATGAAGGTCCTCTTCGATCATTTGCTAAACGGCGCTCCATAACTGCTTTGCTTTCGCCTCTCATTCTTCTTCGATTTCGTTGTTTTCTTCTTTCACGTTCATTCATCTCATGCCTAGGTGCATCAGGGATCGCGCGTGCCTCTAGGACCTGACTAGTCGGGGTGTTGGTGTAAACCATATTGTTGCTATGAATCCTAGGTAGATCGATCATTTTTTCATCCTTTATGTTCTCCGAAATAGGTATCGGACTGTTTTTAAAGAACTTTAATAAAAAACAATTGAAAACAAAATCAGGATTGTGAAATAAATAATCTGTCTGTTGTGAAAAAGGATGGTTCTAACCGTGTTGCTGAGTAATTTAATACTTTGAATAATATCTGTCTAGAAAAAGGAATGTGAGGAACAAAATACAGAAGTACTGCATTTTGTTCCTCAGTATAGATTTTAGTTAAGACACCAGAGCAAGTGCTTGGCTAACATCAGCAATGATGTCATCAATATTTTCAATACCAACGGATATTCTGACCAGATCGGCACTGACTCCAGCACTGGCTAATTCATCATCATTTAATTGTCGGTGTGTCGTTGAAGCAGGGTGGCAGGCGAGGGATTTAGCATCACCGATATTAACCAGACGTAAAATCATTTCTAAGGCATCAATGAATTGTTCTCCAGATTTGATGCCTCCTTTAATACCAAAACTCAAAATGCCAGAGGCTTTACCGCCAGTTATTTTTTGGCAAGCTTGTTGGTAAGGACTGTCAGCTAAAGCGGCATAGTTGACCCAATCTACTTTGTCATGATTATTCAGGTACTCAGCCAGCTTTTCAGCATTTTCACAATGTCGCTCCATACGTAGGCCTAAGGTTTCTAAACCTTGCAGAATTTGAAACGCATTAAATGGGGAGATGGCTGCGCCGGTATTTCTAAGTGGTGCTACGCGACAGCGACCAATATAGGCTGCCGGCCCTAATGCTTCAGTATAAACAACACCATGATAAGAAGGATCGGGTTCGTTCAACATTTTGAAACGTTCTTTATTGGCAACCCAATCAAATGTACCTGAGTCGATAATTATGCCGCCAATTGATGTGCCGTGACCACCGATATATTTAGTTAAAGAGTGCACAATAATATCCGCACCCAATTCAATCGGTCTGCACAAATATGGGGTGGCTACTGTGTTATCGACAATCAAGGGCACCCCATGTTTGTGAGCAATTTTGGCTAATTGTTCGATATCAACGATGTTACCAGCGGGGTTACCAATAGATTCACAAAAAATAGCACGTGTATTTTCATCAATGGCCTTATCAAAGCTATCAAAATCATCAGCAGACAGCATACGAACATCTATGCCTTGTTTTGGTAATGAGTGGGCAAATAGATTGTATGTGCCGCCATATAATTGGCTGGTACTGACAATATTAGTGCCTACTTCACAGATGCATTGGATTGCGTAAGTAATGGCTGCCATACCGGAAGCTACGGCCAATGATGCGATGCCCCCTTCCATGGCGGCTAAGCGTTGTTCTAATACATCCGTGGTGGGGTTCATTATTCGAGTGTAAATGTTGCCCTGAACTTTTAGATCAAAGAGATCAGCACCATGTTGAGTATCATCAAAGGTATATGAGGTGGTTTGATAGATAGGCACAGCTGCCGCTTTGGTCGTGGCTTCGGATTCGTACCCATGATGTAACGCAAGAGATTCAAGCTTCATAATTGCAGGAGTTCCTTATTTAACATGACATATAAGACGAGTAAAACCATAACGTATCAAGGCTCATCTCACAAGAGTGCTGCTTAGGAGGCGTTTTTTACATAGTGACTTAATATTTTATCAAGATGGTTAGCAAATGATTTTCTATCATGTTGATTTAAGGCCGGCGGACCGCCTGTATCAATACCACTAGAACGTAAGGTATCCATAAAGTCTCTCATGGTCAGCCGCGCTTTTATATTATCTGTTGAATATAATTCGCCACGAGGACTGAGTGCTACTCCACCTTTTTCAATAACCTCAGCTGCAAGCGGTATATCACTGGTTATCACGAGGTCTCCGTCATCAACTCTTTTTACAATTTCATCATCGGCCACATCAAAGCCAGATGTGACTTGAACAAATGAAATGTATTGTGAAGGGGGTATCCGTAAACCATGATTGGCGATAAGCGTAACGTGAATTTCTGTGCGTTCTGCGGCTCTAAATAATATCTCTTTGATGACCACAGGACAGGCATCTGCATCGACCCATATTTTCATTAAATTTAGTGTTACCCCTGTTTATCGATTAATAAATTACTCAGGCCGTCGGTATTTCTAGCCAAAATGTGGAACCATGACCTTTTCTGCTTTTCAGATCAAGTCTACCATTCATTAGTTTCATAAATCGCTTACTGATAACAAGCCCTAGGCCAGTGCCTTCAACTTCTGAGCCATGACCCAGTCGGTTAAAGGGTTTAAATAAATTTTCTTGTTCAGCTTCGCTTATCCCATCACCAGTATCTTTAACTCCAAGACGAACGAAACCATTATCTAGAGGTTTACATAAAATATGAATGGAACCATTTTTTTTATTATATTTAATGGCATTGGATAGCAAGTTGATTAACACTTGATGTAGACGAAGTGGATCAACTTTGACTTGGAGGGACTCTGGAATATAGAAATCTTGTATTTCAATATGATATTTATCAGCTAGCGGCATGAGTCGACTGACAGATGTTTCAACAATATTATTTAAAAACTCATCTTTGATGTTGATATCAACGATACCTGCTTCAATTTTTGAAATATTGGTAATGTCATTGATCAGCTCAAGCAAGTGTTTGCTGGCTTGTGTGATTTCATCCATGTTTTCCTTTTGGTCATCGGATAAATTGTTAGCAGAATCATTCATAATAAGCGACGAAAATCCTATGATGGCATTCATGGGTGTACGTAATTCATGATTCATATGGGCAATGAATTCAGATTTAGCAATATCAGCCGCTTCTGCTCTTTGCTTTTGTCGTAATGATTCTACATAGAATTGATTGCCTTTAATTAAGTGACGAACTCGGGCAAGTAATTCTTCTTCTAAGATTGGTTTGATGACATAGTCACTGATGCCCAAATAAAATAGCTCAATTCTTCGAGCTACATCATCAAATGCAGTGATGGCTAAGATCGGTACATCACCCTTTTCACCGCCCAACCGACGAATTCGGTTGGTGAGAGCCATTCCCGTCATATTACCTTTAAGAATGATATCGGTGACCACGAGATCATAATCATTATGTATATAACTATGCCAAGCTTCTTCAGCCGACACATACGCATCTACGGTTAGGCCTTTATCAGTAAATAATTTGGTCACCATCTGTTGCTGAGACAAGGTATCCTCGACGTATAAAACATGGCCGGACATAGGCTGCTGTTGAAGGGTAAAACGTTGGATGAAATTGATCAGCTGAACTACATTTTGCTTACTAAATACCTCAGTGACACCATTTGCTAATGCACGTTGATAAACATCAATAGATTCGTCAGAGGTCAGCAGAAATATGGGTGTGTATTTGTGGTTGTTTAACGTACGAATGGTCTTTGTTAATGAAATACCATCACCATCTTCGATGTGCATAGAAAGGCAAATACAGTCGAACTGTTCTGTTATCAGTGTTTCTAATCCCTGTGCTGCTGTATCAAAAAAGACCGGTGTCATATCTATATTTAGGAATATACTGGTTAACATCTCATGGAATAAGGTCGAGTTATCAACAACGAGAACTGTCATTGTGGTTTTTGCATCAGTAAAACTCTTCGACCGTGGACTTTGGTGTGGATGTACAGATGAGTCAGCTTTTTGCATTATCATTATATTTTTGTCCTAAAAATGAAATCGGAACTTTCTAGGGAGTCGCAGAGTGGAACCAGGCAGATTGAACGAATAAAAACGTAGTGAAATTTTATCGAGAAGATGAGTGGACAGGAGAGATCTTATTGATTTATTAGTCATGCGAACCCATTCACATGGCGTGGAAAGAAGTATGCGATGAAATAAATGACCTTGGTAACAGCATGCCATATATCTTTTCCTAAATATGTTGGCTTCCGTACTATCTTCTAAGTGAAGGATATACCTGAAGAATTCGGTTTTCAATCGAAGATAAATTTTAATCAAATGTTTAGGCTTTAATTGAGGCTAATTTCGCATCTAAATCTAACCCCGTATCGTAAAGTCGAGTAGAGTCTTTTTGAGCCTTATGAAGTAATGATATTAAGTCGCTTTCTTGAGCTTCACTCAAGCCCAGCCTGAGAAATGCATCTTCAATATCTTCAAGTAAGTCTGTGAGGATCTGTTCGTTTTTATCGCTATTGTCTGCATGTTCGGTTTTAATTTCGTCGATTATTTGTTCAGCGCGAACCATCAAAGCATCAAGTGCATGTTTACGTTCTTCTAGTTGAAGCTCATTTTCTAAGGCGATGGTTCTAGCTTCAATCGCTTCCCCCATGACGCCCATATTGTCTTTAATTCGGCCATACTTTTCTTCATCTTCTACAGGCATATTGTTGACGATAATCGAAAGATTGTCGTAATTCATTGCAGTACGTCTACCAAAATCTATAAATCGACCTTTGCCATGCAATAACTCAAACACCGTTTCCTCACGCTCACTAAGTGTGCCAGTATGGGAAAAATATAAGAGTGCTGTACGCGTAATTATTCGTATGCTTATAGATAAATCATAGGCCTCGTATAAATCTAAGGTTATTTGAGCGAGATCATCGTATGATTTTGCTGAATAACTGTCTCGGACAAACTGAAGAATTTGACCGACTTCACTTGCTGAGGTCATGGCAGTCATTGCCATATTCATCGCCTCAGTTGAGCTTTCTTGTAATGACGCTTTGGACTGAAGACTGGCTAAAACCAATTCAACTTTTATTTTAAGTTCATCTTCGTGAAAAGGCTTAGTGATGTAGTCTTCAGCACCTACCTTATAACCTGCAATGCGTTCATCTTCATTAGCTAAAGCAGAAATAAAAATGACAGGAATGTCAGAGGTTTCGATGTTATCTTTAAGTTGTTCGCAGGTTAATAAGCCGTTGAGAATAGGCATATTAACGTCAAGAAGGATGAGATCAGGCTGATATTCGATGGCTTTATCTATACAAACTTGGCCATTTTCAGCAGTGAGCAAGGTGTAATCTTCACCAAGAAGTTCTTCTAAGATCTCTAAGTTGAACGGCTCATCATCAACCAATAACAGTGTTGGTCTATTATCTGTCACGGAGTTACCTCCTTACATTGAGAACACTATCTACGTCAAAAGTATGGGGCAAAATTAAAATAATGTCTATGGTAGTACATAGCTTGTATGTACAACGGCACCTGACCTATACTCATTGTTGCAACAAGTCAGGTTTATTTATATTTCGATATAAAGGTGATACATGACTATGGTGAAGACAAACCCCATTGCCCCGTTTTCTTTCACGCTGCTTTATTTTTTGTGTTGTTTGTCATGACAGATAAAAATAACATAGATCACATCACAGATATTACGCCTGAAACAGTGGCGAAGTTACTGGCCGATCTTGAATCATTGGAATCATTTAATACAGATGTTACTCAAGCAGGGCATGAACTGATTGCTGCACAAACCCGCTTACACGCATTATTACATAACGCTTCCGATGGTGTTATTACACTGAATCCAGATGGCACGGCTCAGAGTTTCAACCTTGCAGCACAACAGATATTTGGCTATAGCGAGGGTGAAATCATCACGTCAAAAATCTCACATTTGGTACCTTGTCCAGATTGGGCTAATGACAATGTTACTGACTACCTTCGCAGCTTTATATCTGATCGTGACTCTGATGACATTCCCTTGGTAGGAGTGCACAAAGATGGCCATGAAATTTTATTGCACGTGTCATTATCAGAAGTGGTTAATGAAGAAGTTGAATTGTTTGGCGATGACTTTTTCGATATTGATGATGCTGTTGCTGATAATGCGTTTGATGAGCCCATAGTTTGTTTTTTTCATGATGTCACCAGCAATAAACGTATTGAGAAGGAATTAGAAAGCCATAAGTCTGCTTTCGACAGAATGGCAGGCATCATCGTGAGAAATGCCGATTTCAGTTTATATTCAGTCAATGGGAAAATGGCTGAGTTTATGAATATGACTGTTGAAGAGCTAATGGCGGATCCGGAACTATTAAGCCCTTTTTCTCATCCCGAAACACATTTTTCGGACGCGATGAAAACAACCTTAATAAAAGATGAGTTTTGGCAGGGAGAGGTGTGCTTTCATACAAAATTAGGTGAACTGAAGTGGTTCAGCCAATCGATCACAACATTGAAAGATGACGATGCGATTAGTCAGTATCACCTTATCTTATTTGATATAACAGAGCGAAAACATAAGGAGCAGGAGACCAATGCTCGGCAATCTGCACTCGATTTAACTACTAGCGTATCGGTCACTGATGCGGATGGAAAAATAACCTATGTAAACGACAAGTTTTGTGCGTTGACCCAGTATAGCCGTGAGGAGTTACTGGGGCAGGACCATCGGGTTTTGAATTCAGGTCATCATTCCGAGATGTTCTGGAAAGACATGTATGGTGTTGCCTCTACGGGTAAGCCATGGCGTAATAAGGTATGTAATAAAGCCAAAGATGGATCAATTTATTGGTTAGATACAACAGTCATCGGTTTTCATAATGAGCAAGGTGACTTAGAGCGTTACGTGGCGATAAGAACTGACATAACTACACAGAAAATATTAGAGCAGAACTTACAATATGTCGTGGATGAACAAACTAAGGAATTAAGAGCGGCGGCAGAGGTGGCTCATCAAGCTCGTGAAGAAGCTGAAGCGGCCAATCATGCGAAATCTGATTTTCTAGCGAATATGTCTCATGAATTACGAACACCAATGCATTCAATATTAAGTTTTTCTGATTTTGGCCTAAAACAAATTACCAAAACACCGCTTGAAGAAAAGGGCATTGAAAAAATTGAACGTTTCTTTAGCAATATTAACGAGAGCGGTAAGCGATTATTAGGCTTATTAAATGATTTACTTGATCTGGCTAAATTAGAAGCCGGAAAAATGACCTATAACTTTAAAAAGCAAGATTTACGAGTTACTACGGAAAAGATTTTGACGGAGTTCTCTACCAAATTAATTGAGAAGAATGTAGACGTTAAATTTTTATCACCTAAAAATACATTGGCACACTATGACCATGACAAAATTAGCCAAGTTATTGCCAATCTAATCTCCAATGCAATTAAATTCACAGAGCAAGGTTCCGAAATAAGAATTGTTTTAGAAAATACCGACGTCATTCGAGATGCGGGTACGGGTGAAAAGGTGTCAGTGTTGAAGTTTAGTATCTTTGATCAAGGACTCGGCGTGCCAGAAGGTGAGTTAGAAGCGATTTTTGATCAATTTATACAAAGTTCGAAAACCAAAACAGGTGCGGGTGGTACAGGGTTAGGTTTGGCTATTTGTAAAGAAATAATAGAAGCCCATAAAGGCTATATTTGGGCAGAAAACAACCCTGAGGGAGGGGCTGAGGTGAGTTTTATTATCCATAAATCATAATAAAAATAATCGGCTTTATTTAGGTTAACCTGCGGCGTATATTGGGAGCAATATAGTCGAAGGGAGGTTGTTATGCGATTCTCCATCAGAAGAAGTTTATGTACGGCATTTTTCTTTTTTGCCAGTTTCAACATGAGTTATGGTCATTGTGATGAAGCAATGCATTATATCTACCCTCAATCACAGTCTTTAAGTGATGACCGTCGTAGTGACGTTATTTCTTTAATGCATGAGGCATTAAAGGCAACAGAAGCTAAATACGGTCCATTTGTACTTAAGCCAGCGGATGTAAATGTAAATTACAAAAGAGCAACTCAGATGCTCCGTCAAGAAGACAGGATTACGGTGGCATGGTTAGATACAACAAAACAATTAGAGAAAATATTATTGCCAGTATTGATACCTATTCAAAAAGGTATTGTTGGCTATCGAGTGTTGATAATTCGCTCAGAAGATGAAGCGAAGTTTTTTGATATCGATACCGTAGAGGAACTAAGGCAGTATCAAAATGGTTTGGTATCAGGTTGGGTCAATGAACCAATCATGAATGTTAATCAACTTCCGTATGTTAGATCTGTTAACTATGAAGATTTATTTAAAATGTTGGCTGCAGAACGGTTTGATTATTTTTCTCGAGGTATGGTGGAAGCATATACAGAATTAGAAGATAGGAGTGAAGTATTTCCGAATCTGATGGTGGAGAAACATATTCTTCTTCATTATGCTAAACCGATGTATTTATTTACCTCGAAAAACAGACCTGTGCTGAATAAACGCTTAAACGAAGGGTTAATGCTACTCATCGAAGATGGTTCATTTGAAAAAATATTTTGTCAGTTTCATGGTGACTCGATTAGACAGACAAACCTAAGTGAAAGAATACAAATTCAATTAAAGAGTAATTTATTATTGTCTTCCGCGCCAAAAGAGAAGAAGTTTTGGTTTGACCCAACAAAGAATACTTGCCAACAACGCTAATACATAAGTAATTTAGTCACTGATTTTGAATAATGTATCGCGATAGCGTCATCATATCTTTTTGCAGAAAATTGAGTCAGATGGAAGCTTACTTCAGTCTAGGAAACAACCGTTTTCAAACCGAAGGGAAATGTAATTAGATTTTCTTGGTGGGTGCTGAGGGGATCGAACCCCCGACCCTCGCCTTGTAAGGGCGATGCTCTCCCAGCTGAGCTAAGCACCCCAAGAAAGACGCGCATATTACAGAATGTTTTAACTAATGCCAACAGAAAACTTGTTTTTATTTAAAGTATAAAAAAGTCTGGCGGTAACCTTTAAGTAAAACAAGGAGAAGATAGTTTAGATTCTTTGATACTTTCGAAGTTGATCGAAGTACGTTAGTATCATTTCGACCGTATAAGTGTTCAAAGAGAGGGATGTTTTGAGAAGCTTTTGTATTGGCAACATCAAACGGAAATTATTTATAAGCTTGCTTTCACTCTCTGTGAGTGCCTGCATGACGGCTGGCCCGGACTTTGTTAAACCAGAAGTAGATGTCTCTCAGCAGTGGTTATCTGAACAACAAGATCTCTCAACGAGCCCGGCCGAATTCAAAGAGTGGTGGAAAGTATTTAATGACCCAGTCTTAAATGACTTAATAAATACGGCCTATCAACAAAATTTAGACTTGCAAGTTGCAGCAGTTAGAGTTCTCGAAGCAAGAGCACAGTTAGGTATTGCTGTCGGTAACCAATATCCTCAAACACAATCATTGGGTGGCAGTATTACGCACAATGAACTCAGTGAGAACTCGGCTAACTTTAACTCTTTGGCAGATCCTACCTTTGGAGCATATCAAGCAGGATTTGATGCGGCTTGGGAGCTGGATGTATGGGGAAAATTTAAGCGAGGAATAGAATCTGCTGATGCCAGCTTGCTTGCAACCTTAGCGAATTACGACGATATCTTAGTGAGCCTGACTGCAGAAGTAGCAGCCGCCTATGTGCAAATTCGTACCTTTGAAGAACGCATAATATTAGCTAAAAAAAATGAGGAAATTCAACAGCGCAGCCTTAATATTACCGAAGTACGCTTTAAAAATGGTGCAACAACGGAACTTGATGTAACACAAGCTAAAGCCTTATTGCACAATACCAAAGCCTTAATTTCATCGCTAGACGTGGGTCTACGGCAGTCTAAAAATGGCCTGAGTATTCTATTAGGTATCCCACCCAATGATTTAAAGGGTGCATTAGGTGAAGAAGGTGTTATTCCCACTGCACCAGCGGAAGTGGCAGTAGGGATGCCTGCTGAGATCCTGCGAAGAAGACCCGATGTGCGACGAGCAGAATTACAAGCGGCCTCACAGAGTGCTTTGATTGGTGTTGCTCAAGCGGAACTCTACCCAAGTTTTAGTCTGTTTGGCTCATTTGGATTAGCTTCAAGTAGTACGGGTTCAAGTGACTTTGGGGATCTAGTTCAAACTGACAGCTTCACATCAACAATTGGACCGAGTTTTAGCTGGCCTATCTTGAACTATGGCCGAATCAAAAATAATGTCAGAGTGCAAGATGCACGTTATCAACAAAGCATCATTAATTATAAAAACACGGTTCTATTAGCAGTTCGTGAAGTTGAAGATGCCATGGTATCGTTTTTAAAATCACGCGAACAAGCCAATTATTTACAGACGAGCGTAGACGCATCAAATCGTTCCGTTGAAATATCACTTATTCAATATCGGGACGGTGTTACTAACTACACACGAGTGCTCAACTCACAAGAATTTTTAGTTCAGCAACAAGATAGTTTGACCGCGATACGAGGTGATGTTGCCCGAAGCTTGATTGCTATGTACAAAGCATTAGGCGGCGGTTGGGAATTACGTGAAGGCCAGACCTTATTACCTACAAAAATAAAAAATGAAATGGTAAATCGTACAGACTGGGGAACATTGTTAGAGGCAGAAACAAACGAAGAATAATAGTAGTGGCCCAACAATTCCGAAATTATTAGAAAACAACCGAAGGAAAAAACAATGTTTGGAAAGTTATGCAAGCAATCCAAATTTCTATTTTCACTGATAGTCGTTGTTGTATTGGTATCAGCGTGTGAAAAAGAAGTAGCTGTTGAAAAAGAAGTTATTCGGCCCGTTAGAGCGATACAGTTGTCTGGTTCTGGCCAAATAAAAGAACGCAGTTTTCCTGGTAAGGCAAAGGCTATCAGAGAGGTCGAGCTTTCTTTTCGTGTCGCGGGGCCGTTAATTGCGTTACCCGTAAATGTTGGCGATAAAGTCTTAACGGGCGATGTGTTATCAAAAATTGATCCAAGAGACTTTGAAGTCGCATTGAATAATGCAAGAGGGCAATTGGGTAGAGCACAAGCAACTGTTGAACGGGCCCAATCAGAGTTCGATCGTGAGATGAGGATTTTACAGGAAGATGCGGGTGCAACCAGTCAGGTAGCGGTAGATAGGAAAAAAGCGGCACGAGATCAAGCTAGGGCCGATATAACGTCATTAAATGCATCGGTAGCAGCTGCAAGAGACCAACTGAAATATACAAAGCTGTCGGCACCATTTGATGGTGTCATCGTTAATAAATATGTCGAAAATTTTGAGTCGGTAAAAGCAGGTCAACAAATCATTCGTATGATTGATGATTCACAAGTAGAAATGATCGTCAATATTCCTGAGAGCCTAATTTCTTTAACCCCCAATGTTGCAATAGTTTATGTGCGCTTTGATTCTTTTCCTGAGTACACTTTAGAGGCAACGATAAAAGAAATATCATCGGAGGCATCTGAAACCACGAGAACCTATCCAGTTACTTTAGTCATGGAGCAACCTGATGATGTGAAGATATTACCTGGTATGGCAGGTAAAACAGTAGGAGTCGAAATTAAAGAAGGGATACAGCTTGTAGACCAAGGTATTAACGTACCAGTATCTGCGGTGTATACAGCTGAAAATGCCAGTGAATCATTTGTTTGGGTTGTAGATGAGTTAAATAAAACAGTTAGTTCAAGGACGGTTACATTAGGACGATTAACTGACCACGGCATTTTAGTAATAGAAGGTCTTGAAGTAGGGGAGTGGATCGCCACAGCAGGGGTGAATTACCTGCGGGAAGGTCAACAAGTAAGAATCTTACAGTCAGACAAGGAATAAACCATGAATCTGACTCGAGCTGCGATAAATAATCGAACAGTTACCTACTTCACAGCTTTTCTAGTTTTAATTGCTGGTGTGGCGGGCTTTTTTAGTCTAGGACAATTGGAGGACCCTGACTTTACGATTAAAACAGCGGTCATATCAACTCAATACTTGGGTGCTGACCCAACAGAAGTTGAACTTGAGGTCACTGATAAAATCGAACTTGCTCTGCAAGAAATGAAGCAAGTTAAAAACCTACGATCCATATCTAAAGCGGGTTTATCAATTATCTTTGTTGATATTGAATCTAGTTATACCTCAACAGAAATACCCCAAATATGGGATGAGTTAAGGCGCAAAATTCGTAATGTTGAATCAGCATTGCCACCTGGCGTGGATCGCCCGGTCATTTCAGATGATTTTGGTGATGTGTATGGTCATTTATTAGCGGTGACCGGTGATGGTTTTAGTTATGCAGAAATGGAGAGTTACGCCAAAGAGTTAAAAAAAGAACTCAGCCTAGTTGAAGGTGTGGCTCGGGTAGATATATGGGGAGCACAAAAGAAAGTTGCTTATCTAGATATTTCGCAAACACAGCTTAGTCAGTTAGGCATTACCGATTCAACTATTCAAGCGACCTTGCAACAACAAAACCTTGTAGTTGATGCGGGTAGGTTGGATATACAAAATAAACGCCTCCGTATTGCACCGACAGGGCAGTTCCAATCAGTACAAGATATTGCCGATTTGCCGATCAATCCATCGCTGACTGATTCACTGTCAGTGAATGACATTCAAGGCCATAGATCAGAAATAATTCGTATCAAAGATATTGGCACAGTGAGACTGGGCTACCAAGAGCCTGCCATTAAACAGATGCGGGTAAATGGTGAAGCGGGCATTACCTTAGCGGTGACCAATGTGCCCGGTGTCAATATTGTTGATATGGGCAAGGCGGTTGCAAATCGGTTACGTGAATTAAATGAGAACTTGCCTATCGGTATCGAGGTTCACCGCATCCATTGGCAAGCCGATGTGGTGGATGAGGCGATTAGCAATTTCCTAGTCAGTTTCTTGGAGGCGGTAGCCATCGTGCTGGTGGTATTAACGATCGGTATGGGCTGGCGATTATCCGTCATCATCGGCATCGCACTTGTGGGTACTATTTTAGGTAGTTTCTTACTGATGGCCGTGTTGGGAATTGATCTTCAGCGAATGTCATTAGGCGCATTGATTATTGCTTTAGGCATGATGGTCGATAACGCTATTGTAGTTGCAGATGGAATTGCTGTTCGCATGCAAAAAGGCATGGATAAAGTTGAAGCTGCGATTGAAGCTGCCACCTTACCTTCTATGCCCTTATTAGGCGCTACGGTTGTTGCCGTGATGGCTTTTTATCCTATCTATTCATCAACGGAAGATGCGGGTGAATACTGTGCAACGTTGTTTAGTGTAGTCGCTATATCATTAATGGTGAGTTGGGTTATATCCGTTACGCTCACACCTCTTCAATGTGTCGATATGTTAAAGATAGATAGTTCGGATACGCAAAATGCAGATCCTTATGCTGGTGGGTTTTATAGCGTTTTCCGAGGTTTATTAGAAAAAGCGATTCGACTACGTTGGTTAACCATGGCGGCGATGATCTTTTTATTAGTGGTTTCTGTGATTGGTTTTGGTCAAGTTAAGCAATTATTTTTCCCCGACTCATCAATGACTAAGTTAATGATTGATTATTGGGCACCTGAAGGCACACGCGTGCAAACGGTGTCTGATGAATTGAAGCTGTTAGAAGATAAACTGCTTAATGATGATCGGGTTGAGAGTGTATCGTCATTTATAGGAGCTGGCCCCCCACGTTTTTATTTGCCGGTTGAATCGGAACAGCCCAATAGCTCCTATGCACAAGTGATCGTAAACGTGAAAGATTACCGTGAAATCGATGGGATAATTGCTGAACTTAATCCTTGGCTGTCATCAACCTATCCTGATGTGCAGGCACCAATTAGAAAGTTTGGTGTGGGACCAAGTAATACCTGGAAGTTTGAAGTTCGAATCAGTGGTCCGAATAATGCTGATCCTGACGTGTTACGGACCTTGGCAAAGAATGTCATTAGTATTCTAGATGATGAGCCCTTAGCAGGCATGTATCAGACCGATTGGCGTGACCGTGTGCAAACGGTGGTGCCTGAATATAGTCAAGAACAAGGACGATGGGCGGGCGTGTGGCGAGAAGATATTGCCAATGCGACCAAGCGAGCATTCGATGGCCGAACGGTTGGTTTGTATCGTGAAAAAGATGACCTCATTCCTATCGTGTTACGTCAAATAGAAGAAGAACGAAAAAATATCGGGTCACTCGATGTCCTACAAATCCACCCTAAAGGAGCAACCTATTCAGTACCGTTATCTCAGGTCACAGATGGCGTTTATACACAATGGGTCGATCCTATTGTTCGTCGTCGTGATCGTCGTCGCACGATAACAGTGCAAGCTAACCCTATTGCAGGTTACTCCTTGCCACAGTTACGCGTTACCGTTGTCGACAAGGTTGATGCTATTGAACTACCGCCAGGATATAACTTGGAGTGGGGTGGGGAATACGAAAGCTCGAAGGATTCGCAAGCTTCATTAATTCCAGGGGTTATTCCTGCAGTAGCCATCATCGCGTTAATCATTGTGGCCTTATTTAACTCATTAAGACCGCCGACCATTATTGCTTTAACCATTCCGTTTGCCGTAATTGGTATAACTTCTGGTTTATTGATAACGGGGGCACCTTTTGGCTTTGTAGCACTATTAGCCGCAATGAGTCTTGCTGGCATGATGATAAAAAATGCCATTGTCTTATTAGATGAAGTGAATTTGAATCTGGATAAGGGCCGTGAAGTTTATGATGCTGTTATTGAAGCCGCCTTATCACGGGTAAGGCCCGTTGTGCTTGCTGCGGCTACTACTGTCTTAGGAGTAATCCCATTATTACAAGATGTGTTCTGGTTAGGGCTGGCGGTGGTGATCATGGCTGGCTTAACATTTGGCACCGTATTAACAATGATAGTTGTACCGGTGTTATACGCCATTTTGTATAAAGTTAAATCGCCCGTTAAAAGTGCATAGCGAATGTTGGGTTATGTAAAAAACTACAATTTCTTTGTGTTATTAGCAGGACTGTTAGTATTTTTATTACTCACGCCAGTGATGCAAATACATGCCAGTGATTCTGTTCGAGTTCTTTTGTTATGGTCTTTGTGTCTTACTTTGCTTATTCAAGTATGGAGCCTAATTGAAGATTTAAAACTGTTTCGTTTAGGCATGCTTTTAACTGTTTTAGCATTTACGTTAACCGCTATTAGTCAGTTTTATCAATCTGACCTGCTGAAGTTAATGTCATTAATTGTCTTTATTAGCTTTTTTGGCTTGGGATTGGTTATTGCAGGCAGAGAAGTTTTTTCTAAATCATCGATCACGCTGAATACCTTTGCCGGTGCATTAAGTTTGTATCTTTTGTTAGGCATGATCTGGACATTGCTTTATATCTTTATTAATCAACTTCAACCACTGTCGTTTAACGGGCTGGAACAGGGAAATGAACTGGAGTTTATTTATTTTAGCTACATCACGCTAACCTCTTTAGGGTATGGCGATATTGTTGCCTTGGCACCGGTAGCAAGAACCTTGGCATATCTTGAGGTCATTGTTGGTCAGTTTTATATGGCGGTATTAGTCGGTGCGTTGGTCGGGAAATACATCACGCACCACAAATAAGTAGTTAAAAGCTAATACCTGTTTGACTGATGATAGGAAGATTGGCAAAGAACTTAATCACTAAGGCGTTCACAATATCGATAAAAAACGCCCCTACTAATGGAATGACTAAAAATGCCTTTGGTGATGGTCCATATTTAGAAGTAATGGCATTCATATTTGCAATGCCGACAGGTGTAGCGCCTAGACCTAAACCAGCGAAACCTGAAGCAATGACACTGGCATCATAATCTTTTCCCATTACTCGAAATACAATATAAATGGTAAACAAGGTCATCACTAAGACTTGAGCCATTAGGATCAGAAGAATGGGTCCTGCGGCTTGTGATAATACCCAAAGCTGCATGCTCATTAGACTCATGCTGAGGAATATTTGTAGACTAATTTCTGCTGCCCGATCAATGGTTGGCGTAGATAATTGTATTTTGAAAAAATCAGCACTATTAGTAAAGGCGATACCAATCATCATGGCGGTAAGGAAACCAGGCAAGGTCACGCCACTGGAAAAGAGGAAACGGTTAACTAAATCACCTAACTCCATGCATAATGCGAGCAATAATATGGTCGCTAAAATGCCACTGATATGTACCGATTTGAGTGATAGATTTTTGCTTTGTTGAGTTTCTGAATTCTGAACATTATTACCCGCTTTCAAATTATGTTTTTTGATCAAATATTCAGAGATCGGCCCACCAATAAGGCCACCGGCAATTAATCCAAATGTTGCAAAAGCAATGCCTATTTCTTTGGCTTTAATCAATCCGGCTTGTTCGACAACATCGCCCCAAGCTATCGCTGTTCCATAGCCGCCGGCAAATGAAATGCTGCCACCAAAAAGGCCATATGCTGGGTTAGCGCCGATAAGCTTAACTAATAACACCCCGGTGATATCTTGTAATATGAGAAAAGCGGTAGCAATTGCAAGCAAGAGGGCTAATGCTTTGCCTCCTGCCTTGAGTAAAGTTAGTTTTGCCGATAGGCCAATAGTCGTGAAAAAAACCAATAACATCAGATCACGAAGTCGCATGTCGAAGTTTATTTGTATATCGAAGACGGTATAGAGAAAGGTGATGAAAAGACTACAAATAAGACCGCCGGTAACGGCTGATGGGATATTGTTCTTAGCCAGAAAGTGAAACTTTTTAGTTATGAACTCACCTAAAAACCAGACAATAATCGCGATAATTAAAACATCTACGCCAGTAATTTCATATATGCTCATCTAACGCCCCACTTCAGTTGGTTTATGGTAAACACCCAATGGAAAAAATGAGTGTTGAGCCTGATAATGAACTGATTATAACTATCCTGATTATCTATTAGAACGGAGAAAGTTTCTTAGTTGGCATCCTTTTCTGAAGGGGTTAAAGCTTCTGTTGTTGCCGTCCAGGCATCTTCCGATACTTCTTTAGTTTTATCCCAAGCATCAGCACTGCCTTCTTTAGTCGCTTGCCAAGCACTATCTGATACTTCTTTAGCTTTTTCCCAGTTTTTTACGCTATCTTCTTGTACTGAATCGATGATATCACCAGACACTTCTTGTGTTTTATCCCATGCGTCTTTACTACCATCTTTGGTTGAATCCCAAGCCTCTCCTGAAGAAGATTTTGTTTTTTCCCATGCTGCAGCACTTTTTTCTGTTGTTGCATCCCACGCATCAGCGCTACCTTCTTTAGTTGCTTGCCATGTACTATCCGAAACCTCCTTGGTTTTTTCCCAATTCTTAGCGCTATCTTCTTGCACTGAATCGACAATTTCTCCAGACACTTCTTGTGTTTTAGTCCAAGCGTCTTCACTGCCATTTTTAGTTGAGTTCCAGGCGTCATCAAAGAATTGAACAGTTTTATCCCAAAAGCTTGGTTCAGTAAGTTGTTGCTCGCTGTCAGCAAAAGCGACAGAGATAAAGCAAGAGGAAAGAAGAGTAACGATCATTAGTTTCTTAAATAAATAGTTAGGTTTAACATAGTTCATTTTATGTTTTCTCAGCTAAAAGTGAATGTACTTGAAAATCAAAAGTGTAGCAGGTTCGATATGTAGATTGTCTCAACCCTATTATTACGCCATTATGTAAACCCATTTGATAAGTCAGTTCTATAACGTCTAAAAACTTTGGAGCCTGCTAAAGATGGATGATTTTCTAATTGAGAATTGTGGGCTTATAAAGTGATTGGTTATCTACGATTATTCGCAATGAGTTGTTTTTTCATGCTATGCATGAGTCTAGGCGGTTGTGCAAGTCTAGAAGTTAATGATACCCGCAAGCTTAGCTATGCATTTTCAAATGATGGCGACACCTCAATTGGCAAATTATTTAACTCTTCAGAAATAGGGTCTCTTGAAGAATCATCCGGGTTTACAATTTTAGATTCGGGACGAGATGCATTTTTAAAGCGGTTAGCTATTGTTGCAGCGGCCGAAAAAGCAATTGATTTACAATACTACATATGGAACAGTGACTCGTCTGGTCGTCTCCTTGCTGAGCAACTTTTACTCGCTGCGGATAGAGGCGTTCACATACGGTTATTACTGGATGACTTCAATGTTGGCGACCGTGATGATGTGCTTGCATTGGTGAATGCACACCCTAACATTGAGCTTCGAGTCTACAATCCAAATGCATTACGATCCGGCTTTGGTAAAATTCTTGGTCTTTTGGGCGATTTTGGTCGTTTAAATCAACGCATGCACAATAAATCTATTGTTGTGGATGGCAGTGTAGCGATTGTTGGTGGACGAAATATTGGTGATGAATATTTCGACTTACATGATGAAATTAACTTTCGTGACAGAGACATGCTGGCAATTGGCAGCATTGTCAGTGAAATATCAACAAGTTTCGATGCCTATTGGAATAATGATCGCGCCTTTTCTATCTCGTTCATTGATAGCTCCTCACCGACAGAGGACGATGTTAGTCGCTTTAGAGCTCAACTAATAAACCGTGTTGCCGAAGATAAAAAATCTATAAAGCAGGCCTATCAGCTTGAAACACTTTTCGATGACCCGTTGAACGCTTGGTTAGATGACTTTGTATGGGCAAGGGCAGAGATAGTTTTTGATCAGCCACTTTCTATCGATGAACACGAAGATGATCAAATCAAACGTGTTGCAAACACGTTAGCAGAACTAGCAAAACAGGTAGAAAACGAACTTATCATTGAGTCAGCCTATTTCATCCCTGGTGATGAAGGTGTTTCTATTCTTGGACGGCTTGGGATAGAAGGTGTGCAGGTCAGTGCGCTTACTAATTCTCTAGCTTCAAATGACTTAACAACCAATCACTCAGGTTATGCACGACGACGTGAAGCATTATTAGAAAATCTTGTTGAGCTGTATGAACTTCGTCCTGATGCAGCATCTTGTCAAAACCTCGTCAAAAGTATCCATAAATGTGACGACGATACTTTATTTGGTTTACATGCTAAATCAATAGTATTTGATCGTGAAATAGCGTTTGTAGGCTCATTCAACGTTAATCAACGTTCAGTATATTTAAATAGTGAGACAGCATTAATTATATACAGCAGTGAATTGGCTAAAAGTTTAGCCAAAGACATAGAGGAAAACTTCAAGGGCGAGAATAGTTGGAAGCTTAATTTAACAGTTGATGGCGAGTTGGAATGGGTAGGGAATACAGAAGGTAAGGAAATACGATATACCCATGAGCCAAAAACAGGGTTTTGGCGACGTTTTTCATCTGGTTTCTTTGCGTTATTTCCAATCGAAAAATACCTGTGATATTGTCGATTTGCTTTGCAACTCGAATTATTGATTAAGGAAGCAAAATAATGAAAAAGATTATTGGGGTTTCCCTTAGCGTTTTATTTTGTTCACACGTCCATGCAACTCAATTTGTTTTTCCAGAAAATGGGCAAACAGCCGAGCAACAAAATCAAGATGAATATTACTGTCATAGTTGGGCTACTAAACAAACAGGTTTTGACCCAACTGCTATAGCCCAACAATCAGCGCCACCGAAACAGCAAGCTAAAGCCCAAACAGGATCAGGTCTTCGAGGTGGGTTGAGGGGAGCAGGGCGAGGCTGGATTATTGGTGAAGTGATTGATGGTGATAGTGGTAAAGCGGCAGCTATTGGTGGCCTTATTGGCGGTGTGCGCGGTCGTAATGATAGTAAGGGCGAGCAAGAAGCACAAAACCAGCAAATCAGTCATGCTCAAAATGCAAAACAAGCAGACTATTTTCGTGCACGAGCTGCCTGCTTAGAAGCTAAAGGTTATAGCGTTAAATAAATACAGCACTTAATAAGGAAAGAATGATGAAACTATCAAAAATCGCCAATATTTGCATGATTTCAACGCTGGCAGTACTTGCTTTTAACCCCGCTAGTGCAGATGACCATGCACCCAGTAGTGCATTCATTGAAGGGCAAGTTGATTTGAGCCCTGTGCCAGATAAAAAAGGGGCTTATAGATATATCAAATCAGATTTAGATCTTAAGAAATACAGCAAGATCATCATCGAGCCTGTTGAAGTATGGTTGCATCCTGAGTCTGAATATAAAGGAATCGAACCTGATACGATGAAAGCAATGGCCGATAGTTTTGCACAAATCCTAGTTAATGAATTAGAACCGGAATATGGCGTGGTTGGCCAAGTAGCTGATGATACGTTGGTGGTAAGGCTCGCTATTATGGGCTTAAAAACGAAGAAGAAAAAACGAGGCTTGTTAGGGTATATTCCTGTTGCTTTGGTTGTTAGTGCTTTGAACACAGATGCATTGGAACGTGTGTCTCTTATTGATGCAGGTATAGAAGCAGAGATATTAGATTCAGTAACAGGTGAACGTTTAGCTGTGCTAGTTGATACTGGGATTAGAACGCCTGAGGCTGAAAAGGGTGGGAAAAAATTATCATGGAAAGATATCGAAATGAGTCTACGTTTTTATGCAAAACGTTTTAAAGCGCAGTTGGATGCTGATAAATAAGAGAATTAGAGACTCATTATCATGTTGAAAGTACGCTTATCGGTAGTGTTATTACTGTTATCGATGATAGCTTCCTACGAAGCTTTAGCAACTGAGCAAGCAGTTGAAAGGCCAAAAATTGGTTTAGCCTTAAGTGGTGGTGGTGCCCGTGGAGCAGCACACGTGGGTGTGTTCAAAGTGTTAGAAGAGTTACAAATCCCTGTCGATTACATAGCCGGAACCAGTATGGGAGCGGTGGTAGGCGGTCTGTATGCCTCTGGGATGAGTAGTGACGAAATTGCTTATCAGTTAGATAGCATTGATTGGGAAAACGTCTTTATCGATAAACCCGATCGACCAGATCGATCACAACGACGTAAAGACGATGACAAGTTATACCTGGTTAAAGGCAAGATCGGTGTTAAAAACGCTGAGATTAGACTCCCTAAAGCGGCCGTTCAAGGTCAAAAGTTTGATCTAATCTTAAAGGCATTAACGTTACCTGCTGCCCAAGTTAACGACTTCAATGAGTTACCTATTCCTTTCCGGGCAGTAGCAATGGATATTGCCACGGGTGAAGAGGTGATTATTGCCGGTGGTGACTTAGCTATCTCGATGCATGCCAGCATGGCGATTCCTGCTGCTTTTGCTCCGATTGAGTTAAATGGGCAATTATTAGTGGATGGTGGGGCTGCAAATAATTTACCTATATCTGTTGTTAAAGCGATGGGGGCAGATATTGTTATTGCTGTTGATATCAGTACACCCTTGTTGACAAAAGAAAAGCTAGATAGGCCTTTAGCTGTAATCGATCAACTTACCGGGTTATTGACACGCCGAAATGTCGAAATGCAGTTGAAGCTGCTTAATGATAAAGATGTACTCATTCTTCCTGAGTTAGATGCCATTGGCACTATGGACTTTGATGAAGTCATTAATGCGGTCAATATTGGTCACCAAGCAGCAGTCGAACAGAAAGAAAAATTATCAAGATTGTCCGTTGATAAGCGTGTTTATGCGACCTATAAATCACAACACCGTGATCTTGAATGGTCGCAACCTACGGTTGATTTTTTGCGGATAGAAAATGATTCAAAATTGAGTGAACAAGTTTTACTGCAACATTTGAATATTCAAGTTGGGCAACCTTTGGATATAGCCAGCATTGAAACAGGCATTGCTACAGTCTATGGCTTAGATATTTTTGAAAGTGTGCGTTATGACCTTGTTAGTGAAGATGGAAAGACGGGCGTTGTCATTAATGTTAAACAAAAAAGCTGGGGAACGGATTCTCTTCAGGCAGGCTTAGAACTTTCCAGTGATTTTAGTGGCGAATCATCGTTTAATATTGGCTTGGCCTATACACAACAACCACTGAATTCTCTTAATGGTGAATGGCGTACAGCACTTCAATTGGGTGAAGAACCAGCCATAGTGACGGAGCTATATCAGCCTCTTGATGCTGCAGCTCGCTACTTTACTTATGCTGCACTATCTTGGGACAATAGAGATATTCGATTGTATGGCGATGTGTCAGGACGGGCTGATGCTGAATATGAAATCCAACGCTGGGGTTTACGACTAGCCGTAGGCCGAAATTTTGGTAATTGGGGAGAAATTCGTGTTGGTGTACGTCGATTTACCGGTAACGCGGATCTATCTGTAGGTGCACCATCATTTAGAAGTTTTGATTTTGACGATGGCAATGTTTTCTTGAGTGCCAGTATGGATACCTTGGACAGTTTAAATTTTCCTAGAGAAGGTTATTTCCACAATATCGAACTGACGAGTGCAAAAGATGCTCTAGGTGCAGACAGCGAATATGACAAGGTCGATATTCAACTTTCTGGCGCTAAAAGTTGGAATGATGATTCATTGATATTCTCGTTTCGCTATGGTTCGACCCTTAGTGGTGATTCATCTATTCATAATCGCTATCGTTTAGGTGGGTTTATGCAGTTATCGGGCTTTAACGAAAACGAGTTATCAGGCCAGCACTATGGTTTGCTCTCACTCGCATACCAACGCCGTGTATATCGCAGTCAAATTATTCCTGTCTATGCGGGCGTTTCTGCACAGTTCGGTAATACCTGGGAAGATAAAGATGACATTGGTTTTGGCACCGACGATCTATTAAGTAGTGGTACATTGTTTCTAGGGACAGATACACCTATTGGTCCCCTCTATTTAGGCTACGGCAAAGCAGAAGGACGAGATGATGGCGCTGCATACCTATATTTAGGGCAGCCATTTTTTTAGGGTAGAGATTAAGTAATAAACGAATAATTTAGTGGACTGGGGGAAAGATGGCTAGGTTAAATACTATACTGTTATTCACAATGATAAGTTGGATGACATATTCGTCAGCTGTAGAGGTGGAACTGACATCTCTAGATAAGTTATCAACAGTGACCATGTGTGTAGATCCAGACTGGCTGCCTTATGAAGGTCTGGACGAAGAAGGGAACCATATAGGCTTGGTTGCTGAATATATAGCAGTATTAAAGAATAAAGTAGGTATTGCAATACAGGTTGTTAAAACCAAAAACTGGCAAGAGAGTCAGCAGTATTATCGAGAAAAGAAATGTGACATCGTGTCTGCTCTCAATGCAACAAAGGAACGTGCTAACTACTTAGCTTTTACAGAGCCTTATTTAAGTTCTCCGGTAGTGCTGGTGTTAAATGGAATGAATCAATCAGATACTTTTCTGTCAGACCTCAACGGAAAGACGTTAAGCATGGTTCCAGGTTATGTCTACGAGTCCAAGCTTCGTGCAGATTATCCGGCTATAAAAATAGTTCATGTTGCTAATATGAAGATAGCATTTCAGCAAGTATCTTCAGGTAAAGTTACGGCAACACTTGCGCCATTGTTTCTCACCTTTGCGTTAACACAAAGAACGCCATTAGATAATTTAAAAATTATGGGACAAACGGAATACACAGATGAGCTTAGAATCGGGATCCAGAACGATAATTTACCGCTTGCCATTTTATTGGATAAAGCCGTTAGTAACTTAACGTCAGAAGATCACAGGAATGTTAGAAAGTCGTGGGCAGCTAAAGCATTGAATTGGTAGCGAGGAAAGTAAGGTGGTTACAGGTTGTTTGAGGTGTTAATTTTTTTGTAATTGACCTATGCTCTAAACTCTATATAACTCGAAGAAATGAAAGGAAGACAATCATGAATTTTGAAGCTTTAATATCCCGAAAAACATACTTTTTATTTTTCCTTCTAGCTGCCATTGTTTCCTCGACATCAGCCTTCGCAGATGGCCATGGTGATGACGATGTTGTAAACGTCGCATTAGACCGCGATATACATGCAGCCATAACACATCTATTAGAAACTTCAGAAGTGGCTAGAGAGCTTGCTGATTCGGCACAAGGAGCACTTGTCTTTCCAAATGTAACTAAGGCAGGTTTTGTGGTCGGCATTCAATATGGTGATGGTGCATTGATTAAACGTAGAGCAAGTGGAGAGGGTTATTACATTTCAAAATACTATTCTCTTAAATCTGCATCATATGGCTTGCAAGCTGGCATACAAACATTTGGCTATGTAATGGCGTTGATGACCGATGCCGCAGTAGAAAAAGTTGAAACGTCTCAGAACTGGGAGTTGGGTGTAGGTCCGACGATCGTTGTTGTCGATGAGGGTGTGGCAAAAACGCTTAGTACTGAAACCGCACAAGCAGATGTTTATGCCTTTACTTTCGGTCAATCAGGTTTAATGGCTGGTTTAGGTATAACAGGCACTAAAATTTCTAGAATGAATAAATGATGTTTATCTCCTAATATCACCAAGTTAATAGGGATGTACATTAGTAATGTTGAAGGCTTAGCTTGTTTCCAAGTTAAGCCTTTTTTAGATGATTGGGAGGGAATATGGCTATCCGGATGAGTTATGAAGAAGATGCGCTTATTGTATTTTACGTCTCTGGCTTATTAAGTAAGGCTGATTTTGATGAAGTTCAGCAAGAAGCCGAGCCGTATATTCAAATGGGCAATGCTAAATTATTGGCGATAGTGTCAGATGATTTTGCTGGCTGGGACAATGATGGTGACTGGAGTGATCTGTCATATCAAGAGCGAAATGATCCTTTTACCAAAAAGATGGCAATCGTGTGTAACCCAGAGTGGAAAGATTTAGCAGCCATGTTTACGTTAAAAGGCCTACGCAAATTTCCAATAGAACATTTCACACCAGAAAAAGAAGACTTTGCCAGAATATGGTTGATGACTGATTAGATAACGGAGCTTATTTTGCATCAAAAACTTTTGAACATAGGTGTCGTGATTTGTACAGTGTTTTTAGCTGCTTGTGTTGCAACAGCACTGGTTAAGGAGACATTAACTATCAATACATTGATGATAGAAAATCACTCATCATCAGATTTAAATAATGTAAAAATAAAAGTAGAACAAACAGGTGCATATGCTTCTTGTGGTCTAGTTTTACGAGGACGCTCATGCTCGACAACGTTCAAAAGTAAAACTTACCAAGGCAACCCAGTATTTATTTCATGGGAACATAATGGCAAGCCCCAAAAAGTGGGGCCCTTGTATGGCGAAGTACCAGAAAATATTAAAGTAGGAAGTGACGCAGCAGTTGTGATTGCTTTTAATTCGGCTAGAGACGTATCCGTACACTTTAGGTATTAAGCCATGTTTGATTTGACTGCAATCGACCCAAAGCGGCATTAATTAATTCGTGAAAAGTTGGGAAATAAATCACGACTAAATAAGTGGGCAAACTACGGGGGAATGGCCTTATTTCATGTAGTGATTCTGTTGACCGTACAAAGTGGTGAGTATAACTAGCGGTTATTACTTGATGTCCAGACTCTTCAGCATAGGCTCTTATTAACAGTCATCGGTTTCTAAGCCAATCTCTGGCACGGTTCCATTGGCATGATTAATATAATAAACACCACACTGATTACTATAGCGATAGCCCTTGGTATAGATTTTACCTATCATACCGGGTGATAGAGTTGTTTTTCCACTAGGGATGCTTGTTTGATTTCCTCGGCCACACCATTCACTCGTGCATACATCATCTCCACTAGTGTAAGTAAGCCCTTCTAAATTTACTGTGTGGCTAAAGCCGAAGGCCCAATGTCCTATAGGGTAACCACTATGCAAAGAAATAGAAGCGCCATCTAGTGTAATAGTCTCATCGCCTGATATTTTCCCCTGTATTACCGCTTTGGAGTAAATCATCGTAGTTCCACTACGCACAGCCCCTTGCATACCCGCAAGTTTAGCAACCTTTGCATCTCTCGTTAGATTACTGAATTTTGGTATTGCTGTAGCTGCCAGTATTCCTAAAATAACAATAACAAGAATTAATTCAATTAAGGTAAAGCCTTTTTCCCTGTTCACAGTTAAAGCAGCCTATTGGTAACAAATTTATTGTGGGACCTAAGGTTACAGTGTAGCAAATAATCAACTAGCAGCTTTGAAGCTAAGCTGAATAAACTATGTCCTTTATCTTTATCTTTATCTTTATCTTTATCTTTATCTTTATCTTTATCTTTGACTAGGTCTGGGCCTGTATTAGATGATAACTTTAGGTGGTTCTGGCTAATTTATCATGAGCTAATATTTTGTGAACGCGTAAGCTGTTAATATTAAATTGTATTTTTATGTAATACTAAATTCTGGAACAAGAAAGCTGTACACGGATACGTAAACAGCAATGAGAGGTTAATTTAAATGTCTCATCATGAATTTAAGCTGTACATAATTTTCTTTGCTCTGAGTATTCAGACGCCTAGCTTGATGGCGGGCTAGAGCTACGCAATAGCCAAAGGGACTATAAGACTGAGTTTGGCATTGAATATAGTGGTTTTAATGATCACTTTATTCAAGCGGGCGTCCAGTTGAGGTCACCGCACAAAGCAGACAATATAGGCTAGTTTTGAACTTATTGGTTTAAGTGAAAAGCGATAAAGTCTTTGGCCGTTAGGGGTTTCGAATAATGCCAGCCTTGTGCCATTTCTACGCCTAACTGTTCTATCACTTTTGCTTGAACCTTGGTTTCGACACCTTCGGCAATGATTTCAAAGTCCATTGCTTTGGCAAAGGCCACTAAGCCTTTAACGATTTTGGGGATGTCAGTTTCCGAGGTGATTTGATCAATAAAGAATTTATCCAGTTTAATAATGTCGGCTTCCATTTTTGACAGCTCTAATAAATTAGCATCGCCGGCACCAAAATCATCGATTGCAATTTTAACTCTTGAACGAGCGGAGCTAATGGCTTCTAAACCCAGTTGATCTGGGAAGCCTCGTTCGGTAATCTCTAGAATGATTTTATCGGCTAACTTCATTAAACCTGATTTGAGCGCGGCATACTCTAGTCCACCACGGCCAAATATTTCTGGTGGAATATTGATGCCGATATGAATACCTTCGTGTTTGTGTAGCCATTCACCCATATCCTTGGCTACTTCATCAAAAATCCAATAAGTGAGCAGCCCTGACAGTGATGTGTTTTCAATAAGGGGAATAAATTCGTCGGGTGCAATGATCTCGCCATCATGATTCCAACGGATTAATGCTTCTGCGCCTACACATTTATTACTAGCCACATCCATCGTGGGCATGTAGTTGAGATAAAGTTCGTTATTCTCAATTGCCGATTTGATTTGTTCAACCGTTTTCATTGTAATATTCCTTGGCAGAAATTGAGTATTTCGCAAGATATCCTTTTGAAATATGGGTTTACTCGTTTACCTGCGACATTCAGCTTTATGTTGTTCGACAGCGGCATTACGTCTGATAGGTTTGCCTTTTAAAGCTTCTATTTGCTGAGCTAAATTACGACAAAACTCAGAAGTTTGGCTTAAGGTTTTTTGGGTGACTTCGGTTGATGCACTGTCATCCACATCATTAAACATATCTGAGTTAATGCCTGTCGTGTCAGTCGATGTTTGCGAATCAGTTGTTGTTATTCGTCGGCTTTCTTCTGACCACTTACCGTCATCTGTTTGGCATAACATCACAGTTGTAATACTGGTCAAATAGTTTGCTGTATTAATGAACTGTGTATTGCGACATAAGGTATCGTTCTTAGTCTCAGTAGATAAAACTTTAATGACACCAGAGTTGCCTGTCTCTGCATTTTCCCATACATGGTTTTCACCATCGAAGCTGGTTTTTAAGACTGATCTCGCTTTTGTTTTTAATATTACCCAATCACTATCGGTGAGTGAGGTTAATGCTGATTCTTCAGTTAAGCTTAGATTCAGATCGAGTGCGGCGACATTGGATGATATGAATGTCATTACTGCAATAAAAGCTGGGATGGTCAGTTTAGCTAGATTTGAGTTCACAATATATCGTCCTGATTTTAATGGCGTGTCGAGTTGATTCTAGCAGAAGCTACACGTCTTATTCCGACTTATTTTGTTGCTCTTGATACTCTTTTGCCATGATGTCTTTGATTTTTTTTAATTCGGTAGGAATAGGTTCACAGCTACTCATCGGGCTGCTGCACTTAATGCAGCTATAGGCTTGCCAAGCGGTCTTAATGAAGTCTTCCTTAGCGGGATGGATGAGTCTATTAGCAATACCGACAACGGATCTAGCTCGAGTCCCTATATATCCATGTTCACTGGTACAAGCCTTTAACTGGACCAAATCGCTAGGGTCATATTTCTGATGGATTCCGACTCCCGTTCGATGTAGGTATCTAATCTCGAGATAGAGTTTTTGTATCGAGTCACCTGAATACGTTGAATTAGCTGCGGATGCATAAAAAGATGGCAGTAAGAGCAGTGTAAATAGCAGATATTTCATGGTATTTATCCGTAAATAAGGTCGCGTAGCTAGCAGGATACATTAACAGACCATCTTTTTAGTGCCTTGTTCACCGATCTTTTATCTATCGGGGATATATCCCGTACGAAATTTAGAATTGTCACGACATATCGTAATGATAATTAACGGTTAATTACAAGTTATCAGTATATGTGTTTGTTTTTATTGGTTTATGTTTGTTGGCACGAGAATGGCAATGATGTAGATACCAAACAACGGGTTTGGCTTAATTAATAGGAATTATTATGTCTAACGTAAAATTATATCGTCACCCACTTTCAGGTCACTCACATCGAGCACAGTTGTTTTTGTCTTTATTAGGTCTTAGTGCAGAACTCGTAGATGTAGATCTTATGACCGGTGAGCATAAACAAGCCGAGTTTTTATCAAAAAACATCTTTGGCCAAGTACCTGTATTAGAAGATGGCGATGACACCATTGCAGATTCAAACGCAATACTGACCTATTTAGCGATGAAATATGATCAAGGCAGAACGTGGTTACCGACATTACCTAGTGATGCAGCCGAGGTTGAACGCTTTTTATCTGTTTCCGCAGGTCCATTAGCTAATGGTCCTGCTGCTGCACGTTTGGTTAATGTGTTTAACTCACCCATCGATCATCAAGACGTTATCGACAAAACACATGCATTATTGGAAATCTTTGAAAATCATCTTCAAGGCCGCGATTGGTTAGTTACAAATAAACCTACCATTGCAGATATAGCAAACTACAGCTATATCGCCCATGCGCCTGAAGGCGATGTCTCGCTAGATAACTATACAAACATCAAACAGTGGCTCAAGCGTATTGAATCACTGCCAGGTTTTGTAGCCATGAAAACGACAGAAGTCGGCCTGTGTAAAGTTGCTTGAGGGCAGAACAATGGCAACTAAATTTATGACTTGGCTAGCTGATGACAATGTTGCTCACATTAACAACGATCAACGAGATGTCATCGAGTTTAAAGACGACGCTTTTCAATCTATAGATATGGACAGTGCATTTCTATCGATGGAATTACAGGTTGAATCAGCTCAAATCATGAATGAAATCAATGACAGGGTTATCACTGCATAGGTAGTGATAATCCTTGTTGTTAGACAAATAGAATAAGAGGGGAGACTCATGAATACAGCACAACAATCTCCATTTCATGAAGGTGAACAACTTCTTCAAACACGTTTTGGTGTGCGTGAAAAAATGGAACGTTTTGGTCGCCAAGTAATTCGTGAGTATATGCCTGATCAACACCGTGATTTTTACGGTCAATTACCTTTCATCTTTGTTGGTCATGCAGATAAAGACGGCTGGCCTTGGGCATCGATTGTCTTTAACGAATCTGGATTTATTTCCTCTCCATCACCAAAAAACTTAACAATAAATGCCTTACCTGTCGAAGGTGACCCCTTAAGAGAAAGTTTAGCTTTTGCGAAGGACGAAAACTTACGCCTCGGTTTGTTAGGTGTGGAGTTAAGTAGCAGAAGACGTAATCGCCTAGCCGCACATATTACCGACTATTCTGATAATAAAATGCAGCTAGAAATTGACCAGGCTTTTGGTAATTGTCCTCAATATATTCAAAAGAGGCAGCTAGAAAAAATAGATCCTGAACAACGCCAAGCTTCTAGTATGGAAACATTCGAACAGTTTGATAAAAATACACAGGAATTTATTAGCAACAGCGATACGTTTTTTGTAGCGAGTTATGTCTCTCAAGGCACCGGCGAAATCAGTGATGGGGTAGATGCCTCACATCGAGGTGGTAAGCCGGGTTTTATACGTGTAGATAATGATAAAACACTCACCATTCCGGATTACACCGGTAACAATCACTTTAATACCTTGGGTAACTTCATTGTTAACCCTAAAGCAGGATTACTGTTTGTTGATTTTAAAACGGGAAATTTGCTTACATTAACCGGGCGAGTGGAAGTGTTATTTGATTCGCCAGATACCGCCTTTTTTGAAGGTGCTGAGCGTTTATGGACTTTCACCATTGATCATGGCCGTTGGATAAAAAATGCCTTGCCGTTTAGGTGGAAGTTAGAAGAATATTCACCTAATACCAGTCTTACTGGTTCTTGGTCAGAAGCTGAACAACTTAAACAGGCAGAACATTTAAGAAATAACTGGCAAGAGTATCAAGTGAGCGACATTGTGGAAGAAAGCAGTGTCATTAAATCCTTTCATTTAAAGTCAAAATCAGGGCAGCAACCACGATTTAAAGCAGGCCAACTTCTAACTTTACAAGTGACCGTTAATGGCCAACAACATATACGTACCTATACGGTTTCAAGTGCTCCTGCTGACGATATATATCGCATCAGTGTTAAACGAGAAGTGCATGAGGATGGTACAAAAGGCCTTGTTTCCAACTATTTACATGATGAAGTTAATATCGGTGATGTTATAGAAATAAAAGCGCCATCAGGTGAATTTACTTTTGATACGAGCGAAACACGACCAGCCGTATTGATATCTGCTGGCGTAGGCATTACACCAATGATCTCGATGGTAAGACATGCGCTGACAGAAGGCTTACGCACAAGAAGGATACGGCCAGTCACTTTTATCCATGTAGCAAAAGATCACACGCAACGAGCTTTTTTTGATGAAGTGAATCAACTTGCAGATAACTCTGCTGATTCACTTAATGCCTATTGGTTATTAACAAATACAAATAAAGATTTAAAACCGGGCAAAGATTTTCATGAGAAGGGGCGTTTAAGCAAAGAGTTTTTGCAATCAGTATTAGCAATCGATGATTATGACTTTTATTTCTGTGGCCCAGCAGGTTTTATGCAATCGACTTATGATTTGTTAGCTGATTTAGGAGTCGATGATAAACGTATATTTGCAGAGTCTTTCGGACCTGCTTCCTTAATAAGAACTACTGATGAAAGTGCAGATGAACTTGAAAAAATACCTGTAGCGACACAAGCAATCATAGAGTTCAGTGATTCCAAGGTTGAACAGTCATGGACAGAAGGCGATGGCAGTTTATTAGAGTTTGCTGAATCTCATGGTTTTGAGCCCGAATTTGCTTGCCGCAGTGGCCAATGTGGCTCATGTAAAGTGGGCTTAGAGTCAGGCAGCGTTACTTATCCTCAGGATGTATCTGCACCTATAGAAGACAATGAGGTGTTGCTATGTTGTGCAATGCCAGCAGCCGTTGACGGTGAAAGCATGCCAAAACTTAAGCTAAGCTTATAGATGGTCAATTTTTGACCAATTATAAAATCAACCTAAGCCAAGAACGACTTAGCGTCTTATAAGAATGTTAATCACAGAGTTATCCACAGATAATGTGAGTAAAGTGAATAAGCCCTCGATCCTACAATAAGGATCGAGGGCTTAAAATTTAAATATTTTGACGTTGATAATAAATTACATTGCTTCGGCAGCTTGTATCGCTTTTTTCACTATTCGCTTAACCGCACCCTTGACCGTAGACGCTTTAATCGCTTCAAGGTTCACCGGTTTACCCACGATGATCACACCGCCCATGCCAGCACCAATGTGAGGTGTGCATATATAAATATAGATGCCTTCTTGAGTAAAAGTGCGTTGAAAGTTTTCACTCATACTTGATTGCCACAGCTCAACTCCTTCTGGCACTAAGCCTTCCAAAGCTTGAGTATTATGGCTACTCATCTTTTCCCAAGCAACGGTATCTCCAGGTGCAATCACGATAACTAACGGTGAAAATTTCAAACCTAGCGCTGTAACAATATGAACTTGACCTGCTTCAGCCACTGGCGGTTTATCTGCAGAGGGTACAGCTACTTCAGCGGACCAAGCTTGAGACACGCATAAAATAAATGCGGCAAATAAGGTGAATGTTTTTTCCATTATCAACCCCCAATGTAAAAGTGAAAGCTAAAATCTCATATTACACGCCTTCGTGTGTTGTTCCAATATATTAGAATGGTCAACAAAATCAGTAAACGAAGTTAGGCCATTTTCAGGTAATACACCTCATACGTGCAAAAGCAGTCAGTCGGCTACATGCCATATTATTGGGACATTTCAGCATGAGCGGACGTTTACGCTTGTCCTGTATTTGTGTTTACTTGGATAAATTACGGCTCAACTTTATTATCCTTTGGATTCTATATATCGGCCAAATAAATCGTTTAAGGGCATTGGTTTATCAATCCCTTATGACCAGCCACAAAAAGCTTAGCGATATCGCTAAGCACAATTACTGTGATGTAACACTCACGGGTAGAGAAATCATAAATGTGGTGCCCACACCCAGCTCAGACTCCACCGTCATTTCGCCACCATGATTTTCAGTGATAATAAAATATGAAACACTGAGTCCCAGCCCTGTGCCCACGCC